>BNJU01003606.1_pt1 | contig 407156 bp, 488 predicted proteins | sample 8539281 | NCBI WGS metagenome assembly BNJU01 (sample SAMD00202456, study PRJDB9452) | human saliva metagenome | isolation source: human saliva | place: Japan
TTTTATCGTATGTTTGCCATCGCTTTTTCTGGTTTATTTTGTCCTTTTGTTAAAATGACGGGTGACCAGCTTTTAATTTCAACCATCAAGAATTGATTGGGATTTTCACCATTTTTGTATTCTTGATGATTTTACGCATTGCAGATGACTTCAAGGACTATGAGATCTGATCAACGACTCTTCCCCATCGAGCTTTGGCTGTCAGACGGGTCAAGAAGAAGGATTTAGCTATCGCCTTAGCTCTTATCGTCACGGTCTCTACATTTTGAATATCTTCATGAATAACATCTTTGCCCTCTTCTCATTCAGCGGAACCTGATACCTTTTCTGTTCTAGCGAGATAAAATTCAACTATTACTTTAGCTTTGGTGACCCATAATCCGTCATGATGATTCTGAATTTTACACTATTTCCTTCGTATGTTGCGCTAATCCGCCCTATTGGTCAGTTCCGGACCGTCCTCTGCCTTCACTTGTGTACTTCCTGCTTGATTGCAAGTCTGTCAAGACTGAGCACCAAAGATGAGACAGAATATGCACTTTACCTGCTCTTCGTTATAAGAAGGCTACCCGTTTCATCGAAGTAGTCACTATTCTGGATAATATGACCAACTCTTCTGCTCTGAATACTTCTCGCGAATGGTCTTGTGCTTAGTCGTTATCTGACGGTTCAGTTTGAGCAGTCTATTGGCGACCAACCCTCTTTCAATATCCGGGAAAGAGTTGGAGCGTTACACTTATATTACTGAGATCACCATGGTCACCCTGTAGCTGTCTACCTTGATGGGAGTCTTCATCGTGAAACAAGTTCCATGATCTCCAGAAAGTGGAGGGAAAGCTTACCACCATGGAAAATGACCAAAGGGGCCACCAGTACTTAGTTTATGGTTCGCCTCGATTGCTTTGATCGAGCGACAGCATGGATTTTCTGGCTAGTCAGGAAGCACCTATCAGGCGGTAATCTGAGTTTGGACCATGTTAAGAACTACTGACTTGCATAAAGAGAGTTTTGCTAAGGAAGATTTAAGTCCAAAGGAGTCGGGGCCAAGCATACTTTCCCATCTGGCTGTGTGCGTTTGGCAGTTCGTTCATCTGGGTTAGTATTGAAGACGGTGCTGTCTCATCCTTTGCTGACAATTTGAAAGCCAAATAGATGTCCCAATCGACCACTTACTCCAGTCTCAGAGCACTTTCTTGTCCTCTATCAGGTATCCGCTCTGCTTATCTCTTTAAGCAAGGGATTAGCCTGCCGGAGTTCGATGAACTGTCTGGTTCAAAGTTTTGATTAAGGGATCATCAAAGTTATTTTACAGCCAACCTTAAGGGAATTTCTTAGTATACATTGTGGTTAGGACAGGGATTAGGTGATCAAATTGTAGAAGATAAGGCACCTACTAGCATGGTGACTTATCATCCAAGCAGATCAGCTGTCCCATACGGAACAAGACAAAGGCCCCAAGTTTCATCAACTAGTCAATTAGGGGACCTAGAACTTTAGCTCCAAATAAAGCCATGGCGCTTTTTGGCCCCTATCTTGGATTTGGAGTTTACTCTTTCCAAGGAGACCGGCTCACATCTACAGGCTCGTCCTACGTTACTTTGCCACAAGGTACAAATCATTCTGGATAATAGTAATATTGTGGAGAGCTATCCGTGTCTCTACACCCTTAACTATCGTTTTATTCAAGAAGCTCATGCGAGTATATTCCGTGGCTTGGCCCAAAGGTCGTAGGCAGGCAAACCAACTGGTCGCTTGCGAGCCGACCTTCCAGAATATGCTCTGTCCAGTCAATAGTCGAGTCTACTATCAAATTCAAAGTTGGTACCAGCCTGCAATTAAGGTTTTCAAAAAGATTATTCCTATCTGGCAGGATATGCCGGGCGAGGGAGACGGAAGTAGCCGCTATGCCGTCCACTTCTCGCCTTAAACGACTTAAGATTATGGGCCGAATCGTGCGTGAGTTTTTCATTATGCCTAAGCAAATGCCCAAATGAACAGGAATTCATCCGATCTAAGTAGCTCAAGAGCGCTCACCAGATGCGATTTAGGAGCAGTTGACAGCTCTAGTTGGACAGCTATGATGAGATTCAGTTGGACATTACCTTGATTAATGATCTTTATGCCTTTCGTCTATACAGGTTTATTGAAGAAGTCACGTCAAGGGCAAGATGTTCAGGCAGAACTGCCGGTATTGAACAGATTGAAAGTATGCACGGTTTAGCTCTTCAGGAATTAGTCGGGAGCTCAAGGATCCCAAGAACCAAGCTTCTTCGGTCAGTATTAGAAAATGAGATGCAGACTTTAAGTCGTCAAGACCCCTAGTAGCTGCCAAGATCCTGGATTTTATCCAAGAATTTGCGACCCGGGCACCCGAAGAACTGAAGCTAGAACACGGACCTTTCCGTACCCATCCACAAGGCCTCTTATCCTTGTTGGTTCAAATGTGCCAAGAAGATGCTCCTGGACCTAAAAAGCCTCGCGCCGCAAGCAATCGACCATGGAGTTGGTGATCGAGCTTTTACGCCGTCGCGCTATGACTGGCGTTAAGTACCGAGAAAGCTCAAGACCAAACGGACACGGACGGCGGACAGATGTATGATTTTTCGGAGCCATTGTGGGCGCAACTTGCCAAGCAAGGCTATTGAGACAGAAGAAGACATCTTCTATCTGACCAAGGAAGAAATCTGAATCACAGACAACACACTCCAGTATCGGACCTGATTAAAAGACGTGCCAGGCTAGCGGGTATTAGACCCCGCACAACTTCAGCCGCTATGTTTTCCTTTGGGTCGGGTACGGAGAAGTTTGAAAGATTTTCAGGGCAGGCACGTAGCCAATTGAGTCGGGGCAGAACACCTGCAAGGATTGGTTGCTCGCCTGGTCGAGTTTAAGGGCCATGCTAGTAGTGACGATGTTCGCCATTGAATCTGCCTGCTGTAAGATTACGGTAACCAGAATGACAGACCCAGGGTGGGTCTATCTCTTTAACTCAAGCCCAAGGGGTCATCGCTGAGCAAGGATCCTGTCCATACAGCCACTATTTCGCGTGAGCTAGGTATCCATCAGTTAGAATGCGGTGCTACGCAATTGTTGAAAAGTGATTGGATTGAGATGGATGGCTTGCTACTAAGTAACTATTTCTTGAGGAGTGGCATCCATGCGACCATTAAAGTTAGGCAATTTCATTCGCCGGAGCTAGTCGACTTTCTAGCCTTGCCGCAGGTTCTTACGGAAAGGCACTTAATGCAGTCACCTGAAGAGGAAGAAAGTCTGATTAGGTGGGACCCATCCACTTAGCTCCGGAAGAAGTGAGAGCCTGTCGGTCACCAAGACCAAAGAAGTTCAGATTCGAGGTTTGCTGACTTATTATCCAGTCGATGGCACTTGCTTCTTAGCTATTTGAGTCCTTAGATGATGTGACATGACCAAGCAGTTTAGTAGCTACATAGCTGAACAGGCCCGCAACTTAGTCAGAAAACTTATTATTCCTGTTCAGGCTAGTTTTGTTAGGTTATCGATAAATTATCTGGCCATGAGATTTACCTTTACCGGCGGTTTCATCAGCCGGCTTATTACCCTGCTCCGGGAGGCGCTGGATTCAAACTGACCCGAAAGTCATTCAATTTCTATCCTGTTGCAAGTCCCACTACCCAGGAAGCCAACCAGCTAAGGTTATGAGGTCGCCGAAATAGGATTAAGATTCGATCCCCACAAGTCGGATTGGACTGAGGTGTCCAAGTGTTTGAACTTTGAATCGACTTTACTGGATTTTTCTTATTTGCTCGTCTTGCAGGGGAGGTAATTTAGTGCTATTCCTGAGAAGTATCATATATTCTGATTTTTCATGGTTATACTATCAGAGGAAAAGTTTAGTGGTTTCTTTCTGATTACCATGCCAGACTATGGAGCCTTACTATCAAAAGCAATTTATTTACTTAGCCAAATTGCTTTGGATTAAGCATCGAGCCAAACGCTACATCATACTCTACCCAGATAGATCCACAGTATTTGGCTCTGGGGTCAGCATTGAGCCATCTAACTTTAAGCAAGCTCGCCAGAGGGCTTGCCGTTGGCGTTTAACACATCATATATTACACTGACACGTCACTGTCATGGACTTACAGGGAACCAGCTACACTTATGGACTCTATCAACTTCTTACTAAAAGCTCGCACTTTGGGATAAGGAGCTTTTACATGGTTTCAAATAGAGGGACTAGGATTTCTGAGATTTGCTGTCACTAACGCATCAATTGATGGGCAAAGCCAGGTTCACCAACTATGAAAATTAGCCCAGCAAGGTCCAATTAGAGGCCTAGAGGCCAAAGTCCCTTTGATCGATCACTTGCTTGATAACCAAGATAACCTGGGGAAGCAGCAAAACTAGTCGCTAGCCAGGGCAGGAACATACTCAATCAGGATACCTAATCAGGTGGATCAGGAGATGTAGACTGAAGGCTATAAAAGCCCCAACCAGACCAGATAGTTAGCAAAATACAGGCTAGCGCCGGTGATGATAAGCACCACTAGATACTCCTCTAAGACTGCCAGAGCAAAGCCTGAAGGAGAAAAGTGTTCATAGGCAGCTGCAATTCTTGGGTACTTGTCTAAAATCGCTTGATTTTTATCCAACCATGGACCAAAGCCAATGATTTCTTCCATCTCATGTAGCATAAAAATGACGGGAAATAACCACAAAAGATTTTCCATAATTTGCTTCCTCCCTCAGCTTTTACATTTGCATTATAGCGCTTCAAGACCAGTATTTCAATCATACTGCATGTATAAAATAGACAGCTAGATTAGACCTTTGGGTCGTAAGATGAGAATCGCATAAGATTAGTTGTTTTCTCATCAGATATGAGCTAAAATGCAAGGCTAAAGACTTGTTTCTGAGCACCGTTTGCGGTACACTATGCGTGAGAATACGTATACATAGAAAGAGAGAGGAATATTGTGACAGATTTAAATCCAAATCAGGCGGTGGGATTGGCACCAAAGCAGTCAGAACGGTTGATTTTGATCAAGAATTTGCCTATGACGGACCTTTTGTGCCTTTCTACACACCACAATCAACACGTTTTACTCGTTTGAGCACCAACGGCTAAGAGTGTGACCGCTGAAAATTTATGAATCCAACCGCCAGATAGCAACTTAGTTAGTGCTCACGTCATGCGACGTGGTGAACGCGGTACTTGGTGATCGAGATTTAGGACTGCACTTAACTGCCTACACTTACCTATTAGACCATGGTTCATTAGGCCTTAAACGCAGCCAAGACCCTTATGCCATTGCGGCAGTGGTTAATGGTGACCGCAGTGTGGTGGTCAACCCAGCAGCCACTCAAGTGGAGGGCTTTGACCGTATGCCGTCTTTTGGCAAGGCGACCGATGCTATTATCTACGAACTCAATGTCCGCGACTTCTCAGTAGCGGAAGATTCGGGCATTTCAGCTAAAGGTAAAAGTTCTTAGGCTGCCGAAGCAGGCACTCATACCTTAATGGCCAAATTACTGGCTTAGACTATCTTAAGTCGCTGGGCTTTACCCATTTGCAATTATTACCAATTTATGATTACGCGACAGTAGATGAGACAGAAGCCAAACCAACAGCTACAACTGGGGCTATGATCCTAAGAACTGTAATGTGCCAGAAGGCTCCTATGGACAGATCCTCATAATCCGCTTAGCCGGATTTTAGAACTCAAGCAAACCATTAAGACCCTTCACGACAATGGTCTGCGTGTTATTATGGACGTGGTCTATAACCATGTTTATCAATTTGACTTGCAAGCCTTCCAGAAGATTGTGCCAGGTTATTTCTTCCGTTATGACCAGGCAGGTAACTTATCTAATGGGACTGGGGGTCGGCAACGATACCGCTTGAACGCTACATGATGCGCCGTTATATCTGTGATTCCATTCTTACTGGACACGAGAATTCAGTTAGATGCTTCCGCTTCGACTTACTTTCGGGGATTCATGACGTTGAAACCATGTTGGCCGTACGTCAAGCCTCGAATGAAAATCGATCCTTCCATCATCATCTTAGGTGAGGGTTGAACCTGCAAAATCATGCCTTTTATGAAGATAAGGCTGCCCAACACAATGCCTACCGTATGCCTGGAGTGGCTCACTTCAACGATTCCATTCGTAATGCCCTCAAAGGCGGTAACTTCAACAAGCAGGAAGGCTGCTATGTCAATCGGACGTCCTGACTTAGAGAAGTTAGTGGCGCAGAACCTCTTAGTAGGGATTCCTAACTCGGCCTATGCTAGTCCGGACCAGGTCGTCCACTATGTTGAGGCCCACGATGACTTAACCCTCTATGACAAGCTATGCTACACTCATCCGCATGATTCGGAAGAAGTTCGTGTTCGCCGGGCCTTAATGGCAACTAGTCTGGTTCTCTTGGCGCAAGGGATTCCCTTTATTCATGCTGGTCAAGAGTTCTTGAGAACCAAGAAATTGATAGAGAACACCTACAATGCACCAGATGAAATTAACCAATTTGATTGGAATCGAGTAGCGGCACATCAAGATACGGTGGATTATGTCCGTGGCCTAATCCAGTTACGTAAGAGCTCACCCCTCTTCCGCCAAAACTCTTATGATGATATTCTCAACTCCTTGGCTGTCTATCAGTTACATGATGGCGTCATTGCCTACCAATTGGAAGATGAGAATGCTGCTTATTTCGTTATGATTAATGCCAATGATTGGCGTATGCCGATCACCTATCTGCCGCATGGTCTCTACCGCAAGGTAATCGTCGACTATACGGCACCATTGAAGAAGGTCGTCTTCGACTTTAATGGCTCACTACGAAATGCCAGGCTCATTCGTGACCGTCTTGGGAACGCGTCGAGAAGGCAGAATAGATAAGCAATCAATCCGACCACATTAGTGGTCGATTTTGTTTGTCAGCATGTAGAGCCGCCAGAGCGACTCAAAGATTCTCTAACTTAGCCTTCTACGGGAAGAGATCAAGAATTTGACCGGTGTAAACATCGCAGACAAACTGGTAGTGAACCAATTGTTCCCCCTCATAGCGGCTAATGCCCCCAATGTAAACTTGAGGTTGGCTTTCCAATTCAGGGTATTCAACCGGAACATAGTGAATCCAAGAGCCTTCAATTGGCCCTGTGTTAGCAAATTCCGCCTGACTTCGGCTAGAACCCGGCTAGGACGTTTAGGTTGGGATTCCGGCAAAAGAGTGGTCCAGCCCACGCCGACGACAGCGCTGGGTTATATAGGAGTGTCACCGATCGAGGCCTTTACGTGAGTAGATGACATAGTATTTTTCCTTCTTTCATAGACAGGGTGCGCGCTCCATCAGGGAGCGGTAGGTGGGGGCGCACAGGCTTGTGCTCCGTACTCTTAGTGTAACACAAATTCGAGTACAATTCATTGATTTTACTAAGCGCTCGTGAGATAATAAAAAGAGTAAAATTCTACCTATGATAAGTGGCGAAGGAGGTACGGTGCAACCGCGATGGGCATGACATTGATAAGGCTTTGACTGAATCAAACATCTGACCGAATTACTATGATTTTCGGGCAATGAAGGCAGGTTCGCCGCTTGCAGGAAGATAGACTCTTAGTTGATAAGATCGAAGTATCTGGGATTGGCAAACCCTCTATGGGGATTAAGTATGCTATGATCCAGAAGCGCCACGTCTCATGTTGGCAGTTTCACATGGATGAAGTGGGTCTTATGGTCCGTCAGATTACCTCAAATGGTCTCTTAACGGTGACACCTATTGGGGTTGGAACCCTTTATAGCATCTCAGCTCAACGCTACACCCTTCAAACCCGCAAGGGAGATTATGTCTGCATTTCATCATCTGTGGCTCCTCACTTATTGCGGGGCAAGGATGGGGCGGCTACGTCAGTGGCGCCTGAAGATATCCTATTTGATGCGGGCTTTACTTCCCGCGAAGAAGCCTTGGAATATGGCGTAATGTCCTGGCGATTCCATTGTACCTAAGACAGAAACTGTTTGACAGCTCAACAAGCAAGCCCTAATCGGCAAGCTTGGGATAACCGCTATGGCTGCGCTGTGATGTTAGAAGCTGCGCAGCGCAAGATATGAGCAAGGCGGCCACCATTATTGTAGCAACGCTCAAGAAGAAGTCGGTTTTGCGTGCTAGCGTTGTTCATCGCTACCAACCAGATGCCTTTATTGCCGTAGATTGTTCGCCAGCCGATGATACGGATGGTAACAAGGACAAGTTTGGACAGTTAGGGGGTGGCTTCCTCTTGAGGGTGCAAGATCCAGGCCACATCACCCACCGCGGTATGCGTGAGTTCTTGTTAGATACAGCTGAAACCCACAAGATCCATACCAATTTTTCTTCTCGAAAGCAGGAAACCGACGCGGGTGCCGCCTCATGTCAGCAATGATGGGGTGCCTTCAGCAGTGATTGGGGTCTGCGCCCGTTACATTCACGGTCACCAAACCTTTTTCCGTATGGATGATTATGAGGGCAGCCGATGAGATGGTCATCAAAGTCCCAGAGACTCTCGACAAGTCAACCCTTACGACCATTCATGCCAATGTCTAAGGACAGACTAAAGAAACTAGGAAATTTCAGACAAGTAGACGAAAGAAGACAAGAAATAATATGTGGTTAGCATTCTATAATCCGAGGCGTCGGTGACGTGCCCTTCTCACCAGTGGTCCAGTATCTTCACACGAGATTGACCCAGATAGCAAAGGTCAGGTAACCGCCTTGCGCCATCATCAATCTCAAGCCATTGTGGGCTATAACCTTTTCGGCGTGGCTGACTTGAACTTGACTGGGGAAGGGCCTGTGACCTTGACTCTGAGCAAGTGGCTCAAGCACGCGCGTATTCTAGGCGGTATCTTTCGATCAAGGGTTAGCTTGATGCTTCACCACGCTTGGTGGTGGTTATGTGGAAGAATGTGTCGACCATCCAGACAGTGACCACTACATATTACCCAAAACACGTGTAAGCGCTGACACCGTCCCACAAATCGTCTGTGGGCAGCGAATATTGAAGCGCCAAAAGGTCTTAGTGGCTCAACCAGGTGCCGTTATGCCAGATGGTTTGGATTATTTGGCCAGGCCAATTACGTGGCGTTGACAGCAATGGGATGATTTGTTCTACACGCGAACCAGGTTTGACGCCATTGAGAATAAAACCAGAATCTGGGTATGAAAGATGACTTAGCAGTCTGGCACACCACTTTGAGCAAGTCATCGCTCACTACCAAGGCTAGTTTAGCCATTTAGCTGATAAAACTAGTAGCATCAAGAAGTACCAGAAGATGGAAAGGACGGTGGCTTATATGACTGACCAAGGATCCGCTTTATCAGAAGCGGAATGTAAATTACGACAACCGACGTTTTAACTGGAATCCCAATCGTCTTCGCCAAGCGGGCGCCTCACAAATTCAAGTCTGCGCTGGAAGAGAAGCAAGAAATCAGTCAGCCATCGCCCTGTTCATCACCACGAGCAACCTTGGCGGGATCAACTGCAAAAGATGATTGATGCCAGTCAGACGCCACCGCCAGCTGCGACACAGAGCTATTGGAAGAGGCTGACTATCGGGTAGCCTACCGTAGCGCCGCAATAGTAGCCTCAAATCAGCGCTTTAATTCGGATGGTGCGGAACGCATGATGTCGGAGCCAATCGAAGAGAAAGTCCCGTGCCTAGCTATCGACCGGGTGAGGAGCTAGACTACGACAAACCCATTCTGACCGTTTGGACGTGTGCCTATGTGGCACCAGCCGATGCGCGACCTCAAATGACTGGCCCAAGCCAGGCCAAGCCAGTCGACAGCAAGACCGCCAGGTTCTGATGAAATTTTTGTAGAACGCCGACTTTCTCAGCGCTCACGCCAGCTTCTGGCAAAGCTAGCGCCCAAAGAGAGCGGGAGCATCATGAGGCCAGCACTGAACGCAGGTCTCAGATGCCAGGCTAAGTTCCAGTCTATTTTAGAGAACGGGCGAGATAGCCAGGAAGTGGCAAGACAGGCGCGGGCAGAACGTTTCAACCTATGAGCTACCTAAACCTTTATCAGCCACCGCAATCGCAAGCTGTGACCGAAGTCGTGAGGGTCTCGTGAGATTTTGGCTCGTATGCGTAAGGACAAGGACAGCTATTTTATTATTTGAAGACTAGAAATAATTGAGTGAAGACGTAGGTTGATTATGAGAAGCAAACAACCTATCATTTTGTGGGGAATCAAAGGTCTAGGTATGAGTGCTCGCGCATTATCCTGGTAGGAGTAAGGCTATAAGGTGCTGGGAGGACGTAGGAAAGTACTTTTCACCCAGCAAGGCTTAGAAGCTGCGGGTGTGCCTATGATGGAATTCCCACTGACATATTCAACCTGGCCTGACCATTATCGCAGGCACGCCTTCGGGGGATGACCATGAAGAATTGCAAAGGGCGCGCGAATTCAGGCTTTGCCAATCTACCGCTACCATCATTTGTGTAATTGGATTAAGGGCGTTACACCCGTATTGCTGCTCTGGCTGTCACGGTAAGACCTCAACCACAGGTCTCTTTACATACCTCAAGCACTTAGCCTCTCTGTCTTACTTGATTGGGGATGAACCGGCTATGGGCAAGAATCAGGGCAATTACTGTGCCCAGAAGCAGGAGTATCGTCGCTACTTCCTGTCTTATGAACCAGATTATGCCATTATTACCAACGTGGATTTTGACCAATTTGATTACTTTCACTTCGATTGAGGATGTCTTTTCAGCTTCACTAGTTTTGCAGGCCAAAACCACCAAAGCCGTGATTGCTCGCGGGAGGATGCTTATCACGCTAGTTAGGAAAGCACAGTTCCCTCGTCTACTACTAGTTTGACCAGCAACTCTAATTGTTTCATGCACAACCAATATTGAACGGACACAAGATGGATCTGACTTGATGTGACCTTTGAAGCAAGTTCTAGATGTCGGCGCCGACCCATGGTAAGCACAATATCTTAAACGCTGCGGTTATTGCAGAGTCTTGACCCTAGAAGGTTTCCCGGCAGATGCCATTGCCCAAAAACCCAGCGACCTTCACGGTGTGTCAAACGTCGTTTCAGCGTTAAGACAGTGGGTGATTTAACTATCATTGACGACTATGCCCACCATCCAAGCGAAATCAAGGCGACCATTGATGCGACCAAGCAACGCTATCCAGACAAACGCTGTATTGCAGTCTTCCAACCTCATACCTTTAGCCGGACAGTAGCCCTGCTTAACGAGTTTGCTGAGTCACTTAACCTAGCAGACCAAGTCTATCTCTGCGACATCTTCAACTCTGCCCGTGAGCAAAGTGGGGAAGTTACTATTCAAGACTTGGCGGCCTTTAATTGACCAAGAGGTGGAGATTATTTCAAGCGAGCATCTGTCTCCACTTATGCAGTATAAGTGACGATGTCATTGTCTTTATGGGCGCGGGTGATGTGATAAGATTGCCCAACGCTTTGAAAAAGAATATGCCCGCCTACATCCAAATGTCCTCTAAGACTCACTTGGCGGCTAAGACCTAACACTCAATACAAGTCATCACGATCAGCCATTCTTAGCGGCTTGTCCTAAGGGATGCTGCTGGACTGGCTGATTTACTTTTGTTTCAGTGCTATGGCTAGAGTCTAGGAGCTATCATTACACACTTTAAGGAGGCGCCCCATGACCAGCGCAAAATTTTACTGATTGATGGAAGCAGTTTGGCCTATCGGGCCTTCTTCTCCATTTTGGATATCGAACGATTCAAGAATAAGGCAGGCCCACATACCAATGCCTTGTTTAGCTTTTAACCGCATGCCGATGGGGTTTTAGACCAATCTAAGCCTCACCCATGTCTTGGTGATGTCTCGATAAATCTATCATACCTTTTCGGACGGAACAATACCCAGAATATAAGGCAGGACGCCAAAAACACCGGGCGAGTTCCGCGAACAACTGCCTTATTTTCCGGTGTTTGGATGCCTATGGCATCAAGTACTACGAATTACCCACTAAGGAAGCGGACGATATCCCAGGCACCCTGGCCAAGGTGGCAGATCCAGACGACCAGGTCATGATTGTGTCGGGTACGCGACTTAACCCAATTAGCCAGCGACCAGGTGACAGTCTATATCACCAAAAAAGGCGTAAGCGAGCTAGAGCCTTACACGCCAGCCAGCATTTGGGACAAGTACCAGCTGACGCCTGAACAGATTATTGACCTCAAGGGACTGATGGGCGATAGCTCGGATAATCATCCGGGCATTGAACGGGTAGGAGAAGACCGCCCTAAGTTGTTCCATCAATTTGGGATGGTCGAAGGCCCTCATCAAGGCCTGATCAACTCAAGCCTTCCAAGATGAAGGAAAACATCATCCGCGACGAAGCTAATGCCCGCCTCAGTAAGTCACTGGCCCGCATTGTCCAAGATGCGCCACTGGAAATCACCCTCGATGATTGCCAACTGGGACAACGTGACCTAGCTCAATTAAGTGAATTTTATGTCCAAATGGATTTCCGTAGCTTCCTAGCCCAACTCCATCAGGGGACGGAAGTCGTCGCTAGTCAAGAGACCAGTAGTTATCCTGTGACTTGGTTGGAGACCATTGAAGAAGACCATCTTAAGGCAGCTGGCGCCTTCTATCTGGAGACGCTTAGCGAGAATTATCACTTTGCGCCAGTCCTGGCGGTAGCCTGGACCCAAGGTGACCAGGCTTATGCCACTAGTGGTCAAGTTGCCTTTTGCTAGCCCGGCTTTTTAGAAAATGGTTAGAAGATGGGTCTGTCCCCAAAATCAGCGCAGACCTCACGCGTGACAGTATCCGTTGGACCACCAGGGCCGACGCTGGCAGGCGGACCTTCTGAGTGGGCCTGGCAGCTACCTGGTGGATGTCGAGAAGATTAGCGATCTAACGAGCCTGGCTACCATTCAGACTTGGGGCATTCAAGTCCAACTGGATGAGAGTAGTTTGCGGCAAGGGCGCTGCAGGCTCTGCCAGACAATGAGCGTTTAGCTCAACACCTGCAGCAGACAAGGTTTCACTCTTAGATCAAGCGCAGCTGCCCTTTGACTCAGCAGCTAGATGATTTGGGCATGACGCAACCTCTATCAAGACATGGAATTCTGCTGGCTCAAGTCTTAACGGACATGGAGAAAAGAGGGTAGCAGTTGATGTGGCTACTCTGGAACAGATGAATGACTTGCTTTTAGCACGCTTAGAAGAATTAGAGGCTGAAATCCAAACCTTAGCAGGGCAAGCCTTCAATCCTAATTCGCCTAAACAATTGGGTGAAATCCTCTTCGAACGCTTAGGCTTGCCGGTCATTAAGAAGACCAAGACGGGCTACTCAACGGCAGCTGCCGATGTCTTAGAAAACCAAGGACGCCCATCCCATTGTGGTCTGCCCTTCAACCTCATCGCCAGCCGGCTAAGCTTCAGGGGACCTATTTGGCTGGTCTGCCTAAGTTTATTCAAGCCGATGGCAAGATTCACACCCGCTTCGTTCAAACCTTGACTCAGACCGGGCGCTTATCCAGTGCGGATCCTAACTTGCAGAATATCCCCATTCGGATGGAAGAAGGTCGCAGGATTCGTCAGGCCTTTGTGCCGTCTCAACCAGGATGGCAACTTTTTGGCGCCGACTATCGCAAATCGAGTCTGCGGGTGCTGCCCATACTTTCGCGTGATCCTCACGAAGCAGGCCTCTTGAGGGCCAAGACATCCATGCGGCGACCGCACGACGGGCTCTTGGCCCAGCAGAAGATGAGGCGGTCAACAGCGACATGCGACGCCAGGCCAAGGCGGTTAACTTTTGGGATTGTCTATGGTATTAGTGACTACGGCCCGTCCCAGAACTCTGGATATGCCACGTAAGGAAGCCAAGGCTTTATCGACCGCTACTTTGGCCGAATATCCCAGGTATCTCTGACCTTTATGCAGGAGATTGTGGCTCAAGCCAAGAAAGATGGCTATGTCAGCACTTTGTGGGGCCGGCGACGTGCCTTACCGGATATTTATTCCAGCAACTTTAACCTGCGTTCCTTCGCAGAGCGGACGGCTCATGAATACGCAATCCAAGGGACAGCTGCCGATATTATTAAGGTAGCCATGGTGGCCTTAGACCAGGCCATTCGTCAACGCGGCCTTCAGGCGCGTCTGCTCTTACAGGTGCACGATGAGCTGATTTTAGAAGCGCCTCAAGATGAAATCGCCATTTTAGAAGAATTGGTGCCGGAAGTCATGGAGGGCGCGGTTAGCCTATCGGTACCGCTTAGGTAGAAGCAGCCAGTGGCAACAACTGGTATCAATTAAAATAAGGCCCAGGCTCCTTGACGAACTCGGCCTAGAAAGGAAGTGACTTATGCCAGAATTACCCGAAGTAGAAACGGTACGACGTGGCCTGACTAGTCTGATACAGGTCAAGACCATTGCGGAGGTCCAAGTTTTCTGGCCCAAGCTGATTGACCTAAGACCTCAAGAGACACTGGCTCAGTGGCAAGACTACTTGAGTGGCCAGACCATCCAAGCGGTGGGGCGACGGGCAAGTACTTATGGCTGGATTTTGGTTCTCAGGTCCTAGTTTTTCATTTGCGAATGGAAGGTAAGTGCCATGTCTACCCACCAGGTCAGGAGCCTAAGACTAAGCCCAAGCATGTGCATCTGATCATGACTTTTAAGGACGGCAGCCACTTCCATTATGAGGATGTCCGCAAGTTTGGACGTTTCTCTTATATGGCCAAGGACCAATTAGAAAGCTATTTTGCCAGCAAGAAGATGGGTCCTGAGCCCACCAAGGAAGCCTTTGACTTGGCTCATTTCCGCCCAGCTGGCGGCTTTAAACGGGGCGCTTAAGCCCCTCTTGCTGGACCAGACCCTGGTGGCTGGTTTAGGCAATATTTATGTGGATGAAGTTTGCTATAAGGCGCGGATTCATCCAGCCAGACCGGCTTGCGACCTTACCGTCCATGAAGTCAAGCGTCTGCATGCCGCTATTATTGAGATTTTGGCGGCGGCTGTGCAGGCGGGGGGGTCTACCATTCGGACCCTATCGCAATTCCTTGGGGCGGCGGGAACCCATCAAGAGTCCTGGCTGTCTATGGCCGAGTAGATGAGCCCTGTGAACGTTGTGGTCGTCTCATTCATAAGGTCCAATTGGGCGGACGGGGGACGCATTTCTGCCCTCATTGTCAATCAGCCCGCCTCAAGTATCCGCAAGGAGGAAAAGGCCATGCTTAGAATTGGTTTAACAGGAGGGATTGCGACAGGTAAATCCACCGTGTCTAACTACTTGAAGGAACTAGCCTATCCCCTTGTCGATGCGGATTTAATAGCCCGTCAGCTAGTGGAACCTGGCCAAGAGGGCCTGGAGCGCTTGGTGGCGCGATTTGGTAGGGAAATTCTGGATGAGTCAGGTGCCCTTAACCGCCAAGTCTTTGGCCAGCGGCTCTTTGGGGATGCCCAGTTGCGCCAGGAGGTGGATCAACTCTTGCATCCACTCATTTATGAAGCCCTGGAAGCGGAGAGTCAGCGTCTGGCCCAGGCGGGAGCAGCGCTTGCCTTTTTCGATATCCCCTTACTTCATGAGACAGGCTATGACCAAAAAATGGATCAGGTCTGGGTGGTTTATCTGCCCCATGACTTGCAAGTAGAACGGCTAATGGCCCGTAATGGCTGGAGCCAGGACCAAGCGGAGGCAGCCATTGCCAGCCAGGCATCTATTGAAACCAAACGCCAAGGGGCAGATCTAGTCATCGATAATCAGGGAAGCTTAGCGGCGACCTTTGCCCAGGTAGATCGGGCTTTAAGCCGTCTCTAGCTTGTTCCTCTGATAAGAATTCGTTATAATAGAGGGAAAGCGCCATCTGGCGCCAGAAGACAAGGAGGAACCCTATGGAATGTCCAAAATGTCATCACCAAAACTCCAAAGTTAATGACTCCCCGGCCAGCTGATGGTGGAAGTGCAACTGCGCTGGCGGGAATGCCTCAACTGCAAACATCGTTTCTCTACCCTATGAACGGATCGAACAGATTCCCTTGCTGGTCATTAAGCGTGACGGTACCCGGGAAGAATTCAGCCAGCAGAAGCTACTGCGCGGAATTGTGCGTTCAGCTGAAAAACGGCCTATTACCATGGAACAAATGCAGGCTTTGGCTCAACAAGTCGAAAACAAGATTCGTGAAATTACTGACCAGGAAATTGAGTCAGAACAAATTGGGGAATTTGTGATTCCACTCTTGATGGAATTAGATGAAGTGGCTTATATTCGCTTTGCCAGTGTCTATCGTCAATTCCATTCGCGTGAGAGTTTCTTAAAGGAACTCCAAGCCCTGCAAGATCGTTTAAGTGAGAAAAACGATAAGAAATGCTAGGTGTCAATTTTAGAAAGGAGGTCCCACCATGTTAAGTCCCTTACAGCCCTTTCGGGTTCGACAGCAAGCGCCCTTGTCCCAGCTACAGCAAGTGACTCTTCGTCAATGTTATCAGCCTGTCATCGGCACGGTGGGACTGGCCTTTTATCTGTCTCTAACGGATTATGCGGGAGCAGACGGGGCCTGGAGCCCAGCAGTCATGCATGCTAGTCTGATTAATCAACTGCAAGTTTCGCCGGCTGACTTAAATCAAGCTCGCGGATACTTGGAGGCCTTGGGCTTACTCAAGTCCTATCAACCTAAGAAGGTCCAGGGCAATGCCCAGACTCAATTAGTCTCCTATGAAATCATGGCGCCACTTGAGGTGGGGAGCTTCTTGCAGCACCCCCTTTACGCGGCTTTGCTTATGAATAAGATTGGGGATCAGGCCTTCTATCGCTTGATGCGCCGTTTTGAATGGGAAGAGATGGATGCCAGCGAATATGTGGAAGTGACCCAGTCCTTCAGTCAGGTCTTCGACTATCCATCAGACCAAGCCATCAAAGACGCACAGAACCAGGATGCCTTATCTGGCTCCTACCGTCAACAGACCGCTCCTAATCCAGCAGAAGCCAACTTGGACCAAACCGGCCAGGATAGCTTCCGTTATGGTCAGGTTCTGGATATACTAGAAGCGGCTCAAGTTAATAGCCGGCTCTTCACGCGGGAACTGCGCCAGCAAATGGCTAGTCTCCATCAAGTCTATGGCTTTAACGAGGAGCAAGTGGCCACAGTCATTAAATTGGCCTACCAAGACCAGACGGAACAAATTGCTATGGAGCAATTACCGAGTTTGGCTAAGCGCTATAAGGACAGCCTAAGTAGCAAGGAATCGGCCGCTAACCAGGCCGGCCAGCTCAAAGACCAGATTCAAGCCCGCGCCCAAGCCTTGCTAGACCAAGGCCACTATAGCCAAAACCAGGCGCAGATTATTGCCACGGCGGAGATTTTGCCACCGCTAGCCTTTCTCAAGCAAGTTAAGCAAGCCAAGGGTGGCATCCGGAGTGACCAAGAAGGCTATAACCTAGAAGCTGCTTTGGATAAGGTTAAGCTGTCGCCTGCCATTGTCAACCTAGCGGTCTATTATCTCTTGGTCATGGAAGGGCGCGACCACCTTTACAAGTCTAATTTTGAAAAATTACTGGATGAGTGGCAGCAAAAGGGGATTAAAGAAGTCCACCAAGTATTCCGCTATATCGAAGATAAGCGCCAGGCCCAAGCCCAGAAGGCTAGCCAGGAGTCGGGTCGTCCTTATAGTCGGACCCACAAGGGGTCTGGAGCCCATCAGCGTCAAGAAGTGGTGCCTTCGTGGTTAGCTAAGCAACGCCAAGAAAGCCAAGATTCAGGGCAGGCATCCAATCAAGCTCAGCCTGAGGCTAACCCAACTGCTAGTCAAGCCACCCAGACCTTCGTCAATCCATTTAAGAAAGGGTCAGCCCAGGAGCTAGACCGCTAGAGGAGGAATCTTATGGAGACAATCCAAGACGTCATGCGTCAGATTATGAACCAGCCCCATCTGCAAGAAATTTATGAGCAGGCAGTGGCCTTGGTCCGCCAGGATGAAGCCATTCAAGCCTTCCTCCGAGAACATCAAGCAGAATTAAGCGGGGAAATGATTCAAAATTCCCTGTCCAAACTCAATGAGTTTCGTCTAGAACGTCGAGCGATTGAATCAGGCCAGCCAGGCACCAACCCAGGCTACCAGCCAGAATTATTCATTAACCACAATTTTATTGATGTCCGCTACAAAGCTCAACCACTGATCACTTGGCCAGCCTCAAGGCCCGTCGCCAAGCCGCTAATTTAGATAACCGCATGATGGCGGATGATGTCCGCCAGGCTCATTTGGCTGATTACATCATTGATTCGCCAGAACGCCAGGCCTTAATCAATGCCGTGACGCAATTTATGCAAAGCTATCACCAAGATCCTAAATCAGCACAAGGTCTCTATATTACGGGCCCTTACGCGGTGGGTAAGACCTATTTATTGGGGGCTTTGGCCAATCATTTGGTGAAGAAGAGGGGGCGACGGTGACTTTCTTACACTTCCCAACCTTTGCTTCCGATATGCGGGCATCTATTCGGGACAATAGCACCCAAGCCAACTTGGATAAGGTCAAGCAGGTGGATGTCTTAATGCTAGATGACATGGGCGCCGAGTCTGATCCGTCGGGCTGGGTGCGTGACGAAGTCTTGGCCATTATTCTAGAATATCGTATGCGAGAATCGCTTCCAACTTTCTTCACTTCCAACTTCTCTCTCAAAGAATACGAAGAAGTCCTGACCTATAACCAAAAAGGCATTAGCCTAGCCAAGGCAGGCCGTATCATGGAGCGGGTTCGTTATCTAGCTCGTGAAATTACCCTCGATGGGCCAAACCGCCGGCAACTCAAACGGCAAGGATAAGGAGTAAAGCAATGAATCAACCAGAACCTAATGAATTGACCAAGCGTTATCGGATGACCCGTTTCCTCATGGTCATCGTCTTGGCTATCCAACTATTTGTCCTAGCAGCCTACTACTTCAAGGAAAAGCAAACGGTCTTGGCCTTTCCTATGATTGTTAACAGCCTTTTCTTGGCTTTGGCCTTGACCCATTTGCGACACATTAAGCCTCGCGATTAAATCTATTAATCTTATTAGCCTCGTTCTATTGGAACTAGGCTTTTTTCTTATAATCAGGGCTTGTCGGATGGGTTTAAGTTACATACAATAGAAGTAAGAAAAAGCAAGGAGTGGATGTCAGATGAAGGTCTTGGTGACGGGACATGGAGGCTTTGCTACCGGGATGGCAGCAGCCAGCAGAATGATTGTAGGTGACCAGGAGCTTATCAATTGGTTGCCTTTTGAGGAAGGCACCAATCTCAGTGACTACCAAGCCCAAATCGCAAGCAGCATTGAGGCGCATGGGGCGCAGGGCTTGTTGATTCTAACGGATTTTAAGGGGGGCACGCCCTTTAATGTCAGCATGTTGCTGTCTCAGGGACATCCACAAGTCGCAGTCCTGGCAGGGACGAATTTGGCCATGATATTAGAAGCCATTGATCAGGCGCCCACCGCAAGCTCAGTGACTGACCCTAGCGGATCATTTAGTGGTCGTAGGGCGCCAAGGTTTGCTTAGGGGGATTCTGCAGGCTCGTGACTAAGATTCCTTATCTGTGCGACCTTAATTGCCTAAATTTATTTCCTAGTTAATTCAAAGTATTTTCCTAAAAAATACCTGCTTTTAGTCGCAAGAGCAGGTTATTTTAGTGTATAATAGGGAAGAATACACTGGCAAATCGATGGAGAGGAGTGGACATTATCGCAACGCTGAAAGACGTGGCCAAGAAGGCCAATGTGTCTAAGATGACGGTCTCTCGAGTAATCAATCACCCCCAACTGGTGACAGATGAACTCAAGCAATTGGTCTATCAGGCCATGGAAGAACTCAATTATCGACCTAATATGGCGGCCAAGGCCCTAGCTCAGAACCGGACGCTGATTGTTAAGGTCTTGATTCTGGAAGAAATGGATGCGACAGAGCCTTATTATATGAACCTCCTATCTGGGATTGCCAAAGGTTTAGATAAGTATCAATACTCCTCCAACTCATGACAGAGAACACCATTGATACGGGGAATAGTGATGGTTATATTATCACCGGCATGCGAGAATCCGACTATGAATGGATTCGTAAAATCGACAAGCCGCTCATTCTCTACGGGGAGAATACCTATGGGGTACCCTTTGTTGATTCAGATAACCGGCAGGCTGAATTTAAGGCTACCGAGTATGCCTTTAAAAAGGTTATGACCACATTATCTTTGTCGGGATTGATGTGCCGGAATACTGAGCGCCAGCGGGAGCAAGGCTATCAAGATGCCCTGGCGCAACATCCAGACCATACGGCGCAAATTCACCGCATTCGAAATTCTTCGACGGCAGCGGCAGAATTGGTTGAGCGTCTGGACGCGCATTTGGAACCTAACACTTGCTTTGTTTGCGCCTCAGACCGCATTGCCTTAGGCATTCAGCGGGGCCTTAAGTCACTGGGTAAGTCCATGCCTGACGATGTGGGGGTTATTGGCTTCGATGGGGTCTTCTAGACCAGATTGCTAGCCCACAGCTGACGACCATGAAGCAGAAAGTCTTGGACATGGGGAATGCCTGCGTGGAACAGCTCATGCGCTTAATTGAGGGAGAGAGCCTCAAGGAGACGGCCTGCTACTTTGAAGCAGATTTGGTGGAACGAGGATCTACCAGATTGTAGGTTGATTTACTTCCTATTTAGCTAGTGACATGATAAACTAAGAACCATAAGTACATAGAGGGGGATATAGACTATGACTGAAAAACGAATGACGCGCACAGAGCGGATGCGCCAAGGTAATAAATTCGGTAAGAAGCCTGATAAGGCGACCAAGGAAAGTAAGAAGAAACAAGGGAAGAAAAGAAAAGGGGGCTTCTCTTGGCGGATTTTTCTAGCAATCTTGCTTTTCTTAGCAGCGGCAGTGCTATTCTTGTTAGATCCAATCAAGAACTATTTAGTCCGTCAAGGTCAGGAAGCTAACGCAGTTACTGAGTTAGACCGTAATAAGCGGGCTGAAATTGAGGCGAATGAGAAGAAGGAAGTTAGTTATGACTTTGGTGTCATCAAGCCACTTAATCCTTATGATGTCATCGCGAACGGCATTAATGCCAAGGATCTTCCGACTATAGGTGGTGTGGCCATGCCGGATGTTGGCATGAACTTACCAATTTATAAAGGTGTAACCAATGAAGGGATGTTCTTGGGGGCAGGGACTTTGACTCCTAATCAGAAGATGGGGGAATCTAACTATTCCATTGCCAGCCATCACTCCATTCACAAGGGTTTACTCTTTGAACCTTTGATGCACGCCAAGGTAGGTCAAGCAGTTTATCTGACAGACTTAGACAAGGTTTATAAATATGAAGTAAACTACATTGATCAAGTGGATCCAAGTCGTGTGGACTTAATTGAACCTACGACCAATCCAATCCTTACCATGATTACCTGCGACTCGACCCTTACCATGCGGGTGGTAGTCCAAGCCAAGCTTGTAGAAACCAAGCCAATTGAAGAAGCATCCAAAGATATGGTCAATGCCTTCAAAGCTAAACAGACGGTTCCTACTAATAACTAAAGATAAAAAAACCCAGACTTAATGTCTGGGTTTTGTCATGTAGATTGGACGAGCATCAGGCTAGAATTTGTCCTGGCTTGTAGAATGATGACATTGACATGCTCCGGGAGGGCACTGACAAGGGATGGACTCGGGTGCCGTCTTAACTTGTTCTTGAAGTTGGGCTATTGAGGCTTGGCAGTCGGCTTTGGCTAATGGAGTAGTAGCCAGCAGGCGAGCAAGAAAATGGGCATGGTCTCTTCTACAAACAGGATCAAGTGCCGCTTGTAGGCGAACAAGAGTAGCCTCTTCTTGGCTAATCGTGGCATAAAATTGAAAGGGGCTAGATCCTTCAGCCTTGTCAAGATAGCCCTTTTGAATCAGGCGAGAGAGCAGGGACTTTATGGTACCAACTTTCCAATCACTTGATGCTGATAGGGTATCAATGAGTTGACGACTGGTAATACCGGGTCTAGTCCACACAAGCCGCATGAGCCGCCATTCAGCATCGCTAATTTGATGTGTACTAGGTTTATTTGGGCTTAAGAGGGCCGTCATGGACAAGCTCCTTTCTGTAAAAATTACATTTGTCATCTCTTAGTCTAGTCGGCTCTGGGGTCCTTGTCAAGCAAGGAGCACAAGATGTAGGGGGAGTCCCAGTTAAAAGACTCAATTAGACCGGGTCTGAAGCGATTGACTGCTTTTTCAACCACTACATCTTGTGTTGTCTAGAGGAATCGTGCACTAAATGTTGGGGCTTAGGGCTTGTTTTTCGTCCCAAATATGGTAAGATAGAACATGTTGAAAAATCTATTGAAGGAGGTGTTGAAATTGCTAGTGGTCTACCTATCCATCACGGGTCAAACGCGTAAGTTTGTCCATAAATTAGACTATCCCTTGTTGGAGATTACTCCAGACTCCGTCTTCACTGAAGTCCAAGAACCCTATATTGTGGTCGTACCGACTTATGAGAAGGAAGCAACTGAGATAGTGAATGAATTTATTGAAGTAGGCAATAACCGCCATTATTTTAAGGGCGTTGCCGGTGGTGGGAACCGTAATTTTAATACCTTATTTGGTTTTACAGCCAAGGATCTAGCCCGAGATTATCAAGTGCCCCTCTTGCACTTATTTGAATTTCAAGGATCCGAAAATGATGTTAATAAATTGAAAGAGCAGGTGGAACAACTTGGATAAACCAGTCTTAAAGAGTCGTCCGACTGAAGTCACTTACTTCAAACTCAATAACGAATTAAACCGGCCCGTTGATGGGAAAATCCCTCTCAATAAGGACCGGGAAGCCGTACGTGCTTATTTCTTAGAGCACGTGAACCCTAACACGGTCTTCTTCTATTCTTTGGAAGAGAAGATTAACTACTTGGTAGATAACGACTTTATCGAACGGGAATTCATTGAGAAGTACCCAATGGAGTTCATTAAGGAGCTGATTTCCAGCACCTATAAGATGAAGTTCCGCTTCAAGTCCTTCATGTCTGCCTTCAAATTCTATACCCAGTATGCCTTGCGGACCAACGATGGGGCCCGCTATCTAGAGCGCTATGAAGACCGGATTGCCTTCTGTGCCCTCTTCTTAGCGGACGGAGACCAAGAATTAGCCGTGCGCTTGCGGGATGAAATGATTAGCCAACGCTATCAACCAGCAACCCCAACTTTCTTGAATGCGGGGCGTAAGCGTCGTGGGGAATTGGTATCTTGCTTCTTGATTCAAGTATCTGATGATATGAACTCAATCGGGCGGACCATTAACTCAGCCCTACAACTGTCTCGTATTGGTGGCGGGGTAGGGGTTAACCTATCCAACCTACGTGCTGCTGGTGACCCAATTAAGAAGATTGAGAACGCCTCAAGCGGGGTTGTGCCGGTAATGAAGCTCTTGGAAGATAGCTTTAGCTATTCCAACCAATTAGGCCAACGTAACAGGGGCCGGGGCTGTCTACCTCAATGTCTTCCATCCAGATATTGTTTCCTTCCTCTCAACCAAGAAGGAAAAATGCGGATGAGAAGGTCCGAGTTAAGACCTTGTCTTTAGGGGTCGTGGTACCAGATAAATTCTACGAATTAGCTGCCAAAGACGAGCCTATGTACCTCTTCAGTCCATACGATGTGGAACGCATCTATGGCCGTCCATTTGCCTATGTGGATATTACAGAAGAATACGATAACTTGGTTAACAACCCTGAAATCCGCAAGTCTAAGATTTCAGCACGTGATTTAGAAAATGAAATTTCTAAACTCCAACAAGAATCAGGCTATCCTTATATCGTCAACATCGACACGGCTAACCGGGCGAACCCAATTGATGGGACCATTACCATGTCTAACCTCTGTTCTGAAATCCTTCAAGTTCAACGGCCAAGCCACATTAACAACCGTCAAGAGTTTGAGGTGCTAGGGACAGACATTAGCTGTAACTTGGGTTCAACTAACATTCCAAACATGATTGAATCGCCTGACTTTGCTTCATCTGTAGAGACTGCGGTCCGGGCCTTGACCTATGTCACCGATCACTCTAACATTGAAGCAGTGCCAACTGTTAAGCATGGGAATGACTTGGCTCACACCATTGGTTTGGGCGGCATGGGCTTGCATACCCTTTTCGCCATTAACCAAATGGAGTATGGTTCCCCAGAATCAGTTGAATTGACCGAAGCCTACTTCTATGCCTTGAACTACTACACCTTAGTAGCCAGCAATAAGATTGCCAAGGAACGTGGCAAGAAATTTGATAACTTCGAGAATTCTAAGTACGCGACAGGCAATACTTCGATGCTTATATCCAAGCACCTTTCCAAGTGACCTCTGACAAGGTGGCTGCGATCATGAGCAAGGTGGCACTGCCAACAGCAGATGACTGGCGTGCCCTTAAGGAGCAAGTAGCGGCTCATGGCCTCTACCACCAAAACCGTCTGGCTATTGCGCCAACAGGGTCTATCTCTTATGTCAACGAGACTAGTGCCAGCTTGCATCCAATTACGCGTCTGATTGAAGAACGTCAAGAGAAGAAGACAGGGAAAACCTACTATCCAGCGCCAATGTTGTCTAACGAGACCCTGCCTTACTACAAATCAGCCTATGATACCGATATGCGTAAGGTCATATGATGTCTGCGCGGCGGCCCAAAACATATCGACCAAGGGATGTCCTTAACCCTCTTCATGCGTTCAGAATTACCAGAAGGCATGTATGAATGGAAAGAAGGCCGGACCAATAAGATGACTACACGTGACCTTAATATCTTACGTCACTATGCTTGGAAGAAGGGCATCAAGTCCATCTACTATGTGCGGACCTTTTACGGAAAAATAACGACGAAGTCGGCGCAACGAATGCGAAAGCTGCTCGATTCAGGAGGCGTCAGACAAGTGACAGACAAACAATACTTTTAACCAAATTCTTTCCCAGAAGAACAGCATGCCAGTAGCCTACTATAAGGCCATCGACTGGAACAAGGTCGAAGATATGATTGATAAGTTAACCTGGGAGAAACTCACCGAGCAATTCTGGTTGGATACCCGGATTCCGGTTTCTAATGACTTGGATGACTGGCGGACCTTGTCCATGGCCGAGCGCGACGTAGTGGCCAAAGCCTTTTGGCGGCTTGACCCTACTCGACACCTCTTCAATCAGAAGAAGGGGCGGCGCTCATGAAGGATTTTGTCCGGACCCAACACGAAGAAGCGGTCTGGAACAATATCCAGTTCATGGAATCTGTTCACGCTAAGTCTTACTCCACCATCTTCTCTACCTTAAACACCAAGGCCGAAATCGAGGAAATCTTCGAATGGACCAACACCAACGAGCAACTCCAGTATAAGGCTAAGAAGATTAACGAAATCTACCAATCGGGCCATGGCCTCAAGATTAAGGCGGCTCTCACCATGTTAGAGACCTTCCTCTTCTACTCAGGTTTCTTCACGCCACTTTATTACTTAGGGAATAACAAATTGGCTAACGTGGCAGAAATCATCAGGCTCATTATCCGTGACGAGTCCGTTCACGGGACCTATACCGGTTATAAATTCCAATTGGGCTACAATGAATTGCCAGAAGATCAGCAAGCTGAACTTAAGATGTGGGTCTATGAACTCTGTATGGATCTCTACCAAAATGAAGCCAAATACACCCAGTCCCTCTACGACCAAGTAGGTTGGACTGAAAAAGTTAAGGTCTTCATTCGCTATAATGCCAATAAGGCCCTCCAGAACTTAGGCTTTGACCCGCTCTTCCCGGATACAGCAGAAGATGTTGATCCAATCGTCATGAACGGGATTTCGACCGGAACATCCAACCATGACTTCTTCTCACAAGTAGGTAACGGCTACCTCTTTGGGTGAAGTGGAAGCAATGGAAGACGAAGACTATTCTAAATGGCTATAAAAAGAAAGCTAGGACCGTAGTCCTAGCTTTTTTGCTTTGGCTTTTCTTGGGTTAGAAATTCTCCCGTACGTAAGCGTCTAAGGCTAAGAGGGCATCGGCCACATCGCTAGCCGTGAATTTTTGGGCCATTTGATGAATGGTTTCGCCATCTTGAGTAGCTAGGGCGCCGACTTTGACTAGGTCTTCATAGGACACGCCAGCTAATTTCACTTCTTCCAAGCTAGTTGGGAGGCCCAAGGCTTGATAGAAGCGGATGTAGCGGTCTAATTCTTCCTTAGGACGATTTTCTAATAGCAGTCAATCAGGGTCCCATAGGCCACCTTTTTCCCCGTGAGTCAGGGCTGTGAATATCGCCGTAAGGCAGTAAAACCATTGTGGATGGCGTGAGCGGCAGCCAGACCACAGGATTCAAAACCAATCCCACTCAGTAAGGTGTTAGCTTCAACTACTGCTTCTAGGGCTGGCGTTACGACCTTGGCATGAGCAGCAGCTAGGGCTTGGAGGCCATTTTTCAAAGAGGGTGGCTTGCAGGCGCGGGCAATGGCTTCGGCCGCAATACTTGACTGCCACCGGCCATGGTAGCGCCATGCGCTTCAATGACAGCACGGCCTTCAACCCAGGTAGCTAGGGCATCCGCAATCCCAGAAGCTAGCAGGCGCACAGGTGCTTGGGCAATGACTTGGGTGTCTACGAGGACGAGTTCAGGGTTCTTGCTGTAGAAGAGGTAACGTTCGAAGACGCCTTCTTCTGAGTAAATCACCGAGAGGGCCGAAGTAGGGGCATCGGTTGAGGCGACCGTCGGTAGGATAGCTACCGGCACTTGTAGCTTGTCGGCAATGGCTTTGGCGGTATCAATGGTCTTACCACCACCCAAACCAAGGATGACTTGAATGTCTAGGTCACGCCCTACTTGGCTAACGCGGTCAATTTCGACGTCTGAAGCTTCCCCATGGAAGGCTTCGTAGTGAACAAAGGCACTGCGAGCTTTGAGGTCTTCTTCTAACTGACGGCCGGCAATTTCATAAACAGTCGAGTCGGCTAGTAGGAGTGAGCGCTTACCTAGAGCGAGAATATGGTCTAAGCCAGACTTGAGCACGCCTTTACCTTGGACATAACGAGAAGGACTTGCAAATACTTTTTCCATCAAATATCACCTTTTTCTTTTCTAGATTTGTAGCTAGGCCACTATAACCTCAGTCTAGCACTGGAAGGCTTGTGAAGCAAGTGAAAGGCCTTTCAAAATCCTGTTGTGATTAGGATTCACAAATTTTCTAATTTTTGTCGGGGAAAGGTCCTTTTATGACCGAGGTATAGCCAATCTCTATCTAAGCATAAACTATATTCTCTAAATTCAATAAATAATCCATATTTTATATAATCGGCTTTCAATCCGATAACAGGAGTGCTATACTTAAAGCATAGAATTCTATGACAAACCTAGAAAGAAGGATCTGATAACATGGACTTTACAGGTAAAAGAGCCATTGTCACAGGTGGTGCCAATGGGATCGGGAAAGAAGTCGTTCGCGGTATTGTCGAAGGCGGTGGTTCCGTCATTATCGCCGATATTAATGAAGCAGCAGCACGGGCAACCATTGCCGAATTTGGTCCAGCCGTCGATTTTGTCCACATGGATTTAGGTGACCATGTGGCCATTGAGACCGCTATGCAAAGTATTCTGTCTAGACCTGAACGCGTGGATATTCTAGTCAACTGTGCTGGGGTCATCTCTGCTAAGCCATTTGATCAATTAAGCTATGAAGAATGGGAACGCACCATCCGAATTAATCTGACCGGTTGCTTCTCTACCATCAGCCAGATTTTCCCTTATTTCAAGCAAGCAGGCGGTGGTCGTATTGTTAACGTCTCCTCAGTAGCCGCGAAATTAGGGGGTGGCCTCCTAGGTACGGCTGCCTATGCCTCTTCTAAGGCAGGCTTGAATGGCTTGACCAAAGCCATTGCCAAGGAAGGCGGTAAATACGGTATCTACTGTAATGCAGTTTGCCCATCCTTCACCCGGACTGAAATGACGACCGTCTTATCCGAAGACGCAGAAAAGAGCCAACGTGTTATTAGCATGATTCCGTTAGGCAAGCGCGCCGAACCGGTTGAAATTGCCCAAATGATTCTCTTCTTCGCCAGCGATTTAGCAAGCTTCATCACTGGGGAAATTGGCGACTGCGACGGCGGCATTACCTTAGATGGTTGATGTCTCGAAGTCAATCTATCTGAAGGAGACTAGCAAGATGAAAAGCCAAAAATTCAAAATCCCTGGGGATATTATTATTATCCCTATGTTTATCGGTTGCCATATAACAGCTTTGCTGCCGCAGGTCCTACAAATTGGGGGCTTCACCACCCCAATTGTTAAGTGAGCCGGGCCTCTAGTCGGGGCCTTCCTCTTCTTCATTGGGGGGACCATTTCCTTTAAAAACACGCCTAAAGCGGTAGGTCGCGGGGCAGCTATCATCCTATCCAAGATTGCCGTCTCCGTTGTCCTAGGGCTCTTAGTAGCCAAACTCCTAGGCGATAATTTCCTGGGCCTGTCAGCCCTCGCCATTATCGGGGCCATGTCCGTGGCCAATAATGCCATGTATGCTGGCATTGTCGATGTCACGGTAATGAAATTGACGCCGGGGCGGTGGGGATTACCACCCTCAGTGTGGGGCCGATGGTGACCATGGCGGCCCTAGCTTCAGCTGGCCTGGCTAATATTTCCATTTGGAACTTGGTCGGGACGGTCTTGCCTCTGGTCCTAGGGATTGCCCTTGGGAATGCCTTTCCTTTTATGAAGAAAAGCTCTCCAATGGGGTGCCTGCCATTATTATGATTGTAGGTTTCTGCTTGGGGGCCAACATGAGCTTCGGCCAAATCCTTGAAGGTGGCCTGCCAGGTATCCTCTTAGGGATTCTGACCACCGCGCTTGGCGGGGCAGTCGCTATTTGGGTGGACCGTCGTACAGGCGGCTCCGGGATCGCCGGTGCAGCCATTTCAAGCACGGCAGCCAGTGCTAGCGGATTCCCAGCAGCCTTGGCGGCTGTGGATGCTAGCTTTAGGGACTGGAATCAATCGCCACAACTCAAATTACAGCTTCTGTTATTGTAACGGCCATTTTAACGCCACTCTTGACCGCTTGGGTAGCTAAGCGTAATCAGGAAAAGGGCATTGACAGCAGTTAATCTAGAAAAAGGCCAGCAGAAGATGCTGGCCCTTTTAGTTGGTGACTTGCTCAGTGGCTGGCTAGGCTTGTGGTCGTCTGAATTTGAAATTAGGCACTTTTAACTTATAAGTAAGTGAGAAAAGTGACTTTTCAATATGAGGAAAAGACAAATTAAGTTTAATAATTATTTTCTAAGATAAAAAGCGCGCCATAGAGACGCGCTTTTTTTGACTTTTTAGGAAACCCCAGAGGATTTCGCAGTGGGGCTCCACTGTGTCCTGGAAGGACTCAATAGGGGATTGGTCGGTTACGATGTAATCCAGAGCAGAGTAGTTACTGAGCTTGAAATAGTGGCTAGTATTGAACTTGGAGTGGTCAGCCAGCAAGATGGCCTTGTCGGCATTAGCAATCATCTGCTGCTTAATCATGGCCTGATTGTGGTTGGCCTCGTAGGCAGCATAGCGATCAAGCCCGCGGCAGGAGAAAAGGCTAGGTCGGCATGGAAGTTATTGATGAACTGGGTGGCAAAGTCACCCAAGGCGGAGTTGGTACCAAAGTCGATATGGCCACCTGATAGGAAGAGGGTGACATTTTCGAAGTTGTTGAGTAGGCGCGCCGCCTCAATCCCATTGGTAATGACGCGCAGATTCTGGTGGGGGGATAGATAGGGAATGAGACTGGCAGCAGTGGTAGAGCTGTCGATGAAGATGGAGAGATTATCGGTGATAAAGGTAGAGGCAATATCGGCGATAATTTCCTTACTTCTTTGTTCCTCATGAGCACGCGCAGAATAGGTGTACTCAATGTTGTTGCTGTTGGCTAGGCGAACTTCCCCGTGACTACGGAGAATCTTGCTGTCGCGCTCGAGCGCAATCAAGTCGCGTCTGAGAGTAGAAGTGGAGCAGACGAGTGACTCAAGTTGCGTGGTGGAGATGACTTTCTTTGCCGAGAATATCCATAATACGGCTCATCCGTTCAAAAGAAACCATCCATTATCCCTCCTTGATGAACAAATTTGAACACTTCTGACTATATTATAGCATTATTTTTGACCATTTACCAATAGCGCTTTCATCTATTGTAAGCGATTTTACAACGAGGTATCATTATCTCAAAGAAAGGATGATTGTAAGAATCAAGAAGAACGTTTGGTCAGAGACCAAATCTAGGACGTGTGCCACAAAATGTGGCAACTAGGTTGGGTAGCCGCCAACGACGGGAATGTCTCAGTTCGCTTATCTGACGACACGATTATCGCGACCCCAACTGGCATGAGCAAGAGCTTTATTACACCAGAGAAGCTAGTCAAGCTTAATTTGCAAGGTGAGATTTTGGAAGCCAATGAAGGCTATCGTCCATCCAGTGAGATTAAGATGCACATTCGTTGCTACCAAGAGCGTGACGACGTCAAAGCAGTCGTGCATGCCCATCCACCAATTGCCACGGCTTTTGCCTTGGCTCACATTCCGCTAGATAGCTACTCACTGATCGAATCAGCCATTGTCATCGGTTCTATTCCAATCACACCATTCGGGGTGCCATCGACCATGGAAGTGCTAGATGCCATCACCCCATACCCTACCAGAACATGATGTCATGCTCTTAGAAAACCATGGGGCTTTTAACAGTAGGGAGTGACGTCATCACCGCTTACTACCGCATGGAAACACTAGAACTGGTTGCTAAGTCTACCTTCCATGCACGTCTCTTAATCTCAACCAAGGGGATTGAAGAAGACGAAATCGCCCGTCCAACCCTAGAGCGACTCTTCGCTATGCGGGCTAACTATAAGGTAACCGGCCGCCATCCGGGCTATAAGAAATACAATGCGGATGGAACAGTTAGAGAATTGGAGGAATAATCATGAGTCAACATCCACGTATTGGGATTCGCCCTACAATTGACGGTCGTCGCCAAGGCGTACGGGAATCCCTCGAAGTCCAAACCATGAACATGGCCAAGAGTGTGGCTGACTTAATCAGCAGCACGCTCAAATATCCGGACGGCCAACCAGTTGAATGTGTTATCTCACCTTCAACCATTGGACGGGTGCCAGAAGCAGCCGCTTCTCACGAACTCTTCAAGAAATCCAATGTCTGTGCAACTCTTACCGTGACCCCTTGCTGGTGCTACGGGAGTGAGACCATGGACATGTCACCAGATATTCCACATGCCATCTGGGGCTTCAATGGGACGGAACGTCCAGGGGCTGTTTACTTGGCCGCAGTTTTAGCTTCTCATGCGCAAAAGGGGATCCCAGCCTTCGGTATTTACGGTCACGATGTACAAGAAGCCGATGACACTGAAATTCCTGCTGACGTGAAGGAAAAGATTCTCCGTTATGCACGGGCTGCTTTAGCAACCGGCCATATGCGCGACACGGCTTATCTGTCAATGGGGAGTGTCTCCATGGGGATTGGCGGGTCTATCGTCGACCCAGACTTCTTCCAAGAATACTTGGGTATGCGTAATGAATCGGTCGACATGACTGAATTCACCCGTCGGATTGACCGTGGTATCTATGATCCAGAAGAATTTGAACGTGCCATGACTTGGGTGAAGGCCAACATCAAAGAAGGCCAGGACCGCAACCGTCAAGACTTAGTTCTTTCACCAGAAGAAAAAGCGAAACAATGGGAATTCGTTGTTAAGATGTTCATGATTGGTCGCGACCTCATGCAAGGCAACCCTCGCTTGGCAGAACTAGGTTTTGAAGAAGAAGCGGTAGGCCACCATGCCCTAGTGGCTGGTTTCCAAGGTCAACGTCAATGGACTGACCACTTCCCTAACGGGGACTTCATGGAAACCTTCCTTAACACGCAATTTGACTGGAACGGTATCCGTAAACCTTATATTTTCGCCACTGAAAACGATGCCCTCAACGGCGTATCCATGCTCTTCAACTATCTCTTGACCAATACGCCACAAATCTTCGCTGACGTACGGACCCCACTGGAGTCCTGAAGCAGTAGAACGGGTAACCGGTCATAAGTTAGAAGGTCATGCAGCGAATGGTTTCCTTCATTTGATTAACTCTGGCCTGCGTACTCGATGGTACCCGGCCAAGCAAGTCGTGATGGGCAAGCCGTGATTAAGCCATTCTGGGAATTAGAACAAAGCGAAGTCGATGCCATGTTGGCGAATACAGACTTCCCACCAGCTAACCGCGAATACTTCCGTGGAGGTGGCTTCTCAACTCGCTTCTTGACTAAGGGTGGCATGCCAGTGACCATGGTTCGCCCTCAACCTCCTCAAGGGCGTAGGACCAGTCTTGTAAATTGCGGAAGGTTACACCTTAGAATTGCCAGACCAAGCACACCACACCTTAGATAACCGGACCGATCCAGGCTGGCAACCACTTGGTTCGCACCACGCTTGACCGGCAAGGGTGCTTTCACTTCTGTCTATGATGTCATGAATAACTGGGGGGCTAACCACGGGGCGATCTCTTACGGCCACATTGGGGCAGACTTGATCACCTTGGCATCCATGTTACGGATTCCAGTCAACATGCATAACGTAGCAGAAGAAGATATCTTCCGTCCTAAGAACTGGAGTCTCTTCGGTACAGAAGATTTGGAAGCAAAGGACTATCGCGCTTGCCAAACCTTAGGCCCAATTCATAAGTAGTTAGCACTTGGCGTCAGCGGGGCTGGGTTTCAGCAAGCTAGCCCCCAGGACGCTGCTTTAAGAAAAGGAGGGTCACCATGACCAAAACGATTATCTTAGCCTGCGTGGGTGGGCTGACCACTTCTATGTTGGTTGAACGCATCAACGAAACCATCCACAAGGATCAACTGGACTACTCTTTCTATTCAGTTGGGATTACCGGGATTAACAACCTCAAGAATATTGATGTCTTACTCCTCAGCCCACAATTAGCCTACTTAGAAGAAAAGGCTAAGGCTAATCTATCTGTCCCTGTAGGGGTCATTTCAGATTCAGACTTCGAATTAATGCAAGGGGAAGCGGTGCTCCGTCAGGCCGAAACCTTGATGGGCGTCAGCCATGAGTGAGGAAGTCCAAGCAACTAGCCCAAGTCAAGCCTTGATGCAGCTGATTCTCAAATCCTCTAAGGCCACTGGTCAAGTCTTGCTGCCATTCAGGCCGCCCAAGAGGGTGATGCAGCGGCTAGTCAAGACTTGTTGACTCAAGCCCAAGCCCTCAATATTGAGGCGCATAACCTTCAGACGGGTCTGATTCAAGCAGAGCTTCAAGGTCAGGCAGCGCCTGTCAGCCTCTTAGCCGTTCATGCTCAAGATCACTTTATGAACAGCCACTTATTGGTGCAAGTCGCCGATATCCTGATTGGCCAAGCTCAGACCATCAAGACCCTAGAAGAAAAGTTAGAAAAATTGGAACAAAAAGTAGGTGAAATTGCATGAGTCATCCAGTCATATTAGAAATGAAAGGCATCGTCAAGAGCTTTGGCCCTGTCAAGGCGCTTAAGGGCGTCGATTTCGACTTACGGGCCGGCGAAGTGCATGCCTTAATGGGTGAAAATGGGGCTGGTAAGTCCACCCTCATGAAGGTTTTGACCGGAATTTACGGTGCCAACGAAGGCACCATCCTCTACCAAGGTAAGCCGGTTGCCTTTACTCGTCCTATTGATGCCATGGATGCCGGGATTGTCATCGTCCACCAAGAATTGAATATGATGAACCACCTGAGTGTGGCCCAAAATATCTTCATCGGTCGAGAAACTGTTAAGAATCACATCTTCTTGGACGACGGTGCTAGCATTAAGAAGGCCAAGGAACTCTTCGACCTCTTGAAGCTAGACATTAACCCCTCAGAGAAAGTCGGTAACCTGACCGTCGGTAAGCAGCAAATGGTTGAAATTGCCAAGGCCCTATCCATGGAAGCCAAGGTCATTGTCTTCGACGAACCAACAGCTGCCTTGACAGAATCTGAAATCAATGAGCTCTTCGTCATTATTGATGATTTGCGGGCCAAAGGCGTCGGCATTATCTATATTTCCCACCGGATGGACGAAATCGCTCGGATTACCGACCGCGTAACCGTCATGCGGGACGGGGAATATGTCGGGACCGTTAATACCAAAGACACGACCAAAGATGAAATTATCGCCATGATGGTCGGTCGGACTATTTACGAAGATCCAAAGGCTGCCTCAACGGTGGCACCGGATGCGCCAGTGGTGCTCGAAGTAGAACATCTCAATGCTGGCTCCAGTGTCAAAGACGTCAGCTTCAAGTTACACAAGGGTGAAATTCTCGGCTTCTCTGGCCTCATGGGGGCAGGGCGTACCGAAGTAGCGCGGTTGCTCTTTGGTGCAGACCAAAAAGACAGCGGTACCATTCGCATCAAGGGCAAGGAAGTAACCATCAAGTCACCACAAGATGCCATCGCTAATGGGATTGGTTATCTATCTGAAGACCGCAAGCGTTATGGCTGTATCGTGGATATGACCATCGCTAATAATACGGTCATGACTAACCTAGATGCCTACATTCACTCAGGCTTAATCAACGATGGGGAAATCGTCAAAGCTAGCGACCGCTTCGTCGCTTCCCTTAAGACCAAGACCCCATCCTCCAAGCAGCTGGTTCGCAACCTATCCGGGGGGAACCAACAAAAAGTCGTCATCGCTAAGTGGTTGGAACAGAACAGTGACATCCTGATCTTCGACGAACCAACCCGTGGGATTGACGTCGGGGCTAAGAGTGAAATCTACCGCCTCATGAATGATTTGGTTGCCCAAGGCAAATCCATCATTATGATTTCTTCAGAATTAACCGAAGTTTTGCGGATGAGTGACCGAATTGTTGTCATGTGTGAAGGCAGAAAAACCGGTGAGCTCGACATCAGCCAGGCAAACCCAAGAACGGATTCTGGCCTGAGCGACTGACCGCTAGACTAGCAGATAGAGGTGTATAAGCATGAAAGATCAACAGTCCTTATGGATGAAATTAGAAAAAACAGTCGGCTTACAAAAGCTGATTGCGCTGATTGCCCTGATTGTCATCTTTGGCTTCTTCGCAATTTCCAGCGAATCCTTCCGCTCTTTTGATACAGCGGTCAGCATCTTAGATGCATCTTACTACATTGGGTTCCTAGCTATTGGGGTAACCTTCGTTATCATTACCTCAGGGATTGACTTATCAATTGGGACGGTGATGATGTGCTCGGCCATTATTGGTGGGGTCCTTCATACCAAACTAGGCTGGCCACTCTGGCTTTCACTTTTGGCAATCTTAGTGATAGGGGGTGTATTCGGTTTATTTAACGGATCTCTGATTGCCAAATTCGGTTTGCCACCATTTATTGCGACCTTAGGTACCATGATGATTTCACGGGGGCTTTCTTCCATCGTCTCCAACGTTCAGAGTGTGACCTTCCCATTACGGGGTACAGGCGAAGGCTGGTACAAGGACTTGTTCCGGACCAAGGAAAACTTCCCAACTGGTTTGATTGTCCTCATTATCATCGCCATCATCGCAGCCATTGTCCTTAATAAGACTAAGATTGGGCGTTATATCTTCGCCATCGGGTCTAACAAGGAAGCAACCCGCTTATCTGGGGTTAACGTCATTAAATGGGAAGCCATGGCTTATGTCATCAGTGGTCTCTTCGCAGGTCTAGCAGGGATTGCCTATGCAGCGACTTATTCTACTATCTTACCAGGTACCGGGAACGGGATGGAACTTGATGCCATCGCCGGTGTTGTGGTCGGGGGTACTTCCTTGGCCGGTGGGGTCGGGTCAGTACTTGGGACCATTATTGGAGTCTTCATTATGTCAGTCCTCAAGATTGGTTTGCCATACATCGACTTACAACCACACTACCAATTATTCATTACTGGTTTCGTCGTGATTATCGCAGTCTACTCCGATATCTTGATTCGTCAAAACAAGAAAAAATAGGATCAAGGGGTCAGATGGCTATGGCCTAGTCATTATGAGGGGATTGAGGTCATGGGTCACAACTCTAAAATACACACAAAAAAGGAGCAACCTATTATGAAAAAGTCATTTAAACTTGCTATCGCAGCTTTTGCATCCTTATTAACCTTAGGGGGCGTTTCTAGCACTGGTTTCGTAGCACATGCTGAAGAAACCCGCGTAGAAGTTATCGCCAAAGGTTTCCAACATGACTTCTGGAAAGCTGTTAACAAAGGGGCTGAAAAAGCTGCTAGCGAATTAGGTGCTAAGATCAACTTCGTTGGGCCACAAAACGAAACAGCGATTGCAGAACAATTGGAACAATTGAACAACGCCATTAACAAGAACCCTAAAGCCATTGCTTTAGCAGCCTTGGATACAGAAGCTGAATTAGATGCTATCAACATGGCGCTCAGCAAAAACATTCCAATCATTGGGTTTGACTCTGGGGTTCCAGGGGCACCAGAAGGGGCGATTAAGGCAACTGCTTCAACTGACAACCACGCAGCAGGTGGGAATGCAGCTGAACACCTCTTCCCAATGTTAGAAGGTAAGGTCAAAGACAAACCAGTTCGTATTGGGGTTATCTCTCAAGAAGCCAACTCACTCTCTATCACTCAACGTACTTCTGGTTTCATCGACAAGATGGTCGAACTCTTTGAGAAGAAGGGTGTTAAAGTAGCCGTTGTAGGTCACGACAAGTTCAAGAACAATGTAGCGGAAGCAGATGCTAAAGTCATTATCGAAGTGCGCGTGCCTGCTCAAGTAGACGATGCGGGCTGGTAAGACAGAAGCTTCTACTGTCTTAGAAAAAGAAGACACTATTGCTATATACGGTTCTAACGAATTTGCAGCTAAGGCCATCATCAACGCTAACGGTGGTTTCTCTGAATCTAAATTAGGGGCAGACAAGATCTTAGCCGTTGGTTTTGACTCTGGGGCCCTCCAACAAGATGCTATCCGTAAAGGTATCTTCGTTGGTTCTGATACCCAAGACCCAATCCAAATCGGTTACCAAGCAGTGAAATTAGCGGTTGAAGCAGCTCAAGGTAAAGAAGTAAAAGACGTGGATACTGGGTCCAAGTGGTATGACGCTAAGAACATCGACTCTGATGAAATCAAAGCCCTCTTATATGAATAAGAAAACCATGTAAACTCTAGTGGAGTAAGCGAATGCCATGACGCGCATGAAACTTTTTGGCCATTGACCTGGGGGCGAGCTCAGGTCGCGTAACGTGCTCATTTATGATGGACAGACCTCCAACTCACTGAGGTGCACCGGTTCGCTAACGAACCGGTCAGCCCTCAATGATGGCTTGTACTGGAATATTTTACACTTACAAAAACGAAATCAAACGCGGCATCAAGAAGGCGAATCCAAGTTGATGACATTCCTATTCGTTCTATTTCAGTGGATACTTGGGGTGTCGACTATGCCTACTTGGATCAAGCGGGAGATATGATTTACCTGCCACACTGCTATCGTGATAACCGCATGGGCTCCTATGAAGCAGACTTCTATCAAGCCATGGTGCCAGAAAAGCTCTTTGACTTGACGGGGGTTCAGCCAGCGACCATTAACTCGGTCCTCCAGCTCTATGCAGACTTGCGGGAAAAACCACATCTCAAGCAAATCGCCCAAAAAGTCCTCTTTATGCCGGATTTGATTAACTATCTCCTCTGTGGGGTAGCGGCAACCGAATATACCATTGCCAGCACCTCAGGTTTGTTATCATCCAGTCACCCGGGTAGTTTTGAAGACAAGGTCTTAGACAGCTTGGGGATTCCAAAAGACTGGTTCGGGCAAGTGACCAAAGGCGGGCGCATCTTGCGCCAATTGTCGCCACGCATTACTCAAGAGCTCAAGATTGAGCCTTTTGACGTGATTGCTGGCGCGGGCCATGACACAGCGGCGGCTGTGCTGGCTATTCCTTATGCCAGCGACCAACCAACGGCCTTTATCTCTTGTGGGACCTGGTCCTTAGTAGGCTTGGAGTCGGATCAACCGGTCTTGAGTGAAGCTGCTTATAAAGCTGGCCTAACCAATGAAGGTTGCTTCGACGGTCGCTATCGTCTGCTTAAGAACACCACCGGTCTGTGGATTCTACAAGAACTCCAACGTGACTGGCGCTTGCAGGGTGAAGAGCTTTCCTTCGCCCAAATGGCAGAATTAGCCCAAGCAGTGACTGACAACCAAACCTGGATTAATCCAAATGATGCGATTTTTGCTTCGCCTCATGATATGGAAGCTAAGATTAAGGAACGTTGTCGTCTGACCAACCAAGCGGTCCCTCAAACCAAGGGGCATGTGGTCAGAGTGGTCCTAGAAAGTTTGGCTCTTGCTTATCGGCAGACCTTGGATCAGTTGGAGCAACTGACTGGCCAAAGCATCGACGCCATTCATATGGTGGGCGGCGGCATTCAAAATCGCTTGCTCTGTCAGTTGACGGCTAACTTCTCCGGGCGTCCTGTCCGGACGGGGCCAATTGAGGGCAGTGCCTTGGGCAATATCTTAGCTCAACTCTTGACCTTGGGTGAGATTAAGACCCGCCATGAGGCGCAAACCTTAATTAAAAACAGTGAAACAACACATGATTATGAGGTAGCGGACTTGCTCTAATCGTGATCAAATCTATGTCGCTACCTGAATTGACGAAAGGTGGTCAATAAAATGCTTAAACATATACCAGCCATTTTTGGAGTCCAGACTTAGTCAAATATTTGATGGAAATGGGTCATGGGGACGAATTAGTCATTGCAGACGCCAACTTCCCAGCTCATCGCTTGGGCTAGCGCGTCATTCTGCGCTGACGGTCATGGGGTCCCAGAACTCTTGATGCCATTCTGACCCTCCTGCCTTGATCCTCACAGTGATTACCAAGCAGGTCTAATGGTGGTGCTAGGGGACCCAACGGTTCCGGTCATTTGGGAGGAATACAAGGCCATCCTAGACCGTCAGACTCAAGACCAAGGCTATCAAATCAAAGAAATTGAGCGGTTTGCCTTCTATGAACAAGCCAAAGATGCTTATCTCGTGATCCAAAGTGGGAGACCGCCCTATACTGGCAATATCATTTGAAAAAGGCGTGCTTTTAGCCACGTCAAAAATTGCAATAGGAGTGAACAATTATGTCAACATTTTATGTACCAGCTATTAACTTAATCGGTAAAGGGTGATTAATGAAGTTGATCCTTACGTCAAAGAATTAGGCTACAAGAAAGCTCTTTAGTAACCGATGGCTTCATTGCCTCTAGCGATATCTTACCTAAAGTGACGAAACCTTTTGATGCAGAAGGAATCGACTATGTCGTCTTCTCAGATGTGATCCAAACCTTCATGTAAGAATGTCTTAGATGGTCTCAAGGCTTGCAAGAAAACAACTGCGACTTCATCATTTCACTCGGTGGCGGTTCACCACAAGACGCAGCGAGCTGTATCTCGGTTATGGCAACCAATGGCGGTAAGCCACAAGACTACGAAGGTTTGCACAAATCAGCTAAGAAAGGTTTACCAGTTGTGGCCATTAACACAACGGCTGGGACCTCTGCTGAAATTACCATTAACTATGTCATTACCGACGAAGAACGTAAGGTTAAAATGGTTATGGTTGACAAGAATAGTTTGGCCCTGATCTCTGTTAACGACCCAGAATTAATGGTATCTAAACCAGCAGCTCTAACGGCTGCAACCGGTATGGATGCTTTGACTCACGCGGTAGAAGCCTTGGTAACACCAGGTGCTTATGGCGTCACCAAGAAACTTTCTATCGGGGCAATCGAATTGATTAAGGAATTCTTGCCACGGGCAGTGAAGGATGGGCATGATATCGAAGCTCGTGAAGGCATGGTCAACGCTATCTTCTTAGGTGGGATGTCCTTCAACAACGCTGGTTTAGGTTATGTCCACCAATGGCTCACCAACTAGGGCAGTTTATCATTTACCACACGGTGTCTGCTGTGCCATGTTATTACCAGTGATTGAACGTGAAAATGCTAAGCGCGTACCAGCTGCCTTCCGTGATGTGGCCAAGGCCTTAGGTTTACAAGTAGAAGGCAAGTCAGACCAAGAGTGTGCGGATTATGCCATTAGCGAAATCGAAAAATTGTCTGAAACAGTGGGTATCTCCTAAGAAGTTAACCGAACTAGGCATTGAAGAAAAAGACTCGACTTCGAATATCTATCCAAGAATGCCATGATTGATGCCTGCGCACCAGGTAAACTCCATTCACCCCAACCTTGAAGAAACCATTGCCTTCTATAAGGAACTCTTCTAGGATTTAACTAGATAAAGATTGACAAGCACCCTATTGCCATGTTGGGTGCTTGTTTTACTTTAGGGGGCTTATAACTATTGCCTATAACACATGCTAGATTTTTCGTCTAACAGCATAGCTTGACCCTGGCTTGGGACTTAGGTATAGTGAAAACATAGGAAACACGTTGAAGAGAAGAGTAGGGATTAATCCTTGTCTAGAGAGCTTGTAGCGGGTGGAAGCAAGCCTAGGATCTCCTTACAAATGGTCTCAGAGTGGGCGCTTGGGTTAAACCAGCGCACGGGGACACCCGTTACCATGACAGAGTCCTAGCGGACTCACAGAGGCCTTGTCGGTGACGGCAAGGTGAATGAAGGTGGTACCACGAGTGACGCTCGTCCTTTTCCCTAGGGGAGGACGGGCTTTTTTTGTCTTCTCCCGTCAAAAATCAGCCATCAAAGGAGAATCACATATGTCCATTAAAAGTTTTGCCAAGAAAGTTACCCTTACCACACTCGCTGCCTTTAGCCTATTTGGCGCGGCCCTGCCTGCATCTGCTGCGACTAAGGTCACGGTCAGCAGTATTGGCTCTGACTACGATGTCTGGAAGTTCATTGCTGAGTCAGAAGAAGCTAAGAAAGCAGGTTTAGAGATTGAGGTCAAAGAAATTGATGGGGGCTTGCCACTTAACAAGTCTGTAGCGGATGGTATCGTGGATGCCAATGCCTTCCAATCTTTTGGGCTACTTAGATGCCTTCAACAAGGAATCCGACAATGCTTTGGTACCGATTGGGACCACCTATATCGAGCCAATGGGGATTTATTCTAAGAAATACAAGAAGATTGAGGAAGTCAAGGAAGGGGCCGTGGTGGCCTTGGCTGATAACCCAGCCAACACGACTCGGGCTTTGCGCTTGCTAGAGTCTGCTGGTCTAATCAAGCTCAAAGCAGACTTTGATGATGGCGTGGGGACACCCGATGATGTCATTGAAAACCCTAAGAAGCTAGAATTTAAGTTAATTGATGACACCACAGCGGTTCGTGTCTTAGACGATGTGGACCTCTCCATTATCGGTAACACCATTGCTTTGGAAGGCGGCCTCAACGTTCTCAAGGATGCCATCTACAAGGAAGAAATCAACGACTCAACCAAGTCACGCATTAACGTGATCGCCGTCAAGAAAGGCCGCGAAAAAGACGAGAATCTACTTAAACTAGTGGAACTCTACCACACGCCTAAGGTCCAAGAATTCATCAAGGAAAAATTCGAGGGTACCAAGGTAGAAGTGAAAAAAGACATTAAAGATGTCTGGAAGGAAGCTGAATAATGAAAGTAGCCATCGTAGCGGCCATGCAGGAAGAGTTGGCGCTTTCCGCCAACATTTTGGGGCCAAGCAGCTAGTCTTTGAACAGGCTAAGACTCGCATAGAAGCGGTCAACCCACCTGAGGGGACTGGGATTAGCCAGCTCTACTTAGTAGAGTCTGGCATTGGTAAGGCTAATGCTGCCGCCTGCGCTGCCTGGCTCTTAAGCCAAGTAGGGCCAGACCTAGTCATCAATACTGGGTCGACGGGCTGCTTTGAGCCAAGCGTGACCTTAGGTGACGTAGTCATAAGTGACCGTTTCGTTTATAGTGATGTAGATGCTACAGGCTTCAATTACGCTTGGGGGCAGGTGCCACAAATGCCAGCCCATTACCCGGTCGCAGCTGACTTGCTGACTAATCTTCTGGCTCATTTCCAAGGGGCAGGCAAGTCCTATCAGGTTCATGTGGGCACCATTGCGACGTCAGATTCCTTTATGAGCGATCCTCAGAGGGTAGCGGAAATCCTGGAGCGGCAACCAGGCCTCCTAGCTTCTGATATGGAAAGTGCCGCCCTAGCTCAGGTCCTAGCAAGTTCAGCTTGCCAGGTCCTCAACATTCGGGGCATCTCAGATCATGTTGGCGCCCAGGCCCCTCAACTCTTCAAGGATAGCCTGGCACTAGCTGCTCAGAACGCTTTTGATGCGGTACTGACCGTCCTTACACAAATAATTTAAGAAAAATTGCGGGGCGACTAGCCCCGTTTTTTTGTAGGCATTATTTGTATGGATAAATGCTATGTTTCTTGCTTCTATTGGGAACTATAAGAGAAAAATAGCAAGAAAAAACAGTGTGTATGTGGTACTCATTCACGATTCACTTGTCCATACTATTACTATCGTAACAATATCATGACAATCCGCCAAAATTAGTAGTGAATATTGCCTTTTGAATTTTAATATAAGCTATTGGAAATGCCGTTATGATGGTGTATAATGAGTTGTCGAAAGATTTTTTTGTTCGTAATGATTCTGAAAGAAAGGAAGGATTTAATGAAATTGACAAGTCAGTTCATGCGTAAGTTTTACCAGCTGATGGCAGTAGTCCTCTTAGTTTTAGGCGCGCTTTTTCCAACGGTAGTTACTTATGCACAAGAAGTGAGCACTGAGGATAGCACTACGACCCCTATCGTAGCTCCAGCAAACTCAGAAGAAAGCAAAGTGGAGGAGGTGACACCAACTCCGACGCCAGACAACCAAGAACCTGCAGTTCCAGCTCAGGAAGAATCCAGTCAGGAATCTAGCAGTGAGTCTGGCTCTACCAAATTGCGTTCTGCGGAAGTTAACGGCGTCTTGAAAATGTCCCTTAACAACAACACAGGGACCGATGCCAAGTACACGACCAGTTCCCACGTTGGGGAAGTGTCAGTCGATGGATCAGGACTCAATGATACCTTAGAGGGCGCCTTTGTTGAGATTCGCGTACCAGCCAAGTATGTTGAAACAATGGCAGCGACTGCGGGTGGTATTGCCAAAGAAGCCGGTGTCTTAACTCAAGATGGTGAGAACTATGTTTTAAAGGTTGCGCTCAATAATATTGAGCGGACTACATCAGGTTCTTTCCCCCTTTAGTATTAAGTTTAAGGATCGCCTGACGCCAGATGGTTATAGCGTCCAACCGCGAGTAGCTGTTCGTCAAGCAGACAATCGAGTGGTTGCGGGCCCATCCTCTGATTTGACCTTTAATGTCAAAGCGGATACACCTCAACTCCAGAAGTTAGTTAAAGCTAACACTTTGGACATGTTCGTCCAACAAGATATCTATGGTGGGGAAACGGATGGCGGAGACTATCTCAATGATAAAGCCTCTGACGTGCCATTCTATTTCTTCCTATCACCTCAAGGTATTACCAACCAAACTATCCAAGAGTATCGTGCTAATCAGACCTACCGGTCCTATGAGACCATTGTCATCAAGGATACCCTTCCTAAATATGAAGGAGTAGGTGGTCAAACGCTGACAGCTACCTTCGACCCAGCCAAAAACCCAGGTTGGACCAACAATGGTGATGGGACGGTTTCTTATACGGTAACCAACCCAGACCCAGCTTCAGGTGGGGCAGAGACAACCTTGCGGAATGTACGTCTGCGTTTTGTCCTTCCCAAATGCTAAGTATAAAAATGGTAACAAGCAAATTGTCCACAGTAATAATGTGGAATTAACTATGACCCCATACCAACAAGGGCCGTCAGAACCCGCTACTGTCTTGACAGACGATGTGCCTTTCACCTTGACCAGTGAATTGGTTCCTGCCGGGATGTTCCGGAAGATTGCCAATAATAATGGCCGGATTCGCTTGCAACCACAGGCTAACCACTTAGTGGAAGCTTTCTGGAGCTTAGCCTTCCGGAATACGTCAGCGCTGCCCGTAACGCAGCTAGTAATGGAAGATACTCAATTAGATGAACGTATGTATCCATATAGCTTGACCGTTAGTGGGACTTTGAACATCCCACTAGACATTTATGCGGTGGCTGAAGATGGCAGTGAGACCTATATAGACACGCTATCTCGAACAAAACGTTCGATTGAGAACATTGATTCCCAAGCTTGGGCCCAAGTTCAAGAACAAGTTGCCAAAGTTCAAAGTGGCGAAATTGAAGACACTCAAGCCGTAGCTGCTACCCGTAAATATAAGGGGATTCGGATTAAGCTGCCTGCTGGTCAGAAACACATGCCAACCACAGGTTTTGCTTTGCAATATCGGACTCGTCTCTTAGATCCTTATAATACTAAGGCTCTGACAGAGAATAAGTTCTATAACAACGTAGCTACCCTAGATATCGCGTTAGAGACGGAAGACGGCTCTGAAGTCAAACCAAAGCAATTAAGTGCTAACGCCCGGATGATGGCTGATACATTGGAAGAAACCGTACAATTCAACAAGACTACTACCGTTAACCAAACGGGGACCCTAGGTGAGCGAGTGGTCTATCGCCTAGTCTTCTCTAACTTCGTGGTGTCGCCAGCGCGTGCTTACCGCAATGCTAAGTTCGTTGATATCTTGCCACAAGGGGTGACCTTTAAGAGTGCTACTGAAGAATTAGCGGCAGACAAGGGCAAGATTAAGAATGTTGAAGTCGTTGAAAACTATAATGGCTCAGGTCGTACCGCCGTCATTATTGACCTAGGAACTATTCCAGCCTTCTCTGATGTTAAGCCTAACTTCCCAATTTTAGTGGAAGGGACCATCAATGAAGGGGCTATTCCAACCAAAATTCAAACACCTACTAATAATGAAGATAACCATGCTTACTTTATCTCTGATGAGTATGATCCACTTCCAGATGGGGTAAAATCAACAACATTAGTAGATAATAAGTTCAATATTCAAGTTGATGGTAAGACACCGGCTCAGTTAGTGGGGGCTACTTCAAAAACGACGGTTAACCTTCCATCTGAAATTGCTTCTACTAAGTACATCCGTAAGGCAGGCGAAAGCTTCCATACAAACCCAGTCTTAACCGATTATGATGAAGCTTTTGATTATCGCTTGCAGACTCGGAACTTCTCTGTTTTACCTATGAAACACTTTGTCTTGTATGACCGTCTACCATATAGCGGAGATGTTAATACAAGTAAATTCTCTAACCTGCTTACAGGACCACTCAATGTTCCTGACAAGTACACTGTCTACTACCATACTGCGGCTGACATGACTAAGAATGCAGCTCAAGAAGTAGGGCGTGACGGCTGGATGACAGCTGATCAGGTAGCTGATTTTACTCAGGTAACAGCCATTAAGATTGTCTTAAATGCGGGGCAAGTAGTTGAACCAGGGGAAATCATCAACTTCGATGTGCCAATGAAGGCGCCGGCTCACACTAATGGTTATATTAACCGTGAAAAGGCAACTAACTTCTTCTCTACTAACCGGGATGCTGCTGACTTGACCAGTTTTGGTGATACCAATGCGGTAGTCAACCAATTACCTCACTATATCCCGGTTGCTAAGAAATGGGTCAATGATAAGAACTTAGACCAAGTAGTCTTCGAACTCTTCCGTAAAAGTAGCCCACGGGATGTCTTGGCTACCCTGACCCTTAATGACGCCAATAATTGGCAAGGGGTCTTTAAGCGTCTAGCAAGTGGTGAGCTACTAGACCCTGAAGTTACAGACTATGATGTCCGTGAAGTCCTACCAGAACGATATGGTCTCGACTATACTGTCATGTCAATCAATGATCCAAGTAATCCTGCTGAGGGTGAGGACGAGCATACTTACACCATTATTAATGAACGTAAGGTACGTACCTACTATGTTAGAAAGGAATGGGAAGATGATAATAACCGTCTAGGCAAACGGAAGCCAATTAAGGTGCAACTCAAGCAAGACGGCCAAAATTATCGTGATCCACTAGACATTACCGAAAATGACAAGTGGCAAATTAGCATTTCAGATGTACCTTCAGTTAATAACGGGCGTCCTTATATCTATAGTGCAGACGAAGTAGAAGTGCCTGCGGGTTACTATAAGGAAGTCAAATCTGAAGGAAATACGACGGTCATCACAAATAAATTGCCAATTCCAAGTGGTAAAGATGTAAGCTCTGAAGGTATTCAGGGTGCTAGTCAAACCGGCACGCCGACCCACACGCCAGGGACCGTCACTATCGATGGCAGTCCAATTACTGTTGATTTGAAGCCTAACAGTTACCGCTTGGTTGTAGGGGGGCAAGTGATTGAGCAGACGACCACACCGGCCATGAAGAATGGTCAAGAAGTCGGGACCTACACTCTTGATCAAGCAAGTGGCCAAGTGACCTTCCAACCGAAGAAAGACTTTACCGGTCAGCCTGATCCAGTAACCGTTCAGGTAGAGGATGAGAATGGTACGCCAGCCACTGCGACCTACACACCAAATGTTCTAGGCGTTAAACCAAGTGCACAGGATGCTGAAACAACTGATATCCAAGGCAAAGAACAAGTAGGACAATTAACCTTTACCCCAGGGACGACCGCAGTAGGTGGCCAAGATTATACTGTGCCGATGGCGGCAAACTCTCTCCAATTCCTGGTAGATGGCCAGGCTTCAACTGAAACGACCATCCCTGCCAAAGATGCCAACGGTAAAGAAATCGGGACCTATACGCTCAACCAAAATGGCCAGGTAACCTTCCAACCTAACAAGGACTTTGTAGGTGACCCAGTACCAGTTCAAGTCCAAGCCAAGGATGAGAACGGAACACCTGTAGTAGCCACTTACACTCCGCATGTTACGGGCGTAAAACCAGTAGGTGTTCCCGCAACTTCAACTGGTATTCGTGGTGCTAGCCAAAGCAAGCAAGTGACCTTCAAACCAGGCCATGCAGATGTGCCAATGGATGATCAGGTGCCTGCTAAACTTAAGAATGACCAAGGTCAATTGGTTGAAAGCCTCAAGGTAGACAACCAAGGGACTTACACTGTGGCAGCTGATGGAACGGTTACTTTCCTTCCTGAGAAGAACTTCGTGGGCCAAGCCCAAGCGGTAACCGTTGTCCGTGTGGATAAGAACGGCACGCCAGCTGAAGCGACCTACACCCCAACCGTTGTCGATGCGACCCCAACCTCAACTAATGCTGAAACTACTGATATACAAGGTCAAGTACAAGAAGGGACCGTAAGCTTTGCACCAGGCCAAGCACAAATTGACGGTCAAGCTGTCACTGTGCCACTGGTAGAGAATAGCCTAGTCTTTGTAGTTGACGGTCAAGTAGTTCAAGATAAAGTAATTGATGCTAAGGATACTAATGGCAAAACCATCGGGACCTACAAGCTCAACTCTGAGACAGGTCAAGTGACCTTCACGCCGCATAAGGATTATGTCGGAACCCCAGTTCCAGCTACTATCCAAGCGCATGACACTAATGATGTGACGGTCACCGCCACTTATCAACCACATGTAACGGGCGTGACACCTTCAGGTAAGGACGTTAGCTCAAGTGGCCTCCAAGGGGCTAGCCAAACTGGCCAACCTGTCTTCACGCCAGGGGATGCCAAGGTGCCAATCACCATTAACGATGAGCAACCTGCACAATTCTATGTAGGTGGCCAAGCAGTTCCAGCTACTAGTCTACCAGCTACTAAGGATGGCCAAGAAGTCGGGACCTACACCTTAGATCCTAAGACAGGTCAAGTAACCTTCCAACCTAAAGCTGATTTCGTGGGGACACCAGATCCTGTGACAGTTCAAGTTAAGGATGCCAACGGGACTCCAGCAAGAGCTAACTACACGCCAACCGTCTTGCCAACTAGCCGTCAAGGCCTTGACAAGGTAAGTCAAGATATCCAAGGTAAGGCTCAAACTGGCCAACCAGAATTCACCCTACAACCCAGACCCTAACAATGGTGGGGCGGATCAAGCAATCCAAGTTTCTGCACAAAACCCAGCTAAATTTGTGGTTGATGGTGCAGTCTCAGATGCTAGCCAAATCGATGCCAAGGATAAGGATGGCAAGGTTATCGGGACCTATACACTCACTCCTGAGACAGGCCTGATTACCTTCCAACCTAACAAGGACTTTGTCGGGACAGCTCAACCAGCTACCATCCAAGTACTAGACCCTAACGGGGTAGCCGTTTCTGCTACCTATACGCCAACCGTGACACCTGTCACTCCAACCGGAACTAGCGTCACTTCAGAAGGCTTGCAAGGTCAAGCCCAAACAGGTACGCCAAGCTTTGAAGCAGGCCATGCAGATGTGCCAATCACTATTAATGATGAGCAACCTGCTCGCTTAGTAGATCCAGCAACTGGCCAAGCAGTCAATGAAAACAGCTTACCAGCTGTCAAAGACGGCAAGACCGTCGGGACCTACACTATCGATCCTAAGTCTGGGACCGTCACCTTCCAACCTAACAAGGACTTTGTCGGTACCCCAGATCCAATCCAAGTTGAGGTCAAAGATGCTAACGGCACGCCAGCCAAGGCAAGCTACACCCCAACCGTTACAGCCGTTGTACCGCGTGGTGATAATCAAACCACGACCAACATTCAAGGTAAGACCCAATCTGCTACCCTTGTCTTTACACCAGGGTCAGATAAGGTACCAATGGATGACACGGTAGCCGCTACTTTCGAAGATGGTTCAACTGAGAAGAAGGTAGAAGGGCAAGGGACTTACACAGTTGCCAAAGATGGCACAGTGACCTTCGTGCCTGAAAAATCCTTCGTCGGGACAGCCACCCCAGTTACGGTTAAACGCCAAGACGTCAACGGGACGGTAGCGACTGCTACTTACACCCCAATCGTGACGGCGGTAACGCCAAGTGGTAGTCCAGCAACTTCAAGTGGTTTGCAAGGGGCGAGTCAAACAGGCACCCCAAGCTTCACGCCAGGCCACCCTGATGTGCCAATCAAGATTGATGCAGATCAACCAGCTCAATTTGTAGTGGCAGGGAAAGCAGTGACTGAAACTAGCCTTCCAGCTACTAAGGATGGGCAAGAAGTCGGGACCTACACCTTAGACCCACTGACTGGCACGGTCACCTTCCAACCTAAGAAAGACTTCGTAGGAGTTCCAGATCCAGTCACTGTTCTGCCAAAGACGCGAACGCCACCCAGCGACCGCCACTACACGCTAGGGTGTAACGGGCGTAACGCCGGGCGGTAACCAAGTAGAAAGCTATGGCCTCAAGGGTCAGATTCAAACGGGCAAGCCAAGCTTCACGCCTGGTGACAGCCAAGTGCCAATTGATATGGATGCGGACCCAACCCTCGAAGACGGCAGCAAGAGAGTGACCCTTAAGGGGCAAGGATCTTATGTCCTAGCCAATGATGGGACGGTTACCTTCTTGCCAGAACCAGAATTTGTTGGGACAGCGACCTCAATTGTAGTGGTTCGAGTTGATATCAATGGGACTCCAGCTAAGGGGACTTACACACCACATGTCTTAGACATCGTGCCAAATCACGCGAAATCGGAAGACGTGCAAGGTAAGACTCAGTCTGCTACGGTAGGTGCGACTGACCAAACAAGCGGTCAAGACCTTGTGCCAAGTGCTAGTCGCCCAGCTCGTTTGATAGATCCATTTACCAAAGAAGCAACAGATGCCACAACGGTGCCGGCTCTAGACGACAATGGAAAAGAAATTGGTAGCTATACATTAAACCCATTAACTGGTCACGTGACCTTCCAACCAAATGAAGATTTCGTAGGCCAACCACAAGGGGCTGCGGTAGTCTTCCAACATGAATCAGGAGTTAGCGTAATTGCGCGTTATCAACCATATGTAACGCCAAATCCAGATACCAATGATTCAGGCTCTAGTGTCAGCGAGCAATCTGCTGATGCAAGTGAACCAAATGAGCGTGGCAAGCGCCCAGGCAATAACTTGCCTAAGACCGGGGAAAGTAATACTTCCTTCTGGTTAGTAACTAGCCTCATGACATTAGCATTGACTCTGTTTTCTTAGGACGCAAGGTTAAAGCTGAAAACTAGAACTCCAATAAGTAAGTAGTCAAATAGTGCGAGCCCCTTCCTGATTTCCAGGAAAGGGGCTCGCTTTTTTGTATGTAAAAAGTCCTAGAAGGACTTGCTAGGTTAGCAACCAAGTTACTAGCGTGGACCTGTCGGCTTGCAGGGACACAATTAGCTGGTTGTTTAAGTAGACAAGTCCTTCTAGGACTATTAGGCAAATATTAAATCGAAGTGCTTTTAATCAAAACTATGATGAGCTTGAATGTGCCAAGAGTGCTTGGCAACCACGATAGATTTCAGTAAAGGCTGTATCAAAGTCTTCTGTGTACCAAGGGTCTGCAATCTGAGTTTCTTCTCCAGCATAGTGCAAGAGCATATTGACTTCACCACTAGGGCGAGCGCCGATCGGATAATTGATAGCCCGTAAATTGGGCTCATCCATACCGATGATGTAATCAGCTTTTGATGTCTTCGAGATCTAGTTGTCGCGCAACATGTTTTGGAGTAGGAATCCCTAAGGCTTTTAGGCGCTCATTGGCATCTTCATGAATCGTTTTGCCAATTTCCCAAGGACTAGTTGCAGCAGAATCGATTGTTATTTGGTCGCTTAGACCGGCTTCTGCCACCAAGTGGCTGAAGATTGCTTCTGCCATTGGTGAACGGCAGATATTACCCAAGCAAACAAATATAACTTTAACCATAAATATCTCCTTTTTACATTTGTAAGTAAATTTCGAGGGGATTTGATTTGCTTTTGTCCATCTTGTCGACCTAAGTTGTAGAGTGACTCCAAAACGGCGATGTCACTTTCAAATCTACCAACTTTAAGGTGGCTAGATGGGCGAATGGCGAATAATTCGCCTTGTGCTTCCAAGCATTCAATCTGCTCTAGGGTCTGATTATAGTGGCTATTACGCTGTTTAAGAGCTTGGACCAAGGCAGGGAAGCGGTGGTAGAACATTGAATAAAATGGATTTGAGTGAGTAGCTTTACGATAAGTAGCAGGTCTGGTAAGGACCACAATTAACTTATCAAGACCCAGTTGGCGCGCGTAATGGACTGGGATGCTATCACTAATACCACCGTCGAGATAGGCACCGCCACTTAAATAAGGGCTAGCATCTAACTGAATCATTTTAGAGACGAAGGGTAGGGCGGAACTAGCTCTGAGGACTTCCATTTGGCTAAATACATCCTCAACTAGGGCGTATTCGGCTCTCCCACTGGCTACATGGGTGACAACCGCGTGAAAACGGGTCTTAGAAGCCTTAAAGCGCTCGTTATCGAAAGGATCCAGGGTCATAGGGACTTGGTAGTAGGCAAAGTCCTTGTTAACATAGTTACCAGTCTTGAGCCAAGAGCTTAGACTCATATAACGTTTGTCGCCAAGATAGCGTCGATTATAACGCCATGCCCGACCAATTTGACCACTGACATAGTTGGCCCCAAAGAGGGCTCCTGCTGATACAGCCACGATCTCATCTACAGGAATCTGGGCTGTCATTAAACTATCTAGGACACCGGCCGTGTATAAACCGCGCATCCCGCCACCTTCGAAGACCATGCCTATCCGCATATTCTTCCTCCTTTACGGAAGGTGCCACCATTTTGCTTAGGGACAAAACATGACACTCTACGAGCCTAAAGTGATTCATGTCACTATTGTATAATAAATTGATTCAGAAATAAAAGCGACTTTTTCTGAAAAACAGTAGACATTATGTCTCAATTGTGTTATATTTAAATTAAGTTAGCTCCTGACTTAATTAATCTTTCTGTTTAATGCTAGTAAGGGTCTGGCTTAATCTTATCCTTAAATAAAGTTAATACCTAACTTTATAGGTCAAAAAGAGGTTAGAGAATGGTAAAACGAAAGAAGTTAGAGAATGTGACGTCCCTTGGCATCGTCTTTGGGACTTTCGCCCCGCTACACGTTGGGCATATTGATATTATTAACCAGGCCAAGCGCCACAATGATGGCGTCCTAACCATCGTGTCAGGTTATGATGGGGACCGAGGGGATCTAATCGGGCTGAGTCTACGCAAGAGATTTCGTTATACGCGTGAGACTTTCCGCTATGATGACTTGGTCATTGTCGATAAGCTAGATGAGAATCATATTCCAGTCTATCCTAATGGTTGGGTAGAGTGGCTAGCCAAGCTCGATGAGTCCATTGCCCAGTATGTGACCTTCAGTGGCCCAGCTAAGATTGTGGTCTATTGTGGCGAGACAGAGTACAAGGATAAGATTAATGAACTGCGACCTGACTGGGAAGTAGTCCTGGTAGACCGTTCCATAATTAAGATTTCAGGGACCATGATTCGAAATAATCCTCGTGCCCATTGGCATCAGATTGCCAAGCCGTTCCGTCGTTTCTTCTCAACCAACGTTCTGATTGCAGGCTCTGCTTCCAACGGTAAGACGACCTTGGCGCGGGATTTATCACGTCTCTTCGGTTGCCCTTGGTCGCCGGAATATGCCCGTGAGTACCAGGAACGCTATAATGTCTTGGATGATGAATTGGACAAGAACGACTACACCTATCTCTTTACCGGTCAGTTCCGTCAGACTTCGGACCTGATTGATTCGCCAGCTAACAATGGCTTAATTATCGCCGATACCAACTCGACCATTACCATGGCCTATGCAGAGTACTATCTCAAGGACAGTCTGTCTGAGGAAGATTTCCAAGCCTTGACAGACGTCTACCAGTCCATGATTGAGAAAGAAAAATGGGACAAAATCTTTGTCGTCCTACCACAATCGAACTATGTGGACGATGGAGTTCGGGATATGACCATGGCGGATGAAGAAACCCGCGATGCTTTCACATCCTTAACTATTCAACTTTTTGAAGAAGCGGGATTGGCTGACAAGATTGTCTACTTGGGTAATCCTAATCCAGGCCAGACCTTCTTCGAGAGTCTCTACGAAACAGCCAAAATTGAAATTGCAAGCCTATTGAATCAGGAGGTATAGAACATGTCAATTGTTGAAAATTTTAAGACCAAGTGGACCAAACTCCACGATTACTGCACATCAGGCTATAAGGTAACGGGGCGCAACCTCAAAACCTTGGCCGGTGACACGAAGAAATTAGGCTTTGCTGGCGTAGTTAAGGCCATCTATGAGGACTTAGTAGTGGGCCGTACTCAACTGGAGTGGGCTTACTTAATCATTATGTCCATTGTGCCGATTATTGTTGCTTTGCGCGACCCAGATTCAACCTTGCTAGGCTTTATCGCTTCTATTACAGGAGTTATTAACGTTATTTTGGTAGCTGAGGGCCGTAAATCCAATTACTTCTTTGGTGTCATTACGACCAGTATTTACTTATTTTTAGCTATCGGTAATGGATTCTATGGTGAGGTGTTAACTAATGCCTACTTCGTAGTTATGCAACCGATTGGCCTTTATGTCTGGCTTATGGCAGACCGTAAGCGTCGAGAACAAACCCATCAAGTAGAAGACACACCTACTAATGTCAAGTCCCGTCGCATGAGCTTGGTGGATTGGATTATTGCTTTAGCTCAAACTGCCATTGTTTGGCTTCTCATGGGCTTAGCCTATAAGTCTATCGGTGCTAATCGACCATTCCGTGATTCTGTGACTGATGGGACCAATGTGGTGGGGCAGAAGTTAATGACCGAGCTCTATGCCGAACAATGGCTCTTCTGGATTGCTACCAATCTCTTCTCCATTTACCTCTGGTGGGGCACTGATGGCTCCGTCGATATTGTGGTCATGTACCTGCTCTTCACAGTAAACAGTATTGTCGGCATGTATCGCTGGATTCAACAAGCTCAGGCCAATCAATAAGGAGGGACTTCATGCCTGAATTTAAGGACCCTCAAGCCGAAAAGCACTATTATGAGACTGAGGCCAGCCAGGAAGAATTTTTGACCTGGTACCAAAAACAGGAATTTCCCAACTATCCCAAACCAGCCTTAACGGTAGACAATGTGATCTTACGTTGGTATCAGGCCGACCAAGAGGAGGCGCCCCAACTACAATTGCTCTTAATCAAGCGTAAGGCCCATCCTTTCTTGGGTCACTATGCCTTGCCAGGTGGCTTTGTCGAACCGGACGAAGACACCACGCAGGCTACCATTCGTGAGGTGCTAGAGGAAACCCATATTGCCTTGGACCCGTTGCGAATTGAGCAGTTGGAGACCTTTGCCAGTCCAGGTCGTGATCCACGCGCCTGGGTGGTCTCGGTGGCTCATATCGTCTACCTGCCCTATGATAGCGGCCAGGAGGCGGTGGCAGGGGGGATGATGCCAGCGCCATTTGCTGGGCTAATCTCTCGGTGACCGAGTCAGGAGCCCTTTTGCTAGTGGATAGTGAGAGTCAAGATTTCATTCGGGACTTGGCCTTCGACCATGAGTTGATTATCACCAAAGCGGTGAGACGCCTATCCAATAAGTTGGAGTACCATCCGACGGTTCTATCGCTTCTGCCAAGCACCTTCACCATTAAGGATGTGCGGGCCATCTTCGATGTCTTCAATCATCCCCAATTTCGCCATGTGGGCATGACGGCCTTCCGATTGCGTCAGGAGAAGTATCTGACCTTCCTGGAATTTGGCCATGCGGGTGCCGGTAAACGGGGGCGTAGTCATAAAACCTACACCTATCAACTCAATCCATTTTATTAGTAAGAAAAGACTGCCTGAGGCGGTCTTTTTTTTTGTGTCTTCTTCTTGCTAGAAAGAGGCGATTAGAGTAGAATAGCCTATGTGAAAGGATGGGAGAGCTAGCTATGAAGAAACTAAGCCTAAATTTGCGGGTTAGCCATATTTTTGGGGTACGATTTTTGTCCCTTCTAGTTTTGCTGCTAGTCTTTATGTCCTTAGTAGGCTGGGGGCTACTTTCCCTATATGAGCTCTCCCCCAAAAGCTGGCAGCCGGTTTTAAGCGTGTGTTTGTATCTTGCCTGGCCCTTTATAGCGGCTCCTCTGGTTCGGTGGTCCTATGACAAGATCTGGCTCCGACCGGTTATCATACGCGATATTGGGAGTCAAATTGCCATTAAGGTAGGCAAGCGAGAGCAGTGTCATGCCTGGGCCGACTTGCGCAAGGTCAAGGTATCGACTGAAGGGCAAAGTAGATACTATGCCTCTCCCGTCATGAGTCTAAATCTGGTGTTGATTTTCAAAGGTCGGACCTATCGCCTAGGAACGGATGAGCATATAGAAGACTTGAGAAGCCTAGAACGGTACTGCCAGAGTAAAATAAGGAATAGACGCAAAAAGGCTAAGAAGTCCAAATAGACATTTGGAAGCAAGTCAGCCACTTGCTGGAAAGATTGAACTAGAGTAGAATAAGCCTAGATGAAAGGACGGCGACTCAGACATGGAGACACATCATGAAAATAAAGAGCTAGAAATTCAGCAAGGTCTTGCGGGTTAGCCATGTCTATGGCGTGCGTTTTTGGTCTATTGTGGGGCTGATTCTAGTCTTTATGTCCTTGCTAGGCTGGGGGCTCCTTTCCCTGCTCGATTGGCTTTGGCAAAGGACGCCAGAAGGCGCTCATGAAGCTCTCTGGTTGCTAGCCCTGGTCATCTGGTTAGTAGGGTCCTCGCTACTAGTACAGTGGGCATATGAGAAAATCTGGCGCCGCGCTGTTGTCATACGAGACTTGGGCAGCCAAGTTGCCATTAGCGTAGGAGATCGCGAAGATCGGCATTCCTGGTCGGATTTAGTCAAGGTCAAGATGCACCGTTATCGTGTGGGCCGCACAGGCCAAACGCGGGTCAAGAGCTTGAATTTGATCCTGACCTTTCAAGGCAGAAGCTACCGTCTTGGAACGGATGAGCATCAACGCCAGCTGGAGAACCTACAAAATTATTGCCAGCGTAAAATCTTACAAAATGGTTCAGCTTACTATCAATAAATAAACAAGCCCTCCTTAGGATTTCCTAGGGAGGGCTTGTTTTAATAGCTAGTGAGACTTTTGACGTCGTTTTTGAATGAGATGGTTGGTGGCCGCCACATCCAAGCGGCGATGCCAAATCATACCTTGCCAGATTAGGATGTAGATGACCAAGACAACTCCAACAAAAGGAAGTAAATCCTGCCAAGAAAAGCTAATCCAGCCATTGTAGAGGGCCGTGATACCGACAATGATAAGGATAGAAGCGAAATGAAGAAGCAAGGCCAAGGTCAGGTTATGATCTTCTTCCCACTCCCGATAGTGGAGGGTGACAAGGCCGATGAGGCCACTCATAATGAGCACGGTGACGACTTCGGTAGGTCTAATGGCGCTGGTACGAAGGAAGACCAAGGTACAGAGCAGATAGGTGAGTGAGCCAATCAGAAGGCCATTGACGAAGGCTAAGGTATGTGTTTTTAACATCTTATATCCCTCCCATGCCTAGCGCTTGCTTGAGTGCTGGCAGGTATTTACGGCTAACGCCAAGTTTGATTTTGTGGGTCAGTAAGGCCACCATATTGCCAGAAAATCCCATTTCAAGTGCATGCAGATGATTGATATTGAGCAGGGCGCTCTTGGAGACTTGGACAAAGTCTCGCCCGTCTAAACGTTCCAACATCTTATTGAGCTGGCCTTTGACTAGGTAAGTAGCCTCTTGAGTGTAGACGGTCAACTCATTCTGGTAGACTTCCATAGCAATCAAATCTTGACTAGCCACCATGATGGTCTTGTCGTCGACTAGGAGCGGAAGCCGTGTAAGACCTGAAGAGGCATTTTGATTTTCTTCCAAAAGCTGCAGGACTTGCAGGGCCTCAGCGTTAAGTTTAGCCGCTTCCACCGTCACATTGACCGTATCAGGGGCGAGTTGGGGATTGGGCTCAAATCGTATATTCACAGGGGCTTCCTCCCTAAAACAGCGTCTTCCTCCCTATTATAGACTATGTAAGGCTAGTTTGCGACTGAATTTGCCTAAGATTGGCATGAGAATGAGGAAGAGGAGACCGAAGCCTAGGAGAATGAGGACTTCTTGGCCAGCACTGGTTAAGAAACCGACATCCAAGCCTACACCCGTGTGACGTAAGATTTGTTGTAACATGAAGTCAGGCACTTGCTGGGTCATGGCTGCTTGCGTAGGCGCTAGTAGAATGTGACGGAAGAGGGAAGAGAAGTAAGGGCTGGGGTGACTTGAATGACCCAACGGCTTGCTTGTGGTAAGAGGCCTAGTGGTAGGTAGACGCCGGCGAAGAAGCCTAGGGAAGTAGATAGTAATAACATGACATGGCCGAAACTGGTCACGCTTCTGACAAAGCCAAAGAGTAAGACATTGAAGCTAGTCCAAACTAGGGCTGACAAGACCATAGCGCCCAAGACCTGAAGTAATTGCAAGCCTGATAGGGTCATGCCCGCTGTTAGCGCGTAGTAGGTAAATAATAAGACTAGGGCAAGAACCTGCATAATCAAACTGATTAAGGCACTGGCTAGGAAGTAGCCAAATTGCATTTGATTATAGCTTAAATCAGTTAAGAGGAAGTCAGCCAGGACACCTTTTTTCTTTGTCCGCCACCATTTGACTGAGACCTGCTGCGCTAGTGGTCGCCCCGACGATGGCTAAGATCCCGCCTAAGAGCCAGTAATCAAGGAAGGTGTTGACACCTGGTAACTGTGGCCATGAAGAGGCCATGTTGTCCTTGAGGAAGGCTAGGTAGAGAATGAAGGTGATGAGGGCCCCTAAGAGCGAGAAGAAGACACGGCTCTTTTGGATGAAGTAGAGGCGTAGGCAACGAAGTGTGAAGTGTAACATATTAGCGGATCTCCCTTCCGGTTAAATTAATAAAGAGGTCATCGACACTACCGCGATGGTATTCAAAGTGTTTAATGAGTGGGCGGTAACGATCTAAGAGGGGCCAGACGGATTGCTCAGGCTTGAGGTCAACCTTCAAGAGCGGGCCATCTAGGCGGACTTGGTAGTCGGGGGCGAGTTCTTGGGCTAGGGCTTGCGGATCTTCAAGGTCTAGGCTGAGGGTGTCGTAGGCATATTGAGATTTGAGCTGGCTAACCGTGTCGGCTGCAATCAAGTGACCGTGGTCAATAATGTAGACATAGTCAGCAGCTTCTACTTCTTCTAGGTAGTGGGTGGTTAAGAGAATGGTCAAGCCTTGTTCTTGGCGCAGACGCAAGAGGGCATCCCAGATGACATTACGGGTTTGGATATCTAAGCCGGTTGAGGGCTCATCCAGAATCAAGAATTTGGGTTGGTGGACCAGGGCGCGCGCAATGTCGACACGACGGCGTTGACCGCCAGATAAGGTGCCATAGCTTTGCTTCAAGATCGACTCGAGTTCAAAGACTTGGATCAGGAAGTCCAGCTGGCTGGCTTCAAAGTTACGGTAGCATTTGGCCCGATTTAAGAGGGTTTTTGGCCAACGGTCAAGTCTTGGTCTAAAATACTGTCTTGGAAGACCACGCCCAGTTGGCGTTGATAGTCTGAGCGTGAAAGCTGTTGGCCTTGGAAGATGATGGAGCCCTCGCTAGGGGACAAGAGGCCGGTTAACATCTTAATGGTGGTGGATTTACCGGCCCCGTTAGGCCCTAAGAGCGCCACTAATTGGCCTTGGGGGATGGATAGGTTGAGTTGCTGTACGACGGTTTTATCGCCGTAACGTTTGGTTAGGTTTTGGGTTTGAATTAACATTTGGGGTGTCCTCCTTTTCTACAGGCTTATCTTACCATGATGTTTGGCCCTTGCCTTGATAAAGAAGCTAAGTGGTCAAAATTGGGGCTTAAGTGGTAGGAGAGGGGGGCCAAAATGCAAGAAGTGGGAAATGAAGGAGTTTAGGAGGGGCTATCTGGCAAAAATACTCAATCAGTCGGTTATTTTTTGATTATCTTTTGGTTGGCTTCTTTACTTAAATAATAGCGAACAATCTAATAAAGATAGCGCTTTTACGGGGTGCGAGGCTTTCTTTTAACGAGCCAAGTCCAGCCTAATATGTTATAATAGGGTCAAGAAAATTAAAAGGAAGTGCCCTAATGTCTCAATATGATGTGAAGCAAGTGGCTTGCCACCAATGTCAGGCACCAATCGACGTCAAGGTCTATGAAACAATCGATGTCACTGACCAGTCGCCGGAACGTGAAGCCATTCTGTCTGGGGAATTTTTCAAAGTAAAATGTCCTGAGTGTGGCTATGAGGGCATGGCGGATTACGGCTTCCTCTATCAAGATTTACAAAAGGGCCTTGTCCTCTTCTACGAACCAGATCCTAGTTTTTTTGAAGAAGATGTGCAAGTATTGAAGGACACCTTCACCCCCGAACAGATGGCTGTTACCACTATCCGAATTGTACACGGCTTGCCCAATCTCTGGGAGAAGATTCAAATTCATGAAGCGGGCCTAGATGACCGCATTATAGAGTTGCAAAAATACTTGGTCTTTGCTGGTTTCCACCAACAAATGCCAGACCAGCCAATTAAGCATATTCTTTATCAAGTGACCAAGGAAGGTAAAGCTCAATTTCTGCTGGGGGATGACCGGGAATTGGTAGCGACGGTAGCCTTTGACCAAGGCCAGTATGACCTAACCAAGGCCAGTTTTGCCCAGGAGCTAGCCCGCTATGGCGGTGGCTTCTTCATCAATCAGCAATGGGCAGAATGGCTCATGGCTCAACTAGAGCAAGACCAAGACTAGGTGATGAGAATGAATCAACAAAGCTCAGAAACCATGGCCGCCATCAATCGTTTCCGTGATCAACGTCATTGGCGACCTTATCATAATGAGAAGGATTTGGCTATGTCTATTGCGATTGAAGCCGCGGAATTGATGGAAATCTATCAATGGCGGACGCCTGAGGAAGCTAATAGTCAAGACTTAGAACATATTAAAGAAGAAGTAGCAGATGTTTTAATCTATACTTATATGCTGGCAGATAATTTAGGCCTGGATATTGACGACATTATTGCGGATAAACTGCGTAAGAATGCCATTAAGTATCCGGTCCCGCCAACAGAATTAGATGGAGCTGCTAGTGAGTAGCTCTTTTTATATTTAAATCACATCTTCGCAGAATGTGGTGGAGTTTTTCATATCTTTTTCATATACGTGGTGTAAACTATGAATTGTAGAAAGTAATCACTTGTTCTAGTAGGGAACAAGGAAATGTTTGGAGTGAGTGAGTATGTTGAAATTTATGCAAGCAATCCCAAGCCCATCGTAACTCACAGGTCCTGGCTTGCCAATTGAATCGTTTGAATCAGGATGCCCAAACACTCACCTATCAGGACATGTGGCTAGCCGTTGACCAATTAGCAGGTTGGTTGCATGAGACCTTGGGCCAGGACCGTTCACCCCTAGTCGTCTACGGACATAAGCATCCCTACATGTTGGTTTATTTCTTGGCTTGTCTCAAATCAGGTCATGCCTACTGTCCCATTGATTTGTCCATGCCACTGGATCGAGTGGCCGCTATTATTGAGAAGTTGGCGCCGCCTTTGGTTCTTACGACCGAAGACTTGCCACTCGATTGCCGGCAAGTCACTTTAGCCCAAGCTCAAGCCCTTGTGCAGGCGGGGAGCTATGATGCGCCAGCTGATGACCCTGGCGGTTAAGGGTTTTGAGACAGCCTACATTATCTATACCTCTGGCTCAACTGGCCAACCTAAGGGGGTCTGCGTCTCAGCCGAGAACCTGGACAATTTCTTGACTTGGTATCTGCCACTGATTCCAGCCCAGCCAGGAGAGAGACCTGTATTCATCGGCCAGCCGCCTTACTCCTTCGATCTGTCGGTCATGAGTGTCTATCCTGCCCTCTGCATGGGCGCTACCTTATACCAATTGGACAAGGGTTTGTTAAGTAATTATGGGGCCTTGTTCGACAGCCTCAAGCAGTCGGGCATTTCCACTTGGGTGTCTACGCCGTCCTTTGTGGACACTTGTTTGGCCGATCCGCAATTCAATCAAGAACTGCTGCCCCAAGTCAGACGTTTCGCCTTCTGCGGTGAGAAACTTCAGGCTCGTACGGCTCAGGCCCTCTTGGATCGCTTCCCGTTGGCCAAGGTCTATAATTCCTATGGCCCAACTGAATCGACAGTTATGATGACCTGGGTGGATATCGACCAAGCCCTGATAGATGCCTATCCTGACAATTTACCGGTTGGACATGTCCGGCCTGGTAGTCAGGTCAAGTTGCTAGCCCTAGAAGAGGCAGAAGAAGGCCAAGGCGAAATCCAAATCATTGGGGATACAGTCGCGCAAGGCTACTATGGTCAACCTGAATTAACTGCCCAAAAATTTGGCCAAGTCGGTGGTCAACCTGCCTATAAGACAGGGGACGTGGGTTACTTTGAAGATGACTTACTCTTCTGTAATGGACGTATTGACTTCCAAATTAAGTGGCATGGCTACCGGATTGAACTGGAGGACATTGATGCCAACCTAATCAAGCATCCTCTGGTCAGCCAAGCCATCACCCTACCTAAATACGAAGGCGATACGGTCAGAAGTTTAGTCAGCTTTGTGGTCTATGACCAGGTCATCCAGCAACGTTTCCAAACGGTGCGTGAACTCAAGGCACATTTGAAGCAAACCCTGCCAGACTACATGATTCCTAAGAAAATCGTCTTTCTGGATAGCCTACCCCTTAATCAAAATGGCAAGGTCGACCGGAAGGCCTTAGGAGGGCTCTTATGACCTACTTTGGTGATGAAAAGTTTGCTCTGATAGCAGCGATTTTCTGCCTGGGCGGACTGGTAATTCGTTGGCGCCAATGGCCAATCAAATATTGGCTGGCCCTAGGCTCCTTGATTATCTATGCGGGTGTCTTCGGCGCAGATTCTCAACATCTGCTTGTCTCACTGGTCTTCTTAGCTTTTCAATATGGTTTGATTCAATATCAATTTCGCCACCCTAAGATCAAGTGGCCAGTCTACCTGTCCTTTCTTCCCTTGGTTCTGGCCAAGTTACATGAAATTTGGCCACTCTACAGTTTTTGGTTTTATCGGCATCTCCTACCTATCATTTAAGGTGGTGCAGATTCTGCTAGAGACTCAGGACGGCCTTATTAAGGAAATGTCCTTGGTCGATTACCTGAGCTTCCTGCTCTTCTTCCCAGTTGTCAGTGCCGGCCCTATTGACCGCTCCAAGCGCTTTGTGGCAGATACGGAGAAGATTCTGGACTGGAAAGACTATTGGGACTTGTTGGGCCTGGGAAGTTATCGCCTCTTACTCGGGGCTGTCTACAAATTTGTCATTGCTGCCGTCATTTTCAAGTGGCTATCGGCTTTTGCAGGTTGGAAATTATTTTTTTACTATTTGATTAAATACGCCTACGGCTATACCTTCTATTTATTCTTTGACTTCGCTGGATATAGCCTCATGGCGGTAGGGCTCAGTAACCTGCTAGGGATTGAGACCCCAATGAACTTTAAGCAACCTTTTTTGGCCATCGATATCAAGGATTTTTTTGGAATCGTTGGCACATTAGCTTATCCCAATGGCTGTGGACTTTGTCTTCTCGCGTCATGATGAACTTTATTCGTCATAAGCGTTTCAAGACCCGGCTCAATCGGGCCATGGCAGCCTATATGGCCAATATGCTCTTCATGGGCTTTTGGCACGGCTTCTCCTTCCATTACATCCTCTATGGTTGTTACCACGGGGTTTTAATGGCTGGCTTTTGAAGCCTCATCAGAAGAAAATCAAAATTCTATAAGAAATACAAAAACCACTCCCTCTACAAGCTAGTAAGCTGGGCAGTGACTTTACAATTGGTTGTCTTGGGGATGTTCATCTTCTCCAATAAATTTCCAGAAGTCGTAGGGAAGTGGCTAGGATTTGGACAAGGTTAGAGTGAGAGTATGGAAGAACAAGTATTAAGCCTTTTAGAAGAATTCTGTGAAGATGAAGTGGTTCGCGAGGATTTGATATCAATCTCCGTGACGAAGGGCTCTTAGATTCCTTAGGTTTCGTTGAAATGCTGGTGCGGATGGAAGAAGTCTTCGGCTTCGCGACGGCGCCAACAGAAGTCACCTACGAAGAGATTGATACGCCACGTCGGGTCATGGCTTACGTTAAGAAACGAGTGGCTGCTTTATGATTAAAATGAAGGCCTTAGTCTATGCCATTTGCTTAGCCATTGTCAGCATGGTTGGCCTCAATGCTTCCTTGTCCGGGGCCTACCAGGTGCCAGATAACAGTATACGCTACGGCCGACAAGTGGAGAAGAACCAGAGTAAGGATATTTTGACTCAGAATATGGACGCCCAGACCTTAACAGTCTTTGGATCCTCGGAGTTGGTCCAAACCTTCAAGGAAAACTTCGACCCTAGCGTGGTCTTCAACTACAAGGATTTTCACCTGATGGAAATTGGCCGCGGGAATTATCGCAACCTCACCTTGGCCTCCATCTTGGGTTCTGTAGGGGATAATTTGCCTCATCAAAAAGCGGTCTTGTTGGAATCCCTACAATGGTTTACCAAAGAAGGCGTACCAGCTAACGCCTTACTCTATCGTCTGTCTTTTGAGCATGTTTATAATACCTTGAGTAATCCTAAGGTGACGGAAGAACACAAGCGTGCCTTTATTGATCGTCTGCTAGAAGCCTCAACCCAGCATCCCCAAGTGCACGATGCCTTGGCTCGCTATAAGAAGGCCCTGCTAGACGAGCCAGATAATTGGTTTGAGAACCAGTGGGCGCGGGCTCATTACCAGCTAGATGTCTTCAAGAACAAGATCCGCTATGCCCTAACTGACAAAGATCCTCTACCAATGGCAGGTGACAAGACGCCTGACTATGATTGGGATCAACGTTATCAGACCATTGCTGAGCAAGAAGGGGCAGCAGACAAGACCAACAATAATGAATTTCAGGTTGAAAATCATTATTACACCAATGAAATTGGTCAAGATTTAGAGAAGTTTAAGAACAGTGATGTAGGAAAATACGTCACCGATTCACCGGAAATGAAAGACTTGAACATATTCCTCGACATTGCCCAAGACTTGGGCGTGGATGTCCGTGTCGTCCTCCTGCCTGTAAAATGGTAAGTGGTATGACTACACCGGCTTCCCTAAGGAAGACCGCCGGGCTGTCTATGAGGCAATCAAGCAAGTGCTAGATCAACGTGGTATTAAATATTATGATTACCAGGATGATGATTACGAGCCTTATGTCATGCAGGATATGTTGCACTTAGGATGGAAAGGATGGACTCGCCTTGAAAAAGATCTTTACGAATATGGTAAACAAGATTAAATCCTCCAAAATTCTCCAACTCATTCTGTGGATTGCGATTTTCTATGTATTGATTATGATCCTCGTCATCTACGGTTTGGCTAAGGATACTGGAGGCGTGCAGCCTTACATTTATAGTAGCTTCTAAGCATTAAGGACTAGGTCAGCTGACCTGGTCCATTTTTTATGCTTTAATCGTTTGAGTGGTCCTAGCAAGTCAAAAAGACTATAATAGAGCTAAGAAAATAAGAAAAGGGGAAGAGCTATGACACATAAAGTAGAACGTGACCTGATTAAGACAGACCTCTTCCAGGCAGTTAATGGGGCCTGGCTAGAGACCGCTGTGATTCCAGATGATAAGCCCACAACAGGTGGCTTTTCAGATTTGGCCGACAAGGTAGAAGCTGATTTGATGAAGGATTTGGCTGACTTGATTGAACAGCCTGACTTACTGACCAAGATGCAACAGGAAATGGTGGCCTACTATCAGTTAGCCTTGGATAAGGAAGGGCGCGCTGCGCTAGGTATGAGCCCCTTGCGTCCTTACATCGACCGCATCCAAGCACTGACCTCAGTGGCTGACCTGACTGAGTGGGCTAAGACCGGTATTTTAGAAGGCCTACCTGGTCCCTTCGGTCTAGGTGTTATCCAAGATATGGCTGATTCCAATCGCTATGTGGTGCATCTGGGGCGTCCAGGCTTGATTTTGCCAGATCGGACCTACTATGAGCCTGACCATGCGCAAGGTCAGCAATTATTGGCCGTCTACCGCCAAGTGGCCTTGGACTTACTGGCTTTATTAGGCATGGATGTTAAGGAAGCCGTGGAATTAGTGACGGCCGGTATGGCCTTTGATGCCCGCCTAGCCCCTTATACCTTGTCTAAGGAAGAAGCGGCAGAATATGTGGTTTTCCACAACCCTCGCAAGTTGGATCAAGTAGCAGCCTACTCCGACCAAATCGACTTCAAGGCAGTGTTGGAGTCTGTCTTAGGTGGCCTGCCTGAGACCCTAAACGTGGGCGAACCTAAATTTTTCGAGGCCTTCAAGCAACTAGTAGACCAAGCTGATTTGACTGAGCTTAAGGCTTGGTTGACCTTGCGTCTGGTTACGGGTGCGACTAACTATCTGTCTGAAGAAGCACGGGCTATCAGCCACCGTATGACCCAGGCCTTGACCGGCAACCCAGCCATGCGACCTTTTGAAAAATTGGCCTACAGCCATGTCAATCAAGCCTTCGACCAAGTCTTAGGTGACTTCTATGCCCAACGTTACTTTGGCCCTGAAGCCAAGGAAGACGTGACCCAAATGGTTAAGAACATGATTGCCATCTACCAAAAACGCCTAGAGACCAAGGAATGGCTTAGCCCTGCCACTCGCGAAAAAGCCATTCTCAAGTTGCAAAAAATGGACCTCTTAGTAGGCTATCCAGACAAGATTCCGCCAGTTTATGAGGAGTTAGTTGTCGGCGACCGCAACTTCTTCCAGGCTTCCATCTACTTCACCCAAGTAGCAACCCGCTACAACCTCAGCAAGTGGAACAAGCCGGTGGATCGCGACCTCTGGGAAATTAGTGCCAACACGGTCAATGCCTACTATGATCCATCCAATAACCTCATCTGCTTCCCAGCGGCTATTCTGCAGGCGCCATTCTATAGCCTGCAACAATCAGCTAGCGCCAACTATGGGGGGATTGGGGCCGTGATTGCCCATGAAATCTCCCATGCCTTTGACAATAATGGCGCCCAGTTTGATGAGACCGGTAGCTTGTCTAACTGGTGGACGGAAGAGGACTTGGCTCACTTCAGCGGTCTGGCCGATAAGATGATTAAGCTCTGGGATGGGATTCCGTTTGGCGACGGCAAGATTAATGGGACCTTGACCGTCTCTGAAATATTGCGGATGCGGGCGGTCTAAGCTGTGCCCTTGAAGCAGCTCAAGCTCTGCCGGATGCTGACTTGGAAGACTTCTTCTTCAACTGGGCCCGCGTCTGGTGCCGTAAAGCACGACCAGAGTATGTCAACCTGCTTCTCAACATTGACGTTCACTCGCCAGGGGAATTACGGGCCAATATGGCGCCTAAGAACTTGGCAGCCTTCTATGAAACCTTCGGGATTGAGCCCGGCGACGCTATGTATTTGGCGCCTGAAGAACGGGTAACGATTTGGTAATCTCAAGCTAATAAGAAAAAGCCCTTGGCGGATGGCATTTGATCCATCAGCCAGAGGGCTTTTTTTCTTAGCCGTTAAAGGCATTGACAATGGTGTCGACATTCTTAATCATAACGGAAATGGAGCCGTCAGGATTGTTAATGAACTCAATGACATCAGGGTCATCGTAGAGTTCAGTTGGCACCATGAGCTCGATGCCATTAGCCAGTTTGAATTTCTGCTTGGCGTACTTCTTCTCATATTTAGGCACGTTGTTGACTGCAATGTTGGTTGGGACTTCTTTTTTTTGACTAGGGCCTCGCGCGCCGCGTCCTGGGCGCCTAGATTGTCCTTGAAGACCTGACGGGTGATTTCTTCCGCATTAATGACATGGTCCTCTTCTAACTGTTGCAGAATGACCTTCTGAGTAGTCGCTAGGGCCTGATAAGGTTCTTGGTCAAATTGCTTGGCGGTATCGGCGACCGCCTTTTTGATTTGCTTGATTTGTTGAGGCGCGGCTTGAGGTGGGGCGATTTCCAAAATGCGTTCGGATAGGTAGAGGCAGCGTTTGCCTTCGATGACATATTGCTTCTCTAGAATTTGGTAGTCACCAGTGGCCAAGTTGAGCAAGAAGAATTCCGATGGCGTCTGGGTGGGGCTAGGGAGAATGGCGTGGTGCATGACCAGTTGATTAACTAATTGAGATTCGGCCGAGAGAAAATGGGTCACCTGACTAGAGTAGTCCAGTCGTATCAGGCCGAAATAGCGCTGTTCATGGTCGTCGCTAGCCTCGAAGAAGAGGTAGTCAGCAGCGGCGATTTCTTCCGCTGGCCCAATCAAGTCAAAGAGCTTATCGGCCAGACTAGTAGACTTGTCAATCAGGCTGGTTTGGTCATCCTTTGAGACTAGCCCAGAGGGCGTTGTCCGCTTCTAGCTTAGCGCGTTTGGGTTCTACCTTTTGGACCTTGGTCAGGAGCTTATCCAGGTAGGTCCGAATCAGGGGCGAGGATAAGTCCATGGCTTCCTGGGATAGGAAGAGATTACCAGCATCCTTATCCAGGATGTGGAGAATGGCATGGTGAATGTACATGTTGAGGAATCCTTTCTAGTGAAGAAAAAGGGGGCAGGAGCCCCCTAATATTTGAGATGCTTAGACGCGTTGGCCGACAAAACGGACCATATCATCAACAACTTGACGGGAAGGGGTCGTCATGACATAGAGACTGTCCCCAAGTAAATCAGCGAATGCCTGCGGGATGCGGGCATTCATCTTGATCTGGTCAGCGAATCGATCCAGGATGTCTTGGTGGCTGGCCACATAAGTATGCTCATCGCGACGGGCTACCGCCAGGCAGTAGCGACCATGGGCGGTCTGCTTTGGCAGTTCTTGGCCTGTCACTAGCTTAGCCCAATAATCGTAGAGGTCAATATCATGGGCATAGTTGTAGATGTCGATACAGAAGCCACCGGCTGGGCGGTTGTTGTATTCAATGGCGATAAAGTCATCGTCCGGCGTCCGGAAGAATTCGATATGGAAGAAGCGTTCCTTCATGCCAAAGGACTTGATGATAGCATGGCCATATTCACGCAATTTGGGATGGAGTTCCTTCTCAATATAGAAGGCGTTGTCCTTGCGCTCCAAGACTAATTCCAGTGGTGGGTAGTAGTAGGTCAGACCGGTTTCGAAGACAATATTGCCCTGGGCATCAATCAGACCATCAAAAGTCGTCACCGTTGGATAGGAGACAAACTGCTCCAGGAAGTAAGGAGTGGACTCGCCCCAAGTAGCCTTGAATTGGGCCACATCTTCTGGCGTCATGAGCTTGTAGGTAGCGGCTGCCCCTACGCCATTGTCAGGTTTAGCGATTAGTGGCAGGCCTAAGTCTTGGACTGCTGCCTCGATTTCTGAAGTCTGGCTAACCACACGACCGTCCACGACCGGTACGCCAGCCTTGCGGAAGTATTCCTTCATGACGGACTTGTACTTGGTCTTGGCCAAATCTTGGGGTTTGACGCCAAAGATATTGAACTGCTGGCGCAAGCCTGCATCCAATTCCAGCCAGTATTCATTGTGGGACTCAATACGGTCGATGGGTCCATACTTGTGGAAGAAGAAGGCGACCGCACGAGTGACTTGGTCCAGGTCTTCCAGATTATCCACCCGGAAATATTCAGTCAGAGTCGCTTTGAGCTCATCGTTGAGTTGGTCATAAGGTTCCTGGCCAATCCCTAGGACATTGACGCCATATTGACGTAACTTATAGGAAAAGGGCTGGAAGTTAGCAGGGTAGTAGGGAGAAATAACAATATAGTTCATAGGGAATCCATCCTTTCTGCTAGGGTCAGGGGCCTTTAGCCTACCATTCTTCGCTTAGGAAACGTAGGCAATCGGGTAGATAGGTTGCCCAGGCCTCTTCACTGTGGGTGGCGTCAGCCGCAATAATCAGTTGGAGTCGGTCCTGGGGCATGCCGCCAGCCAGTAATTGTTGATAGTAGCTGAGGGAGGCGTTGATGTAGATTTGCTTCATGTTACCGTGGGTCAGGTCGCGGTCGGTGTCGTCCCCTTCCTGGGTCCCCACTTGGATAAAGATGCGTTGGCTAGGATCTAGCTTTTGACGGCTAATGTAACGGTTGAAGGCTTCCACGGTTAACCAGGAGGCACTAGAGAAGACCCCTAGGTTACCAATTTGGTCCGCATATTCCAAGCCCATAAATTGGGTGATATTGCCGCCCAAGGAAGAGCCGGCCATGGCGGTGTGGCGTTTGTCAGGCTTGGTCCGGTAGTGGCTATCGATGAAGGGTTTGACCACATTCATGACGAAGTCAGCATAATTCAGGCCTTTGCCTCCTAAGCGTATGCCTTCTGGAATGGGTGTATTAGTGAAAGGCCAAGGTGAATATTCGTTGAGTCGGTTTTCGTTATCATTGTCAATCCCGACCACAATCATTTGGGGAATGTCAGGATTCTTCTTAATGGCTGGAATAATTTTCCAGGAGTGGCCACTGAAGGATTCGCGGCTGTAGAAGACATTCTGGCCGTCATGGAAGTAGAGAACAGGGTAGGACTTGTTCTCGTTCTTTTGGTAATCCTTAGGTAGGAGGACCCGAATACGGCGGGCTTTGTTGGTATAAGGGACAGTTAATTCATGGGTATGCATTTCTAGATAAAAATAGGCTGCGTGATGCATGGCAGGGCTCCTTTCTTAGTCCTCCATATTTTAACATGAAGCCAAGGTCTAGGCTAGGAGTTTTTGGTCAGGACCAGCCTTGAGAATATAAAGAAAGTGTGAAGAAGGCTAGAAAGTTCTAGGACGAGGCCAAAACGTAGGCTTATAGGGACTTAATTCTATCCCAAAAGATAGTAAGTCTGTAAGAAGTGCCTACTAGTTTTTACTAGGGTAAGCTTCTTATAATATAGATGTCTTTATCTCTCTATCCCAACGAAAGGAGTTTATGATGTATCAAGAAACGTTTGATTTAGAATCTGTCACACTTAATGCCATTAATTTGCCCTATATGGTGGCCTTCTATCAGCAGGCTTTAGGGATGGCTATCTTAGAAGAAAGCCCTGAGCGAGTGGGCTTGGGTGTCCAAGGCAGTGACCGGCCCTTGCTCTACCTAGAAGCAGTGGCCGCGCCACAGGAAAGCCAAGCCCGTTACGGACTCTACCATGTAGCCTATCTCTTACCAAGCCGAGAGGACTTAGGGACTTTCTTAGTTCATGCTATCAAGCAGGCCCTGCCACTGATTGGGGCTTCAGACCATGGCTACTCTGAGGCCATTTACCTAGAGGATCCGGAAGGCAATGGCATTGAAGTTTATCGCGATAAACCGGTAAGCCAATGGGACATTGAGTCTGACGGTCGCATCCCAGGCGTGACCCTAGAAATGGATGGCCAAGGCGTCTATGACAGTGCCAAGCCCCTAGATGGGCCCTATAAAATGCCTGAGGGGTCGCGTATTGGCCATATTCATCTCAGTGTCCAAGACAGTAAGCGAGCGGCTGTTTGGTGGAATCAAGTGCTGGGCATGGAGACCAAATTCCAGATGTCTTCAGCGGCTTGGATGTCGTCAGGTACCTATCACCACCAATTAGCTGCCAACCAATGGGCAGGTAGTCGTCTAGCACCACAAGAACCAAACCAAGCAGGACTTAAGCACTTTAGTATTGTCGCTAACTCGCCTCAAGAAGAGGCAGCGATTGTTAGTCGAGCCCAAGATTTGGGAGCTAAAGTTCAAGCTCTAGAAGGGGGCTGGCAAGTAACCGATAGCAATGGGATTAGCCTAGTTTTACGGAGTTTGTAAGCTTGTCCATACCTCTATTTTACGCTATAATAGTGTAGCGTAAGGAGGTTATGCCATGAAATTTTATTCTTATGACTATATGAAAAGTCGAATCAACTTAACGGACTGGTTACAATTGACTATTTTCGTTGGCTTGGCTATCTTAATTGGCTTAGCCATATGGTTTTACTATCACCGCAACAAGGACTCTAAGTACCGCGAATTAGCCATTATTGGGATTATTTGCTTCTTTATCTTAGCTGGGACTCGTTGGCAAGATGCGCAAGCTAAGCAAGCAGCCCTTAGCCAATATTCAGGGGCTAGTCACTTGATGGAACAGGTGGCTGAAGATTTGGGGACTAAGCCCGAATTGCTCTATCTTAATACGGAAGCAGCGGCCGACGGAGGCATTATCAAATCCGGTGACCGCTACTATCGGACTATCATCGATAGAGAAGGACACTATATCCTTGAGGAAATGGCAGTTCAGCTGCCTAAGATCGAATTGGTGGAGGTAAAGCCATGACATTAAATTTTTTAGATATCGCCATTAAGCTAGCCTTAGGCGTGTTGGCCTTGGTTGTAGTCATTAATTTGACAGGTAAGGGCAATTTGGCGCCGGCTTCGGCCAGTGACCAGGTCCAAAACTATGTCCTAGGGGGCATTATTGGTGGGGTTATTTATAACCCTGGTATTTCTATCCTGCAATTTTTAATTATTCTCATGATTTGGTTAGTGCTAGTTCTAAGCTTCAAATGGCTGAAAACCCACAACCAACTTCTTAAGAAGACCATTGATGGGGAACCAACGGACTTGATTAGCCGTGGCGTCATCGATGTGGAAGCGACACGAGCAGCAGGTCTAACGGCTCAAGATTTGGCTTTCAAATTGCGTAGTCAGAATATCTACTCTATCAAGAAGGTTAAGCGGGCAGTGATTGAACAAAATGGTAGCCTTAATATTGTGGTTTACGGTGAGGAAAATCCTAAGTATCCTCTAATTACAGACGGGCATATTCAATATAAAACCTTGGATTCTATTGACAAGACCGAAGAATGGCTCATGCAAGCCATTGCAGAGGCAGGGCAAGAAGATGTGGCCAAGATTTTCTTGGCAGAATATATTGATGGTAACATCTCCATAGTGGAATACTAGCCATGCGTCTGGATCAAGTCATGAATCAGGCGGGCCTGGGTTCCCGGAATCAAGTTAGCGTCTACTTAAAAGTTGCCAGGTGCAAGTCGATGGCCAAGTGGAACGTCGCCCCAACCGTAATGTGGATCCTGGCCTGCAAGAAATCAAGGTCCAGGGGCAGACCTTGACCCAGCCGGTCGAGACCTATTGGCTATTACATAAGCCTCAGGGAGTCTTAACGGCAGTCAAGGATGACCGCTTCACCACGGTCGTTGACTGTCTAGCCCCTCAAGACCAGGCGCCAGGTCTTTACCCGGTAGGGCGTTTGGATCGCTCTACCACTGGTTTGGTCTTTTTAACTACTAACGGGCCGCTAGGTTATCGCATGTTGCATCCCCAATACCATGTGGAGAAGGAATACCAGGTAGTGGTCAATGGCCCACTGACCCAGGACCACGTGGCTAGTTTTGCCCAAGGCATTCTGATTGACCAGGATCGGCCCTGTGCGCCAGCCCGCTTGGTGATTGAGACGTCTGGTCTGCAAGAAAGTCGGGCTCGCCTGACCATTCGGGAGGGCAAGTTCCACCAAGTCAAAAAGATGTTCCTGTCGGTGGGCGTCAAGGTGACGCAGCTTCACCGTCTGCGCATGGGCCATCTGGTTTTAGACCAGGACCTAGCCCCTGGTGCCTATCGGCCACTTAAGCAAGAAGAACTGGCACAATTGAAGCACTATCTTTAAGGATAGTAATGGGAAATATTTAGCAAAAGGCCTATAATCGTTGAGAAAAAAGCTTTTTAGCCGTATAATGTATAGTATCAAAAAAAGAGTGAGGAGTGTTGAGAGTGAAAGAAATCGTCATTGTCGGTGCTGGTTATGCCGGTATCTCGGCCGCCCGTAAGTTGGGTAAGACCTTCAAGAATGACGCGGATGTTAAGATTACTTTGGTAGATAAGCATGCCTATCATACCTACATGACTGAATTGCATGAGGTAGCAGGGGGGCGTGTGGAAGCTAACGCGGTCAAGTATGACTTGCAACGTATCTTCAACAAATACAAGAAAGTACAACTAGTGACGGACACGGTTGTCGGAATCGATGAAGCCACCAAGACTGTCCAAGGTGAAAGCTACAGCTATCATTATGATTATTTGATTTTAGCCATGGGTGGCGAAGCTAACGATTTTGGCGTCGCAGGTGTTAAGGAAATGGCTTTACCCTCTGGTCACTGGCAGCAGCAGAACGCATTCGGGCTCACATCAAGGAATGCTGTGCCAAGGCCGAACACGAGCCTAACCAAGCTAAACGTCGTGCCTTACTCAGCTTTATCGTCTGCGGTGCAGGCTTTACTGGGGTTGAAATGGTCGGCGAACTGATCGAATGGGTTCCTCGCCTAGCGAAGGATTACCACTTAGATGAAGAAGAATTCTCTGTTCACTTGGTAGAAGCTGCGCCAAAAATCTTGGCTATGGTGACTGACAAGGAACAAGACAAGGCCATGCGTTACATGACCAAAGTCGGCATCAAAGTCTCAACAGGTGACGGAATTCAAGCCGTTAACAAGCATAACGTAGAGTTAGCGTCAGGTAAGACCATCGACAGCTACACTACGATTTGGACTGCCGGGGTGCAAGGTAATACCGAAGCCAAGGTCTTTGGTTTAGAGACTGGTCGGGCTAACCGTCTGGTAGCTGACCAATACATGGAAGCTAAGGACCACCCAGGTATCTATGTGGTAGGGGACTTGGTTTACTATGAAGATCCAAATGAAGGCGGTCGTCCAACGCCTCAAATCGTTCAGGCAGCTGAACAAACAGGGGGAAACCGCAGCCCACAATATCATTGCCGATATCAAAGGAACTGAAAAACACGCCTACAAGGGTAAATACGATGGCTTTATGGTCTCTATTGGTTCCCGTTACGGGGTGGCCTTCCTCATGGGTAAATGGCATTTGACTGGCTTCTTCGCGATGTTGATGAAGCACTTAGTCAATCTGCTCTACTTCTTCACCATTCGTTCCTTCTACTACATGTGGACCTATGTCCGTCATGAGTTCTTCAAGATTAAGGACAAACGCAACATTTTCCGCGGGCATTTAGCGGCTCACGGTAACATCCTCTGGTCCGTACCACTGCGTTTCTTCTATGGGTCTGTCTGGCTCTTAGAAGGGCTTAAGAAGGCCTTCGGTCTCTGGGGAACCACTAACTGGTTTGGGGACAAAGTTGTCTTCCCATTTGCCTGGTTACAAGAAACTGCAAATGCTGCAGCATCAGCTGTGACTTCTGGGGCCTCTGAGGCAGCTAGCTCTATGTCTTCTGTTGTGACTTCTGGTGCCTCTGAAGCTGTGAGCTCCGTATCTTCTGCTGTTACTAGTGGTGCCTCTGAAGCGATGAGCTCTGCCGCTAGCTCTGCCGGCGGGGCAGTCGCTCAAGCTAGCCATGCAGTCTTCGGCCTCAGCTACGCATACGGGGAAAGTCCAAAACCTGTCTTGGACGGTATGCCAGATTGGTTCGCGGCTATTATGCGCTTCTTCGTGCCTAACCGCGATATGGCCCTATTCATGCAAAAATTCATGACCGTTATGGAAATCTTAATTGGTTTGGCCCTCATTGCAGGTCTCTTCGTCTGGTTAATCAATGCCGGAACGGTGGTCTTAGTCACCATGTTCTGCTTATCAGGTATGTTCTACTGGGTTAACATCTGGTTTATTCCAGTTGCCATCGCCCTTATGAATGGCTCTGGTCGGGCCTTTGGTCTGGACTACTGGGTAATGCCTTGGTTAGGTAAGAAGCTGGATCGTTGGCTCTATGGCCGCACTAGTCACCACTATGGTCCACCAGCCTAAAAAATCAAGTAAATAAGGAGGCCCCCGCGTGGGGCCTCGCTTTGTAAGAGGACCTTCTTATCCTCTCACTTTCTAGAAAGGAGGCCAACCATGGTTCACCCGATATGGGAGTCTTTGCCACGTATTCAAGAGGAGTTAGTGGCGGTCAAAGCCCTGATGAAGTCAGAGCTCCAGCTTAAAATCCCGGATGTCCGGGAGAAAATTCTGGCCTATATGGATGCCCCAGGCAAGTACCTGCGGGCCGGTCTCTGTCTGGCCATGGCCCAGCTGAGCCCAGAGGGCATCACCCAGTCTAAACGCTATATTGCGGCAGCCATTGAGGTTCTTCATCTGGCCACGCTCATTCATGATGACGTCATTGATGAGGCGGATACCCGCCGGGGCATTGAGGCCCTTCATATCCAAAAGTCTAACCGCCTGGCCATCTATGCGGGTGACTATCTGATGACCTATGCGGCCCGCCTCATGCGCAAGAGTCAACAGGCCATGGACCGCAATCCCTTGGATGCCTGGGTCATGGAAGGCATTCTGGTGGGGGAACTCAATCAATTAGCCAACCAATACCGCCATGGGATGACCATGTATGATTACCTACGACAGATTCGAGGCAAGACGGCCCTCCTATTTGCTGCGGCGACTTTCTTCGGCTACTATAGCCTGAGCCAGTCAGCCCTGCAGAATCGCCAGGCCTTCTACCTAGGCCAATCGATTGGTATGGCCTTCCAGCTCCGAGATGACCTAATTGATTACCAGGTGGACGCCAAGGTCAGTGGCAAGCCTCGTATGCAGGATGTCCAAAATGGTATCTATACAGCGCCCCTAATTCTAGGCTTGCAGGCGGATCCAAGCCTGCGCCAAGAACTTAAGGAGCGGGGTCAACCTTGGAGCCAGCAGGAGCTGGATCGCCTTTATCAAACCCTAGTGGACTTAGGGACTCTGACAGAGACGGAGCGACTAGTCGACAACTATCTGACCAAGGCTGAGAAACGCCTGAGAGGACTAGGGAGCAAGCAAGAAAGCCAAGCGCTAGTTAACTTGATCAATCAAGTCATGAAAGGATACTTTTAAGAGGGGCTTGTCATGGACATGAGACCCAAATTGCGTTAAACTATAAGATGTAAACATATACAGTAAAGGGGTATTTGGAATGAAAAAATCATTGTTAAAATCTACTATGCTTTTAGCAGCCGTTTTATCTTTGGGGACTAGCTTATCTAGCGTAGTTTTAGCGGAAGATGCTAAACCAGCTGCAACTACTACTTTTGAAGTCAAAGACTTGAAAGACGGCGAATACACCGCTGTTTCTGACGCTGACGAACGTGGCTGGAAACTCCACCACACCATCGTAGTTAAAGACGGTAAAGTCGCTTCTTCTAACTACGACTATGTCAACGACAAGGGCGAGAAGAAGTCTGAAAACGCTGAGTACAACGACAAAATGAAAGAAAAAACTAAAGTTTCTGCAGCTGAAGCCATGAAGAAATTAGACGAAAGCCTGGTCAAAGACGGTAAGGCTGATGTAGTGACTGGCGCAAGCCACACCAGCGAAGTTTTCTTCTTCTCTACTAAGGTGCTCTTGAAACAAGCCAAAGAAGGTAAGACTGGCGAAGTCAACATCTCTAAATTACCACTTCAAGATGGCGAATATACTTTGGAAGCACCAGCTGACCAACGTGGCTGGACTACCAAGTTCGTCCTCACTGTCAAAGACGGTAAAGTAGAAAAAGCAGACTACGACATGTACAAAGACGGCAAACGTAAGTCTGAAGATGCTGACTACAACAAGATGATGGCTGACAAGGCTAAAGTCTCTTACGCTGATGCAGTTAAGAAATTAAACGAAGCCTTAGTTAAGTCTAGCAATGCCAATGTAGATGTTGTGACTGGGGCAACCAACACAACTAACGCCTTCAAGACCTATGCTAAACAATTGTTAGAAGCAGCCGCTTTAGGTGAAAAAGAAGTCATCAAAGCAGCCGTTGTAGGCGAATAATAAGAAGTGAAGGGAGGCTGGGATTGTTCCCGGCCTCTATTTTTATGGCTCCAAGCAGAGCCTGCCTGATCTATCAGGTAAGATTAGCTAGGTGGTAGGCCAGATAAACTGCCACCAAAAAGGAGTAAGTATGAAGAAACAACTATTATGCAAGGCTTGGCTTTGGGCTTCTTAATCTTAGGCTCCTTGAGTCCCGTTTGGGTCAGTGCCGAGGAGTCCAGCAATAGCACCAGCCAGTCTGCTAGCAGTGCCAGCTCAGAAGCGACTTCGGAGCCCTTACCAGTGGTGACCACGCCCTTGATGCGGGCTGAGACCAAGCTCCATACGGCCGTCACCCTACAAATTTTCCATGAGGGCTCAGAGGCCGAAGCGGCCATGACCGAAGCCTACGACTACATGGACCGCATGGAGCAACTGCTATCCACCAATTTGGAAGGGTCGGATGTCTACCGCATTAACCAGGCGGCAGGCCATGAGGCAGTTAAGGTTGATCCAGCCACCCTGACCATTATTAAGCAGGGCCTAGAAACGGCGGAAGTATCAGGCGGTCGCTTCGATATTTCCATCGGGGCTGTGTCCAATCTCTGGAAAATTGGGGATGTAGATGCCCGCAAGCCTAGCGATCAAGAAATTCAGTCAGCCCTGCCTAAGATTGACTACCACAAAATCACCCTAGATGAGACAGCCCAAACGGTACGTCTGGAAGAAGAGGGCATGGCCCTAGAATTAGGCGGGATTTCCCAAGGGCTATATTGCCGACGGCATCCGCAATATCTTCGCCAAACACGGCGTCAATACGGCCATTATCAACCTAGGTGGTAATGTCATTGTCATGGGCACCTCGCCATCCAGTCCTGAGGGGTGGAATGTTGGGGTTCAAGACCCTGATGAGGTCCGGGGGCAAGTTGTGGGAACCAAGCGGGTCATTGACGGGACAGTCGTGACTTCTGGGATTTATGAACGTTATGTGGAAGTGGACGGCGTCCGCTATCACCACATCCTAGATCCTAAGACGGGCTATCCGGTGGATAATGATCTGTCGGGGGCGACTATTTTTACCAAAGTATCGCTCAAGGCGGATGCCCTGTCGACCACGCTCTTCCTCTGGGGAACCAAGGATGGCTTGGCCTTTATTGAGAGCCTAGATGGGGTTGAAGCGGTGCTGATTGATAAGGATCACGGGGTTCACGTGACCTCTGGCCTCAAGGATAGCTTCCAACTAACGAATGAGGGGTATCATCTTGTTGAAGATTAAGCAAAAGCTAGCGATTTTCTTTGAGTTTGTTGAGCTCAGGACCAAGGTGGCCAGCGTCTTTCCTATGCTGGCTGGTTTCTTGTGGACCTATTATCGCTTGGGGCGCTTCAATTGGGTTAATGCCAGCCTCTTCGCCTTGGCGGTGTTGAGCTTCGATATGTGTACGACGGCCATTAATAATGCCGTTGATTACCACAAGGCCGTGGACCTGGATTACAAGACCAGCGAAAATGTCATTGGGGTCCATCAATTAGATTTTGGGCAAATGGTCCGGATTATTTTTGGTCTCTTGGCTTTCTCGGTTATCGTCTCCCTAGTCATTGTCAGCCGGACGGATGTCCTCTTGCTAGTGCTTGGCGGCCTCTGCTTCCTAATAGGGATTGGTTATACCTATGGGCCCATGCCCTTATCGCGCCTGCCCCTAGGGGAAGTCTTCTCGGGCCTTACCATGGGCTTTGGCATCTTCTTCCTAGCCGTCTACATGACTGCCTACGACCAGCTACTTTGGAGTCAGTGGACAGGTGGAATGGTGACCATTGGCTGGAACTGGGCCCTGACCCTGGAACTCTTCTGCTATAGTCTGCCCCTAGTCAGCCTGATTGCCGGCATTATGCTAGCCAATAATACCTGTGATTTGGAAGTGGATATACGTAACCACCGCTTCACCCTGGTCTATTACCTAGGCAAAGCGCGAGCGCTAGCCCTCTATACTGGCTTGCAAGTTCTGCCCTGGCTAGTCTTATTGGGGCTGGCCTTGACAGGCGCCTGCCAGTCTGGGGATTGGTGACTTTTGTCGGCCTGGCTCTCCATTGGCCTAAGGTCCTAGCCTTCCGTGCCAAGCAGGTCAAGCGCGAAACCTTCGTCCTCTCGGTCCAATCCTTTGTCCTAGTGGCCAGCATCTATTGTGTCTGGTTGCTGTTGGGCATTTTCCTATAAAGTATGTGAGCTACTATCCCTTTCTACCAAATGGGATAGTGGCTCTTTTGATATGGGGGAGCAGTCAGGGATGATGGCTTGCGGAAGACAAAAAACAGTAAGCCATTTGGCTTACTGTCTTGCTAGCTTATTGCTTTTCTTTTACATATTGCTGGATGGCATCGCAGACATATTGGGCGGTGCCAGCCCCGAACTTATCGATGTTTTGTTTGAAGTCTGGATTCTGTACGTAGCCTTTACCAATACTTGCGAACACCTCAAGCGGGCAGTCAAAGGCGTATTGGCACATATGTTGATGTAGTTTTTCGGCTAAAGCGACATTCTCTTGAGCCGTGGCACTGATACCGTTTGCCAAGTTATCAGCAAAGGCAAAGAAACAATGATTGAAGCCATCTGCAATTTCTTGTTCTTTTCCTTTTTGTTTTTCAATCGCTGCCTCAATGACTTCCTTACCATACTTGTCCTTGGCTGCTTGCTCGTATTGTTGATTTTCATGGTAGGTGAATCCCTTAAATTTCTCTTGTGTTGACATTGTAATACTCCTTTCTTGAGACTCGATGGTCTTTTCCAATGTTTCAATCAGTGTCAGGAGTTTTTGTTTTTCTATCTGCATTAAATCCAGTTGCCGTCTCAGGTGATAGAGGACCTCGCTATCCTCTTCTTGGAGCAGTTCCTTGATCTTCTTCAGCGAAAATCCCAGGTGCTTATAGAATAGAATCATCTGTAAAAGTGAGAGATCGTCCTCAGAATAGTACCGGTAGCCATTCTCTCTCTTTTGAGGAGACAGTAGGCCAATCTCATCATAGTGGTGTAAGGTGCGCACTGAAACCCCACTTATTTTGCTCACTTCTTTAATCAAATACATGGACTTACCTCCTAACACACATTAATCATACACCCTAACCTTACGTCAGGGTCAACACCTTTTTAAAAAATTTTTTCTCCCTAGCCTGGATGACAGGTCCAAGCCAGGGAGGCCTTTTTGGTCCCTAAAATAGGCTCCCTTTCAGTGCAATTTGTGGCGAAATGGTGTAAACTAGTAGGTGATAAGACAAGAATGGAAGTGACTGTATGAAAGCAATCCGTCTCATGGATGTTGTAAAATATACCAAGGCCATCGACTATACGGCCAAAGATCGTCAGATTTCAATCACTAGCGTCGAATTTGACGCCCGCAAGGTGACGCCTGGATCTCTATTCGTTCCGCTAGTAGGGGGAGCGACAGACGGCCATTCCTATATTCAACAAGCCCTCGATAATGGGGCGGTGGCTACCCTCTGGTCCGCAGACCCAGCTCAGGCGCCGAGTGATGACCTAGCAGTTGTCTTCGTAGATGATACCCTCCAGGCCTTCCAAGACTTGGCTAACTTCTTACCGTCGGGACCTTAATCCTATTGTGGTAGGGGTAACGGGTTCCAACGGCAAGACTACGACCAAGGATATGACTGCCATGGTTCTCCAAGCCAATTACCGGGTTCACAAGACTCAGGGTAACTACAACAATGAGATTGGCCTCCCTTATACCTTGCTTCAGATGCCGGAAGACACCCAAGTGGCGGTCATCGAGATGGGCATGTCCGACTTCGGGGAAATTAAGCAATTAAGTGAGATTGCCCAGCCTGATATTGCGGCCATTACCCTGATTGGCGAGAGCCACCTGGAATTCTTGGGTTCCCGTGCTGGAATTGCCCAGGCTAAGTTGGAGATCCTATACGGTCTCAAGCCAAATGGCGTCTTGCTCTATCCTGCTAATGAGCCACTGATTGAGTCCGAAATGCCTGAAATTGATCAGCCAATTTACCTACGTTCTTTTGGCTTCACAGACCACGCGGATGCCTTCGCCTATGACATGGTGGAGGAAGTGGACCGGACCTACTTCAAGACCAACCTGGAACCTAATGTCACTTGCACCATTCCAGTCCTAGGGGCCTACAATGTCAGCAACGCCCTGATTGCCCTCAGTGTGGCAGAGCTATTAGATGTGCCACTAGAACAGGCAATCTTCCAATTAGCTAACTTCCAGTTGACGGCTAACCGCTTAGAATGGTTGACCACCCATCAAGGGGCGCGCCTACTTAATGATGCCTACAATGCTAGCCCAACCTCTGTCTTAGCCGTGCTTAAGAGCTTGGCTGCCCTTAACTTGGCGCCTGGCCAACGCCGAATTGCTGTCTTAGGGGATGTGCGCGAACTAGGTGAAGCCAGTGCCCAACTGCACCGTTCCCTAGCTCAAGGCCTAGTGCCAGAAAGCTTCGAGCGGGTTTACCTCTTTGGTCCAGAAATCGCTAGTCTCTACGAGGCCTTGCAAGACCGCTATGAATCCAGTCACCTCTTCTATGAGCCAGCTGACCACAGCCGCTTAATTGCGCAATTGCAGGCTGATTTGACAGATAAGGACCTAGTCCTAGTCAAGTCTAGCTTCGGAACAGACCTCTTGCAGGTAGTTACTGCCCTAACTGGCAAGGAGACACACTAGAAGAAAAGAAGAGCGACAAGCAGGAGATAGCTTGTCGCTTTTTTGCATAGGATGAAGGTGGATAGGGGGCCAGTGGCTTAGCAATCCTATTGCATATAGGAAAGTAAAGTTGTACAATTATGGTAGCGTAACCATTTCTTGTCTCTATTGGATTTATGGGATGTAGGTGCTATGAAAAATGAAAAATATTATCAAGTGGAATCTCTATTATTTTTTTCTCAATATTAACCTGTTTTTCATCATATACAATGGTTCAGAGGGAGCAAGATGCTCACCTGCGACAACTCTTCTTGCTCCCTGATTCCTATCAACAATTTAGGGTGCCAAGCTATGTCAAAGAGCCAGAAAAAAGAGCGCGACTAAAGCAAAAATTAGAGATGCTGAGCCAAGAATTTGATGTCAATCTTGTGGTCAGAATCACTAATTTAAGTGCTACTTCATTTCAAGAAAGTTATCAGCAAAGAGATAGCTCTGCGGAAGAATTTTTGATTATTTCATAACAAAATTGAATCGAAGTCAACTTTTTGGACCACCTAGAAATGAAGCCTCAAGCAGATGAGAGTTCGGGTCTTATCGCGTCAAGGGTATATAACAATGGGCATTTCTCTGTCTATCAGTTTGATCAATTAGAAGACCATTTTTATAGTCTGTTTCTTGAGACGGATAATCCCCAAACTTATTCGGCTTTCCTCAAGCAATTTCAATTAGCCTACAATGAGGTAATGGGGACAAACTATGGCTTGCAAGCCTTCCAATATAAGGGTGCCAAAGAAACTCTCCTAGGTAGAGATTTCAAACCCGCCATCAAAAGTATGATTTATGGTGCCATTATTTGGCTCTTACTCCTGATGGTCTGGCTACTCAGTAAGTCGAAAGAATTAGCTGTACTGAGAATGCATGGTTATAGCAGTCTTCATGCTTTGTGCCATCTTTGCCTTGATCGCGTAAGCCTTGGTTTTTTACTGACCAATTTGGCAGTTAATCTCTGGTTGATAAAAGATTTGAGCCGCTTAAATTTCCTATGGATAGGGCTGATTTACCTAGCTATCGCTTTGTTAGCTTGGTTGGTTATTGGCCTGCTCTCTTGGCTACCCATAAATTCTCTCTTGGGGCAATTGAAATTTAATCACTACTTTTTAATGCCTGTCATTGCCACTAAACTATTTGGTTTCTTTATTTGCTTTAGCCTGCTATTGCCAATTACGGGTTTGATGGCGGTCTATCGGGGAGGAGAGCATGACCCGTCTCTCAATAATTATGGAGTCCTCTATCCAGGGTTTCCTGGCAAGGACTTCTTTGCTGCGCGAGACGGGGACGATATCTATCGTGGTCTTTCTTTGGTTCCTTTATTTAAATATTTGGATCGCTTTAATTTAATTATCTTTGATACCAGTCAATTGGCTAGGCCTGGTTTTAATCAAGAAAAGCCATTCGGTAATCGTGTCATGGTAAATGAATATTACCTTCATAAGTATCCTTTGCTGACGACAAAAGGTCAGCCGATAAAAGTAGATACAGAGTCGCCTAAACGTATCGTAATAGTGCCTGACACACTCTTGCCATATCTCAAAGAAATTAGGGACTATTATGCAGAAAAAAACAGGAATACGGAGGTACTTGAACAAGATGTGGAAATCTACGTTCGCGATAGTAAGCAAGCCATTGTTGACCTCAATCATCCTGGTCGTAAGCTAGCTGAAGATGTGATTTTTCTGGTTCAGAAGTACAATGATTATGACCTCAATTGGTGGTATATAGGGGGGATTGGGCTGGAGTCTCGAGCTAAGATTGATATGACGATGATGACTGCGCAAGACTATAGGGATTTAAAGAATCTGCTCAAGGACTTGGCCCAAGATGACAATTTTGCCTACCTCCTGCCTATCTCCAAGGTCAAGGAAGAACGCTATAAATTAATTATTGGGGAAAATGTGGTCTATCTAAGTCAAATTGGCTTTGCCGTCTACTTGTTGTTTGGCATTACGCTGCTAACGGTCTTGTTATACACTAAAGTCTATGCTAATAAGATCGCCGTAAAATACCTTCATGGCTATTCCTTATCCCATTCCTTTGCTTGGCTTTATCTCATTCTAGCGATTCAAGCCCTCATCTACGTCTTGTATATTTGGGGGAATGGCATGGCGGGTGAGTTTTATCTGGCCCTTGCCTTAATAACTTTAGGTGAGTTAGCAATGATAGGATACAGTATTCGCACTATTGCCAGACGTCGGATTGTCGATTACATTCAAGGAGGCGAAAATACATGATACACTTAGCCCATATGGATAAAAATTTTGGCCGACACCAGGTCCTTAAGGACGTCAATCTAGATGTTCCTGCTCACTCCTTTACAGTTATTCATGGCAAAAGTGGTAGCGGCAAGTCTACGCTACTCAATATTTTAGGTCTTTTGACTCATTATGATGCGGGCCAATACCAACTGTTTGGACAGCCCGCACCTGCACCCTACAGCAGTCAAGCCATGAAATTGCGACGGGAAGCAATTTCCTATGTTTTTCAAAATTTCGCCCTCATCGACAATGAGAGCATCGAGCAGAATCTTAAGCTAGCCAGTCACTATCTGCCTAAGTCTCAAGCTAGCCGACAGGCCATGTTAGCAGCTTTAGAGGCAGTGAATCTCGACTTGCCACTTAAGACCAAGGTCTACACCATGTCAGGTGGGGAGAAACAACGCCTAGCTTTGGCTCGACTCAAATTACGGGACAGTCGTCTCATTCTAGCCGATGAGCCAACCGGTTCCCTAGACGCCGAGAATAAGACGATTATCATCCAATTACTCAGATCATTTGCTGACCAAGGAAAGGCAGTGCTTGTCGTGACTCACGACCCAGATTTCTTAGAGGTAGCCGACTCAAGGATGGAGTTGAATTAGACTAGATGAGCTATGGTCTCTAAAGCCACGATTTATAAGTAAGCCAGGATGTCATTTGCCTAGTCCTCTCAGTTGTGTTTCCCTTCTAGTCATGGTACACTAAGAGTTAGAGGTTACAACCATACAACGCGTTAACAAAGCAACATGTGTAACTTGACCGCTTGATGGCCGACGGATTCGGCATCGCCTGGCGGTCAATTTTGATGTCTTGATGACAAGATGCCACTGGAATCAACCCCAAAATTTTAGATAGAAAAGAGACGATATACCTTTGAAATTTACAGAACTTAACCTGATTCAGCCCTTGCTCGACTCACTAGCCGATATGGGCTTTGAAGAGCCAACCCCGATCCAACAACAAGCAGTGCCTGTGGCCTTAGAAGGCCAAGACTTGATTGGGCAAGCCCAAACAGGGACTGGGAAGACGGCGGCCTTTGGCTTGCCAATGCTCAATAAATTGGACAAGAACCAATCCGCCATCCAAGGCTTGGTAGTAGCCCCAACCCGGGAATTAGCCATCCAAGTACAAGAAGAACTCTACCGCTTAGGTAAGTACCAACGTGCCCGTATTTATGTGGTCTACGGGGGTTCTTCCATCGGTAAGCAAATCGAATGGATCAAGCGGAATCAACCACAAATCGTGGTCGGGACACCAGGTCGTATTCTAGACTTGATGCGTCGTAAGGCGCTTAGCCTCAAGCATCTCAAGACCTTAGTCTTAGACGAAGCCGACGAAATGCTCAACATGGGCTTTATTGAAGACGTCAAGGAAATCGTGGCGACCACGCCAGCTTCACGTCAAACCCTCTTGTTCTCAGCGACCATGCCACCTGAAATCCGCAGCCTAGCAGACCAATTCCCTTAAGGAACCCTGCTCACGTCAAGATTGAAGCCAAGCAAATGACCGCTGACTTGATTGAACAGTTCTTCATTAAATGCCGGGATGACGAGAAGTTTGATATCTTCACTCGCTTGTTGGATGTTCAGATGCCAACACAAGCCATTGTCTTCTGCCGTACTAAGAAGCGGGTTGACGAAGTGGCACGGGGCCTTAGCCTGCGCGGCTACAATGCTGAACTCATCCACGGTGACATTCCGCAACAGAAGCGGACTAGCGTCATCAACGCCTTCCGTCAAGGTCAGGTAGAGCTCTTGGTAGCGACTGATGTGGCGGCGCGGGCTTGGATATTTCCGGCGTGACCCACGTCTACAACTATGATATCAGCCAGGACCCAGAATCTTACGTTCACCGTATTGGCCGTACAGGCCGTGCCGGCAACGAAGGCATGTCCATCACCTTCGTGACGCCAGCGGAAATGTCTTACCTACGTGTAATCGAAGACTTGACCCGCAAACGCATGCAACCAATGAAGCCGCCAACCTTGAAGGAGGCGCAAGCAGGTCAGGTTCAGTCATTGATTGATCAACTGAATGAGACCTTGAAGCTGGCGATGCTGATGAACACCGCAACACGGCCAAGCTCCTGCTTAACCACTATCAAGCTAATGACTTGGTAGCGGCTATGTTAGAGCAAATCCTGTCTAGCAACAACCAAGTAGAAGTTCAAATTTCACCACAAAAACCATTGCCAAATGCCCATCGCAAATCCGGTGGTTACAAGACTGGCAAGGGCGGCAACAGCCGTCGTGGTCATCACGGTAAGAAGCGGGACTTCCACAAGGACCGTGGCGACCGTCAAGACCAAGGTCATAAGGAACGTTTCGACCGCAAAGACAAGCGGCCACGTTCAGCTACTAAGCCTGGCGGCAAGCCTAAGGCTGACAGCAGCAAGAAACAATATACCATTAAAAAACGAACCAACTAACCAGAGAATAAGCCCAAAGGAGCGTGGCGATCGTGCGTATTGGAACTGACATTATTGAAATCGACCGAATTCAAGAAGCAGTGGCGCGGTCGCCACGCTTTGCCTCTAAGGTCTTAACGGCCGAGGAATTGGCTCGCTATGAGGCCATGAAGGAGCATCAGGCCATCGAATTCTTGGCCGGCCGTTTTGCTGCCAAGGAAGCTCTATGTCAAGGCCCTGGAGACAGGCATTGGCCGAATTCGTTTCACGGATATGAGCATTGCCAACAAGCCATCGGGTGCCCCTTATTTTGCGGTAGCTCCCCTGACGGCAGGCGTCCAGCTTAGCATCAGCCATTCGGACCACTATGCTACGGCCACCGTCCTGATAGAGCAAGACCAAGCCAGCTTAGAGGCGGCTTTGGCCCAGTATTTGACTAGAGAAGATTAGAGTAAAAGGTAGGAAAGTCTTATGTCACAAGCCAGTGAACACCGCCCAACAGTGGCGATAATTAATCTCAATGCAATTCAACATAATGTGAGGGAAATGAAGCGTCATCTGGAGCCAGACCAGGCCCTCTATGCCGTTGTGAAGGCTAACGGTTACGGGCACGGGGCAGTTGCCGTTGCCAAGGCAGCCCTGGCCGCCGGCGCGCAAGGATTAGCCGTTGCCACCGTTGATGAGGGGATTGAACTCCGTCAAGCCGGTCTCTTAGCCCAGCCTATCTTAATCTTGGGCTTGGTAGATCCACGAGCTATTGCCGAGTTGGTCTACTATCGCCTGACCGTCATTGTCTCTGACCTAATCTGGTTCCAGGAAGCCTGGGCTCAGTTAGTTTCCAACCACCAAGAAAGCCTCTTGGATGATGCCAAGCTCAAGGTGCATCTGGCCTTGGATACGGGTATGGGGCGTATTGGCTTGCGGACAGTTGAAGAAGTCCGAGCCTTCGCTGAGGGCATCCAGGCCTTTCCATGGGTCAACTGGGAAGGGGTCGACACCCACTTCTCAACTGCCGGTGGGGGCGACCCTGCCTATGTGGAGACCCAGTGGGCTAAGTGGCAGGAGCTGCTGACCGCTGTGCCGGATTCTGTCACTGTGCGTCACTATGCTAACTCCGCTATGGGCGTATGGTTCAAGCGTCAGCCTCTTTCTTCCATTGAGCGTTTTGGTATCTCCATGTACGGTATGCATCCTAAGGACGAGCGCTCTAGCCTGCCCATTGATTTGCAGCCAGCCCTCCAATTGATTTCGGAAGTTGTCTACGTCAAGCAAGTGGAAAAGGGCAGCAAGATTTCCTATGGGGCGACTTATGAAGCTCAGGAAGATGAGTGGATTGCGACCATTCCAATCGGCTATGCAGACGGTTGGTTCCGCCACTACAAGGATATTCCTGTCTTGGTGGAAGGCCATGCCTGTCCAGTTCTTGGCGTCATTAATATGGACCAACTGATGATTCGCCTGCCCCATCAAGTGCCAGTGGGAACCACCGTTACCTTGATTGGTCAGGACCACCACTTGGAGAACCATGCAGCGGACTTGGCTCGCCAGGTTGGGACTATTTCCTATGAAATCTTTTGCGGGCTCAGTGACCGCATTCCACGGATTTACCTTCAAGACGAGGAAGGGGAGGACTAAGATGCTTACTGTTCATCAGCTGACCGTCGGGTCACTCGAGGAAAATACTTATGCAGTCGTCAATGAAGCTGGCCAGGCCCTCTTAATCGATCCAGGGGCTGACGCGCCTAAGATTCTGGACTGGATTGAGTCCAAGGGTTGGGCGCCACAGGCCATCCTTCTGACTCATGCCCACCACGATCATATCGGGGCGGTGGATGCAGTGCGGGACCGTTATGGCATTCCACTCTATATGCATCCAGTGGAGTCAGGCTTCCTCAATCAACCCGAACTCAACCTGTCGGCATACTGGGGTCAGCCTTTTACGGCGCGTCCAGCAGAAGTCCTCTGGGAGGATCTAGGGGATAAGGAAGTGGCGGGGTTCCACTTCAAAGTGGTCTTCGTGCCAGGTCATAGCCCAGGCCATGTGGCTTATGTTTTTGCTGAGGACCATTTTGTGCTATCCGGCGATACCATCTTCGCCCAAAGCATTGGGCGGACGGATCTGCCAGGTGGTTCCTACATTGAGCTAATGCAGTCCATCCATCGGGAGCTGATTCAGTTGCCAGAAGACTATGTCCTCTATCCAGGTCACGGTCCGGCTGTGACCGTGGGCGAGTCCTTGGCGACTAATCCTTATTTTGAAGTCTTTCGCAATTTGTTTAAGCATCGGTTTGAAGAATAAAATAGTTGAAGGGGTGGTGAGGACTGACCCCAAAAAGTGAGAATTAAATAAAAACACCTCCAAGTTGGATTTGGTACAATATAATCAAATGCACATGGAGGTGTTTTTATTTAATTCTCATTTACGGGGGTCAGTGCCAAAGGTTATGAAGTTTGGGCAAGAGAACACAATATCAAAACAATGGCTGATTCAATATTAAACTTAGAGAACAAGGAATTAATTCAATTACACAACTCGATGATCTAATCAAAAAATCTGCCGATGATAGACAAGTCTTGTTAGATAAAATAAAGATAATTGAAGAAGTTAAGTGGATTAACAAGATACTAGATCATACTTCAGGAAAACTGGCCGTTATTGAATGGACAAAAGAAGATCTTTGTGGTGATAAACTTTATCAGATATAGGAGGAAAAATGAAGAAAACTAAAGTTGTCTTTGTGTGTGTTCACAATTCATGCAGAAGTCAAATCGCTGAAGCACTGACAAAGAAATTTGCAGGAGATTCTATAGAGGTATATTCTGCAGGAACAGAATTAAAGGATCAAATTAATCAGGATGCAGTAAGACTTGTCAAAGAAATATATGCAATTGATATGGAAGAGACCCAAAAGCCAAAACTTTTAGATGACATTCCTGAAGTGGATTATCTTATTACAATGGGATGTAATGTCGTTTGTCCTATTTTACCTTACACTGTTAAAAAAGATGATTGGGGACTTGAGGATCCTAGTGGAAAAAATGATCAAGAGTTTATTAAAACAATTAAGGAGATTGAAAGTAAGGTTCATAAATTAATAGAGGAAGTTGAGGCAATTTATTTTCGTGTGGAATTATAAAAAGGAGTCATCACTTGATGAACTCCTATTTTGAGGCTATATAAGTTGCAGTTTTCTTATATGTATAACGATAGATTAGTGGATTCTCTTCTAAGGTGCTTATGTCGAAAATGAAGAAGTGATCACGGTTATCTCTAGCCTTTTCCTTATTAAGGACAAAGTAATTCTTACGAGAAGTTGCCATTGTTTTGAGGATATCATCAGTCAGAAAGGTCAATGGAATATTCATGTTGGAGTAGCGGTAGAAGTCACGTTCAAAATCTTGGTAGCTCTCGCTGTAATAGTCCATTTGTAGGTGATTACGCTGAAATTCAAGCTGATTCATAGAGCACCTCCTCAACAAGTTCAATACTAATAATGTTATGTACTTAAAGTCTTATGCAGATTGGTTATTTTGTTATTAGAATTGGGTACTCCAAGTCTTTTTATGAATTTTTATTCACTCAAAAAAACACTTGAATTAATTAATGAAAAGGGTTATACTATGTTCAAGTAAATACTTGAATGATATTGGGGTGAGAATATGATTAAAAAAGATACTTGTGAAATTTATTGTTATGACGAAGAAAAGGTCAATCGAATACAAGGTAATTTACAGACAGTAGATATTTCTAGTGTTGCCCAAATGTTAAAAGCTATTGCAGATAAAAATAGAGCAAAAATTACCTATGCATTGTGTCAAGATGACGAACTGTGTGTGTGTGATATTGCAAATATTATAGGTGTTACGGTTGCAAATGCCTCTCATCACCTACGAACGCTCCATAAGCAAGGGATTATTAAGTTTCGAAAAGAGGGAAAACTTGCATTTTATTCATTAGATGATGAGCATATCAGACAAATTATGATGATTGCATTGGCACTTAAGAAAGAGGTGAAGATCAATGTCTAGTGGGAAAGCAAAACAGTTCGAAGAAGAAATGAAAGCCTATCGTGTTCAAGGATTTACTTGTACTAACTGTGCAGCCATTTTTGAAAATAATGTTAAAGAACTTCCCGGTGTTCAGGATGCGAAAGTAAATTTCGGAGCATCTAAAAGTTTATGTTAAAGGGACGACAACCATTGAAGAATTAGAAAAAGCAGGAGCATTTGAAAATTTAAAAATTCGAGATGAAAAAGAACAAAGGGTAGAAGGAGAACCTTTTTGGAAGCAGAAAGAAAACATTAAGGTATATATATCAGCTCTTTTACTTGTAGTTAGCTGGTTCTTAGGAGAGCAGTATGGTGAAGAGCATGTTCTACCGACAATTGGTTATGCAGCGTCCATTTTAATCGGTGGATATTCGTTATTTATTAAAGGTCTCAAAAAAATTTAAGCAGATTAAATTTCGATATGAATACGCTTATGACTATTGCCATTATAGGAGCTGCAATTATTGGTGAATGGGGTGAAGGGCAACCGTTGTTATCCCTATTTGCGATTAGTGAAGCATTAGAGCGTTATTCAATGGATAAAGCACGTCAATCTATTGAATCTTTAATGGATATTGCCCCAAAAGAAGCGTTAATTCGACGAGGCAATGAAGAAATGATGATTCATGTTGATGAGATTCAAGTTGGAGACATCATGATAGTTAAGCCCGGTCAAAAAGTTAGCAATGGATGGAATAGTGGTTAAAGGTACATCGACATTAAATCAGGCTGCGATTACAGGGTGAAAGTGTTCCAGTAACGAAAAATCACAAATGATGAAGTATTTGCAGGAACCTTGAATGAAGAAGGGTTACTTGAGGTTAAAGTAACAAAACGAGTTGAAGATACCACTCTTTCAAAAATCATTCACTTGGTAGAAGAAGCCCAAGCAGAACGGGCCCCCTCTCAAGCGTTTGTCGATAAATTTGCAAAATACTATACACCAGCTATTGTCATACTAGCTCTTTTAATTGCAGTAGTTCCACCATTATTTGGCGGAGACTGGAGCCAATGGATTTATCAAGGATTAGCTGTATTAGTGGTTGGTTGTCCTTGTGCCTTAGTAGTCTCAACTCCAGTTGCTGTGGTTACAGCAATAGGAAATGCAGCGAAAAATGGTGTATTAATTAAAGGTGGTATCCATTTAGAAGCAGCAGGACACTTAAAAGCGATAGCCTTTGATAAAACAGGAACATTAACCAAAGGGATTCCAGCTGTAACAGACATTGTGACATATGGTAGAAATGAAAATGAATTAATAACCATAACATCAGCCATTGAAAAAGGATCGCAGCACCCTCTTGCTTCAGCGATTATGCGAAAAGCAGAAGAAAATGGATTAAAATTCAATGAAGTAACAGTAGAGGATTTTCAATCCATTACAGGTAAAGGCGTTAAAGCCAAAATAAATAATGAAATGTATTATGTGTGGGAAGTCAAAATCTTTTTGAGGAATTACACGGAAGCATTTCAAGCGATAAAAAAGAAAAAATTGCCGATATGCAAACTCAAGGTAAAACGGTGATGGTGTTAGGAACAGAAAAAGAAATTCTTTCGTTTATTGCCGTAGCCGATGAAATGAGGGAATCGTCTAAAGAAGTTATCGGCAAGTTGAACAATATGGGAATCGAAACAGTGATGCTAACAGGCGATAACCAAAGAACGGCAACAGCCATCGGAAAACAAGTTGGTGTTTCGGATATTAAAGCTGACTTACTTCCAGAAGATAAGCTTAATTTTATTAAAGAACTTCGAGAAAAACATCAAAGTGTGGGGATGGTCGGAGATGGCGTGAATGATGCTCCAGCCCTTGCGGCATCTACCGTTGGTGTAGCAATGGGTGGTGCTGGAACTGATACAGCTTTAGAAACGGCTGACATCGCCTTAATGTCTGATGATTTGAGTAAATTGCCATATACAATAAAATTAAGTCGTAAGGCTTTAGCAATCATCAAGCAAAACATTACCTTCTCTTTGGCGATTAAATTAGTGGCATTACTTTTGGTCATGCCCGGTTGGTTAACACTTTGGATAGCGATATTTGCTGATATGGGAGCAACTTTACTTGTAACATTAAACAGTTTACGCTTATTGAAAATCAAAGAATAGGTTCTAAAATGGGTGTCAACAATCGGGTGCGATCATTGAAAACAATGTTATGCTTCAAAAGGGATATTAACAGGAAATATACAACTAAAGGACGCTTTAACTGAGCAACGGAGAAAAGCCAAATTTCTCAATTGATGTTGAGAAATTTGGAGAATGTTTATACGATTAGTAAAGTTGGCGAAAAATAATAAAGTTATTAATCTCATGGAGTATTTGAACTTGCAAAAATATTTATGAGTCATTGTACTGACCCCCAAAAAGTTAGACAAAAAAATATTATTGAAAAGGATTTAGTTCTATACTGAACAGGACTAAGTCCTTTTAGTTTTGCTTTAATGCGTTTATTGTTGTAGTAAAAATATACTCGGTAATAGCTTGCTCCAGTTGATCCAGAGACTTAAAATTTTTCTCAAATCCGTAAAACATTTCTGTTTTCAAGATACCAAAGAAGGACTCCATCATGCCATTATCTATGCTGGTTCCCTTGCGAGACATGGATGGACGTATGCCTTTACTGGCAAGAACAAATTAAATGTACCGCATATTTATCTTTCAATTCTTCCACTAACTATACAACTACTTGAGGGCGACACTTCCTTTCCAATTCCTTGTATTTTTAATATTTCTAATTCAACTTCTTTCTCTTTTTAGTTCTAATTTTTAATTGATCGATTTCTGAAAGTTCAGCCATTCCTTTTTCGTAAGAATATTGTTTTTCCTATCTGTTGGTGGAAACGATGAGTTTCTCCATTTTTATACCATCTAAACCATGTTTCTACTTGAGTTTCATTTTTTTATGTTTAACTCCTGCATTATTTGTTTTTGTACTATATCCCTGTAATTTCATTTCTACGGCTTTTATTCTTTTGTATCGACAGAATAGGCCACACGTTTTTTAACCATAAAAAGACACCTCCATGTGCATTTGATTATATTGTACCTAATCCAACTTGGAGGTGTTTTTATTTAATTCTCATTTACGGGGGTCAGTGCCGTGAGCATGCCCACCCTTTTTATGAAGAAGGCCGATTGGGCTGGCTTCAAACAAATAAGAGCCTCAAAAGTTGGACCTAGGATCCAGCTTTTGAGGCTCCTTTATACTTTACAGGCCTTAATTTCTAGCCTTATTCTTCCCGATACAAATCTGCCTGTAGAGCATATAAATCAGCATAATAGGCGTTATGCTGAAGTAACTTGTCGTGGTGATCAAAGCCGACGACTTGGCCGTCTTTTAGGACTAATACCTTATCGGCTTTTTTGACCATGGCCAAGCGGTGTGTGACAAAGAGAACAGTCTTGTTTTCCGCTAGTTCAAGAAACTTGGTGACAAGTTGATTCTCTGCGCGTGCATCTAAGGCAGCAGTTGGCTCATCGAGGATGAGAATGGGTGCTTGAGAATAGAAGGCACGTGCCAAGGCAAGTTTTTGCCATTGGCCGCCCGAAAGCTCGCGGGAATCTTCAAAACGTTTGCCTAGGGTTTGGTCCAAGGTTAGCAAGTGCCTTCTTCAATTCCGCCACGTTGCAGGCTGGCTTGCAAGGCAAGAGGGTCATCGACTTGGTCAATTCGTGATAAGGCCACATTCTCTCGAACCGTCAGGTCAAACTTAGCGAAATCCTGGAAGACGGCGCTGAACTGTTGCCGGTAGTGGACGATATCTAAGTCCAAAATGTTATGGCCATCAAACTCTACCTGACCTTGATCCGCCAGATAGAAGCCTAACAAGAGTTTGATTAAGGTAGACTTTCCGGCCCCGTTTTCACCGACCAGGGCGATTTTTTGACCACGCGCCATGTCAAAGCTGACCCGGGATAGGGTGGCTTTATCTGCGCCTGGATAAGTGAAGCTGACATTTTGAAATTCGAGTGAGTCAAATTCGCTCGGAACTTCTTGATTTCCAAAACTGGTTTCTTCCTCAAGTTCCAAGAAGTCAAAGAAATTAGACATATAGAGGAGCGTATCATAGAGCAAGCTCGAATCCTCTACCAAGCGACTGACACCTTGAATGGTGTAGGTGATAGCAGTCGCAAAAATCATAATAGCGCCCACGGCGAAGAGTCCGGACTTGACCCCTTTGAACAAGATAGGCAAAGCTCAGGACGCTGACAAGGCCAGTCACTACCAAAAAGGCAGTTGAGAGCCAGAGCTGACGCCGTCGGTTGCCTTGAACTGCGGAGCGTATTTGGCTGAAAATTTGCCGATACTTATTTTGGAAGTAGCCATGCAAATGATAGAGACGGACTTCCTTGATATAGTCTGCTGTCAGCACAACGCTCGCGTAGTAGCTTAGTTTGCGCGAATCCTCACTGTTGGCAACCAGGGTTTCAAAGGCCTGTTGCTGAATCCGATAAGCCATCAGGCCTTGCGGGATTAGCACCATGATTAAGACCACCGCAATCAGCCAATGGAATTGGCTGAGGAGGGCGAACATGGAAATCACCAAGAGGGCATTGCTGATGAGACTGGTCCCGAAAACTAGCAGATTGACTGGACGCCAACTGGCTTCAGAACTGATTAAATCAATTTTATTGTAGAAGTCATGGTCTTCATACCAAGCCAAGGTCTGAATAGATTCCGCCTTTTTCATTATCTGATCATTAAGGGCAAAGGTTAATTGGTCAGTCAAGCGCCCCTGTAAATAAAGGTTGAGAGGGGTCATGGCATTGCCCAGTATAAAAGCTAGCCCCCAAGCTAATAGGAGCCAGACTCCTTCTTGGCCACCACTTGCCAGTTCGTTCATGAGCTGGTTAATCAGATAGAGCGTCAGGGAAGGTAGCAAGGCCTGTAGGGGAATGGTAATCAAAAGTCCCAGAGCTAAGCCACCCGCTGCCTGCCAGACAAAACGAAGACTGCGGTAGTAGAGCGACATATAGGATGTGAAAGTAGAAAATAGGCTCATAAATTATAGGCTCAAGCAGCTTATCGCGCTTGAGTCAGATTCCCTGAATCGTAGGAGTGATTTGGGGAAGAGTAGCTTTCAGATAGACTAGCCACATCCTTACTAGTATGAAATGCTACCTTCCCATTGTTTGTTTGAGTCACTGAATCTTTACCCCAAATCATGTTAGCCAAAGGATACTTTGAGTCATGATTAAGGAATCCATAGAAAGCAAAATTCGACATGCATAAACCTCCGTTCATCGTGATGACTATTATAAGTGTTGATCGATGACGACTAGCATTGTAAATAAGTTTAAGGCACATCCTTTGTTTCAAGGAAGTGACCTAGTTAAATTGAGTCATGGGTATCACTTCTTTCAAGTAAGGCTTGGGAGTCAGATGCATAGGTTTACTAGTATTATACAAGGAAAAGTTAGAAAGTCAAATCGATCTCTACTGCTAATCTAATTATATGTGTATATCATTAGATTGATAACATACCTCAAATAAGAGAGAGTGGCTGAGAAACCATTCAGGTTAAAAGCCAGGCTTAAGATAGCCAGCTGCACCTTAGACAAAAAAGCAGTAAATCGTAAGTGATTTACTGCTGATTACCTTTTTGGGCGCTATTTAGATTTATCAATTTCCTTGGCTATTTTGCTCTTTCTAAGTTTCCTCATTGCCACCTTATTTAAGAGAACCAGGGGATTGAGGCTGTAGGATAGTTGCCAGTGAAAGTAGTTGATCCACTCTATGAGGGCGAACAGCCAAATGGCTACTGCTATCAGGCTAACTGGCCAGGAGCTGAACTCGATTAGGATGATTGGCATGCCGAGGGCTAATAGGATGAGGTCTACTTGCCTGAGTAGGCCATAAATTGGGCCCGTTTGCTTGATCGCAAAGCTAGGCTTGCTAAGGCGCTTGATCAGAATCCACCAATAAAGGGAACCTTGTAGCAAGATAAGGCTGACTAGCAGGAGGGGGTAAGCAATGGAAATCAGGGCTTGTGGCCTGACCAAGTATTTTTTGAAGAGGAAGAAATTGAGCCAGAAGACGGCAAGAGCAACTAATTCGCCGCTGGCCAGACTATAGAGTTTTTGCTTGATATGACCTTTCACAGTATGCGCCACCTCCCTTATCTTAAATTCTAAAGGGCTTAGGAGACAAATACAAGTTTAATTTAAAAAGGGCTTCCATAATACTTGACACTGGTGTATAATGAAAAAAACATTAAATCAAGAGGTGAATTTAATGAAAGAAACTAGGTCGCTTAATGTCAATTCCCTCAATAGCACGGGCTATTATTGTTCTTAATTTATGGTAACTAGCGAGTTAGGAGGAAACACCATGAGTCATACGCACCATACCCTAGCAGCCAATCGTCAGTACGCAAGCAAGCGGACCTTATTTTATTCACTTCTAGCAACTTTCATGCTAGTCCTATCCCTTCTCACGCCTAGTCTAGCCCTGGCTCAAGCTGACGCCTTGTCAGGGACTTATCTAGCGCAATCTGCCCACCTAATTAAGAAAGTAACCGTCACGGAAAGCGTTATGGAGCTTGAGATTGATGCCGAGCAACTTGCCAAGCAGGGTCAAGCCTTCCAAACTTTAGTAACCGTCAACCAGCGGGCGCTAGCTAAGAAGATCAAGCCCGGTATGACTAGCCAGGAAATCGAGAAAGCTCGCAAAGAATTAGGGCTGGATGTGGCCGCCTATCAGAAAGCGCTAGGCCAAGAAGTAGACCCAGATAAGATGGTAGAAGTCCTAGAGAATCAAGTGTCCGGTCTCTACGCCCACGTCAGAGAGACAGGGACCATCTATCTACGGCTAACGAAGCCAGAACTGAGCCAGTCAGAAGGCACTATTCGGGTTCGGCTGCTAGGCGAAGAAGTCCTGACCTTGACTGAAGTCTCAGATCAGGGCTTTAAGTTGGATCAGGTTTCCTTTGTTAAGGAATAATCTCTTAAGCACCTTGCCTGACGGCAGGGTGTTTTTGTCTTTGGGAAGGCCTTTTGTGCTTGCAGTTGCTACTTTATCTCGCTACAATAAAATGAGAAGACATAAGGAGGCCGGTCATGACATTTCCAGCAGGATTTCAAGCAAAATACTTAGCCCTATTGGGGCCAGAGGAGGGGCAGGCCTTCCTAGATTCCTTTAAGCTAGAGGCGGAGTCGGGCTTCCGGGTCAACCCTCTAAAGGCTAGTCAGTCAGCTTTGCCTGAATCAGCCCAGCCTATGCCGGGCACCCCTTGGGGCTACTATGGCAAGGTGGCAGGCAGCTCGACCGCCCATGTGACGGGCTTGGTCTATTCTCAGGAGCCAGCCGCTCAAATGGTGGGCCAGGCAGCCGCGCCCCAGCCAGGGCTCAAAGTCCTGGACTTGGCAGCAGCTCCTGGGGGCAAGTCGACCCATTTGCTGTCATATCTGGATAACCAAGGCCTCTTAGTAGCCAATGAAATACATCCCAAGCGCAGTAAGATTCTGGCTGAGAACCTGGAGCGATTCGGGGCTCGCAATGTGGTGGCAACCAATGAGTCGCCAGAGCGCTTGGCCCAGATCTTTCCAGCTTACTTTGACCTGATTGTGCTGGATGCGCCTTGCTCGGGGGAAGGCATGTTCCGTAAGCAGGCTGAGGCTATGGACTACTGGACGCCGGAATATCCTAGCCAGTGTGCAGCGCTGCAGCGAGAAATTCTGGAGCAGGCGCTACTCATGCTTAAGCCAGGTGGGACCTTGGTTTATTCGACTTGCACTTGGGCGCCTGAGGAGAATGAGGACATCGTGGCTTGGTTACTGGAACACTATCCGCTGACCTTGCTTGAGGTGCCTAAGCTCAATGGCATGGTGCCGGGCCTGTCTTATGCTGAGACGGCCCGCATGTATCCGCAGCATTTCCGAGGCGAGGGGCAGTTTGTGGCCAAGTTCTGCTATGAGGGGCAGGAGACTGAAAGCAAGTCCCGTAAATTCAAGCCACTCAAAGCCAAAGTGACGGCTGAGCAGCTCAAGCTCTGGCAGGACTTTGCGGCCAGTCATCTGACTGTGACCTTGCCGGGCGTCCTCCAGACTTTTGGCGACCATCTCTATCTCTTACCAGAGGGTCTGCCGGATTTAGGCAAATTACGCATTGCCCACAAGGGTCTGCATTTGGGCGAGTTCAAGAAGAAACGCTTCGAACCTAGCTTTGCTCTGGGCCTGGCGTTGCGGCCGGATGAGACGGTCAGTCAGGTGGCCCTGTCCGAAGAACAAGTCACCCGCTACCTGGCCGGCGAGACGGTCGATTTGGCAGAGGACAAACCAAATGGTTGGTACCAAGTCCTAGCGGGCGGCAACGGCCTAGGCTTCGCCAAGGTCACTGGCCGAGTACTCAAGAACTACTATCCAAAAGGCCTGCGCCTTCGCCGCAGCTGATTGGAAACAGGAGAAAGGTCAGGAGCTAGTGGTCCACTCTTTTGAGTGGACCACTAGCTCGGCCAGGAGGCCTGGAAAAGGCTCAAACAGGGTCAAAAGCTGAGAGCCAGTGGTCCACTTTGCCGAGTGGACCACTAGCTCAGAGAGAAGCCCTGAAAAGGGCTCAAGTTGAGTCGAAAGCTCATAACCCAAGCAGAAACCACACAAAAAAGCGAGGCAGCACTGGGCTGGCCCGCTTTTACTTTGTCTACTATGAGATTATTCAGCTTCAGCGTCTGAGGCTGGAATAATAGAGGTTGGGATTTCGTCGATGGTGCCGAAGTACCAGTCGATAGAGTCGCCGGCTTTGAGGACTTGAGTTTTAGCCCCGTGATCTGCCACTTGGCCATTTAAGAGGTAAACCCAGGTGTTTTCGCCGTCGTTAACGTTGTCGAAGAAGTTGTCGATGACTTGTTCTTCTTCATTGTAGTTGAAGCGGATTTCCTTGTTGGATTTCATTGCTTCGAAGACGGTCTTACCAGCGGCATTTGGTACATCAAAGCTACCGATGATTTCGCCGTGTACATAGAACTTGAAGGTAACGGTGGTAGATTTTTCTTCGCCAGAAGCTTTGGATTCGCTACTTTGGCTTTCGCTAGAAGTGCTAGCGGAAGAGCTAGAAGCAACAGAAGAGCTAGATTCTGAAGATGAGACAACTTGGGCAATGTTAGAGCCGGATACTTGAGGACTTGGTTGGTTGCCCTTCAATACCCCTGATAAAATAGCCCACAAGGCAATAATAATCGCAATTAAGAAGACAATCGCCGCAAGTACAAGTGCTAATCGTTTGTTTTTCATACGATCCCTCCTGATTAAGTGTAGTTACCTATACGTTACCAAGAATCAGGCGGAAAGTCAAATCTTTCGCAATTGTAACCGGATTAGCTAGCATATTATTTCCGTCTTGACGGGCTTTTTTGGTTATAATATAATGAAGGAAATATATCATGTCAAAAGGAGTGCCGTCATGAGAGTAGAGACCCATTCAGCCCAAGACACCCAAGCCTTGGCAGCCAGCCTGGCTCCCGTCTTACCTGCAGGAACTTGGATTCGCTTGGAAGGGGATCTGGGGCGGGCAAGACCACCTTTACCCAAGGACTGGGCAAGGCGCTAGGGATTGCGCGGGCAATTAAGAGTCCCACCTATACCATTGTGAAAGAATATGACTTGGAAGACCAGGTGGCACCTCGTCTCATTCATATTGACGCCTACCGACTGGAAGAAGGGGGCGCCGATACGGTGGACTTGGCTTCCTATCGCCAGCAGGGCGACTTGGTCTTGGTAGAGTGGGCCCAATTTATCGAAACGGAACTACCGACGGCCTATCTTTACCTGGCACTCTCATACGGTCAAGAACTCGACGACCGGGTCTTGACCATCCAATGGGTGGGTGGCCAGGAGCCAGAATGGTTGAGCCAATGGAGCAAGGAGGTAAGCGACCATGCCAGATAAGCAGGATGTAGAAGTCATTATTCGCCAGGCGGAAGTCGGCGATGCTCGTGCTATTTTGGGTATGTTGAGCCAGATTCGCCAGGAATCACCCTATGTGGTCCTAGCCGATAATGCCGATGATGTGGACGCACAAGTGACCATCATCGAGCAATATGACCAGCATCCCCATGCCCTTATGTTAGTCAGCGAAGTGGATGGTCAGCTGGTAGGCTTTGCGACGGTTCAGCCCCAAAATCTGCCGGCGCTCGCTCATGTGGCCGAAATCGGGGTCTGCCTGATTGCCGAGTATTGGGGCTATGGCATTGGCTCCCTCTTGATGGAGACCATGTTGGATTTTGCCCAGGAAGTGGGACTGCGTGTCCTGCATCTGGAAGTCATTGCGGACAACCTGCCAGCCATCGGCCTCTATAAGAAGTTCGACTTCCAGGAGCGAGGTCGACTGACGCAACGCGTGGCTCGTGGCGGCCGCTACTACGATACCATCCTGATGGAACATGTCCCTACAGGATGCAGACCAGTAAATTATGTGAAAAGAGGTTAATTTATGGTGGATTTAGCCAAATTACAAGATATCTTAGGGGCTTTGACGATCAAAGCCAATGAACCCTTATCCAATTATACCTACACCAAGACCGGGGGACCGGCTGATCTCTTAGTCTTCCCACGTTCTGTGGAGGAAGTCCAAAGGGTCCTAGCAGCAGTTAAGCAAGAGAACCTGCCGCTCACCGTTCTGGGCAATGCCAGCAACCTCATCGTCAAAGACGGCGGTATACGAGGCCTGGTCATGATCCTAACCGACATGCAGGAACTAGTTATAGAAGGGAATCAGTTGAAGGCTGCCAGTGGGGTGGCCTTGATTGAAGCTAGCCGTCAGGCGGCGGCGGCCGGGCTGACTGGCTTGGAATTTGCCTGCGGCATTCCAGGTTCCATTGGTGGAGCCATCTATATGAATGCGGGTGCCTACGGAGGCGAGGTTAGGATGTCATTAGCCAGGTCGAGGTGGTGACGCGCGACGGCCAGCTCAAGACCTATGCGGGCGCGGACTGCGACTTCAGCTATCGCCACAGTCGTTTCCAAGAAGGGACGAGGTGATTTTAGGCGTCACCTTCGATTTAGCACCAGGCGATCAGAGCGCCATTGATGCCAAGGTGGCCGAATTAACCCACCTGCGTCAAAGCAAGCAACCGCTAGAATATCCGTCTTGCGGTTCAGTCTTCAAGCGACCTGAGGGTTACTTTGCTGGCAAGCTCATTCAAGATGCTGGCCTGCAGGGCTACCAAGTGGGTGGGGCGCAAGTCTCAACCAAGCACGCGGGCTTCATTGTCAATGTAGACCATGCGACGGCTACCGACTACTTGGCAGTCATTGAGCAGGTTCGACTGGTGGTCTGGGCCCGGACTGGGGTCTTTATGGAGCCAGAAGTACGGATTATTGGCGAAGATTAAAGTTAGAGGGACAGGGCGTCAGCCTTGTCCTTTTTGCTTGGCGTTATGCAAACTTAATCTAAAAAATTCGCAAATATCGTTGACTATTGGGCGGAGATGGTTCACACTAGAACAGTGAGATGAATTTATGGACAAAGGAGTGGGAGACTATGACCTGCCGAGTCATCAAACTGGCCGTGTTTGCCCCCCCATTAAGTGGGCATCTCTATCCCGTTCTGGGCTTGATGCAACCCTTATTAGATAACCCTAACTATGATATTACCGTCTATACAGGCGTGACCAAGGTACCGGTAGTTCAGGCTTTGGGCTTTAAGTGCCAGGCCCTCCTGCCTGATCAGCCAGATGTCTTCGACAATATTGCCTCGACCGATACTAAACTCAATGCCTCCACTCTCTACGGGCAGATTCAGGCTGCCATCACCATGTGTCAGGACCTCATGACCCAGGTAGAAGCCATTCTGAGAGAGACTCAACCTGATGTGGCCACCGTGGACTTTGTCTTCGCCCCCCTCGGCATGGTCTGCGATAAGCTAGGCCTGCCATGGTTGACGACCAACCCGACACCTTTTTCAATCGAAAGCAAGACCGACGCCCCTGCCTTCTTAGGAGGGCTTAAGCCACCACGTAACTGGCGCCAAGCCTTGCGCAACCGTCTAGGGCGGGGTGCCGTCCATGGCTTCAAGCGCCTAGTCTATAGACTCTTTGTTAAGAAGGCCCTTAAGCGCTTCGACCCCGTCATCTATCAGCAGTTTAAGCTCTATCGTGAAAATGGCGAAGAGGGCTTCTATTCGCCTTATGGCATTCTGGCTCTGGGCATGGAAGAATTGGAGTTTCGCAAGGACTTTCCAGCTCATCTGACCTGGTTAGGCCCAACCTATCCTAAGAAACCAGTAGCCGACTTCCACTTACCAACCGACCTGCCAACAGTCTTAGTGACTAATGGGACCCTGCTACCTTGGGGCAAGGGAGTCCCTCCTGACCATTGTCAAGCGTCTGGCGCAGGCTCATCCGGATATTTGCTTTTTGGTGACGGCCGGCAGTGAAGCCCGCCAAGATCAGCCAGTAGAAGCCATTATGGACAATGTCTACCGCTATCAGTACATTGATTACGAGGCGGTTCTACCTCATGTCGATTACGTCATCCACCACGGTGGGGCCGGCATCCTCTATGCCAGCATCCGTCATGGCAAGCCGGCCTTGGTCATTCCTCATGACTATGACCAATTTGACTATGCGGCGCGACTAGAATGGGCCGACGCCGCCTTGGTAGCTAGCCTCAAGCGGCCAGACTCCATTGAAGCCGGCTTTAAGCAGCTGCTAAGCCGGACGGACTGGACTGCTATGAAGACCTTGCAAGACCAACTCCTGGCCTATCCAACCCAGGAACGCCTAGAAGAGGCCATTGCCCGCGTCCTCAAATCAACTAGACTCAAAAGGTTGAAGCTTTTACTGCTTCAACCTTTTTGCTTTTGCCCACAAAAAAAGCCTGGGCCATAGCCCAGACTTGGTTTGCATGATTAAACTTGTTCTTGGTAGTTGGTCTTGGTTTGGTTAAGCCAAGTGTAGACAACCCCGATTAAGAGGCCACCACCTACTAGGTTACCAAGGTAAGAAATACCCCAGTGGCGGAGGACATTGACTAATTCAAAGCCTTTAGCTCCTTTGAAAGGTGAGAAGAGCAGGATTGACATAGAAGCGAAGTTAGCTACCACGTGTTCGTTGGTCATGTAAACAAACATGAAGATCGCAGACAGCACTAAGCTTAAGCGTGCTGCTTGGTCCTTAACTAGAACGAAGCAGAGAATGGCAATGTTAACTAAGACGTTAGCCACAATCCCTTCAAGGAAGACTTGGCCGTTGCCACGCGCCAGTTTTGTTTGGATAATGCCGACCAGGGCTGAGTTCTCATTGAGGTTAGCGAAGGCTGCGGTGTTACCTAAGAGGTAGCCAGCGAACAAGGTCCCAACTAAGTTGAAGATTGAACAGATTAAGAGGACTTTGAGTGCTTTTTTCCAATCAATGGCCTTGCTGAAGGTCCCTGCAGTGAGGAACATCATGTTGGAAGTAGCCAGTTCCCCGTTGAGGAAGACAGCGTAAGCCAAACCGAAGGCGAAGATGAAGGCGAAGAAGAAGCTGCCCAAGCTTGGGTGTAGGGTGCTAATTTGCTCAGCAGCAACGGCCCCAGCTGCGGTTGACAAGGTCAAGAAGGCGCCGGCGTAAATAGAGCGCGCTGCGTAACGACCTAGGCTTTCTTCCAGAAGCGCTGCTTTCTTGGTGCAGGCTTTCTTAATAAAATCTACAAATGGTGATAATGACATATCTGACATGGTTTTCCCTCCAATAAAAGATAGTTTCATTATAGCGCATTTTTGGGGGCTTGATAAGTAGCTAAGGCAATAAAATGACAAATTTTCGACAGCCTTTTCATTTGGCTGAGCTTGTGCTAGAATAGGCCAGTAAATAAATTAAGTAAAGGAGTCTCTTATCTTGAGCCAACGCCGTCTCATCCTACCCAGCCTCATTGTCCTAACAGAGCTGGTAGGCCTCACTTTCAATCTCTATCCTAATAAATGGCACCAGTTAACCTACTATACCTTGTTATCCAATATTTTGGTCTTAGCCTTCTTCGCTTGGCTAGTGCTGGGTCGCCCGACGCCATCCGCTAGCCTGACCCGCATTAAGGGGGCAGTGACAACGGCCATTCTCCTGACCTTCTTCGTCTACCTAGTCTTGTTGATGCCGACGGCGACACCCGAGCAGTTCTGGCGGGTCCAAAACTTTGCCCTGCATTTTATTGCGCCAATTCTGGTTATCCTAGACTGGCTACTCTATGACGCCAAGGGCCACTATCGTTGGTTTGAGCCCCTGACCTGGACGGTGCTGCCTCTTATTTATATGACCTTCGCCCTGATACGGGGAGCTGTCTTCCATCTGCCCATCCCTAACGAGAAGGCCTCACCTTATCCTTACTTCTTCCTTAACATTGACCGCATTGGCTGGTGGGGCTTCAGTAAATATTTTGTCGCCATTTTGGCGGTCTTCCTCTTGCTGGCCTATGGCATGCTGGCCCTGAAGCGAGCGCCAAAAGTAGGGCGTTTTCATGAAAAACACTAGTACAGATTAATTCTCATATAAAACAGACTAAAGGCGGAATCTAAAAGATTTGCGCCTTTTTTGTTTTTTTTAGACTGAACACTTTTTTTTTAGGCCTAAAGGGTGTAAACTAGGAGTTAGAGTTTTATCACTAGAAAAAGGAAGTGGCCAAATTTTATGGTAATGTTCAAACGCTTAGCTAACAACATCAAGGGTAAACACCTCAAGATTGTTTTCCCAGAAGCTAACGACAAACGTGTATTAGGGGCAGCTGTTCGTCTACGTGTAGATGACTTAGTTGAGCCAATCCTCTTGGGGAATGTAGCAGAAGTCAAGGCTTTAGCAGCGCAAAACAGCTGGAATATCGATGCCTTTACCATTATCGATCCAGAAACTTATGCAGAATATGATGCCATGGTAGCAGCTTTCGTAGAACGCCGTAAGGGCAAAGCAACTGAAGAACAAGCACGCGACTTGCTCAAAGACGTGTCCTACTTCGGGACTATGTTGGTCTACATGGGCTTAGCGGATGGTTTAGTCAGCGGGGCCGTTCACTCAACTGGTGACACCGTTCGTCCAGCCTTACAAATCATCAAGACCAAGCCAGGCATTAGCCGTACATCTGGGGCCTTCATCATGGTACCAGCTGAGAGCGACGGTCAAAAATTAGTCTTCGCCGACTGCGCGATCAACATCAACCCTTCAGCGCAAGAATTAGCTGAAATCGCAGTAGAATCTGCGCACACTGCTAAAATCTTCGACATCGAGCCACGTGTGGCTATGCTCAGCTTCTCAACCAAGGGCTCAGCTAAGGCACCTGAAGTGGACAAGGTGGTAGAAGCAACTAAGTTGGCACAAGAATTAGCACCTGAAGTGCTCATCGACGGGGAACTCCAATTTGACGCTTCTTACTCAGAAATCGTGGCTGACCAAAAGGCACCAGGTTCTGAAGTAGCGGGTCATGCGACCGTCTACATCTTCCCTGACCTCCAATCTGGTAACATCGGCTACAAGATTGCCCAACGTTTGGGTCGCTACGAAGCCGTAGGCCCAATCTTACAAGGTTTGAACGCGCCAATCTCTGACTTATCTCGTGGTTGCGTGGAAGAAGATGTCTACAAGGTAGCCATTATCACCGCTAACCAAGCTTTAGCAAAATAAGCCATCAAGAAGAGGCTGGGCAACCAGTCTCTTTTTCTTAGCTAGCAGCTAACTTTGAGCCTGCAGGGCTCGTCGGATAGGCGGTCGTGTGCTATAATAAATCATGTGCTAAGAGCACCTAGTCCCCGTACCTCAGTAGGATAGAGGATTCGCCTCCTAAGCGGACTGCCGCAGGTTCAATTCCTGCCGGGGACGTCACTAAGAAAGAGAGTCTGACCATTCGTGGTCAGACTTATTTTTGTGGGCAGAATTATTTGGCCTGCTAGCAAGATAGTGTTAGCTTATCGCCAGCTTGTCCCTGGCTAATGGTAGGGCTTCATTTGTCTAGAGGATAGGACTTTAATGGCCTCTTGAGGAGGGCTAGATTTCTAATTTATGAATTTATGATGAAGATTATTGATTTAATCTAGACTTCTTATTGACATGGCCCACAGGGTCGATTGAATGTGGTAATATATGGGTAAAGGAGGCGAGAGTATGAATCGCTTAAGAAAAATTGGCGCTGCCCTTGCAGTTGCCGGAATGTTAGCGACCTATGTACCTTCTGGACTGGTCCTAGCGCAAGTGAATCCTAACTCACCGATTGAAGTATCGGTGGATATTCTGTTGCAAGTTGATGCCAATCCGCCAAAACGTCAGGAAAATGCGACCTACGAAATTGTGGACGAGGCAGGTAATGTGGTTTATCGTCATGAATCTGACGCCCAAGCGAGCGAAGCACCTAAGTTAACCGCTGGTAAGTATCGTTTACGCTTGTATGATGGTCAAGGTTTCAAACGTGCGGACAAGGTCCTCAAGGCACAAAAGGTTGAAACTTCCATTCCTAAGCGGTCAGAACAAGATATCGCCGCCAACAAGCAATTACAGGAACAGTCTGACAAGGGCAGTCTCAAGACAGACGACCAAGGTCAGGCCTACTATGAAGTGGCCTTCGAAGTCAAGGCAGGCCCTGACTTAGAAAGTGCTGACCATCAGAAAATGGTCTCTAAATTAGCCGTTACCTTGTCTGACCAAGAAGGGGCAGGCAGTGCGCCACAAGCACCAGCCCAATCCTCTAGCCAGGCGCCAGAGGTTAAGCGCAACTTGACGGTCAAGGTCTTAGACCAAGCGCAAGAAATTGTGCCGGGTGCCACGGTTACTGTGGAAGGCCAAACAGCCGTGACGGATGAAAATGGGGATGCCCACTTCAAGAATCTCACGCCTGGAACAGTTCACTATGCGGTGACCCAATTGCCAGCAGGTTATGAAGGCAACCCAAGCGGTGAAGCTGAACTACCAAGTGACACTGACCATTCTATTACCTTACAAGTAGCTAAGAAGGCTGAGCCTCAAGTGACTAAGCGCGATTTAACCGTTAAGGTTCTGGACCAAGAACAAAAGACAGTAGCCGGCGTAACGGTAACAGTTGAAGACCAAAGTGCCGTAACGGATGAAAATGGGGATGCCCACTTCAAAGGCTTGACACCAGGAACGGTTCACTATGCGGTGACTCAATTGCCAGAAGGCTATGAGGGGACACCAAGTGGCGAAGCCCAACTGCCAAGTGACACTGATCATTCTATTACTTTACAAGTAGCTAAGAAGGCTGAACCTCAAGTGACTAAGCGCGACCTAACCGTTAAAGTTCTAGACCAAGACCAAAAGATTGTGTCCGGCGTAACGGTCACTGTAGAAGGCCAAAGTGCTGAGACGGATGAAAATGGGGATGCCCACTTCAAAGGCTTAACGCCAGGCAAAGTGCACTATGCGGTGACTCAATTGCCAGAAGGCTATGAAGGTACACCAAATGGGGATGCCGAACTGCCAGCTGACACCGATCATTCCATTACCTTGCAGGTAGCTAAGAAGGCTGAATCTTCTAGCCAAGCGCCAGTAGCTAAACGCGACTTGACCGTTAAAGTACTAGACCAAGAGCAAAAGATTGTGTCAGGTGTGACGGTCACTGTAGAAGGCCAAAGTGCTGAGACCGATGAAAATGGGGATGCCCACTTCAAAGGCCTAACGCCAGGGACTGTGCACTATGCCGTAACTGATTTACCAGATGGCTACGAGGGCACACCAAGTGGTGACGCCGAATTGCCAAGTGACACCGATCATTCCATTACCTTACAAGTGACTAAGAAGCCAGCACAACCAGCGGTTGAAGCTGTCAAACGCGACTTGACTATCAAGATTTTAGACCAAGATCAGAAGATTGTAGCCGGCGTGACCGTGACGGTTGGCGACCAAACGGCTGTCACTGACGAAAATGGGGATGCCCACTTCAAGGGCTTAACGCCGGGTAAGATTCACTATGCGGTAACTCAATTGCCAGAAGGCTATGAAGGCACGCCTAGTGGTGACGCTGAATTGCCAAGTGACACCGACCACTCCATTACCTTACAAGTGAGCCGCAAGGATCAAGCTTCTTCTTCAAGTTCATCCTCTTCTTCTCAAGCTGAGAAGCGTGACCTGACCGTCAAAGTCTTGGATAATGCCGGCAAGGAAGTGCCAGGCGTTAGCGTCAAGATTGGCGACCAAGTACAAGTCACCAATGAATACGGCCAAGCTGTCTTCAAAGGCTTGACCCCAGGGACCTTCCACTATGAGATTGTCAACTTGCCAGAAAATTACACCGGCGCCCAAGCAGGCGACGCGGAATTACCTTCTGACACCGATCATTCCATTACTTTAACTGTTCAACGTCAACAAGCAGTCGCTAATGTGACGGTGAAAGTCATGGATGACAATAACCAAAGTGTCCCAGGTGTGACGGTTTACTTAGGTGAATTGGAAGGCCAAACGGACGACCAAGGCAATATCCTCTTCGAAGCTTTGGAAGCAGGTAAGTACACTTACGGCATTAAGGAAGTGCCAGAAGCTTATCAAGCTGAAACAGGTGCGCAAACCTTAGATGTGGCCCCAGGTGCGGACTTACATCCAATCCTCAAGGTCAGCCGTAAGGCCCAAGTAGCCAGCTTGGAACTCAACGTGGTCAACGTTGCCGGCCAAGCAGTAGCAGACGTAACCCTAGCCGTAGGCAACCAACAATTGAAGACGGATGCCCAAGGGAAAGTCACCTTTACCAATCTTAAGGCAGGGGACTACGACTACTATGTAGTGGCCGTTCCAGAACCTTACCAATTGGATCAAACCAAGATTAAATTAACGCTGGCCAACGGGCAGACGGCTAAGCGGACCATTCAATTAGCTGAGAAACCAGCGGCTTCCTCAAGTTCGAGTGCTTCATCTGACAAGGTGACAGCGACTAAGACTTCTGGTGTAGAACGCAAGGACGGCAATTTGCCATCAACCGGTGAACAAGTCATGGCTTGGTTAACACCACTGGCTCTTGCTCTCCTAGCTCTCGGCGGCGCTATTCTCTTCTTCCGTCGTCGCAAGAATCAAGCGTCTACTGACGCCTCACAAGATGAGGATCATGAAGCATAATCAAGACTAGTTGGTCACCTCGCTTTAGAAAGTATTCTAGGCGAGGTGACTTTTTTGCTAGCTTAGAAAAAAATAATGGCTCCTAGGCTAATAAAGTGTCGCATTTTTTTGGACAGTGGAGTATAATAGGATTGTAGTCAAGGATATAAATATAGCGAGGGCGATAGCATGCGGTCAAAGGACAAGAAGAATCTACTTTATAATAGCTTATTGGCACTTATTTTGTGCCTGGTCTGTATTGTCTGCATCTTATCCGTCATGCTCTTCCTACAGACCCTTGAAGGGCAGGACTCTTCCCAACAGACTAGCTCAAGTCAGTTAGCCTTAACAGGGCAATCTCAATCTTCATCTAGTCAAGAGTCCAGTAAGAAGGAAGCAGAAAGCAAGCCCCAAGAACTGGTTAAGGGTTCTAACCATAACCAGGCGGCCAGCGCCTATGCCTATAAGGCTCAGGATGTGCGCAAGCTACTCTACGATCCTAAAGCCTCAGATAAAAAAATAGTATTTTTAACCTTCGATGACGGGGTTAACTTTGAAGTGACGCCTAAGATTTTAGATGTTCTCAAGGCTAAGAAGGTGCCAGCCACCTTCTTCGTGATTGGTAAGACGGTGGGAGACAAGACCCGGCCCTTGTTAGAACGGCAAATTCGCGAGGGGCACGCCATCGGGATTCACTCCTACAGTCATGATTACAACCGTCTCTTTCCAGGCGGGGTAGTCGACGTCAATCAAGTAGTCAAGGAAGTCAAAGAAACCCAGGCCTCTATGCAGGAAGTGCTAGGTCGGGATTTCCATACGGCGGTCTGGCGTTACCCAGGTGGCCATATGTCCTGGAAGGGAACTGAGGAACTGGATGCCTCCCTTAAGAAGCTAGATGTGGACTGGATGGACTGGAATGGTATGTCCGGCGATGCGGAAACACCGTCTGCCCGACCAACCACGCCGAGTGATATGCTAGCCTATATGGAAAAATCCTTCTATGTGGCGCCTGATGCCAAGGTGCGGGTTATCCTCATGCACGATGCTTCGGATAAGCAATTGACCATTGAGGCCCTGCCTCACATTATTGATTACTTCAAGTCTCAAGGCTATGAATTTGGGGTGTTAACATGAGTTCACTTACTTGGTTAGGCCTAGGTTTGGGCATGACTGCCTATGCCTTGGCCACCTTTTGGGGCTGGCACTTAGGCCCTAGGTTACAGCAACGGCCTTGGGTTCGCAGCCAACTACTCTTGTTGACCTGTGGCATCTGGCTAGAATTAGTCTTCTTCGATTTATTGCCTTCTACCCAGCCCACTCTTATGGGGATTTTGGGTTTCCGCATGGCGACTCTGTTTAGCCTGATTCTCTTCTTTACCCCAGTTATCCTCATGTCAGGTCTTCATTCCTTTGTTGGCTGGGCACCGAGTGGGCGCCTGCGCCTAGGGGCCTTCACCCTCCAAAATATGCTGGAAGGGGTCCTGATTTACAGTCTCTGCCGGGTTAACCCCTGGTTGGGGACAGCCTATCTCTTCCTGACAGCGCCGCACGCCTTAGTGGAAGCTATGACCATACGGGAATTAAGCCGTCCAGCCAAGGCTGGCACCTGGCTCTGGTTGGTATTTGGTAACTTGGCCGGGCTAGGCCTAGGCTTTGTCCTAATCGAGGGCATGGGCTCCTTAATCAGCCTAGCCGTCTTCAATCAACTTATGGCCGGCTATCTCTTCTATGTGGCCTTTGTGGACCTCTATCAGGAGGTGGTCCGCCAGGCTAAGCGCCCAATCATTCCCTATGCCGTCTTCCCTAGGCATGGGCCTCATGGGTCTCTTGAATGTGCTGGTTTAATTGAATATAAAAAAACGAGCCAGGAAGCATCCTAGCTCGTTTTTTTCTTATCCTAATCAAAATGTAAGCCCATCATATAGACAGCAGTGCCCATCGCGATGCTGAGGAGGAAGTTGCGCTTCCACAGGTGGCAGACAGCTGTGATAAGTGCTGCGCCAATCAAAAGCAGACTGTCTTGGGGCAGACTAGGGCTGAGATGGCGGAAGGCATAGACGACTAGGAGTCCCATGACGGCAGTGGGTAGCACTTGGCCTAAGTAGCTTACGAAGGCGGGTGGCTGCTTGTGAGCCGGGAAGATCCAGAAGGCTAGAAAACGTGTCAGCACCGTTCCTAGAACAACTAGGGCGATGGTAATCGCTTGCTGCCAAGGGGTCATGCGCTCACCTCCTGGTCTTGCTGCTGCTTCTGCTGCCAGTAGCGGTAACCAAAGAGGACTAACATGAGGATCATGGCCGGAATCATAAAGTTTTCCGGTCCAAAGAGAACCAAACAGAGAACCGATGAGCCTAAACCGATAAAGGCAGCGGAGTGTTGGCGGTGGGAACGCCATTGTTCAATCAGCAAGACAATGAAGAGGGCATTGAGGACGAAGTCCATGCCCTTGACATTAATGGGCAGGTAGGGCCCAATAAAAGCCCCCAGGGCTGTCGCGCAGACCCAGTAGAGTTGGTTGAGCCAGGTTACATGGAAGTAGGCCCAGCCGCGGTCGAGGTCTTGCGGTAGGTCTAGCGTCACATTAATAGAGAAGGACTCATCACACATGCCGAAGATTAGATAGGGTTGCTGCCAACCCAAATGGTGGTATTTGTCCAACATGGCCAGGCCATAGAAGAGATGGCGGGCGTTAACCATGAGGGTCAAGAGCAAGGCCTGGAGCGGATTGAAGGCAGCAAGCAAGAGCTGCAAGGTCACAAACTCCATAGAGCCAGCGAAAATAAAGAGGGCCATTAAGACCGGCAAGTAGGGTGGGAAGCCCTTGCTGACGGCCAGCATGCCTAGGGAGAATCCTAGGAAGAGAAAGCCCGTCATAATAGGGATGGTCTTAGGGAAGACATAGGAGAGAGCACGTTTCATAGATTCACCTCGGCATCGTTAATAGTCCCATTCTAATTGCCTTCCTTGCCCCTGTCAAGTCCACTAGACTTATGGTATAATGTCCAAGTGAAGATTTAACGTGAAAAGAGGGAAGTCACCATGACCTTATATTACCAAAGTACTCGTAACCCAGAAAACCGTGTCACCGCTTCTCAAGCCATCCTCAAGGGGATTGCGGAAGACGGGGGCCTCTATGTGCCGGTGGCCCATCCTAAGTTGCCAGTCCCTCTGGCTGACCTAGTGGGCAAGTCCTATCAGGAGGTTGCTTTTACCGTCATGCAGGCTTATTTTGATGACTTCAGCCAGGAAGAATTACAGGCCTGCATCGATGGAGCCTATAACAGCGACAAGTTCGACACGCCAGAATTGACCCCAGTCAAGAAGGTAGGGGATGCTTACTATCTGGAGCTCTTCCACGGCCAGACCATCGCCTTCAAGGATATGGCCCTGTCCATCCTGCCTTATCTCATGACCACTTCCGCTAAGAAACAAGGCTCTGACAAGGAAATCGTCATCCTGACTGCCACCTCCGGCGATACCGGTAAGGCGGCCATGGCCGGCTTTGCCGATGTGCCTGGCACCAAGATTGTGGTCTTCTATCCTAAGGGCGGCGTCAGCCATATCCAGGAACTGCAAATGCTGACACAGAAGGGTGACAACACCTATGTCGTCGGCATTACCAGCAACTTCGATGATGCCCAAAGCCAAGTCAAGGCCCTCTTCGGGGACCAAGCCCTTAACGAACAAATTGCGGAGGCTGGCTACCAATTCTCAAGTGCCAACCCATTAACATTGGCGTCTCTATTCTGCAAGTGGCTCTACTATGCTCTTTGCCCTACTGCAAACTGGTCAGTCAAGGCGTCATTGCCCTCGGCGATGCCATCAATGTGGATGTGCCAACCGGTACTCGGTAACATTTTGGCGGCCTACTATGCCCGTCAAATGGGCCTGCCAATCAAGACCTTTATCTGTGCTCTAACAAGAACAATGTCTTAACTGACTTCTTCAAGACGGGCGTCTACGACCGTCAACGTCCTTTCTATGTGACCAACTCACCATCCATGGATATTCTCATCTCTAGCAACCTAGAGCGTTTGATTTACCATGCGACCGGTAATGATGCGACCCAAACGGCTGCTTATATGAAGCAATTAGTGGACCAAGGTCACTACCAAGTGACGCCTCAAATGCAGGCAACTTATGCTGATTTCTATGGCGGTTATGCTGATGAAGCCCAAATCGAAGCTAGCATTAAGGCCGTCTATGAAGCGACCGGCTATGTTTTAGACCCACATACGGCAGTAGCCACTTCGGTTTACAGCGACTACCGTCAGGAGACAGGCGATACCACGCCAACCTTAATCGCTTCGACCGCCAGTCCTTACAAGTTCCCACGCTCTGTCATGCAGTCCTTCCAGGACTTAGATCCTGAGGTGGATGACCTGACCTTGGTGGACCAACTGGAAGCTATCTCTGGTGTACCACAGCCTGCGGCCGTTCTCGAAGTCAAAGCAGCTCAAATCCGTCATAATGAAGTCGTAGATGTGGCCGGCATGAAGGCCAGCATCTTGGCTAAGTTGGGGCTCTAATCGTCAAATTCCTAAGAAAGAGGGTGCTCAAGATGATTGATTATCGTCATGATAAGGAGCTTTCTGATGCTCAGTTGCGGACGCTCTATCAGGCAGTCGGTTGGACAGCCTACCTAGACCAGGTAGCTGACCTGGGTCAGATGCTAGCGGCTTCTCAAGATGTCATTAGCGCCTGGGACCAAGATCAGTTAGTGGGGCTGGTGCGTACAGTGGGCGATGGCCACTATGTAGCCTTGATCCAAGACATCTTAGTTCTGCCAGCCTATCAGAAGCAGGGCATAGGCCGACAATTGCTGAATCGAATTCAGGAAGCCAGCCAGGCCTATCGTCAGGTCTTCCTGGTGACGGACACCTCGCCTTGGAACCAGTCTGTCCGGGAATGGTATGATCGCCGCGGCCTAGTGGGATTTGCCCAGGCCCAGCTAACCGGATTTATCGCCAATCAAGGAGATTAGGACGCTGTCCTAGTCTCTTTTTATTTGCTTTGGCTAGGCAAATAATTCGTACTGGGGACCTTAACGTGGTAGACTGAAGTTATCATAGTAGAAAGGAGGGGACTGAGATGTTGGAAGATAAACTCGACCAAGCTGCTGGCAAAGTCAAGGAAGTTGCAGGTAAAGTAACTGGCGACAAAGGCCTTGAAACTGAAGGCGTCGTAGAAGGCGCAGTTAGTAAAGTCAAAGAAGTGGCTCATGACGTGGCTGAAGCTGCCAAAGGTGCAGTGGAAGGCATCAAAAATTCCTTGGGCAAATAATCCAAGTAAAACAAGCTTAGCATCACCAGTACCCCTCATGTCTAGGGGTGCTTTTTTTGTGCTTGGAAGGAGAGGCTAGGTTAATAAATGACTTGCATTCCCTCGCCAAGTAAGCGTATACTAAAGGTAATTCACCAAGGAGGTACTTGTGCCGATGAAAGTTAACTAAAATTGTCAATTACTAAATAAAGGATCAAGATGGCTTTATTTAGTGCGGTCAATTTTAGTGAAGAGGTACAAGCAGCTAGGGCAGGCGCACCTTATATTAGGGCGCAGACTCTTTCTTTGGCTTCATCCATTTGCTTCCAAACAGGGACCGACGCTAGATAGGGCATCGGTCCCTCTTTGTATAGGAGGTAGCAGATGTTACACGTTGAAAATTTTACCATGACCCATCAACAAGACCTCAAGGTCTTAATTCCTTCCCTGTCCTTTGACTTGAAGCCAGGCGACAAGCTAGCCCTGATTGGCGAAGAAGGCTGTGGCAAGTCCTCGCTCTTGAACTGGCTCAGGCAGCCCGATCAATCCTTGCCTTATGTCGAGGTGACGGGCACTTGTTCTAATGCCTTTGGCCGGACGGTCTGGATTGGCCAGACTTTCCCAGCCCAAGATGAAGGCCTGACCATTGAGGCTTATTGCTTTGATCCGGTCTTGGCCGAGCAAATAGACTATGGCTACTTCTATCAGCTAGTCAGCCAATTAGGCTTTGACCCCGATCGGCTCACCAGCCAACAGCTCATGGGGACTCTGTCAGGGGGCGAGAAGCTCATGTTACAGTTGGCCCGGACCCTGGCCTTGGAGCCGGACTGTCTGCTCTTGGATGAGCCTTCCAATGACTTGGACTTGGCCACGCTGGACTGGCTCAGTCGGACCCTGGCTAGTTTGCCGGCAGCGGTCCTCTTTATTTCCCATGATGAGGCCTTCCTGGCTCAAGTGGCCAATCGTATTCTGCATATTGAGACCATTCATAACCACAAGGCCAGCCGGGTTCATCTGGTCAATCTGGACTATGAGACTTATCGCAGTCAACGGGAGGCCCAGTTCCAGCGTCAGGGTCAGCTGGCCCGCAAGCAGCAGGAGGAGCAGGCCAAGCAGGAGGCCCGACATCGGCAAATGCATGACAAGGTCCAGCATCAATTGCGTCAGGCCCATGATTCTAGCTTGGGTCGTCTCTTGGCTAAGAAAATGCGCAACGTTAAGTCTCTAGGCCGTCGTTTGGAGCGCCAGGCTGAGGATATGCTGGAGATTCCCATTCAAGAGGATGCCATCTTGGTCAAACTGCCTTGCCCTCATCCTTTGCCCGCCAGCAAATGGCTGGTCAACGAGCCGGACTATGTGGTCCGCCTAGAGGGGCGCGCTCTGACCCAACCCCTAACCTTGGAGTGGCGAGGCCAGGAGAAAATCGGACTAGTGGGCCCCAATGGGGTGGGCAAATCCACCCTCTTAAAGCAAGTCCGTGACTGGCTGACCGACCGGCCGGGCATTGGTCTGGGCTATATGCCTCAAGATTATCGCCAGGTCCTGCCTCAGAATCAGACGCCCTTGGATTTTCTCCAGGAATCGGGTAGCCAGGAGGAGAAGACTAAGCTCATGACCTATCTGGGTAGCCTACGCTTCGACCCGGATGAGATGCGTCATCCTATTAGCCAACTGTCTGGGGGCCAGCAGGCCAAATTGCTCCTGCTTAAGTTGAATCTGATGGAGGTCAATGTCTTGTTACTGGACGAGCCTAGTCGTAATTTCTCGCCCTTGTCTCAGGCTGAAGTAAGGCAAATTTTCCGCGACTTCCCTGGGGCCATTCTGGCGGTTTCCCATGACCAACTCTTCCTGGATCAAGTCTGCGACCGGCGCTTGACTTTGGAAGCGGCTGAGAAGCAATAGCGGGCTTGCCTTGTTGAGGGCTAGGTCTTTGTGATAGAATGAATAGGTATTGGACTTGAGAGGAGCAACGCAATGAAAGAGCCTAAAGGAATCTGCCAGCTATTTGATTGGCTTACTGAGTAGCCTGGCGGGGCGGTCAACGACCACTGCTGTGGCTGGTGGCTACGCCATCAACCCCATATGACGGGCAACCTGTTCCCAACTTGAGCTAACCTCAGCACGGGGAGGGGGAAGCGCCAGCCGTCTGGCCTTGACCTTGCTGGCCTTTATAGCTGGGAGCATGCTATGGGCCTCTTATTCTCGATAAAGCCTTTCCGCCTCAGGGCAACCGTTACGGTGTTTTGTTGATTAGCTGGCCTCTTATTGGCTTAAGCTTATGTCCTCAACTGGCAGGCTAGCTGGCTTTCATCTCTTGGCCTTCGGTATGGACCCAAAACGGTATGTTTATCTACTATCGCGGCATGATTGTCCGCAGTTCGCATTTTACGGGTTACTTGACTGATACGGGCTTTGCGCTAGGACGTTACTTGCGGGCTATAAGGAAGATGGCCACAAGATTATCTTCTACATGGCAAGCATTGCCTGCTTCCTAGTAGGAGGGCTCCTGACCTACATTCGGCTTAATCATTCTGCTATCAGCATGATTTTGGTCTTGCTCTAGCCCTATCTGGTGACGGGGACCTATTACTTTATCCTTCGCCACTGTCATCACATCATAGTAAAATCCCTTATATCACATAGGATATAAGGGGATTTTTTATGTGGTAAAAAAGAAGCTGAGACTAAGTCTCAGCTTTTTGCTTCTAGTTGAACTTTTTTCTGTGCCTTGGCCTTGACTAGGTAGATCAGGATCAGAATGGCTAGGACTTCGACAATCAGACAGCAGAGACCACCTTCTAGTCCAAAGTCGCCACCAGTCCAGAGTTTAGGGCCTTGCAGGCGGGTGCGCCAGATAGGAAAAGGTAGGCTCATACCTGATACCTGGATACCCAGAACAGGCCCTTGCACGAAGTTCCAAGCTGAGTGGGCCGCCCCCACAAACCAAATATTTTCCGTATAGGCGAAGAGGAGGGAGAAGGTCAGGCCGGCCAGGGTCAGGTTGACCAGGGCAAGGGTCGAGACATTGGGATTACCCAAATGCATGGCGGCGAAAATCAGGGAGTTGGCCAGGACTGCTAACCAGGTTGGAAAGCGTAGGGCCAGGCCATTCATGAGATAGCCCCGGCAGATAACTTCTTCGCTCAGCCCCTGAACTAAGAAACCGGCTAGGTAGAGTAGGGTCACTAAGACGGGCGTCTGACTAATGCGCTCTAGCGACAAGTGGCCTAGCAAGGCGGATGATGAGGCAGGCCAGCAGTTGCAGGGCCACCCAGGATAAAGCCCAGCAGATAGGGGCCAATCAAGGGGCGCTTGAAGCCCTATCGATCGCCAGGACCGCCGGCCCAGGGTCCAACTGTAGAGGGCGAAGCTTCAAGAGGGAATCAGGTCGAAAAGAGGCCAAGACGTTTACGAGTGGGCAACCAAGTCGGGGTGGGTCCAATTGAGGATTTGGAAGCGGGGTGTGTGATGCCCCATAGGGTGGCTCTTGGTCTGCCAGTCCTGAAGGTGGTGAAACAAGAGGGAAAGGCCAGCATGGAAAGCATCCAGCCCTCAACCGGATGCTTGGCTGATTTAGCTTTTGATAAATGGCATTGAGCCACCTCCTTTCTTCTAGTATAAGGCTCTTTGGCAGGACAAGGCAAATGTAAAAGTCAGCCAATATCGGAATCAGTTCCATACTTTTCTTGATTTTTCGGCCATTTCTAAGCTTTAGAAATAACTTTTAGCGATTAGATGGCACATAAAATGTTATAACAGAATTGGAGAGAAAGCGATGTCACAGCCCAGGAGGAGGCGCTTATGCAGACACGACAGGAACAGCTCATGGTCATCCTGGCCCAGTCACAAGGCTGGCTCAAGGGACGGGACCTGGCGGCTTTGTTGGGCGTCTCCGACCGGACCATTCGCTCTGATATGAACAAGTTAAAGCAAGACTATCCCGGCGCCATCCAGACCCATCACCACAAGGGCTATCGGCTAGTGGCCCAAGTCCTGGAAGATCCCAATCAGCCCAGTCCTCTGGGCCTGCCTCAGACTCAAGAAGAAAGGCTACACTATTTACTCAAACTATTATTGGCTGACAGTCAGCCCAAGACCCTCAAGGAGCTGAGCCAAGACCTCTATGTTAGCCCCCAAACCCTGACCATGGACTTGCATCAAGTAGGCCAGTTGGTGGGGGCCTACCCGGATTTAGACCTACAACATGATGCCAAGGGCTGGCAGCTTAAGGGCCCTGAATTCCAGAAGCGTCGCCTCTATCGGGAGCTCCTGACCTCAGAACTCCAGGGCGATTTCCTAAATTTGGATAAGGTCTTAGCTATCTATGAAGAATTCGATATGGTCTGGGTGGCCCACTACTTCCAAGGCCTGCTCAAGCAGGCTGACTATCAGCTTCGGCCTGCCAGTTTGCCAATCTTACTCCTACACGTCGGAATTGCAGTTCAGCGTATGCTAGCCGGTCAATTTCTCTATCATCGTCAGGACCTACCGCCTCTGGCAGCTAAGGAAGAAGCCTTGGCGCGCAAGTTCTTGCAGGGGGTGGGTAAGCAATATAAGTGTCGGATCCCAGCTTCTGAAGCCTACAGTATTGGCCGTCTGCTGGAAGCTTATCAGGCCATGCATGAGCTAGCCTCACAGGTCATCTATCAGGGCCATCCCCTGGATTTGACCCGCTTGGTTGAAGACTTGGGTCTGCACCTACAAGACTTGGTGGGCTTGGATTTTCTCAGCGATGCCGACTTTAAGGATCGCTTCCATCTCCATCTTCAAGGCCTAATCGAACGCCTCCATTATCAGGTGGAGCTGCCCAATCTCTTCCTCCAAGATATGAAACGCCAGTATCCCCTGGTCTTCGATCTGGCGGTAACGGTCAGTACTTGGTTGGGTGCCCGTCTAGGCGTGGTCTTATCCGAAACCGAAATTGGGCTGATTGCTGTTCATATTGGTAGTTCCTATTCTCGCCTGGAGCGACCTTGGAAGGCGCGAGCCATTTTGTTGGCGCCCCAGCACTACCCTCTGATGCAATCCTCAATCGACCGGCTCAAGGCTAGCTTCGGCCACCGTCTGGAAATCCTAGCCCAATATGATTATGTCCGTGAAACTCAGCTCCTGCATCAAGCCAGTCGACTTAGTCATTGAGTTTTATGCCTCTGGCTCAGAGTTTGGGGCTCCCGACCTTGCAGGTCTCTACCTTCTTCAATGAGGAAGATGAGCTAGCCTTGGTTAGGTTGCTTAACCAAGTAGAACAGCGTCAGACAGCCATCCAGCTGGCCCTACAATTGGGGGACTTTCTGGAGTCACGCTTCTTCTATCAAGACCTGCAGGCCAGCAGCCCTGAGCAAGTCCTTACTCTGATGGCTGGGGATTTGGCCCAAGCCGGTTATGTGACGGCGGACTTTCTGCCTTCGGTCTTGGAGCGCGAAGCCCTGTCGTCGACGGACTTTGACTATGCCTTGGCCATTCCCCATCCCTTGCAAGCCCACAGTCACCAGTCAGTCCTGGCCATTGCCAATCTCGCCAGTCCTATTGAGTGGGGGCGCTACCCAGTTAAACTAGTCATTCTATTGGCGCTTAAGGACAGCGATTGGGCCTTCACAAGTCTTCTTCAAGTGCTAGGCCAGTGCCGCGCATCGCGTCCGCTCAAAATCCCTCTTACGCCAGCAGTCGCGACGACTTCTTGGCCGCTGATTGTGGGCGAATCATCCATCTCGTTAGCAAGTTTTATTTTATAGGAAAGGAGGTAATGGTATGGATGACTTGAGAGTTGGTATTCTTCAAGATGATTTCTTCCTTGGGGATCGGCCCGCTCTTCCTTCATGGAAGCCATGGCCCTAGCTCGGGCAGGCGACTTCGCCCAAGCCCAGGCGGCCATTGAGCAAGGAGAGCCAACGGATTGCCGGTCATGATCAGCATTTCGACCTCTTGCAGGCAGATGCGGCAGGGGACCATCCACCTTTCTCGCTCTTGTTAGTTCATGCCGAAGATCAACTCATGAGTGCGGAGCTTCTCAAGGTGACAGCCGAAGAAGTCCTAGCCCTCTATCAACGTTTGGACCAGCTCACCACCTCAGATTAGGGAGGAAACTACCATGAAACGTGTCTATTTGTTCGTGGTGCCGGCATGTCGACCAGCCCTGGTTGCCAGCCGTATGCAGGCCGTGGCAGACGACCACAACCTGCCCGTGAAGTTAAGGCCTTCTCAGATTCTAAGCTCGATATTATCGTGAACAGTATCATCCCGATGTTATCCTGTTAGGGCCTCAAGTTAAATACAAATTCAATGCCACCCGGGACAAATACGAGCCCCAAGGCATTCCCGTTGAAGTTATGAACCTAGACGATTATGGTAACGTCAATGGCGAACGCATTCTCAAGCGCGCCATTCAATTACTCAAGCAGAACAAGCAAGGCTAAGTACAGATCTTATTATAAGAAAAGAGGTAAGTCACATGTTTGCAAATCTTGAAAAAGTCATGGGCGGGACAGCCGAGAAACTCAGCAATAATAAGGTATTAATTGCCATTCGTGATGGTTTCTTGGTGACTACGCCACTCATTAATGTCGCTTCCTTCTTCATTTTGGCCGGTAACTTCCCAATTGAAGGTTATACCGACTTTATGGCCCAATTCTTCGGCCAAGGTTGGGAAAACCACATGGATGCTGTGATTGACTCCACCTTTAGTGTCATCGCCCTCTTAGGGGCGATTGGGATTGGTTATGCCTATGCCCGTCAACTAGAATCAGACCCTATTGCAGGGGCTGCAATCTCAGTCGTCTGCTTCTTGATTTTGACACCAAAATCCCACCCAGCCTTCACCAACGAAGCCGGCAAGGTCTTCAATGGTTTGGCTAATACTAATATGGGGTCCGCCGGCATGTTCGTGGCTATGATTACGGCCATTGTCTCGGTTCGCATCTTCGTAGCCATTGAACGTAAGGGTTGGGTCATCAAGATGCCTGACGGGGTGCCACCAGCAGTTTCTCAATCCTTCGCCGCTTTGATTCCTTCGCTCTTTGCCATGTTAACCTTCTTCTTGGTTTACCTTGGCTTCTCACTCACAGATTATCACTATGCCCACACCTTTATCTATACCAACCTGCAAGCACCACTCTTTGGGGATTGGGCGTAGCGTCTTCCTAGAACCTCTGACTCAGTTCCTGTCCACCTTCTTCTGGTTCTTCGGGATTAATGGGCCAGCCGTTACCAATACGGTCTTCGCGCCAATTGGTCTGGCTTTGACTACTGAAAACTTGGATGCCTTCAAGAATGGCTTGCCATTGTCTAACATCTTCACCAACGGTTTCAGTAATTTCTTCACCAACTTTGGGGGTGGGGGTTCTACCTTGGCTTTGGTCTTCCTCATGGTGGGGATTGCCAAGTCCAAACGTATGAAGACCTTGGGCCGCTTGGCCATTGTGCCTGGGATTTTCGGGATTAACGAAATGATTATCTTCGGGCTGCCAGTCGTACTCAACCCAATTATGTTGGTGCCATTTATTGCGACACCGTTAGTTAACACCATTCTATCGATTATTGCGACCGTCATTGGCTTCTTGCCACGGACGACCGGGGTCAGCATCCCATGGACAACGCCATTCTTCTTCTCTGGTTGGTTGGCGACGGGGCACCTGATTGCCGGCTTCTGGCAAATTATCTTAATTGCCATCGACTGCCTGATCTACTATCCATTCTTCAAGGTAATGGACCGTCAATTCTTGGCTGAAGAAGAAAAACCAGAACAAGACCTTAAAGATGATTTAGATGATATTTCCTTGGACGACTTGTCCTTCGATGATTTATAGACAACTGAAGAGTTCAGCCCTATCCTGCTGAGCTCTTTTTGCTGAGGAGGGAATAAGAGAAAGTAATCCTATTATTCGACCAAATTCAGGCCGGTTATGGGGGCAAGGAACGCCCCAACACGCCACTGGGCTTGGAAAAGGGCGGGATTGGCTCTTATCTCATGTTTAAGGACGTCTTCGCCGACCACGACCTCAAGGTCCTGGCGACCGTCTACTGCGGGCCTGATTATTTTTCAGGCTAATAAGGAAGAAGTCCTACACAAGATTGCCAATCTCATGAAGAAGGCGCAACCTGACGTCCTCTTGTGTGGCCCTTGCTTCAACTACGATACCTACGCCCAAATGGCGGCCGAAGTCGCGGCCTATATTCAAGACCAGACGCCGGTCCGTACTTATGTGGCCTGCTCCGCCGAAAACGAGGCCGTGATTGACCACTACAAGGACCAGGTTAAAATAATTCAGATGCCCAAGAAGGGCGGGGTAGGGCTGACTGGATGCCCTGCACCATATTGCTGAAATTCTCAGTGGCCTCAGCAGAGCCGATTGGCCTCACTTCTTCCACTAGAGGTGCCTTGTGGATTGGACCGCCTTCTATGATTTACCCGCCTTGTCGGGAGATGAATTCGACTTACATCAAGCCCTATCCCAAGCCCTGACCGACCAAGGGCTCAGCCTCTATCGGGATCAACTGGGCTCAGTCTTTGGCCTCAAGCCCCGGGAGAGTGCGCCCTTTCGGGTCATGCTGACCACTAATCTGGATGAAAATGGCGGCCTGATTCAAGCCATTCGTCCGGATGGCCTCTTGGACTTTGTGGCCCTAGGCCGCTACCAGAAGAGTGACTATGTCAACCAAGTGGTCCGCCTCTTGACCCGGGACCATGTGCCTCATCTGGGCTATGGGGGTCCTAGTAGATGGGCAACCCTATCTAGCGCTAGGCGCGGCCTCAGCCCAGCAAGTGGCTGACTTGGGCATCCAGGTAGGGGACAGCTTTGTCTTAGATTTTTCCCGCCGGCAAATAGGCGGGGGCGCCTGGCTAGGTCGTAACTCGGCCAACCGGGCTAGCCTAGAGCTGATTCTAGACCTAGTCGTCAAGTTCAAGACAAGCTGACTTATGAGTTGGCTGTGGGGGGCATTAGCCAGTCCCTGGTGGGGACTCGAGGGGCCATTACGGCTACCAATGTCATTCAACCAGACTTGGCCCTGGTGCTAGATGCTAGCCCAGTACCTGCTTCTGACTACGACCCTAAGTGTCTCTATTTGCGTTATTTTGATAAGACCCTCTTACCTAACACGGCCTTATTGGAAGCCATTCGCCAAGTAGCCCAGGGCCTGGGTTACCAAGTAAAGGGCCAGGTTCAAGAGACCGGGACCGATGGGGCCTTTATCCACAAGACAGGGGTGGGGGCACCGACCTTTGTTGCTGCCGCTGCCCTCCAATCGCCAGGCCTTCTACCAGTGTCTGGATCCTGCTAGTTTCGAGCCCGTGCGGGACACCCTGGTGGCCTTCTTGAGTCAACTGACCCCAGCCCAAGTCCGAGACTTTGGCTTTGGCAGTCGGGGAGGTGGCCCTTATGACCACTGAGGCTCAAGGCAAGTTAGACTGGCAAGTCCTGTCCGATTTATGCTGCCTACCTGGAGTGTCGGGCCATGAAGAGGGCATTCGGGCCTACTTGGACCGGCAGCTGACCATGTGCCAGCAAGGTACTGATCCCTTGGGCTCTGGCCTCTATAGCCTAGCAGGTCAGTCTCAATCGCCCCTATCCTTGCTCTTTTCCACCCACATGGATGAAATCGGTTGGGTGGTGCGGGCCATTGATGAGGCTGGCTATGTCTTCATACAATAAGTGGGGCGCTCTTGGTCCCATACCCTTTTGCAACAAGAAGCCCAGGTCTTCACCCAGGACGGCCGGGTCTACACGGGGATTCTGGCTGGACCGCAGGTTCATAGTCTCAGCCCTGAGCAGCGCCAGCAAGTGGTGCCCATGGACCGGGTCTATCTGGACCTGGGGGTGGACAATGGCGACCAGGTCCGAGCTCTGGGTATTGAGGTGGGGGACTGGGTTTGTCCGGTGACTACCTTCCAGGCCTTAGCCAATCCTGATTATTTAGCTGCCAAGGCCTTCGATAATCGGGTCAGTGTGGCCCTGGGAGTCTGGACCATGCAGGCCCTGGCCCAGGGGCCTTGTCCCAACAAGGTGACCCTGGGGGCGACCGTTCAAGAAGAAGTGGGCTTACGGGGGGCTCGGACCGTGGCCCAAGCCGTCAAGCCACAAATTGCCCTAGCAGTGGATACCTGCCTAGCAGGCGATACACCAGCTGACCACAATCCCATTACGCTAGGCAAAGGCGTCTCCCTAACGGTGGCCGACAATATGACCGTAACCCACCGGGGCCTCTTGCGTTACTTGGAAGTCATCTGCCAGCGGGAGGCTATTCCTTACCAACTGGGCTGCTTCCTAGACGGCGGGACGGATGCGGGTAATATCCATAAGTCCCAAACCGGGATTTTGGCGACGACCCTGTCCATTCCCATGCGCTATATGCATACCCACCGGGGTATCTTGCATCGGGCTGATGTCCTAGCGGCCTACCGTCTCATGGTGGCCGTGGCGCGGGACTTGACGCCGGCTATCTACCAGCAGCTGCTGGACCAAAATTATCATTATCAAGTATAGAATCAATGACAGAAAGAAGGTGACAGCCATGTGGGGAATCATTGCGACCTGGCGCATGGCTCTAGAAGGAGTCCAGGCCACCCTGCCTAGCTTGGCAGGCGGTGGCTCTGCGGGTGACGCCATTGAGCAAGCCATCAAGGCCGTCGAAGACTTTCCTTATTATAAATCCGTCGGTTACGGCGGTCTGCCTAACCGCCAAGGCCAGGTAGAATTAGATGCCGCCTATATGGACGGCAGTCGCCTAGACTTTGGGGCCGTTTGCGGGATTCAGGATATTGCTAATCCCATTGGTGTGGCGCGCCGCCTTAGTCAGGAGCCGGTCAATAATGTCTTGGTCGCCCAAGGTGCCCGTCAATATGCCCTAGACCATGGCTTTGAAGCCAAAGAAATGCTGACAGACCGGGCTCAAATTCACTATCACAATCGCCAGGTGGAGTTGGCTCAAGAACAAGGCCTAGCTGCCTACGACGGCCATGACACAGTGGGTGTGGTGGCCCTGGACGGCCATGACCACATGGTAGCGGGGACTTCGACTAGTGGCCTCTTCATGAAGCATCCCGGACGGGTAGGCGACTCGCCAATTATTGGCTCGGGTCTCTATGTGGACTCCCAGATTGGAGGAGCCACCGCTACTGGCCTAGGGGAAGATTTGATGAAAGGGGTCCTGTCCTACGCCATCGTTCAGCTCATGGCTACGGGTTACCATCCCCAAGAGGCCTGCGAAAAGGCCGTTTATGACTTAGACAGACGTCTGAGAGCACAACGCGGCCAAGCCGGCGATTTGTCGGTGGTGGCCATGAACGCCAAGGGCCAGTGGGGAGCCGCAACCAATATTGACAACTTCTCCTTCGTGGTGGCCAGCAAGACCACGCCTTTGACCGTCTACCGTCTTCATCCGCTGGCTTCTGGCCAGATGGAATTGGAGCGGGCGAGTCAGGAATGGTTAGACGACTATGTGCGCCAACGCATGCGACCCCTGGAGGTGAAGTAGGCATGACCCTCAAGCAAATTCAAGCACTCCATGACTTGTTGGAAGACTTGCTGCCCCAATACTGGCAGGACCTAGCCCAACTGGTAGCCATTCCCAGTGTGCAGGGACCAGCTGAGCCAGACGCTCCCTATGGGCCTGGACCTAAGGCTGCCCTGGACTGGGTGCTAGACCGGGCCAAAGCCATGGGCTTTGAGACGGTTAATTTAGACCATAAGGTTGGCTATGCCCAGTGGTCGCCTGACCCTAACCAGGCGACCTCAGGTGCTGGCTATTATGGGATTTTCGGGCATGTGGATGTGGTGCCGGCCGGCCAAGGTTGGCAGCAGGATCCCTGGACCCTAACCAAGAATCAAGCACAAGGTCGCTACGAGGGGCGTGGTGTCCTAGACAATAAGGGGCCCATTCTGGCCAATCTCTATGCTGTCTATGCGCTCAAATGCCTAGGCTATCACTTCCGCCATCCCATTCGGGTGGTCTTTGGGACCAATGAGGAGACAGGCTTTGGCTGCATCCAGCATTATCTGGCCCAGGAAGCAGCGCCCCTCTTCGGTTGGACGCCAGATTGCAAATGGCCGGTCGTCTATGGCGAGCGAGGGCGTTTGCGGGTAGCCCTTAGTGTGGACTGGGATCAAGTGGCTAGCCTCTTTGACTTTGTTAATGCCTATCTGCTGACCGGCACACAGGATGGCCGGGAGCTGGGCATTGCCTATGAGGACCAGGACTTTGGCCGCATGATGCTAAGGGGCTACCAGCTAGGCTTGACGCAGGGTCGGCCTTGGGTGGCTTGGTCCATGGCCTATCCAGGAGCCTGCAGTCAAGAAGACATTCTGGCCCAAATTAAGTCGCACCTGCCGGAGACAGGCCAAATAGAAGTCCTCAGCCATTGGGCGCCCGTCCTCAAGGACAAGCAGTCGCCTTATATTGAGGCCTTGCAGCAGGTCTACAATCAGGTGACCGGCCAAGCCCTTGAGCCCGTCACAACCACAGGGGGCACCTATGCTAAGTTTGTGCCTAATATCGTGGCCTATGGGCCTTCCTTCCCGGGCCAACGGGACATTGCCCACTTGCCTCATGAGTGGCTAGGCATTAAGGATTTAGAGACGGATCTAAAAATTTATAGCCAGGCCTTACTGGCCTTATGGCAGCTAGAACAAGAAGTGGAGGAGGGAAGTCCATGACCCTAATTGAGTTGTGTGCCGGCAGTGTCAGAGATTGTCTGATTGCCCAAGAAGCTGGCCTGGACCGGATTGAGCTCAACAGTGGCCTGGCCCTGGGGGGGCTGACGCCAACGGTGGCCTGTCTGGAATTAGCCAAGGCCAATGGCGTGACCCTGCCCATGATCTGCATGGTCCGCCCACGCGGTGGAGGCTTCGCCTATGATCAGCTAGAAATCAGGCAAATGCTGGCAGAAGGCCAAGCCTTGTTGAGAGCAGGTGCCCGTGGCCTGGCCTTTGGCTGTCTAACTGAGACTGGTCAGCTTAATTGGGAGGCAAACCAGGCCCTGATTGAGCTCTGTCAGACCTATGGCGCCCAATCAGTCTTCCACCGGGCCATTGATGTGGTGGCCCAGCCTGACCAAGCCATTGAAGGCTTGATTAAGCTAGGTTGCCAGCGGATTTTGACCAGTGGGGGAGCCAAGAGCATCGAGGAAGGGCGAGAACGACTGGCTCATTATCAAGCCCAATATGGGGCAGACATTGAATTTGTCATGGGGGCCGGTCTGAATTTGGCTAATGCGGCGGACTTGGTGGCCTATACAGGCATTCAACAAGTCCACGGCAGCTTCAAGACCTGGTACCAAGATTCTACGACCCAGCAAGGCTCTGTTTCATTTGCTTACGATCCTCGTGGATCCTATGAAGGGGCAGACCCGGACCTAGCCCGTGCGCTAGGCCAAGCACTAGGAAAGAAGGAGTAATATGGTAAGACGTGTATTAGAATGCCTGCCCAGCGACTATGCTAGCTACAGTGCAGAAGAACTCAAGCAAGCCATCTGGGCCGCTGAAGGCCGGACCGTTTGTTGTGAAATGGTGGCGCCAGTGCCTGCCTATATCAGCAACTTGACCAATGCGGAAATCGCTAAGGCCTTCGGGGCAGACCTCATGCTCTTGAATGGGCTAGATGTCCTTAATCCTGTCATTTGTGGCTTGGATCAGGGGACAGAGGATCCCATTCGCCGTCTCAAAGCCCTATCAGGTCGCCCTATTGGGGCCAACCTAGAGCCTGTCGATGCTGACGCCATTATGGTAGAGGCACGTAATGTTCTGCCTAAAGGTCGGACCTGCTCAGTTGAGACCCTAGAAGCGGCCGACCGCCTAGGCTTAGACTTCATTTGCCTGACGGGTAACCCTGGAACGGGGGTGACCAACAAGGAGATTGCCCACTATGTCAAGGTGGCCAAGCAACATTTCTCAGGTCTGGTCATTGCCGGTAAAATGCATGGGGCTGGGTCCAAGGAGCCAGTGGCCAGCATTGAAACGGCCAAGGACTTCATTGAGGCCGGAACCGACATTCTGCTGGTGCCGGCCGTGGGAACAGTGCCGGGCTTTACCGATGATGAGCTGGTGGCCATCGTCAAGTACGCCCACGCTCACGATGTCCTAGTCCTATCCGCTATCGGGACCAGTCAGGAATCTAGCAGCCCGCGGGTGGTGGAAGACATTGCCATTCGCAATAAGGTGGCTGGCGTGGATATTCAACATATTGGGGACGCAGGCTTTGGCGGCCTGGCCAATGTGGAAAATATCTTCGCCTTATCAGTGGCCATACGGGGCATGCGGCATACGGTGAGCCGTGTGGCCGGCTCCGCCATTCGCTAGTGAAGCAAAAGTAGACAAAGAAAGCCAGGTAGTTGAGCTACCTGGCTTGTTTTAGTCTGGGCTGACCACTGATTGGATAATGGTAAGGACCACTTGGCTGGCCTTTTCCATGCTTTCTAAGCTGACAAATTCATACTGGCCATGTAGGTTCTCAGCGCCCGTGAAGAGGTTGGGAGTCGGGATGCCCTTATAGGTGATGATGCAGCCATCTGTCCCACCCCGGAAAGGCTTGATAAGAGGCTCAATGCCACAGGCCTTGTAGGCGGCAATGGCCACTTCAACCGGCGTCATGTCTTGCTTGAGGATATCGTACATATTGTAGTATTCGTCGTAAATTTGACATTGGATGCGGGGCCGGTCGTAGCCTGCATTCTGTTGGGCCACAATCTGACGGAAGAAGTCCTTGCGAGCCTGGAAGTGCTCCTTGTCATGGTCGCGAATAATGTAGGTGGCCTGAACTTGGCCAATATCGCCGCTTTGACTGGACAGCATATAGTAGCCCTCGTGTCCCTCGGTCAATTCTGGCACCTGGTCTTGGGGCAGGCGGGCGAAGAGCTTGGCGGCTTCGGCCAGGGCATTGACCATGAGGCCCTTGGCGGTCCCAGGATGAACGCTGGTCCCGTCGATGGTCAGCATGACCCGGGCGGCATTGAAGGTCTCGTATTCCAACTTGCCCACTTGGCCGCTATCCAGCGTATAGGCAAAGTCTGCCGGGAAGTCTTGGGCTTGGAAGCGGTGGGCGCCCTTGCCGATTTCTTCGTCAGGTCCGAAGGCTAGCCAAATATCGCCGTGAGGCAGGTCAGGATGGGTTAGCAGGTGGATGACTGCCTCTAGGATGCTGACCAGACCTGCCTTGTCGTCGGCCCCCAGCAGGGTGGTACCATCCGTAGTAATCAGGGTCTGCCCCACATAGTGCTTCAAGTTAGGAAATTCAGACACTCGCATGACAATGTCCAAGTCAGGGTTCAAGACAATATCCTGGCCGTCATAGTCCGCATGGACCTGGGGCTGGATATGGTCAGCATTGAAGTCGGCCGTATCCACATGGGCGATAAAGCCAATGGATGGCGCCTTCTGATGGGCTGGTAGGTTGCTTGGCAATAGGGCCGTGACAAAGGCGTCCACTGGATTGAAGCGCACTTGGCTGAGACCCAGGTCCTTGAGTTCGCCCTCCAACATGCGGAGGAAGTCCAGTTGACCGGGTGTGGTCGGCACGGCATCCGAGTGCAGGTCGGACCGGGTGTTGATTTTAGCATAGCGGATAAAGCGTTGGAGCATGGATTCCATGGCGGAGCCTTCTTTCTCTTAATCAGTTAAGTCTAGTATAGCACTATGACGGGCCAGACCCAAGTTAGACCTTGTTGGCAAGGATGGGGATTTGTGATAGACTGGGGGGCAGTAAGGCCTGGTACAGAGGAGGAAGCCCTATGCGGATTAGACAGACAGAAAATGGGGATTTGCCGGCTTTGATGACTTTATACGAACAAGCCCGGGCCTTTATGCGGGCCCAGGGTAATCCCAATCAGTGGCCAGACGGCTATCCGCCTCAAAGCCTTCTAGAAGCCGATATAGCGCAAGGCCATTCCTATGTCCTAGAGGACGAAACTGGCCAGCTAGTGGGCACCTTCGCCCTGATAGGTGGAGAGGATCCGACTATGGCCAGATTGACGGCCTAGGTTGGCGCAGTACTAGTCCCTATGTGACCCTTCACCGCCTGGCAGCCAATGGCAAGGCCCGGGGCGTGGCGCGGGCAGCTTTCGACTTCGCTAAGTCCGTCTGCCCCCACATCCGGATTGACACCCACGCCCAAAACCTGCCCATGCAGCAGGCCATCCTGTCTTATGGTTTCAAGGAGCGAGGCACCATCTATCTCCAAGACGGCTCGCCCCGGCAGGCCTATGACTATCTAAGCCAATAAGTAAGTGAGGACTGGAAAGGACTTTCCGGTCCTTATTTTTGTCTAAGGCTATTTTTGAGCTTGCATCTTGATAGGGACTTTGTTAAGATAAGGATAAGAAACAGGTGTTTCCTAACGAGGAGGGAAGACAAATGCCGCCTAGCTATAAATTTACCCGCCAGGAAATGATTGAAGCTGGACTGAATATTGTTCGAGAGCAAGGATTGGCTGCCTTGACAGCTCGTTCGCTAGCTCAGGCTCTTGAAGCTAGTCCTAAGGTGATTTTTGGTCACTTTAATAATATGGAGGACTTTAGTCAGCAGGTCATTGAAGCTGGTAAGCAAGTCTTTGTTGACCGCGTGACGGTCGCTTTACAGGGGCCTTATGCCTTTCGTAATGTGGGGGCTGGAGTATATTCGTTTCGCGGCTCAAGAGCCTAAACTATTTCAAATCCTCTTCCTAGATGAAAGGGAGCCAGTGACGCATTTCAGTCGATTTCTACCGCTCAAAGACTATTCTTATGAGGGGATGCTGGCCGCTATTGAAGGAGAGTACGACTTGGAGCCGGATCAAGCAGCCACCATTTATCAGCATCTCTTCATCTATAGTCATGGTATTGCCAGCATGATAGCGACCGGTATTTACCGCTTCAGTCCGCAAGAGATTGAGGAGCGGATGATTCAACTATTTACAAGTCTTATTATGACGATAAAAGAAGGAGCCTAGCCATGATACAAGTGACGGATATTTCTAAATCTTATGGTCCCAATCCCGTCTTTAAAGGGCTCTCTCTGAACCTAGAAGAGGGTGATTTTCTAGTCTTATTAGGAGCTTCGGGCTCTGGTAAATCGACTCTACTAAACATTATGTCGGGTTTAGAAACCCCAGATTCAGGGGCTGTCTACTACGACCAAATCAACTTAGCTGACCTATCAGAAGCTGAGCGTACTGCCTTCCGCAAAGACCAGGTAGGATTTATTTTCCAACAATACTATCTTTTGCCACAACTAACAGTGGAACAAAATATCAAGGTAGGGGCCTATTTAGCTGGCAATCAAGACTTTGAGGACTTGATTCAGGCCCTAGGTCTGGAGGAAATTCGCGATCATTACCCTGCGAGCCTGTCTGGTGGTCAGCAACAGCGCGTTGGATGAGGCGACAGGTCGCCAGATCTTAGGCTATATTAGCCGGCTCCAAGGCCAGACAGGCGTGACTTTAGTCATGGTGACCCACAATGAGCATATCGCGCAGATGGCCAATAGAGTGGTTCGCATGAATAGTGGCCAGATTCAATCCATCACTTATAACGAGACGCGCTTGTCCGTGGATGAGATTGGGTGGTAGAAATGGTTCAGATTATCCAACTTAAACAGCTTAAGCAACTCAGTGTGGTGGCGATCATTTGTGCTTGCGCTAGCTTTGTTGCCACGCTTTTCTTGAATTTTTGGTTAGACTTACGCCTGCTAGACTTCGATCAGCTTTCGCTCTTGGGCCAGGCCTACTACCGAGTCCAAGAGAAGATTTCCCAAGTGGTAGCGGGCGTATCAGGGCTAGTCTTGGTCGTAACTGCCCTGGCTATGGTACTTTTTTACATACATCAATTTATTGAAGACCATCAGACAGACCTAGGGATTCTCAAAGCCATGGGCTATGCGCGGGGACAATTGGCGCGCCAGTTCTGGATTTTTGGCCTCTATGGCTTGCTAGGAACGCTTCTGGGTGGCCTGACAGCCTATACTTTTCTGCCTCATTTCTACACAACACGCAACTCTGCGGGGCTTTTGACAGGGCTCAGCCTGCACTTGCACTGGGGCTTGGTCCTGACCATGGTCTTGCTTACTAGCTTGCTCTTGACAACTATGGCGGTGGGCTATGCCTATCATGTACTAGCGCGACCAAGTCTAGTGCTCTTAAAAGGCAGTCAGACCTTGCGGCCTCCTAGGAAGAAAGGGCCACAAGGAGGGCGGGAGAACTTTCTCCGTGACTTGAGAGCCAGTCTTTTCTGGCGCCACAAATTCTTAATTTTCCTGGTTACTTTTGCAGCCTTTTGTTTCGCTGCTATGTTACAACTCGCGCTAAGCTTACAAGATATGATGGATGTGGCCCTACAAGTGATGATGATCGGTATTGGACTCATCTTGTCCCTGTCTATCTTCTACCTAGCGCTCCTGACTTTACTCAGCCGTCATAAAGATAGCGTGGCGATTTTGAAGGCCATGGGCTATAGCCAAAGGGATTGTCTGTCTGTTACTTTGCGTCCATATTATGGCGTGGTCATGTTAGGCTTTCTGCTGGGTTCGGCCTATCAGTTTGGCATTATGCGCCTGATTCTTTGGCTGGTCGTCGGTCAAGGTAGTCAAATGGTCGATAGTAGCTTCAACTGGTAAACTTTGTCCTGGCTGGATTCTTGCTAGTCATTGTATACACTGGCTTCAATGTCTACTTCAGCCGGCGTCTAGCTCAAGTGCCTATTAAGGCTATTTTGCTGTCTGAATAAGCAACCCCACACCCAAGAAGCAGGGATTTGGTCCCGGCTTCTTTTTTGTTGTATAATAGCAAGGTTACGAAAGGAGAATGCGACATGTCACTCATTCGCAAATTAGGCTGGTTCTTCAAGTTGGAAGCCCGCCGTTATATGATTGGGATTCTGGCTTTATCCCTGGTCAGTGTCTTCAACCTGATTCCGCCGCGCATTATCGGGCAAGTCATTGATGCCATTGCAGGCGGCAATCTGACCCCTAGCGAGCTGGCCATCAATCTGACCTGGCTAGTGGGGGCCTCCCTCATTATGTATGCCCTCCGCTATGTCTGGCGGCTCTTTATTTTAGGGACAGCCAACAGTCTAGGACGGATTCTGCGGACTCGCTTGTTTGAGCACTTTACCCGCATGGCGCCGTCCTTCTATACCCGTTATCGGACCGGGGACCTGATGGCCCATGCCACCAACGATGTCCAAACCCTGGTCATGACCGCAGGGGGCGGGGTCATGTCGGCCGTGGATGCCTCGATAACCGCCCTGGTTACCCTGGCTACCATGTTCTGGATTCTGGACTGGCGCCTGACCCTAGTGGCCATTTTGCCTCTGCCAGTGCTGGCTTGGGGGACTAGTCGCCTGGGCCGCATCAACCATGAGGGCTTTAAGCAGGCCCAGGAGGCCTTCTCTGAGCTTAACAACTCGGTTCAGGAATCGGTCTCTGGCATTAAGGTGACCAAGTCCTTTGGCTATGGGGCCCAGGAAACGGCTAAATTCCAGGCCACCAACCAGATGGTCTGGGCTAAGAATCTGCGGGCTGCCAAGTACAATGAGCTCTTCCAACCCATGGTCTTGATTTTCGTGGGGGCCTCCTATCTGATTAGCCTGCTCTACGGGGGCTATCTGATTAGTCAGGGCCAATTCACCGTCGGGGAAATGGTTACCTTCATGACCTATCTGGACATGCTAGTCTGGCCCCTGCAAGCCATCGGCTGGCTCTTTAACATTATGCAAAGGGGTTCGGTCTCCCTGGATCGGATTGACAAATTGCTGCATGAGGAAAGCCCAGTCCGTGAGACGGAGCATCCTCTGCCTAGCATTCAAAATGGTCGCCTGGACTATGACATTGAGTCCTTTGCCTATCAAGACCTGCCTACGCTTGAGGCTATCCACTTTAGCTTGGAGGCCGGCCAAACCCTGGGCATTGTCGGGACCACGGGGTCTGGGAAGACCAGTCTTTTGCGCCTACTCTTGCGGGAGCAGGATGTCAATGAGGGCAGCATTCGACTAGATGGCCATGACATACGCGACTACCGCCTCAGCGACCTGCGGAGCTTGATGGGCTATGTACCCCAAGACCAGTTGCTCTTCGCCATGAGCATCCGAGACAATGTCCGCTTCGGTCAGACTGACTTGGATGATGCGGCGGTTGTCAGAGCCACCCAACTCTGTGGTGTCTACCAGGATATCCAGGCCATGCCTGAAGGGCTGGATACCCTAATCGGGGAGCGGGGCGTGTCCCTGTCCGGTGGTCAGAAGCAACGTCTGGCCATGAGCCGGGCCCTGATTTTAGATCCAGACATTTTGATTCTGGACGATTCGCTGTCAGCCGTCGATGCCAAGACCGAGCATTTGATTTTGGAAAATCTTAAGTCAGAACGTCAGGGTAAGACCACCATTATTACGGCCCACCGTCTGTCGGCGGTAGTCCATGCCGATCTGATTCTGGTTATGGAAGAGGGCCGCATTAAGGAGCGGGGCAATCACCAAGAATTACTGGCGCAAAATGGCTGGTATGCGACCACCTATCGTAGTCAGCAACTGGCTCAAAGCTTGGAAGGAGGGGACTTAGATGCCTAATCGTGCTAAAACTTTTGGCCGCCTGATGGCCTATATGTGGCGTTACAAGGGGACTGCTCTGATGGCCCTGGTCTTCATCTTCCTGACGTCGGCCGTGACGACCGCCATTCCACTCCTGGCCCGTTACTATATTGACCACTTTATTGGGGGCGGCTTGGTGGCCCAAGGGGGCTTAATCCTCCTGGCCTACTACAGCCTCTTCCTGGTGCGGGTGGCCTTTACCTTCTTAGGTAATTATACCTTCGCCCGCGTGGCCCAAAGCGTGGTCCGCGACTTGCGCCAAGAGTCCTTCGACAAGCTGCAAAGCCTGTCCATGCGTTACTTCGACCAGACGCCAGCCGGGGCCATCGTGTCCCGCCTGACCAATGATACTCAGGCGGTGGCCGATATGTTCAGTGCCATCTTCTCCAGTTTCCTCAGTTCCTTGGTCATTGTGGCCGTTACTATTGGGACCATGCTCAGTCTTAATGTGCCTCTGACCCTGCTCATGCTGGTCTTTATTCCCATTATGTTTGGCTCCATTGCCCTCTATAACAGTAAGTCGCGCGATTTGATTGCCATGACCCGGGCTAAGCTCAGCGACCTGAACGTTAAGCTGTCGGAAAGCATTGAGGGCATGCGGATTGTCCAAGCCTTTGGCCAGGAAGGTCGTCTCTTGGCGGAGTTTGAGGCCATTAATGCAGACCACGTGACCTATTCCAATAAATCCCTCAATGTCAACAGCCTCTTCCTGCGGCCGGCCATGTCCTTGCTTAAGCTCTTGGCCTATGCCGTTATCCTAGCCTATTTCGGGGTCACCTGGCAGGTGGCTGGTGTGACCGCGGGGCTTATGTATGCCTTTATTCAATACTCCAACCAGCTCTTCAACCCGCTGATTGAAGTCACCCAGAACTTTTCCATTCTGCAAACTTCCATGATTGCGGCCGACCGGGTCTTTGCCTTGATTGACCAGGAGGACTATGAACCAGCCCAAAGCGGTCAAGTCACGGAAATCAGGGGCGGGCAGTATCGAGTTCAAGGATGTCAGCTTCTCCATGACGGTAAGCGGGATGTCCTCAAGCATATTAGTTTCAAGGTAGAAGCCGGCCAGACGGTGGCCTTGTAGGCGCGACCGGGTCTGGTAAATCGTCTATTATGAACCTCTTCTTGCGTTTCTATGAATTTGATCGCGGCCAGATTCTGATTGATGGCCAGGATATTAAGTCTTATTCGGCTGAGGCCTTGCGGTCGGCGGTGGGCTTGGTCCTGCAGGATCCTTTCCTCTTCCATGGGACCATTGCCTCCAATATCCGCATGTATCAAGAGGGCTTGACGGATGAAGCCATGCGAGAGGCGGCGCGCTTTGTCGATGCGGCTGACTTTATCGAGAGTCTGCCAGCGGGCTACGACAGTCCGGTGACAGAGCGGGGGGCTACTTTCTCGAGTGGTCAGCGCCAGTTGCTGGCCTTTGCCCGGACCATGGCCACCCAGCCTAAGATTTTGATTCTGGATGAGGCCACGGCCAATATTGATTCGGAGACCGAGGAAGTCATTCAAGCCTCGTTAGCCAAGATGCGAAAGGGGCGGACGACCTTGGCCATCGCCCATCGTCTGTCGACCATTCAGGATGCGGACTGCATCTATGTCCTAGACCAAGGGCAGATTGTCGAGTCGGGCAACCACCAGGAGCTACTGGCTCAAGGCGGGCTCTACTACCGCATGTATCAGCTCCAGGCTGGTATGATGAACTAAATAAAACGAGCTTGAGGCTGGGACGGGTGTCCTAGCCTCATTTTTGTGGCAAAAGGGTGACTAAGGCGCGACACTCTAGCCAAAAGTCAGGTCCGTGGGGTGGGACCGGCTGCAGCCTCCCTGCGGGAGTCTTCCGCCTTGCCTAGCTATGGAAGCTCTAGGTCGCTGGCGCTCCCAGAGCTTCTCATACGCTTGGCATCCTGAGGCACCACACGGACCTGATTTTGACCGTGTCGCGTCTTAGTCACGGGCTTGAGGCTCTCTAGCAGAAAGGAAAAGGCTGGCAAGTGCCTATCAAAAGTAAAGAATAGGGCCTGCCCTTTTGAAGTCCAAGACAGGCTTTGTTATAATGAGAAAGTAAGCGAAAGGGGGCGTTAGTATGACCATCACAGCACAGGATATTTTGGCGCAAAGGCTCTATCATCAGGCTTTGCTTGAGTCTAAGTTGACGGGGGCAGAGGTCTTGGCCAAGAGTCTGGGGATTCAGTCTCAGTATGTGACCCATGGCATCTATAATTACTTCAACCGTCTGGCTGATCCCAAGGCGGATAGTTATGAGGACTTAACAGAACAAGGTATTCTGGCTTGGGGCCAGCGGGGGACCTACCACTTCTATGATCGGCCGACTTGGGAGGCCTTGTCACTGCTTCTGTTGGAGACGGTCTCCTGGCCCTGGAGTCATTTGGCTGAACAAGGGGTGGAGGTGGCGGCCCAACTCGAGCGCCCAGCCGGCTATCTGGCTGACGGTCCTCTGACGCGTGAGGCCCTTAGGATTGCTACGGTCAGGAAGAGTGGCGCCAACTCTTCCGCTGGGGCGGGCTCTTCTTGGCGGCTTCGCGTCAGGGCCAGCTCTATCAGACCCTGAGTCAGGGCGACCGACATGTTCATTGGCAGCCAGCGCCAGAAGGGCAGGACTTGCACCTCCTTAAGCATCAGCTGCTGGCGACTTATTTCTCTTTCTATGGTCCGGCGACTCTGGCGGATGCAGCCCATTTCTTCGGGGTGCCCCAGGCCTTCTTCAGTCAGGTGGACCTGTCTGACTGGCCAAGTTGTCGCTACGGCAAGCAGACCTTCTACTACCAGACCTGGCAGGAGGCGGCCAAATTGCCGACTGTCCTCGTCCTAGGCAAATTCGATGCCCTCTTGGTCTCCTACAAGTCCAAAGATATCTTGGTAGAAAAGGACCGCCACCACACTATTTGGCAGAAAGCCGGCCAGATTCCGGCTCTGATTCTGATTCGGGGCCAGGTCAATGGCCAGTGGAACTTGCGCCAGCAAGGCGACCAAATCACTTTTCAGGTGACTAGCGCCCAGCCTTTGGCAAAGGCCCATCAGGCTAGCATCCGCGCCCGCTTTAAGGCCTTTGCCCGCTGGTGGGGCAAGCAGGTCAAGGCCATTGACTTTGTGGTGGAATCCTAGACCCTGTTTTCTGCTAGCCAATCTGCTATAATATAGAAGTACAAAGAATTTACACAACGAAGGAAGATAGAATGAAACTCATCTCATGGAACATCGATTCACTCAATGCGGCCCTAACTAGCGACTCGGCGCGGGCCCAACTCTCCAAGGCCGTCCTAGACCAGCTAGCACAAGCAGGGGCAGACATTATTGCCATTCAAGAAACCAAATTATCGCCAACAGGTCCAACCAAGAAGCATGAAGAAATCTTGGCAGAGTACTTTCCAGGCTATGCCCACACTTGGCGGTCCTCTCAGGAGCCAGCCCGTAAGGGTTATGCTGGGACCCTCTTCCTCTATCGGGATCACTTGCAGCCTAAGGTGACCTTCCCTGAAATCGGGGCGCCGTCGACCATGGACTTGGAAGGTCGGATTATTACCCTGGAATTTGACGATTTCTATGTCACTCAGGTCTACACGCCTAATGCGGGGGATGGCCTCAAGCGTTTGGCAGAGCGTCAGGTCTGGGATGCTAAATACGCTGACTACCTAGTGAGTCTGGATGCTAAGAAGCCGGTCTTGGCGACCGGGGACTTCAACGTTGCCCATCAGGAAATCGACCTGGCCAACCCAGGAGCTAACCGCCAATCTGCGGGCTTTACCGATGAAGAACGGGCTGGCTTTACCCATTTGCTCAGCCGGGGCTTTACCGATAGCTTCCGCCACCTACATGGGGACGTGCCGCATCAATATACTTGGTGGGCCCAACGCAGCCGAACCAGCAAGATTAACAATACAGGTTGGCGCATTGACTACTGGTTGGTATCTGATCGCATTGCAGATAAGGTGACCAAGTCTGAGATGCTGGATTCAGGGGCGCGCCAAGACCATACACCTATACTATTAGAAATTAACTTATAAGAGGAGGCAGTCCTATGACACACTATCCTGTGGAAAGCACAGAGCTCATGCCGGAAGATTTCTATGAGAGAGTCTTTACGCATGGCTATGAGACCTACTTCAATCAGCCTAAGCCTGAGGGCTTGGACCAGTCCTTCATCTGGCAGATGAAAGACGGGGAGCGCTTGGTAGCTGCCATGAATGGCAAGATTCGTTATCAGGCCATGGAAATCGAGAATCTGGCCATCGACCCGGACTATCAGGGTCAGGGCCTAGGCAGCCAGTTTATAGACTATGCCAAGGACTATGCCCATCAAGTCGGGGTGACCAGCATTCTCTTAACCACGCGGACCTATCAGGCCAAGGACTTCTATCTCAAACACGGCTTTGAGGTCTATGGCTTCTTGGAAGATGTCCCAATGCCAGGGGTCGGGGTCTACTATATGATTTATCGACTTAAATAAGCAAGCTAAGGTCGGGAAGGGATTCCCGGCCTTTTTGCTATCTTAACTATCTATAATCAATATCATTAAATAATACAATCTTGACGATAAATATTATTGACATCCTAAATTAGAGAAGTTATAATAAGAGTGTAAAGTAAATTGATTATAAATAAGAGGTGAGATCATGAAGTGTTTAAGATACAACAAACGAATTATTGAGACCGTGCTCTGCCTAGGCTTTATCCTATTGGGACTGGTCTTTTTAGAAAGTCAACCCGTCTGGGGCCAGGCTAGTTTTATTCTGGCTTTCTTGATTGGGGGCTATGAGCCAGCCCTAGAAGGTTGGAAGGAGTTAGTAGAGGAACGTCACCTTAATGTCGATGTCCTCATGGTCCTAGCAGCCTTGGGTGCAGGCATTATTGGTTACTGGTTAGAAGGGGCCTTGCTGATTTTTATCTTTTCCCTGTCTGGGACTTTGGAAGAATTAGCCATGAAGAAGAGCCAGGACGCCATTACAGCCCTCATGGCCCTACGGCCAGATAAGGCTTGGCGCATTCTGTCCGACGGTCAGTTGGAAGAAGTAGAAACCGGCGACCTCATGATTGGCGACCGTTTGCGGGTCAAAAAAGGCCAGGCGGTGCCAATCGATGGTAAGTTAATCAGTGACTGGGCGAGTCTAGATGAAGCCATGGTGACAGGGGAGCCAATCCCTGCGGATAAGGCAGCGGGTGACCTAGTATTAGGTGGGACCCTCAATGTGGGCGCCGAATTGGACATGGTAGTCACCGTAGCCCAAGAAGATACTCTCTTCGCTAAAATCGTGGCCCTGGTCAAACAAGCCCAAGGCCAAAAGAGCCGGGTGTCTAGCCTGATTGAAAACTTAGAAGATGGCTATGTGAAGGCGGTGCTCTTCCTGGTTCCGACCTTTATCGTGGCGGTCCACTTCTTGCTGGGCTGGTCCTGGTTGGATAGCTTCTACCGCGGCATGATTCTCTTGACGGTGGCTTCTCCTTGCGCCTTGGTGGCTAGCTCCACACCGGCTGTCCTTGCGGCTATTAGCCGAGCTGCTCGTATGGGCGTTATGGTCAAAAGGCGGCCAAATCATGGACCAAATTGGCGATGTCAACCTGGTGGTAATGGATAAGACCGGGACTTTGACCCAGGGCCAACCCCAGGTGGAAGAAGCCTGGTTTGCGGAAGAGGCGACTGGCCTGAATGCCTTGGTGGCAACGGCTGAAGCCACCTCTACCCATCCTGTGGCTCAAGCCATCTTGAACTATGTGGGCGACTATCAAGCGGTGAATTTGGATCAGCTTGAGGACGTGACCGGGCGTGGTTTTACTTGTACCTATCAAGGACATGACTGGCGGATTGGTAAGGGCGGATTTTGTCTTAGAAGCAGTGGGGCAAGTGCCTGCTGACTTAGAACAAGTCCTAGCTGAGCAAGAAGCAGCCGGCAAGACCCTAGTCTTGGTGTCTCGTGACCAAGCATTAGTGGCCTGGTATGCACTCTTTGACCGAGTGAAGGCAGAGAGTAAGGCCACAGTGGAACTACTGCATCAATTAGGCGTCCAAGTGGTCATGATGACTGGGGACCACCAGGCAGCGGCCCAAACCATCGCTAATGACTTGGGCATTGATCAAGTGCAGGCCAACTGCCTGCCGGATGACAAGGCCCGTTTGGTGGCCGACTACAAGGCTCAAGGCTATTGTGTGGCCATGGTAGGGGACGGTATTAATGATGCGCCTGCCTTGGCTCAGGCTGATGTCAGCTTTGCCATTGGTTCAGGGACTGACATTGCCATGGAAACAGCGGACTGCGTCATTATGGATGACTTGACTCGGGTGCCTCAGGCCATCCGTCTCTCTCGTCGCATGAAGACCATTATTATGCAAAATATTATCTTCGCCTTGGCCGTCATTGTCTGCCTGATTGCAGCCAATGTCTTCCAAGTAGTGAGTCTACCGCTGGGTGTGGTGGGCCACGAAGGTTCTACGATTTTAGTTATTCTCAACGGCTTACGTCTCTTGGGTTTTCGGCATAACCCATCAGACCTTAAGTCAGTCCAAGCGGCACAAGTAGCCCAATAGGTAAGAGGCTGCGCCACTTGGAGGTGCTTTTCAGATGACTGGCTCACACTGTGTGTGGGGCCAGTCATTTTTTGTAAGCTTTTCCTTAGGCTCAGAATGTGCTATAGTAAGAGAAAGCAAGAAGGAGGGCCTTACATGAGATTATGGCATCAAGCCTTGATTGACAAGTTGCCAAGACAGCAGCTGCTAGGTCAGCATCGGGAGTGTGCGGCCTTGCGGGGCAAGGGTTGGGGCAAGCCCCACAGTGTGGTGAACTATGTCTTTGAACATTCGCCCTACAAGCTCTATGCCTATCACCGCCTGATTATGGAGGAAATGGTCCGCCGGGGCTATCGGCCGGACGACCAGTGGTGGGAGCCAAGCTATCGTGGCAAAATCATGCCAACTTATGAAGCTAGCCAAATCCAAGCTCAGCCACTGGGCTCTCCTATTTATGCGGAGCATGACGCGGCTTATCTGGCTGAGTGCTTAGCTAACTTGCGAGCTAAGGGTATTGAATTAGAACCAGAAAACTAGAAGGGAGATTTAAATGATGAATAAAGGATGGAAGAAACTAGGGCTTTTAAGCCTAACTGCGACTATGTTATTGGGGGTGGGTGCACCTAGTGTGCAGGCTCAAGACCTGACCACTGATGAGCTGGTAAACCGGGTCATTAAGACTAGCCTCCAAAGCAAAAGCGTCCACACTAAGGTCAAATTTTCCATGACTCACAGTGATCTTGAAGAGAAAAATACACAGACCGTGCTAGATGGCGAGTTAGATGCTAGCCTTGACTTAGATAAAATGGCGGGCAAGGCTGAGTTTGGCTTGGCTAAGTTTCCCGGGGCAAGCAAAGTCAAGTTAGCTTTACTAGATGGCTACTTATATGGTAAGGCAGACGGTAAGGAGTTGGATCCAATTGACCTCAAGTCTCAAGTGCCAAGTTGGAAGTCAGACTTGGAGTCTATGCGTCAGGTGGAGACTTGGCTATCGCCTCAAGACAGCGGAGAGCTAGCTAAGTACATCCAGAGCGCCCAAGAAGATCAGGGTTACCTCTTGCAATTATCAGAAACCATTGACGGCAAGCAGCTCTATCGTGACTATCAGCAGTTATGGGACCAGATCAAGCAAGAGGCCTTGCACCAATTGCTGCTGGAGACTAGCAACCCTAACATCTATGGCGATTTTGCGAGCTTTATTGACTATGTCCTAAATGAAGAAGCCTTTGGTGCTTTCATGGCTCGTAAGCCAAAGATTCTGGTGCAGACGGACAAGGATTTCCGTGTAACCCATGTTACGATTGATTTTCAGTTTAGTATTGACCAGGGGATGGAACTATTCTCTGGCTTAACAGGAATCTTCCATGTCAAGTTGGAAGCGGACTTGGATCAATATGACCAAGCGGTGTCAGTAGAAAAGCCTTAGGGTAGTTGAGGAGGAAAGTGGATGAAATGGTTTAAAAAATTAAGTTTGCTAGCCATGACCGGCGGCCTCTTGGCTGGAGCTGGTGGGGTGGCGCCAGCAAGCGTTAGTGCCCAGGTTCCTTCCGTGGACCAATTACTGAATGAGACGGTTAAGAAGATGGTCAACACCCAGACAGTACATACTAAGGGTGAGTGGAAGATAAGCAATACTCTCCCAAGCCAGGAGGAAGATATCCTCATAGGCGGCCATTTTGAAGCAAATGTAGATTTGGACCAAGCGTCCGGATTTGGCTCCTTTGATATTGGTAGCTTCTTGGGCGACTACCACTTAATTGCCTCTGTCAAAGACGGGCAGCTTCATGGCAAGGAGAACCATGAAGAAGAGGTCAGAAGTCTAGATATCAAGACCGAAGTTCAAGAATTTCAAGACTCGCTTAAGCACTTACGTAGCTTGGATCAATTCTATACGCCTGAAGAAATCGCCTTATATTCAGAGATTTACGAGGTTAAGGAGCTAAGAGAATGGCTACGAGTTGCGCCTGAGAGAGGATATAGATGGTAAGAAGGTTTACCGCGACCACGAAGCTGCGTGGAATCTATTAAGTGCAGCTGCGGTTTATGGGGCTTATCAATCGGACCACCCAACCGACGCCAAAGAGATTAGCACGGAACTGATCCGCTACATCTTTAACGAGGATGCTTTCGCGGCTTTCTTTGCCAGCAAACCTAAGTTTAATTACCAAGTAGATAAGGACTTCCGACTTCAGAGCCTTGAAGTGGATATGGTCTTTACTGTTGAAGAGGGCAAAACGCGTCACTTGAACTATTTAGCAGGTACCTATCGTATTCAAGGTAAAATCACTTTTGACCAATACAACGAACCTGTTCAAAGTCCAAGACCTTAGCCATCTAGCCTCCTGCATGAATCTGTAAGAATTTTTCATATTGAAAATAATCAAAAATGTGAAATATAAGTGATTTCTAGAAGATGCTTGGAGCGTTATTAAATATAATTATTTCAAAATGGGCCAAAAAGTGAGACAAAAGAACCATACAGATTCTATACTGTATGGTTCTTCTTTTATCTAACCAAGAAAGGTTAAAAACCCATTAAAATAAATCCCGAGTCAGGTGTTGAATATTTTCTAGTCTGGGTCATGTAAAATGAACAAAAATGAATTTCTATGATTAAGGCTAAGAGGATTATTTGCTAGAACAGCAGCCTGAAAGGTCAATTCTGATATAGAAGAAGCATGTCATTACGCTGTTGCTCATAGTGTCAATAAAATAAATAGACAATTTGGAAGTTTCAGTCTGGTTCGCAAAAAGAAAAGGAGTTTTCACTCCTTTTCACGCGTTATATTCCTTTGCTTTTCTTTCTTTTGCAATCATATAGGTGCCAAGAATGACGAGTACGCCGAAAAATGATACTTCCCAAAGTGATGTTCATAAAAGCAATTTTTTGAGGACTATCGGCTGTTCCGTACTCTTTCATCATCATACCAGACAACGGTATGATGGAATCCTTCTTTGGTATTCTTAAGTCTGAGATGTTTTATGGTTATGAGAAAACATTTAAATCACTTAACCAATTGGAACAAGCTATTGTTGACTACAATGAGTACTACAACAACAAACGAATTAAGGTAAAACTAAAAAGGGCTTAGTCCTGTGCAATACAGAACTAAATCCTTCACTTAAATTATTTGTCTAACTTTTTGGGGTCAGTACAAACAGTGCTTTTTTTGTTGAAATCGCAAAAATCCAAGCTTTCTTTTTGCAGATAACATTCGCTCTTTTATTTTCGGTATGATTGAGTCGATGCCCCGTTCTCGACCGGTTATTATTGCAGATTATCGAATGCCAGAGCGCTATGCCATCACTTTTTGGAAGAATACTTGGAGCAATTCTACGCAGAATGGGATGCGAAAAAGTGATAGTTAAAGAGACGAAAAAGCTGAGAATATGATTTCCCAGCTTTTTTGAATGCGATAGAAATAGCAACTAGACTATTTACGAAAGGCCTCAATAATGTAGGTGAAGCCAGTAACTAAAAATGCAAAGGCATTGACATAAACGACAAAGACACTTGTAGCTACTGGATTGAACAGAATAACTAGACCTAGTAAAAATGCAAGCAAGGCTACCCACGTGATGTTGCTACCAATAATAGGGAAAATCAATCCTAGACGATTGCCTTTAATGAAGGCAATAATAGCTACAATTAACCAAATTCTACAATGGTCCGAATGACTGACCGGCAGGGTCACAAAGCCATAAGCAACGAGGTAAGAAAGCTGAGAGACTAACAAACCCTTGGAAAAAGATAAACAGGGTGAGCGAAGCTCTTTTGGTGCAGAGAAATAGCCTAAAAATAGCTGCTATAGAAGAAACCAGTAAACCAAATGAAATCCACCAGCTGTAGCAACAAGATTAGCTACTGGGTTTGTAAATAGGAAAAAGTCCTAAAAGGGCAAAACAACTCCCTGCAAAGGAATAGCAGTAAACGATTAGAAAATTTCATTTCAATACCTCCGATATAGTATAGTTTGATATTAAAGTTGTGTACCTCTTTTTATAAAAATGTCAATGAAATAAATAGACAATTTGGAAGTTTCAGTCTGGATCGCAAAAGAAAAAGATGTTTTTCGCTCCTTTTCACACTTTATATATTTCGCTTTGCTTTTCACGCTTTTTGAAATCATACAGGTACCAAGGATGACAAGTACGCCGAAAATGACACTTCCCAAAGTGATGTTCATAAAAGCAATTTTTTGGGGACTATCAGCTGTTCCATACTCTTTCATCATCATGATTTGCAAGAATCGGTAGTAAAGCAGCTGTTGCAAAAATATTCCACCTTATGCTATCGCAGTCGGAAATCCAGTGCGTGTTATCAAGTACCGCTTTGACGAAGAGACGATTGCTTTTTGGAAAAACTTAAATGGTGGGATTTTTCAGAAGAACAGCTCGACGCTGCTATTCCGTACTTGACGAGTGTGCATTTAGAAGAGGCAAAGGAAGAGTTGATGAGAATTAAGCAAGAAATGAAATGATACGAAGATAGTGTATTATCAGAAAGGATTCGTTAAAAATGCGATAAACTCGCAACAAATTTACTTTGGAAAAGTAAAAAAGCCTTCTAAATAAAGGCTTTCAGAGTGAAAGACAAAGTCCTTATAAAAAGTGTCTTCTAAAGATTTTAACTCCAATCTGAGCGAGGTTATCCTCGTTTTTCTATTATCAAACAATTCCTTATTTTTCAATCAAAGAGTTCTAGTGGAGATTTTTCTCTTGCTACAATAAAACCAGGGTTCATATTGGGTATGAAATGTTCTTTTCTGAGAAGTTGGATCAATATACAACTCTTCTCCATCTTCTGTGTATAGTTGGTTGCCCCGTGTTAGATAGAGTAAATCTTCTAAGTGCTGTCCATCAGTTGGAAGAGTGCCATGTCGTGTTGGGGCTCCAACGCGACGTGGTGGAGGCGATGAACTTGGTTTTTGAGCGAAAAAGGAGCCAAAAGGTGCAGCCACGTCGCATTGGAGGAGGGCGATGTCGTGTTGGGGCTCCAACACGACGTGACTGCGGGCACCCGCCCCATTTGTGACGCAAAAAGATAGGGCGCCTTTCCAAACTTGTGTTATAATGAAGGTGTAAACAATTTTCAAGGGGGCATTAGGATGAATCCAACCTTAAGTTATCTGCAAGAACTTCTAGCTATCGCGTCGCCAACGGGTTACACGCGTGGCGTTCAGGACTATTTGGTATCGACTCTGGAAAAAATGGGCTACCAACCGGTGCGCACCTCCAAAGGACTCGTACATGTGACGGTGCCGGGCCAGGATGATGACCACCACCGTATTGTGACGGCTCACGTTGACACCTTGGGGGCCATGGTGCGCGCCGTCAAGGGCGACGGCCGGCTCAAGCTGGACAAAGGTGGGTGGCTTTCCTGGAACATGATCGAAGGGAGAACTGTACCGTTCATGTAGCTTCCACCGGCAGAGACGGTGTCGGGACCATTCTCATTCACCAGAACTTCGACCACGTCTACCGCGATGCGGGACGGCTGAACGAACTCAAGACAACATGGAAGTTCGCTTAGATGCCAAGGTCACTAACGAAAAAGAAACCCGCGCCCTAGGCATTGAAGTGGGCGACTTTGTCTCCTTCGACCCACGCACCACCATCACCGACACCGGCTTCATCAAGTCGCGCTTCCTCGATGACAAGGTGTCCGCCGCTATCCTGCTTAACTTGTTGCGTCGTTACAAGGAAGAGGGCATCACCCTGCCAGTGACGACTCAATTTGCCTTCTCAGTATTCGAAGAAGTAGGGCACGGGGCCAACTCTAGCCTATCAGACAAAGCGGTGGAGTACCTGGCGGTCGACATGGGCGCCATGGGGGATGACCAACAGACCGACGAGTACACCGTCTCTATCTGCGTCAAGGACGCTAGCGGCCCTTACCACTATGAATTCCGCCAACACCTGGTGGGACTGGCTAAGTCTAAGGACATTCCTTACAAATTGGACATCTACCCATTCTATGGCTCCGACGCCTCTGCTGCTATGAGAGCGGGTGCCGAAGTCAAGCACGCCCTCTGCGGTGCCGGCATCGAGTCCAGCCATTCCTATGAGCGGACCCATGTGGACTCTGTGGCGGCGACCGAGCGCTTGGTGGATGCCTATCTCTTGAGTGACTTAGTTAAATAAGGTAGGAAGGAGACAAGTATGTCCGTTACCTTAAGAGATATAACAGGCAATAATTATTTCCAGGTGCTAGAGCTCAAGATTTCTCCTGAGCAAGAAGCGGCCAAGTTCGTTGCCCCAGTGGTGCGCTCCTTGGCAGATGCTTGGTTTTACCGTGAAGAAGGCATTACCTATCCCAAAGCCGTTTATGCGGATGAGGATTTAGGTGGCTTCATTATGTATGAATTGGATACAGAGGAGCAGCAGGTCTTTATTTGGCGCTTCCTGATTGACCAGCGCTACCAAGGCAAAGGATACGGTCGCCAAACCATTGAAGCAGTAGTTGAAATGGCCAAAGAGCAAGCCCAGATGACCAAGGTAGTAGCCGATTACGTGGACGGTAACGAGCCCATGAAGAAGATTTTGCTAGGTCTAGGCTTTGAAGAGACTGGCTTTGACCCAGACATCAATGAACACATTATGGTCTATCAGTTATAAGAAGAAAAGGTCCCTTATGATCAGATAAGGGGCCTTTTGCTATAAATGACTATATATGTATCTAAATTTATGGCATAATATAGCCATCAAAAGGAGGTGGCGTTGATGAAAATTATTCCCATGCGCGATTTAAAAAATACAGTGGCGGTTGAAGCTTATTGTCAAGAGGAACAAGGCCCAGTCTTCGTCACTAAGAATGGCTACGGGCGACTGGTCGTCATGGACATTGAATACTATGAGAAGACCCTCCGTCAAATGGAAGAAGCAAAATTTCTTTATCAAGGGCTTGAAGATATTCGAGAGCAACGCCTAAGAGACGGTGAGTCCCTTATTGCCGATATGAGGGAACGTTATGACCTATGGTTATGAGTCCACTCAGTAGGCAGAAGAGGGTTTAGATGTGATTCTGGACTATTTGACCAAGGAACTTAAGAATCAGCAAGCTGCTAAAAAGTTTTTGGATGCACTCCATGAGTGTTTGAAAAACTTGCTAGTTTTCCCAGAAAGCGGGGAGCGGGTGCGCAATCCCTATTTGCCAGCTATAGGCATTCGACGGAAAATCATTGGTCACTATATGGTCTACTATGCGCCATATCCCAAAGAACAAAAGCTGCGGATTATCCGCCTAGGACATGGTCTTCAGGATCAAGCCCATTTGTTTATGGACCTTAAGTCGCATTAAACCAAGCAAACGCCATGGCTAGGTAATCATACCGAGCCATGGCGTTTTGTTTATTCTTAATCCTCCATATCAAACAACAACTTATACTTATCCAAGATAAGCTTCAATTCTTCTTGGGATAGTCTTTCCTCTACCTTAGCGACACCTCGCGCCGCTAAGTCTAAGGCGATGGTCTGGTCTAGCATGACCTTGCCCTGGATGGTACGAGTGCTAGTCAGCTCATGATAGGTGGGAAAGTTGCGACTGGTGGTGGTGATGGGAGCCACGATGGTTAAGCCGCTGAACTTAGTCAGGAGGCTATGGCTTAGAGAGAGAGCCGGGCGACGATGCTTCTGCTCGTGGCCCTTGCTGGGGTTGAAGTCAACGTAGAAAATATCGCCTTGTTTGATTACCATTCTAGTTCCTGACCTTTCGCCTGGCCCCAATCAAGTTCGCCTTCTCGAACATCGTCCTGATCCCATTCAGCAAACAACTCATGGATGGTGGAAGGTTGCTTGTGCTCAGGACTTAGGCGAATGCTGTTATCCTCGACAGAAATCAGAAGGGTTTGATTGTCCAATAGATTTAACTTTTTGAGAATGGCAGCAGGTAGGCGCACGGCCTTAGAATTGCCCCATTGGGACAGTGTGGTCCGGTATTGTGCTTGTGACTCCATAAGATCACCTCTTCTAATGTATATACCAAGTATATACCCATCTAGAGTGTCAGTCAAGTATCCCCTCCAAGTTGAAATTTCCTTTCAATCCGATTATAATTAAGTTGTAAAGGGTTACAGATAACCCTGCGCATTCGCATCGCAACTTATGCAAGATCATGTCAGACCAGGAAAGGAGGTAGCCAGGCCAGGAAGGGCCGCGAGTCCCTCGGAAGAAGGGACCAAAGGAGTGAGTCAGGAGGATTCCGATGCGAGACTTCTGAAGCACCTAACAATCAAAGGAGGTCTTTGTACCATGTTTAAGTTGTTACAAAAAATCGGGAAAGCCTTTATGCTGCCGATCGCCATTCTGCCGGCAGCCGGGCTATTGCTGGGGATTGGGGGCGCCTTGTCTAATCCGACCACGGTGGCGACCTATCCCCTATTGAATAATCCAAGCCTACAAGCTATTTTCCAAGTCATGAGTTCGGCCGGCGAAATTGTCTTCGCCAACCTGTCCCTCCTGCTCTGTGTGGGCCTCTGTATCGGCCTTGCCAAGCGCGACAAGGGGACGGCAGCCCTGGCTGGGGTGACCGGTTATCTGGTCATGAAAGCCACCATCGGCGCCTTAGTCAAACTCTACATGGCGGAGGGTTCTGCCATCGATACCGGGGTGATTGGCGCCATTGCGGTCGGTGCCTGTGCAGTTTGGCTCCATAATCGCTATCATAATATTCAACTGCCACAGGTCTTGGGCTTCTTCGGGGGCTCCCGCTTCGTGCCGATCGTGACATCCTTTGCCTCAATCTTCTTAGGGGGCGTCTTCTTCCTAATCTGGCCACCATTCCAACAATGGTTAGTGTCAACAGGGGACTACATTTCCCAAGCGGGTCCGTTTGGGACCTTCCTCTACGGCTTCCTCATGCGTCTCTGTGGGGCAGTCGGCTTACACCACATGATCTACCCAATGTTCTGGTACACTGAATTGGGTGGGGTGGCTCAAGTTGCGGGTCAAACCGTAGCCGGGGCACAAAAGATCTTCTTTGCTCAATTGGCAGATCCAAACCACACGGGTCTCTTTACCGAAGGCACTCGCTTCTTCGCTGGCCGCTTCTCAACCATGATGTTCGGTTTGCCAGCTGCCTGCTTGGCTATGTACCACTTGGTGCCAAAAGACCGTCGTAAGAAATACGCAGGTCTCTTCTTCGGGGTTGCCTTGACAAGCTTTATCACCGGGATTACGGAACCAATCGAGTATATGTTCCTCTTCGTGAGTCCTTTCCTCTATGTGATTCACTCCTTCCTGGATGGGGTCAGCTTCTTCATCGCCGACATCCTCAACATCTCAATCGGGAACACCTTCTCTGGTGGGGTCATCGACTTCTCCCTCTTCGGGATCCTGCAAGGGAATGACAAGACCAACTGGCTCTTACAAATTCCATTTGGCTTAATCTGGGCCGGCCTCTACTATGTGGTCTTCCGCTGGTTCATCACCAAATTCAATGTGCCAACGCCAGGCCGTCTGGAAGAGGACTTGGACGAAGATGCCAAGCCAGTGGTCGACACCAAGGATAGCCTCAAGCAAGATTCAGTTAGAATCATTGAAGCCCTAGGTGGTCCTGAAAACATTGAAGAAGTCGACGCCTGCATCACCCGCTTGCGTGTATCAGTCAAAGATTCAGGCAAGGTCGACAAGCCAACCCTCAAGGCCATCGGCGCCGTCGATGTCTTGGAAGTCCAAGGCGGCATCCAAGCAGTCTATGGGGCTAAGGCCATTCTCTACAAGAACAACATCAACGAGATTCTGGGTGTGGATGACTAAGGAAAATTATCATAAGATTAAGGCCAGCTATTTAGGTAGCTGGCCTTAATCTGATTCTTCTTATCTATTGACCTAGTCCTGTACAAGTGGTAGGGTAAGCATGTGATCAAAAGTGGAGGAGGCTAAGTGATGAGATTTTGGCGAGGTATAAGAAAATTATTAGTCTATGTGCTTTTAGCCATAGTGCTAGTTACATTAGGTGTCTATCTTAATCATCGTCTTGCCCTATCTAGAGAAGCTAATGATTTATCGCCGATTGGTGATCGTGTTGAGGTTGAGGGTAAGCAGTTAAATGTCCATGTGACAGGTTCGGGTAGCAAGACACTGGTTTTGTTAGCTGGAGGGGGCACAACATCACCTACTTTGGACTTTAAGGCGCTGACGACGCAATTAGCGCCGGATTATCGCATTGTCATAGTCGAGCGACTAGGTTATGGTTTTAGTGATGATGGGGATAGTCCTAGAGATTTAGAAACCGTGAATAGACAGACACGTCAAGCACTAGAAGCGTCTGGTATTCAAGGCCCTTATGTTCTAGTGGCTCATTCCATGGCTGGCTTAGAGGCTCTCTACTGGGCCCAAGAGCATCCGGCAGAAGTTTCTGCTATTGTTGGCCTCGATATGGCCATGCCACAAAGCTATGACAAAGTAAAGGTTCCAACTTTTGTAGTTAAGGTAGGGCAAATTTTACTTGAACTAGGCTATGGGCGTTTTCTTTATCGTGCAGAGAAGGCAGCTCCTGCCCTTGAATCAGGCCATCTGACGCAAGCAGAAATAGCGAATTACAAGGCACTTTTTTATAAGCAGGCCTTGACGACTGCTATTGGCAATGAACTTGAAATGTCAGCCAGCAATGCCAAGCAAGTTCTAGACAAACCACTGCCAAGCGTTCCTATTTTACTCTATGTGTCTAATGCAAGTGGGACTAGCTTCTCAAGTGAGGCTTGGTACCAAATGGCGCAAGATAGCTTTGGGCAAGTGCCTAATGCGACCATTAAACGCTTGGATGTGGGGCATTATGTGCATGATTATGCGCCCGAAGAAATTGCGGCAGGAATTGGCGAATTTTTGAAGGATAACAACTAAGTTGTCACGAGCTTCTATAAGTCTCAAAAAATGGTTCTATTTATTAGGAGGTTGCTATGAGCAATAAAAACCACGACCATAAAGATATACTTGGTCATTCAGACCAGCTAAATCAGCAAGCGCCTCAGGATTTAAGCCGACAAGACAAGTCGCTAACTGCTCAAGCAATCGACGAAAGCAGACGCATTGCGCATGATCCATCGGAACCAAGCTACTCCACAATCCAATCCTTGCGAGAAGCCTTAGACCAATAAAATGTTCATTCAGCTACTTAAGCCTAAGACACCCCCTCGGGTGTCTTTCTTTATGCTAGCTTGGGAATTTGTTATAATAAGGAAGCAACATAGGCTGGCTGACACCTAGTTTAACCCTCCCCAGCCAGCAAACAAGGAGGTCCGGCTTATGCAATGGACAGAGCTATTATCTACTGCCCGTCTATCGGGTAGCGCGACCCAGCATCGTAATGAATTTGATGATGACTACAAACGAATTGTGACCAGTCCGTCTTTCCGACGGCTGCAGGACAAGACCCAGGTCTTTCCCTTGGAGCGGATGGATTTTATTCATACGCGCCTGACTCATTCTCTGGAGGTGGCCATGATTGGCCGGACCCTGGTCTCGGAGATTGCCCTCAGTCTGGCGGATCAACTGGAAGGCGTAGCCGATTCAGAGCTGGCCGTCAGCCAGCAGGAATTCATTGTCCGTCAGGCCGATATCGCCCGTATTGTCGAGTGTGCTAGTCTCTTGCACGATATTGGCAATCCGCCTTATGGTCACTTTGGCGAGGATATTATCCGCCAGTGGTTCAAGAAGCGCCTACCTGCCATTCTGAGTGAGCAGCTGGATCCCCAACTGGCCCAGGACTTTCTGGCCAGTGACTTGTCCATGACCTCTATCATTTTGAGGGTAATGCCCAAGCCCTGCGGATTGCGGCCAAGCTCCACGACTTCAAGGGTAGCTTTGATGGCCTGGATTTAACTGTGGCCACCCTCAATACCATTCTCAAATACACGCGGGTTTCTCACCAGCCTAAGACCGGCGCCATCACCCATAAGAAAGTGGGCTATTTCCATGCGGAGGCCGACCTCTTCCAGGCCATTACCAGCCAAACGGGGGCGGGCAGCCAACGCCATCCCCTGACCTTTATCCTAGAAGCGGCTGATGACATTGCCTATCTTGTAGCCGATATGGAAGATGCCCTGGGCAAGGGCGTCCTGACCTTCGCCATGGTTAAGGCGGACTTGCTAGCTAGCCTTAAGCAGTCAGCCCAGGACAGCCAGGCTTCGCGTCAGGTGGTTCACATTCTGGAAACTATTGATGAAGAAATCTTCAGCATTAACCGCTTCTTCGAGCACCTGCGCAATGTCTTAATTGCCGGTGCCACCCAGTCCTTCGTGACCCATTATGCTGACTTGATGGCCGGAACCTACGACTTTGACCTCTTCAAAGACTCGGATGTGGCGCCACTCTATCATCAACTGCGGTCCATTTCTGAAGGCCGGAGTTACGACCACAAGTCCATTTTACGCCTGGAAATAGCTGGCTATTCGACCCTGACCTATCTGTTGGATAGCTTCGTGCCACCAATCGTGGCCTACGATACAGCGCGCCGCCTGAGACTATGTGGACCTTAAGAAGATTGGCATTATTTCCGAGAGCCAGAAGCGGTCCTACCATTATTTTGCGCAAGGTAAGTCGGAATTAGAGAAGCTCTACTTGCGCCTGCTCTTGGCTACGGACTTCATCTCAGGCATGACCGACAGCTATGCCCACCAACTCTACTTAGATATGGTAGGTATTTCCTAATCTTATCACCCAGCTCCCTCATAGCAGGGGGCTCTTTTTGATACTGGCACTCTATTTAACAAGTAGTGCAATATTTTTCATTATACTATTGACAATCATTACGATTGGGTGTAAGATGCTAAACGTAAGAATTACCATTATATATAAAAGGAGTCATCATTCATGACTAAAAAACGCATCCTCTTATGGGGGATTAATGGCGCCATTCTCTTGAGCGCCGGGGCCGGTTTGTGGGGCCTTAACCAAGATCTCAGTCAATCTCAAGCCCGTTTGCAAGAGGCCCAAACGGCCATGTCTCAGGCCGAAAGCGACAAAGGGCAATTATCTAGCGATCTGGCCGCAGCCCAAGCCGAAAAAGAATCCTTGGCTTTGGATAAGCTAGAGCTAGAATTCAAGGAAAAAATGGGCAAGCAAAAGGTCATCGTGGGTAAGGTCTTTGCCAACGGCTACCTTAAGAAACACGGCAACCACTATCACTTTGTCTATGGTAAGCCACCAGTGGACGCCATCTATGAAGACCAGGCCCAAGCAGGGGCTAGCAGCTCAAGAAGGGGTGGGGACGATCACTATGTCTTTAACCCAGCCGATATTGTCGAAGAGAATGCGGATGGTTATGTAGTCCGTCACGGCACCATTTTCCACTTTATCTCCAAACGTGACTTGGCCAATGCGCCAACCGTGCCTAATGCCCACACACCAGGGGCTGCCGCCTAGTGCGGATTCCTCACGGTGACCACTTCCACGATGTGCTGGATTGTGGTCAAGGCTTAGGCAATCTGTCCTTCGATGATGAGCCAGTTAGCCCAAGACCAAATGGTCCAGTCGCTAGCCGGCCAGCCAGCCCAAGCCAACCCGCTACACCGAGCCATCCAGCTGATCAATTGACCCGACCAAGTCAACCAGCGGCGCCAAGTCTGCCGGTGGATCAGCCAGCTAGTCCAAGTCCGGCTCCGAGTCAACCAGAACAACCAAGCATGCCGCAAGGGACGACTTCCCTCTTGACCTTAGATTCTCCTGAGATTCAAGGACATCTGGATTACATCAGCTATGCCTATGGGGTAGAGCGAGACACTATCAAGTTGCAGGCCGTCTATGATGATGCAGGCAACTACCGGGGTCAAGTCTTTGCCTTCCAAAATACGGAACAAGGTCAAGACAAGTCTCACATCCATCCTTGGGTAGTGCCACTCTGGACCTTGGAAGTGCCTAGTCAGGATCCAAGCATTGACCCTGAGTTACGATTTGCCCGCGAATTAGCAGGCCTTGCTAAACGCATGGGGATTCCTCAGCGCATTATTCGCATTCGCGATGGCTACTTCGAGGTGCCACATGGCGACCACAGCCACAATATCCGCATCCGCAATGTGGAAGGGGCCAAGGCTTATGTAGCCAACAAATTGGCCAGCCTGCCAAGCATCCATGTGCCAGGGGATTTGGATGAAGCGACAGTCAAAGCCTACATCGCCACCCTGCGCCAAGTCGCTAGCCAACGTCTAGCTGGCCAAGAAGTAGCGCTAGCCCGGATTGAAGCTGGCTTGCAAGACATTGAAGAAAGCCTCAAGGACAAGGGCAATTCGACCCAAGGCTTCCTCCAACTCTTAGATCGCTTTGCGGCCCGCTACATCTTCCAAATTGAAGACAATAGTGACAAACTGTCCGAACGTCTGGCCAAATTGAATGCCCAACATGAGAGCATCCTCAAGGCCATTAGCGAGCTTAACTTGACCAACTATGGAGTGACCGCTGACCAATTGCGGGAACAAGCCAACAAGGCCATCGAAGCACAAGACGCGGTGGGCTTAAGCCGCTTAGCAGCCTATGTGGCGGCCCTCAAGGATGCCAACGACCGTCCTGGGGTTGAGGCCATGAAGCATCTCTACTTCTTGACCCAACACGTCCAAGACAAGCCATTGTCTTATGACTTGCGGGAACAAGTGTCGGATATCATTGCCCGCCTATCCAAGACTAATGCCGTCTTCGGTGGGGATGACCCGGCAGAACCGCTTTTCGCACCAGCTATCTTAGCTAAACAAGCCATCGAGCTAGCTCACGCCCAGTTCAATGGCAAGGTTGACACCCGCGTAGGCGACAAGTATAAGGCCATTACCCAAGCCGGGGAAGATGGCGGTCCAAGCATCTTGGAGAGCAACAAGTCCTTCACCTCCGAAGTCTTAGAAGACGCCGACAAGGATAAGAGCCTGCCAGTGACTAACTTTGAAGAGGACAAGGCAAGCGAGGCCTCCTCATCCTCAGACCAAAGCTCATCCCAGTCTTCATCCAGCTCAAAAGCTGATGCAGCAAGCGATCAGAAAGACGAAACGACTTCAAGCAACTAAGTCTAAGCCTCTATTTAAAAACCACCCTGACATCAGCGGCCGAACTGATGGTAGGGTGGTTTTTCTTGGCTGGCTTAGTGTTAGAAAAATATAAAATAGTTATTTTACCATCGGCCAACCTCTCCAAAACCCAGCCCTTATCCTGTTCTCAAGCCAGGTCAGGGGCTGGTTTTTTCATTTATTGAAGAAGACAAAAATTTATTTCACAATTTCATATCAACTTCACACAGGGGTTGCATACTATAGTTAGTTCTTAATCAGCAGAAAGGAAGTGACTCGTATGAAATGGTATCAGCGTGCTTGGGCCTATGTCAGCCGTAAGCGAGTCAGAGTAGGGCTGCTTTTCCTCATCTTATCTCTGATCACGACCGCTGTCTTAGCTGTTTTCGCGATTCAGATTAGTACCCAACAAGTTCAAGATAAACTCCTGTCCCTCTCCAATGCGGGTTTCAGGCTCCAAGGTCAGGGCTTGCAGGCAGGTATGAAAGAGTCGGACATCAGTCAAGTGGCTCAAGTAGAAGGGGTAGCAGACGTTCAGTATCAATCGAAGGGCTGGCCAAGTTTGAGTCCGCCAGGTCATTCAGGCCCAACAGGCCAGTGCAGCGTGACCAAGGCGACGATATCTTTAATCAGCTCTTATCCATTCAAGGTCGCCAAGACAGTCAGACCGATTTAGATTTTTGCTAGCGGGGCCTCGACTCAGCCAGAGGCAGCCACTTGACGCCAGATGACAAAGACAAGGTCATGGTCCACTGAGGCCTTTGCCGAAGCCAACAAGCTCCAGCTGGGCGACAAAATCAGCCTCAAGGGCACCTGTAACCGAAGGTGGGGAAGCCAAGGACGGAGAAGCCAGGAATTTGAGATTGTCGGGATTTATAGCGGTAAACGCAGTGAGACCTTCACCGGCTCTAGCCCGATTTGACCGAAAAACCGGCTACACAGACTACGCTAGCAGTCAGGCCCTCTACGGGCGGCAAGCAGACGACTATCAAGTGCGTCTGGCTCAGTATCGGGTGAAAAATCCCAAAGAACTAGACCAAGTTATTAGTCGCGTTAAGGCCTTTGTCGCTGGATTGGGACCAAACCCAATTGACGCCAACAGTCAAAGCCTTTGAACAGGTGGCAGCGCCTATCGCTAGCTTCAAGTCCCTCATGACCACTCATGACCGGCGCGGTCTTATTGGTCAGCGTGATTACCCTCTTCCTAGTCTTGCTCTTCTGCTTGCGGGAACGGGTGCATGAATTCGGCATTCTGCTCTCAATCAGGATTTCAAGGGCCAAACTCATTGGCCAAATCCTGCCTAGAAAGCTCTGGGGCCCACTCATAGGGGCGTGAGCCATTTGCAGCCGCAGTAGCTTATCCACTGGCTAACAGTTTTCTTCTCCAGCCTCTTAGTCTCAATGACCTGCCAGACCAGGTCCGCAAACTCTTCAGCCGCCGCGCCAACTTGTAGAGCCGGTCTAGTCGCAACTAAAGTTATGGCGTGGTCCTCATTATTATAGTAGTGGCGGTCATGGCTTGTGCTGACAATTCTCACCAAAAAACCTAAGGAAATCCTGGACAACTCAGTTAAGGGAAGTGATCATGATGACATTATTGAAATTAGACAACATTTACTATCGTTATGAAGGGGCACAAGAGAGTGTCCTCAAGGAATTAGACGCAAAATTTGATGCTGGCACCTTCTATGCCGTTGTGGGTAAATCCGGGGCTGGTAAGTCGACCTTCTTATCCCTCTTGGCAGGCTTAGATAGCCCAACCAAAGGTAAAGTCCTCTTCCAAGGCAAGGATATTGCCCAAGAGTCTTATAGCGCCCACCGCCGCCACAATATTTGCTTGGTCTTCCAAAACTACAACCTGATTGACTACTTGACGCCACTAGAAAATGTGCGACTAGCCAATGCGGAAGCTAGCGAAGACTTGCTCTTACAACTAGGCTTGGGCCAAGACTTAATTCATCGTAACGTCCTCAAGTTATCTGGGGGCCAACAACAACGGGTGGCCATCGCCCGGGCCTTGGCCAGCGAGGCGCCAATCATCTTAGCGGATGAGACCAACCGGTAACTTGGACGAAGGGACCGCCCAAGAAATTATCGACATTTTACGTCAAGCTGCCCATGAACGAGGCAAATGTGTCATCGTCGTGACGCACAGCCCACAAGTGGCAGAGGCCGCCGATACGGTGCTAGAACTCAGTCATGGTAAGCTGAAAGCTGCTAACGGACATAAAGTAAAGTAGAGAGGGGGAAGCACAATGCGTTTATTGAATAATGCTTGGGCCTATGTCTGGCGTAAAAAATTTAAGACTCTGATTATCTTCCTCATTCTCCTAGTCATGTCAATCTGTTTCCTTAAGTAGTTTGGCCGTTAAGCGGGCTACCGACGTGGCCTCCAAAAAGAAAAGCCTTCAAAGGGCATCAGCTCTTCCTTCTCTGGAAATCGATCAGCCGTAACAGCAAGGGACCAACCGCGGAGTGGGAACTTGCGTGGTAGGACATCGGCCATTCAAGGCCTAGATGGTATTAGCCAAGTAGTCAAACGTATGGGGATTGTGGCCGACTTAGTCGACAAGGAACTGGTTTCCCAAGATGGCCTGCCACGAATTGATGCTGACCGTCAACGTCGCTTCGGTAAGGCAGCTATGTTGACAGGGACCAATGACTCTTCCTTGGATGATCGCTTTAGTGCCGAAACCTTCAAGCTAGTTGAAGGCCGTCACATTAAGCCTGAAGACAAGAACGTGGCCATGGTCCACGAAGAATTTAACTAAGAAGAACGGCCTCAAGGTGAGGGGACACGCTCAAGCTCAAGTCCAACATCTATGATGCCGATAATGAAAAGCAAGCCAATGAATCGACTGAAGTTACGATCGTAGGGACCTTCAGTGGGAAGAACAAGGGTGGGGTAACGGCCATCCAAGAGCTCTACCAAAACAACCTGCTGACCGATTTAGGGGACCACGCAAAAAGCTCTATGGTTATACCGATGAGACGGCTATCTATCAAGATGCTAGCTTCTTCGTCGACGGTAACCATGACGTAGACAAGATTATGTCTGAAGCTAAGAAAGTTGTCCATTAACTGGCGGGCCTACAGCTGGTTAAGAGCAGTAAAACTTCCCATCCTATGCAAAAATCAATTGGTTTTAGTCTATGGCATGACCGACAAGCTACTCTTGGGTAGCTAATCTTCTCAGGTATCGTCCTCATGTTGATTCTCTTCCTCTGGATGAACGGTCGTCGTAAGGAAATGGGGATTCGACTCTCCCTAGGTATGACCAAGACACAAATCTTGGCTCAATTCCTAGTTGAAGTCCTCATGGTCAGTCTAGCAAGCTTTGTGGGGGCCTTCCTCCTAGGTGGACCTGTCAGCCAATGGGTAGGGAATACCATTCTGGGCAGTGTCAACCAGAGCATCGGTCAACAATTGGCAGCGGAAGCTAAGAACACCACGCTTGGGGGCGGGGCGGCTATTGATAGCTTCAACAAGACCTTGACCGAATTATCCGTCCAAGTACAAGCCATGGATATGGTTTGGGTAGTAGCCTTAGGCTTGGTGGTCATCCTGGTAGCTGTACTCCTAGCTTCCATTACCCTCATGCGTAAGCAACCTAAATCACTCTTGGCCGACCATCAATAGGCCAAAAATGTGGGTGAGTTCTCGTCATCGAGAACTCCTCATAGACCGGCCAAGTCGCCGTCATTGTCACTTACATACTCTCGTCACTCAGTCCAAGCAATGACGCCTTGACCGGCCTATGAGGGGTTCTAGATACCCCTCTATTCTCCACCTAAGGGACTTCCATTTGTAGATAATGTTCAGAATTTGGTTCAAGTGTAGGCTAGGAAGTCCATAATATTTTTTACCATGGAAAGTAGGGATTTGCGCAGGCTAATCCTACTTTCTGTGATCATTGACTAAGATTTTTAATGTAAGAGTGCACCCATGAGATCTGATGATTGCAGAAGACGAAGCAGCCATCCACGAAGGAGTCAGATTCTCCGCAGTCAGGGCTACTTTGTTTGGGAGGCGGCTGATGGACAGAAGCCCTGGACCTCTTTGGGGAGGTATCCGTGGTTGGTCCCTCTTAGATATTATGATGCCTAAGAAAATGGCTTTGAAGTCTTAGCAGAAATTCGTAAAACCAGCACAGTGCCAGTCCTCATGTTGACAGCGGTGGCGGATGAAGAAGCCCAAATTAAGACCTTCGACTTGTTGGTGGATGGCTATATTCAAAGCCTTCTCCCTGGCCCTGCTGGCTAGCGCATTGAAGCCTGCTAAGCGCCATTACGGTGAGAGTTTGACATCTGGGAATACAAGGACAGCAAAGGTCAACTTCTCCAGCTATGAAGCGACTTATAAGGGAAGTGGCGGATACCAAACCTAAGGAACTGGCAGTTCTCAAGCTCTTGCTGGACCACCAAGGTCAAGTCCTCAGTCAGGCGCAAATTCTCGACCATGTCTGGGCTAACCAGGATGATCCACCCTTTGACCGGGTAGTGGACGTCTATATCAAGCAATTGCGCAAAAACTTAGGATTGGATTGTATTGTCACGGTCAAAAATGTGGGCTATAAATTGGAGCTAAAATGAAACGACTAAGTTTATTTCCGAAAATTTTTATCTGGACCATCTCCATCTTGCTAGCCTTGGTGGCAGTGGCCCATCTCTCCATTTATTTGGTCTTTCCCCATTTCTATCTCAATGATCGCCAGGCCGACCTGAGCCACAAGGCCGATGCTATGGTGCAAAACCTGGCCGAAGTAGAGGAAGCCGAAGTAGAGACGGCCCTGAAGTCTACGCTAAGAACGAGGGCATTACAGCCTTTATGCAACCTCAAGGCTCGAGCTATACCAAGACTTTAGGCCGTAACCTCAACTATAATCAGGACAGTGACCAGAACTCGGTCATTATCGAAGAGCGGGAAGTGGTGACGCGGGATAAGAAACGCTTGCTGGTTCAGTTTGTCGCCACCACCGAAGTGGTCCGCCAGGCCACGCGGGTGACCCTGACCTTGCTGCCTATGTCCCTGGGGGGCTCGGTGGCTTTGGCAGTGCTGGTAGCCTATGTCTACGCCCGCAGCCTGTCTCGGCCCCTCAGCCGCATGGCAGCCATGACCGGGCGCATGTAAACGGTGGACCGGACGGCTTTCTTTGCTAACCTGCCAGGATGCTAGCTGGGCATGATGGAGCGACAAATCAACGAGCTCTACGGCCATCTCCTAGCCGTCATTGATGAACTGGAGAAGACCAGCGCATGGTGGAGTTAGAAAAGCTCAAGGTCGACTTTCTGCGCAGTGCGTCTCACGAACTCAAGACCCCCTTGGCGGGTCTGCGTATTATCTAGAAAATATACGCTGGAGGTGGTAAGTATGCCGACGGGATACCCTATTTGGATGAGGCCATGCGAAGTCGACCAATTGTCCGCGCGTTTCGTCAAGGATTCTGGAACTCTCCAAACTGCAAGTGGCAGGCTGAGACCGGGCCACTGATGGCGTGGCTATTGTGCCTCAGGTCTGGCCGACTAGCAAGTCCTGGCCCCAGGCTCAGGACTTGCAGATCGACTATCAACTCGACCAGGCCACTCTAGCCATGAGGTGAGTCCGCCTTCCGCAAGGTCTTCTCCAACCTCGTGATGCTTGCCGTCCGTTACTCACACGGCTGGCACCATCCGCATCTATCGGAAGGGAAGCTAAGAATTGACAATCCTGCCAGCCTATGTCGACCGCCCCTTCAGTCAGCCCTGCTGTAGTCACCAAGACAGCGACCAACAGGGCGAACAAGGGACCGGTTTTGGGTCTATATGGATTCATAATCTGCTGAAAAGCACCATATTGTCCATGACTTCTATGCCATTGAGCGGCATGCGCTGAACTGGAAGTGCTGGAGGATTAGAAGAGAAAAGCGCAGGGCGCTTTTTGAATGGGAGAGTGATTTATGCTATAATCGGTCAAAAAGCAGAGTGTAGTAAAAGAGCCTAGACCATGTGTTTAATTTGTCAGCAATCGGAGATGATTAGGAAGGCAGCAATCCTTACTAGTCAAGGAACTGTCCACTAGCTAGTGGTCTTGGGTGACCGTACCAATAGGGCTATACGCTCTTCCTAGCCAAGCAGCATGTGCGGAGCGACATGACCCTAGACCCTGAGACTAAGCTGGTAAGCTCTTAGCTGAAATGAGTCAGGTTCAGAGGCAGTGGCCAGGCCTTTGGGAGCAGAAGATGAATGTTGGGTTGCTAGTAATGGAGATGCCCACACTGGCATCTCTTCCCACGTCGCGCCGGCGATGTGGGGACCTATGGCCACCAGGGCGCTGGGCCCGTTTGGTGGGTGCCTTTTAGGAAATGACGGATGACTCAGGGGCCAGAGCTGTCCAGATCGCAAAATGCTTTTAGAGGCCTTGAAGTGTAGACGAAAAATACAGGCAGTCGCGAGCGTGCATTTTGATTTTTATAGGGGTTAGTGGTGGTCAATCATCTGTGGCAGGCGCCTTAGTGGCTTCCTTGGCTGTTGGTTGCTTAGGCCAGCGTCATTCGGCTTGGTGACTAGGGGGTAGACTGAGAAAACGGTGTCTGAGGCTGGCTCAGGTAGTAGCAGCGCTAGGCTTTGACTGGTGTAAGAACTTGTGAGACATCTTCATCCTCCTCTCCTTAGTATAAACATAGGGCCTTATAGGGCAAGCCAGGAAGAGGGGCGAAAAGCCTACAAATCTTTGAATTTAAGGCTAAAAATGCTATATTGAGACTATCCAAAACTAAGGTGGGTTCAACTATGGCAACACGGGACAGTACTTCTCGTGACGCAGCGCGAGCCTACATGAGAGGTCTCATACAGATGGCGAGTTACAAAGGTGTGATTCTAGAAATTGGCTAGAAGTGCAAGCGCATGACAAGAACTTTAAGTGGGTCAGTATTATCATGGCTGTCCTGTTTGCAGCGAGCAGGGGTTTACTACTGAGCAAGCTGGGTACCGTTTTGGGTCTATCCTCTCATCCTTGTCTCGGTTTTCTTGGTGCAGGGCTTATTGCTCTCTTCTACATTCATTTCCGTTATGACATAGTCAAACGGGCTTTCCTGCGTAACTTGCGCAAAGGGCTACGGATCAATATGACCACTATGCTTCGCTCTTCCATAGCTATGTGGAAGAAGCTAAAAGGTGATCGACTTGAATGGCAGTTGCAGATGGCGGTCTCTACGCCATTTTTCTATCTGACGAGGCCACCATAGACAGACAAGAAGGCCAGAGCTTGAGGCCTCACTAAACTGACCTCAAGCCCTTTACAAGTTTTGGCGCTACAATTCCACGAATAATAGGCAGTGCCTTGTCCAGCCCATAGCTCCACTACAAGCCGGGGGCTTGTTATAATAGAGAAGACAAAGTGATGAAAAGGGTCCCGTTTTATATGAAAAGAAATCCAGTGTCCCATTGCAGGACCCACTTTACCATTAATAGAAACCCAATATGGCGAGTTGCTGGCCCAGGTGCGGACGGCCGAATTCGATGCCGAAGTGCAAGCCCCGCCTTCATCAGGCCCTAGACTTGGCCGAGCAACGCTATCAGAACCAGGAGCAGGCTTTTGCGGGCCCAGAAGGACCAGGAACTGAGTCAACTGCAACATCGATCCAACAATTTGAGACGGAGAGGCCTGATTCAAAAGAAAGCCGAGACCGCCCTCCAGGGCCAGTTGACGCAGCAAGGACCAGGCCATTCAAGCCCTGGAATTCCAACTCAAGCAAAGCCAGTTGAGCACCAACAAGCCTGCAAGCGGCCAAGACCCAGTTGGAGAAGGGCGCGATGCGAGTCATCACCAGCTGGCCTTACAGGAGAAGGCCCAGCTGTCTCGCAAGGCTGATCAAGAGAAGTACGAATTGGGCTGCGCAAGAAGGACGAAACCATTGAGGTTTTCATAGGACTTCAAGGCCAAGCAGTCACCAAGATGATTGGCAGAGCCTCGGGCAGCACTGGCAGTACGAATTCAACCACAACCGCATGGGACAGCTTTCCCCAAGGCCCAGTTCGGCAAGGACAATGATGCCCGAACGGGTTCTAAGGAGACTATATCTACCGCAGTATGACGACCAGGGTGTCGAAATCCTCTCCATTATGTTTGAGATGAAGAACGAAGGCGACGAGACCACAGCAAGAAGAAGAATGAACAATTCTTCAAGGGTTGAACAGGACCGGCAGGAGAGAAGGGCTTGAGTACGCATTTGGTTAGCCTACTGAAGCCGACAATGAGCTCTATAATAGCGGAATCGTAGATGTGTCCTATGTCTACGACAAGATGTATGTCATTCGGCCCCAATTCTTCCTGCCTATGATTACCCTCCTGCGCAATGCGGCCATGAATGCCCTCCACTACAAAGCAGGAACTGGCCAGATGCGGGAGCAGTAGATGTGACATTACCCATTTTGAAGAAGACCTCAACGCACTTCAAACTAGCCTTCGCTAAAAACTATAACTCAGCCAGCAACAACTTCGCCAAAGCCATCGAGGAAATCGACAAGGCCATCAAGCGGATGGAGGCTGTTAAGACAGCTCTGCTAACTAGCGAGAATCAGCTGCGTCTGGCCAACAACAAGCTGGACGATGTCAGTGTTAAGGAGCTGACCCGCAAGAACCCAACCATGAAGGCTAAATTCCAGGCCTTGGAACAAGCCAAGGATCAGACAGAGGAGGGATAAGGTGTTAGAAGGACTCGAAGTTTGGGGGCAGTCAAGATTGACCTAGCCACCTATCGCCGAGGATAGCGTAGAGTTACGTCTCTTGCTCCCATTTTGGTGCCAGACAGCCGGCAGGTCAGCCAGACTACTCTGGACCAAATCCTCAACCAACTCTATAAGGTCGGCGACTGGTATGCCTATGCCCAGACCGTCCTCCAGTCCGAGGATGCCACTTACGGCTACCTCAAGACTGTCTACATCGCCTGGGCACCGGGAGAAGAGCCTGGCCGTCTAGGTCTGGCCTTCCAAGTCCCAAGCGACCCGGCCGGGCGGGGCATGGTCTTGACGACTGAACCCCTGGACCTAGAAGCCTATGGCAACCTGACCTACCTTAAGGACTATCTGAAGGGAGGGGACTAAGATGGCCACCAGTCCGGATTATCTAGCCTTTATCCTAGACCTTTGCCAACCTGACCAGCGGGTTACCAGCCGGGCCATGATGGGCGAGTACCTAATTTATTACCAAGGCAAATTAGTGGGTGGTCTCTACGATAACCGCCTGCTAGTCAAGCCGGTGCCTGCTGCGCTCTCTTATCTAGCCAAGCAAGCCCAGGCCATTCCTTATCCGGGCGCCAAGCCCATGATTGAGGTGGAGGATCTAGAGGAATCAGGCTATGTCCTGGCTTTGTTTGAAGCCATGTGGTCGGAATTACCGGCCCCTAAGCCCAAGAAGAAGCCAAAGGGGGACAAGCCATGATTCAATTAGTGCAAGCAGGTCAAGACCGCTCACAACTAGTAGCCAAGGTCTTAGCCGACCTACCTGAATGGTTTGGTCTGCCAGACTCCACCCAGGAATACATTGACCAGGCCAGCGACCGGGTCTGCTTTCAAGCAGGGGAGGGCTGGGGCTTTATCACCCTCCAAGAAACTTCCCCTGTCTGCCTAGAAATCCACTGCATGGGCGTCCTCAAAGCCCATCAAGGCCAGGGCCTGGGGCGACAACTCATGGCTGCGGCTGAAGACTATGCTATCAGCCAGGGCTATCATTATCTGCAGGTTAAGACGGTGGCCCCGGGGCACTATGAGGCTTATGATGCCACCAATGCCTTCTACCAGGCCTGTGGCTACGAGGCCATAGAAATCTTCCCGGATCTCTGGGATGAATGGAATCCCTGCTTACTTCGACTCAAGTATCTCAAGACCAATCAATAAAATGAGGTGAATGCCATGTTAGAAACCAAACGTGTTTCAGTGATTCAATTAGTGCAAGCAGGTCAAGACCGCTCACAACTAGTAGCCAAGGTCTTGGCCGACCTACCTGAATGGTTTGGTCTGCCCGACTCCACCCAGGAATACATTGACCAGGCCAGCGACCGGGTTTGCTTTCAAGCAGGGGAGGGCTGGGGCTTTATCACCCTCCAAGAAACTTCCCCTGTCTGTCTGGAAATTCACTGCATGGGCGTCCTCAAGGCCCATCAGGGCCAGGGACTAGGCCGCCAGCTCATGGCGGCGGCTGAAGAGTATGCTATCAGCCAGGGCTATCATTATCTGCAGGTCAAGACGGTGGCCCCGGGCCATTATGAGGCTTATGATGCCACTAATGCCTTCTACCAGGCCTGTGGCTACGAGGCCATTGAAGTCTTCCCGGATCTCTGGGATGAATGGAATCCCTGCTTACTTCGACTCAAGTATCTCAAGACCAATCAATAAAATGAGGTGAATGCCATGTTAGAAACCAAACGCGTTTCAGTTTTAGAAATTTTTTATGATTTTGTTTTTGTTACCGGCCTATTCACGCTGCTCTATATGTTAGCAGATATTACCAAGTATCCTCTGGAGCCCAACCTGATCTGGCGTTTTGCCTTGACCCTGTCGGTCATTCTCTATGTCTGGTTCAGCCAAGCCGCATACAACAATCGTTACTTGAAGGAAGGGCCCCTGGACTATGTCTGTCATTTCTTCGATATGACCGTCTTTCTCTTCCTCTTTAAAGGCAATACGGCTTCTTGGAAGGATAGCTGGGTCCTCTTGTCAGCAGGCCTGGCCTTCCTCAGCCTCAGCCTGGCCCTACGTTACGGCCTTCAATGGTTCAAGGCCCAGGATGACCAGAACAAATACTTTGCTGCTAGTCATGCCTTGATTTTCTTGGCTCAAGGGGCCTTGCTCCTGCTGGGTACCAAGTTGCCTTATGAATGGGGTGTCGCTGCTTTAGTAGTGGCAATTTTAGCTGGTTGGTTGGCGCCATTTTACTTTTTGCGTGACCGACAAGTGCCAGCCCTGGACTTCGACCGGTTGAAGGACCGCACTTCGCTCATGACCATGATGTACTCAGCCGGCTTAGTTGTCCTCAGCTTGGGTACCTTCCTATCTCTGGAAACGACCACCTTACTAGGTCTTATCCTCATTAGCTGCCTCATTCTCCACTATAAGGTTCAAATCGACCGAGTGCCGCAAGGGGCCGACCAGTCAGCTGCTGGCTTTATTTACAGCCACTATGTGATTATGATTGGCTTGAGTCTTGTCATTATTGCCTTGGGTGGCTTTATGACCCCTTATGTACGCATCAGTCATATTGTGGACCTAAGCTATGCCGGCTTGGCTGTTTACTATCTGGGCATTCTCTTACTGAGCTTTAAGAGAAAGTCTGAATTCTTGGGTGGTTTTGCCACTTGGAAAAACTATCTGCCTCTCTTAGTGGGCTGGATCCTATCCTTGCGTTCACCTGCCACAGACGACGTGGAATTGGTTCGTCTAGTAGTGGTAGTTGGCTTGATTTTTGCCGGCCAAGTATACTTGCTTAAGAAGCCAGAACAAGAGCCAGTGCCCGTCTTAGAAGGGGCGCCAACAGAAGGCGACCAAAGTCAAGCACTAGAGGCGGTTGCAGAAGAACCTGCAAAAGAAGTGGCTAAAGAAGCTGAGTCTGTGGCAGAAGTGGCTGAAGAACTAGTGCCTGAAGTTGAACCAGCAGAATCAGACGCTGCTACAGCTCAAGTGTCAGCAACTCGTACACCTGAATCGCAAAATCAAGCCCCAGAAGAAGCTGAAGATCCAGCTCCAAGCCAAGACTAATTTTAAACAAGACCCGCACGAAAGGAGGCCGCTATGGCACGCATATTGATTATCGAAGATAACCAGGATATTCATGCCCTGATTAAGCAGTCCCTGGGCCAGGATCATGAACTGGTCTCTGCCTTTGCCGGGACAGAGGGCTTGCTTTACTGCCAGTCCCAGCCGGTGGATTTGGTCCTGCTAGACTATATGTTGCCGGGCATGAATGGCCAGGCCGTCCTGGAGGCCATCCGTGCCTTTAGCCAGGTGCCGGTCATTATGCTGACGGCCTTGGGGGACAAGAAGCTGATCAGTCAGATGCTGCTGGCCGGAGCCAATGACTACATGGTCAAGCCCTTCGACTTCGAGGAGCTCTATGCCCGAGTGGCCGTCCAGTTGCGGACAGCCGGTCATGAGGCGGGGGCTAGCAGTCAGCCAAGTCAGGCGATTACCAGCCTAGGCCAGCTGCAACTCCAAGCCGATAGCTTTGAAATCAGTCGGGAGGGCCAAGCGGTCCGCCTGTCTAAAAAGGAATTTGGCATTCTAACCACCTTGCTAGGCGAGCCCCAGCGGATTTTTACTAAGGAACTGCTCTATGAATTGGTCTGGCAAGATGCCTTCATTCCGGGCGACAATACCCTCAACACCCACCTGTCCAACCTGCGCAAGAAAATCAGCCAGCTGGATGATAGCCAGGATTACATTGAGACGGTTTGGGGCTTGGGGGTTCGCCTAGCGCAAGGCGTCCGGCCAGGAGGGGAGGCGACCTAATGTTGGGAATTACCTTGGGCCTAGGACTCTGCCTGCTAGGGACCATCCTCTATTTATTTCATCAAAGCTACACCGTCCGCCAGCTGACCCGGCAGATTGAGACCAAGCGCCAGACCAAATCCCAAGGGCGCCTGCGTCTCAGTCAGCAGAGTCGAACTTTAGTGGACTTGAGCCAGGCTATCCAAGAAGTCTTCAAGGACCAGGAAGCCGAGCGGCTCACCAGCCAACAGGAGCGGCGGGATTTGGACCAGGCCATCAGCAATATTGCCCACGATATCCGGACCCCGCTGACCATTGCCTCGGGTTATACCCAGCAGGCCCTTAAGCAGGTCAAAGCCCAAGAGCTACCCGATGTCCAGACCTTGGAAAAGGTTCACCAGCAACTCAAGCAGGTTTCGGGTCGGCTAGAGGCTCTCTTGGACTATCGTCGGGTCTTGGAGCATGAGGTCAAGCCAAGCCTTGCGCGCGTGGATGTCCATCAGCTCTTGTTGGAGACGGCCTTGACCTACTATGAATCCTTCCAAAGGGCGGGACTTAGGGTCGATTTGGACCTGGCACCAGGTCCTATCTGGCTAGAGACCGACCCAGAACTTCTGGTGAGGGTCTTGCAGAACTTGCTAGGCAACTTGCTTAAACATGGCAAGGGCCAGGGGCGAATTAGCCTGAGCCTCCAAGCAGACCAGCTGCAAATTGGCCTTGATAACCAAATAGCACAGCCCATCCAGCAGGTCCGCTACTTGACCAAGCGCTTCTATTCAGAGAACCTGTCAGAAGTCGAGTCTTCTTCTGGCCTGGGGCTCTATATTAGTCAGCAAGTAATCCAATTACTAGGTGGCCAGCTGACCCTAAGCAGTCAAGACTTGGATTTCTCCGTCTGCGTCAGCCTACCATTGAGATAGCAAAAAGCCAGCCCATCAGTTTGCAAACTGATGGGCTGGCTTATTTTTGTGGCTTTATAAGTCACGTCTTTTGAAAATCTGGTAGCCTAGGCAGCCGAAGATGGTACTTAGGATTAGTGACAGGCCCACGGCCAGAGCTAGATTGGAGTCTGATAGGAGGGCGAAGTCGGCTTGTACATCGACGTAGCGCAGCCAGGTGATTTTTGGCAAGAGCATGGCCAGATAATTGGCGGTAGGTCCGAATAGGAAGAAAAAGACCAGGCTGATGGGGATGGAGTGGGTCAAGTGGAGGAGGGTCAGGATGACGGCCACCCAGAATTGGATGAAGAGCCATTGGAGCAGGAGGACTTGGACTCCTTGTCCAAGCACCTCGGGACTTAGACCCGACATATCCAGGAAGAGACTGGCATATAGATAGCGGGTGCTGGTGTAGAGGGAAGAGGTTGAAGCCGGTTAGAGGAAAATCATCAGCCATTATTGAAGTAGTAGCTGAAGCGGAGATGCCGGCGGATAGAGAATTTTTATAGAGTTGATGGTTGAGTTCAGGTCCCACCAAGTAGAGGGTCAAAAAGAGCATAAAGATCTGAATACCAGCTCCGCTTTCAATGGCCTGGCTGACGGCGGTCAAGCCGTCCAATCTAAGCTGCTCCAGGCCCTCGGCACCGCTGACTCCTTGTAGGCCCGAGATAAACTTGAGGACGGTAGGATGAGCTAGGAGGACAATGAGGAAGTTGAAGGCCAGGAGCAGGATTTCCATGGTCCAGAAACCCTTTGAATGAAGCAGACGACGGAAATCGGCTTTAAGAATGGCTAACATGGTGAGCATCCTCCTCGTGAATCAATTGGGTGAAGTAGTTTTCTAGGTTCTGCTTAGCATAATAAATCTCATCCAGGGCCACTTGGCCTTGAACCAGGGCGGTATTGACAGCCGACAACTGGTTGGCAGGCGCGAAGACATGGATTTCACCCGTTTCGGCCACCACCTTGAAGGGGTAGCTAAAGTGGCTCTCTAGCAGGCGGCTGGCGGCTTCCACCGCATGAGTCTTGAGGACAATGTAGTCTTCGGACAGGCGATCGAATTCGGTCTTGGAGATCTCCTTAATCAGCCGTCCGTCTTTGATAAAGCCAAAGCGGTTGGCCACTTGTTGCAGTTCGCTTAGGATGTGGCTGGAAATCATCATGGTCATGCCTAGCTCGCGGTTGAGGCGGAGGAGGAGGGTGCGCAAGTCGCTAATGCCGATGGGGTCTAGGCCATTGACCGGCTCATCCAAAATCAAAAGGTCGGGCTTGGCCAAGATAGCCAGACCGATGGCTAGGCGTTGTTTCATACCTAGCGAGAAGTCCTTGAAGGGCTTGCGGCCGGCATTCTGCAAGTCGATGAGTTCTAGGGTCTCTTGGATGACTTGCTCGGCTTGGGGCAGGCAGAGGAGGGTGGCTTGGTAGCGTAGGTTCTCGTAGGCCGACAGATTAGGGAAGGCGGCCGGTGACTCAATGACGGCACCCACCCGAGTCAGGGCCTGGCTCCACTCCCGGTCGCTGCTAGAGCCGAAGAGGGAGACGGTGCCGGAAGTTGGGTGAATGAGTCTGGTAATCAGCTTGAGTAGGGTGGTCTTACCGGCCCCATTTTGGCCGATTAAGCCGTAGATGTCGCCTTCTTCTAGGCTGAGGTTGACTTGAGTCAGGGCAGGGCCAGAATCATAGTCTTTAGTCAGGGACTGGGTTGTCAGGATGGGGGTCATGTGGAACACGTCCTTTCTATTATTTCGGAGCTTGGCTCCTTGATAATTCTTAGTATAGGACCTAAAAATCAAATATCTCTCAAGCAATTCTAAAGTATTTCTAAAGTTTTGTCGAGGGGGCTGCAACTTGCCAAGGGCTTGGGCCTATGCTAAAATAGTTATCATGATAACTATTAAAGGAGGGTAGCCTATGGAAGGTTGTATCCATGATACGGTGGCCTTCAGCCATCGACTCAAGTTTCAAGCCCAGAACCTAGCCAAGGAAGCCGGGATGGACTGGTTAGCTGGACCCCAAGGCCGGGTAGTGACCTATCTCTTCCACCACCAAGAACGGCCGGTTACTATGATGGAAGTCGCAGAGAAAATGAAAATCTCCAAGCCTGTGGCTAGCCAGCTCTTCAAGCGTATGGAGAAGAATCAGCTGATTGACATTAAGCCGGATTCCCGCGACAAGCGGCGCAAGTATGTGACCCTGACCGAGCAAGGTCTAGTCAAGCAAGCCCAGGTCGGTCATTTCTTAAAGACCATCCACGACCAATTGCTGGAAGGACTCAGTGAGCAAGATCTAGCGGGCATTCCACCAGGTGATCCGCCACTTGACGCAAAATCTGGAACATATTCAATACAAAGGAGTAGACCATGTTTAAATTAATTAAGCGACTCAGTGCCCGTGAATGGGGCATGGTGGGTCTTACCGTGGCCTTCATCTTCCTAGCTGTCTACTTGGACTTAGAAGTCCCAAGTTATATGAAGGAAGTGGCCACACTCTTACAAACGCCAGGCGTGGGCCTAGACCAGTTAATGGGCCCTGGCGCCCTGATGTTGGGCCTGTCCCTGGCTAGTTTCGCTAGCCTAGTCATGGTGGGCTTCCTAGCCGCCCGTCTAGCCGCTAGCTATACCACCCGTTTGCGGTCGGACATCTATAGCCAAGTCCTCAGCTATTCAGATGCTGAAATCAAGCGTTTCAGTATTCCCTCTCTCTTGACCCGGACCACTAATGACATCAGCCAGATTCAGTTGCTGATTACCATGGGCCTCCAGGTCATCGTTCGCGGTCCCATTATGGCTATTTGGGCCATGACCAAGATTGTGGGCAAGTCCGAGGCCTGGCTTTGGGCAGTGGGGGTAGCGGTCTTAATCATCATTTTAATGACTGTAGTCCTCATGACCTTGGCCTTTTCCTAAGCAAGCGGTCATTCAGAAATTAACTGATAAGCTCAATGCCGTTACCCGCGAGAGTCTGATGGGATTCGGGTTATTCAGGGCCTATAATGCTGAGGACTCACCAAGATGCTAAGTTCGAAGCTACTAACAATGAAGTGACCCGACTCAACCTCTTCGTTAACAACCTCATGGCCATCTTCAACCCTATCATGTCGGGGATTTCCTCAGGTTTGACCCTGGCCATCTATTGGATCGGGGCCTATCTCATTGCCTCCGCTAACTTATTTGATAAAGTTGGCCTCTTCAGCGAAATGATTGTCTTCATGTCCTATGCCATGCAGATTGTCATCGGCTTCCTCTTGATGGGGATTATCTTCTTCATCCTGCCCCGTAGCTTGGTGGCAGCGGGCCGGATTAATGAAGTCCTAGAACTAGAACCAAGCATTCATTCACCAACCCAGGGCCAGTCTCCAGACCCAAGTCTCAAGGGCCAAGTCACCTTCCAAAATGTGACCTTCCGCTATGCCCAAGAAGCCGAGCCGGTCATCCAGGACGTGTCCTTCCAGGCTCAAGCTGGTCAAACCGTGGCCTTTATCGGCTCAACCGGTTCAGGGAAATCCACCCTGGTTAACTTGATTCCACGCTTCTATGATGTGTCAGAAGGCCAAATTCTGGTCGATGGCATCAACGTGGCCGACTACGACTTGACTGAACTGCGCAAGCGGGTAGGTTATATTCCTCAAAAGGCCGTCCTCTTCTCAGGCGACATCCAGTCCAACCTGGACATGGGGGAAAGCTTAGAAAGCCCACTGACGGAAGACAAGATGTGGCAGGCCCTTGAATTGGCCCAAGCTAAGGACTTTGTGGAGGCCAAGGAAGGCGGCCTAGCCGAGCATGTGGCTCAGGGCGGGACCAACTTCTCCGGTGGTCAACGTCAACGTCTGGCCATTGCCCGGGCTCTGGCGCGTAAGCCAGAAATCTTAATCTTTGACGATTCCTTCTCAGCCTTGGACTATAAGACCGACCGCATCTTGCGTGAGGCCTTGACCAAGGAGACGGCCCACATGACCAAGTTGATTGTGGCTCAACGGATTTCCACCATTATGGAGGCTGACTTGATTCTGGTCCTAGACCAAGGTCGAGTGGTCGGCCAAGGGACCCACAAGGAATTGCTCAAAGACAATGCAGTCTATCGCGAAATTGCTTACTCTCAATTATCCAAGGAGGAATTAGAAGATGGCCAATAAGACATCCAAACCATCCCTCTTTAAGGGAATCAAACCTTATATTCAAGGCTTTCAACTGCCCTTGGTCTTGGCTCTGATTGGGGCGACCATTTTCAGTATGATTACGGTCTATGGGCCACGTAAGTTGGAAGAAATGACCAACCTGATTGGCCAAGGCATGTCAGGCAAGATGGACCTCAAGGCTATCTCAGCTGTGGGCTTCTTGCTAGCCGGGCTCTATGCCTTTGGGGCGGTGATTAACTACCTACAAGGCTTCATTATCACGACTGTGATTCAGCGTCTGTCCCAGCGTCTGCGCCGGGCTATCGCCACCAAGATTAACCGTCTACCCTTAGCCTACTTCGATAGCCACTCCCAAGGGGATACCCTGTCACGGGTGACCAACGATGTGGATACCGTCGGCCAATCCCTTAACCAGAGTCTGCCAATGTGATTTCTTCGGTCATCATGATTATCGCGGTCCTGATTATGATGTTCACCGCCAATGTCATCCTATCGCTGGTGACGGTGGTTTCCGTCTTCGTGGGCTTTATCCTGATTATGTTTATCGGCATGCGGGCCCAAGGCTTCTTCAAGGCCCAACAAGTCAACTTGGCGGCCGTTAATGGCTTCGTAGAGGAAACTTATTCAGGTCACAATGTGGTCACCAGCTACAATGCTGTTCCTGAGTCTCTGGCCCAGTTCGCCAAGCTCAATGGACAACTCCATGACAGCATCTGGAAGTCTCAATTTATCTCGGGCATTATGATGCCGCTTATGATTTTCATTGGCAACTTCGCCTACGTCCTGGTTGTTATCGTTGGGGCTATCTTGGCCCTGCAGGAGGGCAGTGGCGTGACCATGGGGACTATCGTGGCCTTTATGGTCTATGTGCGGATCTTCGGTCAACCCATTTCCCAACTGGCCCAAGGCATGACCTCCCTGCAACAAGCGGGGGCAGCCATGAGTCGGGTCTCCGAATTCCTTAATGAAGAAGAAATGGCGGATGACCACCAACTGCCACAGGCTTTGACCGAGATTAAGGGGCAGGTCACCTTCGACCAGGTCACCTTTGGTTATTGGCCTGATCAAACCATTATCAATGACTTTACGGCCCAAGCTCGACCTGGTAAGAAGATTGCCATTGTAGAGGCCGACTGGGGCAGGTAAGACCACCATTGTTAACCTGCTTATGAAGTTCTATAGAAATCAACCAGGGGACCATCGCCATTGATGGCGTGGACCTGGGCCCAAATGAAACGGTCGGAAGTCCATGATGCCTTCGCCATGGTCCCTACAGGACACCTGGCTCTTTGAAGGACCATCAGGAAAAATCATCTTCAACCAGACCGGGATTAGTGACGAACAGGTAATCGAGGCTGCTAAGGCGGCTGGCGTCCACCACTATATTATGACCCTGCCTAAGGCTTACGACACGGTCCTGGATGACACGGTCACCTTGTCGGTCGGGCAAAAGCAGCTCATGACCATTGCCCGCGCCTTGCTTAAGGACGCACCACTGCTGATCTTGGACGAGGCCACTTCTTCGGTGGATACCCGGACCGAAGAACTGATTCAACAGGCCATGGATACCCTTATGGAAGGGCGGACTTCCTTCGTCATCGCCCACCGTCTGTCGACTATTAAGAATGCCGACTATATCCTGGTCATGCAGGAAGGTCGTATTATCGAACAAGGTAACCACCAGGAGCTCATGGCTCAAGGCGGCTTCTATGCTGACCTCTATAACAGTCAGTTCGATAAAAATTCTAGTGGCATGGACTTCGAAGAACTCTTGGCTTAAAGGCCACTAAAAATAGCTACAGGTCTTTTGTTCGATTCTTCCAAAAAGGCTAAGAAGCAAATAGCTGAAGTAAAGGACTTGGTTCTCTATTGTGCGGGACCTGGTCACTTGTTGGTATAGAGAATGACTTGCCCCTAGTAAATGCTAAGACCTATCAAGCAAACTACACCAATGAGTGGGGTGTTTATCATACCTACCGCCTTTTAAAAAATATCACAGGTATGTGGTGCTTGCAGAAGATTGCGTGTCTAACAGATTACCAATTTTCCTATCAGGAAATGGCAGAGCAAGCAGCAAGCGTACATGCCTTTTTACAAGAAATCGACCTGAACCATGATCGTTTTAACAACCCTAAAAACATGATTGAGGGAGATTCAAGCCGCCTGTCGTGAAAGTGGGCAGCCTATACCGAAGACTGTGGGAGAATTAGTCATGTGTGTCTATTCTAACCTAGCTCGTATTTATGCTAGGGAGTTGAAGCAATTGGAAGACTTAAGTGGCAAGACGATTGATTACCTTCATGTAGTGGGTGGAGGTTCTAACGTGAGCTTGCTCAATCAGTTAACTGCCAATCTCATTGGGAAAGAAGTCATTGCAGGGCCGGGAGAGGCTACTGCGATTGGAAATATTCTGGTACAAATGATTAGTGTTGGAGAATTTGAGAATCTCTCGCAAGCTCGTCACTGGCTAGCGTCATCTAGTAGTTTTGAATGTTACAGACCGCAAATTTAAGGAGAAAAACATGAACGAATTACAAATTAAACAAGCCTATCAAGTTGCTAAAGAACGCTATGCAGCAATCGGTATTAATACCGATAACGCCCTCGAAAGGCTTCAAAATATTAAGATTTCTGTACACTGTTGGCAAGGCGATGACGTACGAGGCTTCCTTACACCGGATGGTGAACTGACGGGGGGTATCATGTCAACGGGGAATTACCCAGGTGCTGCTAAAACACCAGATCAGCTGCGCCAAGACTTGGAAAAGGCCTATAGCTTGATTCCTGGGCGACACAAGCTAAATCTGCATGCCATTTATCTGGATACAGATGAGAAAGTGGATTTGAATCAAATTGAACCAAAGCACTTTGAAAAATGGGTAGCGTGGGCTAAGGAGCAGGGTGTGGGGCTTGATTTTAATCCTACCTTCTTCTCGCATCCTATGATGAAGGATGGGCTGACTTTGTCACACCCCGACAAAGAAGTGCGTGACTATTGGATTGAACATGGGAAGCGAAGTCGAAAGATTGCTGCATACATGGGGAGAGAATTGAATCAAGTCTGTTACAACAATTTTTGGGTGCCAGATGGATATAAGGACAATCCGATTGATCGCCTAACTCCTCGTAAACGCTTGATGGAGTCTCTTGACGAAATCTTCTCTGAACAACTGGATGAAGCTTATACTCAAGATACGGTCGAAAGTAAGTTGTTGGTATCGGTGCGGAAGCTTATACAGTCGGCTCCCATGAATTCTATATGGGGTATGGCCTAACGCGAGACAAAATGATTCTTCTAGACGCAGGACATTTTCATCCAACTGAAGTAATCTCAAATAAATTATCTTCACTTGCCTTGTTTGGGAAAGGTCTTATGCTACATGTATCTCGTCCAGTGCGTTGGGATTCAGATCACGTGGTGATTATGGACGACGAGTTGCAAGATATTGCTAAAGAACTAGTACGTAATAACTTGTTGGATAAGACAGTAATTGGCTTAGACTTCTTTGATGCTACAATTAATCGGATTGCTGCCTGGGTAATTGGTAGCCGTAATACTCAAAAAGCTCTCTTAAAAGCCTTGCTTGAGCCAACAGCTGACTTGAAGGCTATGGAGAATCATTTTGACTTTACCGGTCGTTTGGCTTATACGGAGGAGCTGAAAGACTTCCCTTATGCAGATGTTTGGAATTATTTCTGCTTGCAAAACAAGGTCCCAGTAGGTCTGGATTGGTTAGACGATGTCCGTCAATACGAAAAAGAAGTATTAAGTAAACGAAACTAGAAAAGAGGCAACTATGAAATTTATAGAATCTTCCTTTGTAAAAAAAATGTGTGAAGTAACCTATGAGTCCTATCTACGATATTGGGATGAGCGAAACGGCGGCAACGTTTCCTGCCGCTTAAGCGCGGAAGAGCTTGTGGGCTACGAGGATATTTCTGAGGTTAGGTCAAGTCATGAATTGGGTTTTAAGGCATCCGATTTAGCTGGACAATACTATCTGGTAACGGGGACGGGACGCTATTTTCGTAATGTAACTAAGCAACCCTTGCTTGACTTGGGGCTCGTTCGTATTTCAAATGATGGCTTAAGCTATGATGTTGTCTGGGGCTTTGAAGATGGCGGACGACCAACTTCTGAATTTCCTAGCCATTTGATGAGTCATATTGAGCGTCTGAAGATTAATCCGGGCCCATCGGGTAATCTTCCATTGTCATCCAACTAACTTAATTGCTCTAACGTTCACTCAGGATTTGGATGAACGTCACTTATCGCGACTACTTTGGAAAATGCAGGCCGAGTCCTTAGTGGTTTTCCCAGAAGGTGTGGGTCTCATTCCCTATATGACACCAGGCACAACAGAGATAGGGGAAGCAACCGCAAGAAAAATGGGCGATTTTTCAGCAGTAGTCTGGCCCCATCATGGGCTCTTTGCTTCTGGAAACTCACTCGATGAGACCTACGGCTTGATTGAGGTGATTGAAAAAGCGGCAATGATTTACAGTCAAATTGGCGCTCAAGGGGGCCGTATAAAACATGATATTAGCGATAATCAGCTTAGAGAATTGGCTGCACGCTTTAAGGTGACCCCTAGAAAAGACTTTCTATAAAACGTTGTGATCACAAGGAGAGCTTAGGCTCTCCTTTTTTTATAATACTTTACTAGTTCTGAATAGCTTATTTGCATTAAAAGACACCCCATAAATTGGATAAAATAATCCAACTTATAGGGTGTGTGCCAGCCTTTTGCTGTCTTATAATTCGTAGGAGTGTTCCTTGAAGTTGCCCAAGATGTTGTTAATGTTGGTAATGGTGATGAAGGACTTGGGACTGGTTTGGGCGATAATTTTCTTGAGAGTATGCAGCTCATTTTGCTGAATAATGAGGATGATCATGTATTGTTTCTGGTGGGAATAGCCACCTTCCACTTCAATAATAGTCGAGCCCCGGCCCAGACGGGAGTTGATGGCGGACACGACTTCTTGCGGATTGAGACAGATAATGGAACATTGGATGTAGGCCGAGAAGAAGCGTTGGATGTTCTTCATGGTCTGGTTACGGACGAAACTCATAATCAGGGCATACATGACGTGTTGAATGTCGAAGGTCAGCCAGATTAAGCTATAGACCAGGATATCCTGCATAAGGAAGACCGTTGGGATGCTCCATTTGAAGCGCTTGGCCAGGAATTTACCGGTAATGTCGGTCCCGCCTGTTGAAGCACCTGCAATGAGCAGAAAGCTCATGGCAATCCCCGAGATAATACCACAGAAGATGGCTGCCACTAAGGAATCGTTGAGTTCAACTGGGGCTACCATATTAGGCAGGTTGTTAATGAGGAAGGAGGAGGCGAAGATAGTGGCCCCGGTTAGTAGGAGAAATTGCTTGCCGATATATTTGTAGGCAATGTAGAAGAGGGGGACGTTGAGGGCTAATTGGGTGGTCCCGATGGGAATGCCGAAATACTTCTGCATAATAAGCCCAATCCCGATAGTGCCGCTGGCCCCGATCCCGTTATAAGGGACTAGCAGGCCGGCATAGACGCTAAAAAGTAGGATGCCAATGACTAGGAAGAGGATGTCTTTGAGTCGTTTGTGTTGGTGGGGGGGCATAGACGCCTTCAAGCAGTTGCATAATCGCAGTCAAATCCTTTACAGTATACTATTCATCTATCATTTTAATAATTCTGGGCTCATAAATCAAGGATAAGGGGGAGGACTTGGGGCCTAATTGCCTTTGTGCTATAATAGAGCTATCAAGGAGGTGTTAAGATGGAGCCAAGCAATGTTAGGAAACTGAGTCCAGAGGACAGGGACAAGCTGGTCCTTCAGCTGGAGCGGGAAGAGGCTGACCTGACTGAGCGCGACTACGATCGCTACCAGGAGCTGATTAAGCGGGACCTGAGTGGTCTGACCGCTAAGAAAATCGTCCAGTCCCTGCTGGCTCTGCTTGATAGCCTACAAGATGGTCTGCTCTTTGTCTTGGGCTTCGTGCTCTTGGTCCTAGTGGTAACATTCTTGAATGGTCATTTGGACCAGGCTTGGCCTTTCTTGAGGACCATGCTGACGGGGCTCTTGGCCTTAAGGCCGGACCAGTTTGTCTGGAACTTGACCTCGCTCTGCTTAGTCTTCCTGGTCGCGATGAATGTCTACAACCACTGGCGCTACCGCCAGGCTATGTTGAGATTACAGGTCTCAGTGGATGCTATGGTCCAGGTTCAGGCCGAAATCGCCCAGCGACCTGTCGTCCTGACCCGTCTGGCTAGCTACCTCTTACGAGTATGGCTTCCAACGTCTCTTAGCTGAGGAGGAGCAAGCCGACTAATACCGCATAGATTATAAGGAGGTTATCACCATGAAAGTCTTAATTGTTTATGCCTACCCAAATCATCAAGGTCTCAATGCTCAGATCCTAGCCCGAGTGCAGGCTGGGCTGGAGGGCCGCCATGAGGTCAAGACCCTAGATCTCTACCAGGAGCACAAGGAAAATGGCTTCGATCCCTGCCTAGTCTTCGATCAAGACCATAAACGTCGCGATTTAGACAAGGACCCTCAAATGGCTCCTTATCGCGACTTGGTGACTTGGGCTGATCATCTGATCTTCATCTATCCTATTTGGTGGGGTGGCATGCCTGCTATACTCAAGGGCTTTGTTGATCGCGTTTTGGTTAAGGGCTTTGCCTACGATTATAGTGATCATCCAATCCCTCAAGCCCTGCTTAAGGGGCGAACGGGCTGGGTCATCACCACCCACGATACAGTAGGCTTCTTCGCCCGCCTCTTCATGCAGGATTATGGTCGCGTTTTAGCTCGCCATATTCTGCGCATGGTGGGCATTAAGCCAGTTCAACAAAGCCAATTAGCCTATGTGCGTGGCAGCAAGCCTGAGAAAATTGCGGCCTTCCTAGATAAAATTCAAGCCCAAGCGGCCAGCCTCTAAGAAGGGAGCCGAGTTAGTTGATGACAAGTCCCTTATTTGAAGCCTTTTTAAGCATTGCTAGAGCCCTGAATGAGCGAGGCCTTGTGCCCCTCTTGATGGGATCGGTCGGTCTGGAGGTCCGGACGGGCCGATCCTGGCAGGCGCGCGACCTGGACATTCATGTGCCGGGTGACCCGCGGGGGTGGGAGGCGCCTGACCACTTACGCATCTATGACTTTGAGCTGCTTGAAGGCCTGATGGAGGATCTGGGCTATGTCTTGGTAGACCGACACGAGCATGAATTCCAAGGGCCTGCTGGCTCAGTAGAGTTTGGTGCTATGGATACTTTGCCAGACTTTGCCGGCGTGGCCTTGGAGGACCTGCCCCTGGAAGACTGTCAGGGGGTCCGCTTCTATTTACCTACCATGAGCCAGTATCTGGCCATCTACCGGGCTTCCTCCCAGGATTCCTATCGTAATGATCAAAATAATCATAAAGACTTCGCTAAGATCGCCTACTTAGAAGAGCGCTTAGCCTTAGATTGTCAAATCAAGGAGTAAACCATGTCGCAAAAAGCTACCCCACCAAGGTCCCTGCCTAATAGCCATTTTCCGAGGCATCGCATCTATGGCCTAGGCCTTCGCTCTCGCTATGGGGCCATTGCCCGTTGCCTAGCAAGCCTACTTTTCATGTATATTTTTAGAGTTGCACTGATATTATTTGCTGCGCCTCTATTAGCCCGCTTGCTCTGGTTAATCCGCCAATGCTGGCTCATTCGCCGCCACAATAAGGAGCGTTGGCACTACCTGGTCCAAAACTATCCCCAAGTGGAAAGCGACGACTTCCAGCCCGACCGGGAGTGGCCGGAGATTACCTGCATGGTCTATCAGAATCACCTGATCTTCTGGGGCGATGGACTAGAGGTCTGGCATTTCAATGATATTCTGACCCTGGACTTCGATATTAACTGGGAAGAGCCCGACCAGAATATGCGGCCAGCTGAGTCTAGCCGCCACCAACGCAACTGGTGGGGCCGACTGCAGAAAATTCGCTATCTGATTGTGTCCCTGGCTAACTGGCAAGTCCTAGAATTACGCCTGCCCAAGAAGGCAGAAGAAGTAGACTTAGAAATTGCCATTGACGAGCTTAAGGAGTATTTTGCCAAGGCGGAGTATTAGTTACGCTAGCTACAAAGGAGGCGCCAAAATTAGTGCCCAAGGGTATGAAAAAGAGATAGAAATAGATTCTGAGTTCACCGTCATATATATTTTAATTTGCTTGATAGATGTCGTAAGAGGAGCGCGAAAAGCTAATGGTAATTGAGATTAATGGAGTTAATAAGAAAATTGGGTCCAAACAGGTTATTCAAGATGTCTCTTTAAGTATTGGGAGAGGCCAAGTCTTCGCCTTGCTGGGACCCAATGGGGCAGGGAAGACTACCCTGATTCGTATCATTTTAGGTTTGTTGAAAGCCGAGACGGGGACCATTAGGCTCTTTGGCCAGGAGCTGACCGCTCAATCCAGGTCTGATCTCTTATTGCGTATTGGGGTTCAAAATGACGGCAATCTCTATGAAAATCTAACGATTGAAGACAATCTGGCCTTATGGGGTCAAATCTATGGTTTGGACCAAGCCACTATCAAAAGAAGACTAGATGAGTTAAAGCAGAAGTTTCATTTAGAAGCCTATTCTAACATGCCAGTAGGGAGTCTCAGTAAGGGTAATCGCCAGAAAGTCATGCTGGCTAGAGCCATGTTTCATAATCCTGAGGTCTTGATTTTGGATGAGCCGACGACGGGACTAGACCCAGCTGCCATTGATGAGTTTTATGACTTCATTAAGACCCTCAAGCAAGAGGGCGTGACCATTATCATGTCCACCCACTATCTCTATGGCATGGATGGCGTGGTCGATAGTATTGGCATTATTTCTGAAGGAAAGATACTGATCAGCGATGCAGTGGATAAGCTACGCCGCCAAGATAAGCAAGTCCATTTTGAAGGTAAATTTAAGCCCGACCACATCAAAGAATTACTTGGCCATGGTCAAGGAAGCGGGAATCTGCAGGATGAATTTACCATGTCAGTGGAGAACGAGGATCAGCTAGCTGACCTGGTCAGAAGCTTAGTTCAAAAAGGCAATGACATTCATTATGTCTATAAAGTAAGGGAAACCGTCAAAGAAATATACTTTAGAATTATTGGGGTAGATAGCCATGAATAGACAGCAATTAAGGGTCATGATCAAAAAGGAATACAAGGAATTAGTCAAGGAGAAAGGCTTACTGCTGTCCTTACTGTCCATGGCCATTATCTTTAGCATTGTCCTTCCAACACTCATATTACTAGTGGGCACGAGTAAGGAAATGTCGGCTAGCATCGTGGGTCTTAATACTTTTCTTGAACAATTTAAGCTGATCGATTATCCAGCTTATCTGACCAAGGAAACCATACCCCTCTACGCTGTCCTGACCTACTTCTTCTTACCGCTATTTATGTTGCAGCCTATTATGTTTGCGACGCTATTAGCCAGCAACAGCTTTATTGGGGAGAAGGAGCACAAGACTTTGGAGGGCCTCTTATACACGCCCCTATCTCCAAAAGTCCTGATTCTAGGAAAAGCCTTAGGTTGTGCCTTACCGTCCTTGGCCCTGTCCACGCTTTCCTCTCTGGCTTATATGTTGGTGGTGAATACACTAGGCTGGGGCTATTTTGGGCATCTAATCTTGCCTAATCTGACCTGGATATTAGTAATCCTAGTGATTTCGCCTCTGCTGGTCTTTTTATCAATCTTGCTGATTATTGGCAGTTCACAATATTTGAAGAACAGTAAGTCAGCCCAAGGGGTATCCATGATCATCGTAATGCCAATCATCGGTATCTTGCTTTCTCAATCCACCGGGGTCTTAATTCTAGGTGTCTTTGAAACAGTGGTCTTTATCACGGTGTTAGTTCTACTCGTGATGGTAACCTTCTTGGTTCTTATGAAAATATTCAATTTTGAGAAATTTATTCTCAATAATTGAGGCGTCTGTCAACGATTAGTAAGCACAAGCTCTCAAGGAGGCAGCCATGATTAAACATCTTTTTTTCCGATATGGACGGAACCATTCTGCGGGAGGACGGCCGCATTAGCCCGGAGACGGCCCAGGTTATTCGTCAGGTTGGCCTGCCCCTGACCCTGGTTTCGGCCCGCTCGCCTATGGAAATGCGGGAAGCCATCGACCAGCTGGGACTGCATGATGTCCACGTGGGCTTCAATGGGGGCTATATTTTCCAGGCCAGCCCTGAGGGCTACCAGGTTATCCATGAGGTCCGGATGGACTATGAATTAGCTAAGACCCTGGTCCTTGATTTAAGAGGTCGTTATCCTGATCTCAGCATCAGTGTCTTCGACGATCAGACCTGGTTTGTGGACCGCTACGATGACTGTGTGGCCTACGAGCAGAACTTGACTGGTCTAGACTATGTCCTGGTGGACTATGAGGACTTCTTCCAGGCCCCTTGGCGCAAGGTTTTCAAGCTCATGCTGGTAACCTTGGACCATGACCTCATGGAAGAGGTCAAAGCCTATTTGCCGGCAGCCTATCCAGAAGCCGAAATCGGTCTCTACCAGACCAGCATTCCTTATCTGGAAGTGACGCCGCGTCTGGCCCAGAAATCTCTGGGTATCCAGTATATCCAGGAGCGAGAAGGCTTGACCCGCCAGGAACTCATGGCCTTTGGCGATGGAACCAATGACCTTGCCATGTTCCAGGTGGTAGGCCAGGCGGTGGTCATGGCCAATGCCAGTGAGGCCATTAAGGCCCAGGCCGACTATGTGACCCTATCCAATCAAGAAGACGGCGTGGCCCATGCCTTGCTGCATTATTTGCCAAGTTTACAAGATAAATAAAGAGAGCCTCTGCCATTTGGCAGGGGCTCTTTGCTTGTTGTGGATTAGATTAGAAGAGGCCGGTCACCTTGCCGTCGGCATCGATGTCGATACGTTCAGCGGCAGGGGATTTAGGCAGGCCTGGCATGGTCATGATATCACCAGTCAAGGCCACGATGAAGCCGGCGCCGGCAGAAACCTTGAGTTTCTTAATGGTGACAGTGAAGTCCTTAGGTGCCCCAATCAGGCTAGCATTGTCGGAGAAGGAGTACTGGGTCTTGGCCATACAGATTGGCAGCTGACCGAATCCCAGGTCTTCCAGCTCCTTGAGCTCACGCTTGGCCGCTGGGGTTAGGCTGATGCCTGCACCACCGTAGACCTTTTGAACAATCTTGGTGATCTTGTCTTGGATGGAATCTTCCAGGTCGTAGATGTAGCGGAAGTCCTTAGCTGCCTCCGTCAGAGCCACCACTTTCTCAGCCAAATCGCGACCGCCGGCCCCGCCTTGGCCCCAAACATCAGAGATGGACACGTCGACGCCCCGGGCTTGGCAGGCTTGGTAGACGGCCTCCAGTTCAGCCTCGGTGTCGGTTGGGAACTTGTTGATGGCCACGACCACTGGCAGGCCAAAGGCTTCTTGGATGGTAGCCAAGTGCTTGTCCAAGTTAGGCAAGCCAGCCTTGACGGCTTCCACGTTTTCAGGACCTAAGTCGGTCTTAGGCACGCCACCGTGCATCTTGAGGGCCCGGATGGTGGCAACTAGCACGACTGCGTCAGGCTCTAAGTCAGCCAGACGGCACTTGATGTCTAGGAATTTCTCTGCCCCTAGGTCAGCGCCGAAGCCAGCTTCGGTGACCACATAATCGGCTTAGCGCAGGGCTAGCTTGGTAGCTAGGACCGAGTTACAGCCGTGGGCGATGTTAGCGAATGGTCCGCCGTGGACAAAGGCAGGAGTGCCTTCCAGGGTTTGAACCAGGTTAGGGTTGATGGCATTCTTGAGCAGGGTGGCCATAGCGCCCTCAGCCTTGAGATCAGCGGCCGTCACGGGGCGGCCGTCGAAGGTATAGGCCACGATGATGCGGGCCAGACGCTCCTTGAGGTCAGATAGGCTGGTCGCCAAGCAGAGGACCGCCATGATTTCAGAAGCGACGGTGATGTCGTAGCCGTCTTCGCGCGGTACGCCGTTAATCTTGCCTTGGAGGCCGTTGACGATATGACGTAACTGGCGGTCGTTCATGTCGACCACCCGTTTCCAGGTAATGCGACGGCTGTCGATGCCTAGGGCATTGCCGTGGTGGATGTGGTTGTCCAGCATGGCCGCCAGCAGGTTGTTGGCTGCGCCGATGGCATGGAAGTCCCCGGTAAAGTGCAGGTTGATATCTTCCATAGGAATGACTTGGGCATAGCCGCCCCCAGCGGCGCCCCCTTTGACCCCAAAGACTGGGCCAAGGGAGGGTTCGCGCAGGGCGATGGCGGCCTTCTTGCCAATCAGGGTCAGGGCATCAGCCAGACCTACTGAGGTCGTGGTCTTACCTTCGCCGGCAGGCGTAGGGGTGATAGCAGTCACTAGGACCAGTTTACCTGGCTTGCTTGCTTCTTTGGGCAGGGAAGCCAGGTCCACTTTGGCGATGTGATGGCCGTAGCGGAAGAGGTTTTGGGGTTTTAAGCCCACAGAAGCAGCGATGTCTTCGATGGGACGAGGGGTAACAGAGTTGGCAATTTCAATATCAGATAGATGGGTCATGGATTAGCGGTCCTCCTAGAATGCTTGGTAATGGCCAGCCCTTGCAAGGGGCTTCTGCTATGATTATAACAGAAATGTCAGGCCTTGTGGCTAAAAAACGAATGGCCAGGGCCAAGAAAAATGGCCTCGTTCGTGTTTAGGGTTAGGGCAAATGGGAGGGGGCTAAGGTGCAGGACTCAAAAAAATTTGTCCTTGAACTCGATCTAACCTAGTCTGATTAGCTAAGAATGGCTATATATCAAGGAAAAATGGACCCCTAAAAATAATAAGTCAATGAGGTTGACAAATAAAAGAGGGGGTGTTAAGATTTAAGTATAAACTTGTAACGCGGAAAGTTACAAGTTAGTATTTAACAATAAAGGAGGGTAGACTACAGAGTTGTCCCAGTAGCCAATGGTAAACCAGGCAGACGGTTGCTTAAGCAGCCTTAAGTCGTCACAACCATGGTCAGAAAGTAAGAAATAGGATGTGAGTCTATGCAAATATCAAGTCGCTTTACCATTGCAATCCATTCATTGGCCGTCATCTATTTGAGACAAGACCAGCAGCGCGTGACCAGTAACTTCCTAGCGGAGAGTATTCAGGTCAACCCCGTGGTCGTGCGGTCGGTCCTATCCGGCTTGAAGGCGGCTGGCATTATCGTGTCGCGTCAAGGCAGTGGGGGGTCACGCTTGGCCAAGCCCCTGGATGCCATCACATTTTATGATATCTATGTCACGGTAGACAGTGTTGACAAGGAGGGACTCTTTAATTTCCATCCTAACCCACATCAGGACTGTCCAGTCGGTCGCAATATTCACCAAGCGGTGGATGGCAAATTGATACAAATCCAAGCCGCCATGGAAAATGAACTCAAGCGCATCACCATGCAAGATGTGGTGGATGATTTAGAAAAGGCCATTGCGAAAAGCGCTCAATAATCTAAGTAAATAAACATCCCTTGGGGATTAGAAGATATAAAATAGAAAGAATAGAGGTAATTAATATGTCAAACTTTAACCAATTACAAGCAAAACGTCGTTCAATTTATGCACTCGGTAAGGAGCTACCAGTTTCTAACGATGCCTTGGTTGAAATCGTCGAAAAAGCCATGAAGGAAGCACCATCTGCTTTCAACTCTCAATCTAGCCGTGCCGTCATTTTATTCGGCAAAGACTCTGAAGACTTCTGGAACGAGATTGCATACAGCGAACTTGAAAAGGTAACCCCAGCGGAAGCTTTTGAAGGGACAAAAGGTCGTTTAGCAGGTTTCGCAGCAGGGGCTGGGACCATCCTCTTCTTCGAAGACCAAGAAGTCGTTGAAGGCTTACAAGCTAACTTCCCACTCTACGCTGACAACTTCCCAATCTGGTCAGAACAAGCCCACGGGATCAACTTATACGCAGTATGGTTGGCATTGGCTGAACAAAACGTCGGTATGAACGTGCAACACTACAACCCATTAGTAGACGAAAAAGTAGCCGCTAAATACAATATCCCATCTACTTGGAAATTACGTGCTCAAGCACCATTCGGTAGCGTGGTAGCACCAGCTGGCGACAAAGAATACATGGCTGACCAAGATCGCGTTAAGTCATTCGGTAACAAGACAAGCTATAGCTAGTTAGGGACAGGGGTCTGAAGGACCTCTGTCTTTTTGTTGCTGCCTCGGTCTGCCTTGGCCTGGTCGGGTGCTTAGGGCAAAGTGGGCCCTTGTGGCTGGACCGGCTTCAGCCTCGCCGGGCGAGTCTTCCGCCTTGGTGGGCTATGGTGGCCTAAGTCGCTGCGCTCCAAGGCCACTCATACGCCCGCCATCCTTGAGGACACAAGGGCCACTTTGCCCGCACCCGACCTAGCCAAGGCTAGGACTGTGATTAGGAAATTGGGGCTTAAGCCAAAGACTTGGCCTGGGGTTGGACCGGTTCGAGCCTGGCCCGCCAGTCTCTCGCCTTGCCTAGCTATTGAGTCCCTAAGTCGCTTCGCTCCAAGGGCCTCTAATGCGCTAGTCATCCTTTTAGCCCCTGGCGCAAGTCTTTGGTCGCCCTAATTTCCTTAAGTTGGTGTTGAAGTTAGGATGAAAAAATAGTCGTCAAAGCCTGTATTTAAATGAAGTAGGCCTATTTATTTTTGTTTTAGAGGGCTATAATAAGGGTGTAAGCAGAATTATCAGCCAAAAGGAGGGAGCGTCATGTTTGTTGAAAATGATTATATCTTGCGCCAAATTAAGCAGGTCATTCGTAATTTGGCGGGACTCTTGAATTTGCAGACGGTTTTTGATTTGCTGAGTGACACTATCGACGTTCAGGATGAAGCCACTGTTCTTAGGGTGACCAATGATTACTATGCGGAATTAATCCGTATAAAATCCCAAAGTAAAGGGGCGGACTATCTCAAACGATTGAGTGAGACTTCTGGTGTGTCCCTTGAAGCCCTAAATAAACTGATAGACGGGCAAGAGATGCTGGATCAAGAACAAGTAGCACTTTTAAAAGCCTACTTTGGAGATTAATAGAGTGGGTGTGAGTTGGTATTTTCGCTAAATCCTTTAGAAAAATAAGACTTGAAGTCAGATAGACAGATAGCTCATGTTGGCTACACAAAATTTTTCGCTACCTAGGCTTGGCAAGGCGGCTGCGGGGCAAAGTAGCCCTTGTGGTATTAGGATGGCGGGCGTATGAGTGGCCTTGGAGCGTAGCGACTTAGGCCACCATAGACTGCCAAGGCGGAAGACAGCCGCAGGCTGGCTGAAGTCGGTCCGCCACAAGGGCCTGACTTTGCCTAGAGCAGCCGCCTTGCCAAGCCAGAACAAGCCAGAAGCAGGGCAGACAAAAGAGGCCCTCGGGCCTCTTTTTCTATAGATTATTCTGAGAATTGGACGCTAACATTACCAGTTGACGAGTGGGCCTTGACTTTCTTGCTGGCGCCTTCGTTTTCTTGGGTTTTGTTGCCCATGGTCTTGGTGTCGATTTGATAGTCCTTGCGTTTGCCTTGAATCGTGGCCTTAATATCACCCGTTGAAGAGGAGAGTTCAATGTCTGGGACATCATTCAAATCCTGAATGTCCAGGCTCCCAGTTGAACTATTGGCCTTGAAGGTCGTGCCACTGGCTTGGGTTTGCTTGGTGCGGATATCACCCGTTGAAGCAGATAGGTCAAAGTTCTGGCCGGAAACCTGGTCAAGGCTAATCTTACCCGTCGAGGCAGAGACGTTAATATCCTTGCTAGCCTTAACCTTTTCTAGCTGGATGTCGCCAGTCGAGTCGTCGAGCTTGAGGTTGTCCTTAAGGTTAAGGTCGCGGACGGTGATGGACCCAGTCGAAGACTTGACGTCCACTTTGGCAGCCAGCTCCTTAGGCACCGTAATGTTAATCTTGTGGGAATTGAAGATACCGAAGGGGTTGAAGGACCAGAAATTGAAGAAGAAGAACTGACCCTTGGATTGCATAATCAGGCGAGAGCCTTCTTGCTTGATGTTATAGTTGATGCTGCGATCTTCGGTATAGTCAATCTTGATGTCGGATTGGTCAGCGCCTGTGACGGTCACATCAGCAATCGAAGCCTTGACGACCAACTCGGTCAAATCGCTAGCTGAGGCTTGGTATTGCTTGTTCTCAGGCGTTCCGGCCATACTAAAGCGAGTCAGGTCGCCACCCGATAGGGCGAAGGCCGTCCCAATGGACAAGAGACCAATGATAATGAGTAAAATGGCGATTTTGGTCAGGTTTTTCATAAATAAGCTCCTTTCTAGTGAGTCTAGTCGCGACGAGAGTGAATCCAGCGCAGTCGATGGTTGAGATTGCGGAAGCCGCGTTGGGCCCATGGCAAGAAAAGGAGGCCTAGACCGACTAGGGAAAGACCTGCCCCGAAGTTGAAGAGGGCATTAATCAGGTTGAAACCGGAGGTGAAGGGGCTGGTCACCGCTATGAATGCACCGCCGAAAATAAAGGCAAAGACCGTGACATAGAAGGCGAAAAGTAGGGATGCCATCACCAATACCAAGGCAAAGCCTAGAGCGCCGACCGTTATAATAAGTGGCAACCAGATGGGGAAGGTCAGGGCAATCAAGACCCATTGGCCACCCGAAATAGGGCGTTTGGGTTTGAGTTTTTGTTTGACCCGCTCAAAGGGTGACATTTCCGCTAGAATCCGGTTGGCAATTTCATCTAAGTCACCCAAGTCCGCTACGGCTTGGTCCTCGGTCATGCCTTCGTCTAAGCGGTCATCAATCATTTCGTCGAAGAAGGACAGAGTGGTGGCCAGTTCTTCCTCGGATAGGCCAGCCAAGCGCCGGGCTAGTTGGTGTTTGAAGTCGTATCTATTCATGTCGATCATCTCCTAGGATAAAGTGGTAGGCTTTCATGACGGCGTCCCAGTCCTGAAGAAAGTTCTGGATTTGACTGTGGCCGACATGGGTCAGGCGGTAGTACTTGCGTAGACGTCCCTTATGCTCAATCGAGTAGGCTGCCACCGCCTGGTTGGCTTCCAGTCGCTTGAGGATGGGGTAGAGGGTGGATTCGGAGATAGGAATGTAATCCGACACATCTTTGACAATTTTGTAGCCGTAGGAGTCTTCTTGGCGCAGGGCGGCCCATACACAGACTTCCAAAAGGCCACGCTTGAGTTGAGCTTCCATAGGCGTTCTTCCTTTCTACACCTATACTATACGACACATAGTATAATGCGTCAAGGGATATTCTGTTATAAATAGTAAAATCGGTCTTAAGTCTGAGAAAAAAGAGGGGTTTACAAATGTAATCTAAGGTGTTATACTAGAAATGAAGATTACACTTGTAATCTTAAAAATGAGATTAAGGAAGGTGATGACCATGTCACAAGAATATGCGGTTCAAGGCTTGTCTTGCGCTTCTTGTGCCCATGCAGTGGAAGTGGCCCTGCAGGCCGTAACGGGCGTCAAGTCAGCACAAGTGAATTTAGCAACTGAAAAAGTCAGCCTGGAGACAGAAGGGAGTGTCAGCCCCCTAGACTTGCAGGCAGCGGTCCAGGCGGCCGGTTATGATTTGGTCCTGCCCCAAGTGACGCAAAACTTCGCCCTGACAGGCATGTCCTGTGCTTCTTGCGCGGCCAATATTGAGTCAGCAGTCAGCAGCCTGCCAGAAGTCAGCGCGGCTAGCGTCAATCTGGCCACTGAAGTCCTGTCGGTGACCCTACCAGCCAGGCGCTATTAATGAAGAAATAATTTGCCAAACCGTGGCAGAGGCCGGCTATCAAGCTCCAGGTCCCTAGCAGATCAAGCTGGAGCTAGCCAAGCGCAAACCAGCAAGAGGCGGATCAGGCGGCCCAAGCCAAGGCCAGCCACCAAGCAGCCCTCTGGCGTCGTTTCTGGCAGTCGGCCATTTTCGCCCTGCCCCTGCTCTGTCTAGCCATGGCCGAAATGGTGGGCCTGACCCTACCAACTTGGCTCAGCCATCGCGGGGGTGGCCAGCTCTTTGTTAGTCTGCAGCTGGCCTTGACCCTGCCCATTCTCTGGCTGGGACGGTCCTTCTTTCTAAATGGCTTTAAGCGTTTAGTCAAAGGGCATCCTAATATGGATTCCCTAGTGGCCCTGGGAACTAGCGCGGCGGTAGCCTATAGTCTCTATAGTAGTATTCAGGTCTGGTTGGGTAACCACCATGCGGCCATGTCCCTCTATTATGAGTCAGCCGGCGTCATCCTGACCCTAGTGACACTAGGGAAATATTTCGAAGCCCGGTCCAAAGGTCAGACCTCAGCCGCCATTCAGGCCCTGATTAAGCTGGCCCCTCAAGAGGCTCAAGTCTTACGAGAAGGCCAGGAAGTGACCCTGCCATTGGATCAAGTCCAAGTGGGCGACCTAGTCCGGGTCCGTCCAGGCCAAAAGATTCCGGTCGACGGCCAGGTAGTGGAGGGCCAATCCTGGGTGGATGAGTCCATGTTGACTGGTGAGAGTCTGCCGGTGGCTAAAAAGGTAGGCGACCAGGTAGTGGGCGCCAGCCTCAACCAGCAAGGATCTTTAATTGTTGAAACCAATAAAGTGGGCCAAGACACCACCTTGGCGCAGATTATTCATTTGGTCCAAGCAGCCCAAGGCTCTAAGGCGCCGATTGCCCAGTTGGCTGACCGGGTTGCGGCTGTCTTCGTGCCAGTCGTTATGGCCTTGGCCCTGGTGGCAGGTCTGGCCTGGTACCTGATTGGCGGCCAGTCCTGGGCCTTTGCCTTGACTATTACCATTGCCGTTCTAGTCATCGCCTGCCCTTGTGCGCTGGGTCTGGCCACGCCAACCGCCATTATGGTGGGGACCGGTAAAGGGGCTGAGCAGGGCATCCTGATTAAGTCCGGGACCGCCTTGGAAATGGCCCACCAAGTGAACGCCGTGGTCCTAGATAAGACGGGGACCCTGACCCAGGGCCAACCCCAAGTGACCGATGTCCTGCCTTTGACTGGCTGGAAACCAGATCAGTTACTAGCCTTGGCGGCTGCAGCTGAAGTTAACTCTGAGCACCCACTGGGTCAAGCCATTGTGGCCGGGGCCCGTGAGCGGGAGCTGGCTTTGCCTGAAGTGACTAACTTCCAATCACTGACCGGGTCGGGGATTCAGGTTCGGGTAGATCAGGCGACTTATTACCTGGGCAACCGACGGCTCATGCAAGAGCAGGAGCTGGATTTGGGTCAGGCAGAAGATCAGGCGGCGGCTTTGGCGGCCGGGGGCAAGACGCCAATTTATGTGGCTAATGAGCATGAGCTCCTAGGCCTGATTGCGGTAGCAGACCCGCTTAAGGAGACTAGTCCCGAGGCTGTCCGCCGCCTCAAGGCCATGGGCTTGCAGGTTATTATGTTGACGGGCGACAATGCCAAGACGGCGCAGGCTTTGGCTGCAGAAGCTGGCATTGACCAAGTTATTAGCGACGTTCTGCCTGCGGACAAGGCGCAGGTAGTGGCTGATTTGCAGGCTAAGGGTCTCAAGGTGGCCATGGTAGGGGACGGCATCAATGATGCGCCTGCTCTGGCTCAGGCAGATGTGGGCTTGGCCATTGGCCGGGGGACGGACGTCGCCATTGAGTCGGCTGACATGGTCCTCATGGGATCTGACTTGACTAGCGTGGCGACCGCCATCAAGCTCAGCCAGGCCACCATCCGTAATATTAAGGAGAACCTATTCTGGGCTTTTGCCTACAATGTGCTGGGCATCCCAGTAGCCATGGGGGTCTTGCACCTCTTTGGCGGGCCGCTCCTCAACCCGATGTTGGCGGGCGCGGCCATGAGCTTCAGCTCCGTCTCAGTCATTGTCAATGCCTTGCGCCTACGTCGTTTCAAGGCTTAAGTGAAAAAGGAGAGATTATGATGGAAAGAACTTATCTAGTAGAAGCCATGAAATGTGGTGGCTGTGCCAAGAATATTGAGAACCTGCTTAGCCAGGTAGCCGGCGTCCAAGCCGTCACCACCGACCTGGCCAGCAAAAGCGTGACCGTCACCGGTCAAGTTGACCAAGCCAACTTGCAAGAAGCCTTGGCGCAAACTAAATATGTCCTGGCTGCTAAGTAGTTGGGTTAAGGAGGAAGACTAGCTCTACGGGGCTGGTCTTTTTCTTGGGTTTGGGGAAGCAGCCATCCATTCTGACATCGACGAAGTCAGCCAAGACCTCTTGATTGGTATGAAAGCTGTCTACGACAAGCACTTGTGGACTATGAAGGCTTACTTGGGCTAAAAAATATCAAATGAAGGAGTTGGGAGCCGTCTTCCGGCTCCTTTTTTTACATCTGAAACTTTGTATGCTATACTAGGTTTGTGAAAAGAGGTTACGGATGTAATTTTGACGATTTGGATTGAGGAAGGTGATGACCATGTCACAAGAATATGCGATTCAAGGCTTGTCTTGCGCTTCTTGTGCCCATGCAGTGGAAGTGGCCCTGCAGGCTGTGGCAGGCGTCCAGTCTGCCCATGTTAACTTAGCAACTGAAAAAGTAGTCGTGGAGGCGGATGCCGAGGTCTGTCCTCTAGTTATGCAAGCAGCGGTTCAGGCGGCGGGTTATAATTTAGTCCTGCCCCTGGTGACACAGAACTTTGCCGTGTCGGGTCTGTCCTGCGCTTCCTGTGCTGCCAATTTGGAGGCGGCTGTGGGACGCTTAGCAGGTCTGGCCTCAGCCGTAGTGAATTTTGCCACCCAAGTCTTGACGGTGACCTATCCACTTGGTGCCATCGATGTAGAGCAAATTAGTCAGGCCGTGGAAGCAGCTGGCTATCATGCCCAGTTATTGACGGATCAAGCAAGTGCCAGCCAAGCGCAAATCCAGCAAGAGGCGGATCAAGCGGCTCAAGCCAAGGCCAACCACCAAGCAGCCCTCTGGCGTCGTTTCTGGCTGTCGGCCATTTTCGCCTTGCCACTGCTCTGTCTAGCCATGGCCGAAATGGTGGGCCTGACCCTACCAATTTGGCTCAGCCATCGCGGGGGTGGCCAGCTCTTTGTTAGTCTGCAGCTGGCCTTGACCCTGCCCATTCTCTGGCTGGGACGGTCCTTCTTTCTAAATGGCTTTAAGCGTTTAGTCAAAGGGCATCCTAATATGGATTCCCTAGTGGCCCTGGGAACTAGCGCGGCGGTAGCCTATAGTCTCTATAGTAGTATTCAGGTCTGGTTGGGTAACCACCATGCGGCCATGTCCCTCTATTATGAGTCAGCCGGCGTCATCCTGACCCTAGTGACACTAGGGAAATATTTCGAAGCCCGGTCCAAAGGTCAGACCTCAGCCGCCATTCAGGCCCTGATTAAGCTGGCCCCTCAAGAGGCTCAAGTCTTACGAGAAGGCCAGGAAGTGACCCTGCCATTGGATCAAGTCCAAGTGGGCGACCTAGTCCGGGTCCGTCCAGGCCAAAAGATTCCGGTCGACGGCCAGGTAGTGGAGGGCCAATCCTGGGTGGATGAGTCCATGTTGACTGGTGAGAGTCTGCCGGTGGCTAAAAAGGTAGGCGACCAGGTAGTGGGCGCCAGCCTCAACCAGCAAGGATCTTTAATTGTTGAAACCAATAAAGTGGGCCAAGACACCACCTTGGCGCAGATTATTCATTTGGTCCAAGCAGCCCAAGGCTCTAAGGCGCCGATTGCCCAGTTGGCTGACCGGGTTTCGGCTGTCTTCGTGCCGGTCGTGATGACCTTGGCTCTAGTGGCTGGTCTGGCCTGGTACCTGATTGGCGGCCAGTCCTGGGCCTTTGCCTTGACCATTAGTATTGCAGTTCTGGTCATTGCCTGCCCATGTGCGCTGGGTCTGGCCACGCCAACCGCTATTATGGTGGGGACTGGTAAGGGGGCCGAGCAGGGCATCCTGATTAAGTCCGGGACCGCCCTGGAAATGGCCCACCAAGTGGACGCCGTAGTCTTGGATAAGACGGGGACCCTGACCCAGGGCCAACCCCAAGTGACCGATGTGCTGCCTCTGACAGGCTGGACGCCAGATCAGTTACTGGCCTTGGCAGCTGCAGCTGAAGTTAACTCTGAGCACCCACTAGGCCAGGCCATTGTGGCCGGGGCCCGTGAGCGGGAGTTGGCTTTGCCTGAAGTGACCAACTTCCAGTCCTTAACTGGATATGGGATTCGGGTCCTAAATGGCAAGAACTTCTATTTCTTAGGCAATCGACGCATGATGCAAGAAATTGGCCTGGACTTGAGCCGGGCAGAAGAGCTAGCCGCAACTTTGGCGGCTGGGGGTAAGACGCCAATTTATGTCGGTAATAGGGAAGAAATTTTAGGCCTGATTGCGGTGGCCGACCCGCTCAAGGCGACCAGTCCAGAGGCTGTCCGCCGTCTCAAGGCCATGGGCTTGCAGGTCATTATGTTGACGGGCGACAATGCCAAGACGGCGCAGGCATTGGCTGCAGAAGCTGGCATTGACCAGGTCATTAGCGACGTTCTGCCTGCTGACAAGGCCCAAGTGGTGGCCGATTTACAGGCCAAGGGTCTCAAGGTGGCCATGGTAGGGGACGGCATTAATGATGCGCCTGCTCTGGCCCAGGCAGATGTGGGCTTGGCCATTGGCCGGGGGACGGACGTGGCCATCGAGTCGGCCGACATGGTCCTTATGGGCTCTGACCTGACTAGCGTGGCGACCGCCATCAAACTCAGTCAGGCCACCATCCGTAATATTAAGGAGAACTTATTCTGGGCCTTTGCCTACAATGTGCTAGGCATTCCAGTAGCTATGGGGGTCTTGCACCTCTTTGGCGGGCCATCCCTCAACCCAATGTTAGCGGGCGCGGCTATGAGCTTCAGCTCCGTCTCCGTCATTGTCAATGCCTTGCGACTGCGTCGTTTTAAGGCTTAGGTTTAAAAGGGGGGCTTATGATGGAAAGAACTTATCTCGTGGAAGCCATGAAATGTGGCGGCTGTGCCAAAAATATTGAGAATCTGCTTAGCCAGGTAGCCGGCGTCCAAGCTGTGACCACCGATCTGGCCAGCAAAAGTGTGACCGTCACCGGTCAAGTAGACCAAGCCAGCTTGCAAGCAGCCTTGGCGCAAACTAAATATGTCCTGGCTGCTAAGTAGTTGGGTGAAGAAGGGAGACTAGCTCTACGGGGCTGGTCTTTTTTCTTGGGTTTTGGGGGCAGGAGCTAGTGGTCCACTTTAAAGAGTGGACCACTAGCTAGGGCAGGAAGGCGGGAAAAGGGCCGGAAACCTGGGAAAATGGCAGAGCTAGTGGCCCACTTTGGATAGTGGCCCACTAGCTGGGTCGGAAAGGCGGGAAAAGGGATTAAGTCCCTATAATTGTGTAAAAAGAAAAAGCCAGGTAATCTCTGGTACAATGTAGTTGTCGGAAAACATTGAAAGAGGAGATTACCATGACTTACCTTAATATTAACCTAAAACTTGAAGAATTAACAGAGGCAGTTTTAAACAGTGACATGAACACGCTCATGAAGTCGCTGGCTATTACCGTCTTTAATGCCTACATGGAAGAAGAACGCCACCAGTTCATCCAAGCCGCTCCCCATGAACGCTCCGACCAGCGCCAAGACTATCGCAACGGCTACTATGAACGCCAATTGACACTATCCATCGGCACCCTTAAATTACAAGTCCCACGCACGCGCTCTGGCGAGTTCAAAACCGAGCTCTTTGAACGTTACCAGCGCAACGAACAGGCCTTCTTGCTCTCCATGATGGAAATGGTGGTCAATGGGGTCTCTACACGCAAAGTCACCAAAATCGTGCAAGAATTGTGTGGCGAGACGGTTTCCAAGTCCTTTGTGTCCGATGTGATGAAGCGGCTGGATCCCGAGATTGAAGCCTTCAAAAATCGGACTCTGACCCACAGCCACTTCCGCTATCTCTACCTCGATGCTCTTTACATTAAGGTGCGTGAAGAGGGCCGCGTGGTGTCCAAGGCGGTCTACCTAGCCCAAGGGGTCAACGAGGCCAACAAGCGTGAAATCATCGGCTTTTGGGTGTCAGAAGAAGAAAGCAAAGAGGCTTGGCTGACCTTCCTTCAATCCCTGCGAGCCCGTGGTTTGAGCCAGCCCACTCTGATTATTTCAGACGCTCATTCCGGCCTTAGAGCGGCCATCCAGCACTGCTTTGTTGGGGTACCTTGGCAACGTTGCGTCTTTCATTTCTTGTCCAACATTGTCGAGATCATCCCCAGAAAGGGGAGTCTAGAGGCGCGCGCTAAATTGAAGGCCATTTTCCAGGCGCCCACCGCCGAACATGCACGGCGACTCAAGGAAGATTTTGAGGCCTCTGTCGCGGACAATCCTCGCTATCAGAAGGCCTTAAAGGTTTTAGATGAGGGCTTTGAAGATGCCGTGCAGTTTATGATGGAGCCTGAGATTTATCATCCTAATTTGCGGACTACTAACTCTGTCGAACGTTTGAATCGTGAAATCAGACGGCGGGACAAGGTCATTGGCGTCTATCCTAATGTCGCTTCTGCTGAGCGATTAATTGGCGCTATCCTCATTGATCTAAACGATGCTTGGCAGGCTAACGCACGCCCCTTCCTTGTCAACTTCACCAAACGCAAATAAACTATAGGACAGCCTACATATTTTTACACAGGATCTTGGACTTGACTGGAAAAAGGGCAGGAAACTGGGGAAATGGCAGAGCCAGTGGTCCACTTTGTCGAGTGGACCACTAGCTAGGTCGGAAAGTCCGGAAAAAGGCTGGAAACTGGGGAAAATGGCAGAGCCAGTGGTCCACTTTAAAGAGTGGACCACTAGCTAAAGTCGGAGAAGTCCGGAAAAAGGCCGGAAACCGTGGAAAGTGTAGGAGCCAGTGGACCACTTTGAAGAGTGGCCCACTAGCTGGGATGAAAAGGCCGGAAAAGGGCTGGAAACCGGGGAAAGTGTCAGAGCCAGTGGCCCACTAGCAGGGCAGAAGCTCCGCCCCGAGCCCAAAGCTTGACAAGTTAGGGGCTCCCTTTTTATACTGACAAGGTTACTAATCAAGCAACTTAAAGGAGCAACACTATGTCCATTATTTCAAAGATTCTCATAACTTTATCAGCCTTGCTTTTCTTCTATATTATGTATCTGGAGACGGTGGCGTCGACTTCGCAAGCTACCAGCCGGGTTTTCTCTATTAGTCGGGAGCAGCTGGCAGAGCCCAAGTTCAACACCCTCATGAAAAATCAAGGGGTCTACAATGGCTTTATTGGCGCGGCTTTACTCTACGCGGCTTACTTTGCCTCGGTGCCTAAGGAGTTGGCCCTGGTCTTGCTGATCAACATTCTGGTGGTGGCGGCCTACGGGGCAGTCACTAGCGACAAGGCCATTCTAGTCAAACAGGGTGGATTGCCTTTCTTGGCCTTACTTAGCCTATTCTTCTAATAACAAGACCTAAGTTTATATTATTCTCAATAAAAAGTGCATATTCCTTGCTTTGCTATCTGAGAGGTCTATAATGGAAGATAGATAGGGTTATCCTATCAAAAAAGTAAAGGAGTGTTTGATTATGTCAACCGTTCAACGTCTTAACGAAATCACAGCCAATTTAGGTGTTTTATATGCGAAATTGCATCAACACCACTTCTATGTAAAGGGCCAAGACTTCTACAAATTGCACGAACTTTTCGAAACGCAATATAACGAAGTTCACGAACAATTTGACGAAGTTGCAGAACGCATCCTCATGATTGGCGGCAAACCAGTTTCAACTTTAGGCGAATTCTTAGCCTTAGCAACCATCAAGGAAGCGCCATACACGACTGAAAAATCAGCGCGTCAAATGGTCGAAGAAACCGTTGCCGACTTCGAGCTCTTCCGCACTCAATTGGAAGCTGCCATCCATTCTGACATCGACGAAGTCAGCCAAGACCTCTTGATTGGCATGAAAGCTGTCTACGACAAGCACTTGTGGACCATGAAGGCTTACTTGGGCTAAAAATTATCAAATGAAGGAGTTGGGAGCCGTCTTCTAGCTCCTTTTTTGCGTTTATTTTTGGCTAATAGCCCTATGATTTTTATCACTTTTATGTTAGTCTAAACGAGACCCAGTTCTCGGGACTGGATAAGTTTAGATTAAGATAATGAGGAAGTTCTATGTCACCTACCCATACACACCACAAAGCCCAACCCATCCGCCAGACCCTAACTTTGATTAGGCGCCATGCCTTGGTCCTACTGTCCATGGGGACGGCCCTGCAATTCCTAGTCAGTGGGCTAGGGGCCGGGCTGTTGGTCTATCTCTTCAGGTTGGCTCTGATTGCAGCCGACCAGACCAACCTGGACAAAAACAATATTAGTCATCTGCTGGCTAACCCGCTCTCTATTGGGATTCTGCTGGTCCTGGGGGCGGTCTTTGCCTTGCTATTCTACCTAGAACTGTCAGCCATAGCATATGTGATTGATGCCTGTCGCCAGGGCAAACGCCTGTCCTATCGAGGTTTGCTGACCCATTCCCTGGGCCGGCTCAAATCCTTGACCGGGTTGGACTTTGTTAGTTTTTTTGGCTATTTGCTCATTACCTTGCCAGTCAGTGGCTTGGTCCTCGAGTCCAGTCTGACGGAGGGCATTTATGTGCCGGAATTCATTACGGGTGAATTGATGAAGACCCCCATGGGGACGGTTATGGTGGGGCTGGTTTTTCTAGTCCTATCCTATCTCAACCTGCGCTTGATTTACACAGTTCCTCTTATGGTTATTGGCGACCAGGCCTTCTCTCAATCGCTTAAAATGAGTTGGCAGGCCACGCGCCAGGGCAAGCGCAAGCTAGTGGGCGCCTTGCTGGGCTTTGAAGTAATCCTGGCTATCTTGGGCTTTCTATTTATTATTCTAGGTGCCAGCCTAGCCTTCCTAATCAATACAAAGGGCGATAATCTCTGGTTCCAGGCCGGCGTCTTGACCCTCTATCGGGGCGTCAACTTCGCCTTTGGCCTCTTCACCAAGGTGGGCGTCATGTCCATTCTCCTGATTTTCCTGGGGCGGTCTTTGGAAAGTCAGCCTTACTTGCTAGCCCAGGCCAAGGGCAAACGTGGTTGGCGCTTCTACCTCTTGCTCGTCTTGCTGGGCGCCATGGCCTATGGCTCGGCGGCCTTTGAAGTCTTTAGCAGTGGACTTAACACTAAACAGCAGGTTGTGGCCCACCGGGGCTATGTGGCCGAGGGAGTGGAGAATACCATTCCAGCCCTGGAAGCGGCGGCTGCCCAAGGGGTAGACCAGGTAGAGATGGATATTCTGCTGACCAAGGATTTGCAGTTTGTGGTCATGCACGACTATAACCTCAAGCGCCTGGCTGGCATTGACCGCCGGGTTCAGGACATGACGCTGGCGGAAGTGGAGGGTCTGACTGTGCACCAGGACGGCCTGGAGGCCACCATTCCTTCCTTTGACGCCTATGTCAAACGAGCCAAAGAATTGGGCGTCAAGCTCCTAGTCGAGCTCAAGCCTCACGGGGGCGAGCCTGACAATTACGCTCAAATCTTTATCGACAAGATGCGTCAGCTGGGTGTGGAGACCCACTATAAGACCATGTCCTTAGACCTCAAGGTCATGGAAGAAATTGAGCGACTGGCGCCGGAAATCGAGACCGGCTATGTCATTCCCATCCAGCTAGGGGGCTTTGGCGACAATCAGGTAGACTTCTTCGTCATCGAAGACTTCTCCTATCAGGACTACTTGGCTGACCAGGCCCACGACCAGGGCAAGGCCATCTATGTCTGGACCATTAATGACAACGAAAAAATCCGAAAATACCTGCAAAAACCGGTCGATGCCATCATTACGGACCAGCCGGATCAAGTGGCCAGCATCAGACAAAAGCTCCAGTCCCATGAGGGCAACTACTTGGACTACCTGCTCCAGTTGGCTTCGGGTAACTAGCTGGATTGACTCAGGCTAACTAGCTCGCTTGGCATGGACTCACTTGCTAGATTGACTTAGGCTAATTAGCTCGGTTGGCTTAGATTCACTTGCCTGACTGGTCTGGTCTTGTCTAACTCGTTTGGCTAGTTTCAGCTGATGAGTGTGGCTGGCTTGGGCTAACTCTTTTCCTAGTTAAGCCAATTGAAGCACACCTAAAAGAGGCCCCAGGGCCTCTTTTTTACAGGCTTAAGTCGGCCATTTGTAGGGAATTTGTTACAGACACTGGGGGGCATTCATGTTACAATAAGGGGTGCAAGTATTGTATAGCCGATTAGAGCCAAAGGAGGGAGGCAAGGGATGAAACGGATTGCCATATTAAACACAGGGGGAACCATCTCCATGAGCGAGGACCAGACCACTGGTAAGGTCTCGCCATCTTCCACCAATCCGCTCAGCCAGGAAGGCAATCTCTTCCGCTCCTTGGCTGACCTAACCATCATTGACTTCTTCCACCTGCCGTCACCCCATGTGACGCCCCAACATATGTTGGAGCTTAAGAACTGGATTGAAGCCCGCCAGGAGGACTTTGATGGGGTGGTCATCACCCACGGGACTGACACCCTGGAAGAGACGGCCTATTTCCTTGAGTTGACTCTGAATCTAGACATTCCGGTCATCATTACCGGGGCCATGCGTTCCAGCAATGAGATGGGCTCGGATGGCCTAGCTAATTTGCGGTCGGCCATTGTCACTGCCGTTGCCGACCAGTCGCGGGGCAAAGGGGTCATGGTGGTCATGAACGAGGAAATTCACACGGCCACCTATGTGACCAAGACCCACACCACCAATGTGGCCACCTTCCAGACGCCAACCTTTGGCCCAAATGGGATTGTGTCTAAGAACCAGGTCCTCTACTTCCAGAAGTTGATCCATACCGAGCACTATGAGCTCCAAGCCCTTACCAAGCAAGTAGCCCTGCTCAAGGCTTACTCGGGTATGACGGCTGATTTGTTTGACCACATTGTGGACTCAGGCGCCTATGATGGTCTGGTCATTGAAGGCTTAGGGGCAGGTAACCTGCCACCTGCTAGCTTAGCTGGCCTTAAGAAGGTGCTGGCGGCTGGCCTGCCAGTGGTCATGGTGTCGCGGGCCTTCAACGGCATTACGGAAGATGTTTATGACTATGAAGGGGGCGGCAAGCAGCTGCGTCAAGCCGGGGTCATCTTCACCCAGGGCTTGAGTGGGGTTAGGCTCGCATCAAGTTGCTGGTCTTGCTTAACAGCCAGACGCCGGTTAATATCGCCCAGGCCTTTCATTTAGGGGCAAAATAAGTGAAAAATTATCAAAAAAGGGATGCCAAGGCGCCGTTTTTTTGATAAACTAATAGGGACAGTTAGAATGAGTAGAAAGGTGACCCATATGAGTCAAGTAACCCATATTGGATTAAGCTTCTTCGGCTACAATCGTAGTCAGGTAGAACGCGTCATTGAATCCAAGGATCAGCGCATTAGTGAGCTCGAAAAGCAAGTCGCTGACATCCAAGCACAAGTGACCAAGCTGCAAGCAGACATGGTCAAATACCAGGACATGGAACAAGCCCTTAAGGATGGGATTGTGGATGCCCGCCGCACAGGTAACCAGATTGTCCAAGAATCGACGGAAGAGGCCCAACGCCTAGTCGATCAGACCAACCAACAAGTGGTCCAATACAAGGAAGAGTTCGCCGCCTACAGCCATGATTTGGTGGAAGGCGGGGCCCAACTTAAGGACCAGCTCAATGAGATGAAGGCCCAAATGATGACTATTTTGTCACAGTATGAAGCCATCCTCAAAGACACTGACTTTGATGCCCTCTATCCAGAGAAGGAAGTCAATCGCTTCAACATCCAGCTTCAGGAATATGTGGCCGATGACGGCTTTAGCCTTAAGGGTCGGGAAGATTTAAGCCACCTCTTACAAGACGGCAGCCTGACTGAAGAAGAGAAGCAGGAATTGAAGAAATTAATCCAGGAAGTGATGACGGTCGAGCCTAATCAAGAGGCGCCCCAATCGAACGCGTCATCAACATCTGCCAAAGATAAGCAAGACCAGGAGGACGACGCCTCCTCTCAGTTCCAAGCAGTCAAGAAAGTTGTCGGGTCTGATCAAGTCTATGAAGAAGCGCCCGTAGGGGAAGAGTCCTCCAGCTCAGTCAGCGATGCTGACCGCAAGCTCGTCCCTTTTAAACCCAAACACAACAAGAAGAAACGATCATAAGCCTCAAGTCCCGTGTCAACCAACCACGGGCTTTTGCTTACTAAGAAGGAGCCTAACATGAGTTTAACAAGTCAAGTAGCCAAGCGCCGGACCTTTGCCATTATTTCTCACCCGGACGCGGGGAAGACGACCATCACCGAGCAACTCCTGCTCTTCTCGGGAGCTATCCGGGAAGCCGGGACGGTCAAGGCCAAGGGGAAGCAGTCTAAGAAATTCGCCAAGTCCGACTGGATGGAAATCGAGAAGCAACGGGGATCTCCGTCACTTCTTCGGTTATGCAGGTGGACTATGATGGCTATCAAGTCAATATTCTGGATACCCCAGGGCACGAGGACTTCTCAGAAGATACCTACCGGACCCTGATGGCGGTGGATGCCGCGGTCATGGTGGTGGACTCAGGTAAGGGGATTGAGCCTCAGACCAAGAAACTCTTCGAAGTCTGCTCCATGCGTGGTATTCCCATCTTCACCTTCATGAACAAGTTGGACCGGGATGGTCGCGAGCCCCTAGAGTTGGTGGCCGAACTGGAAGAGGTCCTAGGCATTGATGCCTATCCTATGAACTGGCCAATGGGTATGGGGAAAAACTTGCTGGGTCTCTACGACCTCTACAATAACCGGGTGGAACTACGCGGTCTAGACGGGGAAGAGGACAGCTACATTCCCCTAGATGAAGACGGGGAAGCCCAAGGCGACCATACCTTCAAGCAATCTTCTATCTATTCTCAAGCCATGGAAGATGCCCAGCTCTTGTTAGAAGCGGGGAATGCTTTCGACCGCGAGCTCATTAACCGGGGCAAGTTGACGCCTGTCTTCTTCGGGTCAGCCTTAACAGGTTTCGGGGTTCAAACCTTCTTCGATGCCTTTGTTGATTTGGCGCCAGCGCCAGCGGCAGTGGAGGCAGAGGAAGAGGTAGTGGTCCAGCCAACCGATGAACGCTTTACTGGCTTTATCTTCAAGATTCAGGCCAACATGAACCCAGCCCACCGCGACCGGATTGCTTTTGTCCGCATCTGCTCAGGCAAATTTGAGCAAGGCATGAACGTGACCCTTAACCGGACCAAGCGGACCATCCGCATGGCCCACACCACACAATTCATGGCCGATACCCGGGAAGAAGTGCAAGAAGCCGTTGCCGGGGACATTATTGGTCTCTATGATACAGGCAACTTACAGATTGGTGACACCCTCTACACGGGCAATGCCGGTCTGCAATTCAAGCCCCTGCCACAGTTTACACCGGAACTCTTCATGAAGGTGACGCCTAAGAACGTCATGAAGCAGAAGTCCTTCCACAAGGGGATTGAGCAGCTGGTCCAAGAAGGGGGCTATCCAGCTCTACAAGACCTACCATACCGAAGAATACATTATCGGGGCGGTCGGTCAGCTGCAATTTGAAGTCTTCCAGTACCGCCTCCTGCATGAGTACAATGCGGAAGTGGACATGACCCCAATTGGCAACAAGATTGCCCGTTGGATTGACGAGAAGGACCTCAATCCTAACATGTCTTCCAGCCGCAACCTCTTGGCTAAGGACCGCTTCGGTCAGCCAGTCTTCTTGTTCGAGAACGCCTTTGCTGAAAATTGGTTCAAGGACAAGTACCCAGACATTGAATTGAAAAAATTACTTTAATCACTTGCTCATGGAAAGGAGCCAGGCCTATGAATACGCCAGTTACCCTCTTAGCAGATTTCTACAAACTCTCCCACCGGGAACAATACCCAGCCAAGACCGAATATGTCTACTCAGTCTTGACCCCACGTTCCAATGAACGGGCCCAATTTAGCCAACATGTGGTGGTTTTCGGGATCCAATACTATATCAAGGAATACTTGATCCGACGCTTCAATGAGGGCTTCTTCCAAAAGCCTAAGCGCCAAGTCATCGCCGACTATCAACGCTTCGTTAAGCACTCCTTAGGTTTGGACCCTGTCCCTGTGGCCCATTTGGAGGCCTTACACGACTTGGGCTATCTGCCTATTAAAATCTCTGCCCTAGCTGAGGGGACTCGGGCGCCTATCAGGGTGCCAGTTTTGACCATAGAGAATACCCATCCGGACTTCTTCTGGTTGTCTAGCTACCTGGAAACCGCCATGCTCAACACCCTCTGGTTGCCTATGACTAGCGCCACGGTAGCCGATGGCTACCGCCGGATTCTGGAGAGCTTCAGCCTGCAAACCACAGGTGGCGTCGAGGGCGTGGACTTCCAAGCCCATGACTTCGGTATGCGGGGCATGAGTTCGGAAATGACTTCGACCGTGTCAGGCGCGGCTCATTTGCTCAGCTTCTTGGGTTCTGACACCATTCCAGCCGGTTGCTTCCATGAAGAATACTATGAGGCTGACTGTGAAAAGGCGCCAATTATTATGAGTATTCCGGCCACTGAGCACAGCGTCATGTGTGCCTATGGCGAGGACAGCGAGCAAGAACTCTTCCGCCACCTGCTGACGGATGTCTATCCTAAGGGCTTTGTCAGCGTGGTGAGTGATAGCTGGGACTTCTGGCGCGTGGTAGGGGAATACCTGCCAGCCCTTAAGTCAGTTATTCTGGAACGTGACGGCCGCCTGGTCATCCGGCCTGACTCTGGCGTGCCAGAAGACATCCTCTGCGGGACGGTCCCAGGCTTTGGCAAGGGCCAAACGCCTGAAGAGAAGGGGCTGATTGAATGCCTCTGGGATACCTTTGGCGGCCAGGTCAATGACTTGGGCTACAAGGTGCTAGATTCGCATATCGGGGCTATCTATGGTGACTCCATTACTCTGGAACGGGCCCAACTGATTTTAGAGCGCTTGGCAGCTAAGGGCTTTGCTAGCTCCAACGTGGTCTTCGGCATTGGCAGCCGGTCCTATCAATCTATGACCCGGGACTCCTTCGGCTTCGCCCTCAAGGCGACCTCTGTGGTCATCGACGGTCAGGAAAAGGCCATCTTCAAGGCGCCTAAGACTGACAAGGGCGGCACCAAGAAGTCGCAAAAGGGCCGGGTGCGGGTTTACCGCAATGACCAAGGTCAGCTGACCTACGAAGACGGCCATACCCGCGAAAGCTTGGCAGGCTGCGACAACCTGTTGCTGCCAGTCTTCGAGAACGGCCGCCTCTTGCACCGGACTTGTCTAGAAGATATTCGCCAGCTCCTGAAGAATAAGTAATAATAGAAGAAAAAGAGACTGAAGCACCTGCTTTCAGTCTCTTATTTGTTATATGGGCGCACAAAAAAACCGCCTGCTTATAGGCGGAGTTCTAACTCGACAAAGTTGTGGGCCTCTAGGATTTCGACATTGTCACGGTTGTTTTGCTGGAAGAGTTTGGCAATGGCAAAATCAATTTCCTTGGCGCGCAGGGGCAGTTCTTATTGATGACGATGATGTTCTTGTGGGTTGGGGCAGCTGAATAGAAGACGGTTGTGGGACCTAGGGTGTAGACCTTAACAATGGATGCGTCCGAACATTCCAGCTGTTTAGTGACCAAGTCATAATGACTATTGGTGACGTCAATCATTTTCATACGAGACCCTCCTTTAAGTCTATTATAAGCCTTTTCAAACCAAAAATATAGGGGAATTTCTAGAAAAAAACCGCAAAGAGACATTTTCATGATAAAAAGCGACTAGGATGGGGCCAAATTAGGAAAGCGTTTAAAAAATTTTCGTCTTTAGGGTCATTTTTTCATGCTAGACGGTTGTTCTATCGGGAAAAAAAAAATGTTATCCTAGTACGTGAAGAGATGTAATCGCCATTACATCCTCATCTTCTAAACTATTTTTTCAAAGGAGTTTTTTTGATATGGAAAAGAAAGAATTTCACGTTGTAGCTGAAACAGGGATTCACGCACGTCCAGCAACTTTGTTGGTACAAACTGCAAGCAAATTCTCTGCTGATTTAAACTTAGAATACAAAGGTAAATCTGTTAACTTGAAATCCATCATGGGTGTTATGTCATTAGGCGTAGGCCAAGGCGCTGACGTAACCATTACTGCAGAAGGTGCTGACGAAAAAGAAGCGCTTGAAGCAGTAACTGAAACTATGAAAAAAGAAGGCTTGGCTGAGTAATGACTTACTTAGCGGGTATTGCAGCGAGTGATGGGATTGCCATCGCTCCTGCTTATTTATTAACGGAGCCAGATTTGAGCTTTGAGCGAGTAGCCGTAGCAGACACTGACGCCGAAGTTGCGCGTTTGGATGCTGCCTTGGCTCAAGCCAAAGAAGAGATCACTGCCATTCGTGACTTGGCATTAGACGCTTTAGGCGAACACGAGGCACAGGTCTTTGAAGCTCACTTGTTGGTATTAGGCGACCCAGAATTAACTGACCAAATCAAAAATACTATCCGTAACGAAAAGGTAAATGCGGAAGCAGCCTTGCGCGATGTAAGTGGCATGTTCATCCAATTGTTCAAATCAATGGAAGACAACCCCTACATGCAAGAGCGTGCAGCCGACATCAAAGACGTATCTGAACGCGTACTTGCCGCCCTCTTAGGCGTGAAGTTACCAAGTCCAGCTACTATCTCTGAAGAAGCCATTGTCATTGCCCATGACTTGACTCCAAGTGACACGGCGCAATTGAACAAGAAATACGTTCGGGCCTTTGTAACAAATATTGGCGGACGCACGTCTCATTCAGCCATTATGGCGCGCTCTTTGGAAATTCCTGCCATTGTCGGGACCAAGGAAGTAACCCATGTGGTTAAGGATGGCGACTTATTAATCGTCGACGCCTTAGAAGGTAAAGTACTTGTTAACCCTAGCGAAGCGGAAGTAGCGGAATACCGCCAAAAAGCCCAAGCCTTCGCTGACCAAAAAGCAGAATGGGCGAAACTGGTCTCTGCACCATCCGTAACCAAAGACGGCAAACACGTGGAATTGGCTGCCAACATCGGGACGCCAAAAGACGTAGCCGGTGTCTTGGCTAACGGTGGGGAAGCAGTCGGTCTCTACCGGACTGAGTTCCTCTACATGGACTCTGCTGATTTCCCAACTGAAGATGAACAATACGAAGCTTACAAGGCTGTATTGGAATCAATGGCTGGCAAGCCAGTAGTGGTACGTACCATGGATATCGGTGGTGACAAAGAGTTACCATACTTGGAATTACCACACGAAATGAACCCATTCTTGGGTTACCGGGCTATCCGGATTTCCTTGGACCAACGCGACATGTTCAAGACCCAATTGCGGGCTCTCTTACGCGCGTCTGTTCATGGTAACTTACGGATTATGTTCCCAATGATCGCGACCTTGAGCGAATTCCGTTCAGCTAAGTCCTTCTACGAAGAAGTCAAGGCTGAATTAGTCGCTGAAGGCGTGGCAGTAGCTGACGGCATCCAAGTCGGGATCATGATTGAGATTCCTGCTGCGGCTGTCTTGGCTCATCAATTTGCTAAGGAAGTAGACTTCTTCTCTATCGGGACCAACGACTTGATCCAATACACCATGGCGGCGGACCGGATGAACGAGCAAGTCTCTTACCTCTACCAACCTTACAACCCATCTATCTTGACCTTGATCAAGCACGTCATCGACGCATCGCATGCTGAAGGCAAATGGACTGGTATGTGTGGGGAAATGGCTGGGGACCAAACGGCTGTGCCACTCCTCTTAGGGATGGGCTTAGACGAGTTCTCTATGTCTGCGACTTCGATCTTGAAGACGCGTTCCCTCTTAACCAAGTTGGACTCTCAAGAAATGAAAGCCTTGGCTGACAAAGCCATCAACGAGTGCACCACTGTTGATGAAGTAGAAGCCTTGGTAGCTGAAGCCGTTGCTAAAGCAACTGGCCAAGCATAATAAGCTAAGAATTAGGAGACTAGGACGGCCGTCCTGGTCTCTTTTTGTGTGGGCTGGGGCTTTGGACTTGGGAGCTGGCTGAGGAGGGGAGGCTAGGACTCAAGTTAAGTAAAAGAGCCGACCGGGAAGGGGCGGTTGCGAGGTCTCGGCTTAGGACCAGGCTAGCTAATCTGCCAGCCAAGAAAAGGGGCCCGCCCAGGCCTGACAGACCTTGACAAAGCCTGTCCCATGCCGTAAAATAGATAGGTATTCGACTTGCGAATACATCATGTCTCAGTAGCTCAGCTGGATAGAGCATTCGCCTTCTAAGCGAACGGTCGGGGGTTCGAATCCCTCCTGGGATGTAAAGCAAAAATCCTCTCTTGGACTCAGGTCCAGGAGAGGATTTTTTGCTTGCCTTAGCCACCTGTGGAATTGGCTGAGTGTTGCCCAGCCCTTTTCACTATAGCCACTTATTTGCCTAATATTACAAATTATGAAAAGGAGTGGAAAACATTGACAAGCTTTGGCTTTGGGTATATAGTGAATTAAATAAAATAATTAGAGGTGAGCAAAATGGCAACAAAAAGCTTTACGAACACCTTAACATTTACTCGAAACAACGCTTCTGCATTACTCAAGGCCTTGGACAACAATCGTGATCCAAAACGCTGTGAAGTAGCAAATGTTAAAAGAATTACAGAAACGGATGTAATTAAAAAGATGTTTGGATCGGGTAAATAAGAGATGGCAATCACTATTATTAAGCTAATGGATTTGCTTGATACACTGGGCCTTGCACCTACCCTAGAAATATTAAAGAGTTTTAAGAGTCTTCCAAATCATGATACTGGTGAAGTAAATGAAGTGGAGGACTTTTTGCACTCTAAAGCAATCCATTTTGAAAAGAACTCATTGTCAACCACTCAGTTAGTTTTCTCTGAATATAAAGGAGATAACGTGTTAGTTGGATATTACTCATTAGCTAATAAACCCTTGATAATCAGCAAGAAGAATTTTAATAAGCTAAGTGAGAGCCAGAAGAAAAAATTCCGACAGCATGGTGTACAAACTGAGTCAGGCGGCTTACAAATTTATAGTTATTTGATTGGTCAGCTAGGAAAAAATTACAGTGAGGAAGCCCTAAATACTAGGGCAATCACAGGGCAGGAACTCCTAACTCTGGCCTATGATGATATCTTGAAAGTTAAGCAAGTGATTTCCGCAAAATATGTATGGATTGAATGTCTTGATAAGGAAAGACTTGTGTCCTTCTATAGAAATTTTGGATTTAAGAAAATTGAGGGCTATGAATCAGTCAAGGACAATGTCGTCATGATTATGAAACTAAAGTAAGAGAAAGCTCTTGATGAATAAACTGCGCTTGGAAGCTAGGGATTTTTTCTAGTGTTTGTGGAGCGCAGTTTGTTTTAGATGATTTTTACAACCTTTGCTAGTAGGCGTTTCTCCAACGCAAAAGACCGTAGATAGTTTATCTACGGTCTTTTGGTTGGCAGAACCTCTGCCCTTCATTAAGATTAAGTTAAGTATAGCCCAAATTAATGGCTAGGTCAAAAAAATTTGTATTTAGCATTAGTCTACTAAGAGGAGATAAATCCTTTTTGTCTAAATTCTACCCATTCGCCCTTAGCCGGTTCTCATAGGCCAGTTTCATTAACATGGTATAGAGGGGGCCCATGTCATAGCGTTTGGGGAATTCTAGGATCAGGGTCTGGCGGCTTTCGCTGTGGGCCTTGAGGCGGATGTTGTCCAGGTATTCAATGGTCAGTTCGCTGTCATCCAGCATGGCGCCAGCCGTTTCCAATTCAACATTAATAATGTTCATGAGGAAGATAGACTTATAACGGGCCTTCTTGCCGGTAGTGCCTTGGCGGTCGACAAAGAGAATGCGGATATTGGTGAAGATGACCAGGTCCCGAATCAGGGCATAGCCCGCCTGGATTTCTTCCTTTTCAATCAATAGGTGGCCGTAGTCCTTGGCCAAGCTGTCCTTGGAGACCTCACTCATATTGCCGGATAGGCCTTGGAATAAATTGCCTAATACCATACTAATCCCTCCTTATGGATTCTTAGCTCTAGTATAGCAGACCCATGCCATCCTTGCCCAAGAAAAGGCCCTAACTTTCAACTGGCCTCAATCTGTAGTACAATAGAAGCACGAAAATCAAGCATGAAATACGACCGCGTGACGGAGGGGGCGACAGACGTGTTAGCATATGAAATATTGGGACTAGAGGGTCCCACAGAGGATGAGGCAGTCCTAGAGGCAGCCTATCGTCAACGCTATGAGGAGTGGCAGGAGGATGCCCAGGCCCTGGCCCAACTTGAGGCGGCCTATCAATGGGCCCTCAGTCAGCGGGGCGCTAGCCAGGACATCGCCAGCTTGTTCAATGACTTGGATGACTCATCTGAGGAGTCAGGGACCGACTGGACCGACTTTGACCTGGAAGCCTGGATGGCGTCAGGCCTGTCGGGCCAATTCAGCCAGCAGGTGGTCCATAACCGACTGGCCCAGAACCTGGCCGGTGTCAAAGCCCAGTTCAATGACTGGTCAGCCTGGCAGCAGCTCCTAGTCGACCAAGCCAAAAAGGACTGGCAGGTGCCCCAGGAAGACTTCCTACTGGCCCTACAAGCCCTGCCCCTGGAAAGCTTAGAAAATAAAAGGGTTCTCTATACCTTACTGGGCTATGTTCCCAGCCTCAAGGGCGATCCTGAACTGACCCAAGCACTTGGCCAGCGGGTCAATCAGCGCTGGCAGGAACTGGTAGGCAAGCCTTGGTCCCCAACTAATCGTGCCATGCTCCTAACAGGCTTGATTACGACCTTTGGTAGTCTGGCTTGCTTTGGCCTACAAATCTTAATCTGGTTAGGGATCATGATTTGGCCCCAAGCCTATGCCGTCTGGCTGCCCTTGGTGGCCAGCAACGCCTTGGTCTGCTACTGCTTTGAACTAGAGTATAGTACGGTCAATAACTGGGGCCACTTCCCTCATTACTTGGATGGCAGGGGCTATCGCTATCTAGCCCTGTCCAGTCTGCCCTTGGCCGGCCTCTATCTGGCTACCCTGGTCTTGGGCCTCTTGGCGGTCTGGCAAGAGACCTGGCTGCCGGCCTTTGGTTGGACCTTTGGTCTGCTGATGGTCTTAGTGGCGGTCCTGCTCTTGGCCCAGCGGGGCTTAGGCATGGGGGCCTTTCACTTCAAGAATCAGGTCTATGATGCGGGCCAACCCATCCTCTATCTGGTGTTGGCCGCCCTGGTCCTAGTGACCCTGCTTGCCTGGTTCTTGCGCATGAGCCAGCCCAATTTTTCGATCTTTTTATTAAGTAGCTTCTATTTATATGTCAACGCCAAACTAGACCCGGACAAGAAGCCAGCGGGGCGCTACCTGATTAACCAGGTCAGCTACCTGATCAGCGCCTCGGCCTTGCTGGTGGCTTGGCGACTCTATCAAGGTGCCTTCTGGCAGGTGCCCAACATTATCTGGTGGGTCATGGCCCTGACCTTAGTTCCCTACCTGGTGGGGGCTTTGCTGGCCAGATTCCAATCGCGTGAAAAGGAGTAAGTATTATGACAGTTATCGGTATTGACTTAGGTACTACCAACAGCTTGGCGGTGGCCTATAGTGAAGGACAAGTTCGCATGATTCCCAACAGCTTTGGGGAATATTTGACCCCGAGTGTGGTCTACTATGACGGATCGGAAATCCAAGTCGGTAAGATCGCCCGGGAGAAATTAGTGACCCATCCCCAAGACACTGCCCAACTCTTCAAGGTCCATATGGGGGCCAACCGCCAAATTACCCTGTCCAAACGGGCCTTCCAGCCGGAAGAATTGTCAGCCTGTGTCCTCAAGCAATTGGTGGCAGACGCCGAGGCCTTTCTAGGTCAGAAGGTGACCGAGCTAGTCATTAGTGTGCCGGCTTACTTCAACGCGGAGCAACGCCAAGCCACTAAGAAGGCGGGCGAATTGCTAGGTCTCAAGGTAGAACGTCTCATTAATGAGCCCTCTGCAGCAGCCATTGCCTGTCACGAGGCAGATGACTTCGAGACCTTCGTGGTCTTCGACTTTGGGGGCGGGACCCTGGACGTGTCCGTGGTGGACTGCTTCGAAAATGTCATCTCCATTGCGGCCATCGCCGGTGATAACCACCTGGGCGGTAGCGACTTCGACCGACTGATTGCCCAGTATGTTTGCCGCAAGGCCGGGACTAACTTTGAAGCCCTCAATCGCCGGACCCGTAACTCTCTGCTCTTGGCGGCGGAACGGGTTAAGAAGCAATTGTCTGAATTCGAGTCAGTCAATATGCAGGTTCAACTGGAAGGCAAGTCCCACGAATACAAGATTACCAATGAATTATTGGCTGAAATCAGCCAGCCCCTCTTCAAACGCATGCGGGAAGTTATCCGCAAGGCCATTGTGGAAAGTAAGTTTGGCGCGGGCGAACTAGATCGCCTCATTCTAGTTGGGGGTTCTTCCTACATGCCGGTGGTCAATGACTACCTCAAGCGCCTACTTAACCTGCCAGTCGTTAGCGGCCAGAAGATGGACGAGTTAGTGGCCCTAGGTTTAGGTCAGTATATCGGTATCAAGACCCGGGCCCAAGAGGTCAAGGACTTGGTGGTGACCGACATTTGTCCTTTCTCCCTGTCTACTTCGGTGCACAACTATGTGGATGAGGACAAGGATTTGTCCGACGTCCTAATTGCGCGCAACTCCGTTCTGCCAAGTAGCAAGACCCAGATCTATTCGCCGGTCCGCAAGGATCAACCAACCATTCGCTTCAAGGTCTACCAGGGGGAAGCCATGTATGCCAAGGACAATCTCTTCCTGGGCTCGGTTCAGTTACCAGTGCCTAGCAATGTTGATGACCAGTCCTTTGCGGTCACTTATTCCTATGACATCAACTCCATCCTCTATGTGGAAATCAAGACCGTGGCCACCGATGAAGTCAAGACCTACAAGTTGGGTCCTAACAAGAGCCTGGTAGCGGTGGATGCCACGGATAAGGCCCACAAGGAAATCAAGGAGCTGGCCCTGCAATTGGCTAGCCAACCAGAGCGGGATGCCCTCTTTGAACGGGCCCTGCGCCTCTACCAAGAGTTAAGCCTGGAGCAACAGCAAGACTTGCAACTGACTCTGATGCGCTTCTCCCGTCTCTTTGCCCGTTATCAGAACAACCTGCTTAAGGAGCGGCAGTTGCTGGATTCAACCAATGACTACCTAGACCACCTAGAGTGGGGCTTGGATGCCGGTATGGGCGACATCTTCCGGGATGTGGACTCTGACTGGGATCCGGATTCGGATTGGGACCAAGAACTAGAAGCCGAACTGGACCGGACCGTCATGGAATTCCTCAATGAGGATAGTGAATCTGAGGAAGGGGAGGATGCCCATGGCTAAGACGCCCTGGCAAGTCTTAGGGCTAGCCGGACCAACTTCGGATAAGAAGGCCATTAAGCGGGCCTACGCCCAACAAGTTAAGCTCTATCACCCTGAGGACCATCCGGAAGAATTCCAGGCCCTGCAGGCAGCCTACCAAGAGGCGCTCAAGCGGGCGACAGACTTAGCTGCCCAAGAAAGTAGGGAGGCGGGGGCGGATTTCTTAGGCGACCAGTCAGCAAGCAGCGGCCCAAGCGCCACTAGCAAAGCCGGCCGCCAGCCCGCTCATGCCAACGAGCAGTCTAAGGCCAAGCCATCAGATCAGGGGCCAGCCCAGTCGTCCGGCCAAAAGCCTAGCCAGTCGGCCGGCCCAAGTGGCCAGACCAAGTCCCAGTGGCAGGCACCTAAGCAAACGGCGCCTAGCTCTGAAACTAGCCTAGATTGGTCGGATGCCAATCAGGGGCCTGGGGACAGTACCAGCAGCCAGACCCTGTCCTGGTCAGCACCGCAAGACCAGGAGCCAGTCAGCCAGGCTCATTTAAGCTGGCAGGACCAGCCAGAGGAAGGCCGCCAGTCAGGCAGACTTAACTGGCAGGACCAACCAGAAGAAGGTCGCCAATCGGGCAGCCTCAACTGGCAAGACCAAGCCGAGGACAGCCGCCAATCTGGCAATCTTAACTGGCAGGACCAAGCTGAGGAAGGTCGCCAGTCAGGCAGCCTTAATTGGCAGGAGCAAGCCGAGGACAGCCGCCAGTCGGGTAGCCTTAACTGGGATGACAGCCAGTCCGATAGTTCTTTGGGGGACTTGGATGAGTTAGAGGCTGACGACCCAATTTTCTCTGAGTTGGAAGAGCCCGAGCAGGACCTTTTCCGCCAGGAGGAGCTGAGGCAGGAGCCAGAGCCTGCGGACTACCAGCCATCCATGGACTTCAACCTGGACTATCAAGTTGACATTCAGCAGCTTTTGGCTCCGCTCAGAGGCTTCCTGGATGACCAGGACCTAGAAGACTTGCTGACCAACCAAGCCCTTATGGCGCAAATTCGTCAGCATGACCAGAAAGAAGCATTAGACCGGGCCCTGACCCGCCTAGTCCTGACCCAGAATCGTCGCAAGCGCAAGCGGGTCAAGCAACTGGCCCAGCAATATGGCCTGATCCATTTGCTTAAGAAGAGCAAGCTGGGCTTCCGCCTGCCTTATTGGCCTATGTTGCGCTTGGTCTTGGCGGGGGCTTGCCTTTTTACTGGCAGCTCTCTTCGGACGCTTTACCGGTTCGGGCCCTAGCCATCCTATTCCGCCACGCAAGCCAGCGGTCGATGTCGGCAAGTTGGCCGTCATTAGCTATGACCCCATTTCCATTCCGAGTTTTAGCCTGGACTTGTCCGGCCTAGATCAAATGGGGGAGAGCGGCCGACTGGAAGGGCCGGAGGGCAATCAGAGCCTCTGGATTGGGGAAGAAGAGCGCCTGACCGGCATTAAGCAGGCTTGGTCGCTGACCCGGTCTGCCACCCTCTATCAGACCCAGTCCGGCTATGCCCTCCACCTACGGGCCAAGGACAAGTTGATAGATTTTAAGGACTATCAGGCCATGCGCCAGGTGAAAGCCTTTAATGACCAGGGGACCCAGAAACCGGCCCTAGTCGGTCAAGACAAGTCCAGCCAGCAATGGTACCTAGTGGACCTATCTTCGGGTCAGGTCCTGGCTGCCGTTAGTGGGGCAGCGCCTGAGCAGGGGAGACACCAGCATGGGCGTCCACTACAGCCAGCAGGGAGACCTAGTCAAGGCCAAGTGGGAGCGCCTACCCCAATAAGTTTTCAAGCCTTATAACTAGCCAGCAAGCCAGTCTTGCTGGCTTTTTTGTATGGAGCCAGTGGACCACTCTGGAAAGTGGGCCACTAGCTCAGACTAAACCGGCGAATTCCCCTAATTTCCGGCAAAAACAAAGGCGCCAGTGGACCACTCGAGAAAGTGGACCACTAGCTCGAGACCAAACCGGCGAATTCCCCCGATTTCCTGCAAAAACAAAGGAGCCAGTGGTCCACTCAGGGAAAGTGGACCACTAGCTCAGTCAAAACCGGCGATTTTCTCTGGTTTCCGGCAAAAATCAGAGGAGCCAGTGGACCACTCAGGAAAGTGGGCCACTAGCTCAGACCAAACCTGCAATTCCCCTGATTTTCCGGCAAAAACAAGGAGCCAGTGGTCCACTCTGGAAAGTGGACCACTAGCTCACGCCAAACCGGCAATTTCTCTGGTTTCCGGCAAAATCTGAGGAGCCAGTGGTCCACTCGGGGAAGTGGACCACTGCGACTATCCCTGATTTTGATTGCTAGCTGCAAAGTCACAAGCCCTCAAGCCCAGCCCAGCCCCAAGGTAAGGGCTTTTCAGTCACTTTCTGTCTCTAAGGCAACAAGAAGATGACAAAAATTCCTGCAAACGCGACCATTCCTGATTTATCAAGGATAGCGCCCCATAAAAGCCTGTCAGGGTCTAGCACATGTGTTGACAGATGGGCAGACTTTCGATAAACTTTGATTATCAAATAGTTTGATATTCAAAAATAAGTTAAAGGGGTGATAGTGAGTGGACCATTCGACCATTTTTGAAATGAACGAATTTTTGGTCTCTATCTTTAATGAAATTCTGTTAATTGAAGAAACTTCGCTCAAGATGAGTGAGTTTTCGGATTTATCAATCAAGGAAATGCATACGATTGAAGCTATTGGTTTGGGCGGCAACTTGAGCTCTTCGGAGGTGGCTAAGAAAATTGCCATCACCATGGGGACCCTGTCAGTGTCCATCCAAAACTTAGTAAAAAAAGGCTATGTTGAGCGTGTGTCCTCACCCAGCGATCGCCGGGTGGTGCTACTCAAGCTAACTAAGCGGGGTAAATTACTCTATCGGATTCACCGCAAGTTCCACTTGAACATGGTAGCCGAGACCCTCAACGGTATGGAGCCTGAAGAGGCAGCCACCCTAGTCAAGGGCCTACGTAATTTACATCGTTTCTTGGACAACGCTAAACAACGATTAGGAGAGTAAGATGAGTCGTATTATTGCAACAGGTGCTTATTTACCTGGACAAGCCTGGTCCAACGACCAATTAATCAATGCTTATCAACTAGAATCCAGTGACGAGTGGATTGTCCAACGGACAGGAATTCACCAACGTTACTTCGCAGCTGAGCACGAAACCGTCGCGATGATGGCGAGTGAGGCGGCCAAGCAATTATTGAAGAATTTATCCCCTGACATTGTCAGCCAAATTCGTCATATTGTCGTCGCAACCATGTCGGCTAAGGCTGCGACCCCATCTATTGCCTGCCAAGTGCAAGCCATGATTGGGGCCGAAGGGGCTTGGGGCTTTGACCTCAACGGCGCCTGTTCTGGTTTTGTAATGGCGATGGAAGTAGCCAACCGCCTGGCAGCTAGCCAGACCCAAGGTTACACCCTAGTCATCGGTGCTGAGAAGATGAGTCAGATTGTGGATCTGACAGACCGTACCACTGCCGTCTTGTTCGGTGATGGGGCGGGCGCTGTCCTGATTCAGCATGATGGTCAAGAACTCAGCGGCTATGCTAGTCAAGTCTTTGCCCAAGGAAGAGGGGGCGCGGCCATTGAGGTCCATGAAGCGTCCGATGGTCAGTGGGCTATGCAGATGCAAGGGCGTGACGTCTTCAATTTCGTCAAACGAACCGTCATCAAAACCCTAGCAAACTTTATTGAGCAGAATGATTTTGATATTGACTATTTGATTTGTCACCAAGCGAACCAACGCTTGTTAAATCTGATTGCGGACAAGTTGTCCCTAGAAGAAAGCAAGGTACCTGCCAATATTGCCCAAGCGGCCAATACCTCAGCAGGCTCTATCCCAATTCTCCTAGACCAACTGGTTCGTGACGGGCGATTGCGACTGGATGGAACGCAGTCCATTATCCTAAAGTGGCTTCGGTGCTGGCTTAGCCTGGGGTCACCTACACCTTTCCATCTAAAAATCAAAAAAATATTATTTATTTAATGGAGGATCATTATTATGACATTTGAAAAAGTACAAGCGATTATTGCAAACCAATTAGGGATCGACGAAGCAGAAGTACAATTAACCACTGACTTCGAAAACGACTTGAAAGCTGACAGCTTAGACGTATTCCAAATCATCAGCGAAATCGAAGATGAATTAGACATCACCATCGACACTGACCAAAACTTGAAGACTGTTCAAGACTTAGTAAACTACATCGACTCTTTATAATCTATTTTTTTCTTAAAGTTAGGACTGAAGGTATGAAAACAGCTATTACGGAGTTATTAAACATTGAATATCCAATTGTTCAAGGCGCAATGGCTTGGGTAGCAGACGCTGATTTAGCAAGCGCGGTATCAAATGCAGGCGGCTTAGGGGTGATCGGGACTGGTCACGACAACGTGGACACAGTTCGCGCTAAGGTAGAGGCAATGTTTGCCAAAACCGACAAACCTTTCGCTGTCAATGTAATGTTATTGAACCCACATGTGGAAGAAGTGGTAGACTACTTAATCGCATCTGGCGTCAAAATCATTACCACTGGTGCAGGTAACCGCAAGTAGCATGCAGCGCTTCGAAGAAGCAGGGCATTAGCCTGATTCCAGTAGTAGCGTCTGTGGCCTTGGCCAAACGTATGGAACGCATCGGCGCCAAAGCAGTGGTGGTCGAAGGTATGGAAGCAGGGGCCACATCGGCAAACTGACTACCATGGCCTTGGTCCCACAAGTGGTGGATGCCGTGAATATCCCAGTCATCGCTGCCGGCGGGATTGGGGACGGACGTGCCATGGCAGCCGCCTTCATGTTGGGGGCTTCCGCGGTTCAAGTGGGGACTCGCTTTGTCGTAGCGCATGAGTCAAACGCTCATGACAACTTCAAGCAAGCCATCATTAAGGCCAAAGACATCGAAACCGTCGTGACCGGCCAAATTACCGGCCACCCAGTACGGGTCTTGCGTAACGCCTTAACCACCGAATACCTGCAAGCGGAAAAAGAAGAAACCAGCAAGGCAGAGCCAGACTTTGAACGATTGAACAAAATCGGTAAAGGCGCCCTCCGCCGTGCGGTAGTCGAAAAGGTGACGTTAAGACAGGTTCCCTCATGGCCGGCCAGATTGCTGGTTTTGGTCTCTAGGAACAATCCTGTCACGACATCATCCAAGACTACTTGGCTGAATGCCGTCAGACCATTCAAGCTAAAGCTTGACTTGGTCAATCAATAATTGATATTTCCTTTCCTACTGCCGGCACCCCCTAGCTGGTAAGTAGGCGAACCAAAGAGCTTGCTCTGACTTTATCCTCTTAGGAGTGAGCTCTGGCCTTCAGGGCCTTTTTATATTATGATCGCAATCAAAACGAACTATAACTGAGGATAGGAGTCAGTGTATGAAACTAGCACTTATCTTTAATGGCCAAGGTGCCCACTATGCGGGCATGGGAATGGACTTTGACCGTCAATTTCCCCAAGCCAGCGCTGTCTATGAGCAGGCAGAAGCGGTGACCGGTTGGCCCTTAAGAGAATGGATCCAACAAGAACCTGAACGCTTCGGCCAGACCCGCTATGCCCAAGTCGCCATTACGTCGACCAGCCCTAGCTATCTACCGTAGCATCCAAGACTTGTTACCTCCTGTAAGCTATGGCCGGATTGAGCCCTAGGTGAATATTCCGCCCTGGTTGCCAGTGGTGCCCTAGACCAAGCCAATGCCTTTGCCTTTATTGCAGGAACGTGGCGAACTCATGTCCAGACAATGCCAAGCCCTAGCCAGCGACAGTCCATGCCAAATGGCGGCGGTCATCGGGTGTGCCTTATGAAGAATGTCAAGCCTTGGTAGCCCAGTGGCCGATCAAGAGCCGCTCTACATTGCCAATATCAACTCTTCAGCCCAAATCATCGTGGCTGGGACCATTGCGGCGGTTGAGCGCTTCAAGGAAATCGCCAAAGCTGCCGGCTACAAGAAAGTCATCCCTCAAAGTCGAAGGACCTTTCCATAGTCCCTTGATGGCCAATGCCCAGAAGCCATGGCCCAAGCCTTGGAAAAAGTGACCTTTAAGCAAGGGACGTGCCCGTCATCAGTAACACCACGCTAGACCTTCATCAGCCTGAAAGCCTCTCCCAAGTACTTGTTCGACATCTTGTTGAGCCAGTTTACTGGAAGCAAACCATTGATAAATTGGTTGAAGAAGGTGTGACTCACCTAGTTCAAATCGGTCCCGGCAATACCTTAGCTGGCCTGCTCAAACGCGAAGGCCTGCCCCTCAAGGTACAAGTCCTGGACAAAGTCGAAGACCTCGACGCCCTCAAAAACTTTTTAACGGAGGAAGAATAAATGACCTTAACCTGTTTGATTACGGGCAGCTCCCGCGGGATTGGTCTAGCCATTGCCCACCACTTAGCGGCTAAAGGCCACCGTGTCATCTTGAACAGCCGTAGTCCCATTGCCCCTGAAATCTTAGCTCAATTTGAAGGCTATGAGCAACCAGTCTTACAAGCGACGGGTGACATCAGCCAATTTGACGTGGCTAAGCAATTAGTCGACGACCTCTATGACCAAGGCGTCCAAGTGGACGTATTGGTCAACAACGCCGGTATTACCCGCGACGGTTTGGTTATGCGCATGAGCGAAGAAGACTTCAACGCGGTCATCCAAACCAACTTGAACGGTTGCTTCAACATGTGCCGTCATTTGACCCCACGTCTCTTGAAGCAAAAGGGCGGCCGCATTATCAACATGACTTCCGTAGTTGGGGTTATGGGGAATGCTGGCCAGGTCAACTATGCTGCCTCTAAGGCTGGTATGATTGGGTTAACCAAGTCCCTAGCCCGCGAAGTTGCTAGCCGTGGCATCACCGTCAACGCTATCGCCCCAGGCTTTATCGAAACTGACATGACCGATCAATTATCTGATCGCGTCAAGGAAGCCATGTTAGGCCAAATCCCACTCAAACGCTTTGGCCAAGTGGAACATATCGCCAAAACAGTCGACTTCTTAATCGACAATGACTACATCACAGGCCAAGTCATCGAAGTCAACGGTGGCTTGCACATCTAAGGTCTGATTCCTAGACCCGCACTACAGGAGGTAATTATGCAACGAGTTGTCGTAACAGGTTTGGGGACTGTCTCCCCAATTGGTAACAATGTCGCCGCATTCTGGGACAGCATGCGCCATGACAAGGGCGGTATCGCGCCTATCACTAAATTCGATCACAGTGGCTCTAGCGTCTCTGTGGCCGCTGAAGTCAAAGACTTCGACCCAAGCCCAGTCTTAGACCGTCGGGAAACCCAACGGATGGACTTCTTCTCCCAATATGCCGTGGTGGCATCAGTAGAAGCAGTAGAAGACTCAGGCTACAAGATTGAAGACAATGCCCACCGGGTAGGGGTCTTAGTCAGCTCTGGGATTGGGGGCTTAATCGAAATCGAAAAAGGCATCCGTAAGATGATTGAAAAGGGCGCTAAACGTATTCCGCCACTCTTCGTGCCACTGACCATCGGGAACATGGCCTCTGGTAATATTTCCATGAAGTTAGGCATCAAGGGCCCAAGCTTGGACATCGTGACAGCCTGTGCCTCTGCTACTAACTCTATCGGGGAAGCCTTCCTCAAGATCAAGACAGGCCTCTTGGATGCCTGCTTGGCAGGTGGGGCAGAAGCTACTATCTGTGAAATCGGGATTGGCGGCTTCGCAGCCTTGACAGCCTTGTCCACCAACCAAGACCCAGCCACTGCTTCCCGTCCTTTTGACAAGGACCGCGATGGCTTCGTTATGGGTGAAGGGGCCGGTGTCCTCTTCCTGGAATCCTTGGAGTCTGCCCAAGCTCGTGGCGCCCACATCTATGCTGAATTAGTGGGTTACGGGGCGAACTCAGACGCCTACCACATGACCGCTCCAACCCCAGACGGGTCTGGCGCCGGTGAATGTATCAAGCAAGCCTTGGCTATGGCCGAGCTCAGTGCTGAAGACGTGGACTACATCAATGCCCACGGGACCAGCACCCCAACCAATGACAAGGGCGAAACCCAAGCCATCAAGTATGCTTTGGGCGATGCAGCTTACAAAGTGGCTGTATCCAGCTCTAAGGGCCACTTCGGTCACCTCTTAGGTGGTGCCGGTGGGGTAGAAGCCATTGTCTGCGTTAAGGCCTTGGAAGAAGGTTTCGTACCAGCGACCCTGGGTCTAGAAAATCCAGAAGAAGGCTGTGACCTGGACTATGTCCCAGGCCATGGACGCCAACAAGACATCCAAGTTGCCCTGTCTAACTCCCTGGGCTTTGGCGGTCACAATGCGGTCCTCGCCTTCAAACGATGGGATGGTAAGTAAGCATGCAATATGAAGAACTCGTCAAATTAATCGACAAACTCGACCAGTCTAGCCTGGCCTACTTCGAATTCACCAATGACAATGAGCGTCTGCTCTTGGCTAAGGAAGTGCCACAAAGTGGCAGCGCCAGCCCCAGTCGTGGTGACCGATGTAACCGAATCGGCTGCCCTAACAGCACCAGCTAGCCTGGCGGCACCAGCCCCTGTGGCAGCGCCTGAAGTGGTAGACGCACCTGCTGCTCCTGCACCAGCGCCAGCAGCCGCTGGCAAGGAGGTGCCAGCCCCTATGGTAGGGGTAGTCTACCTACAAGCTAACCCTGACGCGGATCCTTACGTGCAAGTAGGCGACAGCGTCAAGAAGGGCCAAGTCCTCTGCTTGATTGAAGCCATGAAGCTCATGAATGAGATTGTGGCCCCTCAAGACGGCGTGGTCTCTGCCATCTTAGTTGAAAATGAAAACATCGTGGAATACGGCCAAGCCCTCTTCCGCATTAGCTAATCTGATTGAAACATCACCCCCAAAGAAAAGAGGAATAAACATGACTTTATTAACTGCTCAACAAGTAATGGACATTATCCCTAACCGTTACCCAATCTTCTTCATCGACGCTGTGGATGAGTTGATTCCAGGTGAAAAAATCGTCTGCCGTAAGAACGTGACCATCAACGAACAAGTCTTCCAAGGTCACTTCCCAGGCGAGCCTGTTTTACCAGGTGTTTACATCTGCGAAGCTTTAGCCCAAGCAGGTTCTATCCCACTCTTACAAATGGAAGGTTTCCAAGGCAAGACCGCTTACCTAGGTGGCTTGAACAAGGTAAAATTCCGTCAAAAGGTAGTACCTGGTGACGTGCTTCGTCTCCAAGTAGACATCGTCAAATTGCGTAAGAACGCAGGGATTGGTTATGGCCAAGCCTTCGTTGGCGACAAGAAAGTTGCGGAAGCAGAAATGACCTTCATTATCGGAGCAAAATAATATGTTTAAAAAAGTGTTAGTCGCCAACCGTGGTGAGATTGCAGTCCGAATCATTCGGGCCCTGCGCGAAATGAATATTACGTCGGTGGCGGTCTATAGCGAGGCAGACCGGGAGGCCCTTCATACCCAATTAGCGGATGAAGCCATCTGTATCGGGCCTGCCAAGGGCTTAGACTCCTACGCCAACCCAGTGGCCATTCTGTCCGCTGCCATGGTGACGGGGGCTGACGCCATCCACCCAGGCTACGGCTTCTTATCCGAGCGTAGCGATTTCGTTGCCCTCTGTGAAGAGGTCAATATCAAATTCATTGGCCCTAAGAGCCACATTATCGAAGCCATGGGGAACAAGCAAAATGCCCGCAACACCATGAAGGCAGCCGGCGTGCCCATCACGCCAGGTTCCGACGGCTTGGTGCATAGCTTAGAAGAAGCCCATGCCATCGCCCAAAAGATTGGCTTCCCCTTGATTATCAAGGCAGCCGACGGTGGGGGCGGGAAGGGCATGCGCCGGGTGGAAGATCCTAAGGATTTTGAAGCCCTCTTCCTCCAAGCCCAGAACGAAACCCAGTCGGTCTACGGTAACCAAGATCTCTATATCGAGAAGATCATCTACCCAGCCCGCCATATCGAAGTCCAACTCCTGGGCGACGAGCATGGCCATGTCATCCACCTGGGTGAACGGGACTGCTCCCTGCAACGTAATAACCAGAAGGTCATTGAGTTTGCGCCCGCTGTCTGCCTAGATGAGGACACTCGTCAGGCCATCTGTGGGGCAGCCGTTAAGGCAGCTTCGGCCATTGGCTACACCAATGCCGGGACCATCGAGTTCCTCTTGGCTGACAACGGCGAGTTCTACTTCATGGAAATGAACACCCGTCTGCAAGTGGAACATCCGGTAACCGAGATGATTACCGGGGTCGACATCGTCCAAGAACAGATTAAAATCGCCATGGGCCAACCCCTGTCTTATCAACAAGAGGACATTGTCTTGTCAGGGTTTGCCATTGAGTGCCGTTTGAATGCGGAAGATCCGCTCCACCAATTCCGTCCGGCTGCTGGCCATATCAAGCAGCTAGTCCTACCGTCTGGTGGTATGGGCTTGCGGGTGGAGTCAGGGATCTATCCTCAATACACCTTGCCACCTTTCTATGATTCCATGATTGCTAAAATCATTGTCCACCAACCTAGTCGTGAGGCGGCCTTCCGACTCATGGAACGGGCCCTCTATGAAGTGGCCGTGGATGGACTGGTCACCAACGTGGAACTGCTAGAAGCCATGGTGGCGGATTCCCACATCCAAGCGGATGATTACCACACCAAGTGGTTAGAAGAAAGCTTCATGCCAGCCTGGCTGGACTTCCAGAAAGAGGCTGAAGCAACAGAGGAGGCCTAGTAAATGGCATTATTTCGTCGTAATAAAACCATTCAACTGAATGCGGACGCCGTAGCAAAATATTCGGATAAGGTCGCCCAAATCCCAGATGATTTGATGGCCCGCTGTCCTAAGTGCCACAAGGTCTACTTCACCAAGCAGAAACCTGAGGACTACTGCTGCATGCACTGTCACCATCATTTGCCATTTCCGGCTATGGAAAGGATTGACTGGCTAGTGGATGAGGGCAGCTTCCAAGAAATCAACGCTGATCTCTGGAATGACAATCCCCTAGGTTTTCCTAAGTATTCTGAAAAATTAGCCAAGCTGCAGGAAGCGACTGGCCTTAAGGAGGCCATCGTGACTGGGACAGCCCGCCTGGATGGCCATGCCTTGGCCCTAGGCGTCATGGATAGCCGCTTCGTCATGGCTTCCATGGGGACGGCCGTGGGGGAGAAGCTAGTCCAACTCTTTGACCTGGCGACGGCCCAAGGCCTGCCCGTTGTGCTCTATATCGCTTCCGGTGGGGCCCGCATGCAGGAAGGCATCCTGTCCCTCATGCAAATGGCCAAGGTCAGCCAAGCCGTAGCCCGTCATTCGGCGGCCGCCGGCTTCTACTGTGCCGTTTTGACCCATCCGACGACTGGTGGGGTCACGGCCAGCTTCGCTATGCAGGGGGATGTCATCTTGGCTGAACCCGATGCCACCGTCGGCTTTGCCGGCAAACGGGTCATCGAGCAGACCCTGCGCAAGCCTTTGCCTGATGATTTCCAGGCGGCTGAGACCGTCCTAGGCTATGGCTTTATCGACCAAATCGTGCCTCGCGACCGCCAAAAGCGGATGCTGGCGCAACTCTTGACTATTCACGAGGGAGGGAAGGCTCAATGAAGGCTTATCAAATTGTCCAAAAAGCCCGCGACATTAAGCGTATCTCCACCTCGGATGTGATTGGCGCCCTCTGTGGCGACGACTTCATCGAGTGCCACGGCGACCGCATTATGGGCGATGACGCGGCCATTATCGGCGGTGTCGGCCTGGTGGACGACCAGCCTATGACCATTATCGGTATTCAAAAGGGCAAGACCACCAAGGAAAACATCAAGCGTAACTTCGGTTCAGCCAGTCCTGCTGGCTACCGCAAGGCCCAACGCCTGATGAAGCAGGCCGAGAAATTCGGCCGGCCTATCCTGACCCTCATTAACACGGCCGGCGCCTTCTGTTCGCCTGAGTCCGAGGAAAATGGGATCGGGGAAGCCATTGCCTCTTCCTTGCTGCTCATGAGTGAACTGACCGTGCCGACCATCGCCATTATTCTGGGTGAGGGCGGCAGCGGCGGTGCCATTGCCCTGGCCCTAGCCGACCAAGTCTGGATGCTGGAGAACGCTATTTATTCGATCTTGTCGCCTGAAGGCTTCGCTTCGATCTTATGGAAAGACGCCAAACAAGCCGGCAAGGCTGCCGACATGATGAAATTGACGGCGACTGAACTCTTGGACTTGAAGGTCATCGACCGCATCGTGCCCGAGACCTACAACTCCAAGCCAGTGGAAAATGACGTCCTCTTAGAGCGCCTCAGCCACTTGATCAAGCGCGAATTTAAGAAACTAGGCCAAAAACGGCCCCAAGAGCGTCTGGCCCAACGCCAAGACCGCTTCAAGCAATTTTAGAATTAGTGACAGCCCGGGCCAAGCCCGGGCTTTTTGTGTGAGAGGGGCGGCGGGAGCTGGGGGAGCGCCTCGAGAAGGCCCCAAGCCCCAAAAAGGCAGAAACTACCTCGGAAAAGGGTCCGAAACAGGTCAAAAAGCCTGGAAAAGCCGCGAGCCAGTGGCCCACTCTGTCGAGTGGACCACTAGCTCCCCGTGAAGGGGCAGAAACTGGGGCAGAAGCCTGGAAAAGCCGCGAGCCAGTGGCCCACTCTGTCGAGTGGACCACCAGCTGCCCTAGGAAAGGGCCGAAACTGGGCCAAAAAGCCTGGAAAAGCCACGAGCCAGTGGCCCACTCCGTCGAGTGGACCACTAGCTGCCTAGGAAGAGGCTGAAATCAGGGCAAAAGCCCGGAAAAGCCGCGAGCCAGTGGCCCACTCCGATGAGTGGACCACTAGCTCCCCGGGAAAGGGCCGAAACAGGGTCAAAAGCAGTCAAGTCCAAAATCCTGTGTAAAAATCTGTAGGCTGTCCTATAGCTTATTTGCGTTTGGTGAAGTTGACAAGGAAGGGGCGTGCATTAGCCTGCCAAGCATCGTTTAAATCAATGAGGATGGCGCCAATCAATCGCTCAGCAGAAGCGACATTAGGATAGACGCCAATGACCTTATCCCGCCGTCTGATTTCACGGTTCAAACGTTCGACAGAGTTAGTCGTCCGCAAGTTGGGATGATAAATCTCAGGCTCCATCATAAACTGGACGGCATCTTCAAAGCCCTCATCTAAAACCTTTAAGGCCTTCTGATAGCGAGGATTATCCGCGACAGAAGCCTCAAAAGCTTCCTTGAGCCGCCGTGCATGTTCAGCGGTGGGCGCCTGGAATATGGCCTTCAACTTAGCGCGTGCTTCTAGACTTCCTTTTCTGGGAATGGTCTCGACAATGTTAGACAAGAAATGAAAGACGCAACGCTGCCAAGGAACCCCGACAAAACAGTGCTGGATAGCGGCTCTGAGTCCGGAGTGAGCGTCTGAAATAATCAGGGTGGGCTGGCTCAAACCACGAGCACGTAGGGATTGAAGGAAGGTCAGCCAAGCCTCTTTGCTTTCTTCTTCTGACACCCAAAAGCCGATGATTTCGCGCTTGTTAGCCTCATTGACGCCTTGAGCTAGGTAGACCGCCTTGGACACCACACGACCCTCTTCACGCACCTTAATGTAAAGGGCATCGAGGTAGAGGTAGCGGAAGTGACTGTGGGTCAGGGGCCGATTTTTGAAGGCTTCGATCTCTGGATCCAGCCGCTTCATAACATCTGACACAAAGGACTTGGAGACCGTCTCGCCACACAATTCTTGCACGATTTTGGTGACTTTGCGTGTAGAGACCCCATTGACTACCATTTCCATCATGGAGAGCAGGAAGGCCTGTTCGTTGCGCTGGTAGCGTTCAAAGAGCTCGGTTTTGAACTCGCCAGAACGCGTGCGTGGGACTTGTAATTTAAGGGTGCCAATGGATAAGGTCCATTGGCGTTCATAGTAGCCGTTGCGATAATCTTGGCGCTGGTCGGAGCGTTCATGGGGAGCGGCTTGGATGAACTGGTGGCGTTCTTCTTCCATGTAGGCATTAAAGACGGTAATGGCCAGCGACTTCATAAGTGTGTTCATGTCACTGTTTAAAACTGCCTCTGTTAATTCTTCAAGTTTTAGGTTAATATTAAGGTAAGTCATGGTAATCTCCTCTTTCAATGTTTTCCGACAACTACATTGTACCAGAGATTACCTGGCTTTTTCTTTTTACACAATTATAGGGACTTAATCTCAAAAGCCCGAAAAGTCGCGAGCCAGTGGTCCACTCCGACGAGTGGACCACTAGCTGCCTGAGAAGGGGCCGAAACAGGTCAAAAGCCCGAAAAGTCGCGAGCCAGTGGTCCACTCCGACGAGTGGACCACTAGCTGCCTGAGAAGGGGCTGAAATCAGGTCAAAAGCTAGGAAAAGATGTGAGCCAGTGGCTCACTCTGGCGAGTGGACCACTAGCTGCCTAGAAAGGTCCGAAACAGGGTCAAAAGCCTGGAAAATGCGTGAGCCAGTGGCCCACTTTTAGAGAGTGGACCACTAGCTTCCTAGGAAAAGGCAGCAACCTAGTCACAAGCCCCAAACAGCCACCGCACCCCAGCCCCCTTTCCACTATAGCTGACCCCTATAACCCGTCATAGAAACTAAATGATTGACTATTGGCGGCAAAAGGGCTAGAATATTCTTATGATGATTAGAATGAAAACCCAATAGGAGGTTCTTTAATGAAATTAAAAGCATTGAAACGTTCCGCCCTTGTGGCGACTTTATTGGCTAGCTTTGTTGCTGGCCCTGTGACAAGCTTTGCCCAACCAGCTGGCGTTGACGCCTCTGTAGAGCAAAAGCTCAGCATCGCAACCCAAGGGGAGCTGGCTACTTTGGACAGCGCCCTCTACAATGACGTGCCAAGTTCCGACATGATCGGTCAGGTCTTCGAAGGTCTTTACCGGGTTAAGAACGGGACCGAAGTGGAGTTCGGCCAAGCTGAATCAGTCAAAGTTTCTGACGATGGCTTGACCTACACCTTTACCTTGCGCGACGGCCTCAAATGGAGCGACGGCAGCCCGGTGACGGCGGCCGACTTCGAGTACAGCTACCAACGTCTGGCCGATCCTAAGTCTGGTGCCAGCGTCCAATCGGTTGACGTCTTCAAGAACGCAGCTGCAGTTCGCAAAGGTGAGAAAGAAGTCTCCGAATTAGGGGTCAAAGCCTTAGACGATAAGACTCTTGAAGTGACCTTAGAATACCCAGCGCCATACCTGCCAAAACTCTTGTCCGGTAGTCGCTACATGCCTGTCAGCAAGGCAGTTCACAGCGCCAAGGCCGACAAGTACGGGACCAGCGCTGACAATGTGGTGACCAACGGTCCTTTCACCATTCAAGACTGGAACGGGACCAACCTGGAGTGGAAATTAGTCAAGAACGACAACTACTGGGATGCGGCTAACGTTTACCTTAAGGATGTTCAAGTTCAAGTGATTAAAGAAAACTCCACTGGTGCCGACCTCTTTGATGCGGGCCAGTTGGACTACACCACTTTGACTGACCAATTTGTCCAAGAATACACTGGGGCGGACGATTTCCACACTGCTTCTAAAGCGACCATCGGTTACCTCAGCTTCAACACCCAACGGGAAGCGACCGCTAATGCCGACTTACGTCGCGCCATTGCCCAAGCTTTCGACAAGCAAGTCTATGCCGACTCCGTCATCCAAGACGGCTCCAAGGTCCTCAACAACCAAGTGCCTAAGGACTTCGACGTCAACGAGGCAGGCGAGGACTACCAAACAGCGGCTGGCCCAATGTTAGAGTATAACTTGGAAGCGGCTCAAGCTGACTGGGCTAAGGCCAAAGCGGCCTTAGGCAAGGACACCATTGAATTGCAATTGCTGACTTCTGACGTTGGCTTGTCCAAGCGGACAGCTGAGTTCTTGCAGGCCCAATTAGAAGCTAACTTGCCAGGCCTCAAGCTGACCATTTCTAGCGTGCCCCTCAAGAACCGTCTCGAGTTCCAACGTCAATCAGACTTTGACATCTTCTACGGGACTTGGGCGCCAGACTATCAAGATGCCCTCAACTTTATCGAGCAGTACAAGACTGGCGGCGGTATTAACTTCGCGAAATATTCCAATGCTGAATACGACAAACTAGTGGAGCAAGCCCGCAACGAATATGCCAACGACCCAGCTAAGCGTCGCCAAGCCTTAATCCAAGCCGAAGTCATCGGTATTAAGCAAGACGCAGTCGCTGCGCCAATCTATCAATCTGCTACTTCTTACCTACTCAAAGCCCGCGTGAAAAACTTCGAAGTGATGCCATTCGGCCGTACCATTAACCTACGTCCGGTCTACGTGACAGAGTAATAAGGAAAAGAAAACAGAGAAAAGCCCGCACCACGGTGCGGGCTTTTTGTGTGGCGTGGGGTGGGGGGCAGAAACTAGGTCAGGGCAGAAAATGGGTCAAAAGCTAGGAAAAGCACGAGCTCCTCGGAAAGCGGCAGAAACTAGATCAAAAGCTCCGAAAAGCCGTGAGCCAGTGGTCCACTCCGTCGAGTGGACCACTAGCTCCTGGGAAAAGGGCAGAAACCAGGCCAAAAGCCCGAAAAGTCGTGAGCCAGTGGACCACTCTTTCGATTGGTCCACTGGCTCCCTTTGCCTGCGGACTAATGAATCTGCACGGGCTGGCCAGGATTTTCTAGTAGCTCATGCAGCTTGAGGTGGGGCTGGGCGATGGCGTAGGGCACGTTGGCGCCGTGACCGTGTGACTGCAGGGGCATCTAAACACAACAGGAAAAAGCCTTGATTTACAAGGCTTTTTGCTTGTCTATAACTGATTTGCCCCATCATTTGCCCCACATTTTTTTATGAGCAATCTTTCCAGACATCTCTGATTTGATTAAATTCCTCAAAAATTTTCTCTTCTAAGGTATGTCCATACACTTCTACTGTATAATCTTATTCTTCATTATCAATCGTCAAACACTCCGCCTGTAATCTGGTACATGAGGTAAATGTCTCCAAGGTTTTGACAATTCGCGCCACATGAGAGTTATTTAAGCATCTCCTTTTCTCTCATTACCATTTTCTGTTATAATAAATTATACTTCTAGAATAGAAAGGACTTAAGATGACAACTCTTATTAAACATAAACGTGTAGAATTTTCAGAACTTTTTTATGACCTAGTTTTTGTTTTTGCAATTTCAAAAGCAACTACTTTAATTGACCATCTTCATAACGGTATTTTGACTTGGAATTCTTTCCTTGATTTTTTCATAGCTGTCTTGGTTCTCACCGATTCCTGGATGATTCAAACCGTTTATACCAATCGCTATGGAAAGAACTCTTTATTTAACATGGTAATCATGTTTATCAAAATGGGACTTTTACTCTTTATAGCCAATATGATTGGGACCTGATTGGCAACAATATTTTCATTATCTCTGTTGGGCTGTTGGTACATTAACCCTTACCTTATTTTTACAATATTTGGTTGAATTTTTTAGAAAATCAACCGATGATGTTAGTCGGGAAAGTATCAAAGGTTTTCTATGGATAACAGGTCTAGGAAGTTTAGGAGTCTATCTAGCAGCTCTTCTTCCTATTTACGTTGGAGTCTATACCTTATTTGCTAGTATTCTGCTAACATTTATTATGCCAATTATCTTGCTTAGTAAAGATAAGCATTACCAGGTAAATCTCCCCCATTTAATCGAACGCATCTCCCTTCTTGTCATTATTACGTTTGGAGAGATGATTATGGAGCTAGCTAACTTCTTTACAATCGAGAATTTCTCGATTTATTCGGTTCTTTATTTCATTATTATGCTTTCTCTGTTCTTGTTTTATTTTGGTCAATTCGACCATGCTATTGATGAAAAATCTAATCAAAAGGGACTATTTCTAATTTACAGTCACTATCCTATTTTCATTGGACTTATTATGATGACTGTATCGATGAGTTTTCTTCAGAATCCTGAAGCTAATCGTCTCTTTGCAACCAGCTTCTCTTATATCGGATTTGGCCTCTTTCAAGCTGCTGTCCTAGTAAATGGACCCTATAACAAACACTATCTTCGCTATTCGAAAAGTTACTACGTGTCCAAGCGACACTCTATCTGGCTGCCTTGATTCTCTCTTTAATCTTTGCTTCTAATCCTATAATAGTAGTGAGTATAACAAACCATTTTTAGCTCTAGCTATAGCCATTCATTTTATTTATTTTTTTATATGACACAGAATAAAAATATTCCAGATCTAACTGGGAGTTATTTTGATGAGTTTATAACATAAAAAAAGCTTTGGGAACCAAGGCTTTTTTTTTCATTAATTTGTTTTTCCATCAATCCCTACGTGCCCGTGGTTTGAGCCAGCCTACCCTGATTATTTCAGACGATCATTCTGGGCTTAGAGCGGCCATTCAGCACTGCTTTGTTGGGGTGCCTTGGCAACGTTGCGTCTTTCATTTCTTGTCCAACATTGTCGAGACCATCCCCAGAAAGGGGAGTCTAGAGGCGCGCGCTAAGTTGAAGGCCATTTTCCAGGCACCCACCGCTGAACATGCACGGCGACTTAAGGAAGCTTTTGAGGCCTCTGTCGCGGACAATCCTCGTTATCAGAAGGCCTTAAAGGTTTTAGACGAGGGCTTTGAAGATGCCGTTCAGTTTATGATGGAGCCTGAGATTTATCATCCCAACTTGCGGACTACTAACTCTGTCGAACGTTTGAACCGTGAAATCAGACGGCGAGATAAGGTCATTGGCGTCTATCCTAATGTCGCTTCTGCTGAGCGATTAATTGGCGCCATTCTCATTGATTTAAACGATGCTTGGCAGGCTAATGCACGCCCCTTCCTTGTCAACTTCACCAAACGCAAATAAGCTATAGGACAGCCTACATATTTTTACACAGGATTTTGGACTTGACTCGAAACAAGGCCAAAAGCCCGAAAAGCCGCGAGCCAGTGGTCCACTCCGTCGAGTGGACCACTAGCACCCCGGAAAAGTGCGGAAACTAGTCCAAAAGCCCGAAAAGTCGTGAGCCAGTGGTCCACTCCGTCGAGTGGACCACCAGCTCCTGGGAAAAAGGGCCGAAACAAGGCCCAAAAGCCCCGAAAAAGCCGTGAGCCAGTGGTCCACTCCGTCGAGTGGACCACTGGCTCCCTGGGAACAAGGCTGCAACCAAAAAGCCCCCAGCCCCTCACCAAAAAGTTACAGCCAGGTTACAATCTCCGCCCTAGATAACAAACTTGCGTCAGCTTGGGGCGGGATCCTTTAAAGCTGATTAACATCTGGGGCATTTTCCCCACAGGGACGTCTAATTAGGGTATGATAAATACGTGACACGAGGTGGACGGTCACTGGCCTCGCCAAGTTTGGCGGCTTTTCCTAGCTTCATAGGTCTAGGTCAGCAAGTCCGGCTTTCAGGCTTTCCGGCTTTCCGGAGTGCAAGCCCGACTTTCAGGAGTTCAAGCCAAGCTTTCCGGAGTTTCAGCAAGCCTAGCTTCCAGGAGCTCACGCAAGTCCAGCGCCTGCCCACTCAAAGAATTTAACGTCTGCGCCCGAGGGCGTGTGCGATGTATAAAGGAGATATCTATATGAAGAAGACACTTAAAGTGGTGACTGCCTTAACCGTATTAGGTTTCGCAGCGCAACAAGCAACTGCCTTAGCCGTAGATTATTCTGATGCGTCTGTAACCGGCTGGGTTCAACGGACGGTTGAACATGTCCGCAACTCTGTAACCAACTCACAATACTATGTGGTACAGTGGGGCGACACCTTATGGACCATTTCTCAGGCCTTAGATGTGCCAACAGAATCTTTAGTCGGTCTCAACGGCATTGCCAACCCAGACTTGATTATTGCAGGGTCTGTTATCTACTATAACCCAAGCGCTAACACCGTGACCTTAGACGACCGTCAAGGTAACGTGGAAACCGTTCAAGCGGATACCCACCAACAAGTGGCCGCTGAAGCTGTTCCACAAGAAGTTTTATCTGAAGCAAGCCAACAACCAGTTGACTTGTCACCAGTCACTCAAGTTCATCAAGCGCCAACTGCTTCTGCCGCTGCTTTCCAAGAAGCACAAGCCGCAGCTGCAGCGCAAGCTCAAGCACAAGCTCAACCAGTTGCTGAGCCTGCCAGCGCCCAAGAGCAAGCAAGCCAATCTTCTGAGTCTCAAGTTGAAGCTGCTAGCGAAGTCAACGCGCCAGTTTCGGTTGAAGAAAGCTCTGCTCCTGTTGCGGAATCTACAGCTCCTGTAGCTGAAACGCCAGCGCCAGTTGAAGAAGCGCCAGCGACGCCAGCTGCACCAGCAGTCGAGGAATCTTCTGAGCAAGCTGCCCCAGCTGCCGAAGAAAGCAAGACCGAAGAAACTACAAGCAACAGCTCAAGCTCAGGCTACCAAGGGATCCAATCCGCAGCCAAAGAATGGATTGCGCAGAAGGAATCCGGTGGTGACTACAACGCGGTTAACCCATCAGGTCGTTACATCGGCCGTTACCAATTAACGGCTGAGTACTTGAACGGTGACTACTCCATCGAGAACCAAGAACGCGTGGCTGACGAATACGTTAAGAACCGTTACGGTTCTTGGGAAGCAGCCAAAGTCTTCTGGGAAGCCAACGGCTGGTACTAAGAAATGCAAGAGAGACGGGAAGTTTAGCTTCCTGTCTTTTTTTGTGCCTATAAATAATGCCGCTTAGTACCGGTCCCAGGCCAAAGTTAGTTAATAAAAGTTAACAAGTTGTGCGATTTTACCGGAAATAATTAAAATCATCTTGAAAATTCGTGAAGATGGGAATATGATGTAGTTGTAAACCTTTTCTTAAAGGTAATATAAGTCAGAAAGGAGGGATTACAATGGCAGACTATCGCGCTAACAGCGATGAGGATTATGATGCTGGCTTCTTGATTCAACTGATTGAGGCAGATTACGGTAGCCAGAAGGAACGGGCCCAACGTTATGGGATTGACCGCTCCCTCTTGAACCGGATTATCTGCGGCCACTATAAGCCGCGGCGACGCGTGGCCTTGCGTTTGGCCCTGGGTCTCAATCTGGATAATGACGCCTTCGTTCGTATCTTCTACCACCAATTATGGTTGCGCGAGCATCCTGAAGCGGCAGAAGACAGCAGTCGACGCTGATTCCATCATTTCAGAGAAGATATCGAGCCGTGACCCGGTGGCCACGTCCTCAACTAGCCAAGTGGCTGGCGCTCGATAGCAAGCACAGTTGTCACCTATAGGGGGAATACTTATGGCAACGAATGTTAACAAAAATACAAATAAAGCAAATTCTCTGTCACCACAAGATGTCCAAACGGTCCTAGCGGCCCTCATGAAATTGGCCAGCGACCGTCCCGCCCTAGAGAGTCGACCGGAACCTGTCATTCTACCGGCCGTCGCCGAAGGTCTGGCCTCTATTCGCCGTCAGTGCCTGAGGGACTGGTTGGGCGGACCTCAAGCCCCAGCCTATCTCAATGAGGGGCTACGTTACCGCCTCTTCCACCAGGCCCAACGCGACTTCAAACTCCAGTTCGAGGTCAGTCGTTTCGACATGATTCGCCAAGGCGACAAGCAAGCCGCCCTGGATTTCTGGGCCAAATGGCAACCCGCCAGTGCCCTGCGTCAGGCCATTCAAGCCTGCAATGAGAGAGAGGGGCAGGACCTATGAGCCTCAAACGCGTCGTCGACACCCGCTTCTGGAATCAAGTAGACGTTATGGAACGCTATTCCTCCCAGGACAAGCTCTTTGCCTTATACCTCATGACCTGTCCGCGATCCACGCAACTGGGCATCTATTCCCTGCCCAAGCGGGTCATTGCCTTCGATATGAGTCTGGACGATGCTCAGGTGGGACAACTCCTGGCTCGCTTTCAAGACGATTATCAGGTCATCGCCTATTCCGACCAGACCCAGGAAGTGGCCATTCTGGACTTTCTCACTTATAGCCTAGTCAAAGGCGGCCAGCCGGTCGAACGCCTGCTACGTAACCAGGCCGAAGATGTCCGCGATAGCCAACTCCTCGTCAAGGTCTTCCAGCACCTAGCCAGCTATTATGAGCATAGCCACCGCCTGATCGACCAGCTGTCCAAGGAGGTCCCTAGCCACCGAACAAGCGCCGCCAGGAGTTGGGCAGTGAGGGGGAAGGGGTCAGTCGTTTGAGTCAGGGGACGCAGTTGGGCAGCTTGAGTCAGGGGACGCAGCTGCTTAGTGGCAGTCAAGAAACTCATGTGGCTTCCAGGAGCCTGAGCACCCGTGACCTCCATAATCAAGATCCTAATCAGAAAGACAATCAGATTCATAAAGAGAATCAGAGTCATAATCACAAACAGAATCAGAATCATAATTCAGCGTCCAAACTGGACCCTGATTCGGAGGGCAAATTAGATGCTAGGGAGTTGGGGGAGAGCTCGGCAAAAGAGGTGCTTAGTGATTGGGCAGCCAGTTCAGCTATTTCCTCCAGCAGGTCAGTTTCCGGCCAAGTACTATCAACTAGCTCCGGCACGCCAGTTTCCAGCCAGGCACTAGGCACTAACTCCAGCACGCCAGTTTCCAACTCAAGGCTAGGCACTAACTACAGCACACCAGTTTCCAGCTCAGCGCTAGGCACTTCCACCAGCTCAGCGTTAGCCACTGCTTCCAGCACGCTAACTTCCTCCAGCGCCACCAGCACCCAGCCCTTTGGCCAGGCCATCAGCCTACCAGACCAGAGCTTCAGCCAGACCTTAGCCCGGGCCCAGTCCCTAATCAGTCAGCCAGGCCAGTCCCAGGCGGGCATCAGCCAGCAGACCATGGATCAATTTGTCCGGGTGGAGCGCGACATGGCCAAGCTACGGCCCTTCTACGAGCGCTACTTTGGCCCCATGACTGGGGCGGAAAGCCTGCAATTTCGGAACTGGCTGGATAAGATCGGTTATTGGCCCGTCATTGAAGCCATCGAGCAGGCCCATCGCCGCCAGGCCAAGAAGCCCTTTGCCTATATTAGCACCATCTGCCAGCAGGCCAGCAAGACCTAGCGCACCCTCGGCATCCACTATGAGGAGGGGAAATCAGGTCCCATCGCTCCAAGCCGATGGACCTTTCCAGATAAATCAAAACAACCGCCTGCGTCAACAAGCGGTTGTTCAGTCGAACTAGTGGGGTCAGTCTTAGTTTAACACAAGACGCGCCCCAATAGGTGACTGATTAAGCACAATTATTATGGCGCCTGACCAGCCTTGCCCAGGCTTGGCCTCATCCCTTAGGGTGAAATCGGGATGGGGAGTGTGGGCTGACTGGCGGCGCCCCAAGAGGTGAAACCATGCTGACACAAGACCAGACGCTGGATCAAACAGCGCTCGTCGAACAGTATGGTGGGGTCATACACTATGTATTACATTCGCAAGGTTACTACCACGGCCATCCCGACTATGAGACTTCTATCAGGAACTCTACCTCAAACTCTGGGACCTGGCCCAGAAATTTAAGGGCCAGCCCCTAGAGGAAGATAGTCGCAGCTGCTTCGTTGGCTATGTCAAGCCGGCCCTGCGCTACTATCTCTGGGATTTGGCTCAGGCCGCTAGCCGCCGGCGCAGTCGCGAGCCCTTAGGTCTATTGGCAAATGGTGGCGGGACTGAGACCGATTCGGAGCTGGTGGCTGATTTGCTGGCTCAGGATTTGAAACGGTCGGAGACGGGCGCCTGGCAAGCCCAGCAGGTCGGGGCCCAGGAGTCTAGTCAGGGTGCGGACGCCTTCCTGGCTGCTGCTCGGTCGCGCTTGTCTGATAAAGAAGCAGACTTTCTATGTTTCTTGTTAGATCCGCGCCTGACCGACACCGCCAAAGCCCGCCAACTCGGCATCAGCCTCAGCTCCTACGACGACCGCCGCACCCGCCTAGCCACCAAGCTCTGGGATTTGAAGGGTCTGTTGAAAGGGTAGGGGTAGTTGCCCGTAAATAGCCAGAGCTAGTGGACCACTCTCCAAAGTGGACCACTGGCTCGCTTCATTTCGGGGTAATTGCCTGATTTCTGCCTTTTTTCGGGTAGCCAGTGGACCACTCTTTAAAGTGGACCACTGGCTCATGCCTTTTTGGGGTAATTGCCTGATTTCTGCCTTTTTGGGGTAATTGCCTGATTTCTGCCTTTTTCCGGGAAGCCAGTGGACCACTCTTAAAAGTGGACCACTAGCTCGCTTCATTTCGGGGTAATTGCCTGATTTCTGCCTTTTTCCAGGAAGCTAGTGGTCCACTCTTAAAAGTGGACCACTAGCTCGCTTCATTTTCGGAGCTTTTGCCCGATTTCTGCCTTTTTCCGGGAAGCTAGTGGACCACTCTTGAAAGTGGACCACTAGCTCACGACTTTTCGGGGTTTTTGCCGGATTTCCGCCTTTTTCTGGGTAGCCAGTGGACCACTCTTGAAAGTGGACCACTAGCTCACGACTTTTCGGGGTTTTTGCCGGAATTCTGCCTTTTTCCGGGAAGCTAGTGGTCTACTCTTGAAAGTGGACCACTGGCTCGCGTCATTTCGGGGCAAAAGCCCAGATTTCTGCCTTTTTCCGGGAAGCCAGTGGACCACTCTTTAAAGTGGACCACTAGCTCGCGTCATTTCGGGGCAAAAGCCCAGATTTCTGCCTTTTCCTAGGTAGCCAGTGGACCACTCTTTAAAGTGGACCACTGGCTCGCGCCTTCTCGGAGGATTTGCCTGAATTCCGCCTTTTCCCAGGAAGCTAGTGGTCCACTTTCCAAAGTGGACCACTAGCTCACTGTATTTCGGGGCTTTTGCCTGATTTCTGCCTTTTTCCGGGTAGCTAGTGGTCCACTCTTAAAAGTGGACCACTGGCTCGCTTCATTTCGGAACTTTTGCCGGATTTCCGCCTTTTTCCAGGAAGCTAGTGGACCACTCTCCAAAGTGGACCACTGGCTCACGCCTTTCGGAACTTTTACCGGATTTCCGCCTTTTTCCAGGAAGCTAGTGGACCACTCTCCAAAGTGGACCACTAGCTCACGTCATTTCGGAGCCTTGCCCCGGTTTCCGCCTTTTTCCAGGCCCCATCCGCCCCACACAAAAAGCACTGCGCGCCCGCCAAAGGGTGCAGTGCTTTTGCTTTAATTGCCTAGAGAAGTTGGGGCTTGATATTGCGCACCTTGAGGGCGCGGATGACGCGGCCGTACTGGCGTTGGGCGATACCTAGAGAGTAGCCGCCTTCCACGGTCAGGGTGTGCAGCATGGGATTGTAGCTGACCACCTTGTCCAGGTTGACGATTTCAGACCGGCTAATGGCCATGAAGGGCTCAGCCAGCTCATCGACTAGCTCTTTCATAGAATGATAGAACTGATAGCGGGCATTGACGCCGACCACTTCAACGGTATGGGCCTGGGGTAGGGTGGCGAAGAAGCGAATCTTGTCGTAACTGAGGCTAATCTGGCTCTTACCTTGCTTGAAGGTGAAGACTTGCTTAGCCTGGCCATTAAGACTGCGCCAGTTGTTGATAGTGTCTAGGCACTCCTTGACCCGTTGGGCCATGTCGTCCATGTCATCCTTAGGAATGAAATCTAAAGCCTGCACCTTATAGCGCAGGGAAAGGGGCAGGTAGTCTTCCTTGGTCGTAACGAAAATAATTTTAGCGCCATCGTCATATTGGCGGATCTGCCGCGCAATATCCATACCACTTAGCTCATGTTGCAGGTCAATATCCAGGAAGAAGATAGCATTTCCTCGTCGATCCGTCCAGCTATTCAGGAGCTTGTCCGGGTCACCCGTCACGCAGGCCAAGACCATGGGATAATCTTCAATCATGACATAGCGTTCAATCAGGGTCCGCTAGCCACTGACGCTGCTTGGGGTGATCTTCGCAAATATAGATTGGGAATTTGAAGTCTGTCATGGGACTAGCAACTCCTTCCGAATGAGTAAATGTTGGGTGAAGCGTTCGTTAGCAAATTGAGTGGTCAGTTGGAACTGACTTTCTCGCGCTAATTCTAAGGCGTTGCTCAAGCCCAACCCTCGGCCACTTCCCTTGGTGGAGTAGCCGGCTTCCAGGAGCTTGTTGAGGTCACCTGGGTCTTCTTGGCAGTCATTTTCAATAATAAGTTGAACATCGCCAAGGTCTTCGAAGACCGCCAGGGCCAGCTTGCCGCCCTCCTGATTGCTTAGGGCTTCAATGGCATTGTCCAGCAGAATCCCGATAATGCGGACCAAGTAGATAGGGTTGCGCGCGACATTGAGGTGGATGTCGTCCGGCACCTCAATACTGAGGTCGATGCCATTAGTCCCAGCAAAGGCCAACTTGGTGAAGAGCAGATTGCGGACATCCGGACTTTGAATCTTGGACAGACGACTGAGTTCTAGGCCTAGCTGGTCGGTCATGACTTGGGTAGGTTGGATATGCTGATGGAAATAATCCGCCAGCCCCTGCCATTCCTGGTCGCGAATGTAGCCTTCCAGGGTCAAGAGGATGTTCTTATAGTCATGACGAAACTTGCGCATTTCCTGATATTGGTCGGCCATCATGCTAGAAAAGGCCTGACTAACCTTAAACTGCTCCTTCTCACGGGCGACTTCTTGGGATTGGTTCATAGCATGGTTGAAGAAAACAATGGATAAAATAGATAAGATAGGCAAGACCACGAAAGGGCTGAAGTGAAGAAGCGTCTGAGCTGGACTTGCGTCATACATTTCGGTAATGGTTAGGGACAAATCGCCATAAATTAAGAAGAAGTAGAGAGAAAGTTGAATCAGGATAATCCAGAAACTGAGCCGGTCGAACTGATTCTGACAATACTTATAAAAGGACATTTCAAGGCGAGTCAACAAGATAATAAGAATGAGCGAGATGATATGAGAAACGATAAGCTCAGTTTCGATAGATTCTATCTGGATATTTGAGAGAAAGAAGTCCTGAATAAAACCATCGAGTTTGAGGTTTATATAGGGGAGCGTAGCAAAAATGGTCGCTTTTACCATGGCATTGGTCTTATCATCACTAGGCTCGATTAGGGCGCCAGTCAGCAAAACAACAAATATAACTAGCTGCGAAACATAGGTAGGAAAACCAAAGATAGAAAATGAATAAGAAATCAAAATCACTGCCATGCTATAAAAAAAGGACATAGGCCAATTTTTAAGAGGATTTCGCTGAGCAAATATACCGATTAGTGTGTGGTAAGATTCACTTAGATTTATAAGAAGCTCCATAGAGTAGCTACCTCCATTGAATAATCTAATAATAAGTCATCGAAAATGATGTTTTGAACATCGCTTTTGATGTTTTGCAATCGAAAATGACGAAAAAACTATCACTTATGACGACTTCAAACAATTTTTCTATGATTCTATTATATAGTTATCTCATCAAAACAACAAGGAGTGTTAGCGAAATATGAGTAAAAAGATTATAAATATCTTGGAGTCCACTAGACAAATCAGCCCAAAACATCAAATTCGATGATTTTTAATCGATTTTGATGACTTTGCTCCATTTTGCTTGCCCAAGGCTTATACTATAGTCAAGAAAAAAAAGGAGAGACCTACCATGAAAGCAATTATTAAAAAGTATTACATTATTAGCAGCCGTGAGCCTGGCTTTTTGCCATTGGCACCAGTGCCAGTGGCCCAAGCGCAAGAGACCTTATCCGTTGTCAACCTCATGCCTAAGGCGGACGAGACAGCTTTCGAGAAGGGGCTAGTCAAGATTCATTTAGTCGACAAGGACGGCAAGGTCCACAAGACCCTCTACTATACCAGCGTCAATACAGGAGACGTGACCTTTTAACCAAATCTATGACTTGCTTAAGGGCACTCTATAAGATTGAGCGCGTCCCTCAGAATATCAAGACTGATACGGCTAGAAGCACTATGTCACCGACAGAGGCGAGTTTGACGGCCATACTTTGAAGCCAACTTTGTCTTGGAAGCGGCCGACAGCCTGCCAGTAGAGGAAGCCCAAGAACCTAAGACTTACGCCGTGACAGAGTTGCCTAAACGAAATCCTGTTCTAGACGCCCAACTCGTGACGGTTAAGGTTCAAGATGACAAGCAAGCAGTCTCCGAAACCAGCCACTACCTGGTTAACAGCGAGACCAGCCAGTCTGCCTTCGATATGGCGGCCCAAGCCTTCGTCAAAGCCCATCCCGACTACAAAGTCGACGCCAGCCAAGCTCAACAAGTGGGCCAAACCAACGCAGACGCCAAGGAAGAGGTGCAAACTAACCTGGGCACCTTCAAGGTCTACCGCTCCAACTATGTGCTAACCGCTGTGGCGGCCGGGCAAGCAGGGCAGTCTGGTCAGGCAAGCCAGTCAAGTCAGGCTGCCAATAGCCAAAGCCAAGAAAGCAAGGCACCAGCTGCGAGCCAAGCTTCGGGCGCCAACCAAACTTCCGGCAACAACCAAGGTGCTGCCGCAAGCCAGTCTTCAGCTGCTAGTCAGTCTTCTGCTGCAAGCCAGTCTTCGGGCGCTAACCAATCTTCAGCTACTAGACAAGCACCAGCCGCCAACCAATCTTCCGGCGCGAGCCAAAGCTCCGCAGCCAGCCAAGCGACTAAGGAGTCTAAAGAGTCAGGCGTTCGCTATGACCGTAATGGCCGCCGCCTCCCAAGCACTGGTGAAGCCTCCTCAATCCTTTCCCTCTTCATCATCGGCCTCCTAATCGTATCCGGCATCTGGATCGCCTACACCGAGCACCGCAAACAATCCCGTTAACAGCAAACAGCCCTGCCATTCTAGTGGCAGGGCTTCTTTTGTGTTTTGGAAAAAGGGAGCGTGGCGCTGGCTGCCTGAAAAGATAGGTTCCGCCAGAGCTAGTGGTCCACTCGGTCGAGTGGACCACTGGCGTGCCCCGAAAATAGCCTCCAGCCCATAAAAAGTTAGAAAAGGCCGGACCACTAGCTCACGGTATTTCGGGGCATTTGCCTGATTTCTGCCTTTTTCCAGGAAGCTAGTGGTCCACTCTTAAAAGTGGACCACTAGCTCGCTTCACTTCGGGACTTTTGCCTAGTTTCTGCCTTTTTCTGGGTAGCTAGTGGCCTCTCAAGAGTGGACCACTAGCGTGCCACCAACCCCTTTACCAGTTAGTAAAGTCTATCACCTTTCCGAAGATATCGCGGATTTCTTGGGGGGATTCTTTGGCGCCGCTGCTGACCCAGAGGTTGATGATGCCCTCGACTAGGCTGAGGACGCATTCCAGGGCGTATTTTTTGATTAATAGGGAAGTTGCGGCCTGAAAAGCTCTGCAAATCGGCTGGATCTTCGCGCTGGAAGAGTTGCAGCATGAATTCGCGGATGGTGGCCTTGAAGTTGAGGTAGTTGCTCTGGGAGAGGGCGTAGATGAAGTCGTAATTTTCCTTAATATACTCCAGCACCAGCACCAGGTGGACATTGTGCTCCTGATTTTCGATAAAGAAGAGTGCGCAGCTGGGTCAGGGTCTCTTCCTTGAGTTGCTCCATGAGGTCGAACTTGTCCTGGTAGTGCAGGTAAAATGTGCCGCGGTTAATGCCGGCCCGTTGGCAGAGTTGGCGGACGGTCAGCTGCTCGAATCCTACCTCCTGCAGGAGCTGGGTTAGGGCCGTTTTGATGGCGGTCTTGGTTTGGGTTTGGCGTTTTTGAGTCATAGGCCCTCCTTAAATAGACACTCTGTTGATTTTTGCTCATTGTTTTAGCTTTTCATCTATTCTATAATAAAGGCAGATATAAATCAACACCTGTCAATTTAAGTTTCAGGACAGGAGAAAGGACGTGACCGCATGGCCTATATTGAAGTAAAAGATTGTTCTAAATTCTTTCCGTCGGGTCAGGGGCAAATTACTGCTAACAAAGACCTGAATTTTGACATCCAGCAGGGCGAGTTGGTCATCATACTAGGTGCTTCCGGCGCCGAGTAAAGTCTACCCTACTCAACATTCTGGGAGGCATGGACACGGCCAGCCAGGGAGATTTGGATTGACGGCCAGAACATCGCCGCCTACACCAGCCACCAGCGGACCGACTACCGCCGCTACGACGTGGGCTTCGTCTTCCAGTTCTATAATCTGGTACCCAACCTGACCGCCCTGGAAAATGTCGAGCTGGCCGCGGAAATCGTACCTCATGCCATGGAACCAGCTCAGGCCCTGGCCGCAGTGGGTCTCAGCCACCGACTGGATAATTTTCCGGCCCAACTATCAGGGGGCGAGCAGCAACGAGTCTCCATCGCCCGCGCCCTGGCCAAGAAGCCCAAGCTCCTGCTCTGTGATGAGCCGACCGGCGCCCTGGACTATAAGACTGGCAAGCAGGTCCTGCAAATTCTTCAGGACATGTCCCGCCAGGAGGGGGCCACGGTCATCATCGTCACCCACAACGGGGCCCTGGCACCTATCGCCGACCGGGTCATCCGCCTACACGACGCCCAAATTCAGTCGGTCACGGTCAACGACCAGCCGCAGGATATTGGGGACTTGGAGTATTAGAAGGTGGGGAAAGGACTGGTTGCTGGCTCTGCGGAGCTAGTAATTTGAGTCTGCCGAGCCAACGACTTGAGCCTGCCGGGCGAGTGATTTGAGCCTGCCGGGCCAAGGCTTTGTGCCTGCCAGCGACTGGCTGCTTGCAGTCAACGAGAGTCAGCCGACCGGCAGCGACTTGCTGCCCAACCGACGCCAGCCACCCCACAAAAATAATTAACTAACCCACCACCAAAAGGAGGTCAGCCCATGACCAAGTCAACACTTTTCAAAGAATTCTGGCGCAGCCTTGGTCAGACCAAGGGGCGCTTCCTATCCATGGTCTGCCTCATGATGCTGGGGTCCTTTGCCCTGGTGGGCTTGCAGGCGGCGCCACCGGACATCACCCAAACCGCCAGCGCCTACCTAGAGGGCTTGCGGGTTCAGGACCTGACCGTCCTGTCCGACTACGGCCTTTCCCAAGCAGACATGGAGGAGCTGGCCCAGCTGTCGGGTGCCCAGGTCGAAGGGGGCTACCTGACCGACGTGGTCCTGGAGCAGACGCCAGAAGCCTGGCGGATTTTCAGTCTGACCCAGGACTTGGCCCACTACCAGCTGGTCGCCGGCCGCCTGCCTCAAGCCTCGGGGGAAATTGCCCTTTTAAGTAGCCTGCAAGGCCGCTTTCAGCTAGGCGACACCGTCAAGCTCAAGGAGTCCGGCAATGCCAAGGCCATGCTCAAACAAACGACTTTCACCATTACCGGTTTCGTCAACTCGGGCGAGCTGGGCAACCAGGTCCTCTTCGGTCCTTCAACGGCCGGCAGCGGGACCCTGGCTGGCTACAGGGTAGTGACGGCCCAGGACTTTGACAGTCCGGTCTACACTCTGGCCCGCCTGCGCTACGAGGATTTAGCCGGGCTCAACGCCTATCAGGCCCGCTACTGGCAATTGGTGGACCAGCACCAGAGCGAGCTGGAGGCCATGCTAGCCGATAACGGCGCCGCCCGTTTGGCCCAAGTCCAATCCCAAGTCCAAAGCCAAATCAATCAGGGACAGGCCGATATGGATTCGGCCTCAGAGGCTCTGGCGTCAGGCTCCAGCCAGCTAGCCTCGGCTGAAAGCCAGTGGGCTGACCAGTCGTCTGCCTTGGACCAAGCGGCCAGCCAATGGGCTAGCCAGGATGAGACTTTGACCCAGGGCCAAGGCCAACTAGCCAGCGCTCAAGCCGCCTTAGCCCAGGCCAAGGCCCAACTGGATAGCGGGGCAGCCGCCCTGACCAGTGGCCAGGCCAATTTGACGGCCAAGTCCCAGGAGCTGGCCCAAGCCAAGTCCCAGTTAGACGCCGCCAAGAGCCAGCTGGACAGCCAGGCTGAGACGCTAGCAAGTCAGAGCCAGGCCTTGGCTGAGGGCCAAGCCAAACTCGCTGCCGGTCAGCAGGCCCTGGCCGCCCAAGAAGAGGCCCTGCGCCAAGCCGGCCAAGATCCGGACACCGTGCCAGACATTGAGACCGCCCGCCAGGCCCTGGCTACTCAAGCTCAGACCCTAGCCAGCGCCCAAAGTCAACTTGAAGCCGGCCAAACCCAGTGGCAGGCCGCCAATAGCAGCTACCAAGAAGGGCTGGCCCGCTATCAAGCTGGCGCCGCGGCCCTGGCCAGCGGTCAGGCCCAATATGACAGCCAGGCTGCCAACTATCAGGGGGCTTTGGCCCAATACCAAGCCGGCCAGGCTCAATACGACAGCCAATCGGCAGCCGCCCAAGCAGGCGCCCAAGCCCTGGAGTCGGCCAGCCAGGAAATCAGCAGTGGCCAGGAAGCCCTGGCTTCTGCCCGCCAGGAGCTGGATGACCAGCAGGCTGAATTTGCCAGCAAGGAAACTGAGGCCCAAGCCTCCCTCAAGGAGGGACAGTCCGACCTTGACCAGGCTCGAGATAGCCTAGCCGGCCTGGTGACACCTAAGTACCGGGTTTACAGCCGCCAGACCTATCCGGGCGACGTCGAGTTCTATACTAGTAAGCTACGGACCGAGGGCATGGCCAATGTGGGCAATGTCTTCCCCGTGGTCCTCTACCTAGTGGCCGCTCTGGTGACTTTAACCACCATGACCCGCTTTATGAGCGAGGAAAGGCTTAAGGCTGGCCTCCTGCAAGCCCTGGGCTATGGCCCTGGCGACATCCTAGCCAAATTCCTGCTCTATGGCCTCCTGTCCAGTGGCCTAGGCGCCGTCTTGGGCATTGTGGCCGGGACCTATGGCCTGCCTTATATCTTGGGCCATACCCTCTTTGCCACTTCGACTTATCCGCCTATCCAGCTGCATTTCTACTGGCAGCTAGCGGCTCTAGCCCTGGGCCTGTCCTTCCTGTCCAGCCTGCTGCCTATCTGGTGGGTGGCCCGACGCGAACTGGCTCAGATGCCAGCCCAGCTCCTGCTGCCTAAGCCACCAGCGCGTGGCAGCCGCATCTTGTTGGAGCGGGTGACCTGGTTCTGGCGCCGCCTGACCTTTACCCAGAAGGTGACAGCCCGCAACATCTTCCGCTACAAACAACGCATGCTCGCATGACTATCCTGGGGGTGGCCGGCTCGGTGGCCTTGCTCTTCGCGAGCCTGGGCATTTCCTCTTCCTTTGCCGGCATCACCGAGCGGCAATTTGACCAGCTGGTGGGCTATGACCTGATCGTGGCCCGTCAGCAGCATGTCAATGCCTCCCAGGAAAGCGACTTGGCCTCTGCCCTGGCTCAGGCTGACCTGGCTCAGACCCTGGACATTCAGCTGCAAACGGGCCGTCAGCACTTGCCTGGCTTCAGGACCAGCAGGGCTGACCATTATGGTGGCGCCTGATGGTGGCTTCGGCCAGCTCATGAATTTCTATGACGCCTATAGCCATAATCGCTTGGACTTGCCCGACCGGGGTGCTCTGATTAGCCAGAAAATGGCGAACAAGGCAGGGGCAAGAGTGGGCGACCGCCTGACCTTGGAAGACCCCGACGGTCAGCCGGTTAGCCTAGAGGTGGCGGGAATTGTCGAGCTCTATGCCGGCCACAATGTCTACCTGAGCCGGACCGCCTATGAGGCCGCCTATGGCAAAGCCTGGACCGCCAACGCTCATTTGGTTGCGCTAGCGCCTGAAGCAAAAAGGCGACCTGGCTAAAGGGTCAGCGCCCGCTTTATGGATTTGAGCGGCGTCCGTTCGGTCATCCAAAACAGCGGCATCCGCCACCAAATTCAGGTGACAGTCGATTCTCTGGCCCTGGTCATGCAGATTCTGACCCTGGTATCCGTCCTGCTGGCCGCCGTCATCCTCTATAATTTGACGACCATTAATGTGGCCGAGCGGATTCGGGAGCTGTCTACCATTAAGGTTCTGGGCTTCCACAATCGCGAAGTCACCCGCTACATCTACCGCGAAACCGTGGCCCTGTCCCTAGTCGGCATCCTCTTTGGTTTGGCCGGCGGCTGGATCCTGCACCGTTACTTGCTGGGGCGCATCTCGGCAGACTTCGTCCAATTCAACCAAAATGTCGCCTGGACCGTCTACCTGACCCCAGTCGTGGCCATCCTCTTAATCTTGGCTGCCCTGGGCTGGCTAGTAGACCGCCAACTCCGCCAAGTCGACATGCTAGAAGCCCTGAAATCAGTAGATTAGCATAGAAGTAAAAGCCTTCCCTGATGGGAAGGCTTTTTCATCAGACTTAGGCCGAAATTGGGAAAAGTCAGGAGCCAGTGGTCCCACTTTGAAGAGTGGACCACTAGCTGGGCTCGAAAACTGGGGGAAAAGGGCAGAAATCAGGGGCTTTGTCAGGAGCTAGTGGACCACTCCGTCGAGTGGACCACTGGCTGGGTCAGAAACTGAGGAAAAGGGCAGGAACTGGATTAAGTCCCTATAATTGTGTAAAAAGAAAAAGCCAGGTAATCTCTGGTACAATGTAGTTGTCCGAAAACATTGAAAGAGGAGATTACCATGACTTACCTTAATATTAACCTAAAACTTGAAGAATTAACAGAGGCAGTTTTAAACAGTGACATGAACACGCTTATGAAGTCGCTGGCCATTACCGTCTTTAATGCCTACATGGAAGAAGAACGCCACCAGTTCATCCAAGCCGCTCCCCATGAACGCTCCGATCAGCGCCAAGACTATCGCAACGGCTACTATGAACGCCAATGGACGCTATCCATCGGCACCCTTAAATTACAAGTCCCACGCACGCGCTCTGGCGAGTTCAAAACCGAGCTCTTTGAACGCTACCAGCGCAATGAACAGGCCTTCCTGCTCTCCATGATGGAAATGGTGGTTAATGGGGTCTCTACACGAAAAGTCACCAAAATCGTGCAAGAATTGTGTGGCGAGACGGTTTCCAAGTCCTTTGTGTCAGATGTCATGAAGCGGCTGGATCCAGAGATTGAAGCCTTCAAAAACCGGACCCTGACCCACAGTCACTTCCGCTATCTCTACCTCGATGCCCTTTACATTAAGGTGCGTGAAGAGGGTCGTGTGGTATCCAAGGCGGTCTACCTAGCCCAAGGCGTTAACGAGGCCAACAAGCGTGAAATCATCGGCTTTTGGGTGTCAGAAGAAGAAAAGCAAAGAAGCTTTGGCTGACCTTTCTTCAGTCTCTACGTGCCCGTGGTTTGAGCCAGCCCACCCTGATTATTTCAGACGCTCATTCCGGACTTAGAGCGGCCATCCAGCACTGCTTTGTCGGGGTGCCTTGGCAGCGTTGCGTCTTTCATTTCTTGTCTAACATTGTCGAGACCATTCCCAGAAAAAGGAAGTCTAGAAGCACGCGCTAAGTTGAAGGCCATATTCCAGGCGCCCACCGCTGAACATGCACGGCGGCTCAAGGAAGCTTTTGAGGCTTCTGTCGCGGATAATCCTCGCTATCAGAAGGCCTTAAAGGTTTTAGATGAGGGCTTTGAAGATGCCGTTCAGTTTATGATGGAGCCTGAGATTTACCATCCCAACTTGCGGACTACTAACTCTGTCGAACGTTTAAACCGTGAAATCAGACGGCGGGATAAGGTCATTGGCGTCTATCCTAATGTCGCTTCTGCTGAGCGATTAATTGGCGCCATCCTCATTGATTTAAACGATGCTTGGCAGGCTAATGCACGCCCCTTCCTTGTCAACTTCACCAAACGCAAATAAGCTATAGGACAGCCTACAGATTTTTACACAGGATTTTGGACTTGACTAGGAACTGGGAGTTTTGTTAGGAGCTAGTGGTCCACTCCTTCGAGTGGACCACTGGCTAGGCCGGAAACTAAGGAAAAGGGCAGAAATTGGGCGATTTGCTAGGAGCCAGTGGTCCACTCTGGAGAGTGGACCACTGGCTAAGCCGGGAACTAGGGTAAAGGGCAGAAATGGGGGCTTTGCCAGGAGCTAGTGGTCCACTTTGTCGAGTGGACCACTGGCTGGGCTGGAAACTAAGGAAAAGGGCAGAAATCGGGGGTTTGCTAGGAGCTAGTGGCCCACTGGCTCGGTCAGAAACTAAGGAAAGGGCAGAAACCGTGAAATTTTCCAGAAACCAGGCTGGGCTCAAGATAATTCTTTTCGAAAATAAGCAAGTTGTGTCTAAGTGAGCACGTAGAAAGGGGGCGCTCAGACCCTATTTATATATGTAGCTACAAATCAAAGCAAAGGAGCGAAATACAATGGCACGATCATTCGTTAAGGGCACCCTCCAAATGACCTCAATCGACGAAAACAAGAAGAAGGAAAACGTCAGCCTAGGTCATGTGGTAGCTAATGCCTCACTTGAAGATGTGACAGCGGTGCGTGATGCAGTCGGTACACTAGTTAAGCACCCAATCACTGAAACCAAAGTCACTGAAGTCTATGCCTACAACTAGGCCTAGCACCCACCCACTAAATTAGAAGAAAGGAGCCACCCACAATGGCGAAGTCAAAACAACCAGAAGCTAGACCTCAACTTCAAGGCAGCCGACGGCAAGTCCAAGAAGATTAGTCTAGCCCACGCCAAGGACAACTTAGATGCCAACACGGTTAAGTCCGCTATGGAGACTATCGTGGCTAAGAACATCTTCGAGAAGGACAGCGTCGACCAATATGCCAGCGCCAAGAATGCCAACATGGTGACACGATCCGTAGAAGAAATCTACAAGGCAGAGAACTAAAGCACCGTAGGGTGCAGGAGGACCCGCGACGAGTCCCTTATTCACTATAAGAAAGGAGATGAGTCGGATGAGCTTATTAGAAATCGGAGGCTTGGCATCGGCAACGGTGGCAGTGATCACCCTGATTAGCAAGCTAGTCAACCTCATTACTGCCATCCAGAGCCTCATCCTCCGCATAGATGAGATGCAGCTAGAGATTGAAGCTAATAAGCTAGTCGTCAAGACCATCGACGACCGCCTAGCCTCAATGGATCTACGCATAACCAAGATTGAGACCCTATTAGAAGAAAGGAAGTAAGCAAATGAACTTAGACAACAAATACTATGATGCGCTCAAGTGGCTGGTACTAATCTTCCTGCCCGCCCTAGCCGTCTTAGCTTCAGGCTTAGGCGACCTCTATGGCTGGGCGCCTACTAGTCAGCTAGTGGCCACAATTAACCTAGTCGCCGTCTTCCTAGGTGCACTCATTCAGAAGTCTAGCCTAGATTATTGGAAGAAGGGCGGTGACGACCATGGGACAGGCCGATAAACTTATCAGAGTAGCCCAGAGTTACCTGGGTACTAGCCAATGGTCGGACGACCACCTAGCCATGGTAGACGCCTACAACTCAGTCAGCCCCATTCCAGTGGGGTATGCCGTCCAATACGGAGACGACTGGTGCGATATCTTCGTGACCGTCTGCGGGGATGAGGCAGACCTTAGCCAACTGATTGGCCGAGAGTGCGGGGTGCCACGCCACCTGGCCTGGTTCCAAGAACAAGGTATCTGGCTGGGGCAAGAATGGCCACAAGCCGGGGATATTGTCATCTTCAATTTTGATGGTGGCCCTGTCGACCACATTGGCATTGTGGAGCGAGTCCAGGCTGACGGGTCTATCAGCACCCTAGAAGGCAATTATAATGGCCGAGTAGCTCGAGCCTATTATGACTGGAACCATGAAGCTATTGCAGGCTATGCAAGACCACGTTACGACCAGGACAGTCAGGAGTCAGCCCCCGCATCATCGGAAGATACCTCACCAAGTGACGACCTCATTACTGCGGTAGCCTGGGATGTGATTCGGGGTGAGTATGGGAACGAGGAAGAGAGAGTGAGAGAGTTGACTGAAGCAGGGTATGATTATCAGACTGTGCAGGATAGGGTTAACCAGTTACTAAGCTAATATTCAAGGGATAGCTGTCCTTACACAGTTAATAGACGAGAAATAGCCACCCGTTACTCAGCTAACACAAAAAAATAGCCACCCTTTACATAGCTAATCTACTAAAAATAGCCACCATAAGGTGGCTGTTTCTTTTCCTAGACTTGCCATCTAGCAAATTGCCATATAGAATAGAGACGAGCAACATTTTACTGAAAAGAGGAGGCCAAAGCATGGTTGAAGAGACAATTGCGCGCTATATGAGAAATGGTAAGTTCTATGTTCTGCCGCGCAAACAAAAAAATAGGCTAGAAGTCTTTCAATATATTTATCAACACTTGCATCAACACGCCCAGGAATTCACCGAGCCTGAACTCAATGAGCGGATCAAGGAAGTCTACGAGGATTTCGCGACCATGCGGAGATATCTGGTGGATTACAAGTTTCTCATTCGGGATAACTACGGCAAGTCTTACCAGCTCAATCCCCAAGCAGGGCAAGCTCCTCAGACGGAGGCAGCCCATGAATTGGAAAAATTAAAAATTTTTATTTGATTATGACGGTGGAGACCATTGCGGAGCAGATGTTTGTCTCCTTAACCTATCTGCTCTTAGTCTACCTAGGCTACTCAATGACAGAGATTGGTCTGCTCTTGGCTACCTTCACAGCGACCACCATGGTTGCCGAGATTCCCAGTGGGATCTTGGTCGATTCTATCGGGGAGAAGCGGGTCATGTCCCTGTCCTTTCTCCTGCGGGCCATTGGCCTATTCTTCATGGCAGGGACCCGCAATATTGTCGTCTTGATCCTGACGGCTGTCTTAACCGGCTTGGCCGTCCCTCGACTCTGGGACCCTGCAGTCTTGGATTGTCAATGAAATCAAGGAAGCCAAGGCGCCTTACGATATCGCGCAAGTATTTTCTAACCTAAAAATCATTGGTCCATTCTTCGGCCTCTTGTCCGGCTTTGTTGGCGCGCAAATTCTGGGCAAAGACAACCCGGCCATTCCTTTCTATGTGGCATCGGCCATCTTGATTGGCTTATTGGTCTATGTGCAGCTGGTGCCCAATGTCTTCAAGCCGCGCCCGCGTCAGAACCACTGGGGCCAGATTAAGCAGGTCTACCGAGAAACCGTGGTCAACCTAATAGAAGCACTCAAAGACAGCCGCATCCTGCTCTACTTCATCATGTTTTCCATTCCGGCCGTCTTGGACCTGGGTCCGTCTAACCAGTGGCAGGTCATCCTGGGGGATGCCGTGCAAGACTATATCGTGGGCTATTATATTATCGGGATTGGCCTCTCCACCATTCTATCTAACCTCTTCCTCAGTAAAGTCCTCTTGAAGAAGAAGCTGGATATGGTGGCCTTAATTGACCGGGTCCTCCTGCTAGATGTAGTGACCCTCCTGGTAATCAGCTTCTATCTGCCGGTCTTCCCTTACTTATTCCTCTTCCACGTCTTCTTAGTGGGCATTAATGGGACGCTGATTATCACCTATATCCACGAAAAGCTGATCAAGCAGGATCATTTGCGGACCTCGCTTGTGTCATCCTTCTATTCCTTACAGGCCCTCGCCTCCAGCTTGCTCCTAACCGTCAACGGCTATCTGTCAGATTTGATTGGCATCAGCAAGACTTGGATAGCCTTCACGCTAATCTCAATGCTAGTCTTCCTGGCCTTGCGCGGGCTGACGGCAAGGAAAGAAGAGAGCCAGGCATAGGGAGTGGGGCAAGCAATAGGGCTATATGAAGCAATCATTCAGCTAATTCACACAAAAAAAGAGAGGCACTTGTGCCTCTCTTTTATTGCTAAATCGAATTAGTTTTTCGAGTTTTTCGCCAGCGTTTTGCAATGCTTCGCCAGCCGCATCTTTAGCGTCTTCAGCCTTGTCAGCAGCTGCTTCTGCTACATCAGCTGCCGCGTCTTTAGCGTCTTCCGCCTTGTCAGCTGCAGCATCTGCTACATCTTCAGCCTTGTCTTTAGCTGCGCCACCAAGTTCTTTGGCTTTGTCAACAACATCGCCAGCTACATCTTTAGCGGTTTCGAATGCGTTACCTGCTACTTCTTTGGTCTTTTCAAAGACATCACCGGCTACGTCAAGGCTTTTTCGCCGAACTCGCCAGCTTTTTGAGACAAATCTTTCAATAAATCAGACATTTTAATGTCCTCCTTTTCATTTGATGACCTAAGTATAGCACAGGAAATTTTGATTGGAAAGTGCTTTAGCTAAAAATCGGTCTTAAGACTGATTTTTTCTAATTTGACTTCACATAAAAATCAAACGGGCATTAGAACAATATAGTAAATATGTCATATAAACTGATATAAAGGTAATTAGATTATGAGCTATATCTTGATTTCTGCCATTTCAACGTGAAATTAATTAAATTAGTTTCAAATCTTGAAATCTCATATAGTCAAAATGGTAAAAAATCGAAAGGGATATTGAACTTGCTTTGTAAAGTTTCCTGTGTTAAGGTTGAAGATGTAAGGCGGAAACTTGTCCTTACATTGCAATTCTGAACGAAAGGAGCAATATCATGATTTGGTCTATTATCGTAGGTGGCTTGATCGGTTTAGTAGCCGATAACTTCACTAAAAAACGCGGTTCAATGGGGATCGTGGCTAACGTACTTGCTGGTTTAGTAGGTTCTTCTGTTGGTCAATTTTTCCTCGGGTCTTGGGGTCCTCGCCTTGCAGGTATGGCTTTAATTCCATCTGTATTAGGTGCCGTAGTTGTCGTAGCAGTCGTATCTGCATTACTTGGCAAAAAGGCTTAAGCAACCGATAGGAAACACAAACATTAAATAGAGTATAGGGAGACTAACATGTCACGAATAAAAAAATCTCTGCTCATCTTACTGTGTATTCCACCGCTTGTTCTATTTTCGATTAACTTGTATCGTAATCAGTCCTATGTCAATCTGGATTGGATAGGAGAGTACCTCAACAAACTGTCTTCATTCGGGTACTACTATAACCAGGCTATCTTCTGGTTATCCCTTGTCCTGACCATTGCGACACTCATTGCGATACTTGTCATCTTCTTCTATCCGCGAGACTACACCCAAGTGGTCTTGTCGGAGGCAAATGGACGGTTGACAGTTAAAAAATCAGCGATCGTAAGCCATGTGAAGTCGGCTATTTCAGCCTCTTCTTACATGGCTTCTCCTAAAGTTAAGGTCAAACTCACCAAGAAAAAGTGTGAAGTAACCGTTAAGGGCGACATTAACCAAGGAGTAGACGTTGTCAATAGAACAAACGCTTTACAAAAGGAAATTATTAATGGCCTCAATTCCTACTTGGGACTGAACCATAATATTTATCTCAATGTGAAGGTCTTGAATACTGCAGCAGAGCAAACTAGCCAAAAAGCTCAAGCATTTGAAGCTCAGCCACAAGAAAACTTAGAGAACTAGGGGTAAGTCTTATGATCAAGAAAATCAAAAACCTACCTTATCCTATTCTCGGCGGGGCCATTGGCCTTGGCTTAGCAACTATCATTTTGAATATCGGGTTTTTCAGAACCATCTTTGTTGTCGCGCTTGTAGGAACTGGCGCAGTAGCTGGCTGGTATCTTCAAAATTCTCGCAAATAAAAAGTAGAGAGGGGATAGGGTATGTCAAATAATCAACCTACATCAGATAAGACACTCAATCCAAGTCCTGCTGGCAAGTCTTACAATCGCAAAGCGATCAAAAAGCAGATTGGTCAGGCGCTAGCCAATGTTGACGGCCTCTTGGCGGTTGACGGTGGCTTCTTCTCTAACTTAGCGGGCAAGATTGTCAACACCGATAAGATTTACCAGTGGCGTCAAGCTGAGTGCTTGGTAAGGAAAGAGGCGCGTGTAGACTTAAATGTCATTGCAGAGTATAAGAAAAAACGTTTCTGATTTATATCATGACATCAAGCGTTTAGTGATTGATGTCATTCGGAACATGACAGGACTTAGCGTGATTGATGTCAATCTCAAGGTCCTTGAAGTCAAGACTCAAGCCAAGCAAGACGCGGATTCTGTCAGTCTGCAAGATCACGTGACGCATTTTGCGGAAGCCACAGGGGAATTTGCCTCTGACACCTTAGGCAAAGCCAAAGACGGCATCGGAAGCGGGCTAGCGGCGGTCACTGAAAAAGTAGGCCAAGGCGTTGAAGCAGCCAAGGACGCCATTAGTGGCGGTGCTGAGCAGGCCAAAGATGCAGCCGAGGATACAGCTGATCAAGCCAAGGATGTAGCCGAAGAAGCTGCGAAGAAGCAGCACATGTGGCTGAAGACACGGCAGAAGATCTTGCTGAGGCAGGCCAAGAGGCGACTGAGGGACGCAAAGAGCTAGCTCAAGAGGCTAAGGACGCTGCCCAAGAGGACGGCCAAGCTGTCCAAGCAGCAGTCAGTAGTAGCTCACAAGCAGCAAACTCAAACCGGGCTTAGTCAGCCTCACTATAATCAAACGTTTGATTAGTCGACCACTCTGGTAAGGGTGGTCGATTTTTTTGACTAGGAAGACTTGACTATCAACTAGGGCACCCAACTAGATTAAATGACAGACTATCGGCGAAGCGATATAATAATAGGGACCGAAGGTTAGATATAAGTTGAGGTGAACGACCATGTTATCAATGCAATACAAAATTCAGTTGCCAGATGATTTTGATATGAATCTTATCCGGCAGCGGGTCAGAGAGAATGGGACCAAGACAGATGGCTTCCAGGATTTAATTTTCAAGGCCTATCTGATTTCGACCAAGGGCGAACACGATGCCCAGGCAAACCAATACGCGCCCCTCTATTTGTGGAGTGGAGTAGACGGGATGAACCAATTCATTTGGCAGGGCTTCTACGACAACATTCTCAAGTCTTTTGGTTGGCAACAGATCCCCATTGGGGTTCCCTTATCCTTCCAAAGAAGTGATGATTTCTTGTCAGCGCGATACTGCATAGAGCTCAAAAGAGCTATCCCAGAGTCTGCCACCATGCAGGAATTGACCTTCTCCTGTGACACTGACCAGGACCTGGCTCGCTTATTAATCTATAACCCCGATAAATGGGAATGCTCAGAATATTATTTCTTCCAAAACTTGCCGGATCAAATTCAAGGTATGAATGTCTACGAGATCCTGCATATTTCGGTATAGCCCGACATAGGCAATCGCCATACGCAGAAGTAGCCGATGACGCCAAGGACGCGGTCGCAGAAGGTGCTCAAACTGTCCAGGAAAAGGCGAAGACCTTGCTGAAGCCAGCCAGAAGTGGCGGAAGAAAGCAGTCAGTAGTAACTCAGAAGAAGCAAACTCAAACTAGGCTTAACCAGCCTCACTATAATCAAACACTTGATTAGTCGATCACTCTGGTAAGGGTGGTCGTTTTTTTGCGTGTTTCATAGCTTTATTGAATACGGATAAGCATAGAAGACATGAATGCCTTTACAACCCATTTCGTGAATAGTACAATTAATACAAGTTCTATCATTTCCTTTCCCCTACAAACCCAGCTATATTAAAGGAAAGACTATTCGAAAAGTGGTATTAATAGGGACCGAGGGTTAGATATAAGTTGAGGAGGTCGATCATATTATCAATGCAATACAAAATTTAGTTGCTAGATAATCTTGATATGAATCTTTTATTCGGCAGCGGTCAGAGATAATGGGACCAAGACAGACGGTTTTCAGAATTTAACTTTTAAAGACCTACCTAATTTCGACCAAGGGTGAACATGATGCCCAGAAAACAAATATGCTTCACTATTAGTGAGTTTGGGTTTGAAGTCTAGGCGTATGACTTGATAACCACCATAATCCGATAGTTGAAAGAAAAATTAGATTTATACCATCTTCGTTTATCGTTTTATAAAAGTAAAATAGTCTTCTTTTTAGATTTTCTTGAATACTAAATTCTTGAATTATATTATCGAGTGATTTTTCGTAATTCACGAAATATTCGTCTAAGTGATTGGTTCTCACTATCAAAGATTACTGTTAATCGGTCAATGCTGATATAAATAGATTTTTTCTAGTTTTGATAAATCTACTTGACTTTGATATTCTCGTAGAGATTGAATGGTATTTTTCAACTGTAACGCTCCTTTCTATGCTTAAAATATGCGTAATTCGTTGGTACTATTGATTTTTGCCAATGACTCGTTACTTAGGGACGTTGTCTTAAGTGTATCGGTTTGCTGGCTGTTAGAAACGCCAGCTTTTGTGTTGAGAATTTGAGAACTTCGGGGCTTTCGGGCGCTCTGCCTTCGGCCCGCGCCCTTACACTTGTTCTCCAATCTCCATCTTATTAGTTATATACTAGCTAAATACTTGTCTAAAAAAACTTGAGAGCAGTTCAAATGGTCTAAATTCAATTTCTTCGCCTCGAATGTCGTTAAATACATCATCATTTATTAAAACAGATGCTTCCCTAAACTAGACAAATAAAAAAAGAATGAGTGTCATTGTCTTTTGTTGCGTAATGTATGATTTCATAATATCCTCCAACATAATCATTTTTCGTTTTTCATGGACTTTGTATTACCATTTTGGTATAATTATATGGATTCTAAACGAAAGCCTCAGAACTCTTTGTAAAAGCTTTCTGGTGTGTTTTGTATATTCATAAGTTAGCTTGTATCATCTATTTTTGTACGTTTTCATATTATAACCAAAAAGGTTATATAAGTATAATACAACCTTTTTAGGGTTATAGGTCAATGAAAAAGCGAAAGGAATTTTATAATGTTAAAAGACAATATAAAAAGCCCGACTGGATGCAGGTCTCACTCAAATAGAAGTTGCTGAAAAAGTTAGGTGTAGCTCAAGCTCAATATGCTAGGTGGGAAAACGGAGGAGGAATCAAAAGATGAAAACAGTAAAAACTAGCTGAAATATTTGGAGTTACTTTTGATAAACTTCAAGGTAGAAATGATGGATTGGATGATATTGTAGATTTACTTAGAAAAAGTGGAATTAACTGATGAACAAAAGTTAGAAAATATTTCTTGATAAAAGAAAGTATTTAGGTAGTGTAAAATAAGTTGTGTAAAGACCTTTGAACTATGAAGGAGGGTGCTACAGTGAAAAATTATCTGTTGAAGAAGTTGCAAGAAGACGGACTTTTATTGTTTGGGGTTCTTGCCGTCATTTTAGGGGTCCTCATTTTTCGAAACGGTGTTGGTTTCTACCAAAGTTTTCCTTGGACCTATTAGCTGTTTACTTTTTAGTCGATGGACTAGGAAGCTTTCTTCTGCGCTTTATGTTGCGTCGCAAGTCTATTTCCTATAGCCATTCCATTTGGTTAATTTTTCTTTCGGTTAGTTTGAGTTGGTTGAATCGATTGACTAATTTACCCGTTGATTTGATTGTAATTTGTTTAGGAGCTTACCAGTTGGGAACAGCTCTGATTTATGCCATTACATTTTGGCTTTACAAGGCCAATCGTGTAAAAGGAGGCTGGTTCTATTTATTGGATGCTCTTTTGAACGGGGGGATTGGTATAGCAAGCGTCTTGGGACCTAGTTCAGATGGGCACTTTCAATTTATCATCTTGGGGACTTATCTGGTCTTGTTGGGGATTTCTAATATTCGAGATGGTATTTTATTTGATAAAGACCAACAAGGCCAGGAGTTAAAACGTCGCTTTCGTATTAGCCTACCTGTTATCTTTGCTGCTTTTATCCCAGCTAAATCGCTAAAACGGTTTAACCAATTTCTTCAAAAAGGAAGTTCGGCGGGTCATAGCGGTCCTATCGACTGGTGAAAAAAGAAGAAGAGGCAAGAGAATTAGAAATTTTAGTTCATACTTCTGATAGCAACCTATTTGGTGCCATTGGGCATGTTGATATTTGTTACCAGGGGACGGTGATTTCTTACGGAAGTTACGATCCCTTTTCAGAGCGTCTGTTTGGGACGATTGGCGATGGCGTACTTTTTAAAGTGGATAAGGAACCATACATCGAACTATGTAAAAAGGAGAGTCACAAGACTCTGTTTGGATACAGTCTATCCCTTACTGAAGAAGAGAGTCAGGCAGTGGAGAAGCGTCTAGCTGAAATTGATCAGTTATTAACACCTTGGGATCCGCCTAGTAGGTTACAAGAAGACGGTCAGCCGACCTATGCCTACAAATTGAAGTATGATTTAGGGCTGAGCTATATAAATTTACTTCTTCGCGTTTTTAAATCTTATTTTGTTCTGTCTACTAATTGCTGCCTGTTATGAGATTCAATTGTGGGACAGGCAGGAACAGCCGTATTAGATGTGCGGGGAGTGATTGCACAGGGACCTATCAAGATTATTTAGAATACGAATTTGAAGCTCCAAATGGACTGGTCCATACACGAACAGTATATTAAGAAAAGAAAGACAGATTCTAAATTTTGAGAAATCTGTCTTTTCTGCACTATATTTTACAATTTATCTATTAAATAAAAAATAATTTGAAGACACAGGTATGTTGATGGAAATAAACGAGGTTAAAGGGACTTAGTAAAAGAATAGAAAAGCGAACTCGAACAGGATATAATTGATTATATAAAACAGTGGAGCCAATAAAATTTGGTAGCTTTTTGGTAGCTAAACAGACAGAATATCAAGTTTCTTTTAAAAACAATACAAAAAAGAATGTTGATTTATCGGTATTCTTTTTAATTCAAATAGTTTCTCGGAATTAGAAATAGTGGGAAAAATAAGGAAAAAGCCCTTTTTAAATAAGGCTTTTGAGGTAGTTTTATCTTTTAATCTATTTGAGCAACAAGAATAGAACATCAGAAGAAAAACTCAAAAACCATATTGAGATATAGCGTAAAGTAGGAGGAAATATTATGCCAAGACCAAGAACAAAAGAAGATTTAATGATTGCAGCGAAAGAAAACTATGATAAGTTGAACGTATTAATTGCTAAGCTATCTGACGAAGAATTAAACACACCTTTTGACTTTTCAAGTGATGAAAAAAAGAGAAAGAGAGCTCATTGGAAAAGAGATAAAAATCTAAGAGATATTTTGATTCATTTATATGAATGATCCAACTTCTTTTTGAATTGGGTGAGATACAAATTTAAAGGGAGTGGCAAAAACCTTTTTATTCCAGCTCCATATAATTGGAAAAACTTGTGGAGATATGAATGTCGAGTTTTTGGAAAAAAACATCAAAATACTTCTCTTGAAGATGCAAAAGAAATGTTTCATAAATCCCATAAAGATATTTTTAGAATTAGCTGAGAGATTTACAAACGAAGAATTGTTTTCAAAAGATGTCTATAAGTGGGTAGGAGGAAGTATTACTTGGTTCGTATTTTTGTAAGCACTACTTCAAGTCATTATGATTGGGCGATGAAGAAATTAAAAAGCACATCAAAAATTGTAAGAAAAATAAGCAGATATGGAGATGAATAAATAGGATCATATCATACAGTTAGCTTTCTATTGGAAAAATCTAATGCTTAAGTTGTATACTAGTGTTATGACAAACTTGGAGGTGAATACGTGCGTGATTGCTCCAGTGATAGGTCGCGCATGACAATCATCATGAAAATTATCCTAACTATCTTGTTTTATTGTCCAAATAATTTTATCGCTTTTATCTAGCATATCTTACGAAGAAGGCTAATAAAGCTAGACGCTGAAATTCAGGCATTAAAAGAAGAAGCTGAACATAAAAACTAACATAAGGCAACAAGTCAAAGAGCCAGCCCTAGGGCTGGCTCTTCTATTTCATTTTCACTTAAACAAGGCCTTAGCTGCGTCCGCAATATAGTGGGCGGTGTCCGACTGGTTCATGGTATAGAGGTGAATCCCGTCGGCGCCTTGGGTGATGAGGTCGACAATTTGGTCCAGGGCATAAGCTAGGCCGGCTGCCCGGAGGGCTTGGGGCTCGTGCTCGTATTTGTCCAGGATGGCTTTGAACTTGCGAGGTAACTTAGTGGTCTCACAGGTGGTCAGCAGGCGCAGGGCCTGGTTGCGGTTGACGATGGGCATGATACCCGCCAGGATTGGCACTTCGATATTGGCCAGGGCGCACTTTTCTTGGAAATGATAGAAGCAATCATTGTCGAAGAAGAGTTGGGTGATCAGGCGGTCAACGCCAGCGTCTACCTTGCGCTTAAGGAAGCGGATGTCCGCGACCGCATTAGGTGCGTCGGGATGGACTTCCGGATAGCAGGCCGCCGTAATGTCGAAGTGGGGCTTGCGTTCCTTAATAAAATGAATGAGCTCTTCCGCATAAGAGAAGTCGCCGACCGGCTCCAGGCCTTCCAAAATGTCGCCGCGCAGGGCCAGGACCCGACGGATGCCCAGTTGGTCCAGAGAATCCAAGCTATCCGCCACGCGCTCCTTGCTCAGGTACATAGCTGGCAGGTGGGCAATGGTGGGGATATGCAGGGTGTTCTGAACGTGATTGGCTACCTTGAGGGTGGTTTCCTCAATATTAGGCTGGCGATTGCTGCAGGTGACACTGATGAAGTCCGGCTTGAGTTCCGCCAAATCATTCAAGGTATGGGTCAGTCTCTCCGCCCCAACTTGGGTGTTGGGCGGGAAGACTTCATAGGATAAGGATGGATGGTGGAAGGGTGCCGGTGGCTGTGTCATAGGGGTTAGAGCTCCTCTCGAATGTTACGGGTCGCCTGGGTTAAGATTAACCAAGCTAGCCTTAGTTTCTGGAATACCACGCGTCTTGAGACCGCAGTCTGGGTTGATCCAGACACGTTCCGTTGGCACTTTGGCCAAGATGGCGCGGATAGTGTGTTCAATTTCTTCCACAGAAGGGACACGAGGGGAGTGAATGTCGTAAACCCCAGGACCTACTTGTAATTGGAAGTTTTGGCGTTCTAATTCGTCCAAGATATGGAGGTTAGAACGGGATGCTTCGAAGGAAATCACGTCCGCATCTAATTGCTCGATAGCAGGGATGATGTCAGTGAATTCACTATAGCACATGTGGGTGTGGATTTGAGTAGTTGGTGCCACGCCAGAGTGAACCAAGCGGAAGGCTGGAATAGCCCAGTCTAGGTATTCAGAGTACCAGTCAGACTTACGCAAAGGTAATTTCTCACGGAGGGCTGCTTCGTCGATTTGGATGATGTGGATGCCGGCAGCTTCCAAGTCAAGGACTTCTTCACGGATTGCTAAAGCAATTTGGAGGGTAGATTCCTTGATGGTGATGTCTTCACGAGGGAAGGACCAGTTGAGGATAGTAACCGGACCAGTTAACATCCCTTTAACAGGCAGGTCGGATTGGGCTTGAGCGTAAGCAGACCACTTAACGGTGATTGGACGTTCACGCTTAACATCGCCCCAGATGATTGGTGGCTTCACGCCGCGGGTCCCGTAGGGATTGTACCCAACCGTTCTTAGAGAAGAGGTAACCGGACAGGTTCTCACCGAAGTATTCCACCATGTCGTTACGCTCGAATTCACCGTGAACCAGAACGTCAAGGCCGATTTCTTCTTGCCATTTGATCCATTGGTCGATTTCAGCTTCGATGAAGGCAGTGTATTCTGCTTCTGTCTTCTCGCCACGACGGAAGGTCGCGCGGTTAACCTTAACTTCGCGTGTTTGTGGGAAGCTCCCGATAGTGGTAGTAGGTAAGACTGGTAAGTTGAAGGCTTGGTGTTGAGCCTTAGCACGTTCAGCCAAAAAGCAGGTTGGCGGGTGAAGGCTGCGTCATCTAGGCCAGCTAATTGAGTAGCTAATTCCGCATTGCGAACGGTACGTTCTGCCGCAAAGAGGGCCTTGTTAGCTGCCAAGAATTCATCCCCTTGGCCAGCACGGATAGCATCCAATTCACGTAACTCGTCTAATTTCTCAGCGGCAAAAGCGAAGTGAGCCAAGATTTCAGGCGCAAATTCTTCGTTAGCCGTAGTGAAAGGTACGTGGAGGAGGGAACATGAAGTCGATAGGACCACGTTTTGGGCTGGAATTTCTTCTAAGAGGGCTAATGTCTTAGCGTAGTCGTTACGCCAGATGTTCTTACCGTTAACCACCCCTGCATAGAGGACCTTGTCAGCTGGGAAGCCGTGTTCTTTGACTAATTCTAAGGTCTTGCGGCCTTCTAAGAAGTCCAAACCGATGGCTTCAACTGGTAATTGTACCAAGTGGCTGTAGACGTCACGCACGTCACCAAAGTAGGTTTGTAAGAGGACGGACAAGCCAGCCTTGTCAGCTAATAAGCCTTGGTAGAGTTTGTCGAAGAGGGTCAATTCCAATTCAGAGATGTCCCTAACTAAGGCAGGCTCATCTAATTGGATGTCAGTTGCGCCTAAGTCAGCCAAGCGACGGAAAACTTCCTTGTAGGCTGCCACTAAAGGCTCGATGAATTGAACAGGGTTGACGCCTTCAGCATATTCAGCCAGACGTAAGAGGGTGAATGGCCCAACTAAGACTGGACGAGTGTGGATGCCTAAGTCCTTAGCTTCTTGGAATTCGTCAAAGAGCTTGTGGCCGGCTAACTTGACTTGGGTGTTAGCCTCGAATTTAGGTACAATATAGTGGTAGTTGGTGTTGAACCATTTTTTCATTGGGAGGGCGCGTACGTCACCTTTTTCCCCTTGGTAGCCGCGGGCTAGGGCGAAGTACTTGTCCAATTCGCTCAAGTCAATGGCTTGCACTTGCTCAGGTACGATATTGAAGAGGACAGCGGTGTCCAAGAAGGTATCGTAGAGGGAGAAGTCATTACTTGGGATTTGGTCCACGCCGCGTTCTTGGGCTAGGCGCCAGTGTTTAGCGCGGAGTTCCTTAGCGGTTGCTTGAAGTTCTTCAGCGCTGATTTCCTTACGGAAGTATTTTTCAGTAGCAAATTTTAATTCACGGTGTTCCCCGATTCGTGGGAAACCAATAATCGATGTTGTCATGCAATCGACCTCCTTATTGATAGTTCTATCCCATCATGGAAACGGTCCTCTTGAATAATTGAAAAAGTATACACGGTTATAGTTTTAGGTTATAATATACTGGAGTAATTCAAGGGAGTGACTATGATGAGAATCCAACAACTGCAATATCTTGAGAAAATCGTGGAATCAGGCTCCATTAATGAAGCGGCCAAAGCCCTCTTCTTATCCCAGCCTAGCCTCAGTAATGCCATTAAGGAATTAGAGCAGGAGATGGATCTGCAGCTGCTAGTCCGCCAGAAGTCTGGGGTCTCCCTGACCAATGAAGGCCGGGAGTTCATGATCTACGCCCGCCAAATCCTGGACCAAGTCAAGCTCATGGAAGCTAAGTACAAGCAACACACCGTCCGCAAGCAGGCCTTCTCGGTGTCCGCCCAGCACTATGCCTTCGTGGTCCATGCCTTTGTGGACTTGATTAAGCAGGTGGATGCGGAAGAGTACCAGTTCACCCTGCGGGAGACCGAGACCCAGAACATCCTGGAAGACGTCATGTCCTTCAAGAGTTCCCTGGGCATTCTCTACCTTAATAAGTTTAACCGCTAAGTCCTCACCAAGCTCTTCAAGGAGAAGAAGCTCAAGTTTACGCCCTTGTTCAAGGCTAAGCCCCACGTCTTCGTCTGCCGAGACAATCCTCTGGCTCAGAAGTCATCGGTTAAGTTACGGGACCTAGAGGACTATCCTTACCTATCTTATGAGCAAGGCCAGGAGAACTCCTTCTATTTTGCGGAAGAGATTTTGAGTACTCTCAACCGCAAGATGCACATCAAGGTCAGCGACCGGGCTACCATCTTCAACCTCATGGTGGGGCTCAACGGCTATACCATTTCATCAGGGATTATCTCCAGCGAGCTCAACGATGACAAGATCATCGCCATTCCCCTAGAAGTGGACGACATGATGACCCTGGGCTACCTCATGCCCCAACAGGTAGAGCCAAGCCCTATTACGCGTCAGTACCTGGACCTCCTGCGGGCTAATATCCGTGGCTATGGGTTTGAGATTCTGGAGGATAAGGAGAAATAAGAGGGGGCTAGTTAGCTACTTAGTTTCTGGCCGCCTGACGGCCATAGATTGGATATAATGAAAAAAGACCAGCTGCCTGGCCCTGAAGAGGGGAGGTGGCTGGTTTTTGTGTGTCTGCCTGCCGGGGCGTGACTGCCAGGCCTCATTAAGCCAAAAAGGCGGGGCCAGGTGAAGGGACCGGCTCAGCCAGCCTGCGGCTGTCTTCCGCCTTGCCTGGCTATGGCGGGGCTAAGTCGCTAGGCTCCAAGCCCCGCTCATGCGCCAGACATCCTGGACAGCACCAGGCCCGCTTTTGTCCATGAGGCCAGGTAGTCACTGGCGGAGTGGGGAAAGAGGACTGTCTTCCTGGGGATATGTGGGGTAAGTTATTAATGACTTACTAAATTTAGAAACGAAAGTTACTTATACTAGGAGTAAAATAAATAAGAAAACGCTATATATAAGTTTGTGAGCATGATATAATGTAAGAGGTTTAACAATTGTAAATATAGAAAGTAGGGGGACAACGGAAGATTTTTTAGGGGAATTAGCGTTATTGACTAAGAAAAGTAATGAAAAATAAAGGGAGGCCTAAGAATGGCTGAAAAAGATAATACGAAAATTGGATTTGAGAAGCAGATTTGGGATGCAGCATGTGTCTTGTGGGGGCATATTCCTGCCACAGAGTACAGAAAAGTAATTGTAGGACTTATCTTCCTCCGCTATATTTCTAGCGCTTTTGAAAAACGTTATGATGAGCTAGTAGCTGAAGGAGATGGATTTGAGAATGACCGCGATGCCTACGCGGAGGAAAATATTTTCTTCGTTCCGGAAGAGGCACGGTGGAATAAGATTTCTTCTGCCTCTCGCACTCCTGAGATTGGTCAAGTAATTGATGATGCGATGAGAGCAATTGAGAGAGAAAATTCAAGCTTAAAAAATGTTCTGCCTAAGAATTACGCTAGCCCTGATTTGGACAAACGTGTGCTAGGTGAAGTTGTTGATTTGTTCACTAACGAAGTCAAAATGGATGGAACAGAAGCAAGTAAGGATTTATTAGGTAGAACCTATGAATACTGTATTGCTCAATTTGCCTCTTATGAAGGCACCAAGGGTGGTGAATTCTATACACCTTCCAGCATAGTTAAAACAATAGTTTCCATACTCAAGCCATTCGATAACTGCCGCGTCTATGATCCATGTTGTGGGAGTGGCGGTATGTTTGTTCAGAGTGAGAAATTCATTGAGGAACATAGCGGCAAGCGGGGAAGTATTTCTGTTTATGGTCAAGAATCTAATCCGGATACTTGGAAGATGGCCAAAATGAATATGGCTATCAGAGGGATTGAAGCGAACCTTGGTGACTACCATGCGGATACTTTCTTCAATGACCTCCATAAGACTTTAAAGGCAGACTTTATTATGGCTAACCCACCTTTCAACCTATCTAATTGGGGACAAGATAAATTAAAAGAGGATGTTCGTTGGAAATACGGTACGCCACCGGCAGGAAATGCCAACTATGCCTGGATACAACATATGATTCACCACTTAGCTCCTAATGGGAAAATCGGCTTAGTGCTTGCCAATGGGGCATTATCTTCTCAATCTTCTGGAGAAGGCGAGATTCGAAAAAAGATCATTGAAGCTGATCTTGTAGAAGGAATCGTTGCTTTGCCAACTCAGCTCTTTTATAGTGTGACTATCCCTGTAACGCTATGGTTTATTAGTAAAAACAAGAAACAAAAAGGGAAAACTCTGTTTGTTGATGCGCGAAATATGGGTTATATGGTTGACCGTCGGCATAGAGATTTTAGCGAAGATGATATAGATTTATTAGCAAAAACCTTTGAAGATTTTCAAAATGGTAATTTGGAAGAAAAGAAAGGTTTTTCTGCTATTGCTACGCTAGACGATATTAAGAATCAAGATTATATCCTTACGCCAGGAAGATACGTCGGAATTGAAGAGCAGGAGGACGATGGAGAGCCATTCGAAGAGAAAATGGCGCGTCTGACATCTGAACTCTCTGAGATGTTCCAAAAATCTCGTGAATTAGAAGAGGAAATTCGTCAAAAATTGGGGGCGATAGGGTATGAAGTGTAACTTAGAATCTATTTGTGATTACAGACAAGGGAGAGTTAAGGTCTCAGAATTGAATCATAGAAATTATATATCGACTGAAAACATGTTGCCTAATAAATCCGGAATAACTACAGCATCATCATTACCTTCTATTGAAAGTGCTCAAAAAAATTTAAACAAGGAGATATTCTAGTTTCCAATATTAGACCATATTTCAAGAAAAATATGGAAAGCTAAATTTGATGGGGGTGCTCTAATGATGTGCTTGTTTTTACTGCAAAGGAGGTATAAAACCAAGATTTTTATATTACGTCTTATCTGATGATAGCTTCTTTGATTATGTAATGGCTACATCAAAAAGGGACGAAAATGCCTCGAGGTGATAAAAAGGCTATTATGAAATATCAGGTTCCCTCTGTTTAAGTAGAAAAAAACAAGAAAAATAGCAAGCATCCTTTGTAAAAATTGATGCTAGAATTGAACTAAATAAAGAGATAAACAATAATTTAAACAAATCAATATTGGATATCTCAACTTCTCCATTTAAAAGTTTGAGAATTAATGCATCTCTCATTTCAGAAAGAAGTCTAGCTTCTTTTCGGTTCGAAAGTATAGAATCATAAATGTTTTGTAGTAAATTTCCAATTCGCAGATAATTCTCTCTATCTGGAATAAGGACCTCAGCTTTTGAAAGCTCGTCTCGCTTAATGTGTCCCATTGTTGTGGCTCTATCGGCGGCAAGTGTTATAAAACGGTCAAGATGGTATTTTGTCCAGACGTAATAAAACCACTTGTCGTATTTATTCGATGTGACCTTGAATAAATGCTGGTTTAGTCCACAAGTACCACCGCACCAAAAATCAACTAATAAGCTACCTGACCAGGAAAAAATGACATCATCGTCTTGGACGATATACTCTTTTTTTATTTTTTGTGAGCAAAGATCACTATTCTTATCGCAAAAACCTTGCCGAAGCTCTCTTATTTTTAGCACCGGAATCCCAGGTTCTGTGGGCTTAGGTCGATATTTTTGCATAGCAAGACCGTTGAGATAGTCCGCAATATCGATTAAACTAGCTTTTTTCCATCCTTTTGGCAGGTTTTCAAAACGATGAAACTCGTTAATAAAGATGGCATTTGCTTGCTGTTCTAAATTATTGTTTAGTTTAAGGAAGAATAGGAAGCAAAATGAAATATGTTGTTTTCTTAGATATTAGGGTTCAAGAAATGAACTTTGAACTCTAAAAACATACCTGTGTGAAGAAATGTATCGATAAACATTCCACTTGTATATAGAATACAAACTTGAATCATGTAATCAACGTATATATCGTGACTGATTTTGTTATTCTATGCTCAAAGAGACACTAGTGAAAATTCTTTAGTAATACTCGTAAAAATGATTAAGATGATATATATGATTCAATTTACAAAAGAATGGTATTCTTGTTCGAGGAGCGATTGCAAAGGGGAATTTGATAAAAATTCCAGCTACTGAACTTCCTAAGTTACAAAAAGCAACTAATTGTTGGACAAGCGTATGTTGATGCCTATCTACTCGAAAATTCGGTAAAAAGTAATAGGTGTTAACCTTTCGAGAAGAAGTGTATCAAGATATAATAAACGCCAATATTCCTAGTGATGTCTTTGTGGAGAAAAACGGTAAAGATACAAATTATTTGTTGAGATGCATCAACATGAATTTTTGCTTAATAAAAGAAACTTATCCGATTTATTAAACTTATGCAAAATTCTAAATGGTTACCACATTATTATAATACGATTCATTTTGCTATTAAAAACGAGAGAGAGATAGTATAGAAGAATTACTTACAGCAATAGAAGAGGTTGTATGCGATGGGAAACCAAGTGAAAATTGGCGTCAACGACGATTTTTATTCGAAATGTTTTTCCGAAGGAGTGATTGATGGTTTCAAGCAAAGGTTTTTTAAAAGCATATACGCCATCATTTAATAACTAAAAGTATAACGAATAAGCAGAGTACAGGGAAAAACTATTGGGACAGTCGCTATCTAATTTTAAAGGAGAGATGACTGTGAAAAACAGGCTTTAATAAAAGAGATTATTTTAAAAATGGCGCCATTTTTAAGAAGTGGACAGAAAGATAAGTTGCGTGAGGTGTTGACATTTACACTGTCGCAATATACTGTGACGGAAGAAATCCCTTCTAAAGAGAACTCAGATCAAAGGTTTGTAGAGCTGTTTTTATCAGCAAAGCATATAGAAGGATGTTCTGAGAAATCTCTAAAATATTATAGGGCTACTATCGAAGCAATGTTTGAGAGAGTACAAAAAGTGTGTAACGCACATTACCACAGACGATATCAGAGCTTATCTAACTGAGTATCAGGAGAAGAAGAAATCAAGTAAGGTTACAATTGATAACATCCGCCGTATTTTTATCGAGCTTCTTTTCATGGCTAGAAGATGAGGATTATATTTTGAAAAGTCCAGTTCGACGGATACGCAGAATTAAAACTGGCACAAATATCAAAGAAACATACTCCGATGAAGCTTTGGAACTCATGAGAGATAATTGTACGGAAATTCGCGACTTAGCGATGATCGATATGCTTGCTTCAACAGGAATGCGAGTTGGCGAGATGGTTTTGCTTAATCGAAATGATATAGATTTCGATGAGAGGGAGTGTATCGTTTTTGGTAAAGGTAGTAAGCAACGAGTTGTATATTTTGATGCTAGAACAAAAATTCATTTGCAGAATTACCTGAAAAGTAGGTCTGATAATAATCCGGCATTGTTTGTTGCGCTAAAATCGCCTCACAATCGTTTAGGAATTGGTGGTGTAGAAGTTCGACTTAGAGAGTTTGGCAAGAAAATAGGCCTCCGAAACGTGCACCCACACAAGTTTAGGAGGACGCTTGCGACTATAGCAATAGATAAAGGAATGCCAATTGAGCAGCTACAGCAGCTATTGGGGCATAGAAAGATAGATACGACCTTGCAATATGCAATGGTAAAGCAGAGCAATGTGAAGATTGCGCATAGAAAATATATCGGATAAGGGAGGAATAAACACATGTCTAATATTCAGAAGGCCAAACTAGAGAACTATATAAAAATTAACAAAGCACATATTCTCCAAAAGAAATTGGGAATTCGTCAAATTATCTAGATACAGGAAATATTACAAAAATAAGGTTGATGAGATTCAGTATATAAATACTGCTTCAGATAAGTTGCCTAGTAGAGCGAGAAGAAAAGTAAAAAGATAGTATAGTATATTCAACTGTCAGGCCAAATCAACATCATTATGGAATTATAAACAAGCAACCAGAAAATTTCTTGGTATCTACTGGATTCGCAGTTATTGAAGTTGATTCTAGTGTTGCTAACCCTAAATACATCTATTATTTTTTGACTCAACGAGAAGTTGTCGAGCAGCTACAAGCTCTTGCTGAGCAAAAGCGTATCCGCTTATCCTTCTATCAAACCATCTGATATCGAAAAATTTAGAAATAGCACTACCAAATAAAGAAACACAAGAGAAGGTTGTTTCAATTTTTATCTGTGTTAGATGAAAAGATAGTTCAAAATACAGAGATAAACAATAATTTAGAACAGCAAGCAAATGCCATCTTTATTAACGAGTTTCATCGTTTTGAAAACCTGCCAAAAGGATGGAAAAAAGCTAGTTTAATCGATATTGCGGACTATCTCAACGGTCTTGCTATGCAAAAATATCGACCCTAAGCCCCACAGAACCTGGGATTCCGGTGCTAAAAATAGAGAGACTTCGAGCAAGGTTTTGCGATAAGAATAGTGATCTTTGCTCACAAAAATAGAGTATATCGTCAAGACGATGATGTCATTTTTCCTGGTCAGGTAGCTTATTAGTTGATTTTTGGTGCGGTGGTACCTATGGACTAAACCAGCATTTATTCAGGTCACATGAATAAATACGACAAGTGGTTTTATTACGTCTGGACAAAATACCATCTTGACCGTTTTATAACACTTGCCGCCGATAGAGCCACAACAATGGGACACATTAAGCGAGACGAGCTTTCAAAAGCTGAGGTCCTTATTCCAGATAGAAAATTATCTGCGAATTGGAAAGTTACTACAAAACATTGTGATTCTATGCTTTCGAACCGAAAAGAAGCTGAGACTTCTTTCTAGAAATGAAGATGCATTAATTCCCAAACTTTTAAATGGAAGTTGAGATATCAATATTGATTTTTAAACTGCTTAAATTGTGTTTGGTATATTTTGTAGAGGGGATAAAGAATGAGAAATCAGGTTCTTGACTTCAATGTTTTAACTGAATACGGTACAGAAATCAAATCAGTAAGTGATTTTATTGATGAGGTTAAGAATTTAAAAGATAACTTAGCCGGAAGTAATGAGGAGTTATTTTTTAGGGGCCAAAAGGCTGAATTTTGGGATGTTAGTCCAAGTATTTTCAGAGATGACTATTTGAGTATAGAGCATACTTTAATGCAAGGGCCATTATTAAAAGCTCCGTATGAGTTTGTTTCTATAGATGATGATTTTGAAATAATGACAAAATATCAGCACTATGGTATGTGCACTAGGTTGTTGGATTTAACTACCAATCCCTTAGTAGCCCTATTTTTTGCGTGCGAAATACACGGTAACGTCAAGTATTCGCAATCTGATAATGAGGATTTAGAAGGAAAAGAAAATGATGAAAATAGTACTTTCGTCCAAGAGCCATATGGAGTAGTTTTTTTTAATAAAGGATATCCGGTATCGAAAAACGATAGGGCAGTTAAGATAATCTCAGGACTTGCCCATTTAGATCTCTCTACGGATAATACAGTAGAAAGTGTACTAGAAAAATTAGAACAGAGAAAAACAATTACATCAAGCTTAAAAGAGCGGTGGGTAAGTGCAGATAATTATAGGGAATTTATTGATATTATTCAGAATAATTATGTAGTTAGTGCCCCTTATAATAACGAGAGACTTTCTAGGCAAAGTGGCATGTTCCTATTGAGAAGTTGCTTTAATTTCACCCTATAAAAGAAACGTGAGGGGAATCTACTGTGAAAAAGGATTTATAAACTTACGTGAAGAGTTTGAATCAAATTTTTTTCTATATTTCTGGTGAATACAAAACTGCTATTTTAGAAGAACTAGATACCTACAATATTAATGAGGCGACGCTTTTTCCTGAATTAGAGCACCAATTAAATTATATCAAGCATAAAAATAACGTAAAAAGATGAGATATCAATTTTCGCTAAACTTAATGTTGAAGATTATGAAGTTATAGTTGCTAATGAAAATTGTGACTCCATTAAAGTAACTGACAATGTAACTGAGAATCATGCTTTTGAAAGCACCGTTCGTAAATTTTTGGTAGATAAAAATTATGGCTTTGATACGGATATAATTTGGGAAGAAGTCAAAAATGGGTTTCGAAGTAGACTGGGCAAATCAAACCTCTAAATTAAGTAAGTTTAAAATGAAAGTCAAAAAAGTGATGACAGGAAATGGAAAAGACAAAAAATTTGCGGAAGAAGAGGCAGACGAATTAAGTGAAAAAATCATTCAGATTGCAAGTGAACTATCGTAGAGGAGCGGAGTGAGTGTGTCGAGTTATTATGTTGAAGATGATTATGAAAAATCAATAGTCGAATTGTTTGATACCTTCTTGGGTTATGAATATGTATATGGTCCAAATATAGAGAGAGACCTCTACAGCCCACTATATGAGGAAGTCCTAGTCAATTCTCTCAATCATTTGAATAGAGGATTACCAGATGAAGCAATTCAGGAAGCTCTATATACACTTAAGAACATTGAGAATGGAGAGCTTGTTCAAAAAAATAAAGTCTTCATGGATTACCTGCAAAATGGGATTCCTGTCAGATTTTTTGCTAATGGAGAAGAAAAATCCACTATTGTCTACCTAGTGGATTACAAGAATCCTGACAATAATTCATTTATTGTTGCGAACCAATGGACTTTTATCGAGAAAAGTAATAAACGTCCAGATATTATCTTATTTTTGAATGGTTTGCCAATTGTCGTAATTGAGCTTAAATCCCCTTCACGTGAGGAAACGGATGCTTCAGAAGCCTATCGCCAACTCCGCAACTATATGCATGAGATTCCCTCAATGTTTGTTTACAATGCAATTTGTGTCATGAGTGATCAGTTAACTTCTAAGGCTGGGACCATTACGTCAGGTGAAGATCGCTTCATGGAGTGGAAGACCAAAGACGGAAGTTATGAGAATACTCAATATGCGCAGTTCGATACTTTTTTTGAAGGCATATTTCAAAAAGAGAGATTGCTTGATATTATTAAAAACTTTATTTGCTTCTCTCATGAGGGGATCCGTTCTTACAAGATACTTGCAGGTTATCATCAGTATTTTGCGGTTAGAAAAGCCATTGAGTCTACCAAGAATGCTACTCTGACTGACGGGAAGGGTGGGGTTTTCTGGCATACGCAAGGGAGTGGTAAATCGCTCTCTATGGTCTTTTATGCTCATTTGTTGCAGGCTGCCTTAGATAGCCCCACGATCGTTGTTCTTACAGATAGAAACGACTTGGACGACCAACTTTATGGACAATTTGCCAAGTGCAAGGAGTTCTTGAGGCAAGATCCTTTACGTGCCGAAAACCGCGAACATCTTAAAAACTTACTTGCTAATCGGGAAGCAAACGGCATTATTTTCACTACGATGCAAAAATTCGAGGAGTCCTTCGATTGTCTATCTGAGCGTAAAAATATCATTGTCATGGCTGATGAGGCTCACAGAGGTCAATACGGTCTTGCTGAAAAAATTAAGATAACCAAGAATAAAGAGGGTGAAGAGGTTGCGAAACGTGTAATGGGTAGTGCACGTATAATTCGCAATACCTTACCTAATGCTACCTACATTGGTTTTACTGGGACTCCGCTTTCCTCAAAAGATCGCAGCACTCGTGAAGTATTTGGTGATTATATTGATGTTTATGACATGACTCAGGCCGTTGAAGATGGGGCTACGCGTCCTGTTTATTATGAAAGTCGCGTCATTAAGTTGAAACTAGATGAAGTTACATTGAAGTTAATTGATGCTGAATATGACTTGATGGCACTTAACGCAGATAGCGAGGTCATTGAGAGAAGTAAACGAGAACTTGGAAAGATGGAAGCAGTTCTTGGGAATGATAATACAGTTGATTCTCTTGTGTGCGATATTCTTGAGCATTATGAGAATAACCGTGAAGGACTGTTGACAGGTAAGGCCATGATTGTTGCCTATTCTCGTTCTATAGCTATGAAAATCTATAAGCGAATTTTGGAGTTGCGGCCTACTTGGAATGAGAAGGTTGCTGTAATTATGACTTCGGGAAATAATGATCCAGAGGAATGGCGAGATTATCGGCAACAAGCGACATAAAGATGATCTCGCTAAGAAATTCAAAGATAATAATAGCCCTTTAAAAATTGCGATTGTTGTTGACATGTGGTTGACTGGGTTTGATGTACCATCACTTGCGACCATGTATGTATACAAGCCAATGTCTGGTCATAATCTCATGCAGGCCATTGCCCGTGTTAATCGTGTTTTCCGCGATAAAGAAGGTGGGCTTGTGGTGGACTATGTAGGGATTGCTACAGCCTTGAAACAAGCGATGAACGATTACACCGCTCGAGATAAAAAGAACTATGGAGACACCGACGTTGCCAAAGTTGCTTATCCTAAATTCTTAGAGAAATTATCTATTTGTCGTGATAAGTTCCATGGCTACGACTATTCGAAATTTATGAAGGGAACTGATTTAGAGCGAGCAAAAACAATCAGTGGGGCTGTCAATTTCATCATTGGAAGAGAAAAAATTGATGATAAAGATTCTTTCGTCAAGGAAGCGCTTATGCTTCATCAAGCTTTATCACTTTGCTCTTCACTTATTGATGAGAACGACAGATTCGAGGCTGCTTTCTTTGAGTCAGTCCGAGTGCTGGTAATCCGCCTAGTGACGTCCGGAGAGGGTAAGAAGATTTCATTACCTGAGATGAATGCTAGAATTAATGAGCTGTTGAAACAAAGTATCAAGAGTGAAGGAGTCGTAAACCTTTTCTCTGATATCAAAGAGAAGTTTTCATTATTTGATCCTAAGTTTCTTCAGGAAGTTGCTAACATGAAAGAGAAGAATATAGCGGTTGAACTCTTGAAGAAATTGATAGCGGAGCAGGTGTCTATTTATCGCAAGACAAATGTGGTTAAGTCTGAGAAATTTAGTGAAATTATGCAACGCGCTCTTAATGCTTATCTTAATGGTATGCTGACCAATGAAGAAGTGATTGAAGAGATGCTGAAGTTGGCTCATCAGATTGCTGCCGCTCATAAAGAAGGGGACCAACTTGGTCTTAGCCCGGATGAGCTAGCTTTCTATGATGCTTTGACTCAGCCTCAAGCAATCAAGGACTTTTATGAAAATGATGAGTTAATTGCTATCACAAAAGACTTGACGGATACCTTGCGTAAAAACAAGAGCATCGATTGGCAGAAGCGAGAATCAGCGAGATCAAAGATGCGGATGCTGATTAAACGGCTGTTGAGAAAGTATAAATATCCTCCAGAAGGCTTGGAAGACGCCGTTAAGACAGTGATGACTCAGTGCGAACTGTGGACCGATAGTCATGATTTTGAAGAGGATACCCATGTCCTTTCCCTACACTAATCCTAATGATTTAGAGCTTCCGCTAGTAGCAGAAGCGAGAGGGGATTATATCTAAAATTGAGGGGCAAGAGTATTACCTCCGAGATCTTACCCAACAAAAAAGAAGCCATTAGCAAATAGCTAGTGGCTTCTTTTAGTTTAATTACTTATTAGCGCGGCCGCTGTAAGTACCTTCAGCGGTGTTGACAACTAAGTATTCGCCGGCTTCGATGAAGTCTGGCACGTTGACTACTAAGCCAGTTTCCATAGTAGCAGGTTTCCCAGAACCAGAAACGGTAGCACCTTTGATAGAAGGTTGAGTTTCGGTTACTTGGAGGACAACGGTTGATGGGAGTTGAACCCCGATCACTTCGCTGCCGTAGAATTGGATCTTAGCTTCCGCATTTTCCAATAAGAACTTCAACTCGCGTTCGATAGCGTCTTCTGCGATTTCGTATTGGTCATAAGTTTCTAAGTCCATGAAGAAAGCAGTGCTGTCTTGGCTGTAGAGGTATTGCACGTCTTTGGTGTCGATGTGCGCACGTTCTACCTTTTCATCTGGACGCATGGTGGTGTCCACGGTAGAGTTGTTGCGGACGTCACGGATTTTCATCCGCATGATGGTGTTACCTTTCCCTGGTTTGTGGTGGGAAATTTCCAATACGCGCCACAATTTACCGTCTAGGATGAAAGTCATCCCTGCTTTTAAATCACTTACACTAATCATCTTACTGCTCCTTTTGTCAGTTGAATTTGAGGCCAAAGCCTCGATACCTTCGTTATTATAGCATACCTTGTAGGCAAAATTAAAGAAAAAAATGATGCGGCCTAGGATTTGCGTCGTTCATAGTAATAGAGACAGGCAATTCCCTCAAGTAGGGTGGCCGCCACGAGCCAGAGTAGGCAGTCGCTGTGAGCCAGAATGGCCCAGGTTACCGCCGCTAATAAAACACAGAGCAAGGTGGGGTGGAGATACTTCATGATCTAGCCTCCTAACTGATGTGGAAGAGGAAATGGACTTTTACCTAGTATACTTCAAGTGAATTGTGAAGTAAAACCTTTAGTGGAAAGGTGGCAGGAAATTAAGAGAAAGGCAGAAACTAGAGAAAAGCCGCCAAAATTCAAGGATAGCACCGGAAGCTAGCTTAGCAATCTAGGTAAAAGCCGCCAAAACCGAGAAGAATGCTGGGAGCTAGCCTAGGAAACTAAGGGAAAGCCGCAAAAACCGAGGAGACTGCTAGGAGCTAGCTAAGGAATCTAGGGAAAATAGCCCAAAACAGGGCAAAGCGCCAGGAGCCAGTGGTCCACTTTGTCGAGTGGACCACTAGCTCAGTCAGAAACCAGGGAAAAGGGTGCAAACCAGGGCAAAAGCTAGGAGCCAGTGGTCCACTTTATCGAGTGGACCACTAGCTCTGCCGGAAACTGGGGAAAAAGGGCGCAAAACGAGTCAAGTCCAAAATCCTGTGTAAAAATATGTAGGCTGTCCTATAGCTTATTTGCGTTTGGTGAAGTTGACAAGGAAGGGGCGTGCGTTAGCCTGCCAAGCATCGTTTAAATCAATGAGGATGGCGCCAATTAATCGCTCAGCAGAAGCGACATTAGGATAGACGCCAATGACCTTATCTCGCCGTCTGATTTCACGGTTTAAACGTTCGACAGAGTTGGTAGTCCGCAAATTGGGATGGTAAATCTCAGGCTCCAACATAAACTGTACGGCATCTTCGAAGCCCTCGTCTAAAACCTTTAAAGCCTTCTGATAGCGAGGGTTGTCGGCGACAGAAGCCTCAAAATCTTCCTTAAGCCGCCTTGCATGTTCGGCGGTGGGCGCCTGGAAAATGGCCTTCAACTTAGCGCGCGCCTCGAAACTCCCTTTTCTAGGAATGGTCTCGACAATGTTAGACAAGAAATGAAAGACGCAACGTTGCCAAGGCACCCCAACAAAACAGTGCTGGATAGCGGCTCTAAGCCCAGAATGAGCGTCTGAAATAATCAGGGTAGGCTGGCTTAAACCACGGGCACGTAGGGATTGAAGAAAGGTCAGCCAAGCCTCTTTGCTTTCTTCTTCTGACACCCAAAAGCCTATGATTTCGCGCTTGTTGGCCTCGTTAACGCCTTGAGCTAGGTAGACCGCCTTGGACACCACACGACCCTCTTCACGCACCTTAATGTAAAGGGCATCGAGGTAGAGATAGCGGAAGTGGCTGTGGGTCAGAGTCCGATTTTTAAAGGCTTCAATCTCTGGATCCAGCCGCTTCATGACGTCTGACACAAAGGACTTGGAAACCGTCTCGCCACACAATTCCTGCACGATTTTGGTGACTTTGCGTGTAGAGACCCCATTGACCACCATCTCCATCATGGAGAGCAAGAAGGCTTGTTCATTGCGCTGGTAGCGTTCAAAGAGCTCGGTTTTAAACTCGCCAGAACGCGTGCGTGGGACTTGTAATTTAAGGGTGCCGATGGATAAGGTCCATTGGCGTTCATAGTAGCCGTTGCGATAGTCTTGGCGCTGGTCGGAGCGTTCATGGGGAGCGGCTTGAATGAACTGGTGGCGTTCTTCTTCCATGTAGGCATTGAAGACGGTAATGGCCAGCGACTTCATGAGCGTGTTCATGTCACTGTTTAAAACTGCCTCTGTTAATTCTTCAAGTTTTAGGTTAATATTAAGGTAAGTCATGGTAATCTCCTCTTTCAATGTTTTCGGACAACTACATTGTACCAGAGATTACCTGGCTTTTTCTTTTTACACAATTATAGGGACTTAATCTCAAACCAGGGCAAAAGCCGGGAGCCAGTGGTCCACTCCGCCGAGTGGACCACTAGCTCGGTCAGAAACCTGGAAAAAGGCCCCAAACAGGGCAAGCGCCAGGAGCTAGTGGTCCACTCCGTCGAGTGGACCACTGGCTGAGCCGGAAACTGGGGAAAAGAAGCGCAAAACGGGGCAAAAGCTAAGAGCCAGTGGACCACTTTGTCGAGTGGACCACTGGCTCGGTCAGAAACTCAAGGGGAGCCACAGTCCCCTTCTTTCTAAAGTAAAATTTCTCTAATTCCGGCATAATCCTGGACTTGATAGGTCAGAGGCAGGTCACTAGGCGCAGCGGCTTGATGCGGGTTGTACCAGAGGCTGTCGATTCCGGCCTGGTGGGCGCCCAGCATGTCGCTTTGCAGGCGGTCGCCAATCATGAGGTAGGTGCTAGTGTCGTCGGCGCCAGTCATCTTGTAAATGGCCTGGTAGAAGCCAGGGTCTGGCTTGCTGTGACCCAGTTCGCCGGAAATAGCCAGGTGGTCAAAGAGGTCTAGCCACTGAACCTGAGCCAGGCGCTTGCGCTGGGTGTCGGAAACGCCGTTAGTAGCGGCCACCAGCTGGTAGCCAGCGCTTTTCAAGTCTTGCAAAAGGCTGTCGGCGCCGGGAAAGATTTGGTTGTGGACGACTAAAAGGTCGCGGTATTGGTCATCCAGGCCGCGGCCGTCCAGGTGATCCAGGTGGGGCTGGAAAAATTCCTTGAAGCGACGGTCCAGGAGTTGGTCCAGGGTCAGCTGGCCCAATTCCAGCTGGTGCCAGAGCCGGTGGCTGTGGGCGTGGTAGTCGGCTAGGATCTGGTCGCTGTAGTCCAGGTCGTGGGCCTGGCAAAAGGCTTCAAGAGCCAGGGCCTGGCTGGCGTCGAAATCCAGCAGGGTATGGTCTAGGTCGAAGAGGAGGTAGCGATAGGTCATGGGGTCAATCCTTTCTAGTGGGCTGCAGCCCTTGTTTCTAGTAGCTGCCGGACTTACTTTTCTGTATCTTGTCAGCCTTATTTTAACAGCCACATTTATTTTCAGGTAGCAGTCAGCCTTCATTTCTAGCAGCAACCAGCCTCACTTCTCCCCCAACAATCGCTCAATATCACGGGCGATGCGTTCAGGTTTGGTGGTGGCCAAGTAGCGTTTGACTACTTGGCCCTGGCGGTCAATCAGGAACTTGGCGAAGTTCCACTCGATGCGCCGACCCATGCGACCACGTTTCTGGGACTTGAGCCAGGTGTAGAGTGGGTCGGCTTGGTCGCCGTTAACTTCTATTTTTGCGAAGCGTGGGAAAGTGGTCTGGTAGTTGAGGCTGCAGAAGTCATTGATTTCCTGGGCCGTGCCAGGGGCTTGGCCCTTGAATTGGTTGCAAGGGAAGTCCAAGACGGCGAAGCCTTGGTCGCGGTAGCGGTCGTAGAGGGCTTGCAGGCCTTGGTATTGGGGCGTGAAGCCACAACCGGTGGCGGTGTTGACAATTAAGAGCACCTGGCCGTGGTAGGCTTCCAGGGCAAAGGGCTGGCCGTCTTGGGCCAAAACGCTAAAGTCCGTTACTTGTGTCATGAGTGAGCTCCTTAAGTTGGTGGTTTGTGTCTTGGGCGGGGCTTGAGTCGGGTGCTGGAGCCCTAGTGAAGGCTTTTGAGTCAGTTGCTTGTTCCATAGCGCGCGACTTGAGTCGGCTACTCACTTTATAGCTAAGCCCTTTAGTCCGTTTCCTACTCCCCGTCACCCTCCAAAGGCGCCAGGCCTCGTTTGTCTGGACCCAAATCCAGCAGGGGAGCGATGTCGTGGACATATTCCAGCACGCCCATGTATTGGCCCTGGTCATCGAAGACGCCGATATAAGTCACATAGGCGAAGCGGCCGTCCGAGCGGTGGAACCACATGGATTCGCTGGTCCGGCGCTTGTGCTTGAGGTCGTCAATCAGGGTCATGACCATGTCCAGGCTGCAGGGCGGGTGGCACATTTTAACGTGGCGACCGATAGCGCTAGGCACCCGGGGAAAGAGTTTGTTCTCGATAGCGATGGAAGTGTTGAAGTATTTGAAGAGATCGTTCTTGTCGATAAAGGTAATCTCAAAGGGTAGGTGGTTGAGGATGAGGTTGGCTTCCTTGAGGCTGAGGTAGCCGCCACCAAAGGGCAGATCGGCCTCGGGGTTGGGCGCCGGGCTAGTAGTTGGGCTAGTGGCCGGGTTGGAGGCTGAGTCACTAGCTGAGTCAGTCGCTGGTCCACTAGCCTGGTTGCTGACTTGACCGGCGCCTGCCGGAGCGTCAGCAGAGGCCCTGCCGGCCCCTCATTTTGAGACTCAACCCCACGCCCAGCTCCAGCCAGCTCCCCATTTTCCCCTTGCTCCCCAAACTTCACCCGGCTTGGCGTCCACTCCTTGTCGGGCTGGATAATGGCATAGCCGAACTCGGGGCTGTCCTTGGCGATGGCCAGCCAGTCGTCCTCGCTGAAGAGGGACAGCAAGAGAGGAATCAAAATGGCTTCTTCCTTGAAAATCATGTCCTTGAATTCTTGGACGAAGGCCTGGTAGGTGGCCAGGACCTGGGCCACGGAGGCATCCCCCGCATGGCCCACCAAGCCTTTCAACGCCTCCTTAGCCAGGCCAAATAAATCCCGAATCTGGTCGTCCACGCCCCACATGACCTTAGGCGGCGCGTCGTGGCCGTAGGACTCCATAATGGGGAAGAAAAGTTCTTCCTTGCGGCGGTAGTGGCGTTGGAATTGGTCCAGCAGTTGGTATTGGCGGGTCAGGCCGCGCAGGAGGCCGGGATCTAGTTCCTGGCCCTGGCTTTCCGCAGACTCCAGGACATCCAGCAGGCGTTGAATCCGGTGCAGGCCCGCTTGTAGGGCTAGGTTTTCTTGCTTGAAGATCCAGACGGGATGGCCTTCCTGCTCGCTGTCGGGCACTTCCTTGCCCTGAACGCCGGCGGCCATGACCTTGGCGTGGACGGTACAGAGCTTCATAACGTCTTCGAAGCCCACGCCGTGGTCGCCATTCATGAGTTCGTGTTCCATGAGGGAGACTTCGATCGGCGACACATCGCTAAAATGGGCTTGGAAGTCGGCCTCCACACTGTCGGGGCTGGCCCCATGGTGGAGGCGGAGCAGGATGTCCTTAAGGACTTGAATGCGTTGGTCGCGACTGCTATTGGTCATGGTCATCCACTCCTTTGACCAGGTAGCCATTGTGGTGGAGCTCCTGAATGAGAACCTGCAGATCCAGGCCAATCAGGCTGGCGCCCCTTTCCAGGCTGGTCACCGCGCCTAGGGTCTTGAGCATGACGGGGTTGCCTAGGGGCTTGAAGCCTAGGTCAATGAGGAGTTCTTTGACTTCAGGATGGGCCTTGAGGGTCGTCGCGACCGGCAGGCTGAGGTCGATCCAATTATCCATGGGATTGCTCCTTTCGCTTGGCTTTGGCTTGGTTGCGCAGATGGTGGTAGATTTCCAGGCAGGAATCCACCAGGAAAATAGACAGGGCAATGGCGCCGGCAATCAGGGCCGACTGGACCATATAGTAGCTGGCTTGGGCCGGATTGTCGTTGATATAGTAAAAGGCCGTCCGGTAGACGCCAATCCCAGGTACCAGCGGGAAGAAGCCGGGAATGTAGAACATGGTGACTGGCGCCCGGAAGCTGCGGGCGAAGAGCTGGGACAGAATGGCAATGCCAATGCCGGCCACCAAGGTGGCGACGGCCGGTCCGTGGCCGGGCATGACTAAGAGATAGATCAGGTAGCCCAGGGCGCCCACCCAACCACATTTGAAGAGGAGGGAGCGAGGAATTTCCACCATGATGGCAGCCGTAATGGTGGCCACATAGGCCCCGGCTGTTTGGAAACATAAGGAAAAGAGGGACATCCAGGTCATAGGCTCAACACTCCATTCGATACAAAGAGTCCTAGGGCCACACCCAGCCCTAAGCTAACGGCGATAACCAAGGCTTCCGCAATCTTGGCCAGGCCGGAGACGTAGTCGCCCTTGAGGGTGTCCCGAATCCCGTTGGTGAAGGCCGTGCCGGGGAAGAGGGGCATGAGGGCGGAAATAATGATAATATCCAGATTATGGGGCTGGGGCACGCCCAGCAAGACGAAGGGCATGATAGCACCCAGGAAGAAGGTGGAGACCGTCCCGGTCATGAGGGCATTCATGGCCAGCTTGCCTTGTAGCCAGTAACCGAAAATAACCAGCAGGGCGGCCAGGCCCGAAACGGCAATATCCCAGATGGAGCCACCTAAGAGGACGGCGAAGGACACCACCAGGAAGAAGACGGCCAGGTCGAAGTGGAAGAGGGTGTACTCGGAGACGTCCACCTTTTCCAGGCGGATGCGAGCTTCTTCAAGGCTAATCTCGCCCTTGGTCAGCTGGCGGGAAATATTGTTGACGTGGTGAATCTTACGCAGGTGGGTACCGCGGTGCTTGATGCGGCGGACAATGGTAATGGGCTCGATGCTAGGGTCGTCTAAGGTGACGAAGAGGCCGGTGGTATTGGCGAAGACTTCGGTGGTCTGGCATTGGCTGGTCTTGAGGATGCGCTCGACCGTATCTTCAATCCGATAACTCTCGGCCTGACTTTCCAGCATGATGCGGCCGGCCAGGACGGCGACTTCGGCAATTTTCTTATATTCTTGTTTCACGCGTGGTCTCCCTTTCTTGACATGTCTATACCCTATTGATTATACACCAATGTGCCCAGTCCGGCTAGTTGCTGGGGGCCAGTTTTTTGGCGCTAGATTTTCTTAAAAAAAGCCAGAAAAATTGAGTGCTTTTGCTAGAAAAATAGGGGCCTGCGGGTGTATAATAAGGAGATGACAAAGCCATATGGAGAGGAGCGGTGCTAGCATGAGCCAGGAAGCCAAGATTCAAGCCAAAAATACCAGCTATTCTAGCTGTTTTGACGTGATTGGACCTGTCATGGTAGGACCGTCTTCTTCACATACGGCTGGCGCCATTAATATCGGGGCAGCGGCTCAGAAGATTTATCGTGACCGCCCAACCGAGATTATCGTCCGCTACTACGAGTCCTTTGCGGAGACGCATCTGGGACACGGGACGGATTTTGCGACCATCGCTGGCGTTTTGGGCTTTTCTTATGACGACCATCGGGTTCCCAACTCAGTGGATATCGCCCGCAACCAGGGGATGAAGGTGCAATTTATCGAGATGGAGGGGCCAAGTCCTTATAACCATCCCAATACGGCTGACATTACCTTAATCAACGACCACAAGACCTCCCGCCTAGTCGGGGTTTCGGTGGGCGGCGGCAAGGTGGAGTTACGCCTGATTGAGCTGGGGGGCTTCTTGATTGAGCCGACAGGCTATTTGCCGGCCTTGCTCCTAATTAGTGACCGGCCGGAGACGGAGGCTAGCTTCTTGGCGCGCTTTGCGGCCGAAGGCATTGTGGTCACTCAGACCTTGAGCCAGGCAGTCCAAGGACGTTACCTGTCTTATTTCGAGATCCAGCACCACTTTCCACAGAGTCTCTACTATGCCATGGAAGAAATGGACCATGTGGAGTCTTTAATTCTACTCTAGTTGTGTCGACAGCTATCAATTGTTGAGGTAAAGAAATGGGAATTTTTGAATCGATTGAAGCCATTGTGGCCTACGCCCAAGAAACGGGCCTGTCCCTGGCTGAGATCATGATTGAACAGGAGATGCGGATTAACCGGACTAGCCGGGAAGCCGTCCTCCATAAGATGTCGGATGCCCTCTTAGCTATGGAAAATGCCTACCAGCGAGGGATTACCGGAGAAGGCGTCTTCTCACCAACCGGCTTAACGGGCGGCAATGCCGTCAAGATGCGTAAGTACCGCCAGGCAGGCAAAACCCTCTCAGGGCAAATGACCCTGGTAGGGGTGGAAGCGGCCTTGGCTACCAACGAGGTTAATGCTGCCATGGGTGTGGTCTGTGCACCCCTACGGCAGGTGCCAGCGGGACCTTGCTGGAGTGCTCTTTGCCATCCATGAACAGTACAAGCTGTCCAAGGAAGACAAACTTAACTTCCTCTTCGTGGCAGCCCTCTTCGGCATGGTAACGGCCAACAATGCCTTTATTTCAGGGGCGGCGGGTGGCTGTCAGGCTGAAGTAGGTTCAGCTTCCGCTATGGCGGCGGCCGCGGCTGTGGCCATTATGGGCGGTAGCCCGGCCCAGTCAGCCCATGCCTTCGCTATGTCCTTGGGTAACCTGCTGGGTCTGGTTTGTGACCCGGTGGCAGGTTTGGTGGAAGTGCCTTGCGTTAAGCGCAACACGGTCGGTTCAACCAACGCCTTGATTTGTGCCGATATGGCCCTGGCCGGAATTGAAAATCAGATTCCAGCCGATGAGGTCATTGAAGCCATGTACAAGGTGGGTCGCAATATGCCGCGCGAACTTCGTGAGACAGGGTTAGGGGGATTAGCCGATACCCCGACCGGGAATCGAATTAAGATGCGGATCTTTGGGCGTGAAGTCACCTAGGTTATGAGCCTATGGCTGTCCCCTCTAGTAACCTATAGCCCTTTGGGGCAATGTAAGACCATTTAGCAAGACCATTTGCAAGACCCATCGTCACTCGCTGACTGTATGGCATTCTAAGAATAGGTGAGGGATAAACTCATGAATAATCAAGAAACTGTTTTAACATTTGCACAAGGTAGCTTAATTGCTAAGAACGAGCTGGTCTTTGAACTAAGCCTTGCCGACCAAGCTAGCTACTTCATCTACTGTGAATCCGCTGAGGCGGCGGAACGCTTTGCCTTTCAAGCGAAACAATTAGTGGCGACCTTGGCGCCTAGTGGCGACCAGGCAGCTAGCTTGTTGGTGTCTTTCGTCAAGGAAAATCCTGCTGGCTTGGCCTATCGCTACACGGTCGGCCAATAGTCAGGCGACCTTAGCCAAATATCAGCCTTATCAGCCAACTTGACCCAGGAGGTGCCCCATGCGCGTAAGCCGGATTGAAGTACAGAAGAAGGACAAGAGTCGTTACTCGGTCTACCTGGACGACAGCTTCTGGCTGGGCGTGTCAGAGGGCACCTTGATCAAGTTCAACCTGGCCAAGGGCCAGACCCTGACCCCGGAAGAGTGTCAGATCATTCGCGACTATGAGCAGGAAGAGTCCCTCTATCTTAGGGCCATCAAGCACTTGTCGCGGGCCCTTAAGTCCAGTGGTGAGGTCTATGACTATCTCAAGGCCCAGGCCCTCAAGCAAGCGGACCTGGATAGCCTGGAAGCCAAGGAAGATTTTCTAGCGGAATTAGAACCTTATTTGGGTCGGGTCATTGGCCGGCTAGTCAGCCAGGGTTACCTGGATGATGCCCTCTACGGGCGCAGCCTGGTCTTGACCGAGGCCCGGGTAGGGCGCAAGGGGCCCCAGCTAATCGGCCGTAAGCTCCAAGACAAGGGCCTGACAGCCAGTCAGATTGCCCAGGCCTTGGAAGCCTATGAGCTGGATTTGCTGGAGGAAAATATCCAAACCTTAATTGAAAAGTTCTACAAGTCCCATCGCCGACTGCCGGCTGGCCAGCTCAAACGCAAGGTTCAGGAGCACCTCCTGACCAAGGGCTACAGCCTGGCCATGATTCAGCCTTATTTGGAAGACTGTCAGCCAGAGGCCAACTTGGACCATGAAGCCGACTTGGTCGACCAAGCCGCCAGCAAGGCTCGTCGCCAACTGAGCCGACGCCATGAGGGCAAGGCCTTAATCCTTAAGATTAAGGAGTCCCTCTATCGCAAGGGCTTTGACCTGGATTTGGTCAATCAGTGGCTGGACGCCCAGGACTGGGAAGAACCGATTTAATTCAATAGTAATAAAGTATTAATAGCCGAGCTTGGCTTGGATGTGATACACTAAGAATGAAGTAATTTGAAGGGAGATAGACGCATGTCTAACCAAAATGTCTACGATACAGCTAATCAATTAGAACGTGAAATTCGTCAGTTGCCAGAAGTGGCCGCTATTCGTCAAGCCCTAGCAGGGATTGAAGCAGATGAAACTTCTAAGACCTTATTTGAGAGCTATAAGCAACAAGTTCAAGCACTCAGCCTTCGTGAGGCTCAAGGCCATCCAATTGGCGAAGAAGAAATGAAGCAGATTGATGAACTGTCCAAGGGCATCATGGCAGATGATCACATTAGAGGCTTGATTGAGGCCGAGCGCCGTATGGATCAAATCATTCGCGACCTCAACAACATCATCACCAAGCCTTTACAAGAAATCTATCAACAACAAGCCTAAGCATAGGCTGGCACCAACTGGAAGCCCCAGCCTCACCTGAGGGTGACGGCTCCCAGTTGTTTTTGTGTCAAGGGGTGGGACTGCCCCGCTTGACCCTGTGATGTTCAGTCCACCAATCCCTAAAGAAAGGAGAATTTGATGAAATTATTACATATTGCAGATTTACATCTCGATAGTCCCTTTACTGGGCTCACCAAGCAATTGCACTCATTACAAAAACACCTTATTCAATCTCCTTACCAGGCCTTCGAGCGTTGTGTCTCGATTGCCATTAACCAAGCGGTCGACCTCATGGTCATTGCCGGTGACATCTATGACACTGAGCAACAGACGGTGACGGCCCAGCATTTCTTCCTTAAGCAATTAGAACGTCTCCATATTGCCAAGATTCCTGTGGTCCTCTGCCACGGTAATCATGACTACCTACGCATGGAGTGTCAGTCGGTCCCATATCCCGATAATGTTCACCTCTTCAAAGATCAAGAAGTGACCGCCATCGATATCCCCCTTGCTGACGACCAGACCGTGCGTTGCTATGGCTTCTCCTATACCAAACGTTGGGTAGATGCCCGCATGATTGACAGCTATCCAGTTAACCCGCATGAGACCACCTACACCCTTGGGGTCTTGCACGGCCAAGAATCGGGCGACCACTATGCGCCCTTTGACCTGGAAAGCCTGCTGAGCAAGAACTACGACTACTGGGCGCTGGGCCATATTCATCAGGCTCAAGTCCTCAAGGAGCAACCCCTGATTCAGTATCCTGGGACCATCCAGGGTCGCCACCGCAAGGAATTGGGCGACAAGGGGGCCTTCATCGTGGAACTCAAGCCACAGACGCCGGCCAAGTCCCAGTTTATTTCCCTGGCACCTATTGTCTGGCAGGAAGCCCATCTGGAATGCCGCTCTAACTGGCATGAACTAGACCTAGTCCAAGCTCTGGAAGGCATCCAGCGCAATTATCAAGCCGAGGCAGAAGCTTCTAACCAGTCCCAACTGGTGACCGTGGTCTTGGACCACTATGAGAAGTTGCCAGCTAACTTGGCCAGCCAGGTAGAATCGGGTGAGGTGCTGGCGGCCCTGCAAGCGGATGTAGTCAACACGCCATTTGTAGCCCTAGTTAGCTTGCAAACGGTCAGCCAAGTGGCCATCGAGCCTTTCCAATACGATGCTAGCCTCAAGGACAGCTTTGACCAGGCTAGCCAGGCCTTGAAGACGGGTGATCTCTATGGTCGGGTTATGCAGCCGCTCTTCAGCAATGCCACCCTCAGAACCTGGTTGGGCGATCTGACCCAAGACCAGGAGCTTAAGGACTCGGTCATTCACAATGGCCAGCAGCTGGTAGTCCAAGCCGTGGGCTTTGACGCTGACGATGAGGACCTGACATCCGGAGAGGAGGGGACGGCTCATGAAGATTAAGACACTGGAGATTTATGGCTACGGCAAATGGGTCAACCAGAAATTCGAACTGGGCGACCAACTCCAACTCTTCTATGGTAAGAATGAAGCCGGTAAGTCCACCTTACAATCCTTTATCCGCAGCATGCTCTTTGGTTTCCCAAGCCGTCGGCGTCGGGTCAACCAACAGAACCGCTATGAACCTAAGCAACACGAGACCTATGGGGGCCGCATGCTCCTGACCGAGACCGACTTCGGTGATATTTGGGTGGAGCGGACCAGCAAGACCCTGCGGGTGACGCGGACCGACGGGGAAGAGTTGCCAGCTAAGACCTTGGATGAGGTCTTGGGGGGCTTGGATGAGAAGCTATTCGATAACTTCTATGCCTTCAGCCTGCAGAACCTGCAGGAGCTGGCTAATATCGGGGCCGACCAACTCAATGATTACTTCATGAGTATCGGGACCGTGGGGAGCGACCAATTCCTCAAGATTGCCAAGCAGTATCAGAAGGAGACCGATGACCTCTACCGGCCAAATGGCCAGAGCCGGCCTCTCAATGTGCTCCTGGCCGAGTATGAAGAACTGGCTCAACAAGTGGAAGTCCTGCATCTGCAGATGGGGGCCTATGATGAGCTGACCCGTCGCCGTCAGGAAGAGGAAGAAGCCATTGCCCGCCTCAACCAAGAAATCAAGGACCTGGAGAAAGAAATCCGGGCCCAAGACAAATTAGTGGGCCTCTATGACATCTACCTCAAGGACCGGGCTGCCAAGCGGGAGCTGGAGCAACTAGTCTTCACGCCCCTGTCTGAACAGACCGTGCGGGAGATTTCCGATGCCCTTAAGCTCAACCAGGCCAGCGAAATCCAAATCGTCCAATTGGAAGAACGGATTCGCAACCTCAAGGGCGAGCTAGGTAGCTTAACCAAGCTCAACTGGGCCCGGAACCACGCGGAAGACCGCCAGAAATGGCTAGTCGAGACCGCCAAGGCCAAGGAAACCCAGACCGTCATTGAACAGTTGACCGCCCGCATCCAAGAGCAGGGCGAGCTCATGACCCAGTTGGCCCACCAAGGCCAGTTCTTCCCTGAAAAGGTTGAACAGGGTCCTGCCTATGACGCCAAGCTGGAAGAAGGGCTAGCCCTTCAAGCTGACAAGCTAGACTTGCTCAAGCAGGAAGAAGCCCTCAAGGCCGAGCGTAAGGTCTACTTGGAACAACGCAAGGAACAACAAAACTATACGGCCATTGTGCGCCAGCAGGTGGTTCACCCTAGAGCACCAGCGCATGAATGAAGAAGCCCAACTCATGCAGGCAACCAGCCTTAACCAGTATTTCCCTGGCATTCTGGCCTTTGCTGGCGGGCTCTTCCTGGCCTTCTATCAGAACATGACCAAGGGCGCCAACCTGCTCTTTTGGTTAGGGGTGCTAATCCTGGTGGTCGGGGTTCTCAGTATTGGCTATATCTTCCAATCCAACCGCCGTCGCTACCAGGCCTTCTATAATAGCCCGGTCCTCAACAAGATTCAGGACCTGCGCGAGAAGGAGATTCAATACCTGGAACAAAGCAAGGTCTTGGGTACTCAGATTAACCAACGTGAGGAAGCCATCGAGGCCATTGAAGCCGAGCTTAAGAACTTAGCCAGCAAGCAATCCCGCTGGTTGGCAGCCATGGGCTTCTACCCAACGGCAGACCCTGAGCTCATCCTCAAGGCTAACCCCGTTAAGCAATACTTCGCCGCTGAAAATCAGAAGAAAGATTTGGAAGCTCAGAAGGATAAGCTGACCCAACAATTAACCGAGTGGCGCAGCCTCTTGCAACCCCTCTTCGAACGCTTCCCATTGGTGGACGACACGGTGCGTCAGCAAATTCGCCATGTCGAAGACGTGGAAGTCAGCCTGGTGCGGACCATGGAGCGGGGCCAAGTCATTGATGACCGCTTAGATGAAGCAGCTCAACAAATGAAGGCCCAAGAAGATGCCATCGCCGAGCGTCAAGCCATGATTGGCCAAGTCTTCAAGGACACCCATGCCCAAGATGAATTGGACTTCTTCCAAAAGGTCGAAACCAACCAGTTAATCGAGGAATTGACCGCCAAACGGGCCCCTTTACGCTGAGCAAATGGAAGGCTATGAAGAAGCCCTGACCCAGGTGCAGAACAAGCAAAGCCTGCTGGAGAACTTCCACCGTCTGGAACACCAGTTGGAGACCCTCAAGGAACGCCTGGTACCGCATCACCGCGAGCGGGCCGACCTGGAAGTGGAAATCCACCATCTGGAACAAGACGGCACCTACCAAGAGAAGGTCCAAGCCTTGGCCAACAAGGAAACCCATGTTCGGGACATGGTGGCGCTATGGGGTCGCAAGCGGATTGCCATGGAATTGATCTATGCCACCCTACGTCATGGGCTGGACAATCCGCTGCCTGAGATGAACCGCCTAGCTGATGAGCTCTTCGAGACCCTAAGCTACGGCCGTTACACCCAGATCAAGCTCCAAAAAGACGGCATCAAGGTGCGTCAGTTCTCTGACATCTACTTTGAACCGCATGAACTATCCCAAGGGACCCCTGAACAACTCTATGTGGCCCTGCGGATTGCCTTCATTGAGAATGTCCGGACCATGGTTAAGATGCCAATCTTGATTGACGATGCCTTCGTCAACTTCGACGAGTATCGCAAGGCCAGCATCTACCAAGTCCTAGGCCAAATTTCGGAACGCATTCAAGTCCTCTTCTTCACCTTTGACCAACAAGCCGTCCACTTCTTCGACGGGGCAAGGGCTGTGAACTTGGACGCCATTCAAGTCAGTCAAGCAGAGGAGGAACCGGCATGACCCAATTATTAGACCTCAATCATGGCGAGAGCTTTGCGCTCTTCGTCCTCATTAAATCGGCCGACATCCGGGTAGCCCGCAATGGCAATCCCCTTCATCGCCTTCCGCTTCCAGGATCGTTCTGGCAGCATGGACGGCATGTACTGGTCGGCCACCGAGGAAGAGATTGCCCGCTATCAAGCCGGCAAGGTAGTCTTCCTCAAGGGTGAGCGGGACACCTATAACGGGACCCCGCAGATTAAGATTCAGAGCTTGCGCCTAGCTGATGCGGGTGAGCCTGATGATCCCACCCTCTATGTGGAACATATCGGGATTAAGAAGGAAACCCTGGAAGAAGCCCTCAATGAGGCTTTGCTGGAGATTCACGAGTCCCATATTGCCCGCATTGTCCGCAAGATTCTCAACTATGCCAAGGAGGATTTCTTCTCCTATCCGGCAGCCAAACGCAACCACCACGCCCTAGCGGGTGGCCTCAGCTACCACACCATTTCCATGTTGCAGGTAGGGCGGGCCCTGCTCAAGATTTACCCAGAGGTTAATGCTAGCCTGCTCTTAGGCGGCATTATCCTGCATGATATGGGTAAAACCATCGAGCTGTCCGGGGCCATTGCCACCGAGTACACCCTCAAGGGCAAGATGATGGGCCATATCGTCATTGTGGACGAGTTGATTGACCGGGCCTGTGCCGAACTGGGCTTTGACCCAGATTCTGAGCCAGTCCTCCTGCTCAAGCACGTAGTCTTAGCCCACCATGGCAAGCTAGAGTACGGTAGCCCGGTGGCACCTCAGCTGCTTGAAGCCGAGCTCATCCATCACATTGACAATATGGATGCCACCTTCAATATGATTGCGACGGCCTTAGCCAAGGTCGAGCCCGGTAATTTCTCTGAGGCTATCTATCCGCTAGACCGGCGTCAATTCTACAAACCTACGTTTAAATAAAGGAGCTTAAGGCCTATGAGTGAACACGAGCACTGTCAACATCATGACCACGACCATTCCTGTGGTTGCGGCCATGACCATCATCACCACCACGAGCATGCTTGCGGCTGTGGCCATGACCACCATCATGATCACGCCCATGACCATGCAGGCTGTGGCTGTAGCTGTGGCCACGACCATGGTCACGAGGAAAACCAAGGCGTTAGCGTCCAATTCAGCGGCGTCTTCAGCCTACCTAAGGAGCAAGTTTGGTCCCTCTTAACGGAAAATGACAAGCTTCAATCCTGGTATCCAGAGCTAGAATTCCAAGGCCTGGAGACAGGGGCTAGCCTCAAGTTCAACTATAAGACAGGCGGCCATGAAGACATGATGGTTCTGGATGTGGAGCCTAATGCCTACTTGTCCTTTACCTGGGACTTGAACATTGTGACCTTCGAACTGCATGAGTTAGAACCTGGCAAGACCACTCTGATTTTCACTGAGTGGTTGGCTGAGCTTAACGACCACAGTCCTAAGGACTTGACCAGCTGGATGATTGCCCTCCAGAACATGGCGGAAGTTGCCGAAGGCAAGCCCGTCAGCGACCGTGAGGCCCAATTCCACGAATACTATCCAAAAATTAAAGAAATGCTGACCCAACAGACCGACGTGGTCTTCGAGGATTAGTCAGCGGCCAAGAGGATGGAAGCTTGCTTCCATCCTTTTTTTTGTGTAGGGATTTAGCCGGACAATAGAGTCAAGGTAAGAGAAGGTTCACATGGTCTAATGAAAGAAAGGATGAAATGAAAACTCTATGTCTAGACATCTTTCATAGTATTGAACGTTAGTGAGTAATTAGTTTAAAATGTTCGCAATTATTTGAGATTATGAACCAGGCAATTATAGCAAGTTATGGGCCTTATTTGTAGAACCGGTGATACCTGCTTAAACCCTTGTTATAAAGGTTAAAATAGAGGTTGGTAAATTTATAACGAACAAAGGTTATCAAGAATTATAAGACTAAAATATTATAATTTAAGGAGATAATGATGAAAGTTTATTTTTTTAATATGCTTTTTTTATCAAATTGGTATTTGTTTTCTTATGTATTTGTGGTATTATCTATCATGTATGATTATGTCTAGGAAGGCACAACCCGTAAGTGTTTTCCGTTCTGCTAATCACCAAAATGAATGTATAAAAAAAGGGAGAAAAGCTATGTTAGGGAAAAACAATCATTACCTTCGTCGCTTGCGCGAAGGTGAGAAGATCACATTACACCATCAAAAAAACTTAGCGTAGGGTGGCTTCTGTTGCAGTCGGCTCCTTCATTATGCTGAACTCTGGTCAAGCATATGCAGCTGAGCCAGCATCTGTTCAACCGGCAACGGCACATACCCAGGCTGAATCGTCCGACGGCACGGGCGCTAGCCAGGAGTCCAGCGTTAGTGAACAAGCAGCGGTCTTATCCGCCTCTAGCCAGGAGGCTTCTTTGGTGTCCGCTGAAAGCAGCCAAAGTTCTGAGGCTTCTGCAAGCTCAGAAAGTGCTAATTCTAATGAAGCAAATAGCTCAGAATCCAGTCAGTCTTCAGCTGACGAGAGCAAGCTTGAGCAAAAGGAAGACAGCAAACTTGAGCCAAGCCGTCAAAATGATACGCGCAAGACGCCAGGCTATGCGGTAAAACCTGTTGAGAAACCAGCTAGCGCGGCTATGCCACGCCCTGAGGAACAAGGGAAACCAATGACTCCAGGGACTGGCTTGCGTGGGAGAGGGACTGGGGACCTCGCTAAGTTGTTAGAACCAAAAGGGCCTAACCTATTGAAGTAGTCAACCCTCAGAGCCTAACCGAGGAAGAGAAGCGCCAACTACGAGCAACTTATATCCGCTTGAACCCAAAACTCAAGCTTACTGATGAAAATATTGAAATCACATCAGACGGCAGAGTAATCGTCGATGGTGGCAAGAAAGGCCAGTATGTCTCCTACCTAGATGAAGTGGTGAAAGCTCGCAAGGTGCCTAAAGCGACTGCGGCACCGACTGTGAACCCTACTATGGGTGACAAACTGTCCTCGACAGATGAAAGAATTACAGGTAGAGGGATTCCTGACGCAATTATCAAAGTTACTGTGCAGGATAATAGTGTTCAAACTACTAAGGTTGATTCTCGTGGTGACTGGAGTATAACGCTTACAAGCCCTATGCGTGAAACAGAAGCGATTGCAGGTAAAGGGCCAAGAATTTCGGTTGTACAAAGTCTAAATGATCAGGACAGTGATCCAGTCACTATGGCTGTTGATCATGGTAATTTCTATTTTAGAGATAATCCTCTATCAACTGCGACGAATCCAGATCGAGCCAAATTGGTTGTTGGTCAAAAGGTTATCGAACTACTTATACCTCATGATGCGCAAGGTTTATCTCTCGAAACTAACATTACCAAATATGAAGGAAGAGGAAGTCGTGGGAAAATTGAAAAGTTCGGGGTTGATGATAACCGTTGGCAGTTATCCATCAGACGCCTTTCGGCGACAGCTCCATGGACTGTCAATAGTGGGGGGACTTTCGTACGAAAAGACACAGGCCAGGGAAGCCTAATCCAAAAAATAGAAAACGTTCCTGGAGCGCCTTTTGGCTACCAGATTCTTCGTATCACAGTGTCTGATGATTTCAAAATCAAGGCAGTCGGTGATACAGTTTTAAGATACAAGGGTAAAGGCCTGCCCTTAGGCCCTGAGACGGATACGGTTGTTGCATCAATGCAGATAGTTCCACGTTATGCTGCGTCAGGCGCAGTACTTGAGAATCACATAACATACGCTGATGCAACAAACGTCGCTCCGAGCATTGAAGTAGCACCCGGTAAAGCTACTAAGGAAGTTTCAGTCGGTCAATCAGTTAGTGATGCAGATATTTTAAGTATGGTCAATGTATCAGACCCTGAAGATGATGCTAGACAAACAGTCGGCACACCAGTTGCTGCTGAAATTGTATCCCGTACTAAGGATGGTCAAACCTTTAACAGTATCGACACTAGTTCCGAAGGTGAATACACCGTTACTTTGCGTGCCAAGGACAGCCAAGGTAAGTTGTCAGATAATACGGTCCAAGTACAAGTCCTTGTCGGCTTAAAGCGTGAAGAAGCTAAGCAAGCAGTGGCTGAAGCGGCACAACGTAAGAACACTGAGATTGATAATAATGTTGATTTGACAACGGAAGAACGTGCAGTTGAACGCCAAAAGGTAACCGACGCTCAAAATTCAGCTAATACTGCCATTAATCAAGCTAAGACTAGCCAAGCTTTAGCGACGGCTCAAAATAATGGGACGGGTACTATCAACGCCTTGACCCAAACGCCAGTTGCTAAACCTGCGGCTCGCGCAGCTATTGAAGCGGCAGCTAATAACAAGGTGCAACAAATCAATACGGATCAGAACTTGACTAATGAAGAGCGTACTGATCAAGTTGCCGCTGTCCGTCAGAAAGAAACTGCAGCCAAACAAGCAGTGACGGCTCAAGCATCCACTCAAGACGTGACTTCAACTCAAACTGCGCAAGTTCAGGCCATTAATGACACTCCGGTTACTGCGGTTAAGAAACCAGCAGCCCTAGCAGCTATCGAAGCGGCGGAAGCAGCTAAACGTCAGCAAATCCAAGACAGCCAAATGTTGGCAGAGGAGAAGACAGCTGCATTGCGCGACTTAGATAGCAAGGTTCAAGCGGCTAAGGATGCCCTGAACTCAGCACGCTCTAATCAAGATGTTCAGAATATTGAAAACAATGAGCTAAGCCAGATTAAGACTGTTCCAACTCAATCTCCAGCCCGTCAAACGGCTACTAATGAGATTATGGATGCCTACAATGCGCGTAAGCAATTGATTTCCAATGAATCTTGGTTAACGACTGATGAGAAGGACGAAAAGCTACGGGAATTAGAGACAGCCAAGGATGCTGCGCTTGAACGTGTTAACCAAGCAAGCGGGGAATATGAACTTAATTCTGCCAAAACAGACGGTGTCTCTACCGTTAACAGTGTTTCTGTTCATGGGACTAAAAAACCAGATGCCAAGAACCGAGTAGATGCTGCGCGTGAGGCAATGTTCAACTTGTTAAATGCGGCAAGTAGTGATTGGACTGCTCAAGAGAAAACAGGCGCCGCCGATAAGTTGCTCCGAATTGCGGAAGCAACTGAAGCGCGGATTACGGCCGCAACTTCTAATGACAACTTGCAACAAGTTGTCAATGAGTTGCTTGCAGAAATTGAAGCAGTAAGACCACCAGCAATTGTCAAACCAGCGGCTAAAAAGGCCATTGATGAGGCACTTGCTGAACGCATTAAGCAAATTCAAGCTCAAGGCGACCTGACGGTTGAAGAGCGCGAACAATACCTTGAACAAGTTAAGCAAGCTGCTCAAGATGCTCACCGAGACATTTTGGCTTCTTACGGTGAAGTAGAGGTTGAAGCTGCCAAAGAGGCAGTCTCCAGAAGATTAATGCGCCGGCTGTTCCGGTTAAGCGTAATACAGCCTTAGCGGCCGTTCGACAAGAAGCGGAGACTAAACGCCAAGAAATCGAGAATAACCTTGATCTCAACGGCTAATGAACGTGATGTCTTATTAGGTCAGGTAGACCAAGTCCTTGCTTCGGCTGAGCAAGCCCATTAACCAAGGGGCTCGTAATGCAGATGTTGAAGACAAGCAGAATGATGGGACCAACAAGATCCGTGCCATTCAGGTGCAAGCATCCGTAAGACCGCAAGCTATTCAAGCTGTGAATGAACAAGCGGACGCTCAACGTCAAGCCATCAACCAAGCGCAAGGTTTGACTGAGAATGAACGTCAAGCAGCCCTTAATCAGCTTGACCAAGCTCTTGCTAAAGGCGATTTCAGAAATTCGCGCAGCTGATGACAATGATGAAGTGGATACTGCCAAAAACCAAAGGGGATTCAAGCAATCCAAGCAGTTACTGCAGTAGCCAAGATTAAGAACGAAGCCATCCAGTCTGTTCGCCAAGTAGCAGATACTAAGAAGGACAATATCCAACAAAATCCGGATTTAACGACTGAAGAGCGCAAGACGCTGACAGACGCTATTGAGGCTGAAGTTCAGAAGGCAGTTGAGCTTAATCAACCAAGCGAATAGCAATGAAACAGTAACAGCTGAGAAGAATTTAGCTGAAGAAACGATTGCTAACATGTTGGTAACTCCAGAAGTTAAACCTAATGCCATCAAAGAACTGGAAGATCAGGCAGCTATTAAGAAGCGTGAGATTAATGAACATGCGAGCTTGACCGATGAAGAGCGTCAGAAATTTACGCAAGACCTTCAACAAGCCCTCGATAATGCTAAGAAGCAAATTCAAGACGCTGAAAATACCCAGGCAGTTAGCGATGCTAAGACCCAGGGGCTTAGCAACATTGTAGGGATTAGCCCATACGGCCAAGTGAAGGCAGATGCTCTCGCTGAAATTGAAGCGGCACGCGAAGCGAAGAGTCGAGAAATTCAAAGTAAGGAAGGCTTGACGGCTGAAGAACGTCAAGCAGCTGAGACACGTTTAGCAACAGAAGTACAAACGGCAAAAGACTCTATTGGACAAGCAGCTGACAATGCGGGAGTCGGCAATGCGAAGTCCTATGGTTTAACTGCAATTCAAGCCATTAAACCAGAGCCACTAACTAAGCAAGCAGCCAATGAGGCATTAGAGAACGCCGCTCAAACTAAACGTCAACAAATTACTGATAACAAAAACCTCACCACTCAAGAGAAGCAAAAAGCGATTGAGGAGGTTAACCAAGCCTTGGCAACAGCTAAAGGCAAGGTAGAACAAGCCTCTGGTCGAGATGATGTAGCCCAAGCCCAAGCCCAAGGTTTGACTAACATTGGAGATGTAACAGGCCAAGCTCTTAAGAAGCCACAAGCGAATGCTGACATTGAAGCAGCGGTTGCAGCTAAGCGTCAAGAAATTGAAGGCAACAAAACGCTGACGTCTGATGAGCGTCAGACGGCCTTACCCAATTAGAAAGTAAGCGTCAAGATGCTTTGCAGGCGATTGCGGATGCCGCAAGCAATGAAGATGTGGAGCAAGCCCTTAACACGCATAAGTCAGGTATCGAGAGTTTCACTCCGACGGCGTCAGTTCGTCAAGCTGCTTTGGATGCCTTTGATAGAGAAGCGGCAGTACGCTCTAACACGATTAATAACTACTCTGACTTTACTGATGAAGAGCGTGAAGACCACAAGCAACGCTTTGAAGCCCTCAGAGATCAGTTGCGTCAAATGATTCAGGATGCCGGGACTGACCGTGAAGTAGAAGATGCCCGTGATAATGGGATTTCTGGTATTCACGGCTTCTCAATTGTAGCTACTAAGAAATCGACGCGGTTAAAAGTCTTAATGAAGAAGCGCAAACTAAGCGTCAACAGATTCAGACAGCGCCAAACTTAACCGATGAAGAGCGTGTGGAACTTAATAAGAAAGTAGATCAAGTATTAGCTGATGTTGTATTAAACGTTCATCGTCAAAATACCAATGACAAGGTCCAAACAGCAAATGAGACCGGTGTCGAAAAGATTCGTGCCATTGGGACAGAATCTAAGATTAAGGCAGCAGCCAACCAAGCCTTGGGGACTGCAGCTGAGAATAAGCGTAACGAGATTCGTCAGAATAACCTCTTAACTAAGGAAGAGAAAGACAAGGCCATTGAGTCAGTGGACCAAGCCCTTACAGATGCACTCCAAGCAATCCAACAAGCGACGACTAACCAACAAGTCGGCGACCAAGAAAGTCAAGGGGCTTCAAGCAATCCAAAACGTACCACAAACTCCAGTAAGCAAGCCAGCTGCTCTGGCGGAAGTCCGACAAGCTGCTGCTAACAAGACGTCTGCAATCCAGTCTAACGACGAATTGACAAGTGATGAGAAGGCAGAAGCTATCCAGAAGGTTAACAATGAGCTAGCTAAGGCTGAAAAAGACATCAATGAAGCAGCTGACGACCTCACTGTAGGTGTTGTGAAACAAGGCGGCATTACCAACATTGGCAATGTACAAGCTATTCCAAGCGTTAAGCCAGCAGCTATCTACGAACTTGAAGAAGCAGCGTCTAACAGACGTCGTGAGATTCAGCAGACAGAAGGCTTAACTAAGGAAGAGAGAGAAACAAGCACTTGCTCAAGTAGACAATGCCCTCCAGACGGCACGTCAGGCTATCACTCAAGCTGACTCTAATGAAGCAGTGGCGACTCAGAAAACCCAAGGTATCCAAAACATTCAAGCTGTTACAGCAACCCCAAATGCTAAGCCAACAGCAATCAATGAAATTGAGGCTGCCGCGGAAACGAGACGCAAAGAAATCCAAGAAATTCCTGGTTTAACACAAGACGAGATAAACGCAGCCAAGGAGAGAGTGAATCAAGCAGCAACCTTGGCTAAGCGAGAAGTGGAAGCAGCGGCAGACCAAAACGCTGTGGATCAAGCTAAGACCAATGGACTAGTCGCGATTAATGCTATCACGCAAGAAGCGAAGGCACGTCCAGATGCCATCAAGGAAGTTGTTGCGGCCGCGGATCGTAAGAAGGCTGAGCTTCGTGACAACCAAGACTTGACCATTGAAGAGAGAAGCGCAACTAATTCAAGACGTCGATACAGCGGTTGATAGAGCAAAAGACGCGATTAACGCTGCGGAAACAAATGACAAGGTAGCGCAAGAACAAACCAATGGGACGCAGACCATTGCTGCCATTACTGCAAATCCAGTGGCCAAACCAGCAGCCAAAAGTGCCATTCAGGCGGCAGCCCAAGCACGTCGCGAGGCGATTGACCGACTTGAAGGCTTAACTAGCGAAGAGAAAAACCAAGCTAAGCAAGCTGTAACGGCAGCTGAAACAGATGCCCTAGAAAAACTCAAGCAAGCCCAACAAAAGACAGACGTTGACCAAGTTGAGTCTGATGGGATTGCAGCTATTAAAGCTGTACCGGCACAAGCGCAAGACAAGCCAAACGCTTTGCAAGAAATCCAAACTGCAGCAGAGGCTAAGAAGCGTCAGATTGAAGCTAGCAAGGCATTCACTCAAGAAGAGAAGAATGAAGCGATTCAGAAAATCACTCAAGCTGTCCAAGATGCGCAAGCTAAGATCAACCAAGCGGAAGATAGAACAGGCGTCTTCAACGCCAAAGGCGACGGCTAGCAGCCATCGAAGCCATCCAAGCTGTGGCGCAGACAAAACCGGAAGCCATAGCAGCACTTGAGGCAGTAGCTGCAAGCAAACGTCAAGAAATTGAGCAAAAACCTCTTTTAACCAATGAAGAAAGAGAACAAGCTCTTGCTAAAGTAAATCAAGCTCTTGAGAACGCACGCCAGGCAATAAACCAGGCTCCAACTGATGAAGCAGTCGGGACTCAAAAAGCCCAAGGTATCCAAAACATTCAAGATGTCACTGCAACCCCAACCGCTAAGCAGAATGCTATTGCAAGCTTAGAAGAAGTTGCACGGAATCGGAAGCAGGAAGTATTGGCACACCAGGCTTCTACAACGGAAGAGCGCGAAGCAGCAGCAAGTTTGATTGAACAGGAATTGCAATCAGCTATTGAGAAAATCAAAGCAGCAGCAGATGATAATGCAGTTAATCAACAATTAACGGCTGGCAAGCAAGCAATTCAAGCCATTAGCCCATCCGAAGATTATAAGGCGGCAGCAAAACGTGAAATCTTAGAAGCAGCTAATCGTAGAAAAGATATATACAAAAATGCAACGCAGTTCACAAGTGAAGAGAAGGAAGCCCTCGACCAGAAAATTGATACTCTTGTTTCAGAAGCGTATGAGTCATTAAACCAACAATCTCGTAAAGAATTAGTAGATCAAGAAAAGGAACGTATTCTCCAAGAAATACAAATGTTTCCTATAAATCCGAAAGAAAAGCCATTTGCAATTACGGAGATTAATGGCGAATTGGATCTAAAAGTTAGAGAACTTGAAAATGACTCACGCTTAACTAGTGAAGAGAGAGACGAGAAAATTCAAGAAGCCCAAAAAGCTGCTAATGATGCTATCAATTCAATTGGCCTCGCACCTTCAAATAATGATGTCGCTATTCAAAAAATGGCTGGTGTTGCCGCGATTCATGCTGCAGACGCCACAACCAAAGAGCGAAGCCAGAGGCCATTCAAGCGATTGAACGCGCGGCGGAAACGCAACGTCAAGCGATCCAAAATCGTCAAGACTTAACGCAAGACGAGAAAGACGCAGCCAAGGCGAAAGTGACTCAAGCAGCAGCAACCGCAACGAAAGCAGTGGAAGATGCGGCAGACCAAAACGCGGTGACCCAAGCTAAGACGAATGGTACGACCGCGATTGCGGGTATCACGCCAGAAGCGAAGGTACGTCCAGATGCGATCAAGAAGTGGAAGCAGCGGCGGAAGCTAAGAAGCGTGAGATTACTGACAACAAGGAATTGACCGCAGAAGAGCAAGCGAAAGCGATCAAGCAGTCACCGAGGCAGTTCAAAGTGCGACCGCAGCGATTAATGCAGCGGGCACGAATGCCAAGGTAGCGGAAGAACAAACCAATGGGACGAACGCGATAGCGGGGATTAACCCAAGCCCAGTGGCCCGTCCAGCAGCGCAAAGAGCGATTGAAGCGGCAGCCCAAGCACGTCGCGACTTGATTGAGCAACGTGAAGACTTAACGACGGACGAGAAAGCCCAGCTAAGCAAGCGGTGACTCAAGCCGAAACGGAAGCATTGGAAGCCCTCAAGCAAGCCCAACAACAGACAGACGTTGAGCAAGCACAGAATGATGGAATTTCACGCATTAATGGGATCAGCCCAGTGGCGCAAGCTCGCCCAGCGGCTAACGCGTTAGTGGAAGCGGCAGCGAATACTAAGCGCCAAGAGATTAACTCAAATGACGGCTTGACGGATGAAGAGAAGCAAGCGGCCATTGCGAAGGTAGATGCAGCTGAAGCAAGCGCTAAGGCAGACATCAAGCAAGCAGCAAGCACTTCTGACGTAGAGGCCCAAGGTGCAGCAGGTAAGGCGGCTATCGAGGCGATTAAAGCACTAGATGACCAAACACCAAGCACGAAGGACAAGGCAAAGGCAGCGATTGAGGAAGCAGCGCGGACCAAGAAGAACGCGATTGAATCAGATGACCGTCTGACCCGTGAAGAGAAAGCCGAAGCGAGCCGCTTGGTAGACGAGAAAGCCCAAGCAGCGCGGACAGCGATTGAGGCAGCCAAGAAATTGGCAGATGTTCAAACGCAAGAAGCGCAAGGGAAAGCGGCTATCGAAGGGGTGCCACAAACGCCAACAGCGAAGGATGCGGCGAAGCAAGCCGTACAAGCAGCGGCGGCTCTCAAGAAGGATCAAATCAGCAAGAACAATGCCTTGACCGAGGAAGAGAAAGCTGAAGCGACTCGTAAGGTAGAGGAAGAAGTCACCAAGGCTAACCAAGCGATCGATGCGGCGGAAACGAATGACGACGTAACGGCTAAGCAGACCGCAGGGACTCAAGCGATTAGCGGAGTTTCAGAGACGGCTAAAAGCTAAGCCAGCGGCGATCAAGGAAGTAGAAGACGCAGCGGAAGCTAAGAAGCAACGCATTCAAGCAAATGGCGGGTTAACCGAGGAAGAACGGACGCAAGCTATTGCGAAAGTTAACGAAGAGTTAGCGAAGGCGACAGCAGCAATCCAACGCGCGACCACGCAAGGTGACGTAACAGGTGAACAAACCAAAGGGGATTGCGGCGATTAACAATGTAGCCGAAACGCCAAGCACTAAGACGGAAGCGAAGGACGCGATTGAACGCGCGGCGGAAACGCAACGTCAGGCGATCCAAGCACGTCCGGACTTAACGCAAGACGAGAAAGACGCAGCCAAGGAGCAAGTGACGCAAGCAGCAGCAACTGCAACGAAAGCAGTGGAAGATGCGCCGAACCAAACGGCCGTGGAAGCAGCTAAGACGAATGGAACGAGCACGATAGCGGGGATTAATCCAGCAGCGAAGGTTCGTCCAGATGCGATCAAGGCGGTGGAAGCAGCAGCGGACGCTAAGAAACGTGCGATCACGGACAACAAGGAATTGACCGCGGAAGAGAAAGCGAAAGCGATCCAAGAAGTAACCGAGGCAGTTCAAAGTGCGACCGCAGCGATTAATGCAGCGGGCACGAATGCCAAGGTAGCGGAAGAACAAACCAATGGGACGAACGCGATAGCGGGGATTAACCCAAGCCCAGTGGCGAAACCAGCGGCGTTAGCGGCGGTAGAGCAAGCAGCCAACGTGAAGAAGCAGCGATCCAAGCCAACGACGCGTTAACGAGCGATGAGAAAGCGGAAGCCGAGCGTAAGGTCAACGAAGAGTTATCGAAAGCGCAGCAAGCGATCAATGCGGCAGCGGATGACGCAACGGTAACAGCTGAGAAGGATAAAGGCGTTAAGGCAATTAGTGACCTAACTCCAACTCCAGTAGCCAAGCCAAGTGCGCAAGAAGCAATTCAAGCTTTAGCGGATACTAAGAAGGGAGCGATTCAAGCGGATAATCGTTTGACTCAAGAAGAGAAGAATACAGCTATTAATCAAATACAAGCAGCGGCAGATGCGGCTAAGCAAGCCATTGCGTCAGCAAATTCTGATTCTGATGTTGCAAACGAGAAGACTGCTGGTGAAGCGGCAATTAATGCTGTCGCTCCAACACCAACCGTTAAGCCAACTGCTAAGGACCAAGTCCAAGCAGCAGCAGATGCTAAGAAACAGCTCATCCAAGATCGTGGTGATTTGACTAAGGAAGAGAAGAAGGCTGCCAAAGCGGCTATCGACAAGGCAGCTCAAGATGCGCAAGCAGCAATTGATGCAGCGACTACTGATGGGGCTGTAGCCAATGAAAAGGCCAACGGTTTAGCTGCTATTGAAGCAGTGACACCAGGCTCTGTGGCTAAGACAGACGCTAAGCAAGCCATTAACGCAGCAGCAAATCTCAAGAAAGATGCTATTCAAGAACGGACTGATTTAACTCAGGAAGAGAAAGAAGAAGCAATCAAGCAAGTTGAAGAAGCAGCTAAGGAAGCTCGCAACAAGGTTGATACAGCGGCTACTGATGCTCAAGTTGTGAGTGAGAAAGACGCCGGCCTTAAGGCAATCACTGATGTCACACCAAATCCAATTGCTAAGCCTACTGCTAAACAAGCAGTTCAAGATCTTGCCGACCTTAAGAAATCTACAATTGAGGCTGACAAGTCCTTAACTCGTGAAGAGAAGGATGCAGCAATCAAGCAAGTTGAGGATGCAGCTAAGAAGGCTAAGGAGGCAATCGACGCGGCTCCAACTAATAGCCAAGTTGCAACTGATCGTGATCAAGGTAAGCAAGCAATTGCTGACGTAACGCCAGTTGCGGATGCTAAGCCAAAAGCAAAAGAGGCTGTTGAACAAGCAGCTAATGCTAAGAAGGCAGCCATCGAAGCTGATAAGAACTTAACTCGCGAAGAGAAAGACGCGGCTATTTCTGCAGTAGATCAAGCTGCTCAAGCAGCTAAGACTGCCATTGCCGAAGCTAGCGATAATTCAACAGTTGCCAACGAACAAGGCAAGGGTACAAGTGCCATTGCAGGCCTAACACCAGTTGCAGAAACTAAGCCAAAAGCAAAAGAAGCGCTGGAACAAGCAGCTAATGCTAAGAAAGCAGCGATTGAAGCTAACAATAATCTAACTCGTGAAGAGAAAGATGCAGCCAAAGCGAAAGTTGATGCTGCAGTGGCTGAAACCAAGGATGCAATTGATGCCGCGACGACTAATGCGGAAGTTGCGGAAGCTAGCAAGGCTGGTGCTGACTTAATTGATGCCCTTAACCCAAGTGCAGATAAGAAGACAGCAGCTAAGGATGCCATTGACGCAGCAGTGAAGACTAAGACTGACGCCATCGATGCTCGCACCGACTTGACGCAAGAAGAGAAGGACGCAGCTAAGGCTAAGTTGGCTCAAGAAGCAGACAAGGCTAAGGCAGCCATCGATGCAGCAAGCACTAACTCTGATGTCGATGCAGCAAGCCAAGCCGCATCAAGTGCAATTAGTGGCTTCAACCCAACAGCTGATGCTAAGACAGCAGCTAAGGCAGCTATCGACCAAGCAGTGGCAGACAAGGCTAAGGAAATCGACGCCCGCACCGACTTAACGCAAGAAGAGAAGGAAGCAGCTAAGGCTAAGTTGGCAGATGCAGCTAAGCAAGCTAAAGCAGCGATCGATGCGGCAACCACTAACGCAGAAGTAGACGCAGCGGTAGTAGCAGGCACTAAGTCTATTGCGGCCCAAAGCCCAAGTGCTGATGCTAAGACAGCAGCTAAGGCAGCCATCGACCAAGCAGTGGCAGACAAGGCCAAGGAAATCGACGCCCGCACCGACTTGACGCAAGAAAAGAAGGACGCAGCTAAGGCTAAGTTGGCTGATGCAGCTAACAAGGCTAAGGAAGCGATCGATGCAGCAACTACCAATGCAGAAGTAGATGCAGCGGTAGCAGCGGGCACTAAGTCCATCAAGGACCAAAGCCCAAGTGCTGATGCTAAGAATGCAGCTAAGGCAGCCATCGATCAAGCAGTGGCAGACAAGGCTAAGGAAATCGATGCCCGTACCGACTTGACGCAAGAAGAGAAGGATGCGGCTAAGGCTAAGTTGGCAGACGCAGCTAGCAAGGCTAAAGCAGCGATCGATGCGGCAACCACCAATGCAGAAGTAGACGCAGCGGTAGCAGCAGGCACTAAGTCTATTGCGGACCAAAGCCCAACAGCTGACGCTAAGACAGCAGCTAAGGCAGCCATCGACCAAGCAGTGGCAGACAAGGCCAAGGAAATCGATGCCCGTACCGACTTAACGCAAGAAGAAAAGGAAGCAGCTAAGGCTAAATTAGCAGACGCAGCTAAGCAAGCTAAGGCAGCGATCGATTCAGCAACCACCAACGCAGAAGTAGACGCAGCAGTAGCAGCAGGTACTAAGTCCATCAAGGACCAAAGCCCAAGTGCGGACGCTAAGACAGCAGCTAAGGCAGCTATCGACCAAGCAGTCGCTGATAAGGCTAAGGAAATCGACGCTCGTACCGACTTGACGCAAGAAGAGAAGGACGCAGCTAAGGCTAAGTTAGCAGACGCAGCTAACAAGGCTAAAGCAGCAATCGATGCAGCAAGCACTAACGCAGAAGTAGACGCAGCGCTAGCAGCAGGCACTAAGTCCATCAAGGACCAAAGCCCAAGTGCTGACGCTAAGACGGCAGCTAAGGCAGCCATCGATCAAGCAGTGGCAGACAAGGCTAAGGAAATCGACGCCCGTACCGACTTAACGCAAGAAGAGAAGGACGCAGCTAAGGCTAAGTTGGCTGATGCAGCTAACAAGGCTAAGGAAGCGATCGATGCAGCAACTACCAATGCAGAAGTAGATGCAGCGGTAGCAGCGGGCACTAAGTCCATCAAGGACCAAAGCCCAAGTGCTGATGCTAAGAATGCAGCTAAGGCAGCCATCGATCAAGCAGTGGCAGACAAGGCTAAGGAAATCGATGCCCGTACCGACTTGACGCAAGAAGAGAAGGATGCGGCTAAGGCTAAGTTGGCAGACGCAGCTAACAAGGCTAAAGCAGCAATCGATGCAGCAACCACCAATGCTGATGTGGCTGCAGTTGTTAAGCAGGCCCAAGCTAGCCTCAAAGATTTCAGCCCAAGTTCTGACAGTAAGTCGGATAGTAAGCTAGCAATCGATCAGGCAGGCTAAGCTAAGATTGACGCCCTCAAGGCTCGTAAGGATCTGAATGACGCGGACAAGGCTAAGGCTATTGCTCAAGTCCAAGACCTAGCTCAAAAAGCTAAGGACGCGATTGACCAAGCAAGCAGTCAAGACCAAGTCAAAGCCATCCTAGACCAAGCACTAGCAGACATTGCTGCGCTTAACCCAGCGCCAAGTCAAGTGCCATGTCCGGATTGCGAGACTCAAGCGCCATGTCCAGATTGCGATGCTAAGAAACAAGGTCTCTTACCAGCGACCGGGGAAACCAGCAACCAGACCTTCTTCTCTGCAGCAGCACTTGCTGTATTAGCAGGTCTAGGTCTAGTCGCAGCCGGTAAACGCAAGGATGAAGAAGAGCAAGTGAGCTAATCTCATCAAGGCTAAGAAACCTAAAAACTGTCCTGGTGACAGCCTAACAAGAGCTTGGGATTAAATCTCAAGCTCTTGTTTTTGTCATTCATTAAAAATTCATAGTTTATTCTTGCTAAACTCCTTCCGTTTGGCGGATTTTATGATAGAATAAGAGAGTAAAGTAGTAGCATTGTCGAAAAGGGGGAAGTACGATGCGGAAGAAGCAATCAATAGCGCGTCGTGGCTGGGCCATGTTAGGCCTGCTAGCCGTATTCCTATTGGGAATGGGGCAGCCAGTCTATGCCAAACCAGACTGGTCCGAGAGTGCTCCCTATATCCATTTCGTCAATTACCACTATGTGGGCAATGGGGTAGAGGGTGGTGCCCGGGATGTCATTATGGAATATTCGCCAGATGCCAACGGGATTTTCCAAATTTCTGTCCTGGAAGGGACCAGCTCTAACTGTTATATCTACCAGATTAGACAGGACGGTCTCTACGAACTCGCGCACTTTGACACCTATAGCGATGTGGAAGACAAACGGACCACAGACGCGGCCAAGGACGACAAGCAGGCCTTAATTCTGCCGGCCGATTTGACGGTGGGCAAGGTCTACTATACCGGCTATGATAAGTCGGTTAAGAACACGGTGGTGGCCAATCCTATGACCTATGTCATCAATGGCAAGCGCTACGAGAACACCATTAAGGTGTCGCGTGAATTGCCAAGTGGCACAATCTACCTCTACTATGCACCAAAAGCAGGCCTCATTGCAGTCGAAGATCAGGCAGGCAACCCTGAGTTTGTTCTGACTGAAACCTACGGCAATGTCGCCAATACCCGTTAAGTCAACTTCAAGATTCAGTTGCTCGCAACTGAATCTTTTGGTATATATAGGAAGTAAAAATTAAAGGAGTGACCTTATGACCCGACACCATACCTATCCCATGATTTGTCCTAACTGTAACCATACGCAAGATTTCCTGGCCTATGATAGCATCAATATTAGTGCCAACCCTGAACTCAAGCCCCTAGTCATGTCGACTGATCTTTTGAGTTTCCACTGTGAGAATTGTGGCTACGACACCTTTGTCAACTATGGCTATCTCTATCACGACCCTAAGCATGTCTTCATGGTCTACTATGAACCTCAGCCTGAAAAGCATGTCCAGATTGCCCATGACTTGCGGACCATTTATTTCCGTGAGGAAGGCTATGTCCAACGCAAGGCGGGCTATCGCTTCCGCATTGTGCCGGAATTGCGTGATTTGTGGGAGAAGATTTTTATTTTCGAGGCGGGCCTGGATGACCGGGTGATTGAGCTCTTGAAATACTACCTTCAGGCCACCTTCCTAGAGCAGTATCCGACTGCCCAAGTGGAGCGGGTCCAGTTCTATGTGGATAGGGAGACAGGGCAGAAGCAATTCATTCTCATGCATGAGGATGACATTGTAGCATTCATTGCCTTCGACCCAGACCACTATGATTTAATCTTAGAGCGTTGGGGTAACCGCATGACCCAGCACGAGTCCAACCTACAACTCATGGTCAATGCCGAGTGGGTTGAGAAGTTAGTTTCAGAAGAATAATTGGTTTATAGGTTGACATTCTACAATTGTCGTGTTATCATAAAGACAAGTTAAAAGTATAGGAGGTCTTTACTATGACACTGAAGAAAAAATTGACAACAGCCTTGGTGGCCCTCTCCCTAACTGCTAGCCTAGCTCCGAGCGTTTTGGCTCAATCCTCAAGCTCTAGCTCAGATTCTAGCTCAACAGCAGCCAATGCTAGCAGCAATGAGACCACTAAGCAAAAATGCAACGACTTATGAGCAAGTTACTAAGACCGCAGAAGAATTCATCAAATTCTACCGTGAGGCACATCCTAAGCAAGATTTAACCACTGTGGAATTGAAGTATGATGATGACTTGAAGTTCTATGTAGTAGAATATGATGCAGTTGATGATAATAATGAATACGAACTTAAGATTAATGCTGCGACTAATGCTGAAGTAGCTAAGTCTGAACAAAGCTTAGTTAAGGCTAAACAAGGGGGCGTTGAGCGCCGCGAGGAAGGTCTGAACTTAGAGAAGATGAAGGACTTCAAGGACATTAAGGCAGCTGCCGAAGCGGGGGCCGATGTTAAGGACTTGAAGCTAGATCATTGGGAGTTAGACCGTGATGGGGAAGCAACCGTATGGACCCTGACCTACAAGAACGGTGACGTCGATGTTGAAGTCAAGGTAGATGCCCAATCTGGCCAAGTAGTTGCCGTAGACGACGACCGCAAGGATGACTAATTTAATAGCATGAGCAAGCAGGGACGTGGTCCCTGCTTTTTCTTTTTAGAGGACTTGCTTGGGGCAGGTATTTATGGTAGATTTGCCATAAAGGAGTGAAGGCTATGAAGCGACAAGATGATTTACATAAGAGAGCGTTCCTATCAAGCTGCCTTGGATGAGGCTGACCGAGTAGCCGCCCAAACGGACACTCGACTAGACCATGAGCAAGTTTTTGCCGAGATTCGTGCACGAATTGACGCCAACTAGGCTTAAGCCATGTTAAACGCCCTGGAAAGGGGCGTTTTTTTCTTTGGCAAAACCCCTAATAGAGCAAGCTCGACTTGATACCGGTAACCGCTTTCCTTGTTCTTGTAATAGGGATGGAATTCTGCTAGCATGAGAGTGACAAGGAGTGACTTTATGGAATTAAGCAGTATTTACCATCGTCCTGAGTCGGAGTTTGCCTATCTCTACGACCAGGAAAACATTCACCTGCGTTTGCGCAGTAAAAGAGGCGACCTAAGCAAGGTGCGAGTGGTCTTTCAGGATCCCTTCCTAACCGATCAGGAAGAGGCCCAAATGACTCGAGTGGCTCAGACTTCGATCTTTGATTTCTGGCAGGTCCAAGTGACGGTGCCTTACCGTCGTCTTATGTATTACTTTGTCTTGGAGGACAGTCAGGGTCAGACCATGGTCTACGGCGATGATGGCTTCCATGAATCGGAGTCTGATCAGGATATTAACTTTGATTCTTTCTTCCGCTTGGCTTATCTGCATGAGAGCGAGCGGGCCAAGGTGCCGGAATGGGTCAAGTCTACTGTCTGGTATCAGATTTTCCCGGAACGCTTCAAGAATGGGCGGCCTGAACTCAGTCCTGAGCAGACCCAGCCTTGGGATGCTAAGATTAGGCCGACTGCCACGGATTTCTTCGGCGGCGACTTAGAGGGGATTATTCAGGAGCTGGATTATCTGGCAGACTTGGGCATCACGGGCCTCTATCTCTGTCCTATTTTCGAGGCGCCGACCAACCACAAGTATGATACCATCGACTATTTGAGCGTGGACCCGCATTTTGGCGATAAGGAAACCTTCAAACGCCTGGTCCAAGGCTGCCATGCCCGTGGCATTCGGGTCATGTTAGATGCCGTCTTCAACCATATTGGGGCCCATTCCAAGCAATGGCAGGATGTTAGAGAGCGAGGGGCGGATTCGCCTTACACAGACTGGTTCCACATCCACAAATTCCCTGTGGTGGATCCCCTAACACCTAAGGAGGTCCATCGGGCTCAGGGCTTGAGCTATGAGATGTTTGCCTTTGAGGGCCGCATGCCTAAGCTCAATACCCAGAACCCAGAAGTTCAGCGTTACCTCTTAGACATTGCCAGCTACTGGATTCGCGAGTTCGACATTGATGGTTGGCGCCTGGATGTAGCCAATGAAATCGACCATGACTTCTGGCGGGCCTTTGCCCAGCAAGTTCGAAGCATTAAGCCTGATCTCTATATTCTGGGCGAAATCTGGCATAACTCCCAACCTTGGTTGGCGGGCGACCAATTTGATGCGGTCATGAACTACTTGGGCACCACCCAGACCACCCGTTATTTCCTAGAACATCGCGGTTCCGCCCAAAAATTAGTGGACGCGGTCTTGAGCCAGCAAATGCTCTACCGCCGTCAGCACAATGAGGTCATGTTCAACCTCTTGGATTCCCATGATACCTGGCGGATTCTAAGTCTAGCCAAGGGCAATAAGGACCGGGTCAAGGCGGCCCTGGCCTTCAACTTCTTGCAGTTGGGCAGTCCCTGCCTCTACTACGGCACCGAATATGGCCTAGATGGCGACCACGATCCTGGCTGCCGCAAGGTCATGCCATGGGATCCGGCTCAGCAGGACCAAGCCATGCATGCTTTTGTTAAGGCTCTGATTGCCTTACGTCACCGCTACAATGACTGGATTATTCAAGGACAGTTGACTATGAGGCCCTGGACAATGGGGTCAAGATTAGCTTGGCGCATCAGGGCTCACGTTTGGTGGCCTACTTCAACCATGAAGCTAGTCTAAAATTCGACCAGCCGGCCAAGCTTTGTCTGGCTAATGCTTACCAAGACAAGTGTCTGGGACCTGATGGTCTTATCATCTATGAGGAGGAAGTATAATGGCACATGATACAGCTTATGATTTACGTCGCAGCGTCATTTACTGCGTCTATGTTCGCAACTTCAGCCAGGAAGGGACCTTTGCGGGGCTTATTCCCCAACTGGACCGGCTTAAGGCTCTGGGCGTGGACTATATTTGGCTGTTACCTATTCATCCGCTGGGGGTGGATAAGCGCAAGGGCAAGCTAGGCTCGCCTTATGCCATTCAAGACTACCGGGCAGTCAACCCTGAGTATGGGACGCTAGAGGACTTCGAGGAACTCTGCCAGGCCATCCATGAGCGGGGCATGAAGGTCATGATTGACGTGGTCTACAACCACACCTCACCTGACTCTGTCTTGGTTAAGACCCATCCCGAATGGTTCTACTATAAGCCAGATGGCAAACGGGGCAACCGGGTAGGGGAGTGGACCGACATTGTGGACTTGGACTACCAAGATCGTGGTCTCTGGGACTACCAAATTGAAAGTCTCCAATACTGGGCCCATTACGTAGACGGCTACCGTTGCGATGTAGCTTCCATGGTGCCTGTTGACTTTTGGCGGGAAGCCCGCAAGGCGGTGGCTCAAGTCAAGGAGGACTTTGTCTGGTTGGCAGAGTCCGTCCATGCGGAATTTGTTAAGGCCCTGCGCCAAGAAGGAGTTGAGGCGGCTAGCGACAGCCAACTCTATGAGGCCTTTGACCTGACTTATGATTATGACATTTGGACAGCCTATGAGCGCTATGTCCGCGGGGAAATCCCTCTGGACTGGTATCTGGAGCGCCTGTCCCTACAGGATATGATTTATCCTGACAACTATGTCAAGTTACGCAACCTAGAGAACCATGACCAGCCACGCTTTGCTAGCGTCATGCCAGAGGGTGCTTCGTTGCGCCACTGGTTGACCTTTAGCTTGATGCAGCGAGGGACCAGTCTGATCCATAACGGTCAGGAAATTGGCGCCAGCCATCTGCCTAATCTCTTCGACCGGGATCCTATTGACTGGCAAGGAGGTCAGGAAGACTTAAGCGACTGCCTAAGCCGTCTGATTGAGATTAAGAAGTCGGCCCTACCAGTCCAAGGGGCTTATGACCTAACAGGGGATCGCGACCTAGACCTGGTGCAAATCGCCTACAAGCATGCGGGCTCCCAAGACCTAGCCTTGTTAGCGGCAGTATCGCTCAAGGGCAAGTCAGGCGACCTAGCGGTGGCCCTGCCAGACGGCGACTATGTCAATGCCTTGACTTCAAAATCTGTGACCGTCAAGGAGGGTAAGCTGACGGTGGCTTATGATCCAATTGTGATTATCTTATAATAGGAAAGAGCCTAGCGAGGATGGCCTTGCTTGGCTCTTTATTTACTAGAATTAAGGCATCAAATTAGCCATAAACTAGGAGCCTTTACAAGCTAAGACTGGTCATATTTTCATGATATAAGTTGTTATCGGTAACACCGAAATTTAACTTTGAAAGCCGTTTCGTTTTATTGCATAATAAACTTGTAACGTTTGACGAAAGCGTCAACATACTATCTTTAAGGAGGATTTCGTAATGAAATTTAACTGGAAAAAACTTGCAATCGGGACTATGTCTGCAGCTATGGCTTTAGCAGCATTCCCATTCGGCGCAGTGAAAGTTGCGACTGCCCAAGAAGCTAAATTGGTGATCTCTGGTGGGGGGCTTAACTGACTACCTCAAAGCAAACATCAAAGACTTCGAAGAGAAAAACAACGTGAAAGTTGAAATCTCTGACAACACTGACATGTTCGGTATGTTAGATGCTTTAGCTTTAGACGGCCCTGCTGGGAACGGTGCAGACGTTTATATCGCACCTAACGACCGTGTAGGTGCTTTAGCAAAAGCTGGTCACTTATCAGAAGTGAAATTATTAGACGACGCTAAGTACGATGACAAAGACAAACAAGGTGTATCCATCGACGGTAAAGTATACGGTGCACCATCTGTTATCGAAACCATCATCATGTACTACAACAAAGACTTATTGAAAGAAGCACCAAAATCTTTCGATGACTTAATGGCTTTATCTAAAGACGACAAGTACAAGTTCGCAGGTGAAGAAGGTAAGAACGTTGCCTTCCTCGGTCAATTGACTAACTTCTACTTCAGCTACGGTATCTTAGCTGGTTACGGCGGTTATGTATTCGGCCAAAACGGTACAGATCCTAAAGACATTGGTTTGAACAACGACAAGTCTGTTGAAGCCATCAACTACATCAGCGACTGGTACAAGAATGTATGGCCAAAAGGGATGTTAGACGTTAAGTCTTCTTACGACTTCATGAAACAATCCTTCATCGAAGGTAAGACTGCTGCTATCATCACTGGTCCTTGGGAAGCTAAAGCTTTGAAAGATGCTAAAGTTAACTTAGGTGCTGCTAAATTACCTTCATTACCTGGCGGTAACGAGTACAAACCATTTGCCGGCGGTAAAGCATGGGTTATCTCAGAATACTCAGAAAACAAAGAATTGGCTCAAAAATTCTTAGACTGGGCATCTTCTGAAGAACAACAAAACAAATTGTACAAAGGCTTCGGCGAAGTTCCTGCTAACCACGTAGCACGTGAAGCAGCAGCTAAAGACAATAACGAAATTACTAAGCGGTAATCGACACCTTCGCTAACGCAGTTCCAATGCCAAACATCCCACAAATGGCTGAAGTATGGCCAGGTGCTGAAAACTTAATCTTCGACGCAGCTTCAGGTAACAAGTCTGCTAAAGAAGCAGCTGACGCAGCGGTAGAATTGATCAAACAAGCGATCGAACAAAAACACGGCGAATAAGCTGATAACTAACCACTCAAGCTGAATGATCTGGTAGCCTTCGGCTACCAGGTCTTTTTGCAAGAGGAGAGCAACTATTAGTATATTGAAATGGAGGTATTATTATGGCAGACACGGTTGCACCGCGTCAAGATGAGCGTAAAGCCATGAGCCTGTCTCTGATTCCAGGTCTGGGACAATTCTATAATGGCCAAGCCCTCAAAGGGATTATTTTCCTGGCTTTGACTGCACTCTTTATCTTTGAAATGTTTACCTTCGGTTATGACGCCCTCGTAGGCTTTGTGACCTTGGGTTCCGTTCCTAAGCAAGACCACTCCCTCTTCCTCTTAATTCGTGGGAGCTTGCAAATCATCATTACCATTATCTTCTTGGCCTTCTATGGGGCTAACATCCTAGACGCGCGTTCCATCGCTCGCAAGATCAACAAGGGCGAGAAAATCTCTAAGACCTTGAAGGAAATGCTCCACAACATCTATGCGGATGGTTTCCCTTATCTCTTAATTATTCCGTCTTATATCTTTATGGCCTTTGCCATTGTCTTCCCAGTATTGGTGACGGTATGTACAGCCTTTATTAACTATGACTTCAAACACACGCCACCTGCTAAACTCTTAGACTGGGTAGGGATTGAGAACTTCTGGAACATCTTCAACCTCTCAACCTTCCGTGATGCCTTCATGGCGGTCTTCACTTGGACCTTGGTTTGGACCATCTGTGCGACCACCTTGCAAATCGTCATTGGGGTTTTCACTGCCATTGTGGCTCACCAACCCTTTATCAAGGGTAAACGTATCTTCGGGGTTATCTTCCTCTTGCCTTGGGCGGTACCAGCCTTCATCACGATTATGACCTTCTCTAACATGTTCAATGACTCTATCGGGGCCATTAACACTCAGGTTATTCCATTCTTGAACCACTTGATTCCATTTGTGGATCTACCAACCGTGGCTTGGAAGACCGATCCAAACTGGACCAAGGTAGCCATTATCATGATTCAAGCTTGGTTAGGTTTCCCTTATGTCTATGTCATGACCACTTCTATCCTGCAATCCATTCCTGAAACCCTCTATGAGGCAGCGAAAATTGACGGGGCAGGGGCTGTCAAACGCTTCACCGCCATTACCTTACCGGTTATCTTGTCGGTGGCAGCACCAATCTTCATGACCCAATACACCTTCAACTTCAACAACTTCTCCATGATCTACCTCTTCAACGATGGGGGTCCGGGTTCTGTTGGGGGCGGTGCCGGGTCAACCGACATCTTGATTTCTTGGATCTATAAGATTACCACTGGTCAATCACCACAGTTCTCCATTGCGGCGGCCTTGACCTTGATTATCTCCTTGATTATCATCTCGGTATCCTTATTCGTCTTCAAGAAAACCAACGCCTTTAACATTGAGGAGGCCTAATCATGAAAAATTTGACTAAATCAGCGAAATTTTCCCGTTATGTAGGCCAATTCCTGACCTACTTCTACATGATTGTCCTCTCCATCGTCATTATTTACCCGCTCTTAATCACCGTAAGTTCGGCCTTTAAGGCAGGGAACGTGACCGCCTTCTCCCTAGACTTGGGGATGCAATGGTCCTTGGACAACTTCACCCGTCTCTTCAACGAGACCAAGTACCTATCTTGGTACCGTAACACCTTGTTCGTCGCGACGACTACCATGGTGGTACAAGTCTTCGTTGTCACCTTGGCAGGTTATGCTTACAGCCGTTACAACTTCATGGGCCGTAAGAAATCCTTGCTCTTCTTCTTAATCGTGCAAATGGTGCCAACCATGGCTGCCTTGACTGCCTTCTACGTTATGGCTGTCTTGCTCAACGCCCTCAACCAATTCTGGTTCCTCTCTCTGATCTATATCGGGGGTGGGATTCCAATGAATACCTGGTTGATGAAGGGTTACTTCGATACCGTACCTTACGACTTGGATGAATCTGCTAACCTTGACGGGGCAGGTCACTTCCGGATCTTCTGGCAAATCGTCTTGCCATTGGTTCGCCCAATGATCGCCGTGCAAGCCCTCTGGGCCTTCATGGGACCATTCGGGGACTACCTCTTGGCTAAGTTCTTGCTGCGTAAGGAAGAATCTTATACAGTTGCGGCCGGTCTACAAACCTTGATTGCCGACCAACGTAACCAACGGGTGGCACTCTTCGCGGCCGGTGCTATCTTAATCGCCGTGCCAATCTCAGCCCTCTTCTTCATGTTACAGAAGAACTTCGTGACCGGTTTGGTCAACGGGGGGACCAAGGGCTAATCTTAGCACTTTATGGGGCAGGAAGTTTTTCCTGTCCTTTTTGTTTGGAGAGGAGTCTCTCCCAGTCACCTCTCAGCCTGGTTTTTCCAGCGGATGCCTTTATGGTATACTAGAGAGGTAGAATTCAATGAAAGTAGGAACCCGGATGTCCACAAAAGCATTTCCCCTTAATTACTTTGCTGCCATGGCAGGGCCCGTGTCGGCCTTCAAGGAGCGGCAACCCCTCAAATTCAGACAGACCCTAGCGGTTATTCTCTTGATTATTAGCGTTATGATTCTGCCCATCGCGGTTAAAATTGGCCAGCTCAAGATTGTCAGCCTAGATCAATTTGCCTCCCAGTCTATGGCTTTGCTGGATGACCAAGTCGCAGAGCAGCTAGCGCATTATGCGACCGGGCCTAATGGCCAGTTGGTCATGCCTAGCCAAGACACCAGTCTGCGTGACGATGACCAAGGGCGTGTCGTGCTCCTGGCTCAAGATGACAGCCAGCATCTAGAAGCCAGCCTATCAGGCAAGGCCGGAGTGGCCTTTACACCTGAGCGCTTCGTGGTGACAACAGCGGGCAACCGCTTCTTGTCCCAAGCCTATGAGCCAGAGGCGGACTTTAGAACTGCCACTAGCGCCGACAGCCTCAACCGCCTCCTATCCGGCCAGTGGTTCCAAAATAATCGCCTGGCCATTATTCTGACCATCTTCATTAACTCCTGGCTCTTGGTGGCGGTCAGCTTCCTCATTATGCTCTTGGGGTGGCAGGCTTCCTGTCCTTTATGAAGTTTACCGATATCTTCTCCATTAAGTCTTATGGCCAGGCCTTCCGGGTCTGCCTCAACTGTTTCGGCTGGCCGACCGTGGTGGCCGTTCTAGTGGGCTTTGTGACGGGTAACCCGGCCCATGTGCTGACCGGACTAGGCATTGCCTTTATGGCTATGATTATGTGGGTTTACTGGACGACGCATTTTCAAGATGCCTATGTAGAAGCCAAGTTGGCGGCCCAGGAGGACAAGTAGATGCGGCTTCTGCTGGATGGGGATGCCTGTCCTGTGAAGGCCGAGGCCATTAGCCTAGCCGCCAAATGGGACCTGCCCGTCATTATCGTGGCCTCCTATAACCATGTCAGCAAGACCGATTATCCGGCCCATGTCCAGACGGTTTATGTGGAGCGAGGTGCCGACCAGGCCGACTACAAGATTGTCGCCTTGGTCCAGGCGGGCGATATTGTGGTCACCCAGGACTATGGTCTGGCGACCATTCTCCTTAACAAGGCCATTGTCTTGCATCACATGGGCTGGCGCTACCGGCCAGAAGCCATGGACCAGCTCCTGACCCAACGTTATATGGGCCAGGTCAGCCGGCGCAAGACGGGACGCTACGCAGGCAAGGGCCCCAAGCCCTTTGGTCGTCAGGACCGGGAGCGTTTCTCGGCCTCGCTAGAAGCCATCATTAGACAAGAAATAAGACAAGAAAAGGGAGCCAGCCAGTGAGCTTGCTCCCTTTTGCTATATAAAAAATCAAGCCCCACTTGCTTAAGACTAGCAAGTAGGGCTTGTGCTTTAGTTGGCTTCATCAATTTGAATGACGGTCACGCCGGCCTCTTCGATTTCCTTGAGGCGGGCAGGGTCGCCATAGGTGTCGGTGATGAGGATGTCAATCTTTTGAATACCGGCTACCTGGAAGTTGGAGGTGACACCAATCTTGCGGTAGTCGGCCACTACGATGACCAGGCCGTGGGAGTTCTGGACCATGAGTTGGTTGACCTTGGACTCGCGGAAGTCGCCGGTGGTAATGCCGACTTGGGCGTTAATGCCGGAGCAGCCCATAATGCAGATATTGGCATTGATATGGCGCAGGGAATCAGCCGCCAGTTCGCCGACCAGGGCAGCCTTAGGAAAATGGATCTCCCCCCCTGACAGGATAATGGTCGAACTTGGGTGCATTTCCTGTTCGCTCATGCGCAGGTTGTTAGTGACGACCGTGATTGGCGTCTCCTTGAGATAGTCCATGACGTGCATGGCGGTGGTGGAGGTGTTCATATAAATGGTCATCTTTTTCTTCTATATAAGTAGCGGCTTTTTCAGCGATGGCCTGTTTGATTTGTTCGATATGGGGATTTTGGGTATCACCTTCGAAAAAGGGCACCTCATTCAGGATGGCATAACCATGGTGGCGTTCGATAATGCCCATCTTAGCCAGCAGCTTCAAGTCACGCCGCACCGTCATAGTAGACACCTTGGCCAGTTGGGCTAGGATTTCGACGGTTAGACTCTTGCTGGGTGATTGGTTGAGGGCCTGAATCATCAAATCACGCCGTTGACGAACATCTTGGACGGAACGTTTCATGGTGGACACTTCTTTCTAGTAATTTCTAACCCATATCTTACCACAAAACAAGCATAAAACAAACATCGAACACACTAAAAAGAACATTTAAATGTTAAAATCGAACATAAAATTAGCTTGTAAGCGGTGTCTGGTTGCGTTATCATAGATATGTAAACATCGCTAGACACAAGTTAATGGAGGTAATAATGATGAGAACAATCCAAGATGTAACAAAGGATACTTGGTTGCGCGAGACCTTCCCAGAGTGGGGGACTTGGCTCAACGAAGAAATTCGTGACAAACAAGTAGAGCCAAATTCTTTCGCTATGTGGTGGTTAGGCTGTACCGGGATTTGGATCAAATCCGATCAAGGCACCAACATCCTTTGCGATCTCTGGACCGGTACTGGTAAACGCAGTCACGGGGCAGGCAACATGAAGAAAGGCCACCAAATGATGCGTATGTCCGGGGTAGAAAAACTCCAACCAAACTTACGTAACCAACCATTCGTCCTAGATCCATTCGAAATTGAAGGCGTGGACGCTTTAGTGGTCACTCACATCCACTCTGACCACTTAGACATTAACACCGCCGCTGCTGTGGCTAAGAACTGCCCAGAAGCTAAATTCGTGGGGCCTAGAGCCGTGGTCGATACCTGGCTCAAATGGGGTGTCCCAGCAGAACGTACCGTGGTAGTGCGTCCTAACGAATCCGTTAAGATCAAAGACATCGAAGTCGTGGCCTTAGAAGCCTTCGACCGGACAGCCTTAGTGACTTGGGATGGTGACCCTGAATATGAACTTAAGGGTAAAATGCCACAAGACATGGACCTAATCGCCGTCAACTACCTCTTCAAAACTTCAGGTGGTAACATCTACCATGCCGGCGACTCTCACTTCTCTAACATGTTCGCTAAACACGGTAACGAACACAAGATTGATGTCTGCTTAGGGGCCTTCGGTGAAAACCCTCGTGGGATTACTGACAAGATGACCTCTGTTGATATCTTGCGTATGGCTGAGTGCTTGAATGCCCGCGTAGTCATCCCAGTTCACCACGATATCTGGACTAACTTCATGGCTGACACCGATGAAATCTTAGCCCTCTGGAACATGAAGAAAGACCGCTTGCAATATGACTTCCAACCATTTATCTGGCAAGTAGGGGGGCAATACAACTACCCACAAGACTTGAACAAGTTAGAATTCAACTTCTACCGTGGCTTCGACGATGCCTTCAGTAAGGAAAACGACGTGCCATTCCCATCCTTCTTATAAGACTGAACTAGAGGAGACTGACTAATGTTAAGAGAAATTATTGATGGCAATCGTTTCAGCTTCCAAGCTGGCTACGATTCCTGGGAAGATGCCATTCGCGCTGCCTGTGAGCCCTTAGTGGCTCAGGGCGTGATTGAGCCAGAATATCCAGGCTATATCATTGCTAACGTCCATGAATTTGGACCTTACATCGTGATTGCGCCGGACATCTGCATTCCCCATGCCCAAGAGGGAAGAGGGGTGAATAAAACCGCCGTTGCCTTTATGAATACAGACAAGCCTGTGGACTTCGGTCCTAGCGCTGATTTCCAACCTCGTCTTTTCTTTGTCTTAGCATCTACAGACAATGAGAAGCACTTGGAAAACCTCTCTGAACTCGTGACCTTGCTCGATTCAGAAGAAGTGGTGGAGGCCTTTGTTAAGGGCCCGCAGCAAGGAAGATTTACAATCTATTTTAGAGGGATTAGGTGAATAATATGGAATTTTTATTCGGTTTCTGGCAATTTTTCTATGCCAACATCTTTACCAAGCCTGAATACTTTGTCGGGCTGATTGTCTTAGTTGGTTATTTACTCTTGGGCCGCAAATGGTATGATGCCCTAGCTGGTTTCATCAAAGCCGTGGTCGGTTATATGATCTTGAACGTGGCAGCCGGCGGTTTGGTTTCTAACTTCCGTCCAATCTTGGTCGCTTTGGCTGACCGTTTCCAATTACAAGCAGCAGTTATCGACCCTTACTTCGGGCAAGCTGCGGCTGAAGCAGCCTTGAAAGAAGCCGGTCACGCCACTGGTTTGACCGTGCAAGTGCTCTTAGTAGCCTTCTTGGCTAACTTAGCCTTAGTCATCTTCCGTCGTTTTACCAAGGTGCGTACCGTCTTCATTACTGGTCACATCATGGTCCAACAATCTGCAACTGCTACCTGGCTCTTAGCCTTGGCTTTGGGCAATGACGTCAACCAATTACAATTCGTGGTGGTTTTAGGGATTGTGCTTGGGGTGTACTGGGCAGTGGCTTCTAACCTTACGGTTGAAGCAACTCAAGAACTCACTGAAGGTGGCGGCTCGCTATCGGTCACCAACAAATGTTTGGTATTTGGTTAACTGACAAGTTAGCGCCAAAACTCTCTGGTAAGAATGACCGTAAGATCGAAGATTTGGAATTGCCTGGTTTCTTATCTATCTTTAAAGAATCCATCGTGGCAACTTCTATCTTGATGATTGTCTTCTTCGGTGCCATCCTCTTAATCTTAGGTAAAGACTACTTAGTCAGCGTCAACGGGCAAGAAATTCTCAAGCTCAAGATGACCACTCTCAAAGAAACAGACGACTTCTTCTTCTACATTATGAAGGTTGCCTTAACCTTCACTGTTTACATCCAAGTCTTACAACTTGGGGTGCGCATGTTCGTGGCTGAATTGTCTGAAGCCTTCCAAGGGATCTCTAACAAACTCTTGCCAGGTTCTATGCCAGCGGTTGACTGTGCGGCTGTCTACGGTTTTGGTTCACCAAACGCCGTGACCATCGGTTTCCTCTTCGGGGTATTAGGTCAATTAGTGGCCATCATCGGTTTGATTGTCTTCAAGAGCCCTGTCTTCATCATCACTGGGTTCGTACCTGTCTTCTTCGACAACGCGACCTTCGCTGTCTATGCTAACCACAAGGGTGGCTTACGTGCCGCTTCTATCTTAACCTTCGCTTCTGGGGTCATCCAAGTATTGGGTGGGGCCTTGGCAGCAGGTGCCTTCGGCTTAGCTAAATTCGGCGGTTGGCACGGTAACTTCGACTGGGACACTGTCTGGGTTGGGTTCGGTTTCTTAATGCAAAACTTACACTATGTAGGTTTGGGCGTCGTATTAGTAATCCTCTTGGCAATTCCTCAATTGCAATACCTCAAGAACAAGGAACACTACTTCACTATCGCAGAAGATTACGAAGCCTATTTAGAAGCAAAAGAAGCTTAATCGTAGTATAATAAAAACGTGGATGGCTTGACTGCGCTTACACCGGTCAAGCCATACCAATTTAAGAATGAAAAAGGAGCGAATAAAAAATGAAAGTATTAGCAGCATGTGGTTCAGGGATGGGTTCAAGCCAAATTATTAAGATGAAGATTACCAACGTCTTCCGCAAGATTGGAGTGCCTTTGGAAATTCATCACTGTGCGATTGCCGAAGCAAAATCCTTGGCTAAGGGCTATGATGTGGTTATCTGCTCCAAAGCCTTAATCGACGTGTTCGATGGCTTAGACTTACCAAACACCAAAGTCATTGGCTTACAAAACCTCTTATCTGAAAAAGAAATCACTGAGAAATTAGCTGAAAACGGCATTGGTGCCTAAGGAGGTTGACCATGGGAATTCCTAATTTACAAGTTGCCTTAGACCATTCTAATCGTCCTGATGCTGTAGCAGCTGCCGTATCGGTTGGCCATGAAGTCGACATTATCGAAGCAGGGACTGTCCTCTTACTAGAAGTAGGGGGCGAAGTGGTGCAAACCCTGCGTAACATCTTCCCTGATAAGATTATTGTAGCTGACACCAAGTGTGCCGATGCGGGTGGGACGGTCGCTAAGAACGTGGCTAAGTACGGGGCTGACTGGATGACCTGTATCTGTAGTGCCACCATTCCAACCATGAAGGCCGCAGCCAAAGAAGTGAAGGAAATCCAAGTTGAACTATATGGTGACTGGACTTATGAGCAGGCTCAACAATGGCTAGACGCCGGCATCAGCCAAGCTATCTACCACCAAAGCCGTGACGCCCTCCTAGCAGGTGAAACCTGGGGTGAGCGCGACCTAAGCAAGGTTAAGAAATTAATCGAAATGGGCTTCCGGGTCTCTGTAACCGGTGGACTCAACGTGGACACCTTGGAACTCTTCCGTGGCGTCGATGTCTACACCTTCATCGCCGGTCGTGGCATTACGGAAGCAGCAGATCCTGCTGCCGCAGCCCGCGAGTTCAAGGACAAGATCCGCGAGATCTGGGGTTAGGCTATGACAACATTTGGTATTTATGAGAAGGCCCTACCTAAGGGTATTTCCTGGCAGGAGCGGCTAGAGCTAGCGGCCTCCTTGGGCTTCGACTTCGTTGAAATGTCCATTGACGAGACCGACGAGCGCCTGGCCCGCCTACAATGGACCGATCAAGAGATTGAGGCTGTCAACCAAGCCCAACGCTCTACGGGCGTCCGCATCTATTCCATCTGCTTATCTGGCCATCGCCGCTATCCATTTGGGTCGGCTGATCCTGCTAAGCGCCAAAAGGCCTTGGAAATGATGCAGGAATGTGTGGACCTAGCCGTTAAGTTAGGCGTCCGCAACATTCAATTGGCCGGCTATGATGTCTACTATGAAGACAAGACCGTGTTGTCGCGCGAGCTCTTTATTGAGAACTTAGATAAGGCGGTTAAGATGGCGGCTGCCAAACAAGTCATGCTGTCCATCGAGATTATGGATGATCCCTTCATCAACTCCCTGTCTAAATTCATGGAAATCAAACAACAAATCAAGTCACCATGGCTGCAAGCCTATCCTGACTTGGGTAACTTGTCTGCTTGGCCAGAAAATAATCCAGGTTACGAACTAGAGAAGGGGATTGACCACATTGTAGCTGTCCATGTCAAGGACACCAAGAATGTGACGCCAGACTTCCCAGGCCAATTCAAGTGTGTGCCATGGGGTGAGGGCGATGTCGACTTCTTAGGTTGCCTTAAGACCCTTAAGCGCTTAGGTTATGAAGGCACCTTCCTCTTCGAAATGTGGAGTGAGACTGACGACCAGCCAGCTGAACGTATTAAGGAAGCACAAGCCTTCCTAAAACCAATCTTTGAGGAGGTAGGATACTAATGAATCGTGAAGAAATCATTGCTAAAATGAAAGAACGCGTCTTCAATGCCAACTTACAATTGCCTGAATGGGGTTTGGTCCAATTAACTTGGGGTAATGCCTCTGAAGTTAACCGCGACTTAGGCGTTATTGTCATCAAGCCAAGTGGTGTTGACTACAAGCAGATGACACCTGACCAAATGGTTGTGACTGACTTAGACGGCAAGCCACTGGAGGCCGATAGCTATCGCCCATCCTCTGACCTGCCAACCCATGTGGTGCTTTATAAGGCCTTTCCTGGCGTCAATGCCGTGGTCCACACCCACAGTAAGTACGCGGTTTGTTGGGCTCAAGCAGGGCGTGATTTACCTTGCTACGGGACCACACATGCGGATACCTTCTATGGGCCAGTGCCTTTAACCCGGCATTTGACTGAGACTGAAGTGGCAGAAGCCTACGAAGTCAATACTGGGGTGGTCATCGCGGACACCTTCAAGGAACGCAACTTGGATCCATTGGCAGTACCAGGTGTCTTGGTTCAAGGACATGGACCTTTCACTTGGGGGCCAAGTATTCAAAAGGCCATCGAGAACAGCTTGGTATTGGATGAAGTCTGCCATATGGCTCTGGAAACAGAAGCCATTAACCCAGATATTCAACCTCTACCACAATACGTGTTGGACAAACATTATTTCCGTAAACACGGGGCTAATGCCTACTACGGACAAAAATAAGCATAACAAGGCTAGGGCGGAGGCCCTAGCCTTTTCTATGAATCTCATCTTGTATTATGATTCTCAATAAGATATAATTAAATTATCAATATGTAAAGGTGGTCATTGAATGAAAAAAGTTCTCCTATCTGCAGCTTTTGCCTTAAGCTTAGTTGGCGCCCTAGCTCCAACCCTCTTGGTAACAGCAGAAAGTTCATCAAGTTCCTCCAGCGCTTCTAGCGAGGCTGCTTCTTCTAGCTCAGAAGAAACTTCAAGCAAGAAAAATCTCATTCAGAAGCGGACAAGGCTAACTGGGAATAAGCGCAGCACACCAGTTCCTTTAGGCCAAGAAAAGGAAGTTAAATATAACGACTATATTGGAGGTAAAAAGGTTGATGTAAAGGCTAAGCTTTCTGTCTTAGAAGTTCTCAAGGGCAAAGAAGCTGAAGCTAAACTATTAGAGTTTGAAAGCTATAACAAAGAAGCTATCAAAAAGTTGGATAGTAATTATGAGTTAAACTTGATTAAACTCAAATTTGTTTATGAAAAGGGCGACGAAGATGAGCCTTTAAAAACGCCTTACCGACCAAAAGTATTTGATGCCAAAGGTAAGGAAGTTAAGGTGGATTTCTATGCGGATGTGCCAAACGAGAAGAAGTTCTCCGATATTGAACTCTATCCAGGTAGTGACCATGAAGGGTATGTGGTAGTAGCTGTTCCTAAAGGTGGCGACTATTTAATTTCCTATGACTTAGGCAAACCTGTTTTTCTTCAGCACGACTAAGGAATAAGATGATTCAGTCCGGATGGGGCCAAGCCTCGTCCGGGCTCTTCTTATGCCAAAATTCCAGGGGAAAGACCTTGCCAAAAACCACCTTCTGTGGTAAGATAATCAAGTACTGTCGCCGTAGTGTAAAGGATATCACACAAGATTCGGTTCTTGTAATGGGGGTTCGATTCCCTCCGGCGATGTATGAAAGCCCCTCCTCGTGAGGGGCCTTTTTGATGCTGATAGAATCCTTAGGAGGGCCAGATTGCTCTCAATCCTTTTCCATACACTTTCGCCTATATTTGTGGTAGACTAGCATCATAGAATGTGAGGAGGCGACTGCCATGACAGATTGTATTTTTTGCAAGATAATTGAAGGCCAGATTCCCAGTGCCAAGGTCTATGAAGATGAGGATGTCTACGCCTTTTTAGATATTACCCAGGTGACACCAGGCCATACCCTGGTGATTCCTAAGACTCATGTGGCTAATATTTTTGAATATGATGAGGACTTGGCAGCTAAGGTCATGACCAAGTTGCCTAAGATTAGCCGGGCGGTGCGCCGTGCCTTTCCTGATATGTTGGGGCTTAATATCCTCAATAACAATGGTCAAGCAGCTGGTCAGACGGTATTCCACTCCCATATTCACCTAATTCCTCGTTATCAAGGGGATAGCGATGGCTTTGGCTGGTCCTTCGCCGACAACAGCAAGTCTTATACAGCAGAAGAATTTAGCGCTCGGGCGGCTGCCATTGCCAGCGCCTTAGCTCAAGAGGAGGAAGCATAATGGGTAAATTTACACGTGGATTCGTCTTAGGCGCCTTGGCGGCTGGGGCTTGGACGCTATTTAATGTCAAACAAGATGGGGCGACTACGCGCCGTCAACTCAAGTCCTATGTCAATGATCTCTGCCAGGATAGCCAACAATTGGGGCAAGATACTTGCCGTATTCGCCGGGCCTTGCATGATGTGACCGACAAGGGCTTGCCACTCTTGCAGTCAACGGTAGGGGAAGTGCAAACCCTCTTACGCCGTTTCCAAGAGGCCAATGGGCCACGCATCCGTCGGACCCAGGAAAAAGTTGAAAAACTTAACTCAGATTTAGAAGACGCCCAGGGAAATGTGAAAAATCCATAACCTTTTCATGGATTTTCGACTTCTTCATACTCATTTCATGGTAAATGTGGTATAGTAGTACAGTAATCAAAAAATTAATGTTATATAAGGGATTGATTGAATGAAAAAAACAACACTTAACCGCATGATGGCTTTTGCCTCTGTCTTAGTTTTATCAGGCGCAGTTGCCAATACTGCAAGCGTGGTTTACGCGCAAGACAACGTTGCCACTGTAGGTGACCAAACCATCACTAAGGAAGATCTTTACAACCAAATGAAAAAAGACGCTGGTTTAGTAACCTTGCGTTCCATGATCTTGCAGAAGGTATTGGAAATGAACGCGTCAAACGCTGCGGAAATCAAAAAGCAAGCAGAAGATGAAGTCGCTAAGCAAATTGAAAAAGTGGGTGGCGAAGAGAAGTTCCAAGAACTCCTAACCTACCAAAAATTAGGTTCAGTTGAAGACTTCAAGAACCAAATCTACATCCGTAACCTCTTCAACGAAGTGGTTTCTAAGCAAATCGACCAATCCGATGCAGCTATCGAAGACTACTACAACAACACTTACCAACCTAAGATGGAAGCTCAACACATCTTGGTTGACACTGAAGAAGAAGCAAAAGACATCATTTCTAAATTAGATGCTGGCGAAAACTTCGATGATTTAGCTAAGACCTACTCTAAAGATGGGTCTGCCCAACAAGGGGGTCTCTTATCACCTTTCACTTCAGGTCAAATGGTTAAGGAGTTTGAAGATGGGGTTAAGGGTCAAGCTAATGGCGAATACACTAAGACACCAGTTAAAAGTAAGTTCGGTTACCACATCATCAAGACCATCAACAATGGTGAGAAGAAACCATTTGCTGACATCAAAGACGATGTGAAGAAAGAATACTTAGACAGCAAGATTAAAGACCAAAAATTCTCTTACAAGATTATTGGTAAATTAATCGAAGCGGCTAAGGTTCAAATTGACGACGCTGACTTGAAGGATGCAGTCAAAGAGTTAGTAGACTTAGCTAACAAACCAGATGACGTGTCATCAAGCAGTTCTGAAGCTTCCAGCGAATCTTCAAGCGAGTCTTCAAGCAACTAATTGGCTCATTAATCGACTTTTGCGCCTTAGGCTGACTAGGGCGCAATTTTTCTATTTTAATCTCGGCTTAGAAAGGAGGGTGCCCATGCAGCGCCACGGCCATCGAATGTTGGTCTATCTCTCGCTTCTGGTCGCCCAAGGGGTGGTCATTAGTATTTTTGAACGTATGTTGCCGTCGCCTTTTGTCTTTGCGCCGGGGGCCAAACTAGGTTTGGCTAATATTGTCACGCTCTTGGCCCTCTTCACCTTGACGCCACGCCAGAGTTTCCAGGTAGTCAGTCTGCGACTCCTAGTCACCCTCTTAGTAGGGGGGACCTTCTCCATGTTCTTCTATTCTTTGGTGGGTTCCTACCTGTCCTTCGGGGCCATGCTCTTAGTCAAGCAACTAGGGCCTAAGCGGGTGTCGGTCATCGGCCTTTCCATACTGGGGGGCATGCTCTTCAATGTGGGCCAGCTCTCGGTAGCCGCCTGGTTCGCTCGTTCTTGGACCCTCTTCAACTATCTGCCCTGGCTCAGCCTAGGGGGCTGCCTGGCCGGGCTTGCAGTCGGGGTCTTGGGCTACTATCTCTTGGAAAACAACCACACCTTACAATACTACCAGCAGGTCAGCCAGCAGGAGACCTGGTTTTAGTAGGACGGGACTTAGGTCCCGTCCTTTTTTCTTGCTTATATAATATTTGTATATTAGTCAAATAAGAAAAATAGAATAATCCTTGGTTTTAGGTTCAAGGCATTCCGCTAAATATCAGCTATCTCGTCATCATATTGCCAAACAATATTCCGAACCCCCTAAACTTTTTCGGATAAAAGGGCCTGCTTTTGGGTATTTATAAGTGAGGGGGAAATTCTATGTCCTTAGCAATTGAAGAACAAGCCCATGATCTCATTGTTAAAGCCGTCTCCCAAGGTGTATCCGACATCCACTTGATGCCAAAGCCTGACCACTATGTCCTCTACTTTCGTCTTAATGGCCTCTTGCATGAAGAGGGCCGTCAGGACCTGGACTGGGGCAAGCGGCTCATCAATTACTTCAAGTATCGGGCGGATATGGATGTGGGGGAGAAGCGCAAGCCCCAGTCGGGCGCATGCCATCTAGAACTAGGTGGACAGGCTGTGGAATTGCGTTTTTCGACCATTGGGGATGTCCACCTGCAAGAGTCTTTGGTCATTCGGGTCATCCAGTCACAAGCGCATCAAGGCGGGCCCTTGCTGACTTATTTTCCCAAGGACCTAGACATTCTACGGCGCTTAATCCGACGTAAGTCGGGTCTCATCCTCTTCTCGGGTCCAGTCGGTTCGGGCAAGACAACCACCATCTATCACCTACTTAGAGAACGACTGCAAGAGGAGTTCATCCAGGTGATTACCATGGAAGATCCGGTGGAAATCTTCGAGCCGCGTTTCCTACAGACCCAGATAAATGAAGCGGCTGGCATCTCTTATGATGTCATGATTAAGGCCAGCCTGCGCCATCATCCGGATGTCTTAATGATTGGCGAAATCCGGGACGAAGAGACGGCCCGCATGGTCATCCGGGGTGCCCTGACCGGCCACTTGATGATCGCGACCGTCCACGCCAAGGATAGCTTGGGCGTCATGGCGCGTTTGGCTGAGCTTAGTATTAGTCAGGCTCAGCTGACCCAGACCTTGATTGGCATTGTCAGTCAACGGCTGATTCCGCGCTATTGCAGCCTCTGCCAAGCCAGTTGTCAGTTAGCCTGCCAACATCACCCAGTTGGGGCTAAGCGCTTGGCCTTGCTAGAAATTCTGTCAGGACAGGCCTTGCGCCAACATCTGACCCAAGAGCTGGCAGCGCCTGCCTATCAGACTCTGAATGATAAGTTGAGAAAGGCGTGGTCCTATGGCTTCATCGATGGGAAGGCCTACCTACAGTTTGAAGTGGTTTGAGCGGCTCAATCAGCCCAAGAAACTGCCCCTAGTCCAACAAGCCTATGTCTTGTCGGTTCTGGCGGATTTGTTGGGTCAGGGCTTTGCCTTAAGTACTTCCCTGCAATTCCTGGCCCTCTTAATGCCTAAGTATCAGGCCTTGCTTCTGAAGGTGGATGAGGCCTTAGTAGAAGGGCAGAGCCTAGAAAAATCCCTGGCCCAATTAGGCTTTGGGACCAAAAATCGTGGCTCAACTCTTCTATGCCAGTCGTCAAAAATCGCCTGCAGCAAGCCTTAGTTCAAGCAGCTCAGCGCCTGCATCAGGCCCGGCTCTTCCGTAAGGAAATGGCCAAGCAATTGGCCTATCCGGGCATGATGGGACTCTGTCTTGTGGGCATGCTTTTCGGCATGCGGACCTTTATCTTGCCCCAGGTCACTAGCTTTATTAGCCAGGAGGTATATGAGCGGGAATGGCTAGTCCGCTTCTTAATTGGCTTTTTCACCTATTTGCCCCAACTGTCCTTGGTCTTACTGGCAGTGGGCTTACTAGGGTTGGGAGTAGGGGGACTACTCCTGCAAAAAGCCTCTTACCTCAAACGCTATGCCTGGCTGAGGCCCATGCCGCTTCTAGGCAAGTGGCTGTCCTGGCAGCTAACCCAGCAGGTAGCCTATGAGTTAGGCTACTTTCTGGCAGGTGGTCTATCCCTCCAACAAATGTTGCAGGTCTGGATGGACTATCCAGTCGATCCTTTTCTGGCTGAGTTAGCCCATTATCTGATGGCCGGCTGTCTGGAGGGGAGGCCCCTAACCCAGCAGATGAGCCAGCTAGGTCTCTTCACCCGCCAATTCCCTCTCATTATTGAGCAGGGTGAATTGACTAGCCAGCTATCAGCCAAATGCCTGGTCTATGCGGCCAAGTTAGGTCGGGATTTGCAGGAAGACATGACCAAGAAAATCCACTTTATCCAGCCTATTCTCTTTGTTTTTATCGGCTTGCTGGTGGTGGCCATGTACTTGGTTATGATGCTGCCTATGTTGACTATTCAGGGCTTGTAGTTTTGCGCAAGGACAAAAGGAGGTCATAACATGAAAGCAAGGGTGCTGAAGGGTCGGCGGAAGAATGCCTTCACGTTGATCGAAATGTTGATCGTCCTTATTATCGTAGCCCTTCTCATGGCCATTATTATTCCAAACGTGGCCGGTCAGAAGGAAAGAATTGAAAAGCAAGCGCGTCAGAATATGGCGCAAATCATCGAAACCCAGGTCAATACCTATAAATTGGCAGAAAATGATAGCGAGGTAACAGTCAAAGAACTGAAGACTGCTGGCTACTTGACTGATAAGCAGGTAGAGGAAGCCAAGAAGCTCTTGCAGTTGGATGAGAATACGACCATTACCCTGCCAATTAATATTCCTCAACCATGATGCCGAGTCGACCAGCTAGCCAGGCAGGCTTTAGCCTCTGGGAGTCGCTCTTGGTCATGGTCATTCTCAGCCTAGTCTGGTGGTGCTTTTCCAGTCTGCCCATGGGAAATTTTCTGGCAGAATGGCGCTGCCGTCTCTTCTGCGACCAATTAGCCCAGGCCTTACTGGTCAGCCAGACTCAGGCCATTAGTCGCCACCAGACCTATCGGGTGGTCTTTGAGACGGGTGGCAATCAAGTGCTGATTGAGCCTTAGGACAGGCCCAGGCGCGACAAGCCTATGCCTTGCCCCAAGATTGGCAGTTGGTTACTTTCTTGCAATTTCATTATTTTGGTGATGGACGCACCGAGAAATTCAAGACCGTGACCTTGGTCAATCGGGTGACAGGCCAAAGGCACCATATTCGCTTTCAGTTGGGGAGTGGACGCTTTGAAATGGATTAGTGGTCAGCGCCATCCTAGGGGGAGTAGGGGGCAAGTTGCCCTGGAAGCTTTGGTGGGCTTCCTCCTCTTTGGGGCCATGATGGCCCTCTACCTTCCAGCCTTGCATCAGGCTTACCAGCGACTTGAGGACAGTCAAGTGGCTAGTCAGGAGTGGCGGCTCTTTGCCTTGATGGTGGAAGGTTGGATGCGACAAGACCAAGACTGGCTAAGCCAGGCCAGACAAGCCCATCCTCAAATTCTTGATTTTGCTTGTCAGGACCAAGACTGTTGGATTGAGTTTGAGCGGGGGAGTCATTACCATGTTCAAGCGACGGACTAAGCAAGGCTTTACCTTAGTGGAATGTCTCTTTAGCCTCTTAATTTTGGCCTTGCTCTTTGAGGCGGCCGTCCTAACCCTGCAGTCTTACCAGCGTTGGATTAAGGCGGCCGAGACCGATCATGGCCTAGAGTGGCAAAACTTTGTCATGGTCTTCGAGGCCGAGCTCAATCATTTTCAAGTCCAGCAAGTAGGGCTGGACTATCTGGACCTCGTAGACAGGCAAGATGACAAGAAGACTTATCGCATTGTTTTGAACAAGCAACGCCTCTATAAGCAACCTGGCTACCAGCCCTATCTCTATCAAGTAGCGGAGTGGCGGCTGGCACAATTTGGAGAGAGTTTGCGAGTGGAGGTGAGCTTCACCAATGGACAAGTCTACGAAACTTATTTTTGGCTCAGGCCAAGGCAAGATAAAAGTGGGCCCTAGGGGCTTTACCTTTCCCTTGGTGCTAGCCTTCATGCTGATTAGTCAGCTGACCTTAATGGGTGTCCTGTGGCTTTTGGCTGGCCACGCGGCCCATTTACATGAAGTCAGTCGTTACTATGAGGCCAATATTCAATGGTCTATGGTCAAATCCCAACTTAGACGTGACAGAGAAGAGCAAGCCAAGGGCTTGCTGGTGCAAATCCAAGACCAGGTGCCCGTCCTCCTGGGACAGGTCTTGGGTCTAAGTGAGCCAGGTGACATGCGGCAAATTGATGGGGCGCATTACCTGGTTGATTTGACGCAAGGCCCCCACAAAGGGGAAAGAATCTTGGTCCGGGTACGACTAGATCTATCACCCCAGTTAGCGGCCGGCTTAGATAATAAAGCCTGGCAAGCCTTGGCGGTTTATGAGCCCGGTCCAATGGAGAGGGACTGGCAAAATGACCTAGCAGCCTTAAAAGAAGTGGCGGCTCAGGCAGACTCCAGCTTAAGTCAGGACAATTTTATCAAGGCAGACCAGCAAAAGAGACAGGGCCACTGGGCGCCGCAGGAGATGGGCGGCCAAGAGTGGCAGTTTGCGAATGGTCAAATTGTGCTTGCGCCAGACGGCAAAACCTACCTCAATCGTGTGGGTGATGATTATCAACGACAGGAGACCTTTGACTCCTGTCAAGGAGACTATGTGTTGCTATATGAGTTCCTTCACTATAAGTTAAAATAAAAAAAGACCGCAGTTTAGGCCAGGCCTAGGCTGCGGTCTTTTGGGTGTCAGAACTAGCTTAGCTAGCCAAGGCCACTGTTCACAGCAGGGACCTTCCTATCCACCATCCGGGTGCGGCCTCACAAGGAGACCTATGATAGGCTGACGATGGCAACCTACCAGGTTGCACATCGGCTCATCGAGCTCTAAGTATAACATAGGGCAGGGGCTTGCGCAAGGCCTGGTCCCAAAAGAAAAAGGCCAGGACAAGCCTAGCCTCAATCACTCTATTAGTTGTTACGCATAACTTCCAAACGGTAGCCATCTGGGTCAGTCACGAAGAAGTAGCGTGGTGGTTTGCCAGGCAAGCCCTTCATTTCAGTCGTATCATAGCCTGAAGCCAAGCAACGTTCATGAACAGCTTCCAAGTCATCAACGCCCAAGGCCAAGTGGCTGAAACCATCGCCGACTGTGTAAGGACCGTGGTCGTAGTTATAGGTCAATTCCAATTCGAAGTCGCTGCCTGGAACTGTTAAAGTAGACCAAGTCGAAGCCGTGATCAGGGTAGCGGCTTTCGCGGCTAACGGTGAAGTCGAAGAGTTGAGTGTAGAATTTAAGGGTTGCTTCCAAGTCTTGGACGCGGATGCAAGCATGGAGTAGAGTTTGTGCCATGGGATACCTCCTAAGTATTGATAGTTATAGTTTACATTTTTAAGGACTCGAATGCGAGTGGAACGATTTGGCTGACAGTGGTCTCGTAGATCTGGCCGTCGCGACGGGTCAGATAGACGGGCACATCAGGCCGGCAGAATTCTACCAGGACCTGGCGGCAAATGCAGCAAGGTGGTAAGAAATCCTCAGTATCTCCGGCAACGGCGATGGCCTGAATGGACTTAGGACCGTAGCCTTGGGTGACAGCCGTGAAGATGGCCGTCCGCTCCGCGCAGTTAGTGGCGCCGAAGGAAACATTCTCGACATTGACCCCTTCAATAATTTGGCCATCATCCATTAATAGGACCGCCCCAACGGGAAAATGAGAATAGGGCGCATAAGCCTTGGGCAGGAGTTGGCGAGCCCGTTCAATCAAGCTTTCTTTGCTATATGTTGCCATGTAAAGTCACCTACTTTTCTTGTGTCTTTCTATTTTACACTAAAAGGGCAGAAAAGGAAACGTTTTTAGACAAGATAATAGGAGTTTTTCAAAGCCTATGGCTAGCTTGGGTTTGGTCTCTTACTATGTTATATTATATTTAGAGGTGTTCAGCTTTTTACTTACAAATGACTTCGCTTTTTTGGTATACCTAGTCGATAGAATTTCTGATACGCTATAAGTGTGAGGGTGAGATAAATGAACATGATAGCTAATGATAATAGGTTGCGGCGCCAGGAGATTATATTACGCTTACTAGATTATGAGACCTTAAGTTACCAAAAACTTTCGGATCAATATTTTGTCTCGCGTAGCAGCTTGTCCAATGACTTCAACCTCATTAAACATTTTTTCCAAAAGGATGGCGCCAGTTTGTCCTTTAATAATTCAGGTACCTTCTTTAGTGGTAGCGAGATTCAAGCCCAGCAGATTTTGAAGCGTCTCATGATTAGTCAGCATCCGCCATTTTATTTAGAAGGTTTTGACAGCGCTTTATATAATCGGATTATCTTGTTACTACAGGAATACAGCGACTCTTTACAGCAGCCCATTCCAGGCGACAATATGGCCCAAATCAGCACGACCATTTGTCTCCTAATCGGTCGGGCCAAGGCAGGTCATCACATTCAATTGTTGGATACTAATTACTTGGAGCCTACACGTTATTACCCTCGTTTGTGGGATCTGATTAGTCGGCTAGAGACAGCCTGTGAACTAGTTTTTAGTGCCAGCGAATTAGTTTACCTAGTGACCATTTTATTAGGGAGTGGCTTTTCTCAAGAAGCGGGTCAGATTCAAGAAGACCTAAAAAATCAAACTCGTGCGCTCATTCAAGATGTGTCGCTCATTATTAATTTGGATTTGCTGGATGACCATAAGTTGCTGGAAGACATCGCGATTCATATGAATCAGCTCTTCACTCGTCTTCAAGCTAAGATTAGCCTGGTCAATCCGCTTCTAGCCGATATTAAAAGTAACTATCATGCTCTCTTCCAAGATGTCAAGTACCTCCTAACCAACGAGGGCAGTCGCTATGGCTTGCCAGCTACATGCCCACTTATATCGGATGACGAGATTGGCTTTCTAGTCTTGCATATCCAGGCGGCCATTGAGCGCAAATTTATCCAGAAAAAGGTGGTGATTGTCTCTCCTAATGGAATTGGTGTAAGCACCTATATTAATGCCAAGATACAAAGGTTCTTGCCAAACTTGCACGACATACAGATTGTGTCCTTGAAGCAACTGGAGAAATTAGAGGTAGAAGATATTTCCTTCATTATCTCGACGGTTCCTATTGAAGGCCTTAAGCGCCCAGTGATTACCATTAGCCCCTTATGTACGGAAGAAGACATGCGGCAAATTATGACGGCCTATGCCGAAGTAGTGGCCCGGCAGTCCACGCTCAACCAGTACCAAATGATGAATCATGGTAGGGGGCTAATTAATGGCATCTATAAGGGGAATTTCAAGACGCAAGAAGAGGCGCTCAGCTTCTTGTTAGATCAGCAGAAGGACATGAACCAGGCCAAGAAGACGCAAGTACTAGCCTCCATACTAGAAAGAGAAGCTCAACAATCCACCTATCTGGATAAGGGCATCGCGATCCCTCACGCTAATCCCCAATTAGTCGAGACTAGCAATATTTCGGTCTTACTCTTAGATAAGGCGATTGCCTGGGGTTACGACAAGGTGGATGTGATCGTCTTGCTTTTGGTAGCAAAAGAAGAAACCTCAAAGGTAGGGGATGTTATGTACTTTATTGTGGAAGGTGTCCGCAATAAACCTTGGTTACTAAAACAATTGGAGAACGACTATGGAATGTGTGAATGAACTACTAGAGAATGCCCAAGTGGTAGAGCGGGTAGAGGATTGGCAGTCAGCCCTTAGGTTGGCGGCACAGCCACTCCTGCTAAAGGGCAATATTAGCGAGGACTATGTGACCGCCATGATGGATTCAGTCATTCAAAACGGTCCTTATATGGTGATCGGAGATGAATTTGCCTTAATGCATGCAAGACCAGGGGAAGGGGTGAAGCAAATCGGAGTGTCCTTATTAATCGTTAAGCAAGCAGTCGATGTCTGTGGCAAGCCAGCTAAGGTCTTCTTAGTTCTAGCGGCCGTCGATAACACCAGTCATCTGGCTCTCTTGCAGGAACTCATGACCGTGTTCATGGATGAGGACAAATTCCAATTAATTAAGTCAGGGCAATTAGCACAAATCAAAGACAGGTTAAAGGAGGAAGTCAAATGAAAATTCTAGCAGTATGTGGATTTGGTGTCGGGAGCTCCTTGGTCTTAAGAATGACCGTCGAAAAAGTAGTCAAGGAACTGGGAATTGATGCGGAGGTCGAAAATACTGACTTATCAACAGCCAAAGCGACGCCAGCGGATGTCTACTTCACCAGTTTTGAATTACAACAAGAATTAGAAAAAAACCATTAAAGCTCCTATCTATCCAATTAAGAAATACATGGATGTCAATGAAGTAAGGGAACAATTTAAACGCTACCTAGCATCTAAAGGAGAATAACCATGGATATTATTACGGATAACATATTACGAAATCCCCCTGTATTACTTGGCTTAATCGCCATGTTCGGGCTTTTGGTTCAACACAAGCCTATCTCTGATGTTATCAAGGGGAGTTTGACAGCTGCCTTCGGGATGGTTATCTTGTCGACAGGGGTCAACATGTTGTTGGGTTCTATTGCGCCAATCAATACGGCTGTTCAAACCAGCCTAGGGGTCAGTGTGTCAGAAGGCTTGTCTGATGCTTCATTTACGGCTGAGTATGGTGGGACCGTGGGTGTCACTATGTTCGTAGCGCTTGCGCTGCACCTGGCGATTGCCAGATTCACACCGATTAAGACCATTTTCTTAACAGGTAACATGCTCTGGTGGTTCCCATTCGTGATTGTGGCTGGTCTGGTGGAAGCCAAGGTATCGGGTACTATGTTAATTATTGTGGGGGCCGTCTTATCCGCTCTCTACTGGTCATTGGGGCCATGGATTTTACACGTCGCTTTGTCTGGGATGCCACAGGGGATGATTCCTTCTTAATCGGGCACCCAACTGGTATTCTCTGTATCATAGCAGGGAGTGTAGCCCGTGTGGTAGGGGACAAGAAAAAATCAACCGAAGATCTTGATCTCCCTGCTGGGCTATCCTTCTTCCGCGAAATTTCCATCACCGGTGGCTTGGTCATGTTAGTCATGAACCTGATTGTAGGTTGCTTCATTCCAAGTCTAGTGCCAGCTAAGAATAACCTCATTAGCTACTCCATTCAATCTTCCTTAGAATTTGCTGGTGGCCTTTTGGTCTTGCTCTATGGGGTTCGCTTATTGATTAACCAAATCATGCCAGCCTTCCAAGGGATTGCTGAAAAAGTGGTACCTGGTGCCAAAATGGCTTTTGACGTACCAATCTTATTCAACTACCGGCCAAATGCTGTCTTAATCGGTTTTATTATCGCCATGATTAGTTCTACTGCTATGATTCTGATTGTGAACGCGACCAATGTCTTCGGGGTCTTGTTAGTACCGCTAGTCATCACCAGCTTCTTTGAATGTGGTGGGGCGGCCGTCATTGCTGAAGGGCAGGGTGGTCTGCGTGGTGCCATCATAGGGACCGCAGTCGCTGCCGCGGTCATGGTTATCTTGGTAGCCATTTCTGGGACCATGATGTCTACCACCATTCAAAACTGGCTCTTCGTCTTTGGTGGGAACGACCTATCCGTTATGTCGATGATTGGTAAGTTACTGGGGATGCTCTTTGGAGGTGCTTAGAAAGTGTTTGCCTATTTCCAAAGAATTAGGGAGATTCTAAGCCAGGTTGAGGAGCTGGAGGCTACTAGTCTGGCCCAGGCGGTAGAGATTCTGTCGGATGCAATTAAGAAGAAGCAAGCAATCTTCATCTTTGGTGCCAGCCATGCCGGGATCTTGGCTGAGGAAATGTTCTACCGAGCAGGTGGCTTAGTATCCATTAACCCTATCTTTGGGAGGGAGCTAATGCTCGATACACGGCCGATTAGTGCGACTAGCCGAATGGAGCGTCTAGTGGGCTATGGCCAGCTATTGGCCAAGAAAACCCCTTTTAAGGCTGGTGATGTTCTAATCGTCCATTCAGTCTCGGGACGAAATCCGGTTGCGGTGGACTTAGCCCTAGCTGCCAAAGAAAAGGGTGTCTATGTCATAGCTTTGACCAATCTCACCTATTCTCGAGCAACTAAGAGTCGCCATCCCAGTGGCCAACGCTTGTGTGATGTGGCAGACCTAGTCCTAGATAATCACGGCCATATTGGCGATGGGGCTTGCCAGCTTCCGGGTATCGAGCAGCCGGTAGGACCTAGTTCAACGGTGATTGGCGCCTGCATTCTTAACCATCTAGTAGTAGAAGTGAGTCGGAACTTAGCCCAATCAGGATTGAATCCTGTCCCTATCTTTTACTCAGCTAATTTGGATGGCGGAGATGACAAGAACCGGCAGATTTATGAGAGCTACCGAGAGGCCATTCATTATGACTTGTAGACCCAGATTTTAAGCAAAATACCCTGACTGCTCTTAAGGAAAGTCAGGGTATTTTGCTTGTTAAAGAGTTCTAAATTTTCTTCTTTAAAGTCAGATACTCTAGGGTATTTTTTCTTGTTTGGGTGTATAATAAGAATGAGTGCAGCTTAGCTTTTTCATAAAAAAGACGAATGATTACACAAAAATGATGGTGTAACTTATGGCTTTTTGTGGAAAAAGCTAGGGAAGTCTGATAAAATTTAAGTAAATTTAGACTAGGCACAGGATAATCGAAAGACTAGGAACTGGAGCTGGTTATATGGCAAAACGAAAAGTATATTTAATCTCTTTTGACGCATTTGGCTATGAGGATGTTGCCTTTGCGAGTAAATTACCTAACTTTAAGCGTCTCTTAGATAAGGGGACTTGGGTTAAGAAGGTCCAATCGACCTATCCTTCATTGACTTATGTGGCTCACACCAGTATTATGACAGGTTTGTTGCCTCTGCATCACCAAATTGTCAATAATACTAAGATTCAGCCAGAGCGTCATAGTCCTGACTGGCACTGGTATGCTAAGGAAGTTCAAGGGGAAACCCTTTACGATGTCTTCAAGCGGGCCGGCTATAAGACGGCTTCCTTACTCTGGCCGGTCATGGGGCGTAACAAGTCCATCGACTATAATTTAGCAGAAATTATTCCCAACCGCCCTTGGCAGAATCAGGCAATGGTGTCACTAGCTGCTTCCAGCATTCCTTTCTTGCTCAAAATGGAAGCTCGCCATGGTCACAAACGGGACGGCATTCAGCAACCGGCTCTGGATTATTTCCTAGAAGGGGTCTTGCTGGATACCATTCGTGATTACAATCCCGATTTCGTGACGGCGCACTTCCTGCAGCTGGATAGCATGCGCCACTACTACGGGGTCAATTCGGAACAAGCCAAGCAGGCCATTATCGACTTCGATGGTCGCCTAGGGCGTATTATTCGACTCTTAGAAGACATGGGCCAATGGGAAGACTGCCTCTTCGTCTTGGTGGGGGACCACTATCAACTGAATACCCATACCGTAGTGCGACCTAACCACTTACTCAGCCGCCAAGCTGGTTGGCAAACTCTGGGTCGTGACGGCACCATCAAGTCTTGGCAGGTTTACTGCAAGGGCGCGGATGGCTGTGCTTATATCTATCGCAAGCCGGGCGCTAAGATTACGGTCAAAGAAATTTTGGACACTTTACGGCCTATGATGCCTATGATTGAGACAGTTTACACAGCTCAAGAAGCGGCTGACTTTGGGGCGGACCCTAACTGCCTCTTCATGATTGAAGCCAAGAAAGGTTACTATTTCTTAGATGATTTGGCGGGTGATTTCCAAGAATCAGTGGATAATCCAACTTCGGATGCCAAGCTTCTACATGCCACCCACGGCTATCATCCAGCCCGCAATCACTATGCGACAACGGCCTTTTACCACGGGCCAGATGTGAAGGTTGGGCATGCCGTAGAGTCGGGAAGATTGATTGATCATGCGCCAACCATTTTATCGGCGCTCAAACTTAATTTCCATCAATATGTCGACGGGGAATGTCTTGTACGATATTTTCAGGTAAATAAAATATCAATTTGTCTAGTGGTATGCGTTTACATGAAACGCTTTCAGTGCTATAATAAATGTATAAACAAACAAAGGGAGGGATAGAATGACTTTCGCAGCATTACAAGAACAACTTTCGGAACACATCTATCATTTCAATCATGGTAACCATGAAGCAGCCTACCAGTTTTTAGGCTGTCACAAGGTGGACCAAGATGGAGTGACGGGCTATCGCTTCGCCATTTGGGCTCCTCATGCAGCCAATGTCTACATTCAAGGTGATTTCAATCACTGGCAGAATGAGCCACTCAGCCATATTGAAGGTGGGGTATGGGCTGGCATCATCCAAGGCGCCGAGCGGAGTCAGTGTTACAAGGTTGGGATTGACCATGGTAATGGTCATATCGAATATAAGATTGATCCCTTTGGTTTTAACTTTGAGATTGCGCCTAAGGATGCCACGGTTGTCTGGGGCTTGGAAGACTTTGAATGGTCTGACCAGGTCTGGATGAACCAGCAATGGCGTAAAAATAGCGTTCATTCGCCTCTCAACATTTATGAAGTGCACGCCAGTTCTTGGCGTCGCCACCCTGACGGTCGCACCTATACCTTTGCGGAACTGGCAGACAGCCTGATTCCTTATGTTAAGGAAATGGGCTATACCCATATTGAAATGATGCCACTCATGGATCATCCGCTGGATGCTTCTTGGGGTTATCAGATTACCGGTTACTATGCGGTTTGTGGCCGCTACGGGACTTTGGAAGAGTTCAAGGACTTCGTTAACCAAGCCCACCAAGCGGGCATCGGGGTCATCATGGACTGGGTGCCTGGTCACTTCTGCCGTAATGCCAATGCCTTGGCTTACTATGATGGGACGCCAACCTTTGAATACCAAGATGTCAACCGGGCTAACAATGTAGGGTGGGGGACGCTCAACTTCGACTTAGGTAAGAACCAAGTCCAAAGCTTCCTCATTTCCAACGCCATGTTCTGGCTTAAGGAATGTCACCTGGATGGTTTGCGGGTGGATGCCGTGTCCAACATGCTTTACTTGGACTTTGACCAAGGGCCATGGACACCTAACGAAGATGGCAGCAACCACAACCGCCAAGGGGTGGCTTTCCTCCAAAAACTCAATACCACAATCAAAGACCACCTGCCTCATGTCCTCATGATTGCGGAAGAAAGTACCGACTGGAAGGGCATCACCCATGCTGTTTCAGAAGGGGGCTTGGGCTTTGACTACAAATGGAATATGGGCTGGATGAATGATACCCTACGTTTCTTCGAGACCGATCCTTACTACCGACCACAGAATTTCCGCTTAATTACCTTCGTCTTTATGTACCAGTACAATGAACGTTATGTCTTGCCATTTTCTCATGACGAAGTGGTCCACGGTAAGAAGTCGCTCTTAGATAAGATTCCTGGCAGCCGCGAACCCAGTTTGAGACCTTGCGTCTCTTGCATGGTTACATGATGGCCCAGCCTGGTAAGAAGCTGCACTTTATGGGCAACGAGCTAGGCCAGTACCTGGAATGGCGTTACTACTCCGAGTTGGAATGGAAGGACTTGAGTTTCGAGTTCAACCGCGAGTACCAACACTATATGAAGACCCTCAATCAAATTGGTAAGGACTACAAGGCCCTGCATTATTATGATACTGAGCCAGCAGGTCTGACCGTCCTAGATGCTGACAATGTGGAACAGGCTGTCCTGACCATGATGCGGCAGGGTAAGGCTAAGCGTGATTTCTTAATCATTGCCTTGAACTTTATCCCGGTTGAACGTCAGGAATACCGAATTGGGGTGCCTTATAAAGGAGAGTACGAAGTCCTGCTTAACTCGCAAATGCAAGAGTTTGGCGGACGGTGGACCGAGAATCTGCCGGTCATGAAGACAGAAGAAGTGCCTCATGATGGACAACCTTACTCCATTGTCACAACGGTTCCTAGTCTGGGTGTGCTCTATATCAAACCCAAACGTGTTTACGGCGCTAAATAAAAGCTAAGAAAGGAGATGAAATTAACTGACTGTCTTTACGCCGAGTTAGTCAGCTAGTTTCGCATGTGTGTATATGAAACAAGATATGATCGCGATGATTTTAGCCGGTGGTCAAGGGACCCGTCTGGGTGTCTTAACCAAACAAACGGCTAAGCCAGCCGTTCCCTTTGGAGGGAAATACCGCATTATTGACTTTGCTTTAAGTAACTGTGCCAACTCTGGGATTAAGAATATTGGGGTAGTGACCCAGTATCAACCTTTAGAGCTTAACGAACACATTGGTAAAGGGGCAGCCTGGGGCTTGACTAGCCGCTCAGGTGGGGCCACTATCCTCCAACCATACTCCAGTTCAGATGGTGAAAAATGGTTCAAGGGGGACAGCCAATGCTATCTACCAAAACATCAGTTATATTGATTCCTTAGATCCTAAGTATGTCCTCATTCTATCAGGTGACCATATCTACAAGATGGACTATGCAGCCATGTTAGAAGACCACATCAAGAACAAGGCTAGCTTGACCGTTGGGGTTATCCCAGTTTCCATGAAGGAAGCCTCACGTTTTGGGATTATGAACACAGACCAAAATGGCCGTATTATCGAGTTCGAAGAAAAACCAGCTCAACCTAAGAGCAACCTGGCTTCCATGGGGATTTACATCTTCAATTGGGAAACCTTGCGCCGTTACTTGGTGGAAGACCAAGCTAAGAACCGCGAAATGGAAGACTTCGGTAAGAACGTGATTCCTGCCTACCTAAGCAATGCTGAAAACTGCTTCGCTTACTCATTTGAAGGCTACTGGAAAGACGTGGGTACCATCGAATCGCTCTGGGAAGCTAACATGGAATTCTTAGACCCAGAACATCCACTCAACATTAGTGAGGATACTTGGCGGATTTATACCTCCAACCCTGTGACACCGCCACAATTCTTAACAGAGGATGCGCAGATTAAGCACTCGCTAGTTGTGGATGGCTGTTACATTGCCGGCCAAGTGGACAACTCCCTCTTGTCGCGTGATGTCAAGGTAGGGCCTAATAGCCAGGTTGACCATTCTGTGGTCATGTCAAGTGCCACCATCGGTAAAGGCTGCCGCGTAGAGTATGCTATTATCGGTGAACAAGCCGTGATTGCGGACGGGGCAAGTGTCATCGGGACCCCAGACCAAATTGCCACTGTAGGATATGCTGAAGTAGTAGGAGGACCAAAAAATGATGGTGAAGAATAAGTTATGTGCGATTCTCAATTTGACCGAAGATGATCAATTATTAAAACCATTGACCCAAAACCGGCCCATTGCCGCCTTACCATTTGCTGACCGCTATCGGGTGATTGACTTCGCCTTGTCTAGCATTTGTCATGCGGAAATTGATTCAGTAGCCCTCTTCATCGCTGAATCTGGTCGTTCAATCTATGACCACATCCGTTCTGGGGCAGCTTGGGACTTGGATTCTCAAGTATCAGGTGGGATTTTCACCTTCTCTCAACAGAACTGGAAGCTCCGCCACCACCAAGAAAACCTCTACGAAGATTACTACTACAACCATCGGGTCTTTATGTCTCGGGCTAAGGCTGAGTATGTCTTTGTAGCTGGGTCTAAGATTATTGCCAACGTGGATATCCGCGGCGTCTTCCGCCACCATGTGGCTGAAGGTAAGGATATTACCCTAATCTACAAACAATTAGACAAAGAAAAATTAGGGGATCAAAACCCTAAATCTCGCGCCCTCAAATTCGATGCCAACCGCCAAGTCAAGGGATTGGTTGAGTACGGTGATTTAGGGGAGGAAGAGAAGGTAGATGCTTCCCTCAGCATGTACTTCCTCAGCGTGAAAACCCTCAACGATATCATTGACCGTGCAGTTGACGAAGAAGTCTACATGGAAGTGGATGAATTGATTCAACACTATCTCTTAGACTACACTGTCAACCCATACAAGTATACAGGCTATATGGCTAACATTGACTCCATTCAACGTTACTACAAGGCTAATATGGACATGTTAGACCGTCAAAACTTCACTTCCTTGTTCTACTCAAGCCAACCAATCTTGACTAAGACCAAGAACGGGGTACCATCCTACTATGCTCCTAGCTCTGATGTGCGCTCATCTGTCGTGGCCTCTGGTTCTTACCTAGCAGGTAAGGTGGAACGTTCGCTCATTTCCCGTAAGGTACATGTATCGGAAGGGGCTCATGTCAAGGATTCCATCATCCTGCAAGGGACTAAGATTGGCGATGGGGCACGTGTTGAATACGCCATCCTGGACAAGGGCTGTGTCGTTGAACCAGGTGCTCGTGTCATTGGGACACCTGACAATGTGGTCGTGATTAGCAAGAACACCGTCATTCCAGCAGAATAAAGGAGTCGCCATGAAAGTTTTATTTGCTTCCGCAGAAGCGGCACCCTTTTTCAAGACAGGCGGCCTAGGTGACGTTGCCTATGCCTTGCCTAAGGAATTGGCTAAGCAGGGCGTAGACATTCGGGTGGTCTTGCCTTACTACACCCAAACGCCTCAGCAATACAAGGACCAAATCCAAGAAATTGCCCATTTCCGTTTCCAATTAGGAGGCCGGAATGTCTACTGTGGTATTAAGTATTTGGAAATGGACGGGGTCAAGTACTACTTCATCGATAACTTGGCTTACTTTGACCGGCCGGCCCTCTATGGTCAATGGGATGATGGCGAACGTTTCGGCTACTTCTCAACGGCTATTATTGAGATGCTGGAAGTCATTGACTGGATTCCAGACATTATTCACTGTAATGACTGGCATACTGCTATGGTGCCCGTGCTCCTGGTGGACCGTTATCACTGGAAAGACCGCTTGCGTCATATCCGTAAGGTCTTGACCATTCACAACCTACGTTTTCCAAGGGTCTATGATCCGGTCATCCTGGGCCAAGTCTTCGGGACCGGCTATAATGTCTATACCGAAGATGGGGCTAAGTACTATGACCGGGTCAACTATCTCAAGGGCGGCATTAACTTCTCTGACCGGATTACTACGGTTAGTCCAACCTATGCCCATGAGATTACTACCCAGGCCTTTGGTGAGAACCTAGAAGGGGTCCTCAAGTACAATGAATGGAAATTAAGCGGGATTATTAACGGCATTGATTATGACCTCAATAATCCTGAGACAGACCCACTCATCCCACATCACTTTAATGTCTCGGACTTAAGTGGTAAGGCAGCTAACAAGGCGGCCTTGCAAGAACGCTTAGGCTTGCCAGTCAATCCAGATGTGGCCATGATTGGTATGGTCTCTCGCTTGACCGACCAGAAGGGCTTCCAGTTAGTGGAAGAACGCATGGAAGAATTACTGCAGGCAGAAGTTCAGGTGGTCCTCTTAGGGACTGGGGAGCCGCAATTCGAGCACTCCTTCCGTTACTTCGAGTCACGTTATCCTGACAAGATGAAGAGTCTCATTACCTTTGACTTGGGGTTAGCCCAACAAATCTATGCTAGCTGTGACTTCTTCTTGATGCCAAGTGCCTTCGAGCCTTGCGGTCTGTCACAACTCATGGCCATGCGCTATGGGACCTTGCCAATTGTCCATGAGACAGGGGGCTTGCGTGACACCGTTCAACCTTACAACCAATATACCGGGGAGGGGACAGGTTATTCCTTCAATCGTTTCGACGGTTGGACCATGCTCCAAACCATCTACTATGCGCTAGATGTCTACTATAACCGACCTGGCGCTCATAAGCAATTGGTAGAACAGGCCATGACCCGAGACTTCTCTTGGACCGGGCCAACCAAAGAATACTTAGCCCTCTACCATTCGCTACTTCAAGGATAGTTATCTCAGAAGAGACCAAAGCGCTTGCTTGCGTCTCTTTCTTGAGCTTATGCCACACTTGTTGAGGAGGAAATCAATGAAGGTCGATGCATTCAAAGACGCCTATAAGAAGAAGTTTGAAGACATGTTCATCGTGCCTTATACCTCTGGCAGCACCACCGAACAATTCCAAGCCTTAGGCCAATTATTACGCTCTATCTATACTGACAAATGGGTCCACTACAACCAAGAAAAACTAGACAGCAAGCAGAAGCAAGTCTTCTACTTCTCCATGGAGTTCTTGCCAGGTCGCCAGCTCAAGCGTTATTTGCTTAACTTAGACTTGTTAGACACGGCGCGGACTGCCTTAGAAGAATTGGGCTTGGACTTTTGAAGCCGTAGCGGCGGCGGAAGTCGATCCAGCCTTAGGGAACGGGGGCTTGGGCCGTTTGGCTTCTTGCTTCATGGATTCCATGGCGGCCACTGGCGTGCCGGGCAATGGTTGCGGTATTCGCTACCGTTATGGGCTCTTCAAGCAAAAATTCATCGATGGTTACCAAATTGAATTGCCAGAAAACTGGTTGCGTAACCCTAACTCTTGGGAAGTCCGCAAGGAATCCAAGGCGGTTATTGTTCGCTTTGGCGGTAATGTCTGGTTGGAAGCCAATCAGTATGGGGACTTGAAGCCGGTCTATGAGAATACCTTTGATGTCTTGGCGGTGCCTTACGATACGCCACAAATCGGCTATCGTAATGACGTGAGTCAACAACCTACGTCTCTTCACGGCCGAAATTCCGCCAGGCCACGAGTCTTATTTCACGACCCCTGAACAACGCAAGGAAATTCAAGAGATCACCGAAGTCCTCTATCCAGATGACTCCAACTATGAAGGCCGACTCTTACGCCTCAAGCAAGAATACTTCATGTGTTCAGCTGGGATTCAAAGCATTGTTCGTTACTTTAAGAGCTTGGACTTGCCTTTGGAGCGTCTTCCCTGATAAGGTGGCTATCCACATTAACGATACACATCCAACCCTCTGTATTCCAGAATTGATGCGGATTCTAGTCGACGAAGAGAGCCTGACTTGGGGGCAAGCTTGGAACATCGTTAAGAAATCAACTTCTATACCAACCACACCATCTTGGCGGAAGCCATGGAACGTTGGCCAATCTACATGATTGAGGGCCTCTTGCCACGGATTATGCAGATTATCTATGAATCAACCGCCGTCACTTGGTTAACAAGACCGCCCTCTACGGGGCAGAACTAGCCCACCGTACAGCCCCAATCGACGGAGACCAAGTTCTCATGGCCAACCTGGCCATTATTGCTAGCCACAGTGTTAACGGGGTAGCCAAGCTCCATACGGAGATTTTGGAGCACTATACCTTGCGGGACTTCAAGACCATCTATCCATTCCGCTTCAACAACAAGACCAATGGGGTGACCCACCGCCGTTGGGTGCAACTAGCCAATGAAGGCCTCAGCAAGGTCCTCGACCAATACATTGGAAAACGCTGGCGCTTCAAGCCACGGGAAATGAACATTCTCCAAGCCTTCCGTGACAATGATGAGGTATTAGAAAAACTACAAGAAGTCAAGCTATCCAATAAGGAACGCTTTGCCCGTTTCGTTAAGGAAGAGATGAAGCTCGACATTGATCCGACTGCCTTATTTGACGTGCAAATCAAGCGACTCCATGCCTACAAGCGCCAACTCCTGCAAGTCATGCATATTGTAGATCGCTACTTGACCCTCAAGGAAAATCCTAAGGCTGACTTTGCTAAACGGGTCTTCATTTTCGGGGCCAAAGCAGCGCCAAGCTACCACTATGCCAAGTCTGTCATCAAGATTATTAATGAATTGGCTAATTTGGTTAACAATGACCCAGCCATTGGCGACAAGATCAAGATTGTCTTCGTAGAAAACTATGGGGTTTCTCTAGCCGAATTGATTATTCCTGCTGCTAACCTATCCGAACAAATTTCCTTGGCGGGTAAGGAAGCGTCCGGGACTTCTAACATGAAGTTAATGGCTAACGGGGCTTTAACCATGGCGACCTTGGACGGTGCCAATGTCGAAATCTACGACCTAGTCGGTGACGACAACATCTTCCTCTTCGGTATGACGGCCGACGATGTCCAAAAATTGCGTGAGGCTAATAACTACTACTCACGGGGCATCTATGAGGAAAATCCACAGATTAAGCGTGTGCTCAATGCCTTCATTGACGGGACCATACCTAATATCGAAGCAGAAGGGCGCGAAATCTTCGATTCCTTGGTCCTCTACAATGATGAGTACTTCCTCTTGCAAGACTACCCAAGCTTCTATGAGGCGCAAATGGCTGCTGACAAGCTCTATCAAGAGCCCAAGGAATGGGCCAAACGTGCCCTGACCAATATTTCCTACTCGGGCAAATTCTCGTCAGACTACACCATCTTGCGTTACGCCGAAAGCATCTGGAATGTGTCTCCTGAGACCAACTTGCTTGGCGAAGGCTTCAGCAATCTAGACTAATCAGCACACAAGACCGAGATTCAGTCTCGGTCTTTTTTTGTGCGGTTTGAAAGTACTAGGCCTTATGTGGTCCTAAACACTAAATATAGTTAGTGAAATTCGCCTATCGTTCGCTATTAAGTAATGTGATGATTGCTTGTTTAGTCAAGAAGCACTTGCATGTGCAATAGTAAAATTTTGTTGCTGAAATACTGAAAAATACCGTGCATTTTACTAGTAGATGTATTATAATTAGCTACGGAATTAAATAGGTGGCGATTCACAATGAAGCTTTATCCTGACGAAGTGCTGGTGTTTTCTTTTTCATGGGGGAGGATGGGCATCAAAGTGATCATCTATTTGGTAGAATTAAGTTTAAGGGGGACAAGAGTCAATGTTCAGTAAGAATAATCGACTGATGAATGACCAACGTAAGGGCGAAAAAATCACGCGCTATTCCATTAAGAAGTATAGCTTTGGTGCTGCATCGGTTGCGGTTGCTTTCGGGATTTATTTTGCCAATGGGCCGGTGGTGTCGGCTCAAGAGCTAAGCAATAGCAGTAACGTGGTAAGCACTAGTCAAGTGCCAGTAGCGCCGGAGAGCCAATCACCTGATCAGGAGCAGTCGCAAGCAGCTAGCCAAGCTGCAGAGTCAAGCGCTAAGGAGCCTGAGGCTTCAAGTCAAGCATCAGAATCATCTAGCCAAGCAGACCAACAAAGTCAGGCGAGTGAGACCAGTCAAGAAGCGGCACAGGAGGTTTCAGACTCAGCACAGCCTGAAGTAAAAGCGAAGTCGCACCTCAAGCGGACAAGCCAGTGGTGAAAAACACCAGCTATCCAGTTAAAGCCAGTAGCCAAACCTACTAGCTCAGCTATGCCACGGCCAGTAGCCAAAGGCCAGAGCCATTCCCTACAGGGGACAGGTTTCCGCGATAGCGAGGCGACAGGGATTCCTATCAGGGACAGGTCCTGCCGGAGCAGACGATGCAACTGCTACGCCTCGGGTTGATAAACCAAGCTTGGATGAATCGCTTAAGAAGGACAGTGTTCAGTTAGCTAAGCAGATTAGTTGAAAGCTTGATTTTTCAGATAGCGCAAGTTGGAAAAACTTGGATCCACGTGGCGGTCTTCAGGTAGGGACTACCTTCACAAGGAAATTTCACCTGGCTATGTAGTGACCTTAACGGTCAAAGAGCTCAAGCCTTTTTAACTCAACTGAAATCTATAGAAAACGGGTCGTGGGTACTGCAACAGAGGGACCTATAACCCCAACGCTGAGAATGGTTTCTTACAATCTGCGCGAGATTATGGTAAACACCACCTCCTTCAGTTACAGGGGCAGCCCCAGAACCAATGGACGACCATACGTGACCAAGAGCTTCAATACTCAGAATCGAAAGACTCAATTGGTTTATCCAAAAACTCTACCAACTGGGGGTAAAGAAATTCGATATTGAGGCTACCTATCTTGGTAAGCGGGTGGCCCCTACAGTGGTTATGGCCGATGGTGAAGATGCCAGCCCAGGTGAATTCGCAATCTTTACTACTAATGGTTCGGGTTGGGAATACATGGGTGAATGGAAGAAGAGCAGTCCGGCCAAAAGAAGCTTATACGGTTATCACCAAAAATGTTGGATGATGAGGACGTTGGGTTAAAGGGGTCTTTTAATCTTAAAAGATAAGGCGTGAGACTGGTATAAATATCTCGAGTCCAGATACTGTGACAGGAGGTCTGGGTACTCAGGTCTTCGGACCAAACCGTTCTAACGAACGGACGGTTCCTGTCGTGATGACGCGTGGGGCCTCTGAAGTAGGATTTTATGTTGCATCATCTGGGCAACAAGCCATGATGATGGGCTTCCTCGTGGTAGATGGGAGTGATGGGCCTGAGAGTTATGGCGAAGCCTTCCATACCATTTCAGGACGTGACTCAGTGACCAACGCCCCTATTAATCAACCTTATTTAGGACAACACCAGCTGATATTGATGTTGAGTCAGCTAATGACTGGTTATTAGATGACCGTAAGGAAGTCGCGGATGAAGGGGTTGCTCAACTATTGACAGATGAGCAATTAAGCAACTCAAATGATTTGTTGGACTTAACTAAGGCCCAAAATGGGACTTACAAACTCAAAATCAAGGCTAGTCCGAATGGAAATCCACAAGCACATATTAAGGCTTGGATTGACTTCAACCAGAATGGGAAATTTGAAGATAATGAAGGCAGCGACATCAAGACTATTACGGCTGCTGGCGACCACACCTTAACCTTCCAAGCAATTCCTGGTCTGACTGGAGGTCAAGTGGACAAGTTGGGCATGCGTCTACGTATTGCTACTAACGCGGGTGATATTGAGTCGCCAACAGGTATTGCCTTCAGTGGTGAAGTAGAAGATATGCTCTTACACCGCATCTTCCCACCGAAAGGCGAGAAGCAAACAACGGATGGCTTCACGGGTGAGACCCCAGAATGCGACTCTTCACTTTACTACCAATGGAGGCAGTCGAGAAGATAATACTGCAACCATTGGCATGTCTAGCCAAGCGCCTCAAGTCTTAGACAAACAGGGCAATGTTTTGCAGTCAGCGGACGGCACGACTTATATTCGTCCTGAAGGGACCTATGTTGTGACCAGCAATGGCAATGACGTGCAAGTAGCCTTCACTCCAAATGCGGCCTTTTCTGGAACTGCTGAGGGAATTAACATTCGTTGGACTGACAGCAACGGCACCTCGACTGGTTGGAATTCTACTGAGGCGTCTGACCCTAATAAGAATGATCAATTATCCACTATGGACGGTCGTTATGTGCCAACCGTTCGGAAGATTCCTAACTATGAAACGAGTGGTATTCAAGGGCAAGATCAAAACAAAACGCTAGTCTTTAACGATGATGACACTAGTGCCACTCCTGTCACACCAGACGCTTCTCGTCCTGCAAGTTTTGTAGATGCAAGCGGACGGCCAGTAACAGGTAACACGGTGCCTGCCATGGCCAATGGCCAGCAAGTGGGGACCTATGAATTGGATCCAAACACCGGCCAAGTGACTTTCAAGCCTAACAAGAGCTTTTATGGCACGCCAGACCCAGTGGTGGTTCAAGTCAATGATGCCGATGGTAAAACCACACCGGGCGCGTTACCAACCGAGTGTAACCAAGGTGACGCCAACCAGCACCAATGCTGAGTCAACCGGCCTGCAAGGTCAACCACAAAGCGGTAAGCCAAGCTTCAACCCAGGTGACCAAGCCGTGCCGATTGATATGGCTAAACCAATGACCTTTGAAAATGGGACTGACACCTTGGTAGTAGCAGATCAAGGGACCTATACCATTAATGCAGATGGTTCCATCACCTTTAAGCCAGAGAAAAAATTCACTGGTAAGGCAAGCCCTGTAACCGTCAAACGTGTCGATACCAATGGTACCGAAGTGACCGCTACTTATACACCTAACGTGACCAAGGTCACACCAAGTAGCACACCAGCCACTTCATCAGGTCCTCAAGGTGTCCCACAAACAGGGACACCAGTCTTCAAGGAAGGCGATCCAGCGGTCCCAATCGACTACAGCAAGCAAATGACCTTTGACGATGGTCAACCTAAGAAGACGGTTGTCGGCGTAGGGGAATATACCATTAATTCAGATGGTTCCATTACCTTTACACCAGATAAGAAATATGTAGGAACCCCTGCTGCAGTGACGGTCAAACGTGTTGACGAGAATGGTACCGAAGTGACGGCGACCTATACGCCAACTGTGACGGAAGTGACGCCAAAAAGTACCAATGCAGTCTCAAGCGGCCTGCAAGGTCAACCACAAAGTGGCAAGCCAACCTTCACCCCAGGTGATCAGGCTGTGCCGATTGATATGACCAAAAGACATGACCTTTTGATGATGGTCAAAAAACTAAGAAAGTGGATAAAGTCGGGACTTATGTCATTGAGTCAGACGGCACGATTACTTTCACGCCAGACAAGCAATATGTGGGGACACCAGCTCCAGTAACTGTCAAACGTGTCGATACCAATGGCACCGAAGTGACGGCCACTTACACCCCAACAGTTACGCGAGTAACACCAAGAAGCACCAATGCTGAGTCAACTGGGTTGCAAGGTCAACCACAAAGTGGCAAGCCAACCTTCACCCCAGGTGACAAGGCTGTGCCGATTGATATGACCAAAGACATGACCTTTGATGATGGTCAAACAACTAAGAAAGTGGATAAAGTCGGGACTTATGTCATTGAGTCAGATGGTAGCATTACTTTCACGCCAGACAAGCAATATGTGGGGACACCAACTCCAGTAACTGTCAAACGTGTCGATACCAATGGTACCGAAGTGACGGCCACTTACACCCCAACAGTTACGCGAGTAACCCCAACCAGCACCAACGCTGAGTCAACAGGCCTGCAAGGTCAGCCACAAAGTGGTAAGCCGACCTTTACCCCAGGTGATCAGGCTGTGCCGATTGATATGGCAAAACCAATGACCTTTGAAAATGGGACGGATACTTTAGTTGTAGCCAATGAAGGAACTTATACCATCAATTCAGATGGCACCATTACCTTCCAACCACTTAAGCAATTTACTGGCAAGGCGACTCCAGTGAAGGTTAAACGCGTCGATACCAATGGCACGGAAGTGACTGCTACTTATACACCTAACGTGACCAAGGTCACTCCAAGCAGCAGCCCAGCTACCTCAACAGGTCCTCAAGGTGTGCCACAAACAGGAACGCCAGTCTTCAAGGAAGGGGATCCTGCGGTTCCAATTGATATGGATTCGCCAATGACTTTTGAAGATGGTCAGCCTAAGAAGACAGTTCAAGGTGTAGGGGAATATTCAATCAACCCAGATGGGACCATTACCTTTAACCCAGACAAGCAGTATGTGGGAACACCAGCCCCAGTTACTGTTAAACGTGTGGATAAGAATGGGACGGAAGTGACGGCCACTTACACTCCAACAGTTACGCGAGTAACGCCAACCAGCACCAACGCTGAATCAACTGGTGTTCAAGGTCAACCGCAAAAGGGCACACCAACCTTTACTGAAGGGAACCCAGTGAGTACCACTTGATGACACGAAACCAATGACCTTCGAGGATGGTTCAAGCACTAAGAAGGTGCCAAATGTCGGGACCTATGTCATTGAGTCAGATGGTACGATTACCTTTACGCCAGACAAGCAATACGTTGGGACTCCAGCTCCGGTAACAGTTAAACGTGTCGACAAGAACGGCACGGAAGTAACGGCTAAGTATACTCCAACCGTGACTAAGGTAGCACCAACTAGCACTTTTCCAGCGGCTTCTACAGGTGTCCAAGGTCAACCACAGACAGCGACGCCAGTCTTCACTCAGGTGACTCAGCCGTGCCAATCGACTTGGATAGCCCAATGACCTTTGAAGATGGCCAGCCAACTAAGACGGTGCCAGGTGTCGGGGTCTACACCATCAACTCAGATGGCTCTGTCACCTTCACACCAGACAAACAATATGTCGGGACCCCAGATCCAGTGACAGTTAAACGTGTGGACAAGAACGGTACGGAAGTAACGGCTAAGTATACTCCAACCGTGACAAGAGTCACCCCAACCAGCACACCAGCGACTTCGACAGGTGTTCAAGGTCAACACAGACAGCGACATGTCTTCACTCCAAGTGATCCAGCCGTACCGATCGATGTGGATAGTCAATGACTTTCAAGACGGTTTCCAAGCACGAAGAAGGTTCCAGGTGTAGGTGTCTACTCCATCAACCCAGATGGCTCCATTACCTTCACCCCAGACAAGCAATATGTTGGGACCCCAGATCCGGTGACAGTTAAACGTGTCGACAAGAACGGTACGCAGAGTAACGGCTACTCTACACTCAACCGTAACCAAGGTAGCACCAACCAGCACGCAACGCTGAATCAAATGGTGTTTACAGGTCAACCACAAAGGGCGCGCAACCTACTGAAGGGAACCCATTGGTACCAATTGATGCGGATAGCCCAATGACCTTCGAGGACGGCTCAAGTACTAAGACTGTGCCAAACGTTGGTGTCTACACCATCAACCCAGATGGTTCCATTACCTTCACCCCAGACAAGCAATTTGTTGGGACTCCAGATCCGGTGACAGTCAAACGTGTCGACAAGAACGGTACACCAGTCACCGCGACTTACACTCCATCTGTGACCAAGGTAACGCCAACTAGCACGCCAGCCACTTCAACTGGAGTGCAGGGCAAGAAACAAACAGCTCGTCCAGTCTTTACGCCAGGGAATTCATCGGTGCCAATGGATGATACCGTGCCAATGACCTTCGAAGACGGCACCACCACTAAGACCGTCATCGGCGAAGGGGTCTACACCATCCAAGCAGATGGTTCCATCGAGTTTGTACCAGAGAGACCTTCACGGGCCAAAGGTTCGCCATTGACGGTTAAACGCGTTGACAGAACGGCAGCACGTTGACGGTTACTTACTCAAACTGTTGTCCCAGTTAAACCAGGTGCCAACGACGACTACTCAGGCGTGGTTAGCGCCCAAACAGGTCAAGTTAAGTTTGTACCAGGTCACTGCCAATATTGACGGCACTGAACAAAGCGTGGACTTAGTTCCAGGGCGGCACTCAAGTTTGTGGTCAATGGCGACAGTAGCTGACACCCTATTCAGCCTTGGACCAAGTAGGTAACAAGTCGGGACCTAGCAACGCTAAAGACGGAACCGTGACCTTCACCGAAATCCAGGTTACGTGGTCAGACGGTCCCAGCTCGCATTCAAGCGACTGACGTCAAACGGGACAACTGCTGAAGCAACTTACTCACCAGTTGTCAACGCTAGCGTAACTAGCGAGGGCATGAAGGGTCAAAGTCAAAGCAGTTACCAGACTTCAATGGCCAAGTGGATACCAAAGTTCCAGCTTACTGCGAAGGTGGGGGGCACCAGCGTGACGGTTCAGGACAAGGACTTACACCGTCAACCTGAGACAGCCAAGTGACCTTCACGCCAGAAGCAGACTTTATTGGCCAGGCGAGGTCAGTGCGGTTATCCGTCGTGATGTCAGCGGGGAAAGAGCTGAAGATTCAGTACATCCCAACAGTATGACGGACAAGCCAAGACACAAGATACGACTTCAACCGGCTACCCAGGTGAAAAACAAACCGGGACGCCAGTCTTTGAAGGCGATGTGGATCTGACCATCCCAGCTACCTTCGAAAATGGTCAAACTGAATTAACCGTACCGGGAAGGGACTTGTTCTAACCCAGATGGTTCTGTGACCTTCACACCGAAGCAGGCTTCTTAGGCCAAGCAAGTGGTGTGAAAGTAGTTCGGGTTGACCGTAACGGGCGCAAGGTGACGGCACAATATGTGCCAAGCGTTGTGCCAGTGCCAGTCGCTCAAGTGAGCCAGAGTTGCAAGACAAAGGGCTCTTACCAGCAACTGGTGAAGCCCCAGACTATAACTTTCTTCTCAGGTGTGGCCTTGACCATCTTAGCAAGTGTCGGCCTGTAGCAACGCGCAAGCGCTAAAGCGACGAGATGAAGACCCAAAGACTAGTCGATGAGGGACCAGCCCCAGCTTTCAATTGAGAGCTGGGGCTTCTAACGCAGGTGAGCTTGCATTCACGATGTGTAATGAGAATCAAATGAGAGAGAAGGAGGGCATTCGCATGACATTTACAGCAACTCAAAGTTGGCAAAGCTGGCATAGATAAGTTGTGTATATGTTCTGGAACTTTATAGATGCAACTTTTAGCGTGGTCTAAGATGCATCATGTTGGCGAATTTGTTCTCCGAATCAGGAGATTAAGAGCCGCATAGTCGCTACTATGTGGCTCTTTTTGTATCTTAGCTGGCTTTGACTTTTGATTAGATGAGACAAGCAAAATTAGAGGAGGAACCCTTATGACACAGATTAACACAAACACCAACAGGCTTTTTCGGAGAATTTGGCGGCAGCTATGTGCACCAGTTGTACAAAAAGCCTTGAGACCAGATTGGCGGAAGCCTATGACCGCTACAAGGATGACCCAGTTTCTGGCTGAATACCACCATTATCTCAAGGACTACTCAGGTCCGTGAGACCCCCTCACTATGCGGAGAGTTTGACCCAACATTTGGGCGGGGCCAAGATTTTACCTCAACTGTGAAGACCTCAACCACTTGGGGCCCTAAACTTAACAATGTCATCAGGCAAATCCTACTAATGGGCCGCAGCATGGGTAAGAGAAGGTCGTTGCTGTAAACAGGGCTGTGCTAACACGGGGTGGCGACAGCTGCTGCTGCAGACCAAGTTTGGCATGTCTTGTGACATCTACATAGGGGCTCTAGACGTGGAGCGCCAACGTCTCAATGTCTTCCGCATGGAAATGCTGGGGCCACAGTGCATGCCGTGCATGAAGAGCGAACCCCTCAGGAAGCCGTTGACGCTGCCTTTTGCAGCATGGATTCAAGGCGTGAGGACACCTTCTATGTCCTAGAGTCGACAGTGGGCCCTCACCCTTATCCTTCCATGGTCAAGACTTCCAGAAGGTTGTGTGCCAAAGAGGCTCGCCGTCAATTCTGGAAAGAAAGGGCGCCTGCCTGACATGGTCATTGCTGCTGTGGGTGGTGGCTCCAATGCATTGGGGCCTTTTGCTGAATTTCACTGATAGCCAGGTAGCTCTAGTAGGGGTTGAAGCTTAGCTGGCCATGGGCTCGACCGTCATGCATGCCAACCTGGGGAGGGTCAGGATGTGGATGGCATGAGACCTACGCTCTCTTCAATAAAGAGTGGTTCCCGTGCCAGTCTATTCTATCTCGCCGAGCTGGACTGATCCTGGGGTGGGGCCAGGGCATGCACTATCTCTAAGGATGCTGGTCGGGCTCGACATGTGCCAGCAACGGATGCGAAGCGGTTCGACCCTCGCTGCTGACCCGTCTGGAGGTATTGTTTCCAGCCATTGAGAGCTCTCACGCTCTGGCGGAAGTCATTAAGCGAGCTCTCTCAGATGTCGCCTGACCAAATCATCATTGTCAATGTCTCGGTCGTGGGGACAAGGACGTGGCAGCTATTGCCGACTACCTGCAAGCTCGTCAGAACTCAAATTATAGCAAAAGAGACAGACCTTTTCAGGGGGTCTGTCTCTTTTGCTACTCAGTCTATTAAGTTAAGAGGAGATGGGCTAGCCTAGAGCCAGGAGTCCAGCCGTCATCAGGGCCAGCTGCCTCCCTAAGTGGGCCAGCCAGATGTGAGGCTGAGCTTGACAAAGACTAGCAATCCCAGGACTAGCGAGAGAGACAGAGGGCTGGTAGCTTGATGGCGCGTGGAATTTGAAGCAAGCGGCGCATGGCTGGACCTCCTAACTCTTGCTGGAGACAATCTTCTCGTAGCTACGTGAGTAATCCAAGAAGACTAGGAAGTAGAAGAGGGTGATGGCCAGGGCGGTGCCGATGGTTGGAATCAAGATATCTTCTAGGCACGCATGCGGAAATCAAGCGCAGAGATCAGGGACTCATCATGGTAGGCACCCGCTGGTGGAGAGAGGGCCAAGATAATTGGGGCGAAGAAGACCACAGTGATTTGCTTGCGGATGGTCTTGTGGATGGCTTGCTTGGTCCAGCCCGACCTTTTGAAAAGGATTCAAAGCGTTCCCGTCTTCAGGCCTTCGAAGATGCTGCTGGCAGTAGAGTGGTCGAGGCTAGGCCTAGTAGGAAGATAGCTGCTGAGAAGATGCCGATGAAGAAGATGGAGCCAATCATCTGCATGTAGGGTCATGGATTTCTGCCTTAACTAGGAAGGAAGCATTAGAGGAATGCCTTCATCAACATGCACTGTTTTTGAGCACTTCTTCAAGATGCTCGGCAGAAGCTAGTTGTTGGTCGTGACTAGCCTGGCTATTGGCATAGACTGTGTAACGACTGATGAAGTTAGTGCCTGCTAGCTTGTCTTGGATGACGGACAGGTCGGAGACAACTAGAGGGTCCGGTGATCAACGAAGTTCATAGTGAAGTCTGGTGCTGAGTCTCCAAGGGTTAGAGGCCAGGTGTTCTTGAATTTGGAAGTTTTGGCCCGCCACTTGGATCTCTTGATTCTTGCGCTCGGCCGCGCTCGCTTGATTGTCGAACCAGAGGACTTGGTTGGCTGCCAATTGATAGTTTTGGCCACTAAGTGATTATAGTCGGCAAGGCTGATGTATTGAGGTGGCGCTTTCCTTATCCGGATTATCATGTTTGACCATGCCTGTCTCGCTGTCGACGCATGACTTCTTGGCCAGTAAAAGTCATGGCCATGGAATTTACCAATGACTTGGATGTGAGTGGGTCTGATCCATGTCCACTAGGGTCTAATTGATATTTCTGACCAAATTGACATTGCTCATCTCAGCTTCTGGCTAGCATCCCCACTAGGCATTTGATAGGAGTAGTTGAGACTGAGACTATAGTCAGTGGATAGAAACAGTTGTGGCTGACTCGGTCCCTAGGAGGGAGATCCCGCTGATAAGGTCACCAGCGCCATGGTGGAGAGTGAGGCAGATGGTTGCCAGTCCGACCCCATTTTTACGCATACGGAAGATCAGGTTAGAGGTGGAAATAAAGTTCTCAGGCTTATAGTAGTAGGACTTGCGGCCTTTGAGGAACTTGAGCAGGGTAATGGAGCCTGCCTGGAAGAGCAGGTAGGTCCCAGCTGTTACTAAGAGGACCGCCAGGAAGAAGACCATGATGGCAGCCAGGGCATTTTCAATGCTTAAGGCCAAGTAGTAGTCCCATAGCCCATGAGGCCTAAGCCTATTAAGGCGATGAGCCAGGTAAAGCGGCCCTTCTTCTCCCCGCGTCGACTTTCGCGGACTAACTGCAGGGGCTTGAGACGGAAAATCCGCCAGCTATTGATGACAATTAGGCTTAAGTAGAGGAGAAGGATTAAAAGTCGAGACAGGGTCCACAGTATTGGGGCTGGAATTTGGTATCCAATTCAGGTTCAAATCCATAATCCGTTGATAGGGGGCCGGGATGAGGGCGATTGACTAGGACGCCACTGGCAATCCCAGCTAGGGCCGACAGGCCACTGAAGACAGTAATTTCAATCCACATGAGGGAGAGTAGGTGGCGCTCAGGGCCTCAGTATGCCGTGAGGCCATATTCCTGGTTCTTTGGTTTGAAGACGAAGCCGTGGTATACTAGATAATAGCGGCCCCGGTAATGGCTAGGATAATCATGCAGAGCAGAGACGGTCACGATGGAAGGACCTCCCCGCAGGCTAGACATCGCTAGGATTAAAGGCCAGGGTGATGAAGTTATGAGAGGAGGGCTACCGAGGTCACAAGGCAGGGCAGGGCCCATAGAGACGGTAATTCTTGCGCAGGTTGGCCAGCGCTAAGGGAAAAAGTACTTTACTCATCTTACTCACCTCGACTTGCCATGGCGGTCAGGGTGTCACTGATTTGTTGGAAGAAGGCGGTGTCGGTCTTGTCCCCGCGGAAGAGTTGGTGATAAGTATGCCGTCGCGAATGAGAGGACCCGCTTAGCCTTGCGCGCAGTCGTAGAGTGGGTGACCATGAGGATGGACTTTGGCCCTGGCGGTTAATGGCTTCAAACGGATCCCAGGAATCATGGCTGAGGACTTGGGTCTAAGGCCCTGTGGGATTCGTCGAAGCTACCAGAGGGAAGGTTGGGTGATAATGGCCCGACCAATGGCTACCGTTGTTGTTGCCCTAGATAATTCATAGGGGAACTTGTCTAGAGGTCACCAATGCCTAACAGGTTAACAACCAGCTTAACCCAGCTATCCATTTGCAGCAGGTTGGTTGGACAGAACCAGGGTAGGATCATGTTGTCCTTAACGGATAGGGGTGTCTAAGAGGTTGAAGTCTTGGAGAGACGAGCCCAGCTCATTACGGCAGGCCGCCACATCAGCTTGCTTAATGGTGGTGGTGTCTTGGCGTTGAGATAGAACCAACCCTGGTTGGCTGATCTAGAGGGCCAAGATATTGAGCAGGGTGGTCTTACAGAACCTGATTTCCCCATGATGGCCACATATTCACCTGCTTCGATCGAAAAGTGAATATCCTTGAGGGCTTGGACACTTGGCCGCCAGCAATATGATAAGTTTTTGTACGTGTTGAACATCTAGTAAAGTCATGTCAGTCACTCCTTCTTGAGTTATTTGATAGTTTCATTATATAAAAACCGGAAATTGCCTTACCTTAGCTTTTGGCGCAATTTCCGGTTTAATCTCATTAGTGTCACTTTGGCGTGACTGACTTAATCTCAGGCTAGTTGGCTTGATTCAAGTCTAGTTGAACTTGAGTTCCTTGGCCCACTGGGACTGAAGGCTTAGACCAATACCTAGATTGGCGGCGATGGCCTTGCAGAGGTAGAGGCCCAAGCCAGAGGATTGCTGGGAAACCCGGCCGTTAAAGCCTGTAAAGCCACGCTCAAAGACCCGAGGAATGTCCTGGAGCCATGGATGCCAATGCCTGTGTCGGCAATGGTAAAATACCCTCTTGAATACTAATCTTAATGTTCCCTTGCAGGGTGTACTTGATAGCATTGAACAGGAGCTGCTCAAAATCAGCTCTAGCCACTTGCGAGTCGGTCACATGAGACATGTCGAGACCTTCAATTCAGGGTCAGAGGCTTATGGATAAAGAAGCTGGCGTATTTTTGACTACTTGATTGACTAGGTCCTGAATCTTAACCGATTCTAACTGCAAATCTTGGTGGAAGGTATCCATACGCAAATAGTGTAAGACCAAATCGACATATTGGCTAATCTTGAAGAGTTCCTGTTGCAGGAGAGGCCGGAGGGGACCCGTTGGATCCCATTGCTCGACCAGAGGTTGGGCAGCCGACAGGGGTGTTTTGACCTGGTGGGCCCAGAGAGTGTAGTAGTCTAGCTGTTCATGGTGGTTGGCTTGATAGGCCTGTTGGGCTTGGAGCAGTTGGTGGTGAGCTTCTTGCAGGCCCTGCCAGAATGGTTTGCTCAGCCAAAGTGCTATTAGAATCACTTGAGATGGTACTGGTGATTAGTCAGCTGCAGCTCAACCCGTTGGCTGTGGCGCCATTCCTTCCAGGCATCTAGGCCCGCCAGGATTACTTGTAAGACCAGGCTTAGGGTCAAGATATGAGGGCAATGTCCTGGTATTGGGCAAGGCCAGGGCCGAAATCAGCAGTAGGCCGTCTTGTAAGAGCTGCTGACCAGTAGCCAGCGGCGGTCTGCGCAGCCAGGATAGAAAAAAGTTAGGCTTCATGAGCAGTCACTAGGCCAGTAGTCCTTTCTTGGTATGGATGAAGTCCTCCAGGCCCACGCCTTCTAATTTCTTGCAGAGCCAGGGCCATGCTGACACTAAGGGTGTTGTCGTCGATGAAGACTTCACTGGACCAGAGTTCCTGCATGAGTTGGTCGCGGCTGACATGAGTGGCCAGCTGAGGCGAAGGACCCGAGAATCTGGAATTCGTTCTTGGTTCAAATCGACCAAGTTACCCTGGTGAGTGGAGTTGGGTGGTCTTGAGATTGAGCATGTGCCCCCGTGATACTCGGAAAATTCTGTCTCGGCGGTCAGCTCCATAGGCCCGACGCATGAGGCCTTGGATTTTTGGCTACCAGGGACCATGCTGTCAAAGGCAGTAATGTAATCATCTGCCCCATATTGATGGACATAACGATTTCGGTGGCTTGGTCATGAGAGGACAGGAAGAGAATGGGTACATTGGAGACCTTGCGAGTTCCTGGCACTAGTAGTAGCCGTTAAAGACGGCAGGGTGATATCCGGAGAATGACTAACTGGGGTGAGGTCTGGAGGTAGAGGTCCAAGACCTTATCAAATTCCTGGACTAGGATGACCTCATAGTGCCAGGTGGCCAGGATATTTTTGGATGGATTGGGCGATATAGGGTCGTCTTCGACCAGTAGAGATCTTATACATGAGAGCCCTCCTTTGCTTCTATTATAGTGTGGCATGAGGACGCCATAGCGCCAAGTCTCCAGGGGGACAGGAGAATTTGCAATCTATGAGCAAAAAGACTTTACTTTTGGAACTTGTTCCATTATAGTATCAGAGTGGTAGATTAATTAAGAAAATGATTAAGATGCATTGCTTTCTCTGATTATTTAAATGATGTATTACTAGAAAATAAGGAGAGAGTCATGTTAAACGGTACAGTGAAATTCTTTAACGTCGATAGGGCTTTGGCTTCATCGCTGGTCAAGACGGAGTCGATGTTTTTGTACATTTCTCGAATATCAAGCGGAGGTTTCAAGACCTTGAATGAAAGGCCAAGCGGTCTCCTATGACGTCCAGAAACATCGCGCGGTTTGCAGGCATTAATGTGGTTGCTATCTAGTGATATAAAAAGAGGCTGGAAGCTAATGAGCTTCCAGCCTTTTAATATTTATAGCTTGCCTAGTAGTAGCCCAGAGCGACACAGGCTAGCCTAGAACTGAGCTGCTGGCCATATGAGCAGGGCTTAGAATAATGGCCCGCCTGCAGGGGTTTGAGATTCTCAAGCTGAAGGTGGAGAAGGTGGTAAAAGCTACCGCAGAGACCGGTGATAAGTAGCAGCTGATCGCCTTGGAACCAGGCTTAGACGCCCTAGAGTGCGCTAAGCAACCTATCAGGAAACTACCCACTAAGTTGATGGCCCAAGTTTTTGGTGGGAAGCTGCCTGATAAGGCAAGACCTAGCAAATAGCGTAAAAATAGCCCCAAGGCACCGCCGACACCTACTAATAAAAATTCCATGTCATACCCTCATGACACAGTATAACAGACCGTCGGACTTGAGGAAAGTATAAAAAGACTGGGAGCTGGTCCCAGTCTGTTAAGCTGTTATGGATTGACAACATATTCTGACATGACATCTTCTTCACCTTAGCCAGTAGTTACCAGCGAAGTTAGGAGTTACCAAGGAGATGGTGCCATTCTTGTTGTGGAAGAGATAGTGGTATAACCAGATTGACGCTCATTCCGTGTGACAATGAAAAGCTGTGGAATGAGGCGGGTATTGACCTTAACGGTCCGGATACCAGAACCATCTGCTGGAGATGAAACCCAATTTCTTTGGTTGGGCCGTCGACTACTTGGAAGCGATAAGTATTTTGCTTACTATCGTTGAGAGGTAGTTGAAGGACATGGTGTGGTTGGTGAATTCTGAGGCTGTAATCACTTGGCGCGATTGACAGATTGCTTGTGATAGGCCAATGGGCTAAAGTTCTTGGTGTCTACCCGATAAGGGGACTGATCTGCCGGTACAGGTTGTACGGTATTGTAGTCAGGTTTTTTGGTGCCAGACTCCAAGTACTCAACATAAGGCGTCGCAGGATCTGGTTTTTGACGAGTGTTAGTCGCTAATTTAGGGAAAGCCAGGGAAATGGTCCCAAATTTGTTATAGAAGAGGTAGAACTGGTGACCGCGAATGGCTAAGCCATTGCTTGGGTCGCTAGTTACCGTTACCCGAGTGTTAACATAAATGGTCCGCGTGCCTTCTTCAGGATAGGCAGACTGAAGTTGGATGGTTTGGGTTGGAATTTGTTCAAAATTGACAGAATAGGAAATTCCTTGGGTATAGAGGGTCTTGCTATCAGCGTCTAGCTGGAAGGAATCAGGTTGTAACCTAAATCAACGGCTGGACGTCCATAGGTACGGTTGCCAAGATTCTCTACAGGTACTCCATAGATGTAATCATCTTGGGCGGATGCTTGGCTGAGAGGTAGGGTCAGTCCTAGCAGCAAACCTAAAAGCCAAAATAAGCTAATAAATCGTCGCATTCTTATTACCTCCTTAATCGAATTGAAACGTATTTACCTTATGTTCCTATTATAAATTTCTAAACAAAATAGATTCAAGGAAAAAGATGACTTTTTTGCGTTTTTCTAATGTCTTTTCTATGCAAAGGCTTGCCAAAGGGTGCTATAATAGGGTATCGATTATTTTAAAACTCAGAATGGAGCGATCAAGACCATGTCAAAAACAATGGCGATTAACGCTGGTTCTTCAAGCTTGAAGTTCCAATTAATTGAAATGCCACAAGAAACGGTAGTTGCAAAAAGGTTTGGTGAGAGCGGATTGGTTTGGATAACTCAATCTTCGCAATCGAATACGGCGACGACCAAAAATTTGAACTTGTAGAAGAGATTGCGACCCACGACCGGGCAGTTGAACTCTTATCGAACACTAACCGGATTAGGGGATTGTCAAAGACTACCACGAAATCACTGGGGCTGGTCACCGTGATCGTAGCAGGGGCGAACTCTTCAGAGAGTCTGCCTTAATCAATGATGAGTCATCCAACAAGTGGCTGACTTAGGCGAATTTACCGCTCCACAACCCAGCGGAAGCTGCGAGTAATGCGCGCCTTCAAAGGAACGTTTACAGAAATCACTATGGCAGCTGTCTTCGATACTTCTTTCCATACAACTATGCCGGCGGTTAACTACCTCTACAGCTACCATACGAGTACTATGAAAAATTCAGAGGCTCGTGAGTATGGAGCGCACGACTAGCCACCACTACGTAGCACGTCGTGCAGCTGAAATGATGGGCAAAGACGTCAAAGACCTCAAGATCATTACCTGCCACTTGGGCAGCGGAGCTTCTATTACTGCTGTAGACGGCGGGATCTCTGTAGATACTTCATGGGCTTCACACCATTAGCAGGTTTAACCATGGGGACTCGTACGGGGATATCGACGCTTCCTTAATCGCTTTCGTGATGCAAAAACTTGGCATTAGCGATGTAGCTGAAATGGTCAACATCCTTAACAAAAGTCCAGGTCTCTTAGGGATTTCTGGCGTATCAAGCGATATGCGTGACATCTTATCAGCAGCTGGTGAAGGTAACGAACGTGCCCAATTGGCTCATGATATCTTTGTCAACCGTGTCCAAAAAATACATTGGTCAATACATCGCGAGTTTATGAACGGGGTAGATGCCATTGTCTTCACTGCCGAGATTAGGAGAACTCTATCCAAATCCGTGAGGAAGTCATCAAAGGCATTACCGTGTTCGGTTGTGACATTGATACTGAACGTAACAACACGCGTAAAGAAGCCATCATCTCACCAGAAGGTGCTAGGGTTACCGTCCTTAACGTACCAACTAACGAAGAAATGGAAATCGCGCGCGAAGTTGAGCGCCTAAAACAAGCTTAATAAGAGCATGACAAGGACTGGGACAAGGTGCCCAGTCCTTTTTTTGCCGCTATATCAGCAGGCAATTTGTCAGTTTTTATGATACCGATATCAATCGTAAATCTTTCCCTTTATGAGCTTTACTTTTAGACTTGTAAACGCTAATATATAAGTGTAAGTACGTGTTGGAATCTTCATGTCATTATTATGAATTGTCACTTTGCCAACTGAGATTCCGACAACATGTGCGAAGGGTAGAGAGACAATTAGCACTTATAGAAAGGAGACACAAGATGAAAAAATTCTTGAGTTTTGAGTTCTGGCAAAAGTTCGGTAAAGCCCTCATGGTCGTTATCGCCGTTATGCCAGCAGCTGGTCTTATGATCAGTATCGGGAAAACCTTAGCGATTAGCTTTGCGTCTATTCCATTTTTAGTTACTACCGGTGGTGTCTTAGAAAACATCGGTTGGGCAATCATTGTTAACTTGCACATTCTCTTCGCGCTTGCGATCGGGAGAACTGGGCTAAGGACCGTGCGGGCGGTGCCTTCGCAGCAGGTTTGGCCTTCATCCTCATTAACCGTATTACGAGTGCAGTCTTCAACGTGAGCGACAAGATGCTCTTAGATGAAACTTCTACCACCATACCTTGTTTGGTACGCCAATCATGGTTAAAGGTTTCTTCACCAGCGTGTTGGGTGCACCTGCACTAACATGGGGTATTCGTAGGGATTATCTCGGGTTTCTTGGGGCTAATGCCTACCAACAAAGTCTACAACTTCCGTAAGTTGCCTGATGCCTGGCCTTCTTCAGCAGGAAACGTTTTTGTACCGTTGTAATTATCTTATGGTCAGTGATTGCTTCTTTAGTAATGGCAGTTGTTTGGCCATTTGATCCAAATCAGGGATTAACAACTTTGGTCTCTGGTTGCGACTTCGCAAGACTCTGCACCAATGTGTCACCATTTGTCTTCGGGACCTTGGAGCGTCTGCTCCACCATTCGGTCTCCACCACATGTTAACTATCCCAATCAACTACACCGACTTGAGTGGGGTTTACCAAATCCCTGTCTGGTGACAAGATTGGTGAAATCGTTCGCAGTCAAGACCCACTCTGGTTAGCATGGGCATCTGACTTAGCTCACTTCCGCAACATTGGCGACATGTCTCAAAGTCGACCACATCTTGAAAAACTGGACTCCAGCTCTCGTTTCAAAAGTGGGTCAAATGATTGGTTCTATGAGGGATCCCTCATGGGCTTAGCTTTTCGCTATGTACCGCAATGATGGATAAGGATAAATTGGCTGAATACCGCACCATGTTTATCTCTATCCTGCTGGCTGTCTTCTTAACAGGGGGTAACCAGAGCCAATCGAGTTCCTCTTCATGTTCGCGGCAATGCCATTATACTTGGTATATGCAGTGGTTCAAGGGGCATCCTTCGCTATGGCAGATGTCTGGCCATTACGTGTTCACTCCTTCGGTTCTATCGAGCTCTTAACTCGTACCCGATGACCATTCAAGCAGGTTTGGCTATGGACTTAGTTCGCTTTGTTGTAACAACTGTAGCCTTTGCGGTAATTATGCCTTCATCGCTGACTTCATGATTAAGAGTTTAACTTTTGCAACTCAGGCCGTAACGGTAACTATGATTCCGGTACTACTGACAGTAAAGAAACTGGTGAAGCAAAACCAGCTGATGAACAAGTAAACACCATCATTGAACTCTTGAGGTGGTCGCGAGACATCGTGGATGTTGACGCCTGCTGACGCCAAAGTCTGCATGTGCTCTGTTGAGGATCAAAAGCAAGGTTGGTTCTGAAGGCTTGAGAAAGCTCGGTGCTATGGGCTTGGTCCTCAAAAGACACTGGGTACAAGCTATCTACGGTCCCTAAAAGCCGATGTCCTCAGATCAGACATTCAAGACGCTTTAAGTCGTGATTATTTTAAAGGTTGAAAAGGTGGCTCGCACCACTCTTTGACCTTTTTTTCATAGGAGGTAAATTATGAAATTATTGGACCTCAATACCCATAGTTGGATTGAAGAGGGCAGGGCGCAAGCTAGGGAGTTGATTGACTTTTGTCCTGGCGAGGCGACTGCGATCTGATTACCTGCAAGAAGTCAACCAAACCATGACAGCGCCTCTCTGGGAGCCAGACGCCTATTTCTGTCCAGTGGCTAAGCAACGTTCTATTAAGGAAGATAACTTTGCCCGCCTCTTAGTGGAAGGCTTGCGCCAGGCTGGCAAGGCCTACTACTGGGCCTGGGCAGATGCCCACATTGGCTTTGACCGCTATGACGAGGGCGTGCATCTTGTCTAAGGAGCCATTACAGCCAGAAGCTTACTGGGTGTCAGCCATCCAAGATCGGACGGACTATCACACCCGAGTCCTCTTGCGGGCACAGACTCATATTGGCGAGCGGGCTCTGCAAGTAGCCAGCGGCCATTTCTCCTGGTGGGATCCTGACAGTGACATTAGCTTTGGCTATGAATGGAAGAAGACAGAAACCATCCTGCGTGGCCATGCTGAGTTGCCATTGATTTTGATGGGTGACTTCAACAATCCGGCTGATAAACGTCAGGAAGGCTATGATTTGATTGCTGCCAGTGACCTTAAACTCCAGGATGCCTTCCTAGTGGCTAAAGAAAAAGAGGGCGAGTTTACGGTCGAGAAAGCCATTGACGGCTGGGAAGGCAATGTGGACCAACTCCGGATTGACTTGGCCTTCTTGAGCCAAGACTTTGTGGTAGACAGCTACCGCGTCGTCTTAGACGGCCAGCGCGGTCCCGTCGTCAGCGACCACTTTGGCTTAGAAATCATCGCGCACTGGGCATAAAAATAAGCGAGAGGCTGATATTCTGTGAATCCAGCCTCTTTTTGTTTGACTGCTAAGAAAAAGCCAGGAACTCCGTCGAGTGGACCACTAGCTGGGCCGGAAACTGGGGAAAAGGGCGGAAAACTGTGAGAGAGTCAGGAGCCAGTGGTTCACTCCGTCGAGTGGACCACTAGCTCGGCCGGAAACTAGGAAAAAGGCCCGAAAACCGGGAAAAGCCAGGAGCCAGTGGTCCACTTTGAAGAATGGACCACTGGCTCGGTCAGGCCCCCCACCCAACAAAAAAGCGGCCGGCATTGCCGGTCGCTTTTGACTTATTTAGTAGGTGACCAAGTCTTGATGATCTGGCTCCACTTGGTTCTTGATGAAGGCGTCATCTGTGATATAAGAAACGACTGATATGACATAATATTTATCTTTTTGGTCATTTGGTGCGAAGACATAGTAGACGATTTGGCTAGATAAGTCGGGATTATCGTTTGGTCCGTATTTTGCCTGAATCCTGATGGCTTCATCAGCAAAAAGGTAACTGAGTCTTAGTGATCTCGATAAAGTATGGGGTCAGAGTGGAATTAACATGGGTAACCTTGTCCAAAGCATGTAGCTCCACGTCACTGGATTTTTTCATGAATGAAATCAGGTCTTCACGGTTATAAGGATCTAATTGCTCAAGGGTGACCACGACATCTTCGTTATTGCGGTCGTATTGAAAGCAGTCTACCCTCATTTTGCTCCTTGTATTTAGTGAACTCTTTAAAATCTTCTGGGACATTGACCCAACCTGTTAGATCGCTCCCAACACGTTGGGACTTGCCTTCATTGTATACTTCTTTCTTAGCTTCTTCGCGTAGCTTAGAGATAGACTCAACGGAAGAAGTGTTGTCCTGCTGACTTTGTTCTTCGGCTAAGATAGCAGTTGGCGCTAAGCTAGTAGTCAAAGCCAAACTTAAGAGGACGCTTTTCAATAATTTTTTAGTCATGTGATTCATCCTTTCTATTAGTTGGCTGGCTTAGCTTGCCATTTTTCTAAGTGCTTGACTAAGTTTTTAAGGGATTCTTCATTAGAGCTGAAGAAGGTCAAGCGCACGATACGGTTGGCATCATCAGGATGGGCGAAGTCAATGATGACGGCCCGGCGATCATCTGATTTGGTCACATCAATTTGATAAATATAACCAAAAGGTTTGCCTAGGTTAACAGGGACAGTCGTCACCTTTTTGCCATGGGCTTTGAAGGCGTAGACGGACATGTCATTGTGGGCCATATAGTCTAGCGGCTTGAGTTTCTTGAATTTTTCAGGCAGGTCGCCTTCCTTGACGTCTTGGATATCGATGTAGAGTTCTTCTTTGTTTTCTTTGTCAATATAGTGAATCGTTTTGTCCGTGGTATCAGCTTTTTGTTCTTGGAAATTACCAGGAAGGTTGAAGTAGCCGGCATTAGGGAGCCCTACTTGGACTGATTTAGCTTGGGATTCGTTAGATTTTTTGAAAAATGAGTTTTTGCTTGACTCCTTGGCAGATTCTTGGCTGGTGCTACTTGCAGCACTTGATTCAGTAGCTTGAGCCACTGTAGTTAAGGCTAAATGACCGGCCAAGGCTAAGCTAGCCAAAGCTAATAGAGGGATAGATCGTTTCATTGGAAACTCCTTTCGTTGACTTACTTGGTATCAGACCAAGTTTTGGTAAGGGTAGGTAGTAATTTGTCGATGCTGTCCTTATCAAAGTTGTAGACGCGAATCAAAAGCAATTTGGCGCCTGTGCTAGCAGGGGCAACATTATAATTCATCAGGGTAGGGACTTTTTTGCCCTCCATTTCAAGTAGGATGGTCGCCGTGAGCGTCATACCTGCTTTAGGATCATCGGCCTTGATTCGGTCGACAGCGACATAGCCGGCATTGCGCTTGCCCATTTCCTCACCCAGATAGCCCATGGTATAGAGGTAGACGTCTGAGTTGTCAGGAGCATCTGCCACTGGCTGATGAGGATCCAGGGAACGCAAGATGACCGTAATGCTACCGTCAGCATTGGCCCATTCCTTGTATTTTTCCTCGTCCTTGGTCTGGCTAAAGTCAGCCGGAATGGTGACATAGCCCATGGTATCCGTCCCCACGCGTTGGGTTTGGTCCATGTTGAGGGTTGGAGCCGCAGGCACTTTATTATCTTGGGCGCCTACACTGCTTGGCGTCAGGCCAGCCAGGCCTATTAAGACCACAGTCAGGCTAATCAGGAGGCCACGCCAGAATTTGTTGCTAAGTTTCATGGTCAGGCTCCTTTCTATTCATACTTGGTTGGGGACCAGGTAAACATAATAGGGGCTAATTTATCTATGGCCGCCCGATCAGGTCCGGTGATGGTCAGTAGAATGACATCCTCCTTATTGTTAAGGCGGAGATAGTAGAAGGTAGATTCAGCCCGGTCAGGTAGGGTAGTCGCGATATGGTAGAAGGTCAAATTATTGACGGTCGCAAATTCTCCCATATTGTTGGTGCCACCTTCTCCAATCCGCTCGCGCAAATTGAGGAAGCCAATCCAATAGACGGGTGACATGTCTTTGAAGTCTTGAGGAATTTTGTCGTCGGTTGGCGCCTTGACATCGCGAATGCCCCAGACGATTTCTTGACCACTGGCCTCGTCGCGTGAAGCGGTAGGCTTGTTCGTCCTTGCTTTGGCCTTCGACTGGCACAAAGCGTAGAGGGATTTGCAGGTAGCCGGCATCTTCATTGCCGTAAACCGCCGTTTTTTCACCAAAAATATTTTTGTCTTCGGCAGTTGGTGGGGGTGAATTGCTCTCTTGGGCATGAGCTGTCCCTGGGAGACCAGCTGTTAGGAGGCAGAGACTAAGTCCGGAAAGCACAAGTTTCCGGAGCCATGAATGACTCATAATCATCTTCCTTTCTCTAGCAAGTTCAATTCATTCTGAAAATGACACTTGACTATGCAACTATTATACCACTCTTTGAAAAGGTGTTCAAATTGCGTCCTATAAGGTAAGTGGTGACAAAAATAGCCCACCTCAAGTCGAGCACTTTGGTGGGCTATTCTTATAGCAACTATTTCATAAAACGAGTCAGAACCAAGCTTAAGATGGCGCTGAGGACGGAGACTAGAATGAGGAGACCCAACAACCATTCAAATTGCTTGAGCACTAGCAAGACTAGCCCCAAGAGAGCCAGGCAGGCATAGGCCACGCTCAGAACGACAATTTCCCGATGGGAACTCAATTCTAAGAGTGTGACAATGTGGTCGCAGGAACCAGTGAGAGATAGCCAGCAAAAATCAGCAGACAGATGGGAATAAGGCTGAATAGGGCAGACATGAGAATCACCTACTTTTTCTTTTTCTTGAGCACTTGGCTTTTGAGTCTTGGACTGACTTGCTTGCTGAAATTGGGGGCAGGGGATTTTGGCGGAGGGCTAGGAAGATCAAAATCTGACGTAGGGCTTCATAGGCAATGGCCAGCGCTAGCAAGATTTCTAAGACTAGAGATTGGCTGACCCGCTGGCTAATGCCAATCAAGACCGCCAATAAGACCACGACGAAGAGACTGATGTTGAGCTTGATCTTGGACAAGTCAAAACGCTTGTAGAAAGTCGGATATACCGACAGGTCAGCCGTCAGACTTTGCCAGTCAGCCTTAGGTGTCAACTTGGCCAGGTAGTACCAGGTCATGAGACCATAGAGGCCAGCGCAAATGGCTAAATTAAGCCAGATGGTGCTATCAGGCGCTAGCGAAATCATGGCGAAGACAACCAGAATCAAAAAGTTACGATGATGGCAGGCTAGATAGATGGGGCGCTTTTGCTCTGGAATTAAGGCAAAGGCCTGACGCTGGGCGTCGAATAAATAGAGGGCTTGTTGCTTGTCATTAAATAATTCATTAAACATATAGCGAGTCCTTTCCTCTCTCTCTACTTCTATTATAAGACCCCTTTTCAATTTCTTACAAGAGGGCAGGGAATAGAAAAAGGACAGGAAGTTGACTTCCTGTCCGGGGGGAATCTATTTTATTCTTCTAGGTAGGCCTGTTGTTCGTTGAGAGATCGCCATGAGCTTATCACGCAACTGACCTTCCATGAGCTGGAGTTCCTGTTCGGCGATTTGACGTTGACGGCGTCCTTCGCGTTGGATTTCAGGGTTTTGTTCGATGGTTTTCAATCAAGCTGTTTTGAGTATGTTGTAAGGTTTCGATGTCGATCACACCTCGTTCAGATTCGCGGGCTGTGTCGATGGCGATTGTTTAAGCATGTCGGCATTACGCTTGAGCAAGTCGTTGGTGGTTTTGGGAGACTTGACGTTGGCTAACTGCAGCATTTTGCTGACGGGAGTAGGGTCAAGAGCAATCATGACCTGGTTCTCCCAGAGTGGAATGGCCGTGTGGACGGAGACTTGAATCTTCTCGGCTGGGCCTGGTTTGTATTTTGAATCATACGGATTTGTGGCGCTTGTTGGACCGTCATTTGGCGGGTTAAGCGCAGGTCGTGGGTCCGTTTGTCTAAGCGGTCTAAGAACTGGTTGAGGTCGTTGACAGTTTGGACGTCCATTTGGTCACCGGAAGCCTTGGCCTTTTCGATAGCAGCCGGGATGATCTCTTCCTGCAATTCCTGCATCTTAAGCTCGCCGGCCGCGATGTAGATATTGAGGGCTTCAAAGTAGTCCTTGTTCTTCTGATAGAGTTGTTCCAACATGAGGTTATCGTTGAGTAACTCATTCTTCTCGCGCTCTAGGCGGATGGCCACGCGGTCAATGGCAGTAGCAATCTTCTGATAGCGGGCTTGGGTTTCGGCGATAGAAGCCTTGATTTTACCAAAGAATTTTTGGAAGATATTAGGAGAGGCCGTTAAGTCACGCGGGTTAGAAGATTCTAGTTGGTGCATGAGGTCGGTTGGGACATCAGCAATTTCACCTGTATCCTTGAGTTGGACCTTGTTGAGCATGCCATGAGAGAACTCGCTCAGTTTCTTCTGAGCATTGGACCCGTAAGCGATGACGGCACTCATATTCTGCTCATCAATCTGCTTAGCCAAATCATAGGCCTGTTGCTGGCGATGCTCTGGCAGGCGGTCGATTAGCTTTTCAGTGGTGACGGCCCGCTTAGCCATCATTTCAGCATCCACTAGGTCATTGTGAGGGAGGCAGGGCTGAGCGCCTCTTCTAGGTCGAAGGGATTACCCAGCAAGTCTTCTACCGTACTAGTTTTAGGTGTTTGGGCTTGCATTTCTTCAAATAAATCGGGACGTTGTGACATTAGGCTTCATCCTTTCCAAGGTTAATGATATCTTCAACACTTTCATCTGACTGGAGCGCTTCTTGGCTCTTAAGGGTGCGATTGGCTACATAGGTTCATCTTCCATGGCCTTGAGATCTTCCTGGTGGAAGTTGACATAGGCATCGTTAATGGATTGACAGAGCTTCTCAATAGTGGCCGCTGATTTTTCTAGAATCATGTAGGTTTGCTTATTCTTGGCAACATGGCCGTTAATTTCATTGTACTTCTTAAGAATATCTTCTAGGGAAGGCAGGTACTTATAGAGGAAGTCACTGGCTTCGACCAGGCGTTTAGGCTGGTTGACAATGTCCTTAAAGTAGTTTTGGCAGACCTTAACGGTATTGTAGCGAACTTCCAAGGTACGGAGCTTGGCGTTTTGGTTGAACTCCTGCTCGATGCTTTGGATTTGAGGTTTGGCTGTTGCCAGTTGTTCGCGTAAGAATTGAATTTCTTGGTCTGACAAGCCTGCTTGGCGGTAGTGTTGGACCTTGTTGCTGCTTGTGCGTGTGACAGAAGTCTTATAGGGGGCTTCCTCGCTAGGTCCGGCAAACTTGGCTAGAACCACCAAGCCGGTCACGCAGGCCAAGCCGAATAGCTCTAGGAAGATGAGACCGATGATCCATTCAAAGTCCATGTGTTGGCCTGAGACAATGGCATTGACAGCCAGGATGGTGCAGGCAATACCAATATAGAAGAAGTAACGGACCCAGTCAGCAGGTTTGAGCTTATTAATCAGCTGGAAGCCAGTGGTTAGGATTAGAAGGCCCAGTCCATAGAGGAAGAAAGCCCAGACTAAGCGTGAGGCCAAGCCATAGCCTCCGCCAAATAAGTCTTTGAATAGGAAATTCAAGACGAAGAGTGAGCCGATGCCAAGACCGGCACGACGTTGAATACTTTTTTTATATGCTGCCAAACGGCTGGAGAAATCTAAGTTTCGATAGGCTAGGTGGAGTACAAGGGAAGTGACAATCAAAGGACTGACAATCGTTAATTGACCTAGTAACCGCATATGTAACCACATATGTAACCACATATTCAAAACCTCCTTATTTGTTTTACTGTCTCTATTGTAGCACAGAACTTGAACTTGTATATCGGACTTGAGGGCCTATTTTTAAGTAAGACTTAAGCCGTGGCCTCTTCTTTGCTGGCAGGGGAGAGGCTATGCTAGAGTCAAGTAGTAAAAGGAGGTCTGCTCTATGAAAATTGCAGCCAATGAAGTCAGCTTTAATCAATCATCCCGCATGGTGTCGACCCAGTTAATCTTTGATGGCGTCATTCTGCAAACCTACCTTAATCAGGTAAGATTGGATCAGGGGCAGGGTGGTCGAGCGAGCTTATCCATAAGAAACCGGCTGTGGCCATTCTAGTCAGTCACACCAGAAGACAAGGTCCTCTTGGTCGAAAGCAATACCGGGCGGCAAATCGATTCTGATACCTATGAAATTCCAGCTGGAATTCTGGATAAAGGCGATCAGGACGAGCCCCTAGAAGGTGCCAAGCGTGAGTTGGAAGAAGAAACCACCTATCAGGCAGCCCACTGGCAGAATCTGGGCGACTTCTATGCCTCACCAGGCTTCTTAGATGAGAAGTTAACCCTCTATTATGCCCATGGTCTGGTGTCAGTCGAGAATCCACTGCCTCAAGACGATGATGAGGGCATTGAACTCTTTGAAATGACCCGTCAGCAAGTCCAAGATCTACTGGGCCAAGGCCAAATTATTGACCTTAAGACCCTCTACGCGCTCCAACTCTGGTTAGGAGGAGGTGGCTTGCATGCCTGAGACCGAAACGCGCATGTCCCGCTACCACGGCAAGGACAAGCACCGACGGGAATATGAAGACTATGTCAAGGGAGGCGCCAGCCAAGAAAGCAAGCAAGCGGATTGGCCAAGCCTAGAAGACCAAGACCAGGACTTAGGCCAAACTCAGGTCTACTCTAGTAAGAATTGGCAAGAAGATCCCTATGCCTATCATGAAGTGGAGGAAATCCCGCAAGCGTCCCATTATCAAGACTATTCTGCTTATGAAGATTCATCTTATGGGTCTGAGACCTACCAGGATGAGGAGCTGCGACCATGATGAGCATCAGGCCTATGTGGCATATAAGGAAAATGAAGAATACGAAGAATATGAAGAATATGAAGAATATGAAGAATATGAAGAATACGAAGAAGAGCCCGCGCCTGCTAGCAAGCCCACCAAAGTCAAGGGACCTTATAGCTTGCGACTGGATCGTTTCCTTAATAATGCCCTGATACTGGTAGCTGTCTTGCTACTCATTGTCATGGTGATTATGTTTGTATTTTAATCAGAAAAGGAGTTAATCTATGAAAATCGGACTTATTGGCGCCATGGAAGAAGAAATCCGCCTACTCAAGCAAGCCCTCAAGCAGGAATCAGAGCAAGTTGTAGCTGGCTACCCACCTTCTAGCAAGGTCAACTATCTGGCCAGGACGTCGTCTTGGTCCAATCCGGGATTGGGAAGGTCAACGCCGCTATGACGGTGACCTTGCTCAAGCAGCTGTTTGATGTGGACCTAGTCATCAGCACCGGGAGCGCCGGCGCCCTAGGCCACGGCCTCAAGGTAGGGGACGTGGTGGTAGCAGATCAACTGCGCCATCATGATGCGGATGTGACAGCCTTTGGCTATCAAATCGGCCAAATGGCCGGTATGCCAGCAGCTTATGATACCCATTCAGCCTTGTCAGACTTGGCAGCCCAACTCTACCAAGCCAAGGGCAAGCAAGTCTATCATGGCCTGATTGTCTCAGGTGATGCCTTCAGTAGTGAGGGCCTAGTCAACAGGCTCCATTAAGGCTAATTTTCCCAGCTGCCCTAGCCTGTGAAATGGAGTCGGCCGCCATTGCCCAAGCGGCTTATGTGCTCAAGACGCCTTGTGTGGTCATTCGGGCTATCTCGGACTCTGCCGATGACCAAGCCAATATCAGCTTCGATGAGTTTATTCTCTTAGCTGGTAAGGAATCTGCCAACTTGGTTATGGAACTCTTGGAGCGTATGGGAGAAGCTAGTTAATGAAACGATGTGAATGACCACCTAGATTCCTGTGACTTTAAGTAGGAGTGACTAGGCTAAAATATTTGCGCGCCAAGACTTGTCAGGTCCAAAAAGAATTTTACTATAATCGTAAGAGTGTAAAAATAATGCAGCATAGAGCGCGTCAACAGTTGATTGCCCTTTGGGTGGGTTAGTAACTGCGGCTGCAGAAAAGCAAAGCCCTCACATCACCTGCACGCATTCGGTTTTTTAGGATTATTTTACTCCAAACAAAAATCTATTTTATTGGAGGAATTCAAGAATGTCTCGTTACACAGGTCCATCTTGGAAATTATCTCGCCGCTTGAGGCATCTCATTAAGTGAAACTGGTAAAGAGATTAGCTCGTCGTAACTACGCACCAGGTCAACACGGCAACCAACGTAGAAAATCTCTGAATATGGTTTGCAATTACAAGAAAAACAAAAATTACGCCACACTTACGGCATGAACGAGCGTCAATTCCGAGCCTTGTTCCACAAAGCTGGTAAGATCAAAACCGGTAAACACGGTGAAAAACTTCATGGCTTTATTGGAAACTCGTTTGGACAACTTGGTATACCGTTTGGGTTTTGCTACCACTCGTCGTCAAGCTCGTCAATTAGTAAACCACGGTCACGTGACTGTTGACAGACAAGCGTGTGGACATTCCTTCTACTGCGGTAACACTCGGGTCAAGTGATTGGTTTGCGTGAATCTTCTCGCGACTTAGCAATCATCAAGGAAGCTTTGGAAAACACTGTTTCTCGTTTGAACTTCGTATCTTACGATGCAGCTGCTTTCGAAGGACTTTTGACTCGCTTACCAGAACGTAGCGAACTCAACGCTGAAATCGACGAAGCCCTCGTCGTTGAATACTACAACAAATTAGGCTAAGCCTAGACTTTAAGAAAACACGCCGGTTGACGGCGTGTTTTTTGCTAGGTACAATACTAGAAGAGATTACCCAATATAGAAAGGAGCCTGCCCATGGCCTCAGTCACTCTCCAAATGGACGCAGCCACCCGCGCCCAAATGAAAGCAACTTATGTCGACTACCTGCTAGATCCGGTACCTCATAGTGAATTCCGCGCCCAAGTCGATGGGGTGACCATTACGGCCTATGCCAGTGGCAAGGTTCTCTTCCAGGGCAAGAATGTGGATGCCCAGGTAGCCCGTTGGCAGGGGCAGGCGTCTTCGGCGCCGACTAGCAAAGCGAGTTCGGGCTCAAGCCAGGCTAAACCAGCCAAGCACGACCACTTGCCTAATGACTTCGCCAACTGGACCATTATTGGCAGTGACGAGGTGGGCAATGGCTCCTACTTTGGTGCGCTAACTGTATGTGCCGTCTACCTAGATGCCGGTGACCGGGCCAAGATTGAAGGCCTGGGCGTCAAGGATTCCAAGCTCCTGACGGATGCCCAGATTCTGGACCTAGCCCCTAAGTTGCGTCAAGTTCTAACCCATGAGCTGACTATTTGCTCGCCAGCCAAGTATAATGAGGCCAACAAGACTCGCAATGCTAATGCCATTAAGGTCAGCCTCCATAACTTCACCATTCAGAAGCTCTTGGCCAAGCTGTCTGCCCGCCAGAAGTTGGCCCTGCAAGGGGTTCTGATTGATGAGTTTACCAGTCCTCAAAACTATTTTAACTACCTTAAGAAGGAAGCTCATCCCCTTACCAAGGGCCTCTATTTCGCTGAGAAAGGGGAAAGTACCCACTTGGCAGTAGCCTGTGCCTCTATTATCGCCCGGGCCTGGTTCCTAGAGTCCCTAACTACCTTCGGAGCGCCTTATGATGTGGTCCTACCATCAGGAGCAGGTGCCAATGTGGATGCTTTTGCGGCCAAGCTCATTAAAAAGTACGGTCCTGATGTCCTAAGAGAAACAGCCAAGCTCCACTTCAAGAATACGGAAAAAGCCCTAGCCCTAGCGCGCAAGCTTAAGTAGGTCAGAGGCAAAAGAATAGCGACCTGTTTACTAGACAAGTAAGCAGGTCGCTTTTTTGTTTTTATGGTGTTTTTTTTAGGTAGGTGCCTATCAAGAAGCTTGTATTATAGCGCTTATGCAAGCGATTTACGAAGGAAGTGAGTTAGCATCATGTAATTGTTGTAATAACTCAGGAATCATAAAACACCTCTTTAGTAATTCAGAATGAACAATTCATTAAGCGACTGATTTACTTATGCTTTGGAATACCGTATAATACCATTATAAGATTAAATAAGAATAATTCAATAGTGTAAAAATGAGAAAGTGCATTTTCTTTAACATCTGAGTATGGTGAGGTGGAAAATTAAATAGCAGAAAGAGTATCACATTAAAAGTGGAAGAAATCCAAGGAATGAAAAATATTATGAACAATATTTACAAGATCCAGTTGAACATTCTGTATTTTTGCTAAAGTGAGATGGTGTTACTATCACAGCGTTTCAGAGTGGGACAGTTAGATTCCAGGGGCTAGCCAGGATAATGTAGATAAATTAGTAGAAAAGTGGAAAGATGAGCAGGCAAAATGCTGAAAAGAGCTCCAAAAAGTTTATTTACTTGATTGTAGCTCTTATTATCTTTGTCTCCATAAAGCTATAGGGTATTTTTGGGGTGCGTTCTAAATAAAAAGAATTCCTTCAAATTTCGTAATTTTTATGACTATAATTTTTAGGATCATTATCTCTTCTTCGGTTACTTTGTATTTTATACTTTAGAGAAAAGAAATAATGCATCCTAAAGAATCAAAAGTGATAGATGCTTTGACTCTATTTTTATGAATAGGGTAAGTCAGTATTATTTTTGTGTTGTGGGGCAGGCGCCAATGTGGATGCTTTTGCAGCCAAGCTCATTAAAAAGTTTGGCCCTGATGTCTTAAGAGAAACGGCTAAGCTCCACTTCAAAAATAAGGAAAAAGCCCTGGCTCTAGCGCGCAAGCTCAGTGAGCCAGAGGCAAAGAATAGCGACCTGTTTACTAGTCAAGTAAGCAGGGTCGCTTTTCTAGTCATTAACAGGATGTGGCGCCGCCTTAGGATGAAGGAGACCCAGACAACAGCCGCGATAATTAGGGACCATGCCCAATAAATCAATCAGGTAGAAGTGCTCGCTCATCAATAAGAAGGCGAAGAAGACGGCTGAGATGGGCTCTGAAGCCCCTAGGAGAAGCTTCCATGGGTCCCTACAAGGCTACTCCCTTAAGGAAGAGGGTGTAGGCCAAGAGGGTGCCGACCACTACTAAGCCTGCCATGGCAAGAATTGTCAGTGGCTGCCAGTCAACTGGATAGGTCCAGGTCTGGTTAGCCAGGAAGAGGCTAGCACCGCCTAGTAGTAAGCCTAAGCCAGTCACCAAGGTGGCATTGTGGCGCTGTAAGAGGTCAGCTGGCAAGACCGTGTAGAGGGCGTAGCCGACAGCAGCCACTAAGCCCCAACTTAGGCCAGCCGGTGTTAGGCTGAGGCTGGTGATGTCGCCATGAGTAGCAATCAGGGCCGTCCCCAGAATAGCCAAAGCAATAGCAGCCAGCAGTTGGCCAGTTGGAGCCTGGCGGGTCTTGAGGCTGACATAGGCAATGACCAGAATAGGGCTGGTATATTGAAGGACGGTGGCAGTCCCGGCATTGGAGGCGCCAATGGCTTCCAGATAGGTCAGCTGACAGAGGACAATGCCAAAGATAGCGAAGATGACAAGCTGGACTAGGCTGCGCTTATCTTGGCTTAGCGCTTTGAGCTGGGGCCGCTGACAGGCCAAGAGATAGGTCGTCATAATGAGTCCCGCTAGCAACATGCGGATTGAGACGACAATCCGAGCCGGAATTTGGGCTGTCTGCATCAAGTACTGACCGCAGACGCCCGATAGGCCCCAAGAGGCTGCCCCCAAAATCGTATAAAGTCGTCCTTTCCATAATGCCGTCATGGTCTCTTCCTCCTTGTTTTCAACGCTTATCAGTATACACAACTTTCTTGCTACTTGTCATGACCCTTTTTGCCCAGTGAGAGACTTATTGGCAGAATTGCTTTTAGTTTCTTTTTGTACTTATTTTTGATACACTAAGGTTAATCAAGCTAAGGAGTGACTGTTCATGGAAAATAAACGACGTTTCGCGCCGTAATTGAAGGTACCGAATATACGATTGTGGGAAATCGCTCAGCGACTCACCTCAATCAGGTGGTAGAATTAGTTAACAGCCAATTGGCTCAGTTAGCCGAGTTAGCCCCTGACATGTCGGCACGCGATCGGGCCATCCTCATGTCGGTCAATGCCTTATCTGATCAACTGGATTGAGGAACAGCGCATTGCGGAGTGGAGCTCAGCTCCAAAAGCCTGCAAGCCAAGGGCAGCCGGTCAAGCTCAGGCACCTAAATCGCCAGTAGCCGAGCCTAAGAGGCCAGCCCTCAGGTTCCCTTTACCAGAAAGTAATACAGAAATGTAATTAAGGAGGAATTCCTTCATGTTAACCTTACTCATGCTTTTGATTCTCTTGTATGCCTTCTACCGTGGTTATCGCCGTGGCTTGGTTATGCAAGTGGTGCGTCTGATTGGGTTTGTCATTGCTATGACCATTGCCAATCGCCACTATCAACCATTGGCACGTTTATCTCTAACTTTGTTCCTTTCCCATCAGTTCAACAGAAATACCCAGATGACCTTCTATGACCAAGCGACTAGCTTCGTCATCGACCAGGCCTTCTATCGGGTCGTGGCCTACATTGCCATTGTGGTGGTAGGTTGGTTAGTGATCCGAGGTTTATTAGTCTCTTCTTCCGTAACTAGCCTTCTAGAAGTTTTTCAAATGGGCTAACCACATCGGGGCAGGCTAGTTAGTGTCCTCATCGCCTATATCTGGATTTTCTTCTCGCTCTTTACCTTGTCCTTGGTACCGCTGGAAGGCGTTCAACAACAGTTGTTAATAACCCGATTGCTTATCGGGTCGTGTCTCAAACACCTGTATTATCTGATATGTAACCGCCTCTGGCTCCAGGCCAATCCAAACAATCAACAACAACCGTTAACATAAAGGAGAATTCAGGTGACTGATCAGAAGATTTTTAGCACCTTGGAATTCGGTGAAAATCAAACAAGCCGTGCAACATTATCTCCAGACCGAGTCGGCTGAGCGCCTGGTTCAAAGCCATGGCGCCTGGCGACCAACTGGATATCATTCAAACATGGCGAGTCAGAAACCGAGCAAGCGCTCGGTATTTTGATACGGGAAAAGTATTACCGATTCCGCCTGGTCAATATCGACATGGCAGCAAACGCTTTGGAATTGGGCGCCAGCCTTAATGGTCGGGAACTGGCCGGCATTGTAGCTCCTATCGACTATCCACCAGCTCATGAAGTTTTCGACCAGTTGGCAGCTGAAGAAAAGACCTATCCAGCTCTTACGGCTGGGTCTACTAAGTGGTGACCTTGCCAGAAATTGAAGCAGAACTGGCCCTAAGCCATTGACGAAGATGGCTCCGGTCCTCTCATCGGCTTCGGTGCTGCTGGCTAGCATCCGTCGCCAACAAGGCCAGATGGAGCAGCAAATCCGCCTGCAACTCAACCAACTGCTGAAGACCAAGGCCAGCCAGCTATCGGATGCCCTAGTCACCATGCGAAATGACCGCTATGTCTTGCCGGTCAAGGCCAGTACAAGCATCAATTTGGCGGGACGGTCCTGACCAATCTTCAACAGGGCAGACCCTCTATATTGAGCCTCAGGCGGTTATGGAGCTGAACAATAGCGGGCTGGTGCAACGGGCAGAACGCCAAGAAATTGAACAGATTTTTAATGGCCCTTGTCCGAAGCCCTCATGCCTTATCAAGAAGAACTCAAGCGCAACGAGGTGGGTGGTGGCTCACCTGGATTATATCCAGGCCCGCGCCCACTATGCCAAGTCGCTAGAGGCTACTCGTCCAAAATTCTCGGATCAGCAAATCGTGGCCATCTATCAGGCCCGTCATCCCCTGATTGCAGCAGAAAAGATTGTTCCCTATGACATTATTCTGGGTGAGCACTATCAAGCCCTAATTATTACCGGGCCTAACACAGGTGGTAAGACCATTTTGCTTAAGACCCTCGGGTCTCTTGCAGTTGATGGGACAGTCGGGTCTCCATATCCCGGCTGAGGGCGGGGGAGCCGTCTGGGCATTTTTCGATGCCGTCTATGCTGACATTGGAGATGAGCAGTCCATTGAGCAGAACCTGTCCACCTTTAGTTCCCACATGACCAATATTGTCAGCATTTTGAACCAGGTGACCGACCGGTCCTTGGTCCTCTTTGACGAATTGGGTTCGGGGACGGACCCTCAAGAAGGGGCTCTCCTAGCTATGGCCATCCTCAACCATTTGCGTAAAGATTGGGACCCTGGTCATGGCGACCACCCACTATCCTGAACTTAAGCTCTATGCCCATGAGACAGCCAATACCCTCAATGCCAGCATGGAATTCGATGCCCAGACCCTGTCACCAACCTATCGTCTCTTGTTGAGGGTGCCAGGCCGGTCCAACGCCTTTGATATTTCAGGGCGTCTGGGCTTTGGATCAAGTATCTTGAGAAGCCCGTCAAGGGATTAAGGAAGACAGCCAGGCCCTTAATGATATGGTGGCCAAGCTGGAAGAAGAACGGCGTCAGGCTGAGTTGGACCATGAAGCAGCTCAAGACTTGCTGGATCAGGCCCAACAGTTACATGCCGATTTGCGCCATGAGTATAATCGCTGGCTAGAAGCCAAGGAACGCCTGCAAGACAAGGCCAAGCAAGAAGCTAATGCCAAGGTGGCCCAGGCTCAGGCCCAGGCCGAAGCCTTGATTCAAGAAATTCGTGACTTGCAGCTAGAACAAGGTCAGAATCAGACCATCAAGGAGCATGTCTTGATTGAAAAACGAGCTGGCTTTGAGCAACTCAAACAACCCGAAAATCTCAAGAAGAATAAGGTCCTTAAGAAGGCCAAGAACAATCGTCAACTCAAAGTAGGGGACGATGTGGAAGTCTTAAGTTATGGCCAACGCGGGACCATTATTGAAGTTAAGGGCAAGGAATACATTGTCCAAATGGGCATTCTTAAGATGAAGTTTGAGCGGGAAGAGTTAGAACCGCTCAATCAAGTGGAGACCAAGACTAAGGTCAATGTTCACCGCCAAGCAGGACCTAAGGTGCAGACTAGCTTAGACCTGCGGGGCGAGCGCTATAAACAAGCCCTCTATCGTCTGCGCCAATACTTGGATGCGGCTACTGTCCAACCATCCTATGGTTACCATTATTCATGGTAAGGGGACCGGGGCGCTGAGACAGGGGGTTAAGGAAGTTCTAGCCAAACATCCTCAAGTTGACCGCTTCGAATATTCGCCAGCCAATGCCGGTGGTAATGGTTCAACCATCGTATATTTCAAGTAGTGAGCAAAAAAATAGGCGTCCTCACAGTCCAGTGATACAATAGGAGTATCACAAGCAAAGAGAGTCTGTATTATGGCAAAACATTTAACAGATGCTGAATTTTTAACTTCAACTGCAGAAGGCGTAACCGTTGTTGACTTTTGGGCACCATGGTGTGGACCTTGTCGTATGCAAGGGCCAGTTATCGATGCTCTCAGCGAAAATATGAAGGTCAAGTAGAATTCTTCAAGATGAACGTCGATGAAGAACAAAAAAAGTAGCTCAAGAGTTTGGCAGTATGTCTATTCCAACACTCTTGGTTAAGAAAGATGAGTCAGCCCGTTGAAAAAAACTCATCGGCTACCATGACCAAAGCTAAGTTAGAAAAGCCATTCTAGCCCAATACTTATAAGTCGATTAGCGCTGTGAGCTAGCCGGCTTAGAAGCCAAGAGGCGACTCCCTAGGTGAGTTCGCCTTTTTGATCGTCAAATGAGGTAGATAAGCCTCTATCTATAAGAAAAAAACTATAGATAAGAGGCCTGGGAAGCAAATGTATTTTTAGTGTCTTTTTATAGGGCCTGAGGGTCGTTATATCAGGTCTTGAGACACCTAGTATCGAAAATGTTAAACGAACAAATATTTTATAAAAATTCAAACTCTAAAATTCATTATTTGGAAAGCGGTCACTTGAATTGTCAAGCAGATTTGAAAGTGATATAGTAGAGTAATAATGTGTGTCCTTTCTATCAGATTGAAGTCAATCTCTTACGAACACACAAAAATACAATGGAGGAAAGAAGGGAAGACGTGTGGAAGAATCACGCATGTTGAACTCTTTGGCTTAGCCTTCAGTTGGAATACAGTGCTGGCGACCATCGCGACAGTGCTCCTAGATATGGGGCTTGTGCGTTTGGTGTACGCGTAAACTGTCGGTTGACCAACCGGGTAAACCGCAATTGTTCCTAGAGACCATCATCGACTTTGTCCGCGGTATCGTGGGTGGGGCCATTACGGATCCCAATGCCCAAATGTACCAACTACTTGAGCTGACATTGCTCTTGTTTGTTTTCGTGAGCTAACATGCTGGGCTTACCATTCATGCTTAACTATGGCGAACATTCCTATTGGCGTATACGACAGCTGACAATCGTCTGCTTGTCCATAGCAGCCTATAATGATTCTGCTCTCCACTATATTGGGGTTGAGAAACAAGGTTTCAAAGGGTTACCTGATTAACGGCTATACCAAGCCGATGAAGAGCCATGATTCCGTTGAAAATCATTGAAGAGTTCCTGCACGATTACCCTGGCCTTACGGCTCTACAGGAACATCTTCGCGGGTGAAGTCCTACTGGAAGCTTGATTGCTAACAGCAACCTCTGCCGGTCTAGTCACTTGGCCTGTTGGGATTCTGATCCAAATTATTTGGCAAGGATTCTCACTCTTTGTAGGTTCCATTCAAGCCTACATTTTCGTCACCTTAACCATGGTTTACATGTCCCATAAGGTTGAGACGGAACACGAATAAACTGACTATATTTATTGATTAAAGGAGATATATTATGGATTACGCAATCGCTGCTGCAATCGCTGTTGCCTTCGCTGCATTAGGGGCATCAATCGGGAACGGGATGGTTATTTCTAAGACCATCGAATCAATCGCTCGCCAACCAGAATTGGAAGGTAAATTACGGATGACCATGTTCTTGGGTGTCGGTCTGATTGAAGCCGTGCCAATCATTGCGGTCGTTATCGCATTACTTTTCGCCTTCAAATAAGCCAGCTGACACTTGAAGGTCAAATTCGGGAGGCTATATATGAACACGCTGTTATTAAATACAAGTATCAATACCTCGTTGGGCCATACCATTGTTACCTTGGTGGCCTTCGTGATTTTGCTTCTCATCGTGAAACACTTTGCCTGGGGCCCGCTGACTAAGATCTTTGTCAGAGCGCAAACAGGTCGTGACCACGACATTCAGACGGCTGCTTCTGAAAAGGCATGCCCAGAGACGCCAACCGTGACGCGCAATTAGCTTTGCGTGACGCACGGGCGGAAAGCAACTCAAATTATCTTGCAAGCTAGAAACAAAGCCTGCAAGTTCAAGACACCATGCTCAAAGGAAGCCAAAGAGGTTATCACGCATGAAGGAGACCGCTCAGAAGGATATTGCCTTGGAACGTCGCCGTATGTTAAGTGACTTACGGGCAGAATTGACTGACATCTCCATTGAGATTGCTGAGAAGATTATCCAACGGGAAATCAAACCAGAAGACTATCACCGTTTGAGTGGACGACTTTATTGAAGGAATGGATGATATATCATGACAGAAGAAGTAAAGCAAGCCTCTGTCTCTCTCAAGCGTCCTCAAATTGCTGATTTGGAAGAGGCTAAGAAGAAGCGGGAGAAAACCTTCGAAGATAAATTGTTGCGCAAGATGCAACAAGAATACCTGGAAACCTATCATGGTGAGGTCGCCCAGGCTGCGGCTAGTAATCAAGCAGGGGAATCGTCTGATGCGGATCAGGTTCGGGACGAGAACCGGACCCAGTATGAGGACCGTCTCTTAGACAAGCTCATGGCGCAAATTTCAAGTGGTTATGAAAACCATGATGAACGTCGCCGCCAAGTCCGTTCTGAGACCTTGATGATTACCAGTGCCGTGCCTTTGACTGAAGATGAGAAGGAAAAGATGACCCGTAAATTCATGGAAATTACTAAGAAGCCTCTGCGTCGCATTACGACGGTGGTCGACCCTAGCTTGATTACTGGGGTGCGTCTACAGTCAGAGACCTTCTACTATGAAGTGACAGGGCAGAAGAAATTAAGAGAAATACGTGCCTTCTTAGAAAAAGGCTGGTTACAAGGAGATGAATCGTAGATGACAGAGCGTTTAGAAGATCGTTTACGTCAACAGATCCGCCGCTTTAGATCGCAAGACAATTTAGAAGAAATCGGGACGGTCACCTTTATCGGTGACGGGATTGCCCGTGTTATTGGGCTAGAGAATGTCATGTCGGGTGAGATGGTCGAGTTCGCCAATGGCTCTATCGGCATGGTGCAAAACCTAGAATCCAATGATGTTGGGATTATCATTTTCGGTAAGTACGAGAATATCCACGAGGGTGACTTAGTCCGCCGTCTGGGTAAAATCATGGAAGTCCCAGTAGGTCCTGGCTTATTGGGGCGTGTTGTGGACCCTCTGGGTCGTCCACTTGATGGCTTAGGTCGGATTGACAGCAACCGGACCCGTCCAGTTGAGACACCTGCGCCTGGTATCATGGACCGCCAGGTGTGAATGAACCAATACAAACAGGGATTAAGGCGGTTGACGCCTTGGTACCAATTGGTCGTGGTCAACGGGAACTGATTATCAGGGGACCGTAAGACAGGGAAGACTTCCTTAGCGGTGGATGCCATTATCAACCAAAAGGGGTAAGGATGTTATCTGTATCTACGTGGCCATTGGTCAGAAGGAATCCACGGTTAAGAACCTGGTCAACACCTTAGAACAATATGGGGCCATGGACTATACTGTCGTCGTGACGCTTCTGCCTCACAACTGCCTTTACTTTACCTAGCGCCTTATTCAGGGACCGCCATCGAGGGAAGAATTCATGTATAATGGTCAGCACGTCTTGGTGGTCTACGATGACCTATCAAAGCAGAGCTGCGGCCTATCGTGAAATGTCCCTCCTGCTCAAACGACCACCAGGTCGTGAAGCTTATCCAGGGGACGTCTTCTACTTGCATTCACGCCTCTTAGAGCGTAGTGCCAAACTCAGTGACGCCTTAGGTGGTGGGTCCTTGACCTCACTGCCAATCAGTGGAAACCCAGGCTGGTGACATCTCGGCCTACATTCCAACTAATGTCATTTCCATTACAGACGGTCAAATCTTCTTGAAAGTGATCTCTTCTTCTCGGGCATTCGACCTGCTATTAACGCCGGTCTGTCAGTTTCCCGGGTAGGGGGGGCAGCTCAGCTCAAGCCCATGAAACAGGTCTCTGGGACCTTGCGGATTGACTTGGCTAGCTACCGTGAATTAGAAGCCTTCACTCAGTTCGGTTCAGACCTAGATGCGGCGACGCAACACAAAGCTCAACCGTGAGGAAACGGACCGTAGCGGTGCTCAAGCAGAAGCTGCACAAGACCTTGCCAGTTGAAGAACAAGTGGTCATCCTCTATGCCTTGATTCATGGTTATATGGATTCTGTACCACTGGAAATGATTGAAGACTATCAAGACCAACTCATGACCTTCTTCCGGGATAATTACGATGTCATCTTGCATGAGATTGTGACCAAGAAGGTTCTACCAGATCAACAACTCATGGATAGCATCTTGGCTGAATTCGGCCAACGCTTCCAACCACTGAGTGCGCGGCCTTTGGTCGCTGACTAAGCCTGAGGAGGGGCGGACATAAATGGCTTTAAATGAAATTAAAAAGCGGATTGAGTCCACTAAAAAGACTGCCCAAATCACCAATGCCATGCGGATGGTGTCGGCTGCCAAGTATAATAAGATGGCCCAAGACGCCAAGGATTACTTCCTCTATGCCGAGAAAGTATGCAAGATGGTCTCCCCATGTGGCCAAGTCGCAGTTGGAGCTCTTAGACGATGGGGTGCCTATTCGTCAAGACGGGCTCAACTATATCGACTTTCACGATATGCTCTTAGAGCGTCCCGTTAAGAAGACCGGCTATCTGATTATTTCCTCAGACCGTGGTTTGGCGGGGAGCTACAACTCCTCCATAGTCAAGGCGGTCCAACAGATGTTTGAAAGACCATGCCGACAAAGAGTGAGATTGTTGTGCTATGGCCATTGGGAGCCATTGCCAAGTTTTGTCGGGAGAACGGCTACTATGTAGCCAAGGAAATGCATGACATTTCGGACCGACCAACCTTCGGTGAGGTGCAGAAGCCATCGTCAAGCGGGCGGTCAAGCTCTTCAAGGAGCAGGCCTTCGATGCCCTCTATGTCTGCTACAATCACCATATTAACGCTGTTAGTTCCCAATTCCCGGGCTGACCAAGTCTTGCCTTTGACTGATTTAGATGTCTTAGATGAGGACGAGGATGATATGGCCAATGTTGACTATCTAGTAGAGCCCTCTCAAGGGGCCTTGCTGGACGTGCTCCTGCCACAGTTTGCGGAGAGTCAGATTTACGGGGCCATTGTCGATGCCAAGACGGCTGAACACGGCAGTCGTATGAACGCCATGCGCAGTGCGACGGACGCAGCCAATGAGATGATTGACGCCTTGAAACAACAATTTAACCAAGAACGTCAATTACGGTAACCAATGAAATTTATAGAGATTATCAATGGGGACCATGCCTCAATGATAATAAGAAGAAGGATTAGACCATGCGGATTGGACGAATTGAGCAAGTCATCGGCCCAGTTGTCGATGTGGCTTTTCCGGTTGAAAATGGGGTGCCTGATATCCACCATGCCTTGGTGGTCACCCGTCAACCCGTCAGTGAAGCAATGGACTTGTCAGATGTAGACCTGTCCCAATCCATTACCCTGGAAGTCGCTTTGGACTTGGGGATGGGGTGGTGCGGACCATCACATGGAGATCTACCGACAGGCTCCAGCGTGGGCTAGCCGTACTGGATACAGACCGCTTTGATTGAAGTGCCGGTGGAGAAGTAACCCTAGGCCGGGTCTTGCAACGTCTTAGATCCAACCAATTGATGATATGGGTCGCTAGATGGTGATCATGAGGGTGCGAGATTCACCGTCCAGCACCAACTTTTGAAGAATTAAGTTCTGGTTATACCATTCTTGAGACCGGGATTAAGGTCATCGACCTCTTAGCTCCCTATATCAAGGGGGAAAGATTGGTCTCTTCGGTGGTGCCAGGGTAGGGAAGACAGTCCTCATTCAAAAGTAATTCATAACATTGCCGAACAATTAGGTGGGATTTCGGTCTTCACTGGGGTCGGCGAACGGACGCGTGAAGGGAACTGACTTGGTTTTTCGAAATGCGTGAATCAGGAGTTAACAAGAAGACCGCCATGGTCTTCGGCCAAATGAACAAAACCACCTGGTGCCCGTATGCGGGTTGTCTTAACTGGTTTAACCATGGCCGAATACTTCCGTGATGAGCTCAAACAAGACGTGCTGATCTTCATCGACAACATCTTTCCGTTTCACCCAAGCGGGTTCAGAAGTCTCTGCCTTACTGGGTCGTATGCCTTCTGCCGTAGGGTTATCAACCAACCTTGAGCTTCTGAAATGGGGGCCAGTGCAGAGACGGATTACCTCAACTAGAATGGGTCCATTACCTCTATCCAGGCCGTCTATGTGCCTGCCGATGACTATACTGACCCGGCGCCAGCCACAACTTTTGCCCACTTGGATGCAACTACCAACTTGGAACGTCGCTTGACCGAGCAAGGGATCTACCCAGCGGTGGATCCACTGGCTTCCACTTCAAGTGCCTTAGCAGAAGAAAGTGTCGGCCAACGCCACTATAGCATTGCGCTTAAGGGTACAGAGATTCTGCAACGCTGTACCGTGGTGCAGAATATCATTGCCATTCTGGGGATTGAAGAATTATCCGACGAAGAGAAAATCGTGGTCAAACGTGCTCGTCGTCTCCAATTCTTCCTATCACAAAACTTCCACGTAGCCGAAGCCTTTACCGGGATTCCTGGTTCCTTCGTGCCAATTGAAGAAACCCTTCATGGCTTTGAAGGGATTGTGTGGACGAGTAAGTACGATGCCTTACCTGAAGAAGCCTTCCGTAATGTGGGGCCAATTAGCCAAGCCATTGAAGGCACGTAAGATGGGCGTTGACTTGCCAGCAGGCTTAGATTAGAAGGTGACCACTGTGGCCAATCAAAGGACCAGCATGCCATGCGAGGTACGCATTTACTCGCCTCAAGGGGTTGTCTATGATCACCAAGCCCTGTCCTGCAGTGTTCGGGCAGTAGATGGTGGCCTCACCGTTCTACCTAACCATACGCCAATTTTGGCACCGCTAGAGCTTAGCGTTGTCAAGGTGGTCCGGGTACATGAAGGCCTGACTGATGACTTTATCGCTATTAATGGTGGCGTCTTGGAAATGCGTAACAATGAGGTGGAGATTATCTCTAACTACGCTATCCGAGGACGAGACATCGATGAAGCTCAAGTAAGTGTGGAACAACAAAGCCGAGATTAATATGCAAAGCTATTTGCTAACAAATGATAACAAGGCCTTTGTCAAAGGCTAGATTGAATTGGATCGGGCAGTGAACAAGGTGCAGCCTTCCGCCGCAAAGCTGGGAGCCTATAGGGAAAAAGGGAGCTGGGTGACCAGTCCTTTTTCTATGGGCAGTTTATAGCACTCCAGTGGCATTTAACTCGCATTTTTGAGCCTGATGGGCTATAATGAACTGTTACCTAAAGTGAGAAAGGAAGAGCTCATGTCAGCTTATGTTATTTTTAGTTGAACTCTGTCTGTCATTCTCTTCGCTGGGGTCATCGGTTATGATCGCCAACGTAAGAACCGAGCCAGCTGGTCTGCGTACCCATATTTTAGTCTGTATCAGGGCCACTGCCATTTCCATGATTCAATCGGCGGTCTTCTATCAAAAATACGGTTTCCCAGAAATTTGAAGTGGACCAAGTGCGTTTGCTGGCCCCTATTGTCAGCAGGATTGGTTTCTTAGGTGCTGGGACCATTGTGGTCACCAAGCAAAGGGTAGCCAGCTTGACTCACACTGCTTCCCTCTGGACGACACAGCGCTGGGGATAGCCCTCAGGTATGGGTTACTATGTAAATTGCTGGTTTGACCTTCTTAGGGTTATTTTTTCCTAACGGTCATTCCTTTATTGTCCATAGTCCCGATGTTCGGCGTCTGGAAATTCAATATGTACATCAGCGTAGCTACCAAGGAATTCTTTGCCGACTTTCTTCAAGACCCATCAATTGAACTGACCGATGTTCAATTCGATGTAACAATGTAGACGGCAAGAAAGATTTTACCGCAATACCTTTCACCATTCACTTTGCCTAAGGACCTGACTCGTCCAATTAATCGAAGAAATTATCCACCAATCCGGATATCATGAAAGTTCGCCCTAGTCTCGATTAATGAATAACTTGTCATGACTCAACTTTTCTGCTACACTTGGGTGTATTCACATAAAGAGACGATGAAGAGAGGGGCTTCAACCGCCTAATCCAGAGAGGCCTCAGGCTGAAAGCTTCCACAGGATGAACCAAGTAGCTCAGGTATCGAGGTGCCAACGACAGCTCGCTGTCCAGTAGTCCCTGACGGAGGAGACACTCCGATAGCAACAGACGGTGATAAACTTAGGTGGTACCGCGACTTAGCTCGCCCTAGGCAGCCTTGTGCTGACTAGGGCGATGTTTTACTATCATATGATATAATCGTCTGGATCTAGCCCATTGTTAAGTAAAGAAAGAAGAGACATAATTAAAAGTAGGGAGGGATCCCGCTTCGATGTGAACATTGTGTATGGAAATAACAGTCAACACAGAATGTTCAGTGATATTTTGGGGTATTTAAAGGGGTTGATAGTGTTTGTTAGAGCGATTGAGACCGTTGTTTTTCGATGTGAATGTAGGAATATCGAGCTATACGATAGGTTGAAGTTTTTACATAATATGGATGATAGAGGGACTGCACTTTGGTAAGATTACACTTTTTACCGGGTTAAATGGATCCAGGAAAGACGACTATTCTAAACATTATCGCCAATAAATTAGGCATTCGCGAAAGTGGAGGGTCCAGAAAACTTCATAGGCAATCGTCAGACAGAGCCGGAACAATACGCTGATTTATTCAGATTAGTAAGAGTAGCGTCCCAAGAGAAAAGATGCCTTTTATTTTCGAGGCGGATACGTTTTATCAAACAGAAGCAGTTTGTCGATGACTATCAGTTGAATGACTACTATGGCGTTAAATCAATGAATAATTTTTCGAACGGAGAGAGTTTCGTGCGTTTTGTCAATTTCGCTTGAAGGATAGTGGGGTTTATTTGTTCTGAGCAGGCCTGGGCTGCACTTTCACCTAGTATGCAGATGACATTATTAGTAGGGGTTTAAGCGTATGTTAGACCATGGATGCCAGCTCATTATAGCTACTCACTCTCCGATATTGCTTGCATATCCTGGTGCTGTAATTTACGAGATTAATGATAGTGAAATTACTCAGAAATCATATGAAGAGACGGAAGTGTTTAATACCTATTCCTTATTCATTAATAATCACCATCGCATGATTGATCAACTACTCGATTGATGTAAAGGCACTTGCCTTAATGCCTCTTTTCTGCTACACTAACTATATCACATAACTAACGATGAAGAGAGTCGGTTCACCGCCCACCCCAGAGAGGAAGCCATCGGCTGCAAGCTTCCATAGGATGAACCCAGTAGCTCAGGTATCAGGTGCCAACAGCCCTCAGGCCCAGTGGTCCCTGACGGAGGCACTCCGATAACGCAGATGAGTAACAAAAACTTAGGGGTGGTACCGCGAGACCCTCGCCCTAGGCAGCAACAGGCTGACTAGGGCGAGTTTTTTCGTAGTAGGAAGACAATACTATTTCGTTCTTGTCCGTGTACCTCAAGTGAAAATCTGGAGTCGCGTCCGAACTGACAGCCTTGGGGCGCTAAGGATGTCAAGCGTATCGAGCAGTCGTGGGGCCTTTGGCGACGTACGAGATGCCATAGCTGGGCAAGCCGAGAAGACTCCGCAGGAGGCTGGGCGGTCCCGCTCTTAGGGCTGTCAGTTCGGCTCCGAGCGACGGAAGATTTTCACGTTACAAACACAAGACGGCGCATTTCTCCACCCACCCATCGTTAATTTTTATAAGGAGGACATTATGACCAAAGAACTATCAACCAAGTATAATCCCCAGGCCATCGAAGCCGAGAATACGAAAGTGGTTAGAACGTGGCGTCTTTAAGCCATCGGAAGACCCAGAAGCAGAGCCTTATTCCATTGTCATTCCACCACCAAACGTAACCGGTAAACTCCACCTGGGCCATGCCTGGGACGTTACCTTGCAAGATATGATTATCCGTCAGAAACGGATGCAAGGCTTTGACACCCTCTGGTTACCTGGTATGGACCATGCCGGCATTGCCACCCAAGCCAAGGTCGAAGAAAAATTACGTGGCCAAGGCCTGTCTCGCTATGACCTGGGCCGGGAGAAATTCCTGGAACAAACCTGGGCTTGGAAGGAAGAATATGCTGGCCACATTCGCCAACAATGGGCTAAGATGGGGATTTCTGTCGACTATAGTCGTGAACGCTTTACTCTGGATGAGGGCTTGTCAGAAGCTGTTAAGAAGGTTTTCGTTACCCTCTATGAGAAGGACTTGCTCTACCGTGGCGAATACATCATCAACTGGGACCCAGCTGCTAAGACTTCCTTATCCGATATCGAAGTCATCCATAAGGATGTGGAAGGTGCCTTCTACCATATGAAGTATCCTTTGGCAGACGGCTCTGGCTGCCGAAAGTGGCGACTACCGTCCTAGAAACCCTCTTAGGGGATACGGCTGCAGCAGTTCATCAGATGATGAACGCTATCAAGCCTTGATTGGCAGAAGGTTATCTTGCCATTAGTTAACACGAAAATTCAGTGATTGCTGATGAATACGTGGAGCAAGACTTTTGGGACTGGGGTAGTTAAAATTACGCCAGCTCACGACCCTAACGACTTTGAAGTGGGGAACCGTCATGACTTGCCACGTATCAATGTCATGAACGATGATGCCACCATGAACGAATTAGCAGGCAAGTACCAAGGTATGGATCGCTTTGCTGCACGTAAGGCGGTGGTAGCGGACTTAGACGCTGCTGGCCTCCTAATCAAGATTGAACAACACTTACACTCTGTGGGTCACTCTGAACGGACTGGTGTGGTGGTAGAACCTCGTCTGTCGACTCAATGGTTTCGTCCGCATGGGGCCTTGGCTGAACAAGCCATTGCCGCTCAGAAGGCTCAAGGGAGAACACCGTTAACTTCTACCCACCGCGCTTTAACGATGCCTACATTCGTTGGATGGAAAACATTCACGACTGGGTAGTATCACGTCAACTCTGGTGGGGTCACCAAATTCCAGCCTGGTACCATAATGAGACAGGTGAGGTTTATGTGGGCATGGAAGCTCCTGCAGATAGCCAAAACTGGACCCAAGATCCAGACGTCTTAGACACTTGGTTCTCAAGTGCTCTCTGGCCATTCTCAACCATGGGCTGGCCTGATGAAGAGTCAGCTGACTACAAACGCTACTTCCCTAACAACACCTTGGTAACGGGTTATGACATACTGACCTTCTGGGTTAGCCGTATGATGTTCCAAAGTTTGGAATTCACCGGTCGTCGTCCTTTCCAAAATGTCCTCATCCATGGTTTGATTCGAGATGCGGAAGGTCGCAAGATGTCCAAGTCCCTGGGTAACGGGGTGGATCCAATGGATGTCATCGAGCAGTATGGGGTAGACTCCCTGCGTTGGTTCCTGGCCAATGGTTCAGCACCTGGCCAAGATGTCCGCTTCTCGACTGACAAGATGGATGCGGCTTGGAACTTCATCAACAAGATTTGGAATGCCAGCCGTTATGTGCTCATGAATGTGGGCGACTTGACCTTGGATAACTTGTCCATTGGCCAAGACTTAACCCTAGCAGACCGTTGGATTCTAGGCCCGTCTCAAACCACCATCGCCGATGTGACCCGTCTCTTCGAACACTTCGAGTTCGGGGAAGCTGGCCGTATCCTCTATAGCTTCATCTGGGATGACTACTGTGACTGGTACATTGAAATGACCAAGGAGCAACTCGAGACAAGGAAGCCGCTAATACAACCACCAAATCTATTTTGGTCTTTGTCTTAGATCGATTCCTCCGTCTGCTCCACCCAATCATACCATTTGTGACGGAAGAAATCTGGCAACAAATTGGTGGCCAAGAACAAGTCCATCGTAGTGACAGACTACCCACGCGTAAATGAGGCTTATCAAGATAGCCGAAGTGGAAGCTCAAATAGCTAATTAATGGAATTGATTCATGCCGTGCGGACCATCCGCAACGAGATGAATACGCCGTTATCTAAGCCGGTGGATCTCTACGTTAAGGTCAAGATGCAGCAGGCCCAGAAGCCCTCTTAGAGGCTATGAAAGCCTACATCAAGCGCTTCTGTAACCCAGCGCAGCTGGTAATCAGTCAAGCACCCAGAGCATCCCAGAAGAAGTAGTGACCCAGTCTTGAGCTTCGCTGAGATTTTAATGCCACTAGAGGGCCTGATTAAGCTGAAGATGAGTTGGCCCGTCTGGAGGCAGAACAAGCTAAGTTAGAAAAGAAGTCGCTCGTATTGACGTGGGTGTCTAACGAAAAATTCGTTTCACGCGCGCTGAGCATGTGGTGGCGGAAGAACGCAACAAGCGTCAGGGCTACCTCAGCCAATTGAGAGACCGTCAAGGAACGGATTCAACAAGTAAAAAGACTTAATGTAAGCGGTAAGATAGTAGGAAGGCTGGGACGGGCGTCCTGGCCTTCGAGTCTATCTGTGAATTAAGTTACTGATTAAGGAGGATGTCATGGGACAAGAAATGACAAGTGAAGACGCTCATGACTGGCTCAGTCGCCAGACCAGTCACCAGCTAAGACCAGGTTTTTGACCGTATGCGCCATACTTTAAGCCTGTTAGGTCCCAGCCACAAAGCGTCTCTAAAGCATTATTCAACTAAGCTGGTACTAATGGCAAGGGCTCAACTTTGGCCTATTTACAGGAGCTTGTTTATCTTAGCCAAGGACTTGAGAGTTGGAGCCTTTTCCTCGCCCATATCCTGGCCTTCAACAGGCGACTCATGGTCAAGGGGCCAGCCCATTGAGGATGAGAAACTAGTGGACTTGGTCCGCAGCATGGTGGAGCTCAATGAGAAAACTGATGAAAGCTCAAGATTGGGGTCCGCTCTCTGGCTTTGAACTCTATACGGTTATGATGCTGGTCTATTGTACTAGCCAGTCTGACGTGTATGCCTGATTTGAAGCAGGGGTGGGGGACTCTGGGATTGCACCAATGTGTTGGGAGGCTGATATGGCCTTGAGTACCACCATTGGCTTTGATCATCCAGGACCGACTGGAAGGCCATAGCTGCGGGTGCCAGCAAAAAGTTTCGGCATTATTAAGCCGACGACTGGGCTAGTGGGGCTGGGACGCCTGCCACAAGAAGCCTTGGCAGTCTTACCTGAAATGCTGGCTAATCTCAACTTCCAGGGAGAGGTCATGCAACTAGGCTGGGATTTCCATGCCACTCCGTCCCAAAGAGGGCAAAAGGGGCTAGCTAAGCGCAGTTGTGAAGTAGAATTGCCGTCTGGGCGCCGACTTGATCAGGTGACCATTGCCATGTTGGGCCAGCACCAGGAGATAATCTGGCTCTTGCCTATGGCTAGCTTTTGAAGCTTGGATGAGATGAAAAGCGACGTGAGATTGATTGGGATCAGTTTCTAGCTGCTCTAGAACAAGTAAAGCTGGCAGGGGCGCCTAGAGTTAGCTTGAGTCAGGCGCCACTTATCTTGGTTGACAGCGCACATAATGTCAAGGTCTCCAAGCACTGGATGACTTCCTGACGCATGATTTGGCAGATTACCAGGTGACGGTAATTTTTGCTGGCTCTCAAGCGCAGGACCAGGCAGCCACCTAACTATCTGCACAAGTGGGCGGAGAGGTGGGACGTAGTCTATCTGTCGACCTTTGACTATCCTGGCTGCTATGACTCGAGCTGATTGGCAGGCGCAAACGAGCCTTGCCTTTCCTAGACTGGCAGCCTATAGCTGATGACTATCAAGCTAGACCCGGCGGGAGGCGAAAAAGCCTTGATTTTGACTGGTTCTCTCTATTTTATTAGTCAGGTTAAGGAATTTTTGAAATAAATTATATATAAATTAAATTACAAAAACCGGTACCGAAATTTCGTCGATAAAGCGATGGAAACTCATCGCTTTTTGATTAATTGGCATTAAGCTAATTTTTCAACATTGCTGCTTGGGACCACAGCGCCTTCTTCAACCAGTTAACAACTTGGCCTTCTTCTAAGGTCTTATAGCCTTCACCCAAAATCATGAAAAAGTGAACGAGATACATCGTTGCCGTACCTCGATATCGAAGCCTTTTTCTGAGTTAAACCATTTTACCTTGCCTTGCTCCGTTATGCAATTCCTCCTTGTGCCCTTGTCGCTACAGTCTATATTATATTCTAGCCGTCGTTAGAAGGTGATAGGGACATCACGAATCTTACTAAACATAAAATATAACTTTTATTATAGCACTCCTATACAAATTGCAAGCGATTATACTATAAATAATTGGAAATACTATGCATATCTAAAGATACTGACTCAACTTATTGAGTTGTACAGACAATTTAGTGAAGAGCTTAGTCGTTTCCGTAAGCTGCATAGTCATCATGCCCAATAATAAAAGTGGTCTAGCAGTTCAATGCCCATCAAATCACCATTGAATCATGCGCTGGGTGAAGTGCGGAATGACTGAGAGGTTCAGGATCCCGGAGGATGGTTGTGGGCGATGATAAGGCGAGCAGTCGGATACTTGACGGCTTCGCTTGAAGGAATTTCGCGAGGGATGGGCCACACTGGCATTGACTGAGCCAATAGAAAGATAATCTGTTGGCGGATGACCTGATTCTTGCTATTAAGGAAGAGGGGCCATGGTGCTCTGCTGCATATCACTGAAGGCGTCATGTGCAACCACTGGCCCAGCCAGCCTTGGTGGAGGTGAGGTGCCCAGCAGGTGTCGCTTCTGGGCAATGCGTTGGCCAAGTTCGATACAGGCTTGAAGTTGGATGGCCTTGACGGAGCGATGCATGTGGCTTCAAAGCTGATCTAGACTGGCAGACGAAACTCGCACAAGTCCCGAAAATGGGTCAGGACGACGCTAGGGACGTCTAGGACTCCTCAGTCTTGGCTGCGCGGTCCCTAATAGGATGGCCAGCAATTCTTGGTTAGAGACCTTGGCACTAGAAAGTTGACCAGATCGTTCCTGGGTGAGACTATCAGGAGTGGTTCTCTTAGGTAGCTGACAGTTTTTCTCATAAAATCACTCCTCATATATATATAGACTAAAGGGTGGCTTTCGCATTTTTAGGGCTCAAGATTTTTAAGGCGAGGCGTGTCAGGCAAATTTCAAATATTTCAGCGGTCAAGAGAGTAGAATGAAGGGCTTTTTGCTATAATGGATTGTAGCTATCATTTTAGTGAAGGACATCTTAATGAGCTTTTATTCAAGCAAAGCAACGCTTGAGGGATTGACCTGAGACCATAATACGCATCATTTACATTGAGAATAAAGGGCATTGCGTTAGAGAACCTTCTATTATCGCAATCAATTCAAAACCAAAAAGTCGTGACTTATGGCAAGGAAGCAGCAGCTTTTAGTTGGGCGTACGTCCGAACAAATGTAAAAACCATTCATCCATCCAAGATGGGGTCGTACGAACTTTTCCTTGACCAAACAGACTCTTGGCTTTCTTCATCAAGAGCCCTCCACGCAGTCTATCTAAGCCTGGGGTGGTCATTTCAGTGCCTATAATATTTCCAGGTTGAGCGTCGTTACCGTTGTGGACGCCCTCAGGACCTAGGGAAATTGGCCGGGCGGCATGATTATTGATGAATCTTTCTCGGCAGCGTTGGGGACAATTTGCCCAATCTATGAACCGTGGTCACCTCTGAGTCGATATTGGCGCGGGACTACCAATATTACACCTCATTTCCTGTGGTGAGAGTGGTCAAGTCCTTGACCTCGCGGGCGGCAGGTAATTCTATAGACCAAAGCCATTAGGGAATTAGTGCCGGACCCATTATCACTTGGTGATTGGGGACCAGGCAGCCGAGACTTGAAGCTGTCCAGTGGCAATGCCGCCTAGCAGATTATGATAAAGAAAGATACCCTGGTCGTCAAGGCCGTAATTTCGGGCACTGGTTTGCCTGACAGCGAAAGTAACAGCAGCTGTTGTGGCCCAAGAGCCTTGACAGTCATTCGAAATAACGACCAGCATCCGCCAGGTTCTAGAAGTGACGCCGCCTGAATTGGCTGCGGACATTGAGCAATAGTATTGTCTTAACCAGGGTGCAGCCCTCTTGAAACGCCTGCCTGAACAGCTTGCATGACAGCGTGGGCGTGCCGTTCATTCGAGTCAGCAGCCCTATTGATGCCGTAGCTATTGGTGCTGGCAGAGATGTAAGACATGACATGACCAAGCCAAGAAAAGAGAACGGAATGCGTTAGGCGAAGGAGATAGCGCTTGATGTTAAATAATAAAAATTAATCTGGATACTCCTGTCTGCCATCCAGTAGTGTCCCGTGGTCGCCTGCACCACCTGATTAATGGAGACCCAACAATGCGGTGACCAGTGCATTAATGATGCGACCGCCTGGGAATTTTGGCCGTCTCTTTTCTGAGCCGGTGCTCCATGGTCGTGCGCTTCGTGGATTCGGTTGATAACGGTTAACACCCATGAAGAAAACCAACGCCAAAAGAAAAATCGATAAGATTTTACGAGACTCCCAAGTACGGGTAGCCGACTTGGAAGGCGGAGAGCAGCAGATGAAGCAAGAACTCAACTTGACCGGGTCCGCAATCCGGAATATACCACTGTTCATGCGACCAGTTATTGCTCGTAGCTTGGATCAATGGATGGAGAGCCTGGTCATCAACATAGAGGGCTAACGAGGGCATCGAAGAACATGTCGGTTATGTCTGGTAACGGCTTGATTGGCCGTATTATCGAAATCAACCAACCAGTTCTAAGGTCTACTCCTGTCAATGAACAATCCAATGACGGTAAGGTGGCCGCTAGCATTCAGATTAAGTCTGGTTCAGCCAACGGTATTATCTCCGGCTATGACCGCAAGACCAAAGGAATACTTGATGACGCAGAGTGGATCCTACTGTCTCGAGTAGCTGCAGGGGGACTTGGTTCAAGACCTCTGGCTTGGGGGCGTGACGCCGTCTTCACTCTTAATCGAGAGTGACCGAAGCCAAGATGGATGACTATGGTCTCTTCCAAACGGTTCCAGATTAAGCCAGCCGGTGAAGCCAACAGATATCCGCTTTGTGACGGTTATTAAGCGTCAGGGACGGAGTAGTGATATGAGTTACTGAAACGCAAATTACGTTGGTTTTATCCCTATTAGTCTTCTTCTTCTCCATTATCATCGACTCCGCTTGCCAGCCAATATCTTCCAGCCGAGTTTCGGCTGATTAGTTTGTCAGTCCTGTGCTCTGCTGGGTCATCTACCTTTCCTATTTCCGTGAGCGGATCCTCTCTACAGCCTCTTGTTTGGGGTGAGTAGCCGATAAGCTATAACACGACCATTATTGGTATTTTCGCCTTTGGCTGTGGTTCATCGCCTATTGTGTGACTCGGTTAAACGTTACTGCCTAAGCGCAGAGCTGGTGCATTTTATGCTCTTATCGTCTTAATCAGTCTCTTGGAGTTTTTGCCATCTTTGTCTTTCCTCAGGAGCAGGCTATACAGGTGACCTTGAGTCGCTATTATGGAGAACTTGGTACCGACCTTGATTTTCAATACGGTCTATCCTTTGTCCTCTGTTCCCAGCGGTCTATTCTGACTTGGTTGGGTTACGAGAATTACTATATCGTTTAAAACCCGGCTCCGTGTAGCGCGGAGTTTTTGATGGTGGATATGGTCAAATGTTTTGACTAACTGGCTTATCTTATATGCTAAAGCGTAGTCATAAGGTAAATTGAAGGAGGAGGGTGACCATGACAAAAAGCACCAATTGATCATACTATATACGGCTCTGGGACCAACAAAGTGTGTCTCTTTGAGATACTATAGCCCGCCGGGTGGGTCTCAGAGCAAGTCTGAGATCATGCTCTGGCTCTATCACTCGCCAAATAGGCTGCTCACAAGGTTATCTGGCAGAAGACCCAGTCCACAAACAGGTAGTCCACGCTACTGTAAGAGCTGGCTCGCCAAGGGCTATGTCAGCCTGTGTTCAGCGCAAAGACAAGCGGCAGAAGAAGGTATGCCTAACGCCAGAGGTTTGTGCCTGCGACCTATTATCAGACCCGTCCATGCCATGGAGCAGCTATGGCGAGATTTTTCGGAGCAAAATTGGACTAGATTAGTCCCTTAAGCGCACGCTATGTGACCTGCGCAGAGGCTCAAATGAAAGGAGATGACCTTATGATAAATTTGAAGCAGTAGTAAAGAAAATTTGACGGGGCTGGAGCCCTAGATAATTGACTTTTGAGGTGAGGAAGGGGAGTTTTTCATCCTGGTTGGTAAAAGGTGGGAGTGGCAGGAACCACCACCTTAAGATGATTAACCGTCTGATTGAGTGAGCCCAAGGCAAGAGTCAGTATCCGGAATAATCAAGCCATTCAAGACCTTGACCTTAGAAAGCTTGCGCTGGATACAGGTTATGTCGCTTCAGCAGGCGCTCTTTCCAAATTTGACGGTGGAGAGAGATATGAACTCATCTGAGGGATGAATGGCCCAGGCCAAGCGTCAGCAAACCGTCCAGGACTTGTAATGCTAGGTGGGCTTGGCACCAGACAAACTCTGAGGGCCGTTATCCAAGTCGGACTGTCAGGTGAGAACAACAGCGGGTAGGGATCTGCGGCCATCATCTCTCAGCCTCAATTATTGTTAATGGATGAACCTTTGGCACCTTGAGACCCCGTTTCTAAGACCCCAGCTCCAGGGTTTAATCAAGCAATTGCACCAAAATTAGGCCTGACTATCGTTTTTTCATCACCCATGATATGCGAGAGCTCTTAAAGTTTAGGGGACCGGATTTGCGTCATGCGAAGGGGCAGATTCTGCAAATAGCGGATCACTGCCGCTATCCTAACAGACCAGCCAATGGGACAGTCGCCCAATTTCACTTTAGAGGGATGAGCATGCTATAACTGATGGGGTCTTTATTAATCGTTTTTCGTGATTGGCAGACGGCTATTGGCATCTGCAAAATATCTACTTGCAGCTCTCTTGCTAGCCATGTTTTGAGTTGCTGTACCCTCTCCATTATTCTGGTTAACTTCGCTCGTCGTCTGGCGTCTTGGATGCTGCAGTTAACTGAGGTTGTGCAGACTATTCCCTCACTAGCTATCTTGGGCTTTGATTCCCTTTGATGGGATTGGAACTCTGCCGGCTATTGTGACTAGTGGTCTACAGGCTCTTTCAGTGTATGCAAAATACCGTACAGCCTTCTAGAGTTGGACCCTCAATTGGAAAGAGCAGCAACAGCATTTGGTATGACACTGGGAAAAACTAGGTAAGTATCAACTGGCTCTGGCCATGCCGGTCATGATGTCTGGCATTGGACGCTGCATCCATGATTATGGGACTGCGACTTTGGCGGCCCTTGATTGGGAGACTGAGGCTTGGGTAGCCTCATTCTCTAAAGGATTGACCATAGTAGTTCTGCCTTTAATCTTGATTGGGGCCATTAGCTCAGCCTTCTTGGCAGTGGTCATTAAGCAGATTTCCTGGAGAGGACTGACCAAGCGGCGTCCACAGACCTTGCACGCTTCTTGACAGCAGGCTCTTAGTGGTGACAGCTTGCCCAACCTTATTTCTACATGGGTAACAACAAACTAGTGTTGCAGGTAGGGAATTAGGGGCCGAACCCTGCATCTTGATTCATCTCTATGAGTTAATTGATCAGATAGCCACCTTCTGAGTCGAAGTTAAGCCAAACTTTGGTAAGACCTCACTTCCTCTATGAAGCCCTTAAGGCCAGCAGTATGCGATATCTATCCAGGTTCTCGGATGCAACCACTTCTAACCAATCCACTCAAAGTGGCCAATGACCGGAAGCCGTCTCGAGGCGGCGCGGGATGGCATTACCAGGGTCAAATCAATTTATCTCAAGCCTATGGCCTACAAAATGCCATGCCATTGCGGTCAAAAGAAGCCTATCTTCTGGAGCATGGCTTAGAGACCATATCGGACTTGAAGAGATAGAATCTGACGTCTGCACTGGGTTCCTTAGGTTTAACGATCAAATCTGATGGTAAAAGGGCTAGAGTCCCTGAGCTGAAGCAACATTGCAAAACCATGGAACCGACGCGCGTTATCGAGCGCTAGAACTGGGATGAGCTGGATATCATCGAAGTGTATTCGAGCGGATGGTCGATTATCAAGTGCAACCTCAAACTCCTACAAGATGATAAACACCTCTTCCCACCTTGCAGGGGCACCGCTACTGAGAGAAGAGACCACTCAAGCAACATCCTGGGTTGGAGGCATCCTCAGCAAAGCTCCATAACAGAGTGCACGCGGCCAGAAATGGCACCATGAACTATCAAGTGGACGTGGAGGCAATCCAGCCAAGGAAGTGGCCTGACTGCTTGTCACGTCCAGGTCAGCAAATAGGTTGGCGAAACTAATGTACAGCTAATTAAGAGTTAAATGATAGAAAGAGTCAGCCCATGTCTGTAAATGCAAAACACCCAGCTCTATATGCGTGAGGTTCAGACGGCAAATTGATGAGGGTTTCGTCACTATATGAGGCTAGCTCCAGCACAGTACCAGTGTACCAGATGTGGAAAGGCTGAGCCTTCTTCAGGTTCTTCAGCACAGTCTGGGCAGCAGGTGGAATTGTAGTTATATCGAGATGTTCGTCTTCTTACGTCCATCAATACCTTAACCAAGAGTCCGAGCAATGGGTCTGCCGATATCTTCGCCGATGAATCTGGGCGTATTGTCGAACGTGAGGATGTCATTGAAACATACCGAGCACCAGTAGATGAGACAGTGGATCCTATTTTGGGAGATTTTTGCCTTAGAGCGAGGCTGAGGATGGGGCAGAGAATAAAAACATGTTTGGTCGCTGTAACTGAGTGATGCAAAATCAGAGTTCAAAAGCTTCGACCGCTATGTTGGTCCCGACTTAGTCCGCATAACCTGGCCATGGGACAAGAGGACAACCTATCTCAGCTATCTCAGGATCGCCAGTCAGCTATGATTTCGTCTTCAAACTCTGCTCAAAGGAGACTATGTCGTGGTCTATTCTAAGGTCTGGCAAGATGGTCAGGATTATGCCTGGATGGATATTTTCCGTCTTGAAAAGATGGCTTGATTGTCGAGCATTGGGATACCAAGGAAAGTCATGCCAGCTGAGGAGACTTAACCAACCTAGGGAAATGGGGATTGCCTGCTAGGCGTTGACTTTGCTAGCGGGATGGTCTATAATATGACTGTTTATGTGTAGCTACCATCTGCAACCGCGCAGGATTAGTCTAGTGCCATTTGGCCCTTAACATCGTGGCAGTCTAAAGTGGAGGATCAACGAAAAGAAAAATGAGGAATTTGCTGATGTACGCAATTATCAAAACAGGCGGAAAGCAAGTAAAAAGTAAGTAGGTCAAACAATCTTCGTTGAAAAACTCAACACAGAAGCAGGCTGAAACTGATGCTTGACAAGTAAATGTCTTAGTAGGTGGCGAATCCCAGCTAAAGTTGGGACTCCATTTAGTGGAAAGGCGCTTCTGTGGTGGCTGAAAGTTGAAAAACAAGGCCCGTGCTGAAAGGTCCGTGACTCAAATACCAAACGTCGAAGACACTCACCGCAAAACAGGTCACCGTCAGCCTTACACTAAATTGGTTGTTGGAAGCGATCAACGCTTAATTCTTATGATTGAATCAAGGCAGAGTGGATACCAAAGGCGCTATCCGTCAACTGGAACTTCAAACTCGGTCATGCCGAGTGCAGGGGTATGGCGAGGATATTGTCTGTGCAGCAGTATCAAGCCAGGTTATCGTAGAAGTAACT